>Ga0209061_1000057_pt1 | contig 381506 bp, 348 predicted proteins | sample Coa_R1_10_FD_187157 | JGI IMG/M metagenome (GOLD analysis project Ga0209061, IMG submission 187157) | Surface soil microbial communities from Centralia Pennsylvania, which are recovering from an underground coalmine fire - Coalmine... | ecosystem: Environmental > Terrestrial > Soil >...
CCGGGGGAGAGGAGGTGGTCGAAGAGGAGGGCGTCGGCTTGAAGGGAGCCGTTGGTGAGGATCACTTCCTCCACGGAGACGCCGTAGCGGTCGGCGATCCATTGGCGCAGCGGGCCGTAGCCGGCTGCCGTGCCGTAGGCGGTGGCCCCCGCCGGGTCCTCCTCCAGGGCCCGTTGGGCGGCCCGCTTCAGCCCCTCGACGTCGACGATGTCCAGGGAGGGGGCGCCCCGGGCAAATGAGATCGTCTGGGCCATCTACCTTGCCGCGCCAAGCCGGGCCGAGGCGAGCTCGGCGACCTGGGAGGGGGTTCTCGCCACCGCCACGCCGTGGCTTTCCAGCGCCTCCGCCTTCGCCTGGGCGGTCCCGGAGGAGCCGGAGACGATCGCCCCGGCGTGGCCCATCGTCTTGCCTTCGGGGGCGGTGAAGCCGGCGATGTAGGCGATCACCGGCTTGGAGAGGTGGCGCTCGATGTAGGCGGCCGCCTCCTCCTCGGCGGAGCCGCCGATCTCGCCGGCCATCACGATCAGCTCGGTTTCCTCATCGGCCTCGAAGAGCTCGAGGATTTCCACGAAGTTGGAGCCGGGCACCGGGTCGCCGCCGATCCCGACGATCGTCGAGCAGCCAAACCCCCGCTCGACAAGCTCCTTGCCGATCTGGTAGGTGAGCGTCCCGGAGCGGGAGACGACGCCAACCGTTCCCGGGGAGAAGACGGCGGCGGGGATGATCCCCACGTTTGCCTTGCCGGGGGAAAGGACGCCGGGGCAGTTGGGGCCGATCAGCCTGGTGCCCGGGTGGCGCTCCCGGAGGGTGGCGACGACCCGCAGCTCGTCGTGGGCGGGGATCCCCTCGGTGATCGCCACGATCAGCTCGATCCCCGCCTCGGCCGCCTCGAGGATCGAGTCGGCTGCAAACCGCGCCGGCACGAAGATCATCGCGACGTTGGGGTTGGTCTGCTCGACCGCTTGCGCAAAGGTGTTGAAGACCGGGATCCCCTCCAGCTGCTGGCCCCCCTTCCCCGGGGTGACGCCGGAGACGACGTTGGTGCCGTAGGCGCGGTTGTTGAGTGCGTGGAAGGAGCCCTCCCTGCCGGTGATGCCGGCAACGCAAAGACGGGTTTGCTGGTCAACGAGAATCGACATCTGCGCTACCTCCTTGCGGCGGCAAGCTCAACGGCCAGCCTTGCCGCCTCCTCCATCCCCGCTGCCGGATGGACCCCCGGCAGGTTGGCCTCGGCAAGCAGCTCCCTGCCCTCGGCGGCCCGCGTGCCGTCCAGCCTGACCACAAACGGCAAGGCGGGCTTCAGCGCCGAGAAGGCCTCGATCAGCCCCTTGGCGACCTCGTCGCAGCGGGTGATCCCCCCGAAGATGTTGAACAGGACGGCCTTGACGGCCGGGTTGGAGAGGATCAACTCCGTCGCCTGACGGATCTTCTCGGCGTTGGCGCCGCCGCCGGCGTCGAGGAAGTTGGCCGGCCTGCCGCCCACCTGGGCGACGACGTCAAGGGTCGACATCACCAGGCCGGCGCCGTTGCCGAGGATCCCGATGTCGCCGTCCAGCTGGACGTACTGCACCCCCTCCTCCTTTGCCCGCCGCTCGAGCGGATCGATCAGGTCGAGGTTGGCGTAGGGCTCGTGGTCGGGGTGGCGGAAGCGGGCGTTGTCGTCAAGGGTGACCTTTGCGTCAAGGGCGCGAACCTGCCGCTGCGGGGTGACGATCAGCGGGTTGATCTCGGCAAGGGTTGCATCCTCCTCCTTGAAGACGGCGTAAAGCCTGCAAAGCGCCTGAGCAACCCCCTCGACGACGTCCTCGGCGGACTGGCCGGCGCGGGCGATCTCAACGGCCTCCTCCCTGGTGAGGCCGGTCAGGTAGCTGACGTGGCGGCGGGCAAGCTTCTCCGGGTGGGCGCGGGCCACCTCCTCGATGTCGATCCCCCCTTCGCTTGAGAACATCACCAGCGGCGCCCGCGCCGAGCGATCGAGCAGGACGGCGGCGTAGTACTCGCTGGCGATCTCCGAGGCCCGCTCGATCCACAGCCGCCTCACCTTGTGGCCGCGGATCTCAAGGGCGAGGATCGTCTCGGCGTGGTGGCGCAGCTGCTGCGGGTCGGCGGCGATCTTCACCCCGCCGGCCTTGCCCCGCCCGCCGGTCAGCACCTGAGCCTTGACGACAACCGGGAAGCCAAGCCGCTGGCCGGCTGCAACGGCCTCCTCGACGTCGTTTGCAACCGCCCCCTCCGAGACCGCCAACCCGTGCTTGCGGAACAGCTCCTTTCCCTGATACTCGAGTAGGTCCATCGGCAGGCCAGACTCTACTTCAAACGGCCGCTTCGGCGTTTGGGGCGGCAACGGCCGGCCCGCTTCGGGCATAAGGGTTGGCAGCGGTCGTCATAATGCGCTCGATGCCGTTGCCGAAGAACATCAGCTGGGTTACCTTCGACGTCTACGGCACGCTGATCGACTGGGAGACCGGGATCTTCGAGGCCTTTGCCGCGGAGGCGAAAAAGGACGGGGTTGAGCTTGAGCGGGACCAGGTCCTGGAGCGCTTCCACCGGATCTCCCGCCAGATCGAAGCCGGCTCCTACGAGCTTTACGCCGAGGTCCTGCGGCGGACCGCCGTTGCGCTGGCAAAGGAGGTTGGCTGGGACCTTGAATCCTCCCGCTCCAAGTTCCTGCCGGAGTCGATCCCCCGCTGGCTGCCCTTCAAGGAAGCGCTGCCCCAGCTGAACAAGCTTGCCAAGCGGTTCAAGCTCGGCCTGATCGCAAACGTCGACGACAAGCTGCTGGGCATGACCCGCCGCCACCTGCCGCTTGAATTCGACCTTGTCGTCACCGCCCAGCAGGTCCGCGCCTACAAGCCCGACCCGGCTCACTTCAACGAGTTCGCCCGGCGGATCGGCGGCAAGCGGCGGTGGGTGCACGTTGCCGCCAGCCACCACCACGACGTCGTCCCCTGCCACAAGCTGAAGGTCCCGGTGATCTGGGTGAACCGCAACAAGGAGCAGCTTGAGGCCGGGCAGGCAAAGCCGACCGCCCAGGTCGCCAACCTCCGCGAGGCCGTCAAGCTGATCGAAGAGGCGGCGAAGGGCTAGCCGCCGGCCTGCCGACCTCCCGTTCGAGGAACCGCCAGAAGGCGCGTGCCGGCGGCGGCAGGGCCGGCCGGCTGCGGGCAAGGGCGTAAAGGCGGCGGCGGAGGTCGACGTCGGCGACGGGCAGGGCGGCAAGCACCCCCTCCCGGACCTCCTGGGCGACGGCCAGGTTCGAGATCAAGGTGAACCCCCCGCCCTCGAGGAGGGCCCGCTTCAGCCCCTGCAGGGAGGCGATCTCGGCGGCCGGCACAAGCCGCAGGCCGACGGCGGATAGCCGCTCGTCGACGACCGCCCTCGTCCCGGAGGCCTGCTCCCTGGTCAGGTACCGCTCCGTGAGAAGCTCGGCCGCCTGGAGCCGCCGCCGCCGCGCCCAGGGGTGGCCTGCCGCCACGGCAACGACCAGCTCGTCTTCGGCAACCACCAGCCGGCGCAGGCCGGCAAGGGAGGCGGTGCCCTCGAAGAAGCCGATCTCGTGGCTGCCGGCGTAAAGCCGCTCCAGCACCACCTGGGAGTTGGCCACCTCCAGCTGGATCACCGCCTCGGGGACCAGTTCCCGGAAGCGGGCAAGCCAGCGGGGCGCAAGCAGCTCGCCGGTGGTCAGGCTTGCCACCAGGCGGACGGTCTTTGCGGAGGCGGCGTTGAACTCCCCGGCCGCCCGCAGCGTCGCCTCAAGGGCGGCAAGCGCCTGCTTGGCCGGTGGGTAGAGGGCAAGGCCAAGGCCGGTTGGCCGCACCCCGAACCGGCCCCGCTCCAGCAGCCTGCCGCCAAGCCTTCGCTCAAGCGCCTGGATCCGCTTGCTGAGCGCAGGCTGGCTGAGGTTGAGGTCTGCGGCCGCCTGGGAGAGGGAGCGGCACTCGACGGCGCCGACAAAGGCGGCCAGCTCCCGTGCGGAAAGCGGCTCGGCGGCGGAGCCGAGCGCCTGGCCTGGCTCCGAATCATTCCACATTGGAATATCAATATTCCAAATGCGACTGTAAAAGGGGGCCTGCGGCGGCGATGATGGCCGCATGAGCGCGACCACGCTTGAGCCCCAGCCCAATCAGGCGCCTCCCGCCCTGCGCAGGCTTGGCCTCTTCGCCGACCTCTCCAGCCCGCGCGAGGTCTTCTCCCACTTCGGCCCCAACTGGTTTGCGGCGGTGATGGGGACGGGGATCGTCGCCAACGCCGCGATGCTGTTGCCGGTCCACGCCCTTGCGCTGCGCTACCTCGCCCTCTGCTTCTGGCTGGCGGCAACGGCGCTGCTTGCCCTCTTCCTGCTCCTCACCCTGCTCCACTGGCTTCACCACCCCCACGTCGCCAAGGGCGACGCGCTCGATCCCCACGCCGCCCAGTTCTACGGCGCCCCGCCGATGGCCTTTCTCACGGTTGGCGCCGGCGCGCTTCTGGTTGGCCGCTACCTGCTCGGGCTGCCGCTGGCGGTCTCCTTCGCATGGGTGCTTTGGACGATCGGCACGCTCACCGGCCTGCTCTCCGTCTTCATCGTCCCCTACCTGATGTTCACCACCCACCAGATCGACCTGGAGGCCACGCTTGGCAGCTGGATCGTCCCGATCGTCCCGCCGATGGTCTCCGCTGCAACGGGCGCCCCGCTGGTCGCCCACCTGCCGGCCGGCGCCGACCGGACCGCCTTCCTGCTCGCGCTTCTTGCGATGTTTGGGATCAGCCTGTTCATCGCCCTGATCGTCTTCTCCCTGCTGTGGGCGAGGCTTGTCTACCGGGGCGTCGGCGGCGCGGCAACGGTGCCGACGATCTGGATCGGCCTTGGCCCGCTTGGCCAATCGATTACCGCCGCCAACCTGATCGGCGCGACGGCGCAGGAGGCGATCGCCGCCCCGTACGCCCAGGGGCTGAAGATGATGGAGCTCCTCTACGGCGTCCCCGTCTTCGGCTTTGCGATGGTTTGGCTGGCGATCGCCTTGGCGGTGACCCTCCGCGCCGCCCGCCGCCACCTGCCCTTCACCCTCACCTTCTGGAGCTTCACCTTCCCCGTCGGCACCTGCGTGACCGGCGCCTCCGAGCTTGCCCTCCACACCCACCTGGTCGAGTTCAAGGTCGTCGCGCTCGCCCTCTTCGCCCTCCTTCTGGTCGGCTGGTCGCTGGCGGCGCGGGGTACCGCTGCCGGCGCCTGGCGGGGCTGGCTGTTCCTGCCGCCCCAGCGGCAGCGGCCGACTGCAGCCTGAGGAAAGCGGCCTGGGCAGCGGCCGGGCGGCCGCTGCCCTTGCCTCAAGCCGTCGGGCTCAGCTGCCGGGCGGCCGCTGCCCTTGCCTCAAGCCGTCGGGCTCAGCTGCCGCTGCCGTTTTCCGATGCCTTGATCGTTGCGATCGGATCGCCGGCGGCGATCGGCTGGCCCTCGCTGATCGGCAGCTCGACGATCACCCCCGACTTGTGGGCGGTGATCTCGTTCTCCATCTTCATCGCCTCGATGATGCAGATCAGCTGGCCGGCCTCCACCCGGTCGCCCTCCTTGACAAGCACCTTCCACATGTTGCCTTGGAGGGGCGCGGTGATCGTGTCGGAGTCGGCCGAGCGGGAGGCCTTCCGATCGGCGCCTGCCCGCCTTGGCGCGCGCGGCTTTGCGGGGGCGGCGCCGCCGTTTGCAACAGGCGGCGCGCCGGCCTGCTCGCCGTAGACCTTGACGTCGAACCGCCTGCCGGAGACCTCGACGGTGTAGGTCCGCTCGACCACCTCCTTCCCCTGCTCTCCGGCCGGCGGCTGAGCCGGCTGCTTGGCGGTGGAGCGCAGCCACTCCTTGTCTTCGATCAGGTCGCGGCAGGTCTCCCCCCTTGCCCACTGCTCGCTTTGAAGCAGCTTTTCGTGGAAGGGGATCAAGGTCGTCACGCCGCCGATCTCGTATTCGCGCAGCGCCCGCAACATCCTTGCCGTCGCCTGGGCGCGGTCCCGATCCCAGACGATCAGCTTGGCGACCATCGGGTCGTAGTTGGGGGAGATCTCATCCCCTGCGCCAACGCCGGAGTCAACCCGCACGCCCGGCCCGGCCGGCTCCTTGTAGGAGGTGATCCGGCCGGGGGCGGGGGTGAAGTTCTTGGCCGCATCCTCGGCGTTGATCCGGCACTCGATCGCGTGGCCGCGCAGCTGGACGTCCTCCTGGCGGAAGGAGAGCGGCTCGCCGGCGGCGGCCCTGATCCCCTCCTTGACGATGTCGATGCCGGTTGTCATCTCGGTGACGCAGTGCTCCACCTGCACCCTGGTGTTCATCTCCAGGAAGAAGTATTCGTCGCCCTGGAGCAGCCCCTCGACGGTCCCGGCGCCGACGTAGTTGACCGCCTTTGCCGCCTCCACCCCGATCTGGCCGATCTTTTCCCGCAGCTCGGGGGTGACGATCCACTCCGGGGCCGGCGACTCCTCGATCAGCTTCTGGTGGCGGCGCTGAATCGAGCAGTCGCGCTCCCCGAGGTGGACGTAGTTGCCGTGGCGGTCGGCAAGCACCTGGACCTCGACGTGACGGGGGTTGGGGAGGTAGCGCTCGAGGTAGACGGTCGGGTCGGAGAAGAACTTTTCCCCTTCCCTGCTCGACCCTTCAAAGGCGGCGGGCAGCTCCTCGGCGCTAAGCGCCACCCGAAAGCCCTTCCCGCCCCCGCCGCCGGCCGCCTTCACCGCCACCGGAAAGCCAAGCTCCCGCTGCGCGATCTCAAGCGCCTGCTCGATCGTTGCAACCGGCTCGGTGGTGCCCGGCACGATCGGCACCCCTGCAGCCTTCATCAGTTCCCTGGCCCTGGTCTTGGAGCCCATCGCCTCGATCGCGCTTGGCGGCGGGCCGATGAAGACGATCCCCGCTTCCTCGCAGGCGGCGGCAAAGGCGGCGTTCTCGGCGAGGAAGCCGTAGCCGGGATGGACGGCCTCCGCCCCGGCCCGCTTGGCGATCGCGACGATCTTCTCGATGTTCAGGTAGTTCTCCGCGGGCGGTCCACCGCCAAGGCTGTAGGCCTCGTCGGCCCGCCTGACGAAGATCGCATCCCGGTCCTGGTCGGCGTAGACGGCAACGGTTGAGATGGAGAGCTCCTCGCAGGCGCGGATCACCCGCAGCGCGATCTCTCCGCGGTTGGCGATTAGGACTTTCTTGAACATCGCCAAAAGCTTACGGCCTGCCCGGGGAGGCCGTTTCCTCAGCGGCTCATCCCCGCCCCGGCGGTGGCGTTGTCGGCCGGATCGATCAGGATGAAGCAGCCGGTCCGCCGGTTGGCTCGATAGCTGTCCAGCGCAAGCGGCTGGCTCACCTTCAGCCTCACCAGGCCGATGTCGTTGAGGCCAAGCTCGCCGGGATTCTCGACCCTGGCAAGCGTGTGGACGTCAAGCCGGTCGACCACCTCCTGGACGATCGCGTGGACCTCCCGCGTGGTGTGGCGCAGCAGGTAGCGGTTGCCGGCCCGCAGCGGCCGGTCCACCATCCAGCAGAGGTCGGCAACCACCTCCCGCTGCAGCGGCGGCTCCTCGCCCGGCCGGCAGATCAGGTCGCCGCGTGAGACGTCCACCTCGTCGGCAAGGCGCAGCGCCACCGACATCGGCGCCACCGCCTCGCTCAAGGGACCGTCGTAGGTGTCGATTGCGGCGATCTCGGTGCGCACCCCCGCCGGCAGGACAACCACCTGCTCGCCAACCCTCAACCTCCCGGAGGCAAGCTGGCCGGCGTAGGCGCGGTAGTCGGGGTCGGCAAGGTGGGGAGGAAGGGGGCGGGGCTTGCCGTTTGGCTGGGGCCCCGGCCTGATCACCCACTGGACGGGGAAGCGGGCGGCCACCTCCTCCGGGTGGTCGTAGGCGACCTCGACGGTCTCCAGCAGCTCCAGCAGGGTGGGGCCGTCGTACCACCCCATCCGGGTGGAGCGCTCCACCACGTTGTCGCCGTGGAGGGCGGAGAGGGGGATGAAGTGGAGCTGGGCAACCCCCTGGAGGGCGGGGGCGAACCGCTCGAACTCCCCCCTGATCTCCCCAAACCGCTGTTGGCTGTAGTCGACCAGGTCCATCTTGTTGACGGCCACGACGATGTGGGGGATGCCGAGCAGGGAGGCGATCAGGGCGTGGCGGCGGGTCTGCTCGACCACCCCGCTGCGGGCATCGAGCAGGATCACCGCCAGGTCGGCGGTGGAGGCGCCGGTCACCATGTTCCGCGTGTACTGGACGTGGCCGGGGGTGTCGGCGATGATGAACCGCCGCTTGGCGGTGGCGAAGTACCGGTAGGCGACGTCGATCGTGATCCCCTGCTCCCGCTCGGCGCGCAGGCCGTCGACCAGCAGCGAGAGGTCGAGCGCCCCGTCGCCGCCCCGCCGTCTGCTCGCCTCCCTGACGTGCTCCAGCTGGTCCTCGAAGACCTGCTTGGAGTCGTAGAGGAGGCGGCCGATCAGGGTGCTCTTCCCGTCGTCGACCGAGCCGGCGGTGGTGAAGCGGAGCAGGTCGAGGCTCATCGCTTAGAAGTAGCCAACCTTCTTGCGGTCCTCCATCGCCGCCTCGGAGAACCGGTCGTCGGCGCGGGTCTCCCCCCGCTCGGTGACCCTGGTGGTGGCGATCTCCCGGACCACCTCGGCAACGGTGCGCGCCCGGGAGCGGACCCCGCCGGTGCAGGTCATGTCGCCAACGGTCCGGTAGCGGACCCACTCCTTGAAGACCCGCTCCCCCTCGAGCAGTTCGGCGCCCTCCCAGTAGGCGTAGAGCATCCCGTCCCTTTCAAAGACCTCCCGCTCGTGGGCGAAGTAGATCGAGGGCAGCTCAAGCTGCTCCCGCTCGATGTACTCCCAGACGTCAAGCTCGGTCCAGTTGGAGAGCGGGAAGACCCGGACGTGCTCGCCGGGGTGGATCCGGCCGTTGTAGAGGTTCCAAAGCTCCGGCCGCTGGTTCTTGGGGTCCCAGTGGCCGAAGTCGTCCCGGAAGGAGAAGACCCGCTCCTTGGCGCGGGAGCGCTCCTCGTCCCGACGGGCCCCGCCGATCACCGCGTCGAACCGGTGCTCGGCGATCGCGTCAAGCAGCGGAACGATCTGCAGCCGGTTGCGGGAGGCGCGCGGCCCCTTTTCCTCGACGACCCGCCCCTTGTCGATCGCCTCCTGGACGCTTACCACGATCAGCCGCTCGCCCAGCTCGGCCACCCGCTTGTCGCGCAGGGCGATCACCTCGGGGAAGTTGTGGCCGGTGTCGACGTGCATCAGCGGGAAGGGGAAGGATGCCGGCCGAAAGGCCTTCTCGGCCAACCGCAGCAGGACAAGGGAGTCCTTGCCGCCGCTGAACAGCAGCACCGGCCGCTCGAACTGGGCGGCAACCTCCCGCATGATGTGGATCGCCTCCGCCTCGAGGGCGGCAAGGTGGGAGAGGGGAGGTGTGGTCAACCGGCTGCGCTGCTCTACGGCCATCGGCTTCACCCTAACAAACCCTTAACACTCCGCAGTGGCGCGGTGTCCTTCGATCTCGCCTTTTGGAAGGTGGAGCCCGCACTCCGTCTTCTCGGTGCCGGCCCACCTTCCCTCCCTCCCCTTGCCGGGCACGGTGCAGGTCGCGCAGCCGATCGAGGCGTAGCCCCGGTCGTGAAGGGGGTTGTAGGGGAGGGAGCGGTGGTGGATCCGCTGCCAAAGCTCCCGTTCGCTCCAGAAGCAGAGCGGGTTGTACTTCCAAAGGCCGCGGGAGCGGTCCCGTTCGACGGGCAGGATCTGGGCGCGGGTTGGGCTCTGCTCCCGGCGCAGCCCGGTCATCCACGCCTCGGCGCCGGCAAGGGCCCGCTCCAGCGCCGCCACCTTTGCCGGCGAGCAGCACCGCTGGGGGCCAAGCCAGCTGCCCTCCTCGCCGATCGTCCGCGGGGTGGCGTACTCGACCTCCACCTCCAGGCCGAACCGCCGCTCGAACTCCCGCCAGGTGGCAAGGGTCTCCGGGAAGAGCACGCCGGTGTCGATCGTCACCACCCGGGCCAGCTCGCGAAGCGGTCTGCCGACGGCTGCCGCCCCCTGAAGGAGGGCGTCGATCAGCACCGACTCCTCCTTTTGGAAGGAGCAGAGGACCACCAGCCTGCCGGGGTGGCGGTCGAAGGCGAGGGCGATCGTCGCCGCCAGGGAGCTGGCCGGCTCCTCGCCGCCGGGGAGCTGTCCCTCCTCTAGACCGCGCACTCCCCTTCTCCCCTGATCACCTGGAAGGGGGCGTTCCGCGACCAGTCGATGAACTGGTCGATCGTCTGCAGCGAGAACTCGACCGGCATCGCCAGGTCCTTGACCTGCTCTTCAAGGGAGGAGAGGCCAACCCGCTGCGCCCAGGTGGCAAACCCCTCGCCCTCGCCGTGGCCGGCTTCGTAGGCGCGGATCCACCGCTCCACCGCCTCCGGCACCCGCTTGGCCGGCAGACGGACCTTCAGCCGCTGGCCGAAGACCACCTTCCCTTCGCCCTGGCCGCCGATGTGGGGGATGTAGGCGGGGATCGTGTGCTCGCCTACCTTGATCGAGGCGCCGTAGAAGCCGATCGTCCCCAGGTGGTGCTGGCCGCAGCCGTTTGGGCAGCCGGAGACGTTGATCCTGATCTTGCGGGCAAGGGGGTCGGCGATCTCCATCGCCTCAAGCCGCTCCCGAAGCGCCTTGTTCAGCCCCATCGAGGCGGTGATCCCCAGCTTGCAGGAGTCGGTGCCGGGGCAGGAGACGACGTCCTCGACCTCGCCTGCGCCCGGCTCGCCAAGGCCAAGCGCCTCAAGCTCCCGCCAGACGGCGTAGGCGGCCTGGGCGCGGACAAACCGCAGGAGGATGTTCTGCTGGATCGTCGTCCTCGCCAGGGGACCGGCGTAGCGGCGGATGATCGCCGCCAGCCCGCGCAGCTGCTCGGGGGTGAGGTCGCCGCGCGGCACCTTCGCCAGCACCGCCACAAACCCCTCCTGCTTCTGGGGGAAGACGTTGGTTGCGGCAAACCGCTCGAACCTGGCGGCGTCGCCGTTGGGGCTTGGGTAGTGGTCGAGGAGGGGCGGCGCCTGGGCAAGCTCGTCGTAGATCGCGATCCGCTTCTCCACCGAGAAGTCCCGTTCGGCCACCCACCCCCCTTCAAGCTCCCGCTCCACCTCCTCGCGGAGCCGGTCGATCCCGTACTTGTCGACGTAGACCTTGATCCGCGCCCGCGCCCGGTTCGGCCGCAGCCACTCCTGACGGTCGTAGACCCGCAGGAGCGCCTCGGCGACCTTCAGGTACTCCCCGTCGTCAAGGCCGACGAAGGGGTAGAGCTCCTGGGCCGTCCTGGGCATGATCGAGGTCCCGCCGCCAACCAGCATCCGCGCGCCCCGCACCTCGCTGCCGTCCGCTTCCCTGCGGACCGTGGCGAGGAAGGCGATGTCGTGGATTTCGCCGATCGCCCGGCCGGAGGCCGAGCCGTCGAAGACCGTCTTCACCTTGCGGGGCATCGCCTGGGTGGTTGGGTGGCGGACGAAGTAGCGGACGTAGGCGGCGGCGTAGGGGGTCATGTCGAACAGCTCGTCTGGGGCGATCCCGGCAAACGGGTCGCCGGTCACGTTGCGGATCGTGTTCCCGCACCCCTCCCGGGTGGAGAGGCCCGCCTTGCCAAGCTCCCTGATCGCCCGCTCGGCGTCACGGAGCGGGACGTGGTGGAGCTGGATGTTTTGGCGGGTGGTGATGTGGCACTTGCGCAGGGGCGCGTACCGCTCGACCACATCGGCAAAGGCCTCGAGCTGGTCGGCCGTCACCCCGCCAAAGGGCAGCTTCACCCGCACCATCTGGACGTCCGGCTGCCGTTGGCCGTAAACGCCCTGCTTCAGCCGGAACTTGATGAACTCCTCCTCCGGCCGCTGGCCGGCGAGGTAGGCCTCCGCCTCCCGCTTGAAGTCCTCGAACTCCTGCAGGAGGATCGGGATCACCCGGCCCGGGACGTGCTGGATCACCTCCGGGTCCTCGAGGGTGCCGGTGCCCTGTTGCAGCTCTTCCGTTTGCGTCGACATCTGGCCTCCTGTGATCGCGTGAGCAGATCAGCTCCGGTCGGTGGAGGCCAGTATAACAGCAAAAATCCGAGCGGTTTTTAGATATTTAGCCAGGGGTCCTGGAGCGGTCGCTCCCCGAGGCGGCGCAGCCCCTCCAGCAGCGCCGCCCGCCGCCAGGGGTCGGCCTCCACCGCTGCGCCGGCTGGAGAGACGGGGGTGGTCTCGACAAGAAACCGTTCGATTGCCGCGATCAGCGCCGCCGCCTCCTCGGGGGTGGGGGTCGGGTTTGTCTCGGTCATGGCCCGATTGTCCCAGCTTCGCGGCGCTTAGGAGGTGCGGTTCTCCGCCGCCGCGCCGAGCGCCCCGGCTGCCCCCGTCGCCCGCACCGCGGAAAGGAGCGCCGCCACCACCAACACGCCGGCGGAGGCGTAGAAGGCGGCGTGCAGCCCATGGGTGAAGGCCGCGGCAAGGTGGCCGTGCAGCGAGGTCGAGCCGACGAAGATCGCAAAGGCAAGGTGGCGGGAGATCGCGCTTGAGGCGATCAGGATCGCGATCGAGTAGGAGAAGACCATCCCGATGTTCGAGAAGGTGCGCAGCATCCCCGAGGAGATCCCGAAGACGGCCGGCGGCGAGGCCTTCATCACCGCCGAGTTGTTGGCGGGGAAGAAGCAGGCGGCGCCAACGCCGTTGACAATCGAGGCAACCACCACCTGCCAAAGGGGCGTGGTGAGGGAGAGCTGGGCGTAGAGGATCAGGGCGATCACCTGGATCGCCAGGCCAAGGGTGGCCGGCAGCACCGGCGAGCGGCGGTCGGCAAGGCGGCCGGCGAAGGGACCGATCACCCCGCCAAGGACGTAGCCGGGGACCAGAAGCAGCGAGGCGTGAAGGGGGGAGAGGCCCCGCGGCCCCTGCAGGTACATGATCACCAGGAACAGCACCGCGAAGTTGCCAAGCGCCTGGAGGGCGGCGGCAAGCAGGGAGGGGGTCATCGTCGGCACCCGAAAGAGTGAGAGGTGGAGCATCGGCTCGGCCGTCCGCCGCTCGATCACCGCAAAGGCCGCGATCAGCGCCAGGCCGCCAAGCAGCCAGCCGAGCAGCTCGCCGCTCAGGTTTTCTGAGGCGAGCTTGGTGATCGCCCAAAGGACGCCAAAGAGGCCAAGGCCAAGCGTCGCCATCCCCGGCAGGTCGAGGTGGTGGCGGCGGCGCTGCCCCTGCTCGCGCAGGACCTTGATTGCAACGGCAAGGGCGAGCACGCCGATCGGCACGTTGATCCAGAAGATCCACCGCCAGGAGATGTAGGTGACGATCACCCCGCCGAGGACGATCCCAAGGACAGCTCCCAGCGACCAGCCGAAGGAGGTGATGCCGTACGCCCTGCCGCGGCGCTGGGGCGGGAAGAGGTCGGCGATGATCGCCCCGCTGTTTGCCGAGATCAGCGCGCCGCCCACCCCCTGGATCACCCGAAAGGCGATCATCGACCCCTCGTCGAAGGCAACGGCGCAAAGGGCGGAGCCGACCACAAAGGTTGCAAACCCCAGCTCGTACATCCGCACCCGCCCGAACATGTCGCCAAGCCTGCCCACCTGGGTGGCAAGGAGGGTGATCACCAGCAGGTAGCCGACGATCACCCAGACCACCGAGCCAAGCGCGATCTTCAGGTCCCGCTCGATTGCCGGCAGGGCGAGCACGACGATCGTCGTGTCGACCGCCGCCATCAGCACCCCCGCCATCACGACGGAGAGGGCAAGGCCGGTATGCACCTCGCTTGAGGAGGAGGAGGAGGGCTTGGCTGCCTCGGCGACCGCCACGCTCCAACTATTGCAGAGAAGCGGCCTGCCCCTAGAGGGGGATGTTGCCGTGCTTGCGCGCCGGGCCGCTCTCCCGCTTGGTCTGCAGGGTGCGCAGCGCCTCGATCACCGTCGGCCTTGTTTCCCTGGGGACGATCACGTCGTCGATGTAGCCCCGCTCGGCGGCGATGTAGGGGTTGGCAAAGTGGGCCTTGTAGTCCTCGATCAGCCGCTGGCGGCGCTCCTCGGGGGTGGGGCTGGAGGCGATGTCCCGCCTATAGATGATGTTCACCGCCCCCTCGGGGCCCATCACCGCCACCTCCGCCGTCGGCCAGGCGAAGTTGAAGTCGGCCCCCAGGTGCTTGGAGGCCATCACGTCGTAGGCGCCGCCGTAGGCCTTGCGGGTGATCACCGTGATCTTTGGCACCGTTGCCTCGGAGTAGGCGTAGATCAGCTTTGCCCCGTGCCGGATGATCCCGCCCCACTCCTGGGCGGTGCCGGGGAGGAAGCCGGGCACGTCGCAGAAGGTGAGCAGCGGGATGTTGAAGGCGTCGCAGGTCCGCACGAACCGGGCCGCCTTCATCGAGGCGTCGATGTCGAGGACGCCGGCAAGCTCCTTTGGCTGGTTGCCGACCACGCCGATCGCGTGGCCGTCGAGGCGGGCGAAGCCGCAGATGATGTTCTTCGCGTATTCGGCGTGGACCTCGAAGAACTCCCCTTCGTCGACGATCCGGCGGACGACGTCCCGCATGTCGTAGGGCTTGTTCGGGTTGTCGGGGACGACGTGGTCCAGCTCCGGGTCTTCCCGGTCGGGAGAGTCGTCGACCGCCACCCGCGGTGGCGTGGAGAGGTTGTTCTGAGGCAGGAAGGAGAGGAGGTAGCGGGTTTCGGCCAGGCAGGTCTCCTCGTCGGGGAAGGCGAAGTGGGCGACCCCCGAGCGGGTTGCATGGGCGTGGGCGCCGCCAAGCTCCTCGAAGCCGACGTCCTCGCCGGTGACCGTCTTGATCACATCGGGGCCGGTGATGAACATGTGGGAGGTCCCTTCCACCATCAGGATGAAGTCGGTGATCGCCGGCGAGTAGACGGCCCCGCCCGCGCAGGGGCCCATGATCAAGCTGATCTGGGGGATCACGCCGGAGCAGCGGACATTGCGCAGGAAGACGTCGCCGTAGGCGCCCAGCGCCACAACCCCCTCCTGGATCCGCGCCCCGCCGGAGTCGTTGATGCCGATCACCGGGCAGCCGATCTTTGCCGCCAGATCCATCACCTTGCAGATCTTCTCCCCCATCACCTCGCCCAGCGAGCCGCCGAACACCGTGAAGTCCTGGGAGAAGACGCAGACCCGCCGTCCTTCGATCGTCCCGTGGCCGGTCACCACCGCGTCGGCAAGCGGCCGGCGCCGCTCCATCCCAAAGGCGTAGGTGCGGTGGCGGACGAAGGCGTCAAGCTCCTGGAAGGAGCCGGGGTCGAGCAGCTTCTCGATCCGCTCCCGGGCGGTCAGCTTGCCCCGTTCGTGCTGCTTTTCAACGGCAGGCCCCTCGGCATGGCGGGCCTCGCGCCGCAGCTCTTCAAGCTTGGCGAGCTTTTCCTCGTATGTCTCCGGTGCCTTTTCACGCATCGGCGCAGGATCTTACCCGGGCAAGGAAGTTCGCCGCCCCGTTCAGACCTGAAAAGGCCGGCGGCGGCTGGCGGAGAGCCGCTTGAAGAGGAGCGCGACGGCCTCTTCAAGGGCGTCTTCGGCCGGTGGCGGGGGAGGCGGGGGCTCGGGGTCGTTTTTCCAGGGGCCGGTCAGCCGGCCGCGGCCAAGCGGCAGCGGCGGCAGGAGCCCCCGCAGCGCCCCGCCGACCCGCCAGCGCGGCTCCCGCTCTGCGGGGGGCGCCGGCTCGGGGGCGCCGCCCTCCGATCGGGCGGTGAGCAGCGCCTCGACCTTTGTCCCCCAGCCGGTCTGCTCAAGGGTGATCCTGCCCTTCACCAGGGGGGTCTCAAAGGCAAGCTCCCGCCCCAGCTTCAGCGGTTCGACCCGGAGGCTCCCCGCCGAACCGAAGGCCTCGCGGAGGGCCTCCCCGTCCAGAAGCTGCTGCCAGAGCTCCGGAGCCGACTTGAGGATCGTTCGCCGTTGGGCGAAATCCACGCCTTAAGGGTTCTCCCCGCCCCCCTTTGCTCCTGCCCTTAGCTGGCCCGGCCGGCAGCGGCGCCGAGGAGACGGCGCTCGTGCACCAGTTCGGCAAGCTCGACGGCGTTTGTTGCCGCCCCCTTGCGGAGGTTGTCGGCGACGACCCAAAGGGCCAACCCGCGCTCCAGCCCGGGGTCGCGGCGGAGCCTGCCGACCAGCACGCCGTCCTTGCCGGCGGCGGCCAGGGCGGTCGGGTAGCGGCCCTCGGCCGGGTCGTCGATCAGGGTGAGGCCGGGCGCCCCTGCCAGCAGCTCCCGCGCCTCCTCGACCGAAAGGGGCTGGCGCGTCTGGAGGTGGACGGCCTCGCTGTGGCCGACGAAGACCGGGACCCTTGCGCAGGTGGCCGAGACCCTGATCGTCTGGTCGGCGAGGATCTTGCGGGTCTCGTTCATCAGCTTGCGCTCCTCGTCGGTGTGGTCCTCGCCGGCCGGGAAGCGACCTGCCTCGGGAAGGACGTTGAAGGCGATCGGCTGGCGGTAGACGGCCGGTGCAAGGGAGGGCTCCCTGCCGGCCGCCTGCGCCTCAAGGTAGGCCTGAGCCTGTCCGGCAAGCTCTTCGACGGCGCCCCTGCCGGTGCCGGAGACGGCCTGGTAGGTGGCGACGATCAGCCGTTCGATCCCGGCCGCCCGGTGGATTGGGGCAAGGGCGACAACCATCTGCATCGTCGAGCAGTTTGGGTTGGCGACGATCCCGCCCGGCCATGGCTGGTCGTTGATCTGCTCGAGGTCCTCTGGGTTCACCTCGCTTACCACCAGCGGCACCCGCGGGTCGAGCCGCCACCGAGAGGAGTTGTCGATCACCACCGCGCCGGCCTCGGCGAACCGGGGCGCCCACCGCTCCGAGACCCCGCTGCCGGCTGAGAAGAGGGCGAGGTCGAAGCCGCCGATCGCCTCCTCGCGCAGCGCCTGGACGGTGCCCACTCCCTCCAGCTCCTTGCCGGCGGACCGCTCCGAGGCAAACGGCACCAGCTCCCGGACGGGCAGCGGCCGCTCCCTGAGCAGGGAGACCATCAACCGGCCCACCTGGCCGGTTGCGCCGACGACGGCAACCCGGTATCCCTCGCCGCTGAGCACCTGCCTAGAAGTTTGGCTTGTAGCGGCCGAAGACGTCGGCCATCGCGTTGCAGACCTCGCCCAGGGTGCAGCGGTCCTTGAGCGCCTGGCGGAGCGCTGGCAGGAGGTTTTGATCGGTGCGGGCGACTTCCCGCACCTCCTGGAGGCGACGCTCGACCAGGGCCTGGTCGCGGTTTGCCTTGAAGGCCTTCAGGCGGGCCACCTGTTCTTGCTCTGCCTTCGGGTCGACCCGCAGCAGTTCCGGCACCTCGACCTCCTCCTCCTGGTAGGCGTTCACCCCGACCACGATGTCCTGGCCGAGCCGGTAGCGCTGCTCGTAGCTCCAAGCCGACTCGTCGATCTCCTTGGTGATGAACTCAAGCGCGTTCACCGACCCGCCCAGCTCGTCGACCTTGTCGATCAGCAGCTGCGCCCGCCGTTCGATCTCGTCGGTGAGCGCCTCCACGAAGTAGGAGCCGGCAAACGGGTCGACCGTGTCGGCGGCCCCCGACTCGTGGGCGATGATCTGCTGGGTCCGCAGGGCGATCTTCGCCGCCCGCTCGGTGGGCAGGGCAAGCGCCTCGTCGAAGCCGTTGGTGTGCAGCGACTGGGTGCCGCCGCAGACGGCGGCAAAGGCCTGGAGGGCGACCCGGACGATGTTGTTCTCCGGCTGCTGGGCGGTAAGGGTGACCCCGCCGGTCTGGGTGTGGAAGCGAAGCATCATCGACCGGGGGTTCTTCGCGCCGAACCGCTCCCGCATGATCTTCGCCCACATCCTGCGGGCCGCCCGGAACTTCGCCACCTCCTGGAAGACGTTGTTGTGGCCGTTGAAGAAGAAGGCGATCCGGGGGGCGAAGTCGTCGACGTCAAGACCGCGATCGATTGCAGCCTGGACGTAGGCGATCCCGGAGCAGAGCGTGAAGGCCACCTCCTGGACGGCCGAGCAGCCCTTCTCCCGGAAGTGGTAGCCGGAGACCGAGATCGTGTTCCACTGGGGGATCCGCTTGTGGCAGTACTCGAAGATGTCGGTGGTCAGCCGCATCGTCGGCCCGGGCGGGTAGATGTAGTTGCCGCGGGCGATGTACTCCTTGAGGACGTCGTTTTGAACGGTGCCCCGCAGCTTCTCGGGCGCAACCCCCTGCTCCTCGGCAACAAGCTCGTAGAGCAGCAGGAGCACGGCCGCCGGGGCGTTGATCGTCATCGAGGTTGAAACCTGGTCGAGGGGGATCCCCTCGAAGGCGATCCGCATGTCTTCGATCGTGTCGATGGCAACGCCGGTCCGGCCAACCTCGCCCAGAGCGCGCGGGTCGTCGGAGTCCAGGCCAAGCTGGGTTGGCAGGTCGAAGGCCATCGACAGCCCGGTCGACCCCTTCGAGAGCAGGTAGCGGTACCGTTCGTTGGACTCCTTGGCCGAGGCGTACCCTGCGTACTGGCGCATCGTCCAAAGCCGCGCCCGGTACATGTCCCGGTGGATTCCCCGGGTGAACGGAAACTCGCCCGGTCGGCCAAGCTCCAGGTCCTCGGGCAGGTCCTCCTCGGTGTAGAGGGGCTTGATCTCGATCCCCGAGTCGGTGAACCGGCGGGGATCGTCGGGGCCGACCACCGGGGCGATCGTCAGGTTGGAGGTGTCCTCGCTGCTCTGCTGTTGCCGCTGTGCCGTTGCCATATAGGTGGATGATAAGCCTCTTGCGGGGGCCGGCCACCGGCGCGGCGAAGACTATCCTTGTCGGCCATGGCTACCTGCTTGGTGACCGGGGGAGCGGGCTTTTTGGGCTCCCACCTCTGCGATGCGCTGCTTGCCGAAGGCCACAGGGTGATCTGCGTCGACAACCTCGAGACCGGCACGCTGAGCAACATCTCCCACATCCGGAGCCCCGATTTCACTTTCTTGAACATCGACATCACCGAGCCCTACTTCATCGACGAGCCGATCGACTTCGTCTACCACCTGGCCTCCCCCGCCTCCCCGATCGACTACCTTCGGCTGCCGCTCCACACGCTCAAGGTGGGCGCCTATGGAACCCACCACACGCTGGGCGTCGCCAAGTTCAAGCGGGCCCGGTTCCTGCTCGCCTCAACCTCCGAGGTGTACGGCGATCCCCAGGTCCACCCCCAGCCGGAGAGCTACTGGGGACACGTGAACCCGATCGGCCCCCGGGGCGTCTACGACGAGGCGAAGCGGTACGCCGAGGCGCTGACGATGGCCTACCACCGCCAGCAGGGCGTGGACACGGCGATCGCCCGGATCTTCAACACCTACGGCCCGCGGATGCGTCCCCACGACGGCCGGGCGATCCCCACCTTTCTGCGCCAGGCGCTTGCCAACCGGCCGATCACGGTCTTTGGCGACGGCTCCCAGACCCGCTCCTTCTGCTACGTCTCCGATCAGGTGAGGGGGCTGATCGCCCTTGCCAACTCCGGCTACCACCTGCCGGTGAACATCGGCAACCCGGAGGAGTACACGCTGCTGGAACTGGCCGAAGTGATCAAGGAGGTGACCGGCTCATCCTCGGAGATCGTCTTCGAGGCGCTGCCAACCGACGACCCCAAGCAGCGTCAACCGGACATCAGCTTGGCGAAGGAGCTGCTTGGCTGGGAACCGGAGGTCGACCTGCGCACCGGCTTGCAGCTGACGATCGAGCAGGCGGGCAGGGAGAGGCTGCTGGGGTGACCGCTACCTTTTTGTTTGCTGGGGGTTTAAGGGAAGCGCGGCGGGACGATCGGGATGAGTGACGTCCGGCAGGTTGAGCGACCTCTCCCCCTCGAGGAAGCGAGGGAGCTGGCCAGACGGCTGCCCGAGCCGCGGCGACGGGACTTTCGCAACAGGCGGGTGCCGCTCCTTTCCCTGCTGCTCCGCCTTTCCACGCCACGCCGCGCCTTTGCGGTCCTGACGATGGCGGCGCTTGACTTCCTCGGGTTGGCCGGCGCGATCTTCAGCGCCCTTGTCGTGAAGGCGCTTGTCGTCAAAGGGTCGGTCTCGCTGCGCAACGAACTGCACGGCACGATCCATCTGCTGCCCCTGCCGCTGATCCTCACGGTCCTCTTGTTCTGGGGCGCCGGCCTTTACTCGACGCGAGCCAGCCGGCCCGGCTCGACGCGGATCGTCGCCTCGCTCTTCCAGGTGATGGTGGTCGCCTGGCTGTACGCCGCCGTCTCCGGGAAGCAGTACCGGAGCTACTACATCTTCTACGGCTCGCTGCTCTTCGCCCTCCTCTACATCCCCTCGCTGCGCCTCCTCTACGAGCACGTCAGCGGGTGGCTGCTGCGCGCCGCCGGCTATCGGCGGCGCGCCGTCCTGATCGGCCGCGGCGGTCAGATCGCCGACGTCGCCAAGGCGCTGATCGAAAGCGCCCGGGCGGGCACCACCACCTCGCCGATCGAGGTGGTCGGCTACCTCACCCCGGAGCCGATTGCGCCGTTGCCGGGGGTGCGGCCGCTTGGGCTGCTCTCCGACCTCGATCGGGTGCTTGAAAACCAGCGGGCCGACGAGCTGGTGATCGCCGACGCCGACTTCCCCGAGCGGGAGGCCCTCGACCTGGTCGAGCGGGCCCATCGGCGCGGTCTGCGCGTCTACATCGCCCCCTCGACGATGGAGCTGCTGGTGAACAGAGCCGAGTTCGTGCCCGGCCAGTCGGTCCCCCTCTTCGAGCTCGGCCCGCCCGTCTTCGAGGGGATCGACTTCGCCTTGAAGCGGGCCTTCGACCTGGTTGTCGCCTCCACCCTGCTCGTCCTGCTCAGCCCGCTGCTTTTGCTGATCGCGCTGGCCGTCCGCCTCAGCTCGCGGGGGCCGGTGCTCTACCGCTCGATTCGGCCGGGCATCGGCGAGCGGCCGTTTGCCTGTCTGAAGTTTCGGACGATGTACGCCGACGCCGACCAGCGGTTTGCCGAGGTCGCGCCGCTCAACGAGGCAAGCGGCGCCCTCTTCAAGATCAAGGACGATCCCCGCGTCACGCCGGTCGGTCGGTTCCTGCGGCGGTTCTCCCTCGACGAGCTTCCCCAGCTTGTCAACGTGCTGAGGGGCGAGATGTCCCTTGTCGGCCCCCGGCCGCTGCCCCAACGGGACTACGAACTGTTGGCCGACTGGCACCGCAAGCGCTACCTCGTCCTGCCCGGGATGACCGGCCTCTGGCAGGTCTCCGGCCGCGCCGATCTGGACTTCGACGAGCTTGTGCGGCTCGACTTCCTCTACCTGGAGCGGTGGTCGCTGGCCCTCGACCTGGCGATCCTCGCCAAGACGATCCCCGCCGTGCTCTCCCGCCGGGGCGCCTACTGAGCCGCTTTAGAGGGGGTGAACCGTGGAGAAGGAGGGAGGGGCAACCGCAGGCGGCGGACAGCCGCCGACGACGGGGAACCGACCGTGGGCTGCGTCCTCGATCGCCTCTTGGTAGACGGCAAGCGTAGCCTCGGCCGCCTCCCGCCAGGTCCAGGTGCGGGAGGTGGCGGGGGGCGGTTGGGGGCCGGCCTCGGCGGCGGCGACAAGCTCCTCGAAGGCTTCCGGCGGGACAAAGGTCGCACGGTTGCCAAGCGCCGCGCGGATCGCCGGGAGGTCGCAGGCAACCACCGGGGTTGCGCAGCTGAGCGCCTCGGCGCCGACAAGGGAGGAGGTCTCGTCCTCGGCGGGGAGCAGGAGGGCCTGGGCGCCGGTGTAAAGGGCGGCAAGCTCCTCCTCGCGGAGCCTTCCGGCGAAGACGACCTTTGGCAGTTCCCGGACGCAGCGGCTTGGCGGTCCGGCAACGACCAGCGGAAGCCGGCGGGGAACGGCCGCCAGCCGGGCAAGCTGCCGCTGCAGGCGGGGCCTGCGCAGATCGCCAACCAAAAGCAGGTACCGCTCCGGCAGGCCAAGCCTGCTGCGCAACGCGGCAACCTCCGCATCGCTGCGCCTCCCGAACTGCCGCGCCGGGGCTTCCGGGATCACCGCGATCCTGGAGGGCTCGACGCCGAGGTGGTCGGCGACGTCGCAGGCAACCGCCTGGTTTGGGACGATCACCCGCGCCGCCCTTTGCACCGCGAGGTACCTGAGCTTCAGGCCGGTTGCCGCCCGCAGCCGCTCCGCCGGCCGCTTCAGGTCGATCAGGCTGTGGAGGGTGACGACCATCGGGCAGGGGGTGCGCAAAAGCGCCCCCTGCAGCCAAGGGGCGTGGTAGAGGTCGACCCGCCGGGGACGGTACCCCTCGATCACCTCAAGGCGGGTGCGCAGCTCGGCAAGGAGGGCGGCGGCGTACCGGCCGATCCCGCTCGGCTGGCCTGCCGGGCGGCTGTCAAAGGCAACCCGCATCGGCCTAGACAGTGAGCTTTCCATATCTAAGTTGGTCGGTGGGCAAGTTGCTCAGACCCTTAGCCGCCATCTGCTCCCGGCCTACCCCGCCGCTCCCAGGCCACCGGGTTGGCGCCAAACGATAGCGCCTCCCCCAGCCGGAAGTCAAAGCTGGCAAGTTACCTTCCAGCCGATGCCTAAGCAAACCTACCAAAATCGGATCTGGGAAACGGTTCCTGCGGGCCAGAGGGGCGAGGCGTATCGGCGGCGCCTTGCCTTCCTGCTCGGCCACCTGCGCGGGGGAGAGCAGGTCCTCGACCTCGGCTGCGGCGAAGCCCATTTCCTGCAGGAGCTGATCGATCGGGGGTTTGCCGCCGTCGGCTGCGATGTGGCCTCCCTGCCCCTGCGCAGAGCCGCCGCCCGGCGCGGCGACCTGCCGCTTGTCCAGGTGGAGGAGGGAAAGGAGTGGCCGTTCGAGGTGGCCGCCTTTGACGTGGTGTGGTGCAGCGAGGTGATCGAGCACGTCCTCGACACCGAGGCGTTTCTCTCCGAATTGCGGCGGGTGCTGCGCTCGGGCGGGCTGCTCCTGCTCACCACGCCAAACCACAACCGGCTCCGCCTCCTCTCCTGCGCGCTCTCGCCACGGAGGTTTGCAGCCGCCTTCGATGTCCGCTCGGACCACATCCGCTTTTTCAATGCCCTTGCCCTTCATCGGCTGCTCGCCGACTTCGGCTTTCAGGAGATCTCGATCGCCGGACGCTGGCAAGGCCGGCTCTACCTCTCGGCGCGGCGCAGCCGCTTCTAACCGGTTGGCTGCACCTGGGCGGCCGCCCGCAGGTAGGCGTTGTGGAGGGCGACCAGTTCGACGCTGGAGGCGATCCGGGCGGGCGGCTGGCCGGCCATCGGGTTGAGGTAAAGGGCGGCGCTCAGCTCGCGCAGCGCGGCGGAGGGGTTGCCGTGGGCGAGATCGTACTCCCCAAGGGCCTGCCAGGTCTGGGGGTCGGCTGGGGCGAGGCGGACGGCCTGGGCAAGGGTCCCGCGCGCCGCGCCTGCCATGCCGCGCGCCTGCTCCACCGCGGCGAGGACAAACCGCGCTTCAAGGGAGAGGGGATCGTCGGCGACGGCGGCCCGCGCCTGGTCGAGCGCCCGCGCCGGCGCCCGGCCAAGGGAGGTAAGCGCACCTCTTGCCGCCTGGGCGGAGCGCAGCGGCTGCCATTGGACGTAGGCGAGCAGGAGGCCAAGCGCCAGCCCCAAAACCCCGGCGGCGTGCAGCGGCTTGACGCCGACCGCCAGGGGCTGCTGGCGTCGGGGCGGCGGCCCGCTGCCGGCCAGGAAGCCGGCGGCCAGCAGGGCTGCGCAGGCTGTGCCCGGCACCTCCCAGGTCCAGTCGACGAGCGAGTGGAGGCCGAAGGCGAAGACAACGCACAGCAAGGCTCGCGCCGCGACCAGCCGCTGCTCCGGTTCGTCGCCGGCGGCCCGCAGGGCGCGTCGTGCCGGGAGCAGCCAGGCCAGGAAAAGGAGGGCTGAAGCGGCCAGCCCGACCAGCCCCAGGTCGGCGAGGGTTTGGACGAGAAAGCTGTGCGCCTGGCGGACCAACAAGGTGTCGTGGCGGAAGCGCAGCCTTGCCACCGCGTAACCTTCCGCGCCAACCCCAAGGAGCGGGTGGTGCGCGAAGACCTCAAGCCCCTGCTGCCAGTAGCGGGCGCGGACCGATGCCACCGCGGCGAGCCGGCTTGGCGTGTTGGCCGGGGGCGTGGCGTTTGGGTTGAACAGCGTGCTGAGGTCGTGGGAGACGGTCCCGGCCAGGCCCCGGTGGCTGGCGGCAAGGCCGGCGATCGCGGCAAGCACCGCCAGGCCGACAAGCCCAAGCAGGGCGGCCCCCGCGCGGCGTCTTGTCAGGGGAGAGGGCGGCCGGACGGCCGTGCGGTAGTTGATCGCCAGGCCAAGGGCAAAGGAGCAGGCGAGGCAGAAGGCGACGATCACGCCAAGCTGGTGGCCGGCGGCGATGCGGCCGGCGAGGGGGACGTCTTCGTGGGCGAGCGCAGCCGTGCCGAAGGCAAAGGCGACGGCGGGGGCGGCCGTCGCCGCCGCGCAGATCAGCGCGGCGGCGCTGCGCAGCCGAAGCGGCAGGTAGGCGAACCAAAGGATCAGGGCGACGGCCAGGACGGCCAGCGGCCCGCGCGAGTAGGTGAGCAGCAGGACGACAAGCTGAAGGGTGAGGATCGGGTAGGCAACCACCCGCAGGAGGGCGTGGCCGTCCCGGCGGGCCGCCTGCCAAAGGGCTGCAATCGCCCCCAGCGCGGCGGTTAGGCCGGTTGCGATCCAGTAGCCGTAGGGGGCCTGGAGGCGGGCGTAGGTTTCATGGGGGGCGAGTTGGGCGGGGAAGACCTTGGTGAGCAGCGCGTAGGCGCAAACGGCTACAGACCACAAGACCAGCGCGCCGAGGACGGCGCCCCGCTGGCGGGGCAGGAGCCGACCGAGGAGGATCGCGCAGGCAAAGAAAAGCAGGTAGGCGAAAAGCCGATTTGCAGCCAGCCAACTGCCCTGCGGTTCGATCGACCACAGCACCGAGACGGCGGTGAGCAAGGCAAACGCAGCGAAGGCAACGATCGCCGCGCCGCCTGGCAGCGGAAGCAGCGAGAGCCGGCGGTTGCGCGCCGCTGCGCCAACCAGCGCGAAGAGCAGCACAGCGCAGGCCAGCGTGGTTGCGATCTCGGTGCTCGCCGTGGGTTCCAGCTCCAGGCCACCGCCGGCGGCAAAGCTGATTCCAGCGAGGACAACCCCTCCCCCGGCGGCCAGGAGCGGCCCGCCCAGGCGGCGAAGGCGACCGGCGGGCGCCAGCTGCACCGTAGGTGGGCCGCCGGGAGGGGCGGCGGGACGGGGCTTGAGCGCCTGGCTGCTCATCGCATCTGGGCTTTGCGCCTGGTCCAGAGGACGGCGGCCGTCAGGGCGGCGATTGCTGCGCCAAGGCCCGCCAGCGCCGCCAAGAGGGCATTTGGCAGCGCGGAGAGGACCTGCGAGCCGGCAAGGGGGGCGGAGCCGGTTGCGGCAAGCGAGCTGCCGGCCATGACCACGGCAGCTGGTTGGTGGCCGGCTGCGCTGCGCAGCGCCGCTTCCTGGGCTGGGGTGGCCGGCAACGGCGGTTCAAGGCCGCCGCCGACGAGGTTGCCGAGGAGCCCGCCTCCCCCGCCGGAGGCCGGCGGCGTCAGGCCGGCGCCTCCCGACGGCGGGAAGGGGCCGCTGCCGGGAGCGCCGCCCCCGGTGGTTGCAGCCTGCAGCTCGGCTGCGCGCAGCTGTTCTTCGCAGTTGGAGTACTCGAGGAGGATAGTCGGCAGGTGGCTGAGCGCTTTGGCGTAGGCCTGCGGCTTGAAGCCGGTCAGCGACTGGCCGTGGGCGCACCGTTCGATCAGCCGGCCCGCTTCGCTGGCGGCGGCCGAGGGCGGCAGGGCAACCGCGGCAAGCGCGATCAGGCAGATCGCAGCGCACAACCGACGGAACGGCCTCAACGGCGACACCCTAACAACCTAACGGCTTCGCCCGACTCAGCCCCAGGGAGCCAAGCGCCCCCGAGAAGGCCTCCGCCCAGGCGCGATAGGTGTAGCCGGCAACCGCCTGCCTGCCGCGCTGCGCAAGCTCGGCGAGCTGGGCCGGAACTTCGGCGGCAAACGCCAGCAGCTCGGCCAGCGCCCCAGGGTCGCCGGCCGGGAAGACAAGGCCGGTCTCGCCATGCCTCACCAGACCGCCGGCAACCGCGCCGACTGCGTCGCTTGCGATCACCGCGGTGCGCTGGTTCATCGCCTCGTTTACAACCAACCCCCAAGGCTCCCGGAAGGTGCGGGTTGCCAGCGACGGGAGGACAAGCACGTCTGCAGCCCCGTACAGGGCGCGGAGCTCGATTGGGCTGCGCGGGCCGCTGATCCTCACCCCTCGCAGCGGCGACGGGCGGAGCGGCCCATCGCCAACCAAAAGCAGCTGCGCCTGGTTGGGCGACAGATCCGCCCGCCGCCAGGCCTCAAGGAGCAGCTCAACCCCCTTCTCCCGGGCGAACCTGCCGACGAACAGGAAGCGCAGCTTGGGGTCTCCGTCCCATGCTGGCGGCTGCGGAGGGCCGGCGGGAGCCGACCAAAAGCCGTTGTCGACGGCCTGCGGGGCGATCCAGACGCGGCTTGCCCCCTTGCGGGAGACGTAGCGGGCGACGTGGGGGCCGTAGGTGACAACGGCATCGGCCGTCCCGTAAAGGAGGCGAAGCGGCAGGTAGCTGAGCAGGTGGAAGGGGGTGAGCGGATGGGACCAAAGCGCGGTCCAAAGGATTACGGGCAGGCCGGCGCGCCTGGCCCCCAGCCAGCCCGCCGGCAGCGCCACCCGGCCGCCGCTTGAGAGGATCACCGCCCGATACCGTCCGCTTGCCGCCAGCGCAAAGGCATCACCTTGGGAGATCCGGTGGACCGGGAAGGGAAGCTCCGGAGGCAGCTCGGGGGCGGCAACGCCGTGGCGCAGCCGCCCGCCGTAGAGGGCCACCTCCAGACCCTCCCGGCGGGCGAGCTCCCGGTAGGCGCCCACCCGCTCGCGGGGGAGGAAGTTGGTGATCAAAAGGACCGGGAGGCTCAGGCGATCGTCCGGTAGAGCTCTTGCCATCGGTTTGCAACGGCCTCGTAGGAGTATGTGGCGCGCGCGCAGCCGGCAAGCTCCCGTTCGGCTTGGGCGGTTGGCGGCCCGTCGCGCAGGGCGGCAAGGATCGCCTCGGCAAGCGGCTGCGGCTGCCCGGCCGGCACAAGGCGACACCAGCTGCTCACCGGCCTCAGCTTGAAGAGCTCGGGAACCCCGCCCACCGCGGTGGCGACAAACGGCAGACCGCTTGCCAGCGCCTCGAGCAGGACGCAGGGGAGGTTCTCGAAAAGGCTTGGCAGCACCAGCAGGCCGGCCTGGCGCATCTGGGCGGCAACGGCCGGCCGATCGATCTCGCCGAGAAACTCCACCCCTCCGCCAAGCTCGCACCGCTGCGCCAGCCGCTCCAGCTCGCCGCGCAGCTCGCCGTCGCCGGCAAGCACAAGCGTGAGCTGAGCGCGCACGGCGGCGGGGAGCAAGGCAAGCGCTGCAAAAAGGTGGTGGTGACCCTTCTTTTCGGCGAAGGCGGCCACGCAAAGCAGCCTTCCGCCCGCCCGGCTTCCCCCTTCGGGCTGGGGGGCGAAAAGGCTGCAGTCGACGGGGTTTGGCACGACCTCGATCGGCGTCCGCGGCGCCAGCGGGCGGAGCCGGCCGGCAAGCTCGGCGCTCACCGGCGCCACCAGGGCTGCCCCCCGGAACGCGGCGGCGGCAACCAACCGCTCCGCTCCCCTCACCAGGCCGCGAGCGAAGCCGGTGTAGTGCTCGCTGACGACAAGCGGCGCCCTTGCCAGGGCGGCGATGACAAGGGCGGGAAGGGCGGCGCTGTAGACGTGGGCATGGACGATCTGGGGACGAAAGCCGCTGGAGCGCAGCTGCCTCACCGCCGCCACCATCCCAGCCAGCTGGCAGAGCAGGCCAAGGGGGCGGAAGGCCGGCCGGCGGTAGAGGAGCCGGTAGGTTGGCAGACCATCCTCCACGGCGTAGCGCAGCGAGAAGAGGCGGAAGGGCGGCCTGATCGTCGCGTAGCTGGCAAGCACCACCACCTCGGCCCCCGCGCGGCGGAGGGCTTGTGCATGGTCCCTGCAGAAAGCCCCAAACGCCGGGTGGTCGGGGGTTGGGTACCACTTGGGAACGACCAGGACGCGCATCTTCACTTTCGCAACGCCGTCCTCAGCCTGCCGAGGGAGTGGGCTGCCATCACCAACCCCTGCGGGCAGCGGTAGCGGAGCGCGTGGCCGAGGCAGCCGCCAAGGGTTGCCAGCTCCCTTGCAACGGAGGGGGCGATCTGCCTACGGCGGTCGCTTGCCCGCGCCGCCCTGCCCCGCCGGTAGGCGGCTGCGCAGAGCGCCCGGAGGGTGGCGTCGGCCGGGGCGCGGCGGTGTTCGACCCAGGCGCCGGCGAGATAGGTGATCGTGCCGCCGGCCGCCCGCAGCCGTTCCAACCACTCCTCCTCGTCTCCGTGGTCGCCGATCCGCTCATCGAACGGCCCGCAGCGGTTGAAGGCGGAGCGCCGGATCGCCATGTTTGCGCCCCACACCGCCTCCGCCTCCCTGTCCTCGGGGCCGAGGTCCAGCGTTGTGATCGGCGGCTTCTCCCGGCCGCAGCCCCTCCCGCCGGTTCCTTCTATGCAGGGACGAATCGGACCGCCGAAGGCATCGCTTTGCGGATAGGCGGCGATGCCCTTTGCAAGGGCGGTGATCCAGCCGGGCGGCACGCGGACGTCGTCGTCCAGGAAGGCGACAACCTCGCCCGCTGCCTCCGCCACCGCCCGGTTGCGGGCCGCGTTAAGCCCCGCCTGCCTCTCCAGCCGCACCACGCGCGCGCCAAGTTCCTCGGCCACCCGCGCCGTTTGATCGGTTGAACCGTCGTCGACGACGACGACCTCGAAGGGGACGGCGGTCCGTTGGCGACGGAGCGAGCGCAGCGCCACCTCCAGGTAGGCGGAGCGGTTGCGCGTTGGGATTGCAACGGTGATCAGCGGCTTGGCCATCCCCGATTTGGAAACCGGCGGTAGCGGACCAGGGTGCGCTGGCTTTCCCCAACGGGCAGAAACGGGTGGACGGCCAGGAAGCTTTGGGCTTCTGCAATTGCGGCGGCGCGGCTGTAGCCGCCTGCGGCGGGGACCTCGTGGCGGATTGCAACCGCGTCGATTATGCCGGCGGCAAGGCGGTGGCGGCGGATCAGCGCCGACCAGTGGGCGTCCAACCCCCACCCCATCCCGACGTCGGGAAAGGGGAGGAAGTGGGGCTGGGCCTCGCGAGCGAAGGCCACCACCGGGCCGATCTCGACGAACTCCGTCCGCCGGGCGATTGCCGCCTGCCGGCGGGTGAGCGGCCAGGCGGCATGGGAGCTGGGCAGGTGGGCGGGCTGCGCGATTGCAAACCGGAACAGGGTTGCCGCGCAAAGGAAGGCGTCGATGAACCGGTGGGGGAGCGTGACGTCGTCATCGACAACGATCACCCAGTCGAACCGCTTCAGCGGCCCCGCCTTTGCCAGCAGGTCGTTGAGGGCGGCAAACCGGGGCTTGTCGGGCGGCTCGACGATCAACGTCAGCCGGTGCCTTGTCTTGCGCAGCCGGCTTTCAAGCGCCCCCGTCTCGCGCTCGGCCCGCCACGCTCCAACGACAAGCACCTCTGCCGGAGGCTGCCCGGCCGCAAGGTGAAGCAGCCACCTTCTCACCAGCCACCAAAAGGGCGCGCTCGCCACCTCCCGGGCCCGCCTGCGGAGCCCGTCCAAACCGCCTACGGTCCCGCTTTGCCCGGAGAGGAAAAGCTCCGGCGGCGGCGCTGCAATCCTTGGCTGGTGGTCTTGTTTGTCCACAACAGGTACCGTAATCCCGGCGGTGAGGAGGCGGTTGTCGCCCGTCTGGAAGGGCTGGTTGAAAGCCGCCTTGGCCTGGCCGTTGGCAGCGTTCAGGCGGACTCCGGAGATCTCTCCCCCTTTTTAGCGGCTCGCTTTCTGCTTGCCGGCGGCAGCGGCAAGGAGGCGCAGCGGGTGGGAAGCCTTGCCGGCGAGGGGGTGGTCGTCCACGCCCACAACCTCCATCCGGCCTTTGGCGTGCGGGCGCTGCGCGGGGCAAAGCGCGCCGGTGCCAAGGTGATCCTCCACCTCCATCAGTTCAGGCTTGTCTGCGCGGTGGGCGTCTGCTTCACCGCCGGCAGGTCGTGCACCGCCTGCCACGGCCGCAACACCCTGCCCGGCATGCTTAAGCGCTGCCGGGGCGGGTTTGCCGAGTCCGCCCTTTACGCGGCGGCACTTGCCCTTTGGCAGCCGGCGCTGCTCGGCCAGGCCGACGCATTTCTGTTGCCCAGCCGGTTTGCCCTGGGCAGGCTCGCGGAGCTGGGCATCGAGTTGGGCGACAGGCCGACCGAGGTCCTTTACCCGCCGATCGAAAGGCCACGGCAAGCGGCAAGGCGGGACGGAGGGTATGCGCTGATCGCCTCCCGGCTTTCAGCGGAGAAGGGCGTCGACCTCGGTCTGCGCGCCTGCGCCCTCGCCCAAACAAAGGTCGTTGTCGCCGGCGACGGCCCGCAGCGGGAGCGGCTTGAAGCGCTTGCAAAGGAGGTTGGCGCAAAGGCCAACTTTGTCGGTCGGCTCGAGCGCAGGCGGCTCGATGAGCTCCTCGCCGGCGCCGCCGTGGCGGTGGTGCCCTCCCGCGCGGAGAACTTTCCAACTGCAGCCGCCGAGGCGATGGCCTGGGGTGTGCCGGTGGCGGCAACGGCTGTAGGCGGCACGCCGGAGCTGGTCCCCGAGGGATGGCTTGCCCCCCCGGACAGTCCAGCGGAGCTTGCCGCCAGGATCGCCCGCCTTGCCGGCGACAGGGAGGCCGGCGAGCTCGCCCGGGAGCGGGTGGGCGCAGTCTGCGATCCGGAGCGGATCGCGGCCCAGCTTGGCCGCCTCTACCGCACGCTTGGCCTGCGGCCGCAAACCGCCGGCCGCGGTCGGCCATACACTTGACGGGGTGGCGCGGTCGAGCAACCAGCCCTCCAGGAGCAAGCAGCTGCCGGCGGTTGGCGTCGTCGGCCTCGGCTACGTCGGCCTGCCGCTTGCCGTCGCCTTTGCAAGGGCCGGCTGCCGGGTGGTCGGCGTGGAGGCCAACGGCCGCAAGGTTCAGGCGCTGCGCGAACGGCGTCCCTACGTCGAGGACGTGACGGCGCAGGAGCTTGCCAGCGTCGACGGCCTGCTCTCCTACACGACCGGCTACGAGCCGCTTGCGCGGGTCGATGCGGTGATCCTCTGCCTGCCGACGCCCCTTGGCCCGGGGCGGGTGCCGGACCTCTCCGCGCTCCTGGATGGCGCCCGCTCCCTTGCCAAGGTGCTGCGCAAGGGGCAGCTTGTCGTCCTGGAGTCGACCACCTACCCCGGCACCACGCGGGAGCAGGTGGCGCCGCTGCTTGAGGAGTCGGGGCTTGCGGTGGGCAGGGACTTCAACCTCGCCTACTCCCCGGAGCGGATCGACCCCGGCCGGCGCAAGCCGACGCTTGCCGAGACGCCAAAGGTTGTCGGCGGGCTGACCGAGGGCTGCCTGGAGCGGGCGATCGCCCTCTACCGGCTGATCTGCCGGGAGGTTGTGCCGGTCTCAAGTCCGGAGGCGGCCGAGCTGACCAAGCTGTTTGAGAACGTCTTCCGCTCGGTGAACATCGCGCTGGTCAACGAGCTGGCGGTGATCGCCGAGCGGCTGGGAATCGACGTCTGGGAGGTGATCGATGCCGCCTCGACAAAGCCGTATGGCTTCATGCGGTTTGAGCCGGGGCCGGGGCTGGGCGGCCACTGCCTGCCGATCGACCCCTTCTACCTCTCCTGGCGGGCGAAGCAGTTCGATCTCCAAACCGAGTTCATCGAGCTGGCCGGGAAGCTCAACCAGCAGATGCCCTACCACTGCGTGAACAAGGCGATCCGGACGCTCAACGGCGTCGGCCTGGCGGTGAAGGGGGCAAGGATCGTGCTGATCGGCGTCGCCTACAAAGGGGGGGTCGGCGACACCCGTGAATCGCCGGCCTTGAAGATCATCGAGCTGCTTGGCGAGCTTGGCGCCCGCCTTGCCTACCACGACCCCTACGTCCCGGAGCTTGCCGACTACGGCCTTCGCTCCCTTCCCCTGGAGGAGGCCCTTGCCGAGTGCGACCTGGCGATGATCACCACCGTCCACCCCACGATCGACTACCGCTACGTGGTCGACCACGCGCCCCTCGTCCTCGACCTGCGGGGGGTGACGAGGTCGCTTCGCCTGCCCCACGTGGTGAGGCTGTGAGCGGGTCGGCCGATCCGCTTGCACCCTTCCTCGAGGGGGAGGTCGCGGTGGGGGAGGGGACGCGCTTTGGCGCCTACGTCGTCCTGCGGGGCCCGCTTCGGCTTGGCAGGGACTGCCTGCTGGAGGACCATGTGGTTGTCGGCAAGCGACCGTTGCTCTCCCCCCGCTCCGAGGCCGGCGGCGAGCTTGGGCCGACGGTGGTTGGCTCGGGCGTGCGGATCTGCGCCGGCGCGATCCTTTATGCCGGCTGCACGGTCGGCGAGCGGGCGATCGTCGGCGACCAGGTCCAGTTGCGGGAGCGGGCGGAGGTTGGCGCCGAGACCGTTGTCGGCAGGGCCTCGACGGTCGACAACGACGTGCGCGTGGGCAGCCGCTGCCGGATCCAGTCGCTTGTCTATCTGGCAGCCCGCACCACCGTTGAGGACGACGTCTTCATCGGGCCCGGCGCCCTCACCACCAACGACAACACCCTCTCCCGTCACCCGCGGGGCGTCCGGCAGGCGGGGCCGACGCTGCGTCGCGCCTGCCGGATCGGGGCGGGGGCGGTGCTGTTGCCAGAAGTGGAGGTTGGCGAGGAGGCGGTGGTGGCGGCCGGCGCCGTTGTCACCCGGGACGTCCCGGCCCGCACCGTCGTTGCCGGGGTGCCGGCAAGGCCGCTGCGGATCGTCGGCGAGGAGGAGCTGCTGGAGCGGTTTCGTTAACGGCCAAGCCGGCCGCGCAGCCAGGCTGCCGTCTCCCTCAGCCCCTCCCGGAGCGGCACCGTCGCCTCCCAGCCGAGCAGCCTCCCTGCCTTTGAGACATCCGGCCAGCGACGGCGGACGTCGACCGGGTAGCTGGGCAGGTGGGCCAGCTGAAACTCGGCGGGGTCGTTGTCGCAGGCCTCCCAGACCAACCGGGCAAGCTCTGCGACCGTGATCTCCTCCGTCGCCGAGATGTTGAAGTCCTCCCCCTCGCCGGCGGGCGAAAGCGTGGCCGTGACGATCCCGGCGGCGATGTCCCGCACGTGGGTGAAGGTCCGCGTTTGGCTGCCGTCGCCGAAGATCTCAAGCGGCCGTTGGCCGGCAAGGGCCTTTTTGATCAGGTCGGGCACAACGTGGGCGATCCCCGGCTCCCGCTCCGGCAGCTCCCCGGGGCCGTAGGCGTTGAACGGCCTGCAGATCGTGAACGGGAAGCTGTGCTCTTCGGCGGCGGCTCGACAGTACCGCTCGCCGGCCAGTTTCGAGAAGCCGTAGGCGGAGCGGGGCGGCGGACACTCCTCGAGATGGGCCTCCGGGGTTGGGAAGACCGTTGCCCGCTCGAAGACCATCGACGAGGAGACGTAGGTGAAGCGGGCGGCGCCCTCCTGAAGGGCGGCGGACAGCAGGGAGGCGGTGAGGTCGTTGTTTGCCTCCAGGAGGGTGTAGGGATAGCGGTGGAAGTTCCCGATCCCGCCGACGATTGCCGCCAGGTGGATCACCCGCCGGCAGCCTGCTGCCGCGCTGCGCGCCAGCCGCCGATCGCGCAGGTCGCCAACCACGGTCTCGCAGCTTGCCGCCAACCGGGGATCGAGCGGCCGTTGGTCGGCGGCTCGCACCTCCAGCCCGCGGGCAAGCAGCTCCTCGACCACCGCGCCGCCGATCATCCCGGCGGCGCCGCTGACCAGGATCCGCTCGCTCATCTGCGCACCGCTTGCGGGGCAAGCGCGGAGACCGGGGTGAAAACCGCCCCTTGGCCAAAGCAGTTCCAGGGGTCGACAAGGAGGCAGTCCGGCGCGGCGGCCGAGGCGAGCTCGTGGAGGGCGGCCCTTGTCCGGAAGCAGGAGTGGTTTGTGGCGATCACAACTGCCGCAGCGCCGCTGCAGGCCTCGCCAAGGGTGGCCGTTGGCGTGGGCACAACCGGGTCGCAAACGGCCACGTCGGCAAGCTCCCGCTCGAGGAACCGGATCAGCTTGTGGGAGAGGGAGTCCCGCTCGTCATCGGTATCGGCCTTGAAGGCGAGGCCGAGCACGGCGATCTTGCGGCCGGCAAGGTCCCCGATCCGCCTTTTGATCCCTTCCACCAGAAACAGCGGCACCGACTCGTGGACCCGGGAGACGGCAAGCAACATCCCCGGCGAGGGGGAGCGCTCCTCGGAGAAGGCGAAGTCCTTGCGCAGGCAGGTGCCTGCCGTCAGCCCCGGCATCGCCATGCCGCCGCGGGGGTATTCCCGGTTGATCAGCTCGATCACCTCGAAGACGTTGGCGCCGTACCGCTCGCAGTCCATCATCAGCAGGTTGGGCAGGGCGAACTGGGCGTAGCGGAGGATGTTGGTCCAGATCTTCGCCAGCTCGGCCTGGACCGGGGTCGTCTCAACGATCCGCCCGCGAAAGGTCGAGAACAGCGCCGCGGCACGTTGGGCGGAGGCGGGGCCAACTCCCCCGACGATGCAGGGCAGCGTGTCGATCTCCTCCAGGAACCTGCCGGCGGCGATCCGCTCCGGGACGTGGGCGACAAACAGCTCCTCATCGATTGCCAGCCCTCTCCGCTTGTGGACGTAGCCGGCGACGAACTCGGTGGTGCCGGGCGCAACGGTTGAGCGCAGGACGAGCAGGTGGCCCGGCTGCAGCGAGGACATCATGTCGTCGAGGGCGGTGCGGATCTGGCCGATGTCGATCTCGATGTGGCTGAAGGTTGGGGTGCCAAGGGTGATCACGATGTCCCGGGCGAGGGTGGCGTCAACGACCCGCTCGCTGAGCGCCAGCCGGTCAGCCGCCCCCACCGCCCGCAGCAGCTCCTCGCAACCCGGCTCCCGGAACGGCATCCGCCCGCCGGCAACGGCCTCCAGCCGCTCGCGGTCGATGTCGACGCCAAGCACGGAAAGGCCGCGGTTGGCAAAGGAAAGGGCAAGCGGCAAACCGATCCGGCCCAGGCCGACGACGGCCACGTCGTAGCGAAACTGGCTTGCGCCTTCACGGTCCATCGTCCTCGCAGGTTAGTTGCTTCCCCGCCGATACCCGCCGCTCCCCGCCAGCCGCTCCCGCCAGAGCTGCTTGGCAAAGGCGGCTACAAACCGGGGATTTTGGCGAGCGTAGCGGCGCCACAGCCTTCTTGGCTCGTGGGCGAGCCGCCAAGCCCACTCAAGCCCCGCCGCGCCAAGGAAGGCCGGCGCCTGAGGGACGAGGCCGGCGTGGAAGTCAAAGGCCGCGCCAACGCCGCAAAGCAGCGGCGCCGTCAGGTGCTGGCGAAGGTCCGCCATCCAGAGCTCCTGCTTTGGCTGGCCGATCCCAACCCAGACGACTGCGGCGCCGCTTTCGTTGATCTCCGCGATCACCCGCTCCCGCTCGGCGGCGGTAAGCGGGCGAAACGGCGGGCAGTAAGCGCCGGCGATCGGCAGGCCGGGGAACCGCGCCTGCAGCCTCTCCCGGAGCGCGGCAAGCCCCTCCTCGCTGCGCCCGCCGTAAAGGAACTGGGGGAGCTGCAACGCCGCCGCCCGGGCGAGGAAGCGGGCCATCAGCTCCGGCCCATACACCCTGGTTGCCCGCCGATGGCCGAGCAGCCGGAGCGCCCAGACCAGCGGCTGACCGTCGGGGACTACGACGGTCAGGCGGGCGACGGCCTCCCTGACCGCCGGGTCCTCCCTTGCCGAGATCACCAGGTTCACCGCCGCCGGCGAAAGGGTTGCCTGCCGTCCGCTGCGCACCGTCTCCTCCATCCAGGCGACCACCTCGCCGTAGTTGGTGACCGCCAGTTTCACGCCAAGGACGTTGGCGGAGGGGAAGTTGTAGGCTCTGTCCGTTTTCGCTGCGCTTGTCGGATCCGGGGTTTGCATGGGCCGCACCCCTCTTTTTCGCCTCCGCGCCGAACGGCTCCTTGCCGGAAGCTATCGGCGGCTGCAACCGCAGGTGATAGCTGCCGTCTGCGCTCGGCTCGGTCGGCTTGCCGGGGAGCTGGATCGACTCGACCTTGAAGGATGCTACGCCCAGGCCTGGCACGGCCTCTACAACCGCCTGCTTGCCGGCGAACGGATTGCGAATCCAGTCGGGTGGTTGGTTGTGGTGACGGAGCGGCGCGCGCGCGAAGAGCTGCGCGCTCGCCGCAAGGTTGTGATCGTCGAGGAGGAGCTTGACGGCCGTGGCGCGCAAAGCCACCGGGACCAGGAGGGGGCGCTTGAAAGCCGGCGGAAGCTGAGGGAGGTCTTTCAGGGGATCGCGCTTAGCCTCAACCCCCTGGAGCGGCGCGCCGTCGCCCTTTGCTACCTCCAGGGGCTGTCCCGCGCCGAGGCGGCAAGGCGGCTTGGCATCAGCGAGCGGCGGCTGAGGCGGGTGCTGGAGGGCAAGGACGGAAAGGGCGGCGCCACCCGCAAGCTCGGCGAGGTGGTGGCGCTGGTCGCAGCCGATCGGTTCTGCGAGAGCCACCGGTCGCTGATGCGCGCCTTTGCCTTCGGCCTCCTCGACCCCGCCGGCAACCGCTACCAGGTGGCGGTTAGCCACCAGCGGTCCTGTCCCGCCTGCAGCGCCTACGTCCGGGCGTTGCGAGGCCTTGCCGCCTTCCTCCCGCCGCCCCTGCCGTTCGGCGTGGCAGCGCTCTGGGGCGGCGGGCTGAGCTGGCGGGCCGCCGGCTGCGGAGGCTGCGCTGCCGGTCAGGGGGCTGCCCAGATCGGCCTTGCCGGGATTGGCGCCGGCGCAATGAAGGCGGCTACCGCTGCGCTGCTGGTTGGCGTCGGCGCGACCACGGCGACGCTTGGCGTCGGCGCCATTCCCAGTTCCAGGCCGCCGCGCCGCAGCGGCGCAGAGGCTGCCCTCGTGCGGCCGCCTGCCCCTCCGCCAGCCAAACCTGCTGCACCGCCCCAGCCGCCGGTTGCGATCGAGAGCCGGCCCAGGCCCGTGCCGTCTCCCCGCTCCCCCCGGCGGGACGGCCCCCAGACCGCTGTGGCTGCCGCGGCCTCCAGGCGGCTTGCCGTTGCCACCGCCACGGAGTTCGGCTTTGAAGGGGAGGGTGGTCGTTCCCAGGGCGGCAGCGGGGAACGGCCCGTCCCTCCGCCGCCCAGGGCCCATGCCGCGGCGGCGGCCCACGCCGGGGCCGCCGCCCGCGAGTTTGGCTTTGAAGGCTCCCCCTAGCCCTCGCCGAAGACCTGCTGGAGCTTGAGGAGGGCGAGGGGGTTTGAAACCCGCATCTTGCCGGAGAGCAGCGCCTGCAACCCGTTGCGGCGGCCGCCGATGATGTCCACCCAGAGTTGGTACGGGACCCTGATCACCAGATCGGGCCGCTCCGCAAGCCCTTCGCCGACGGCAGCCGTCCCATTTTCAACCTTGAGATACCAGGGGGCGATGTCGCCGTCGGTGAACTGCCACTGGAAGGTCATCGGCTTGTTCAGGCCGTGGTCCGGGCGGACGCGCCGACGGATCGTGTCGAACAGGAGGGCAACCGTTTCAGGGTCCCTTGCCGTTGGCCCGCTTCTCACGCCGGTGATCCCGGAGCGGGCGAGCTTGCGGCCGCGCCGCACCATCTCCTCGACCGACAGGTCGCGCAGGAAGATCGGACCGCCGGGGAGGTTGTGGGGGTCAAGCCCGGCTGCGCGCAGTCGGCCTAGCAGCGACTTCATGCCGGTGACCCCGACGTCATCCCAACTGAACCCGAAGCAGGTGACGTACCGCTCGTCCCAGTTCGGCGGCTGGAGGACCTGGCTGGTGTAGGGGGTCAGTTCCCGCAGGATTCGGGCGACCGCCGCCGGAACCCGCCTGTCTTCGCGGGCCAGATCGGAGATCAGCTTCACGCCAAAGGCGATATGCCGCTGCTCGTCGACTGCGACGTTTTCCATCCCCTGCAGGAACCCCGGCATGACGCCCATCCGCTGCAGATAGGAGGTGATCATGTGCTGGCCGGCCTGGGCGAGCGAGGCCTCGATCAGCAGGTGGTAGAGGGTCACCGCTTCGGCAAGCTTGGGCCGGGAGCGGTCCCTGCGCAGTTCCTCGGCCATCCGACCGAGGCGGTTGAAGATCACCCTGAACCCGGGTGTGAGCTGGTGGCGGATCGCCTCCAGCCCTTCGGCAGCGGCCCTCCCCCCGCCGATGCCGGCCACCTCGGCCATGAACCGCTTGAAGAAGACGGCGTGGCGGGCCTCGTCCACCTGCTGGGTGGCCAGGAAGTACTTCTGCTCCTCGCGCGGGGCGGCGTCGATGTAGGGCGAGAGGTTGTCGGCAACCGCGTCCTCGCCCCAGAAAAACAGCGAGTACTGCCAGATCGCGGCCTTCCGCTGGATCGGCTCGAGCTTGGTCTGCCAATCGATCTTGTCCTGGCTGAAGTCGATCTCGGTTGCCGACCAGTTGCCCTTCTCCCAGCGGGCGTAGAGGTCGGTGTAGCTGATTCGGTCGGCTGGAATCTGCGGGGAGATCCCCGCCCGATCAGGGTCGACCACGGAGGTCCCCTGCGTCGCTACCGCCATGCCAACACCTCCATCTGGTGAAGATCAATAGCAACCATTATCCTAGCGCCTTCCGGCCTTCGTTGGACTACGATAAAACGGTGTCTAAGGCGCAGACCAACGAGGAGCTAGCCGAGAGGGGCGCGCGTCGCAGGGATCAGGGTCGGGCGGTCACCCGCCAGCGGCTGCTTGACGCCGCCCGGACCGTCTTTGCGCGCGCCGGCTTCCACGGCGCCTCCGTCGAGGAAATCGCGGCCGAGGCCGGCTTTTCCACCGGCGCCCTCTACTCCAACTTCAACGGCAAGACCGACCTCTTCTTGGCCTTGATGGAGCGGGAGATAGGCGCGCACGCCCGCGAGATCGCGCAGATCGTCGAGAGCCTCGACTCCGTTTCCGCCCGCGCCTCGGAGGCGGCACGGGAGTGGATGGAGACGATCGAGCGGGAGCCGGAACTGGTCCTGCTGTTCATGGAGTTCTGGGCCTACGGCGCTCGCGACCCCGAGATCAGACCGCAGGTTGCCGAGCGGTTTGCGGAGGTGCGGGCCCTGCTGGTCCGGCTGATCGAAGGGACGGCGCGTGAGTTCAACTTGAAGCTGCCGCTGCCCCCTGCGGAGTTGGCGGTGGTGATCGACGCGCTGGCCGACGGCATCGCCCGCCAAAAGCTGGCCGATCCGTCGGCCGTTCCGGACGATCTGCTCGGCCGCACGGTCGCTTTGCTGCTTGGCGAAGGTAACGCCGCGCGCAGCTGAGCAGCCGATGGTGGGTCGCCTCCGGGAGCTTGCCGGCGGTTCGCCCGGCCTCCCGGCGGGGCTTGTTGGCCTTGGGCTGTTGATTGCATGGGCTGCAGCTGAGGGCGGCTACCCGGTGACCCACTGGGCGGCCGGCGGGATCCTGCTTGTCGCCCTGATCGCCGCCGGAGCCGCCCTTGGTGCCGCGCGGTCGCTTGAGGGCTTTGCCCGGATCGGGGTGCTTTGCCTTTTCGCCTACGCCGCCTGGAGCTTCCTCTCGATCCTCTGGGCGAAGGAACCGGGGGCGGCCTTTGAAGGGGGCGACCGGGCGCTCCTCTACGCCCTTTACTTCGCGCTGTTCTGCTGGTTCGCCCTCCGTCCGCGTGCGGCAGCCCTCCTGCTGGTCGCCTTTCTCCTCGCCCTTGGCGGCCTTGCCCTTGCCGTCTTCTGCGAGCTGGCCTCGATGGGGAGGGGAGCGCTTGCCGGCGCCTTCCCAGGCGGTCGCCTCGTCTATCCGGCCGGCTACGTCAACGCCGCGCCAGCCCAGTGGACGATGGCGGCGCTGCCCGCGACCTTGCTGGTCAAGGAGCGACGGCTGGGGGCGCCGGTGCGAGGGCTGTTGGGCGGTGTGGCCGTATTGCTTTTAGCGCTCTCCTATCTGTCGCTCAGCCGCGGCTGGCTTGTGGCCCTGGCGATCACGGCGGTGCTGATGGTTGTAACGCTGCCGGGGCGGCTGGCCTCCTTTTGGTCGGCTTTTGCCGTTGGCGCGGGGTTTGCCGTCGACCTGCCCTTCCTGCTCAAGGTGAGCGACCGGGCCGAAGCCGGGCTGGCGTTCCACCATCAGCTTGAGATCGCGTTGGCGGCAACCGTTGCCAGCGCTGCGCTCGTCGGCGCGGCTGTAGCGGCCTTTGCAGTGCTCCAGCGACGCCGTCCCTCCCTTGCCGGCGGTCGGCCGAGGCGGTTTGCGCTGGGCGGCGCGCTGGCGTTGGTCCTCGCAGGCGTCGGCCTGGGCCTGGCCGCAGTGGGCAACCCGATCAGCAAGGTCGAACACGCCTGGAACACCTTCACCAGTCCAAAGGGGTATGAAGCAAACAGCAGGGACACCAACCGCCTGCTTGCCGGCTTCGGCTCCAACCGGTACGACTTTTACCGCGTTGCCTTTCACCAGTTTCTCGACCACCCGCTGACCGGCGACGGATCTGAAAACTTCCTTTACGCCTACCTCCGCGAAGGACGGAGCGGCGAGACCCCCCGCTACCCCCACTCGCTTGAGCTAAGGGCGCTTTCCGAGACCGGGGTTGTCGGCGCGCTGATCGGGCTGGTCGGGTTGGTTGCGGCTCTGCTTGCCGCGGGGCGCGCCATTGCTGCCCGGGGCCTCTCCGGCTCCGTTGCCGCGGCTGCGTTGGCCGGATTCGTCTACTGGCTGATCCAGGGCTCCTTCGATTGGTTCTGGGAGTACGCCGTGCTTGGCGGGATGGCCTTTTCCCTGCTTGGGGTCGCCGTCGGCCTGGCCGGGGAGGGTGAGCCCCGCCGCCTGGCCCGGCAGCGGCTTGTCCGCCTCATGTTGCCGGTTGCCGGCCTTGCTGCAGCGGCCGGCTTTGCCTTGCCGTGGTTGAGCGGCCTGGCGATTGAGGCTGCGGCGAAAAGCTATCCGCAAGACCTCAAGGTCGCCTACAGCCGCCTGGAACTGGCCGCGGCGCTCGATCCCCTCTCCGCCCAGCCCGCGCTGCTTGCGGGCACGATCGCCGCGCGCAGCGGTGAACTGAGGCGGGCGGAACGAAGGTTTAGCGAAGCGCTCAGCCTCTATCCAGAAGAACTGTATGCGACCCTTGAGCTGGCCGGGATTGCAGCCGAGCGCGGCCAAGTGCAGCGGGCCGAGCGGCTGCTCCAGCGAGCCCATCGCCTGGACCGGGTTGGTGAACTTCCGCTTGTGGCGCTGCGGTCGCTAGAGGAGGGGAGGATACTCACTGTTACTGAAATCGAAAAAGCGATCCGGCAGCGCGCCTCGAGTTTTGAATAGCGTAAAAGTCACCCGTTCATCCCGCATCGGCCAGCGGGGAGCGCCTGCTTGCGCAACTTTAACTATTTGTGAGCAGCTTTGCTCAGGAAATCTGCAGGCTTGTGGTTGCGGGATCCTCGCTCGATCGATAGAGTTCAGTGCATGGGAGCGACGGGGGTGCAGAGGGGTGCCGCTCCAGTCCATTGGAGCAGAGTACGCAGGCGACAGGGAACGCAATCGGTCGGATGGATCTACGGAGCCGGGGCTTCGCCTGGGCGGCTCTGTGCGCGCACAGCCGGCTGGGCGGCACCGCGGGGCGGCTGGCCAGCTGCCTGCTTTTGCTGACGGGCGCGCTCGGCTGCGCGCAGGCGCAGGCGGCGGTCGGTGCCGAAGCGCCCTTGCTGAGCGGCTACGGCGGCCCTGGGGCCGGCGAGCAGGTGATCCTCTCCGAACAACGGTTCGGGCAAGGCGTCCCCTCTAAGCCAAATGGTCCGGTTGGCGGCGGCCCTGCCGAAGGGCTTGCAAGCGGCGGCACGGGTTCCCGCCAGGAAGCTGCCCAACGACACCCTCGATCACAGCAGCGGCCAACTGGAGCGGCAAGCGGCGGGGGCAACGTGCCACCGACCGCCCCCGGGTCGCCATCTGCGGCCAAGGGCGTTGCGCAGGGCCACAGCTCCGCCCGAAGCGCGGCTGCGCAAAGGCTGGGAAGCGGATCGCCGGCAGCGGCTGACACCGTGGTCGAAGGCAGAACGATCGGCTTGATCGTCGGTTTGGCGGTCGTAGTCCTGGCGGCCGCCGTGGCAACAAGAAGGATCGCTCGGACGTACTAGCGTTGGCGGACCACTAGGGCAAGCGATGGAGGGCGGCTGCGTGCGGCAAGGACGACCGAATGTTCTCAAGCAGGTGCGCGGCGGCGCAGCGGCCGCCGGCATCGTCAGCCCACCTGTGCCGGTTCTGCGCTCGGGCGGCACCCGCACCTGCGCCGGCGTGCTCAACTGGTTGTTGGAAGGGGGTGGCTGGACCCCGTTGCTTGCCGTTTGCGACGGTCTGGCAAGCTCGCTTGGCGTCCTGCTCGCTCTCCGCGGTATCGACGTCGCCCGGTTCCCGGTGCGGGACCTGCCCCTGCTTGCGATCGGACCCCTCGACCTCGCGATCTGCTACCTCCGCGGCCTCTATCAGACCAGGCTGAGGCCGCTTCTTTTCGATTGGCTTGCCCAGACGATTGGGGCCACGGCGCTGACCGGGATGGCGGTGCTTGCCGGCGCCTACCTGCTCCTCCATCGGGTGCCGGGCGAGCTTCGCTGGTTGCAGGCTTGGGCTTTCAGCACCCTGTTGATCCTCTGCGGGCGGCTGGTGCTGGCCGGCACTCAACGCTTCGCCCGCCGCCGCGGCCTGATCGGCAGGCCGGTGTTGATCCTTGGCGCCGGGATCGTCGGCACCCAGTTGGCAAGGCGGTTGGAGCTTCATCCGGAGTACGGTCTGCGGCCGATCGGCCTGATTGACGACGAACCGCCCGCCCTCCCCGACCATCCCGAGGCATCCTGCGCGGTGCCGCTGATCGGCAGGGTTGCGGAGCTTGAAGAGCTGGTCAGGCGGACCGACGTCCGCCATCTGGTCGTGGCCTTCTCATCGGTTGCCGACCAGCGGCTGAGCCCGTTGATCCAGCGCTGTCAGGAACTGGGGATCGAGGTCTCGGTCGTCCCCAGGATGTTCGACTGGCTGAACAACCGCATCACCTACGAGGCGGTTGGCGGCATGCCGTTGCTCACCTGTCGGGTCGTGAGCCCCTCCAGTCGCCAGTTTGCCTTGAAGTACGCCCTGGACAGGCTGCTTGCGGCCGCCCTGCTGCTCCTGCTGTCGCCGCTTTTGGCGGTTGTTGCCGTGGCGATCAAGCTCAGCTCACCGGGACCTGTCCTTTACAGGCAAAGGCGGGTCGGCCACGATGCCAAGGAGTTCGATCTCCTGAAGTTCCGTTCGATGCGGGACGACGGTCCGCGGGGCCAGTTTGCGCCAAGCAGCTTGCTGCGACGGGGGGTGGCGCCGGGAGGCGTCGAGGGCGCCGACCGCCGCACCGCTGTCGGCAAGATCATCAGGCGGACCGGGATCGATGAGCTCCCCCAGCTGATCAACGTCCTAAAGGGGGAGATGAGCTTGATCGGCCCCCGGCCGGAGCGACCGGAGTTCGTAAAGCTCTTCAAGGAGGAGGTCAACCGCTACGCGGACCGCCTGCGGGTGAAGTCGGGGATCACGGGACTTGCCCAGGTTTACGGCCTACGCGGCCAGACCTCCCTTTGGGAGCGGGTCGAATTGGACAACTTCTACATCTCCCACTGGTCGTTTGGTCTGGACCTGAAGATCCTCTTGATGACCCTTGCCACCCCGTTTCAGGCGGTGGAGTAGGGTCGTTTGCGCGCTGCCCTTCAACCGCCTGCGGGTGCCCCTCGCCAGCGGGGAGCCCAGGCGCGGCCAGGGACCGGCAGCAGGTGGCCGAGCCCTTGGGAAGGCCGATCTGTAGCGGTTGAACCGGTCGAGCGCGAAGATCGTTCGATACCTGTGCCGGTGGCGGAGCAGTACTTCAAGCACCAGGAAGTCGCAAACCGGTCCCGGAGCAGTTGCAAATACCTTCACCTCCCGCTTGCCCAGGCACAGCGCGATCGACGCCGGGTTGCCAGCGGGGGGAAAGCGCGGGAGCGACCGCGGCGAAAGCTGGGTTGCGCGGCCGGTGGCGGCGAGAACGGCAAAGTCCTCGCCGGGGCCCTCAAGCTCGATAACGGGCCGCGGCGGAAGGGCTAGGGAAGGCGGGCGGGGGAGCGGGCTAGCGAGGCGAGGTTTTCTGCCTGGATCGCTGGCGCGGGGCACCGCCGTCCCTGCTGGGTCTTTGCCTGCGGCCAACGGGAGCTCCAGTCGTACTGCTCGGTCAGCCAAAAGGGGGCGTGGTTGCCGCGGTGGAGCTGAACTTCCTGGATGGCGCGCAGAGCGGCAAACTTGAGCGCGGAGAAGCGGACGGCGAAACGGCCGTAGTAGCGCTGCGCGTGGCTGGCGGCGAGCAGGCGGAGGAAGCTGCCCGGATCAAGGAGCCGCCAACCAGCGCCATGCGGGGATGGCCGCTTGATTGCGTGATGGGCGGCGCGCAGCGGTTCGGCGGAGTGGCCCGCCCTTCCCGGACCGGCTCGGCGGTCCTCCCTTGCCGCGTCTCGCTGATTACGGACTTAACCTCGCGGCGAGGTTGGGGTGGGTCGTCCGCGATGGACGGCGCGAAGCGGGCAAGGGTCCGATCTTCGGCTGGCGGTCAGGCGTTTGCCGGGTTGGGCGTCCCGGAGCTGCAACCGCCAACCATTGGCGCTGGCGCGCTGACGGCCCTACAACGCCGACGACCTCCTCGATCACCTATTTTCCGGCGGCTTGGGAAAGCCTGAGGGGCCGCGTGGCGCAGGCCGCTCTTCCTCGTCCAGGGTGTCGGCTGGGATTCAAGAGCGCCCGGTTGATCTCAAAAGGGGCAGGTCGCCAAGCCCGCGCCGATCGACGTCTCCGATTTGCTCCGGGCCACCTTGACGCCGGAGGGGGGTTGACCGGGTGGCGCGGCCGTGCCGAAACCGTTGGCCATGGGTCGCTCAGCCGATCGCAAGGGTTGAGATGGACAGCGGCGCTGCAGCGGCAAGCTGGCCAGGGCGATCGGTCGGAAACGATCCCGCGCCGGCGGCGAACGCACCGGCGAGACCATCGGCCGGTGGCGGTGGGCTAACCTTTGCCTGTGCCTCCAACCTGGATTTGGCTGCAGATCGCGATCTTCGTGGTGACCCTGATCGGCATGGGGATTGCGATCGCCAGGCTCGCCTGATCCCCGCTCCCCGATCTCCTCGCTGCCCGCAGGAAGCCCAGCCATCTGCGGCCGGCTATGATCGGTCGGTCATTAACGGCGCAGAAAGGGGGTGGCAGTGTTCAGCCGGATCGTTGTGGGGACCGACGGCTCCGAAACCGCGGGAAAGGCGGTGCGGGAGGCAGTTGCCTTGGCTGCGAAGTTAGGCGCCTCGCTTGAGATCATCTCCGCCTACAACCCCGTCCCCGAGCGGGAGCTGCGCAGGGAGCGGCTTGAAGCTCCGGAGGAACTTCATTGGGCGATCGGTCCCAAAGAGGAGGTTGAAGCCGTCCTTGCCGAGGCGGCAAAGGAGGCAACCGCCGCCGGCGTCGAGGTCCACACCCACGCCGTGGAGGGGGATGCAGCCGATGCGATCATCTCGGTTGCCGAATCCTCTGGCGCCGATCTGATCGTGGTGGGAAACAAGGGGATGACCGGCGCAAGGCGGTTCCTGCTCGGCTCGGTGCCGAACAAGATCTCCCATCACGCGCCCTGCTCCGTGCTGATCGTCAGAACGACCTAACCGCCCTTCAAAGGGCCGAGGTGTGTGCCGACAAGGGATGCCGACCCCGGGCTCCCGCCGGGCTGCCGCTGCAGGCCGTGTCGGGAAGGGTTCGCAGCGCAGGGTTTAGCTTGGCCGGCAAAAGGCCGAAAAGGTCGCGCCGGTAGACGGCGCCCCTTGCCCGCCGGAGCGGCTCTCACGGCGTCGCTGCGCGGAGATCGCCGGCTGCTGCCCTCGCCGCTCGAGGCTGCGTTGACGGCTCCGCACGGGTAGGCGAGGTATCTGGCGAGGTCGGTGCCAGCAGCGCACCGAGGTGTCCGGCCGGCAGCCGGCGCTCGGCGGCGGGAAGCGGGAGAGCACCTCCACCGGCTCCCCCCGCGGCCCGCGCCGCAGCTGGAGGGCTCCTTCGGGCGGTTGTGAGCTGCCGCCGACAGCTTCGTCCTTTACCCCGCCCCTTTGCGATAGCAGCGCAGGAGGAGATGGCTGAAGCACTCACGGCCCTTCGCCTCAAGCCGATTGGCGGCGCGAGATCACAGTGCTTCGGTTGGGAGGGCTCTGCGCGAGGTGACCATCCCGCGACGGTGCCGGCGGACAGACCATTGGCGAGCGCGCTTTCGATCCTCGAAAGGGCCGAGACACCGCGGCGAGCGGAAGCTTGGCTTATCGGCACCCGGTTATGGGGGCAGCTCCCCTTAGGCCGGCGCCCGTTTTCAGCCCACGCTCGCCGCAGAATCGGCGCCGCGCATGCGCCGGTCCCGTCGGACTGCAGTCATCTGCCCAGGCGTGTGTCGGCGCAGCGAGCGCTTGTCACCGGTCCTCCCCCGCGTGCAGGCGCTTGATCCAAGGCCCGTTCCGCCTGCGGCGAGGAGCGCGGCGGGACCGCCGCACGGTCCTGCGGTTCGAAGCTCCCCGCGCGGATCGCCCTCCTCAATCGTTTGTCAGCGCGCTCTCAAGGATCAGATCCGCGCCTGAGCGGAGCCGATGATGTGGAGCGCGTAGAGGTGGACGCGCACCAGCAGGTGCGCCCGCCCAAGCGCCCTCGGGAGCGTGAGGCGGAAGCGGTTGAAGCGGTTCAGCGTGAAGGTCGCTTGATAGCGCACGCGGCCGCCGCGCAGCGCTTCGAGCTGGAGGTAGTCCCCGACCGGGGCCGAGCCGCTGGCCACCACCTGGCCCCCTCGACGTCGCAGCCGCAGCCGGATCGGCTGTGGCCTGGCGAGCGGATCGGCGAACGAACGCGCGACGGCTCGAAAGGAGGGCTTCGGCCTGCCGGCTTCGTCGAGCACGCCAAACTGCTGTCCGGGCGAGTCCTGGAGCTTGTAGAAGATCTCCGCGCGCACCCAGGGCAGACGGGCGAGCTCATGGGTGATGTTGGCGAGGTTTTCGGCCTGGACCTTGGGCGTCACGCAGCCCTGTTCTTCCTCGATCCGCTGCTGTGGCCAGCACGAGGCCCAACCGAACTCATCGAGCCACAGCGGCGCGTGGTCGTGGTACTGGAGCTGGACCTGGTGGATGTTGTAGAGCGCGGCCAACGTGAGCGTGTAGAAGTGAACCGCAAGGCCGTTGTAGTAACCCTCAATGTGGTTTTCGTAGAGGAGGCGCAGGAACGTGCCGTTCGGTCCGATGAACGACCCCGCGATGACTTGGACGCCCGGCGCCGCAGCCTTGATCGCGGGGTAGGCGGCGCGCAGCAGTTCGGCGTAGTGCCGGGCCTTTTCCGGTCCCGCCCAATAGTCTTCGTTTGCCTGGTCGGGCTCGTTCCAGATCTCGATCGCAGCGAGCTCCGGCGCGTACCGCTTGGCCAAGAAGGCGACGAACCGCGCGTAGGACTGGTCGTTTTTAGGCGGCCAGGCGTTTGCCTTGCTGAACGTGCCTGGAACGCAAGCGGCGGCGATCGCTTCCGGTGCGCTGCTTGCCCAGCAGGGGGTGCCCTCGATCATCATCACCGCCTTCAGGTGGTCGGCTGCCACTTCGCCCATGAAATGGTCGAGCGCGGCAAGCGCTTCGGGTTCGATCACGCCTTCCTGCGGTTCCAGCTGTGACCAGCGCACTTCAAGGCGAACGACGGTTCCATGCATCCGACGCACCCACGCCAGCGCCGAGGCGGAAAGCTGGGTGGTGTCGATGTTGACGCCGTGCAGTTGCGGGTGAGCGGCTTGCCTGCGGTCGCTGCGCGCGAGCGCTGTCGGCGTGCCGGCGGCGGTGAGCAGGCCGGCAAGCGTAAGTGCGACAAGCGCCCCTCGCAGCGCGCCCCTAGCCATCGGGCTGACGATAACAGAGCACCGCGCCGAGGGGCAAGGTGCCGCCACCGAACCTCGGCGATGCGGCCGCCGGTCGGCTAACCGATGGTGTGCAGGGGCTTCAGCCAGCAGGTACTGGCCCCAGATCACGATCGTGGTCGCGGTCCTGCTCGGGATGGCGATGCCGGCGGTGCGGCCGTCGTGACCCGCCGCTTCGGTTTCCCGGCGACCGGTACAATCGCCTGGTCAAGTCGATCTTCGACCCCAGGGAGTAGCCAGGTATTCAAGCCGATCGTCGTCGGGAGGGACGCGCAGCGAGGCGGCGCGCTAGGAGATCCGGCTGGCAGGTGTCTGGGCGGCCCGCCTCCTCTTCGCAGCCCCTCAGCCGCTTGCCCGCCGTCTGCGCCAGGCGGAGCGTGAGGCAATGGCTTCACTCCAGCTGGCGATCAACCGGGGGGCGAAGATCGAGGCGACGGTTGAAGCCGCAGCCGGTTGTGGTCGCGCGGCCGGCGTCAAGCCGCAGAACCTTGCGCGGGTGGGCGTTCCCGGGGACGGGATCAGCGACGTCTACGAGGAAAGCGGTGCGGATCTGATCGTGAGGGGAAGCAGGGGAGTCACTGGCGCACGCCCCTTCCTGCTCCGGTCCGCGCCGAACAAGGTCTCCCAAAACGCGCTCTGCCCAGCGCCGAGCGTGATGACCACCTAGCGACCGGGTCCCTGGGCGGAGGAGCGGCTAGCGGTGCGCATCGCGCTCGTCTACATACCGACCGACGGGGGCGTCGGCCGCCACGTCGCCGACCTTGCGAGCGGCCTGCGCGATCACGGCCACGAGGTGGTGCTGGTCGGTCCGGCGCCGCCGGAGCCGCTGCGCCGCGCCGGCTCCACGGCCTTCCCCCATGTCGCGCTGTGCGCGCCGCGCGCGGTGCGGCCGGCCGCCGATCTAGCGGCGCTGCGCCGGACGGTCCGCGTTCTGCGCGCGGTTGCGCCTGACGTCGTGCACGCGCACAGCTCAAAGGCTGGCGCGCTGGTTCGCCTCGCGCGTCTTGCGGGGCTTCGTGCACCGGTCGTCTACACCCCCCACGGTTACGCCTTTGCCGGCGCCTTCGACTCCCCGTTGGAGCGGGCCTTCTACTGCGCCGTGGAGGCCTTGCTGATGCCGCTTGCAGCGCGCACGGTGTGCGTCTGCGAGGCCGAGGCGAGCCTTGCCCGACGGATCGGCGGCGGCGCTCGCGTACGCGTCGTCCACAACGGGGTGCGGGTCGCCGCGCCGGCGCCGCGGGAGACGGACGCGCCACCGAGCCTGCTTGCGATCGGCCGTCTGATCCCGGGCAAGGGACTCGACACGCTTCTGGCTGCGCTGCCGAGCGTGCTCGCGGTCCACCCCGCCACCACCGTGCGGATCTGCGGCGAGGGGCCCGCGCGCGCCGAGCTAGAGCGGCGGGCGGAGGCGCTTGGCATCGCGCGGGCCGTCACCTTTGTCGGGGAACAAGGTTCCCTGGAGACCGAGCTCGCCCGCGCGACCTTGCTGGTGCACCCTTCCCTTGCGGAGGCCTTCCCGTACGCCGTGCTCGATGGGATGGCGGCCGGCTTGCCCGTTGTCGCAAGCGACGTCGGCGGGATCGGCGAGGCCGTCGCGCACGGGCGCACCGGTCTGCTCGTGCCGGCGGGCGACGCCGCCGCCCTCGCGCGCGCGCTGATCGCGCTGCTCGACGACCGGCAGCGCGCGCGCAGGATGGGCGAGGAGGGGGCGCGGATAGCGCGCGAGCGCTTCACGCTCGAGCGGATGGTCGCTGGTCACCTGGCGGCCTATGCTGAGGTACGGTCGGACGCGCGGTAGGCCCCGGCCGCGTCGGGTACGCTGGTTGACGTGCTTAGCTCCAGTCCCCCGCGCATTCGGCCGATGATTAGCCGGTGATGCAGTTCGGCGAGCTGCTCCAAATCTTCTGGCGTCAGCGGTGGGTTGTCCTCATCACGCTCGTCGTCTGCGTCGTCGTTGCGGTCGGTTACGCGAAGACGCGGACCAAGACCTACCGCTCGACGGCGACGATCGCCTTCACGCCGAACGCCGCGAAGGGAACGCCGTTCCTCGCCCAGGAAGCGCTCCTTCCGCTGCTCGACACCTACGCCGAAATCGCCAAGTCGAAGGAGATCGAACAGGCTGCCGCCGAACTGCTCGGCCACCGGGTGCACGGTTCGATCGAAACGGCGACAGGTGCGACCAGCGCGGTGATGCAGATCAGCGACACCGACACCAGCCCCCGCGAAGCGGCGCAGGGAGCGCGGGCCGTGACCGAAGCGCTGATCCGCTACATCGGCGATGGGGCGGTTGTGACCCCCAGCATCGTCAATCCGCCGGTTCCCTCCTTTACCCCGACCGGACCGAGCAGCTCCGTGATCATCTCGCTGGCTGCGGTTGTGGGGCTGCTTGCGGGGCTGTTCCTGGCGTTGGTCTGGGATCGCCTGCGCCATACCGCAAGCGACGCCGGCGAGCTAACCTCGCTGACCGGGCTTCCGGTGGTGGGACGTTTGAAGCGGGAGCGGGCCTTGCTTGACGCGCCACCGGCGCTGGTCTGGGAGGACCCGCTGCTGGACATCTCCCAGGAGTCATACCGCGCGCTGCGCGCCAACCTCGAGTTCGCGCTCGAGCGCTGGGGAGGGCGCGCGCTCCAGGTGACCAGCCCCGGACCCGGTCAGGGCAAATCGACGGTCACGGCGAACCTCGCCGTTGCGATCGGCCAGCTCGGCGTGCCGGTTGTGGTCGTGGACGCTGACCTGCGCAATCCGCGCCAGCACGAGATCTTCAGGCTTGACAACGGCCGCGGGCTCGCGAACATGCTGCTGATGCCGGGCTCCGAGCCCTGTGTCCAGAGCACCCGCTTCGAGAACGTCTCGGTGCTGACCAGTGGGCCTGCGCCCGAAAACGCCCCGGAGCTGCTCCACGTGCGGCTCGGTGCGATCCTGCGCGCGCTGCGCACCGACGACGTGGTGCTGCTGGTCGACTCGCCGCCGGTGCTGCCGGTCAGCGACGCGCGGGTGATCGCGAACGTCGTCGACCACGTGCTCCTGCTGGTTGCCGCCGACCGCACGCGGGTGCCGGCGGTCACGGTTGCGGTCGAGCGGCTGCGGATGGCGCAGGCGCGCCTGGTCGGCATCGTTCTGAACATGATGCCCCGCGACCAGGAGCTCGTCGGCTACCGCTACGGCTACGGCGGCAACCGCGGCGGCCTGCGACGGGCCGTAAGGGCCGGCTGAGGTGGGCCCGTTCGCGGCAGCCCTGCGGCGAACGCGGCTGGAGCTGCTCAGCGCTGCCGCGCTTGGCGGGCTGCTCGGGTTAGCGGTCGCGGTCAAGCCGCTGCTGGTTGCCGTGGTTGCCGCCGCGGTCGGCTGCGTGGCGCTGGTCGTCTACCGCGCCGACCTCGCGCTGCTTTTGATGATCGCGGCGCTGCCCTGGGAGAACAAGCTCCACTATCCAAACGCAACCCTCTCGACCGACAAGGGAATTGGGGTGCTGGTGATGTTCGGCTACCTGCTCCAGGTGCTGCTGCGCAGGCGCAGAGAGCTGCGGCTTGGCGCGATCCATGCGGCGGTCGGGTTCCTCGCCGTTTGGATCCTGGTCTCGCTGACCTTCTCGCCGGAACCCAGCGAAGGGTTCAGGAAGGTCGTCCGCTGGCTGATCCTGATGGCGATGTTCTTCCTGATCACGCAGCTGTTGGAACGCCGCGCCGAGCTGGTCCGCGCCGTCAGGTGGTTCGTGGCCTCGGTGATCGGCGCCAGCTTTTACGGCCTGGTGCAGTTCATCACCGAACACCACCACTTTCGGGTAGCCGGGCCGCTTGCAGACCCGAACGAATTCGCCTACCTGCTCACCTGCGCGCTGCCGCTCTGCGCCTACCTCGTGGTCCGCGAACGCCGCCGGCGCGCGCTCTGGGTCGTCGGCTTCGTTCTGATCGCGGCGGCAACGCTCGGCACCTTCTCGCGCGGGGCGCTGGTTGGGATCGGGGCGGTCGTCGCCTGGGGCATCTTCACCCGACGGGTGCCGCTGTGGGCGGTCACCTCCGGCGTGCTTGCTGCCGGGGTGATCGTGATCCTTGGCTTCACGGTCTGGGCCCCGCTGGTGAAGATCGCGCTCAACCAGAAGTCCCACATCGCGGCCAGCAACGCGGAAGCCCGGGAAGTGTATTGGGGCGCGGCGTTGAAGCTTGCCGAGCGCCGCCCGCTGACGGGGGTGGGGCCCGGCCGCTACCCGCGCGAAGCCGCTCCGCTGATCAAGAGCAGTCCGGTTGCTTTGAAGGAACCGGTTACCCACAACACCTACCTGCAGATCCTCGCCGAGAACGGGGTGCCGGCGCTGCTGCTCTTCCTCTCCTACCTCGCGGCCTCGTGGTGGCAGACCGCTGGCGCGGAGCGCCGCGCCCGCGGTGACGGCGATCGCGACGCGCTGCGGCTTGCGATCGCGCTGCGCTGCTCGCTGATCGTTGCGACGATCTCCGGCATCTTCCTAAGCGTCGAACTGGCGCCGCCCTTCTGGCTGATCGGGGCGTTTGCCTTCAGCCTCGGCGCGCTCTCGAGCGGGCAGGCAGGCGCGCGGCGAGCGCCGCTCCTCGACGCCCCGCGGTGAGGGTGCTGCTGATCTCGACGCTGGCCCGCGGCGGCCCCGTCAGCGCAACCGCAGCGCTTGCCGAGGGGCTCATCCGCCGCGGTCACGAGGTTGGCGTGGTGTGCGCGACGGCGGAGCTGGCGGCGCGCTACCGGGCGCTTGGCGCCCGCGTGGAGCTGCTGGAGGTTCGCTCCGCAACGGACCTGCGGGCGGGCAGGGCGCTGTGGCGGGCAACCTGGGGGTGGGATGTCGCGCACGCCCAGGACCGTCGGGCCGGCTGGTGGCTGCGGCTTGCGCCGCGCAGGTCGGTGGGCGCCGTTCGCGTCTACACCGTGCACGGCCTGCCCGATCCGTATCTGCCGCCGCCGGTCGGCCCGTCCCGCCCCGGGCCGCGCGCGCTGCTTGCCTACCGGCTGCTTGACGCGCGGCTTGCGGCGCGGGCCGACGCGCTGGTCGTGGCCTCGCGGGCGCTGCGCGCCGCGCTCGTCGAGCGGCTTGGGTTCCCCGCCGAGCTGATCACAGTGATCCCAAACGGCGTCAATCCGGCGCCGCCAATTGCCCGCTCGGAGGGCCCGCCGCTGATCGCAACCGTCGGGCTGCTCGAGCCGGTGAAGGCCTTGGCCGTCTTCCTGCACGCCGCCGCGCTCCTGCACCGACGCCACCCGAGCTGGCGGTTCGCGCTGTTCGGGTCCGGCTCGCAGCGGGCTGCGCTTCAACGGCTGCGGGACCAGCTTGGTCTCGCGCAGGCCGTTGCGCTGCCGGGCTTCGTGCCGGCGGCTCAGGCGCTTGCGCAGACCACCGTGTTCGTGCTCTGTTCCTACTACGAGAACTGCCCGCTTGCGTTGCTTGAGGCGATGGCGCGGGGGCTACCGGTCGTCTGCAGCGCTGTCGGCGGGATCCCGGAGCTGATCGATTCGAGCAGCGGGTGGCTGGTCGCCCCGGGCGATCCGGCCGCGCTTGCGGAGGCGATCGAGGATGCGCTCCGCGATCCGGCGCGCGCCGCCGCGCGCGGCGCCTGCGCGCGCCGGGCGGTGATCGAGCGGTTCTCGCTGGAGCGCCACGTGGAGGCGCACGAGGCCCTCTACGCCGGCCTTCTGGAGGGGGGATGAGGGTCCTGCTGGTCAGCCCCAGCCTTGGGGTCGGCGGGGCCGAGCGGGTGGTGGTCGAGCTTGCCGACGGCCTGCGGCGGAGGGGCGTGGAGGTCTACCTGCTGGCTCCAGATGGGCCGCTTGGCGGCGAGCTCGATCCCGCGATCGTGCGCGCAGCGCTGCCAGCGAGCGGTCGGCGGTTGCGCGACCAGGTCGCCGTTGCGGTGGCGATCAGGCGCACGCTGGCGCGTGTCACGCCGCAGCTCGTCCACGCCCACAACCCGCGGCTTGGCGCGCTGGTGCGGGTCGCCGGCCAGTCGCAGTTTGGCGCAGAGCGCGCTCCGCTGCTGGTCACCCATCACGGCGTCGCCCATCGGGACCGTCGCGGCGCAGCGTTGCTCCTGCGGGTTGCCGATCATGTCGCCTGCGTCTCGCCGGAGCTGCGCGATCAGCTGGTGGCGGGCGGCCTCGCGAGCGAGCGGGTCTCGGTGATCCGAAACGGTGTGCGCAGACCGCCGGCGCTTGAGCCCTCCGAGCGCGCAAGGCTTGACCGCGAGCTAGGGCTTTCCGGGGGCCCGGTGATCGCCGCGGTCGGTCGGCTCGTCGAGCAGAAGGCCCACCATCGGCTGCTTGCGGCGATCGCCCGCGCGCTGCCGGAGCTGCCTGGGCTGAGCGTGCTGGTGGTGGGCGACGGCCCGCTGCGCGGGGCGCTTGAAGCCCGTGCTCGGGCGCTTGGGATCGCGCACGCGGTCCGGTTCCTCGGCGTGCGCAGCGATGCCCGCGCGCTGATCGCGCGCGCCGACCTGCTGGTCTTCTCCTCGGAGTGGGAGGGGCTCTCCGTTGCCGCGCTGGAGGCGCTCGCGCTCGGCACGCCCGTGCTCTCGACCGACGTCGAGGGCATGCGCGAGCTCGCCGCCCACGGAGCGGCGCGGCTTGTCCCTCGCGACGACGGGACCGCGCTCGCGGCGGCTTTGGTCGCGCTGGCGCGCGACCAGCGGGCGCTGGAGAAGATGGCGGACGCAGCCCAAAGGCTGTTCAGCGCCCGCTACACGCTGGATGGGATGGTCGATTCCTATCTCGACCTCTACCGCGCGCTGCGCTTGCGCGCCAAGCGGCGACGGTGGTGAGCCGCAGCGCGGCCGTGCCGTCTGCGGTGAGCGCGCCGACGGCGGTGAGCGCGCCGACGGCGGTGGGCGTGCCGTCTGCGGTGGGCGTGCAGTCTGCGGTGAGCGCGGCGATGGCGGCGGTGGGCGTGGCGGTGAGAACGGTGGCCACGCCGTCCGGCGAGCGCGACCCGCGCGATCGGCTGCCGGCGCGCGAACCGCTCCCTGCGCGGCCTGGCGGGCCTCGTTTTGACGGGGGGCGGGCTGTTCGTGGTCGGGACGGACTCGACCGGCGGCTGCTCGCCGGAGGCTTCGCCGCTTTTTGGAGCGCTGGAGGTCGATGAGCCGGAGGAAGGGTTTGCCGCGGGGGTTTCGCCGATAGTGGGCGCACCGGAGGTCGAGGACTGCGATGAGTGGCTTGGTTCGGAGCCTTCGCCTTCCAGCACCAGCGCGCCGTGCGTGGGCAGCGTGACGGTTGCCGGCAGCGCCTGGCCAGCCGCGGTGTAGCGGCCTTCAAGCGCGACCGGCTGGCTGCTTGCGGTCGGGTTGACCACCACCAGCCCGTGGCTGAAGTGGCGCTCCCAGACGCCGCTAGCAAGCCGCACGGCAGGCCCGGTCGGCGTGCCGATTTCCCGTTCGAAGATCGGCGACCACACTTCGGATGAGTAGTTTTCGGCGGCCATCAGCGCGGTGCGCGGGCCGCCCGCCAGCAGCGCCGATGCGTAACCGTAGGCGATTGCCGCTTCGTCGGAGGATTCGACGTGGGTCACGGCAAGGAAGTACTTGCCCTGCGCTTCGGCGGCTTCGATCTCGTGGAGCTCTGTGATCCAGCCGGATTCGTCACGGTAGCCCTTGCCGGCGGCGTCTTCCCACTTCACGAACATCTCGTCCATCGCGCCGCTCAGGTAGCGCAGCCAGCGCACCCCGACTTCCGGGTATTCGCTGAACGAGCCGATGTTTGCGATCGCCAGCTTGCCGGCCGCCTCGATCTTCGGTCCGGCGTAGGCGAGCATCGATTCGACCGCAGCCTGGTAGGCGGCGTCGGTCGGGTACTTGGCGATTTCCGCCGCGTTGGTGTCCCACCGCTCGGTGGTGTTGACCTCGTCCATGAAGACCCCGCTCCACGGGCCGTGGGAGAGCATCTTCAGCACGTTTTCGGTCCACCGCTGCTGGTAGGAGGGGTTGCCGACATCGGCCAGCCACAGCCACGGGTAGGAGCTCTCCGCGATCCGTTCGCCGGAGTTGTTGAGGAGGAACCATTCGGGATGTTCGCTGTTGGCTTCCGCGTAGTTGACGCCGGATGAGCTCTGCCCGTCGGCGGCCGTGCCCTCCGCCATCGCCGAGAAGTTCTGGTAAGCAAGCACCTTCAGGTTCGGGTTCTGCGCCTTGAGTTCTTCGGCGCGCTTCGTTTCCCAGGACTGCAGGATCACGAATTCGTTTCGCCTTGCGGTGAGCGCGGGGTTTGGAAACTGGAGGGTGCTTGCGATCGCGACGCGGAGGTGGCCGAGGGGAGGGTTTGCGCGCGCGCTTGCGGCCCCGAACAGGCCCAGCGCGGCGATGGCGATCAGCGTGCTCCTCGCCAGCCACCCCCCTGACCCAGATGACCACCGCGCCTTGCGTGAAGCGGTCGGTCGCTGGGCGTTGAAGTGTGCGTGTCCGTGCATCTCCGCCTTCGGCAGCCCGGCCGGCCCGGTGGGCCCCGTGGCTTTGCGTCCCCGCCTCGCGGCGGGTTTGCCTTTTCGCGTGCGGGCGTGCATCCGGCACGCTCCGTTCCGCTGTTGCTGGACTCAATATCGGTGCCGTAACTGCCGACAGAGAGGGGATGTCCGTCGGCGCAAACGGATGTTCGGGGAGCGCCGATGGCGTCAAACTGAAGGGGATGGAGTTGGAGAGAGAGGCCTGTGCGCAACATCTCTTCCAGGACAAGCGGTGGCTTGCGTGCGTCCGTGAGGTGACCCCCGAGGCCTTGTGGCGGACCGTTTACCCGCCCGCGGGGGACCGCTGCTGGTCGGCCTGCTGGGGCGCGAGCGCTCGCTTGGCCCGGTGCGGCTGCGCGAACTGCATGGGATCTATGGCAGCGTGGGCGGCCCGCTCTGCGCCGATCTCGGCCGGGCCGCCCGCGGCGCTTCGCTGGAGGCGCTGCTCCGCGCTTTCGGGCCGTGGGATCTGCTGCGCGTGCAGCGGCTGCGGCGCTGCTCCCCGTGGCTTACGCTCCAGGCCGAGCTCGCCTACGTCGCTCCGGAGCCAGACGGCGGGGCCGGCGTGATCGATGTCTCGGGCGATCGGGAGCGGCTCTGGCGGTCGCTGCGCCCGAAGCTGCGCTCGAACCTGCGGCGGATGGCTCGCCGGATCGAGCAGCGCGGCGGGGCGCAGGTCGTCGAGCACGAGGGCGCGAGCCTCGAGGCGGCCTTTGACCGCCACGTGGAGCTTGAAGCGGCCGGCTGGAAGGGGCGGCGGGGCACCGCGCTCAACCAGGACGAGCCGCTTGCCGGTGCGGTGCGCAGCTTCTTTGCGACCACCCCCGGCTGCGTGGTGCGCCAGCTCCTGGTTGGCGGCGTGCTGGCGGCCAGCCAGCTCTGCGTGCGCTGGGAGGACCGCATCTACGTTTTCAAGCAGACCTACAACGAGTCCCTAAGCGAGCTCTCGCCCTCAAAGATCCTGCTGATCGACCTCCTCGAGCGGGCCTGCGAGGATCCGACGGTCCGCGCGATCGACGGCTTCGTGTGGGAACCGTGGAACAGCGAGTGGCCGGTTGCGCGCGAGCCGACGGTCTCGCTGGTGGCGTTCAACCCGGCGAGCGCCCGCGGCCGCCTTGCCCATGCGCTCTGGAGGGCGCGGCGGGCGGTGCGGCGAGGTGCCGCTGACCCCGCCTTCTTGCCGGCTGCCGCCTACCGGGACTCGAGCAGCCGCCGATAAAGCGCGGCGGCGTCTGCAAGCGCAAGCGACCACCGGTAGCGCTCGGCCAGCGCCCGGCCGTTGCGCGCAAGCGCTGCCGCGCGCCCGCTGTCGCGCAGCAGGGCCTCCGCGGCGTCGGCAAGCTCTGCCGGCGTGCCGCCAAGCAGGCCGTGCGCGCCGTCGCGGAACGGGAGGTTGGAGACGGCGTCGGGGGTTGCAACCACCGGCCGGGCGCTCGCCAGGCCCTCCAGGACCTTGAGCTTGGTGCCGGCCCCGGCCCAAAGCGGAGCCAGCAGCACCCGCGAGGAGGCGATCAGCGCCGGGAGGTCCTGGACGTAGCCAAGCACCTGCACGCCGGGGGTCTCCAGCGCACGCCGGCGGAGCGCGGGCGGCAGCTCGCGGCCGGCGATCAGCAGCCGCGCGGCGGGCCGCCGCTCGCGCAGCCGCGGCCACCCTTCGCTCAGGAACCGCGCGAGGCCAAGCTCGTTTGGCTTGTAGCCGTAGTTGGCGAAGATCAGCAGATCCTCCGAGGGCGGCAGGGCGGGATCGATCGCAAAGAACTCGTCGTCCACCCCGTTGGGGGCTTCCACGACCGTGCGCGCGTAGCGCGCGAAGTAGGCGCGATCGGCTGCGCAGACCACGATCGCGGCGTCGGCGCGGCGGGCGGCACGGCGCTCCTGGGTGCGGGTCGCGGCCGCGCGGTTGGCGTACCGCGCCCGTTCGATCCCCCGCACGCTGCGGGCGATGCTCCACAGCATCCGGGAGTCGACGTTGTGGAAGCTGGCCACGACCGGCCGACCGGCACAGTGGCGGAGGTAGTAGGTGCTCTGCGTGTGCTCGAGCTGGACGAAGGCGGCGTCCGGGGCGAGCTCCCGCAGCCTCGCGGCCACCGCGCCAAGGTAGGGACTCGGGCGGCGCAGCAGGTGCTGGGCGATCCGCGCGCCCACCCGCGGCCGCGCTTCGGGGAGCCGCTCGACCGTCCAGCCGCGTTCCCGCAAAGCCTCCACCGCGCCCGGCGCGCCGCGGTCGGTGCTCAGCAGGTGCGGTCGTCCCCCGGCTTGCGCGATCGTCTCCAGCAGCCGGAGCGTCCGCTTGTGCGCCCCGGAGACCGTGGGGTAGGGGAGGACCGGCACCACAACCAACGCGAGATCCCGTGCACGACCCTGTCCCCGCTGGGGGTGTTGGTAAGTTCGGGTGAACTTCATGGGTCGTCTCGGGGTGGCGGTGATCATTCCAACCAGGGATCGTGCTGCGCTGCTGTGGGAAACGCTGCGCAGCGTGCGCGAACAGACCTATCCGCCGTCCGAGGTGATCGTAGTCGACGATGGATCGCGCGATCGGACGGCGGAGGTGGCGGCGGAGTTCGGCGCTCAGCTGCTGCGCAACGAGCGCGGCGGCTGGGGACCGGCGCGGGCGCGCAACGCCGGCGCCGCGCGAGCGCAGGCCACCCACCTCCTGTTCCTGGACTCCGACGATCTGCTGGTGCCCGATGCGCTGGAGCGGCTTTCCGCCGCCCTGGTGGGCGCGCCCCAGGCGCCGTTTGCCTTCGGGCGCGGCCTTGCCGCCCGCCGGGAGGCTGCCGGCTGGCGCTCTGAGGGGGTGATCCGGCCGGCCGACTGGGAGCCCGCCACCTATCGCCGCCGTCTGTACGTCACCAACGTGGTGCCCTCCGGCGGCGCGCTGGTGGTCGGCGAGCGCTTCCACGCGGTGGGCGGCTACGACCCGCGGGTGGTCCACTCCGAGGACCACCATCTGTGGCTGCGGCTCAGCCGCCTCGGGATGCCGGCCTACGTCCCGCGCGTCGTGATCGTCCACCGTCGGCACGCCACCAACCGGGGAATGCCCGGCCGCTCCCTTCCCTATTACCGCCTGGTCGACGAGCTTGCGGCCACCGACCCCGAGCTGATCGAGGCGCTGCCGGCTAGGCGCGGCGTGCAGGCGGTCGACCTCGCGCTGGAGGCCGTGCGGGCGCGCAGCCCGCGGGCGCTGCTGTTTGGAGCGCGCCGGCTGCTGGAGGGAGGCGGTCGGTGGCAGGCGCTGCGCGCGGCCGCCTGGCACCTGCGCGACCGCAGGCGGCGGGCGCGCGAGGGGCGAGAGCTGCTCGCGCGCGAGGCCTCCTTTGCGAACTGGCTTGGCTCCCACCGATGAGCGAGCGGCTGCTTAAGGTTGAGCTGCTGGCGCTTGACGGCTCCGTTGCCGACCGCTGGGAAGGGTGGTGGGCAGAGCTGGAGGCGGCAGGGCACAGCGATCTCTTCCGCTCGCTGGACTGGCAGCGGGCGATGGTGCGGGCGGGGCTTGCGCGCTGCCCCCACCTGCTGCGGGTAGTCGATGAGCAGGGCAAGGCGCAGGCGCTTGGGCTCCTCGACCGGGGGCGGCTTGGCGGCCTTGCGCTGCTTGGCCGCGGCGCCGCGCCGCGGCGCACGCTGCTTGTGCGGGAGGAGATGGAGGAGGAGGTTTGGGAGACGGTTGCGGGCTGGCTGCGGACGCGGCCCCGCGGCTGGTCGACTTTTGAAGCGGAGGGCGTTGACGGTGCGCAGCTGGCGGCGCTGAAGGCGGCGGGCTGCGCCGTGCGCTACCGCGAGGTTCCGTTTGGATCGGTTGCGCTCCCCGATTCCTGGGAGGCCTTCCTCACCCGGCTCAGCCCCCACCACCGCCACCGCGTCCGCAACCTGCTGCGTCGTGCCGAGCAGGCCGGCCTCGCGCTAGAGCGCTGGTCGGTCGACCGGCTCGACGAGGCGCTTGCGCTGCTCGTCGAGCTGGACCGGCGCAGAGCTGCGCGCAAGGGGCGGCGCCTCGTTTCCGGGGCGGCCCTTGAGACGGTCCGCGCGCTGCGCGGGGCGGCGGCGGTCGAGCTGTGCCTGCGCGTCGGCCGGATCGGCGCCCGCCCGGCCATTGTCGCCGTCGAGCTTCGCCACCGGCGGACCGCCTACCTCTACGCCCACGCCTGGGACCCGGAGTTCGCCGCGATCTCCCCGCCGGCCGCGGTCCTCGCGCAGACCGTCCGCGATTCCATCGCCCAGCGGCTCGAGGCGCTCGATCTCGGGCCGGGACGAAGCGACTTCAAGGAACGGCTGGAGCCGCGGTGGACGCCTGCCGCGGCCGTGATCGTCCTAAACCGCGCCCTCTACTGGCGGATCGCCCGGGCGCTTGCCGCGCCCTTGCGCGCCGGCGCGCGCGCCAGCAGGGAGTCGTAGAGGGCGGTGTAGCGGCTGACCATCTCCCGCGCGTCGCACCGTTCCTCGACGAACCGCCGCCCGTTTGCGGCAAGTCGCGCGCGGACGGCGGGGTCGGCGAGCAGCGAGCGCACGGTGCTCGCCAGCTCCTCTTCGTCGGCGGGGTCGACCAGCGCGCACGCCGGCGTGCCGGCAAGCCGCTCGACGATCGGCGGGAGGGCGCTGGTCACGACCGGCACCCCGGCCGCCATCGCCTCCATCACGGCCAGCGGCAGGCCGCTCTCGCTTAGCGTCGGCAGCACGAAGAGGTCGATCGTCTCCAGAAAGGCGACCGAATCGGCGACCTCGCCGAGCAGCTCAAGGCGGTCCGCGACGCCCAGCTGCTCGGCGTACATCAGGAGTCGGGCGCGATCGGGTCCCTCGCCTGCCAGCCGCAGCCTGACGTTTGGGAGCCGGACAAGCAGCTTGACCAAGCGGTCGAGCTGCTTGTCCCGGGTGAGCCGCGCGAGGCTGCCGATCGTCCCGCTGTCGCTGAGGGCGGGGCGAGGTTGGGGGGGCGAGCCGATCGGGATGCCGTTCGGGATCACCTTGATCCGCCCAGGCCGCAGCCCGAGCAGCCGCTCCAGCCTTCCTGCCGCGTCGGCGCTGACCGTCACGTGCGCGTCGACGCGCGAAAGCAGCGCCCGGCGCAGCAGGCGCTGGCGGGCGACCGCGCTCGGAACAACCGCGTTCTCGACAACCACCACCCGGGTGCGCGGCGAGAGCACGCCGGCCAGCAACGCGAAGCTGCCGTGCCATGGCGAGGGAAGCGCGATGTGCAGGATGTCGGCGTCAAGCGCGCGCAGCGCCCGGACCTGGCGTAACGCTTGGCGCAGCTGCCACTTCGATGCAACCGCCGGGACCACCAGCTGCGCGCTGTCCGGCCGGGCGGCGGCGATCCGGGCGACGACCTGCCGATCGACCCCAACAACCGTTGGCTTGTAGCGGCCGTCAAGCTCTCCGATCAGCGTGCGTAGCACCGACTCGGCGCCGCCGAAGGCCGTGGCGTCGGTGAAGAGCGCGATCCTGACCGGGCCGGCGGCGCTGCGCGGCGCGCCAATCAGCAGCTGGGCGGCGCGCTCCAGGGGACGTGGCAGCCCCGCTGGCAGCGCGGAGCGCAGCCACTGGCGGTCGCGGCGCGGGAGGGCGCCAAGCAGCACCCCGAGCACAAGCGCGACCGTTCCCCACGCAAGCCCGCCGGCGACCAGGTTGAACGGCCGCGGCAGCTGTGAAAGCACGACCGCCGCAGCAAGCCCGCCAAGCGCGGCTGCAAGCGCGGCCACCCCAAGCGACCGTCCCTCAAGTTCGATCGGGTCGGTGAGGCGGGCGACATAGATGAGGATGGCAACCATCGCGACCAGCTGCCCGCCGATGTCGGCCCAGGCGGCGCCGGTTGCCTTGTAGGCGGGGACCAGCGCGAGGTTGAGGGCGATCGTCACCAGCGCGCCCACCGTCTGGGCGCCGAGCGCGAAGCCGACGCGGCCGATCGCGCTGAGGTAGGCGTCGGCTGCAACCAGCAAGGGGAGCAGGGGATAGGGGATCAGCAGCACCTCCAGGAGCGCGCCGGCGTGGGCGTAGTGATGGCCGTAGAGGAAGCGCAGGAGAGCGGGCCCGACGGTCAGACCGGCGGCCATCAGCGGCAGGCTGACGGTGGCCAGCAGCCGCAGCGCGCGCCAGTAGCCGACCCGCATCCGCGCCCGCTCGCCGGCGCCGTGGAGCGTGGCGAAGGCGGGGGTCAGCACGCCGGCAAGCGCCGAGGGGACGAGGGCGAGGCCCGCCGCGGTCGAGAAGGCGATCGAGTAAAGGGCGATCTGGCGGTCGGTTGCAAAGGCGCGCAGGAAGAAGAACTCGGAGCGCTGCCAAACGACGAAGTTGAGGAACGTCATCGCGGTGGCGTAGAGGCCGAGCCGCACGGTGCGCCTGGCCAGCCCGGGCAGCGGCGCCGCGCCGACCAGCTTCCGCTCGGCGCGCCGCGCGAGCGCCCTCACCACGATCAGCGCAAGCGCGGCGTAACCGGCCTCGACCGCGAACATCCCGACGATGCCCCCGCCGGCGGCGAGGACCGCAACCGTAGTCGCGGCGGCCAGCGCGTTGCTTGCGATTCCAACCTGGGAGAGCGGCTTCCAGCGCTGGGTACCGGCCAGCGTCGCCCAGGGAATGCTCTGTCCGATCGTGATCGCGCAGTCGAGCGCCGCAAGCCACCAGGCGGCCTGCGGCTTCGCGCCGGCAAGCGCCGCGACCGCCAACGTGCCCCCGCCGGCCAGCGCGAGCGCGGCCGTGACCTTTCGCGCGACGCCGAGCAGCCGCCCGGCCGCGCCGGGCGCGCCCGCCCCCCAGGCTTCCGCGATCGAGCGGGAGAGCGAAGCTTTCAGCCCTTCGCTCAGCAGTTCGCTCAACGTGAACATCGAGAAGGCGATGAAGCTCTGGCGGCCCATCCCGGCGGGCCCCAGAAAGCGCGCGGCGGCAACGGAGACACCGAGCGTGCCGAGCTGGGGGAGCAGCCCGCTCAGCGCGTTCCAGAGCGAGCCGCTCAGGACCGAGCGGCCCGTCGTCTGGGCTCGCCCCCCGACTCGCCCTAGCGCCTCCTGCCCCTCCGGTGGGGCCGGCAGCCCGCTAGCTGACACGCCTCTGTCGATCGCGGCACCCCCTGCCGGCCCTGCGCCGGGCGGTGAGGTGGGGGCGGGTAGTTGGGGGAAGGCGGTCGCCGTTCATCGTCATCAACGGTAGAAGACGACGTAAACACAACCTTATGATCAGCGCAATGAAGCCAACGGTTGCGCTGCAACGGGTTCTAACCGGGCTGGCGGTGCGCCTGCGCAGCCTCGAGGAACGGCGTGAGCTGGCCACCTTCCGCTCGGCGCTGCGGTGGCGGTCCGACGGTCCGCTGGTGGTGCTCTCCCCCCATCTCGATGACGCCGTGCTCGACTGCTGGTCTGTGCTCGAGGGCGAGCCGCGTCCGCTTGTCGTGAACGTCTTCGCTGCGCTTCCCCCGGAGGGAACGCTCGGTCGCTGGGACCGCATCACGGGCGCCGCCGACTCGGCGCAGCGGATGCGCGAGCGGATCGCCGAGGACGCGGCGGCGCTCGCCCCGCTTGGGATCGAGCCGATCAACCTCTCGCTGCCGGAGGCGGAGTACCGCTCGCCGTGGGAGGAGCCTCCGCCTGCGCGGCTCGATGCGCTGCTTGCGGCGCGGGTCCCCGAGGTCAGCGGGGTGCTGGTGCCGGCCGCGCTCGGCACCAACCGGGACCACCGCGCGGTCCGCCGCTATGGTCTCGCGCTGCGCGCAGCCGGAATCCCGGTCACCCTTTACGCCGACCTCCCGTACTGCATCCAGCACGGTTGGCCGTCCTGGGTCGACGGCGCGCCGCCCGACCCCTACCGTGACGTCGACGCTTTTTGGGCGACCTTCGTTGAGGGCACCGGCATCGAGCTCGCTCGCCAGCGCGCACGGGTCGTCGCGCTGGACGAGGCACGGGCGGCCGCCAAGTTAGCCGCGTTGCGCTGCTACCGCACGCAGCTGCCGGCGCTTGACGGAGGGCCGCTTGCCTACCTCTCCAACCCGCGAGCCCACGGCTTCGAGGTCTTCTGGGAGCTGGAGCCGTGAGCGGTCGGCTGCAGCGAGCGGGATCGGCGCTGCTTTGGCGGCTGCGCGGCCAGCGCTCGCTTGAGTGGTATCGGCGGCGGGGGCTGCGCGTGGGGGCGGGCTCGGTGCTCGAACCGCCGTTCGAGCTCGACCGCTCCCACTGCTGGCTGATCACGATCGGCGAGCGGTGCGTGTTCGCCCCAGGCGTGATGGTGCTGGTGCACGACGCCTCCAGCAAGCCGCTTGTTGGGTACACCCGCCTTGCGCCGGTGCGGGTTGGCGACGAAGTGTTCGTGGGCGCCCGGACCCTGATCCTGCCCGGCGCCTCGATCGGCGACCGTGCGATCGTGGGTGCCGGTTCGGTCGTGACCGGCACCGTCGAGCCGGAGACGGTCGTTGCCGGCAAGCCGGCGCGGGTGATCGCAAGCCGCGACGAGCTGGAGGCCAGACTGCGCGCGCAGCTCGAGCGGTCGCCCCGCTACGACCGCACCTACACCGTTGGCGGCGGGATCACGCCCGAGCGGATGGCGCGGATGGTGGAGGAGCTTGCCGGTGGTCAGGGGTTCGTTGTCTAGGGGCGACGCATCCGGCCCGCCCGCGTAATGTTGGTGGTCGGTGATCGACCTCCACACCCATGTCCTGCCCGGGATCGACGACGGCCCCCGCGGCGTGACCGAAAGCATCGCGCTGTGTGGGGCGCAGCACGCGGCCGGCGTGCGGACCGTGGTTGCCACGCCCCACGTCAGCAGGCGCTACCCCAACGACGCGGATGGGATCGCGCGGCGGTTGACGGAGCTCCAGGAGGCGCTGTGCGCCCAGGGCGCGGCGGCGGTCGAGCTGGTGGCCGGCGCGGAGGTCGCCTCGGAGCTAGTGGGGGAGCTTGGCGGCGAGGAGCTCCGGCGGCTTGCGCTTGCGGGGCGCAGCTGGTTGCTGCTGGAGCCCCCCTTGCAGGGATCGGCCGCCCATCTGGAGCTGGTGGTGGATGAGCTGCAGCGGATCGGCCTGCAGGTGCTGCTCGCCCATCCCGAGCGGTGCGCTGCCTTCCACCGCGATCGGCGGCTGCTCGAGCGGCTTGTCGATCGCGGCGCGCGGTGCTCGCTGACGGCGGGGTCGCTGGTCGGGACGTTTGGCCGCGCCGTGGAGCGGTTTGCAGCCGAGCTGGCAGCCGAGGGGTTTGCCCACACCGTCGCCTCCGACGCCCACGACACCGGGCCGCGGTCGCCGGGGTTGCGGGAGCCGCTGCGGGCCGCCGGGCTGGAGTCGGTCTGCGGCTGGTTGACGGAGGAGGCGCCGGCGCGGGTGCTTGCCGGAGAGGAGCTGCCGGCCAGGGTCCACGTCCCCGGGATCGCGCGCCGGGGGGCGCGGCGTAGGCTCCTGCCCTTCATCCGCCGCTAGCCCAAGGTTTTGCCCCTCGCCGGCCGATATCGGCGGTGGACGGCCGTTTTTGCGGCGACAAGCGCCGCGAGGGTGGGTAGCCGCACGGGTAGGCTCCGCAGCGGGAGCGGACCTTTGTCCTGGAGGGCGAGGACGTCCTTTGCGCCGCAGAAGCTCGGCTTGCGCCGCGCCGGGATGGGGTCGTGTGCGCTCCGCGCCCGTGCTCACCTTGCGGCGTGGGCCGATCACCTTTGCATCGAGCCTCGCCGGCTCGGCCTTTGACCCCTGCCGATGAAGTCGCTCCGCCGGTTTAGCGCCAGCAGCTGTCCCGGGCGGCGCTTCCAGCAAGCTGCCGGCTTCAACCGGGCCTGGCGCGCCTAGGCAGCCGGCGAGCTCAGCGCCCGTTCCTGCGGGATGGGCTGGGGCGAGGGGGCCTGTAGGCGAACGGCGGGGAGGAAGCGCCAGCGACCTCGTTGCGCCGATCGGCGAGGCCGCATGACCAATCGCTCACGGCCCTGGGGCCACGGATGGATTCATCGCCCCATCAGACTGTCGAGGACGCCGGGGCTTCGACAGGCAAGGTGATCCGGCAGCGCCTCGACCTGAGCGGGCAGCCTTGGCCGCCCCCGGCGAATCCGTTGCGGGAGGGAGAGCAGGGGGAGGAGACGCGCGAGGTCCCGCGGGCGCGAGAGGGGAGCCGCTCGTTGGAGGCGTGGCCCGGTCGCCTCGGCGAGTCACAGGGTCACGATCCCTCCGTCGCCGAGCCCACGGCGCCCGTTGTTGGCGGTTGGGCGGGTAACCACGCGGCAGACGGCGTCTTGAGGTCGACTTTGATCTGGCCACCGGATCGCGGCGGTTGGAATGCCGCTGGCTTCGCGTCGCCCGCCGCTGCCATCGCCGGTGAGGCCCTATCACCGACCGCTTCCTTTATGCGGCGCGGCTGCCTCAGCCGAGCCTCTCAGCCGGCTTGGTCAGACCCGGTTGGTATTGACGAACGCGTACCAAGAGATCGGTTGTCCCCAGCGCAGCCGGCAGCGGCACCCTGTAGCGGTTGAAGCGGTTGAGGGTGAAGACGGCTCGGTAGCGGAGCCGGCCGCGGAGGGAGGCTTCCAGCACGAAGTAGTCGCCGACCGGCCCGCTGCCGGTTGCAACCAGCCGTCGACCGCGACGGCGGAGGCGGAGCGCGATCGGTCTAACCGGCGCCCCGGGATCGGCAAAGGCCCGCCGCACGCCGGCAAAGGACGGTTTAGGGACGCCGTTTTCGCGCAGCACGCCAAACGCCTGGCCCGGTGAATCGGTGAGCTTGTAGAAGACCGCGGCGTGGACGTAGGGCAGGCGGGCCAGCTCGTGGATCAGCGCTTCTAGGTTTTCCGCCTGCACCTTTTCGGTGACGCAGGGCTGTTCAGCCTCCACCTTGCGCTGCGGCCAGCAGGAGGGCCAGCCGAACTCGTCGAGCCAGATCGGCGCCGGGTCGCCGTAGCGGAGCTCGACGGCCCGCGTGTTGCGCAGTGCGGCAATCGTCAGCGTGTAGAAGTGGACGGAAAGCCCGTTGAGGAAACCCTTGATCCCCTCTGCGTAAAGCGAGGCGAGAAACCGTCCGTTGCCGCCGACGATCGCGCCGCCGAGGACGGGAAGGCGGGGAGCAACCGACTTCACGCCGCGGTAGCCGGCCTTCAGAAGGGCGGCGTAATGGGCGGCCTTGTCCGGTCCCGCAAGGTAGGCTTCGTTTGCCTGATCCGGCTCGTTCCAGATTTCCACCGCGGCAAGGTCGGCCGCATACCGCTTGGCGACGAAGGCGACGAACCGGCTGAAGGGGCGATCGTGGATCGGGGGCCAGGCGTTTGCCGCGGTTTCCACCCCCGCCCGGCAGCGAAGGCGTAGGCGACGGGGGGCCGCGCTATCCCAACAGGGGGTGCCGTCGATCATCGCGATCACGCGCAGGTGGAGCCGTTGGGCAATGGCCATGAACTGGTCGAGCTGGGCCAGCGCCGCCCCGTTGAACGAGCCCCGGTGTGGTTCGAGGGCGGCCCAGCGAACCTCGGTCCGCACAACCTGCGCGCCAAGGGCGGCAGCGGCGCTCAGTTCGCGGCGCTCTTCGGCCGGTCCCCCTCCGCCGGCGACGGTGACGCCGGTGAGCAAGGCCGAATCGCTCGCTCGCGCTGCCGACGGCCGCGGCCGCTCCCCCCGCGCCGTCGCCGCCAAGGCGCCTGGCGCGACAAGCACAGCGCCGGCAAGGAGGGCCGCCAGCGGGCCGAGTCGGTTTCGGCGGGCCACAGAGCAGAAGATATCTGCAACAGGCCGAACCTCCAGCAGGGGTGGGATCGCTTGGCCGATCTGCCCAGCGACGGCTTGCGGCAGCGGAGCCGCCACCGTCTAACCTCCCGTTGCCGTCCTCTTGCGTTGAGAGCGGCGGCTTGTTGCCACTGGGAAGCGAGCTTGGCGATCCTTGGAGGGCCGCTCGAGCCACTTCGCCGCCGGCGCCTTTGCAACCAAAGGAGCGGAGGGCCGGGGCGGTGGGCCGGGTGGGGCGCTTCGGAGGCGACGTTGCGGCGGAGGCCGTCGGCGGCAAGGGCGGAAGGAAAATTGCGAACCCTCGGATCGAACCGGCCGGTGAGGGCGCGGGGCGGTATCGATCGCAGGGCTCGCGCGCCGTCAACCTCACCAACGGCCGCCGGCTGCGACCGAAGGCGCGTATGGCTTAGGGTGGCGATCGCCTCCCGGCGCAGCGCTTGCAGCGCGTGCAGGGGCAGGATGGCGTTGCCGCAGCTAAAGGGCTCGACCAGCAGCCGCCGGTCGTTGCTAAATGGAAGCTTGGCGTGCTCTTGCTCTGCCAGGTCGGGCAGCGAGGCGGCGCGCCGTCGATGACCTCCGGCAGTCGCCCACCTAGCCCCGGGAGCCACCGCCAGCGGCAAACTGCTCCGCCAGCCCGCCGCACCGCTGGTTGGTCGGGTCGGCGTCTTTGGGATGACGGGCGCCGACGTGCGGGCTGCAACCACAGTCCCGGTGCTCTCGGGAGCCGCCGCCTGTGCCAGTGGCAGAGCCTCGGCGAACTCCTGCCGGCGATCGTCTAGGTCGGGCAGCAGGTGGCGACGTCTATCGATCGCCCGGCAAGGCTTCCCTGATTGCAGCCTGCGCCCAGCTCAGGGCCTTGGTGCCGTTGCGGCGGCGGCGTCAAGCAGCCCGGCCCCGAACTCCCTTGCCACCTTCCCGCTTGCAACCTTTCGGGCGGTTGCGGTCAACCGAGCGACCACGGCCGCCGGGGAGGGTCTCTCCCCGACCACGCCGGAGGCGATCACCAGCGCGGCAGCGGCCGAGACCTCGGCTGCCGCCATCGAGGTGCCTTCGTAGCCGCCCGGAATGCCGAACCGCGAGACGGAGTGGTCGATCAGGGTGACCTGGAAGATGTCTCTTCCCGCCGGGCCGAACGGCCGGCAGTTTGGGTCTTCCGGGAGGTTGGCGTCCGGTCCGCCGCCCGGCGCGACGAGCGTGAGGTGGGGGCCGAAGTTGGAGTAGCTGGCAAGGCAACCGTGTTCGGTTGTCGCGCCGACGGAGACCACGCCGTCGAAGCGGGCGGGGTAGGGGATCACGCTCGAGGCGTCGTTGCCGGCTGCAGCGACGACCAGCACGTGGTGGCGGACGGCGTAGCGGAGCGCGGCGATCAGCTCCGGGACCTCAGAGGCGCTGACAACGGTTGGGAATTCAAGGCTCATGTTGATCACCTGGGCGTGGTGGTTGACCGCAAACCGAATCCCCTTTGCAATCGTCTCCGCGTTCCCTTCGCCGCGGTCATCCAGCACCCGCACCGGCATCAGCTTGACGCCGTAGGCAAGGCCGGTGAGTCCGTAGGGGATGTTCGTCGCCTCGGCGATCTCACCGGCAACAAAGGTGCCGTGGCCGTTTCTGTCAAGCGGAGGGGTGCGTGGATCGACGAAGTCCTTGCCGGCCACGAACTGATTTGGGAAAAACCCCGGCGAGCGGCGAAACCGGTGCCAGTTGCGATAGGCGATGCCGGTGTCGAGAACTGCGACAACGACGCCCTTGCCGCCTGGCCTGCCGTCGGCGATCAGGTGCGCCCAGGCGTAGGGGGCTTCCACTCCCCAGGCGCCGACGAAGTTCCACTGCAACAGCTGCCAACCGCCCGGTCTGTGGGCAAGCCCTTCGTTGATCGGGATGAAGGGGCCTTGGTCAAGCGCGGCGGCAAAGGCGGTTTGCGCTTCCGCGGCGCCCTGCAGCGCAGCGGCGGCGGGGGAAGCCGGTCTGGCGGCGGTTCGCGCCGTGAAGTTGGGGACCGCCCAGGCCACCCGACCGCTGCGCTTCAGCCGCTCGATTGCAGCCCAAACCGATTCGCCCCTGCGCAGGTGGATCACCCGTTCCCTGATCGGTTCGCCGGCGGAGGCGGCAACTGCCCGACCGGTGCGCAGGCCAACCACCACCTGTTCCGGTTCAAAGGGCTGCTGGCCGTGGGCAAGGGGGACGCCGACCGCCAGGCTCGCCACCAGCACGGCCGCGCAGGGGCGGCAGAGGCGCAGCGCTAGGCGTGCCGCCCGGCCGCTGCGAGGAGACGGCGTTGACATCCCTTCCTGGCGCAAATCGTCAAGTTCAGCGAACATTGTGACGAATGGATGACACGCTGCACGAGGCCGACTTGAGGTTCATGGAGCTGGCCCTCGAGGAGGCCGAGCGCTCCCTTGAACACAACGACGTGCCGATCGGTGCGGTTGTCGTCAAGGGGGAGGAGGTGGTTGGCCGGGGACACAACGAACGGGAGCGCGCCCAGGACCCGACCGCCCACGCCGAGGTTGTCGCCCTCCGGCGGGCCTCCGCCGCCCTGGGCAGCTGGCGGCTGCTTGACTGCACGCTGTACGTCACCCTCGAGCCGTGTGCGATGTGCGCCGGCGCCGTTGTGCTCGCCCGCCTCCACCGCCTTGTCTACGGCGCCCCCGACCCGAAGGCCGGCGCCGCCGGCAGCGTCCTGGACGTCTTCGCCGAGCCCCGCCTAAACCACCATCCCCTGGTTTGCGGCGGCCTGCTGGCCGATCGGTGCGCAGCCCTGCTAAGAAACTTTTTCCAGGCGCGTCGGTAAGGCGCCGTTCACTAGCCTTATAGGCGACCACGCCCCAACGGACGCGGAGGGGTGGCAGAGTGGTCGAATGCGGCGGTCTCGAAAACCGTTTCGGGGCTTTAACGCTCCGACGAGGGTTCGAATCCCTCCCCCTCCGCTTCAACGGACCAATGTTGCCTATGGCCGGGAGCGGGTAAAGTGCGAAATGTGACGGCCCGATGATCCGGTCGAGGCCGGTTTACGCATGAGGTCCTTTAGCCCCTCCAACTACGGCCGCGGCGTCGTCCCTGCGGCAGCCGGGAACGGCGGCGCCCCCGCGGCGACGGAGTTCGAGCGCCATCTCGGCCCAGGGGCGCTGCTGCACTTCTCGAGCGTCAGCGTCGTTGGCGCCACCACAGCCGGCCTGATCGGCACCTGGAACCGCGGAGCGGAAATGATCTTCGGCTACACCCGCGCCGAGGTGCTTGGCAAGCCGGTGGCGATCCTCGCTCCGCCGGAGCGGGCGACGGAGATGGAAGAACTGCGCGCCCGCGCCGAGCGAGGCGAATTCACCGAGCCGATCGAAACGGAGCGGCTTGCCAAGGACGGCCGGCGGGTGAGGCTGCTGATGGCCGTCTCCCCGGTGCGGGACAAGAGCGGGCGGATGATCGGGACCGTCGCCGTCGGCACCGACGTCACCGCCTGGCGGGAGGCCGAAGGCAGGCTTGCGGCAAGCGAACGCCGCTACCAGGCGATCGTCGAGGCCCTTCACGACGGGGTGATGATCATCGAGCGGGGTGGCCGGATCGTCGCCTACAACGAGAGCGCAAAGGAGATCCTTGGCGTGGGCGACGACCAGCTTGCAGCGGTCGACGCCGACCGGCCCTCCACGCGGCTGCTCCGACCGGACGGCAGGCCGCTGCCCGCCGATCAGCAGCCCCATCTGCTGGCCATGCGCAGCGGAAAGCCGCAGCAGCGGCTGATCGTCGGGGTGGTCCGCCCCGACGGCGAGGTGCGCTGGCTTGAGTGCAACTCCACCCCCCTCTTCAGGGAGGGTGAGTCGAAGCCTTACGCCGTCGTCTGCTCCTTCAAGGATGTGACGGCCGAGCGCAGCGCCCTGCAGGCGCTGGAGTCGGCTCGTCTGGAGGACCTCAAGCGGCTGGCGCTGCTCTCCGAGTTTCGGGACGACGAGACGCGGCGCCACACCGAGCGGGTGGCCCGCACCTCCCAGGCGATCGCCCGCGCCCTTGGCCTCGACGAGGATTACGTGCTGAGGATCGGCCGCGCCGCGCCGCTCCACGACGTCGGCAAGGTGGGGATCCCCGATGCGATCCTCCTCAAGCCCGGTCGGCTTACAGACGCGGAGTTCAGGGTGATGAAGACCCACACGGTGATCGGCGGCGAGATCCTTGCCGACAGCGACTTCGCGGTGCTGCAGATGGCGATGGAAATCGCGCTCACCCACCACGAGCGGTACGACGGCGGCGGCTACCCGCGCGGGCTGAAGGGGGAGGAGATCCCCCTTTGCGGGCGGATCGTCGCGGTGGCCGACGCCTTCGACGCGATGACCCACGACCGACCCTACCGCAAGGCGATCCCGCCGGCGCGGGCCGTCGCCGAGCTGAAGCGGTGCGCCGGAACCCAGTTCGATCCAAAGGTGGTCGAGGCCTTCCTCTCCCTCGACCCGAACGGCCTAGTCGATCCGGGCGGACCAGGGGCCTGACCGCGCCCAGCTCCGCCCGCGGCGGGGAACCGGCGGCCGGGCCGCAAAGCGCCGGTAGAATAACCGTGCAAACGGAACCTGCGGGAGCCAACCGTGATCAGATGCAGGGCGTGGGGGATGGCAAGCGCGCGCAAGGGGGCTAGGCGGTGAGCGTCCAGCGGCCAACTCACCTCGGTGGCGTTGGCGGACATGGCGCGGCAGGTCCCACCGCCGGCTTTGGCCCGGCCGTCGTCTACCGCAGCCGCAGGGTCCCGATCGCCCTGCCGAAGGGGTCCAGCCACCTGCGGCCGGCGGCAGCCCTTGTCGGCCTGGTGGTTGCCGCGCTGCTTGCCGTCCTCGCCCTTGCCTTTGCGCAGCGCGGGGCGATCGGCGCCGCGGCCGGCGAAGGCCTTGCCGCGATCGCCCTGCCGTTCGGCGGAGGGAGGATCGTGCGGGTTGCCGTCTATCGCGGTCCCCACCAGGAAGCGGTGCCGGTGGAGCTGAAGGGGGGGATGATCGTCCCCACCGAACCGGTTGGCGCCGGGGAACGGTTGGCCGTCGAGGCGGTGGTGAAGCGGCCCGGCTGGCTGAGCTGGCTGACCGGGGCAACCGTCCACCTGAAGGCCACCCTCCAAGTGCCGAAGGCGCCCCTTGCCGACCAGTTCCTCACCCTCCCGCGGGGAAGGCCGCTGACGATCGCCTTCTCCCGACCGGTCTCGGTGGTTCGCTTCGGCTCGACGCCGGGAACGGTCCAAACGGAGGTCCTTGCTCCGGCGCGCAAGGTGGTGACGGTTCCCCATCAGGGGGAAGCCGGCTCGTTGCTGGTGGTCGGCCTTGTCCACCCCTGGGAGCGGGCCCCGCTTGAAACGATCAGCTGGTTTCCGCCGGGCGCCGGCTCGCAGGCGGTGGCAAGCCCGGCCCCGGGGGGCGAACTGAGGCCGGGGGCGGCGATCACGCTCACCTTTGCAAAGCCGGTCTCGGCGGTGCTCGGCAGCTCCCTGCCGCAGATCGGCCCGGCCGTTGAAGGGCGGTGGGAGCGCGTCTCGGCGCACGTGCTGCGCTTCCAGCCGACCGGCTTCGGCTACGGCCTTGGCACGACCGTGACCGTTGCCCTGCCCAGCGACGTCCAGATCGTCGGAGCAAAGGGGGGCAGCGCGACAACGGCAAGCTGGCAGGTCCCCCAGCCGTCCACCCTGCGCCTCCAGCAGCTCCTTGCCGAACTTGGCGAGCTGCCCGTCGCCTTCCAGCCGCGCCTGGCGGTGGCCCCAACCCCCCTTGCCCAGGAGGAAGCTGCGATCTCGCCGCCGCCGGGAACCTTCAGCTGGCTCTACCCGAACATCCCCGGACAGCTGGCGGCGCTCTGGCGACCGGGCGCCTTCAACGAGCTGGTGAAGGGGGCGGTGATGGCCTTCGAGGACCAGCAGGAAATCTACACGCTCGAACGCTACCAGGAGGAACGGCCCGATCCCGGCGTCTGGCGGGCGTTGATTGAAGCCGACCTCCATAGGTGGCGGTCCCACTTTGGCTACAGCTTTGTGATCGTCAACAAGGCGGCTCAGCAGCTCACCCTCTGGCACAACGGCCGCGTCGTCCTCACCACCCCGGTGAACACCGGGATCGCCGCATCCCCCACCGAAGCCGGCGTCTTCGCCGTCTACGAGCACCTCCGCTCGACGACGATGTCGGGGATCGCGCCCGGCGGCGTCCACTACGAAGACCCCGGCGTCCCCTGGGTCAGCTACTTCAACGGCGGCGACGCGCTGCACGGCTTTGAACGGGCGGTCTACGGAATCCCCCAGAGCCTTGGCTGCGTCGAGATGCCGCCGGCCACGGCAGCGGCCGTTTGGCCCGACACCCCGGTCGGCACCCTGGTTGACGTGGAGGAATGAGCTGGGCTGCGGCAGCCGCCGCAAGCCGCCCGGCTAGACGGCTTCCTGTTCCTCCTGGCGACGGAGCTCGTAAAGGCGGTTTGCGCGATGCTCCGCCCTCACCTGAAAGGCGATGTAGAGGAGGATCACGCCGACGATGATCCCGAGGCCGACAAAGGTGCCAAGCAGCCCCACGTCCTCGGCAACGGCTCTGTTTGCTGCAAGGATCAGCTCCATCTGCGCTCCTTCTCCTTTGCGTGCGTAGGCTACCACGGCCGCCGGGACGGGGCGGTCAGTGGGGTTTGCGTAAGCTGTCTGCTTGCCGGAGAGGTGCCGGAGTGGTCGAACGGGCGCGACTGGAAATCGCGTAACGGGGGTCAAACCCCGTTCGAGGGTTCGAATCCCTCCCTCTCCGCTCCGCCCTAGGGCACCGCGACGGTGAAGGAGACCTCCCCGCTTGGCGTCACGGTCAGCCCGGTTGCCGAGCCCTTGAGCAGGTAGGTTGCCACCTCCAGGGTCCTGTTGGCCGTTTCCGCACCGCTCGGGCAGTCGGGGTGGTGGGCGACGATCACAACAAGCGGCGGCGCCTGCTCCACGCCCGCCACCGAGGCTGCCAATGGGGAGGCCACGGGGGCCGTTTCAACCGGTTCAACGCCCGGTTCGGCGGTCAGGCAGTAAACCCCTTCCTTGGGGGTTGCCAGCTGGGTGAGGAAGCCCTTTGCCGCCAAAACATGCGGTTCGCTGAGCGGGCTTCCGGCGCGCCCTTCAACGGTTGCCCAGGCGCGGGCCGTCCCCGCCGGACCGGTTGGCCCCGTCGGCCCCGTCAGCCCCGTTGGCCCGCGCGGCCCGACGGCCCCCCGCGGCCCGCGCAGCCCGACAAAGCCGCGCGGACCGGTTGGTCCAACCGGGCCGGGCGGGCCGGGGGCGACGCAGACGGTGAGCGTTCGCTTGGCGACCGTTTGGGAGTAGCAGTTGAGGCTGCCGATCGACTTGCGGTGGTTGTGGTTCTTGCGGGTTCGCCTGTGGGAGGGCCCCTTCTTGGCGGTGCCGTGGTGGCCGCTCCCTGGAGCTCTGCCTTTCGGGGAGCCTGTGCTTGCCAGGGCGCTTGACAGCCCGGCTGCGCAGGCGGCGGCAAGGGCAACCGCCCCTAAGCGCGCGATCCTCTCTTTGAAGCTGCCTGCCATGCCGGTCTCCGGGAGGTATAAACACTAGGCGCTTGTCGTTGGCTCGCTTGAGCGGCGCTCGGGGACGAGCCCGGTGCGGGGCGTGCTGCCCTGCGCCGGCCGGTTGCGCTCCTCCTTGACGATGTAAAGGGGGCGCTGTTTGACCTCGTCGTAGATCCGGCCGATGTACTCGCCGATCACGCCAAGGGCGATCAGGATCATCCCCCCGAGCAGCAGGACGATGATCGTCAGCGTGCCGAAGCCGGGCAGGTAGGAGTGCGCCAGGCGCAACCCGACGACAACGGGGATCGCGATAAAGGCAACGGCCGCGCAGAGCGTGCCCAGATAGGTGGAGAGCTGGAGGGGGAGGTGGGAGAAGGAGGCGATTGCATCCAGCGAGAAGCGGACCATCCGGCGCAGCGTGTACTTCGTCTCGCCGGCATGGCGGGGCGAGCGCTCGTAGGGGACCGCCGTCTGCGTGAAGCCGATCCAGACGGTCATCCCGCGCAGGAAGCGGGCCCGCTCCCGCATCGCCAAAAGCGCCTCCAGCGCCCGCCGATCGAGCAGCCGGAAGTCGCCGGAGTCGGGCTCCAGGTCGACCTGGGCAAGCTTGTTGAACAGCCGGTAGAAAAGGGAGGCGGTTGCCAGCTTGAAGGCGGTCTCCCCCTCCCGCCTGCGCCGTACCGCGTAGACGACGTCGGCCCCCTCCTGCCAACGCGCAACCATCGTCGGGATCAGCTCCGGCGGATCCTGAAGGTCGGAGTCGAGCATCACCACCACATCCCCCACGGCGTGCTCCAAACCGGCCGTTAGGGCCGCCTGGTGACCGAAGTTGCGGGAGAGGTGGATCACCCTGACCCGGCCGTCCTCGGCGGCGATCCGATCGAGGATCTCGGCGGTGCCGTCCTTCGAGCCGTCGTTGACGAGGACCAGCTCGAAGGGGTAGTCGGCAAGCGCCGAGCGGGTGCGCTCGACAAAGGTCTCGATCAGCTCGGCCTCGTTGAAGACCGGCGCGACAACGCTCAGCAGGGTGAGGTTTCGGCTCTCCATCCTCCTTGAGGTTACAGTCGACCTTCAATAGGCGTGTCAACTGCAAGGGTCGGCGCCCCCTTGCCGGTGCGGCAAAATCTGCTCGTGCCAAAGCTCCCCTCCCTCAAGCGGACGGCCGTGCTGGCCCAGTTCCTCAGCTTTGCAGCCGTCGGCCTTTCAAACACGGCGCTCACCTTTGCCGTCTACACGGTGCTGCTGAAGGCCCTCGACCTCGACTACCTCGTCGCCGCGGCGATCGGCTTTGCCTGCGGCGCGGTGAACGGCTACCTGCTCAACGGCCGGATCACCTTCCGCGGCCATCGGGGCGGACCGCTTGCGCCCCTGCGCTGGGCGGTGGTCCAGGGCTTTGGGCTTGGCCTCAACGAGGCGCTTGTCTACGCCTCCGTCGACGGGCTGCACGCCAGCAAGCTGGCCGGTCAGGCCGTTGCGGTCCTCTTCGTCGTGGTCGTGACCTTTGTCATCAACCGCAGCTGGACCTTCCGGATGGCGGCCGCCCGTCAGGCCCTCTAACGGAGCACGGCAAGCACCGAGAGGCCGCAGGGGAGGGTCAGGTTGGTGCCGCCAAGCACCGCCGCCTCGGCAAGGAGCGGTTGCTCCAGGAGGGCGTTGAGCGGGCCGGGCGGCAGCCAAAGGTCGGCCGAGCGCTCCCCCCGCCGCCGGCTCGTGCGCGCCGCAAGCCGCGCCGCCACCGCCAGCGGCAGCAGCAGCGAGTTGAAGTAGGTTGCCCGCTCGCTGCGCCAGCCCGCCTTTGCGGCGACGGCAAGCAGCTGCCGGCGGTTGTAGCGGCGGCGGTGCTGGTTGACGACGTCGTGGTGGGACCAAAGCCACTGGTAGGCGGGGACGGTGAGCACCAGCCAGCCGTCCTTGCGGACCACGCGGCGCAGCTCGCGCAGCGCGGCAAGGTCGTCGTCAAGGTGCTCGATCACGTCCAGGCAGACGGCAAGGTCGAAGGAGCCTTCGGGGAAGGGAAGCTCCTCCAGGGAGCCGCGGATCACCTCCCCCACCGCCCGCGCCCGCGCCCGCTCCACCGCCCGCTCGGAAAGCTCCACGCCGACGACGGTGCCGTAGCTTGCCAGCTCGACCATGTTGCGGCCCGAGCCGCAACCGGCATCGAGGATCCTCGCTTCGCCGGGAAGGGGCAGCCGCTCGATCACGGCCTTGATCACCTCCCGTCGCCCCCGGTACCACCAATGGTCCTCCTCGACCAGGTGGGTCTGCAGCTCGTAGGCCTGCTCCATCTCAGCGCGCCATCTTGCCCGATCCCGCGCCGGATTGCCCCGCCGAGCCAGTGGGCCGTGCAGGACTCGAACCTGCAACCGTGGGCTTAAGAGGCCCCTGCTCTACCAATTGAGCTAACGGCCCGCAAGGATCTTAGCCTGCTTCGCCTTCGCCGGAGTTGGCGGAGCCAAGGCGGCCCTTGTTTGCCTTGAGGGCCTTGAGGATCCCTTCCAGATGGGCCTTTTCCGCGCTTGGCACAAGGGCAAGGGCCCGCTGGGCGGCAAGTTCGCCCTGTCGGGTGTTGCCGGCCTGGTAGGCGTACTGGGCAAGCTCGACGAACGGCTGGAAGTTGTTTGGTTCGGCCGCGGTGATCGCCTCGAGCGCCGTCACGGCCTGGCCGGCGTTGTCAAGCCCTTCTTCGCCAAGCACGTGGAGCACCAGCTTGGCCAGTTCAACGGAGGGGTTGTAGTGGGTGGCCGTCAGGTAGCCTTCCCAGGACCGCTCGATCTTCGGCAGAAACCGCCTTCCTTCGGCGGTGAAGCCGCCCGTGGTCTGGTTGGTGTAGCGGGGTTCGTCTGCCTCGTGGAGCTGGGCGCTCAGCAGCGCCTGCCAGGCGGCCGGGTTGCCCGGTTCCCGCTTCACCCGCTTGGCGGCCTTTTCCGCCTGACCGGCGTAGCTTTTCGCGCCGTTGCTGGAGCCGACCGCTTCGAAGAAGTTGAGGTTTCCGGACAGGCCGGTGCCCACCCCGGCGAAGATGAAGCCGATCAAAAAGATCGCGGCGATCGCCGAGTAGGTGACCTTGACCACCCGCCTTCGCCGCTTCGAGCGCAGATCAAAGAGCACAAACCGATTTTACGGCCCGCTCGCCTCAAGGGCCAGGGCCCGTTGGCGCCGCCTCCGTTCGATCAGCCGCCCGCAAACCACCGAGAGCTCGAAGAGCAGGTAGAGGGGGACCCCCTCGATCACCATCGTCACCGCTTCGCCGGGGAGCAGCGCGGCGATCACCGCGCAGATCACGATCGCCCAGCGGCGCTTGCGGGCAAGCCAGCTTGCGGTCACCGTCCCGCTTGCGACCAGCCCGATCACGGCGATCGGCAGCTCGAAGGAGAGGCCGACGATCGTCAGGGTCGTGACCGCGAACCGGTAGTACTGATCGGCCTGCACCATCACGTTGAACTGGCTGGCGTTGAAGTTCTGGAGGAAGTCGATTGCCGCCGGCATGACGACGAAGTAGCCGAACAAAAGCCCGCCGACGAACAGCAGGGGGGCGGCGTAAAGGAGCGGCAGCGCCACCCGCCGCTCCTGGGGCGTGAAGGCGGGGATCAGGAAGCCGTAGAGCTCGAAGAGGATCACCGGCAGGGCAAGGGGGATCGCGGCGTAAAGGGCGACGGAGACGGTTGCGGTAAACGGCTCGCCAACCCCCAAGGTGACCGGCTTGTCCCCTTCCGCCGCCCTTGGCAGCTGCCGGGTCGCGGCGGCGATCCGCTGCGCCTGGGCGGCAAGTGAGCCCCGCAGCGGGGCGGGAAGGCCGCTTTGCGGCTTGGCCAGGGTCCGGGCAAGGCCCGCCGTTGAGGCGGCCAGCTGGCGGAGCGCCTGGCCCTCCAAGGCCGCCTGGCCAAGCGGACCGCGGCCGGCGCGCACCTGCTTGGCCGTTTGAACCGTAAGCGGGTGGTTGATCACCTTCAGGACGAAGTTGCTCTGCCACAGGCAGAGCGCAAAGGCAAGGAGGAGCGCTCCCCCTGCGACAAGCAGGCGGCTGCGCAGCTCTTCAAGGTGATCGGCCCAGGTGAGCTGCTCGTCCGGTCTTGCGATCTTGACTGCCCTAAGCGCCACGGCCAAGTTGCGGCTGCCGCCGCCGCTGCGGCCTGGTCAGCCTTGGCGCCATCGTACAAACCTCTAGGGCAGCGGGAGCCGGCTAAAGGCGGGGGATCGGGCCGTCGATCTTCAAGCGCGAGGACGATGCGTAGAACAACCCGCCATCCGAACCGCGACGCAAACCAACCGGGCCATGGACGTTCCGGCAGCGAGGAGCTCCACGTCTGCCCCTACTGCGGTGGACATTTCGTCTACCCGCTCGACTGGCAGGAGCAGGGGCCGTGGCACTGGCGGCTCGTGCTGCGTTGCCCGGACTGCGAACGGATCGGAACGGGGGTCTTCCCGCAGCCCGCCGTTGAACGGTTTGACCAGGAGCTGGAGCGGGCCACCGGGGAGCTGCTCGCGGACCTCAAGCGGCTCACCCAGGCCAACATGGCCGAGGAGATCGAGTTCTTCATCCGCGCCCTTGACGCGGACGTGATCCTTCCCTCCGACTTCTAGCCGCACCGCTGCACCACGCCGTCGGCAAGCAGGCAAAGCAGCCGACGCAGCGAGGAGGGCAGCTCCTCGGGAAGCTCCGCCTTCGCCGCGCCAACCTCGGCAAGCGCCCTGCTGCGGGCAACCGAGAGGGCGCCGGTCGCCGCAATCCGCTGGCAGAGCTCCTCGACCTCCTCGCCGTCGCGGAGCTTGCGCAGGTCGACCGCCGCCAGCAGCGGGTCGATCCTCCGCGCCAGGATCAGCGGGAGGGTGACCGTTCCCTCCAGCAGGTCCCGGCCGCGCGCCTTGCCGGTCTCGCCCAGCCTGCCGGCGATGTCAAGGACGTCGTCAAGCAGCTGGAAGGCGACGCCAACCCGCCTTGCAAACCGGCCCAGCGCCTTGGCCACCTCTTCCCCGGCGCCGACGGCAAGGGCGCCGAGCTTGCAGGCCGCCTCGAACAGCGCGGCCGTCTTCAGCTCGCAGCGGGCAAGGTAGCGGCGCTCGTCGATCCAGACGGCGTAGGCGTCCTCCCGCTGCAGGAACTCGCCGGCAACCAGCGCGGAGGAGGCCTCCGAGAGCGTCTGCAGCTGGCGGGGGTCGCCGTTCTTGGCGAGCTCGGCAAAGGCCCTGCTGAAGATCGCGTCGCCGGTGGCGATCGCCGCCCGCTCCCCCGCCCTGGCGGCCACCGTCGGATGGCCGCGGCGCAGCGTCGCCCCGTCGATCAGGTCGTCGTGGATCAACGTCGCCGAGTGGATCAGCTCGACGGCAACCGCCGCCCGCACAAGCCCCTCCTCCTGAAGCTCGCCAAGCGGGCCGGTCCGCTGCTCGCCGGCAAGCAGGACAAGCAGCGGCCGAATCCGCTTGCCGCCCGCCAGCACCATCATCGAGGCGTACTCCCCAAGCGGGTCGGCAAGCTCGGCAAGCGTCTCCTGGAGCCGCCGCTCCATCGCAACCATCCGGGCGCGCAGCTGGCCGGAGCCGAGGTCGACGATCCGCTCGACGGTCAGGGGATCTGTGGGGGCCTGCTTCACCGCCACCAGGTTAGGGAACCCTACCAGCGCAGATCGAGACGATTCCGCCGGCGGTGACGATTCCCTCCACCTCGACCAGACCGGCCGCGGCAAGGGCTGCCGCCAGCTGGCGGGGGGTGAGGAACGATCGCACCGAGCGGGGGAGGTAGGTGTAGGCCTCCGGGAGCGGCGAAAGGGAGCCGAGGGCCGGAACGATCCTGTCGAACCAGAGATTGTAGAAGCGGGCGAGCAGCCCCCGCTGGGGCGGCGTGAGCTCGAGGACCACAACCTTGCCGCCGCTGCGCACCACCCGCGCAAGCTCGGCAAGCCCCCGCCCCAGGTCGGCGTAGTTGCGCACCCCAAAGCCCACCGTTGCAGCGTCAAAGGAGCCCGTCCGGTAGGGGAGACAGAGGCCGTCGGCAAGCTCGAAGCGGACGTTTGCAAAGCCCAGCCGGGAGGCCTTGGCCCGCGCCCGCTCAAGCATCGCCGCGGCGAAGTCGCAGCCGACCACCTCGCCGCTCGGGCCGACGAGCCTGGCGAGCTCAAAGGCGAAGTCGCCGGTGCCGGTGGCGACGTCAAGCGCCCGCTGGCCTGCGCCAAGCCCGGTGAGCTGGGCCGCCCGCCGCCGCCAGCGGCGGTGGAGGCCGGCGCTCATCACCGTGTTCATCGGGTCGTAGACCGAGGCGATTCGCTCGAACATCGCCCGCACCTGCTCGGCGGGCGGCCCGGTCAAACCGTTATTTGAGCTGGGAGAGGAAATAGACGATGTCTTCGAACTTGTTTGCGGGAAGGTTGCGGAAGGAGGGCATCGGCGCGATCGGGTTGTCGAGCGTCCGGGCGATCGCCTCGGCGGGGACCCGGGCGCCGATGTGGGTCAGTTCGGGGCCGGGACCGGGGTTGCCGTTGCCGGCGATGTCGTGGCAGGCCTCGCAGCCGGACTGGGCGACGGCGAGGCGGCCGGCTTCAAACTTCTGGACCGCCGCCGGCCCCTGGGCGATCACCGCGCTGGGCACCTTGATTTCCAGGGCCGTGGGGGTGCCGACGGAGGCGCCCTCGTAGGTGAGGTAGGCCATCGCCCCGATCACGAAGATCATCGTCGCCATTGCAATCGGCCGCCGCTCCGGCCGCCGCTCGGGGCCGCGATCGAAGAACGGCAGGAGGAACAGCAGGATCATGCACAGCGTGGGGATCCCAACCGTTGCCATCCCCACCAGGGAGGGCGGCTTGACCAGCCGCAGCAGCTCGAACAGGAAGAAGAAGTACCAGTCGGGCCTGGGGACGTAGGTTGAGGTGGTCGGGTTCACCTTCGGCCCAAGCTCCGCGCCAAACAAAAGCGAGAGGGTGATGATCACCGCCAGGACGATCACCGCCATCACCGCGTCGTGGGCGACGGCGTAGGGGAAGAACGGCTTCCCTTCCGCCTTGAGGATCGAGTATTCCCTGAGGTACTGCTCCTTCTCCTGTTTGTTCATCCTCTGCTCGTTTCGCCTATCCGGTTAGACCTCGACCTCCGCGGCCTGCGGGAGGTGCTTCTCCTTCGGCTTGCGCCAGGGCGGCGCGGTGGTCCCCAACCTGGTGACCAGGTAGAGGTGGGCGCCGATCAGGGCGATCATCAGGCCGGGGACGACCAACATGTGGATCGCGTAGAAGCGGGAGAGCGTGGTGGTTGTGAATTCGGGGCCGCCCCGCAGGAAGTCGGCGAGGTAGGGGCCGAGGAAGGGGCCGGTGCCGGTGATGTTGGTTGCCACCACCGTCGCCCAGTAGGCCCGCTGGTCGAACGGCAGCAGGTAGCCGGTCAGCGCCATCACCATGGTGAGGATCAGCAGGACGACGCCGATCACCCAGGTCAGCTCGCGGGGGTACTTGTAGGCGCCGAACAAAAAGGTCTTGCCCATGTGGAGGAAGATCAAAACGATCATCACCGAGGCGCCCCAGAGGTGCATCCCCTGGACCAACTGCCCCCAGAACACTTCGTTGGTGATGTGGCGGACCGATTCGTAGGCGCCGCCGTTTGCTTCGGGGCGGTAGTACATCGCCAGGATCACCCCCGTGACCGCCTGGGAGAGGAAGGCGAACATCGTCGCCGTCCCCAGGGTGTAGGCCCAGTTGGTGCCCTTTGGGACCTTCCGGAACAAAAACCACCGTCCGGGGCCGGAAAGGGAGGTCCGCTCGTCAAGCCAGTCGACAACCGTTGTCGCCGCCTCAAGCGCCTGCGCCTGAGGGGTGCGTGAGCGGGGGTCCTCGGTTGGCGTCGGCGGCTCTTCGCGAAGCGCCTTGGGAACTGGGGGGTTGATCTTCGCCATCTTCTCCCTACCTCACTTCCGTTCGTCGAACTGGGCCGGGTAGAAGTACTGCCCGATCCCGTCAAGCGGCTCGCCCGGCGCCCGCGGCGAGAACGGCCGCAGCTCGCTGTTCACCGAGTAGCGCGGGCCGATTTCCACCATCCCGTTGCGGACGCGGGTGTAGAACCGGTCGAGCGGCCGGGGCGGCGGGCCGCCGACGCGCCTGCCGAGGATGTCGTAGACGCCGCCGTGGCAGGGGCAGATGAACCGCTCGGCCGCTTCAACCCAGCGAACGGGACAGCCGGCGTGGGCGCACCGGTTGGAGATCGCGATGAACGGCCGGTTGCGGTCGTAGGGGTCGGTGTCGAGCTTCGGGTTGTGCTTGCGCACGTAGACCAGCTGCTTGCCGACCTCGCCAAGGCCGGGGGTGGTGGTGATCGTCACCGGCACGTAGTTGTTGTCGACGAACATGTCGGTTGGGCCGGCGATCTCCCAGTGGTGCTGCACCCTTTCAAAGACCGGTGCAAGGGCGAAGCCAAGCGCCGGCACCGTAAAGGAGGCCGCCGCGATCGCCCCGGCGGTGTGGGCCGTTGCGGTCATGAACCGCCGCCGGGTGACGGTCTCCCCCGGGAAGGCCCCAGGCATCCCGCGATCAAGCGTGTACTTGGAGCGGTAGCGGTTGTTGCCGTTTGCTGCCATCGCCTTACTCCTTGGTCGGTTGTGGGTAGCGCCGCACGCCGTTTCGGCAGGGGCAAACGATACCTGTTTACGGTTCCCTTAGCTTCGTTGCGCCATGCACTTGCGCAACGCCTCAGCCGCCCCCGGGCTCCCCGCCAGCGCCAACGTCTTCGCGTGCCTGTGGGCTTCGCTTGAGCCCCAGCCGATCGCCTGGGCGCCGGCCCACCAGGCCGCCTCGGCAAGCTCCCGGTTGCCAACGGCCTGAGCCTGGGCGCCGATCGTCAGGACGTCGGCCATCTCCCGCACCGCCTCGACGTCGCCAAGCGCGACAAGCCTGGCGAGGCCGAGGGCGTAAAGGCGGTCGCCGGCAAGGACCTTGACGGCCGGCGTCGCGGCGCTGCTGAGCAGCCGGGGGGTTGCGTAGTGAAGGAGAAACCCCTCGTAGATCGTCTCGATGAACAGCTCGTACTCCTCCTCCCGCCCGGCCGCCCGTGGGCCGGCGGCGGCGATCCTGCCGGGCCGGTCGGCCGGTTCGCGGAAGGAGGGCAGGGCAAGCTCCGCCAGGATGCCGCCCTCCGCCCTAACCAGCTCCGCTAGGCGCCTCAGTGCGGCCACGGCGCCACAGCGTAGCGGGCGGCCGTCAACGGCGCCGCTTAGAAGGCCTTGCGCAGCGCCCTGCGGGCCGCCTCGACGGTCAGCTCCACCTCCCGCTCCCCGTGGGCAAGGGAGGGGAACCAGGCCTCGAACTGGGAGGCGGGCGGGTAGACGCCCTGGGCAAGCAGCTCCCTGCAGAACGTGGCGAACGCCTCCAGGTCGCAACGCTGGACCTCGCGTAGGTTGCGGGGCGGCTCCTCCCGGAAGAAGACGGTCAGCAACCCCGGCGCCCAGCTGACGCAGACCGGGTAGGGCGCGGCCGCCTCGGCCAGGCCCTCGGCCAGCGCCTGAGTTGTGGCCGCAAGGCGGCTGTAGGCCTGGCCGTCGAGGAGGCGCAGGGTGGCAAGGCCGGCGGCGACGGCGAGCGGGTTGCCGGCAAGGGTGCCCGCCTGGTAGACGTCTCCAAGCGGGGCAAGCCGCTGCAGCAGCCGCCGCGGGCCGGCGAGCGCGCCCACCGGCAGGCCGCCGCCAACCACCTTGCCAAGCGCGGTCAGGTCGGGGGAGATGCCAAACCGCTCCTGGGCGCCGCCCGGGGCAACCCGAAAGCCGGTGATCACCTCGTCGAAGATCAGCACCGCCCCGGCGCGGTCGCAAAGCTCGCGGGCAAGCTGAAGGAAGCCGTCCTGGGCCGGCACCACCCCCATGTTCGCCGGCAGCGGCTCGACGATCACCGCCGCCGGGGAGACTCGGGCAAAGGCCTCCTTCAGGGCGGCCGGGTCGTTCCAGGGCAGGACGACGGTCTGGGCTGCGCTCGCGGCGGGGATCCCGGCGGAGGCGGGCAGGGCCGCGGTGGCAACGCCGGAGCCGGCCTCGACCAGCAGCTGGTCGAGGTGGCCGTGGTAGGCGCCGGCGAACTTCACCACCACCTCCCTGCCGGTGAGCGCGCGGGCAAGGCGCAGCGCGGTCATCACCGCCTCGGTGCCGGAGCAGACCATCCTCACCTGCTCGGCCGTTGGCACCCTGGCGACGATCTCCTGGGCAAGCTCGACCTCCCGCTCCGTTGGCGCGCCGAAGCCGAGGCCGTGCCCAAGGGCCTCCTCGACCGCCTCGACCACCGCGGGGTGGCGGTGGCCGGCGATCAGCGGCCCCCAGGACATCACCCAGTCGATGTAGCGGTTGCCGTCGACATCGATCAGGTAGGCGCCCTCGCCGGCGGCGATGAACGGCGGCTTGCGGCCGATCTGGCGCATCGCCCGCACCGGCGAGTTCACCCCGCCGGGGATCACCGCGCAGGCGCGGTCGAAGAGCAGGTGGGAGCGCTCCCCGCTGGCGGCCTCCGTCGCCTCCATCCCTAGACGCCGCCCCAGGTCCGCTCCCAGTTGGCGTACTCCTCGGTGAAGTAGAGCAGCCTCACCTTCTTGAACTCGGTGGAGGAGTAGAGGACGGCCCGCTCGTGGACCCCGGTCCGCTCGGCGATCTCGGCCAGCACCCGCTCGCACTCCTCCACGCTCCTGCCGTGGCACATCGTGAACAGCGGATACGGCCAGTCGGGATAGGTTGGCCGCTCGTAGCAGTGGGAGATCCCCCGGAAGGAGGCCATCACCGGACCGACCTCGGCGATCCGCTCCTTTGGCACCTTCCAGACGCCCATCCCGTTTGCCGAGTAGCCGGCGCGCCGGTGGAAGAGGATCGCGGCAACCCGGCGGAGCAGCCCCCGCTCCTGCATGGCGGCAAGGTGGTCGAGCAGCTTGCGCTGATCGATCCCCAGCTTCCGCGCCGCCGGCGCAAACGGTTCCTCGCTCACCTCCATGTACCCCTGGGTGGCCTTGATCACCGCGACATCGGCCTCGTCGTAGGGGACGGGACCCGGTTCGCCGTACTCCTCGATCACCTGCGGCCTGGCAAGCTCCTCGGTGCCCCCCTCCATCTCCAGGTCCATCCTGATCTTGAACATCCGCAGGGTTGGCAGCTTGCGCATCGAGGTGGCCCCCGACCGCTCCTTGAGGATCTCCAGGGTCCGGTCGACGCCCAGCTTGGAGTCGGGGGGCACGGCGATCGTGAACCAGAGGTTGAACTCGTGGTTGCGCTGGTAGTTGTGGGAGACCCCCGGGTGCTCGTTGATCACCTTTGCCGCCCGCCAGGGGTGGTCCGGATCGACCTTTGCCGCAACCAGCAGGGAGGTGTAGCCAAGCGCCCTGGTGTCGTAGATCGGCGTGATCTGGCGGATGATCCGGTCCCTGACCAGCCGCCTGGTGCGGGCGAGCGCCTCCTGCTCGGAGATCGCCGCCTCCTTGGCCAACCGGGCGTAGGGGCGGGGGTCGAGGGGGAAGGAGCCCTGGAGGAGGTTGAGCAGCCGCCGGTCGGTCTCGTCGAGGGGGACGGCGGCGCCCCCCTTTCTGCTGCGCGCCTTGGAGCCGGCCGCTGGATTGACTAACCGTTCAGCCATCGGCTTGCCTGGAGGGCATGGTAGGTGATCACAAGCTGTGCACCCGCCCTCACCAGCGAGGTGAGGATCTCGACCACCGCGGCCCGCTCCTCCAGGCTGCCCGCCGCCGCAGCCGCCTTCACCATCGCGTACTCGCCGCTGACGTTGTAGGCGGCAACCGGCAGGTAGGTCCGCTCCCGGATCGCCCTGATCAGATCGCCGTAGCCGAGCGCCGGCTTGACCATCACGATGTCCGCCCCCTCCTCCACGTCGAGGAGCGCCTCCCGGATCGCCTCCCGGCCGTTTGCCGGGTCGAGCTGGTAGGAGCGGCGATCGCCAAAGGCCGGAGCCGATCCGGCCGCCTCCCGGAAGGGGCCGTAGAAGGCGGAGGCGAACTTGGCGGCGTAGGCGAGGATGCCGACGTTGTGGTGGCCCTCCCGATCAAGGGCGGCGCGGATCGCGCCGACCCGGCCATCCATCATGTCGGAGGGGGCGACGAAGTCGACCCCCGCCTCGGCGTAGCTGATCGCCACCTCGGCAAGGGCCTCGATCGTCGCGTCGTTGTCGACCTCGCCCCGCTCGGTGAGGATCCCGCAGTGGCCGTGATCGGTGTACTCGCAAAGGCAGAGGTCGGCGAACACCGGCAGCTGGGGCGCCTGCGCCTTGATCGCCCTGATCGCTTCCTGGACGACGCCGTCGTGGGCGCTGGCGGCGCTGCCAAGGGGGTCCTTGTGGGCGGGGATCCCGAAGAGGATCACGCCGCCAAGCCCCTCGCCGCGCGCCTGGAGGGCCAGCTCCACCGCGCCGTGCAGCGGTTGGCGGTAGATCTCGGGAAGGGCTGGGATCGGTTCCGGTTCCCGCGCCAGCTCGCTGACGAAGATCGGGAGGATCAGCTGGCCCGGCCGCGGCTGGTGTTCCCTGACAAGCGCCCTGCGGGCGGCCGATGCGCGCAGTCGGCGCGGCCTTGTGATCGGAAAGGCCATCTCGCTGAAGCTCAGGATAACGGCGGCCGGCGGCCGGCAGGCCGCCTGGCGGGCGCGCGGCCGGACGTTCGCTGGCCGGCCGGCCGCTTCGCTTACCGTTTGGCCGGCGCCAGCCGAGGGGTAAAGGGAGGTGAAGCGGCTTCTCCCCTGTCTGTTGCTGCTCCTTGCCGTTGCCGCGCCCGACGTCGCCCTGGCGCGGGCACGGCCGGCCTCCGCCACCCCAACCCTTTACGGCTTTGAACCGCTTACCCCCTGGCGTCAGCCGCCGCTTGCCCTCCCGCCGGTTGACCCGCGCAACTGGGCCGCCCTTGCCCGCAGCGGCCTGCGGCAGGTGGCGCGGTTTCGGGCGCAGGGCTTCTACTGCGAATACCTCCGCTGCAGCCACGGCCCCTACCCGCTTGCGACGATCTGGGGGATCGTCCCCCTCTTCGAGGCCCTTGACGCCCTTGCGCTTGCCGAACCGACGGCCGAACACCTGGGGGCGGTAACCGCCTTTGCCCGCAAGGCGGAGCGGTTCTACGACCCCGCGATCGGCGGCTACGCCCCCTACCTCGGCGACCGCGGCCGCAACGTGACGGTCTGGTTCGACGACAACGGCTGGCTTGGGATCGCCTTCCTCAACGCCTGGCGGGCAACGGCCAACCCCGGCTTCCTCGCCGATGCGAAGCGGGCCTTTTCGTTCATCGCCGCCCACGGCTGGGGTCGCGGCGGGGGCGGCGGGATGCGGTGGAACACGGCCCACCCCTACCGCTCAGGACCGGCCCTTGCCTCCGCCTCCCTGCTTGGCGCCCTCCTTTACGAAGAAGACCATGAACCGTGGCAGATCGAAGCGGTAAAGGAATGGGTTGACTGGGCGAACGCCGACGACGCCCACGACGAACGGCAGCTCTACCTCGAGGTCCCCAACCAGCCGGAATCGGTGAACGACTACGTCCAGTCGCCGCTGATCTACGCCCAGTACCTGCTCTGCCGGGACGGCTTCGGCGAGCAGTACTGCGTCCGCGCCGGCCGGGTGGCGGCGACGATGGTCGAGCGCCACGCGACCAAGGAAGGGTTCCGCTTCAACTACGGGCCCCAGTACGACGTGATCTGGCTGCAGTGGATGATGGCCTACGGCCAGGCGACCGGGGAGACCTACTGGCTCCACCTCGCCGAGCTAAACGGGGCGGCTGCCGCCAAGCACGCCTCCGTGGACGGCCTCTACCTCGGCTCCTGGTGGGGGGGACCGATCAGGGATCCCGAAACCCATCCGCAGATGTTGCGGACGGTTGGCGCAACGACCAGCCTGTTCGCCCTCCTTGCCCTCTACACCTCCCCGCGCGCCCAGGCCGCAATCGAGCCGCCGGGCGGCCGCCCTACTGCTCAAGGAGCAGGGTGACCGGGCCGTCGTTGACCAGCTCCACCTCCATCGTCTCGCCAAACCTGCCCCGCTTGGCGCCAAGCAGAGAGCAGAACAGCTCGTAGAGGGGACGGGCCCGCTCGGCCGGGGCGGCTTCGGTGAAGCTCGGTCGGTTGCCCCGCCTTGTGTCGGCGCACAGGGTGAACTGGCTGACGCACAGCACCTCCCGCTCGCCAAGCGGATCGTTCAGCCTTCCCCGCTCGTCCGGGAAGATCCGCAGCGCCGCGACCTTCCTGGCAAGAGCCCGGGCGTTCTCCTCGCCGTCGGTCACGGAGACCCCCAGGAAGACAAGCAGCCCGGCGCCGATCGAGGCGACCTCCTGCCCGTTGCAGCGCACCGCCGCCCTGCTCACCCGCTGGAGGAGCGCCCTCATCCGCCTTGCAGCTCGCGCAGCCGCGCTGCCGCCGCCTCCGGTGAAACGGGGTTGAGGTAGAGGCCGGCGCCCAGCTCCAGGCCGGCGATCTGGCCAACCCGCGGCGCGATCGCGATCCGCCAGGAGAACTGCTCGGCGCCGGCCGGGGCTGTCCGCAGGTAGATGTTCAACGGCGGCGGCGCGCCGAACAGGGCCGCCAGCCGGCGGACCCCCTCGCCAAGCAGCCTTGCCGCCTCCGCCGGCGCTTCCTCGAAGCGGGGAGCCGGCCGGCGGGGCACCACCATCAGCTCGTAGGGGAGGCGGGAGGCGTAGGGGGCAAGCAGCGCGGTCTGCTCGCCGACGGCAACCACCCGCTCGCCGAGGCGCAGCTCCTCGGCGACCAGGTCGGCCATCAGGTTGTCGCCGCCGCTGCGCTGCGCGTAGGCGTAGTAACGCTCCCGCTCCCTGGCCAGCTGGGCGGGGACGAAGGGAAGCGCAAACAGCTGGGCGTGGGTGTGGGGCAGCGACGCACCCGCCTCCCGCCGCTCGTTGACGATCAGCTGGACGTAGGCGCTGTCCCGATGACTCCTAAACCGCTCCTGCCAGACGGCAAAGGCGGTGGCAAGCTCCTCCTCGGTGAGCTGGGCAAGGGTTGCCACGCAGCGGGGGGAGTTGACGATCACCTCGTGGCTGCCAAGCGCCGGCTGGGCGGAGAACAGCTCAAGCCGCAGGTTGTGGGAGGAGAGCGGTCCGGCCGAGCGGCGGCGCCGCTCCGCCTCGGCCAAGGCGGGATCCTCCTCGCCCTCCCGGTGGTCGAGCGCCGGAAAGAGGTTGGGCAGCACCCGCACCTGCCAGCCGGGGCCGTTGCTGGGGCCGCCGTTTGGCCGCAGCGCGTAAAGCTCGGGGGGCGTCAGGTGCTCGTTTCCCTCGGCGAAGGGATCGCTCTGGCGGTCGATCGGCGGCGGCGGCTCGACCTGCGCCAGGCCGCCGGGCCGCCTGCCCCGCTCGGCCGCGATGATCGCCTTCTCACCGGTCAGGGGATCGACCCTCAGCTCGGACACGGCTCGAGCTTAGCCACAGAGGAATCGGCGACCTGCTGTTGTATCCTTGAACCACAAAGCCGGTGCCAGCTGACCAGCGCCCGGCAAACGCCGGATGGAGGTGCCGGAGGGAATGGTCGCAGCCGTTTCGGTCGGCGACCACGCAGCTATGCGAGCAGACAGCCTCTGATGGCCGAGACAGCAAAGGCGGCGCAACCGGCCGCTATCGAGATAGACGAGGAGAGCCTCGCCAAGGCAAGCCGTTTCGCGCGGGAGCAGTTCCTCCGCGAGGGGGAGGATCCAGCCGTCGTCCTTGCCCCCGGCACGCCAAGGCGGGAAGCGCTTGACCTCGCCCTCAAGGAGCTGGCGGAAGGGCGGACCTACCCCTCGACGGAGTGGCGCCGCCGGTTCTCCCTGCTGCTTGGCCTCGAACGGCTCCTCTCCGAAGAGCAGCCAAAGCTTGCCGACGGCACCGTCCTCTCCGCCCACCAGGTCGACGCCCTCTCCGGCACGCTTGCCGCGCTGCTGGCCGAGCGGCAGCGGGAGCACGGGACAAACGGCAACGGCGCCGTCGCCCAAACCAACGGGGCGGTCCCGGAAGGGCGGCAGGCGCCGCCGGCCCCGCCCTCCCGGAACGGCAACGGCGCGGCGGCGGAGGAGGTGGCCGGGCTCTCGATCGCCGAGCAGATCGAGGCGATCGCCGCGCAGGAGGAACGGGAGGCTGAGGAGGACGGCGTCCTCGAGGAGGAAGAGGAGGAGCTTGGCGAGGACGAGGAGCCTCAGGACTTCGCCGACGAGGAACAGCTTGGCGAGCGGCCGGAGGATCCAAACGCCGCAAAGCGGTTCTGGTTCGAGCACGCGACCGGCGCCGGCAAGACCGTTGCCGCCCTTGGCTTTGTCGAGGCCTCCCGGACCGGCGGCGTGCTGATCCTCACCCACCGCCGGAACCTGGTCGATCAGTTCCTCGAGGAGCTGCGCAGCCGCGGCTACCGCAGCCGGATCAGCAGGCCGCTGCTGAAGGGGGAGGACTCGGCCGACGGGCCGGTGACCGTTGAGACCTACCAGTGGTTTGTCCGCAACGCCGGCTCGATCTCCTCCGCCTACACGATCGTGATCTGCGACGAGGCCCACACCGCCCTGGGGGAGAAGACCTCGGCTGCGATCCGCGCCTGGACGGGGCCCGTCTTCATCGGGATGACCGCAACCGGCGCGCTGATCGCCCGCCACGTCACCGACCTGTTCCCAACCCAGACCTCCCGGTTCGATCTCGCCCAGGCGGCGCGGAGGGGCGTGATCGCCCCGCTGCGCTGCATCCGGATCCCGCCCGGCCCGGGGGTGCGGACGATCGCCAAGGTCCCCCTGCGCAAAGGGGAGATCGACATGGAGTTCGACCAGGAGCTGCTTGCCGAGCTGCTTGACCAGCACCCCTTCAACAAGGCCGTCGCCGACCTCTACAAGAGCCGCTTCCACAACCTGCCCGGCGTCGTCTACGCCGCCGGCGTCAAGCACGCCTACAACCTCGAGAAGGCCTTCCAGGAAGCGGGGATCAAGGCAAAGGCCGTCTCCGGGGAGACGCCGAAGCGGGAGCTCGCCCAGATCCTCGCCCGCTACGAGCGGGGGGAGATCGACGTGCTGATCAACGCCCAGCTGCTTGCCGAGGGCTGGAACTCGCCGCGCGCGACGGTCTGCATGCACCTTGCCCCAACCGCCTCCAAGCGCGTCTACCAGCAGCGGGTGGGCAGGGTCACCCGGCGCCACCCCGGCAAGGAGGCCGGCCTGGTCGTCGACTTCGTCCACCCGGCCACAAAGAACGACGACCCGGTTGTCACCCTCCACTCGCTGCTTGACCGCGACGTCTACCGCGGCGGGGCGATCGTCGTCGGCCCGGTTCGCCGCGGCCGGGGCAGACGGGTCCGGGTCGAGCGGCGGGTCGTCCCCGTCACCGCCGACGAACAGCGCCGGTTCGAGGTCTTCAAACGGGAGCTGTGGCGGATCGCCGTCGAGCACCTCGATCGGGCCGAGCAGCACCTCTGGGCGGCGCTTGCCGGCGACCGGGTCACCCCGGCCCAGTGGCGGCGGGCGAAGACGATGCTCCACTTCGACAAGAGCGGGGAGCTGCGGCGGGCCTTCCTGCTCAGCGCCCTGGAGCGCAACCGCAACCTCCAGGTGCGGATCCGCGCCCTCACCGACATCGCCGCCTCCCGCGATCCCGACAGCTTCGATCGGGCCGTCGAGGCGATCGGCAGCTGGTCGCGGGAGGAGCGAAGGGAGGCGACCAAGATCCTCCTGCGCGCGCTGGCCGACCGGCAGATCGGCCGCCGCGATCAGGCCGTCGCCTGGATCTGGCGGCTGGCCGAGTACACCCGGGAGATCCACGAGCATTACGTCACCGCCCGCTGGCCGGAAGCCAAGCGGCTGCTTGGGCTGCTTGTCAACTCCTCCGGGGCGGCCCACGGCCGCAACGCCCGCCGGCTGGTCCACGCCAGCCGCAAGCTGGAGCGGCGGGTGGCCGCCTCGCTGCTGGCGGCAGCCGTTGCCCACACGCCGGAGGGGGAGGAAGCGCTGCGGGCGGCCCGGCTGCGGATCGCCCGCAAGCCGCAGGCCGTCGCCAGGGACCTGATGCGCAACTTCCCCAAGCGGGCCGGCAAGCAGGAGCGCCGGCGCAGGCTCCAGCGGGCAGCCCTCCAGAAGGCGCAGGCGGCCCAGGAGGGCGGCGAGCAGGCCGCCGGAAACGGGCTGCAGGGCGGCGCCCCGCCCGTTGCCCGGGAGGAGCTGGAGGCCCACGAGCACCCGCTTGCCGAGGTGGAGGCGGAGTCGGCCGGGCAAAGCGGGGGGCAGCTTGACAGCGGCCCAACCGGCGGCCTGCTCGAGCCGGCGCAGCCTGAAGGGGAGGGCCGGGAGCCTGGCGAGCAGGCGCGGCAGCAAAGCGAAGCGGCTGCCTCCGCCGGTCAGGAGGGCGGGGAGGAGCCGGCCCCCTCGGAGGCGATCACGTGAACCTCCCCGCCCGTTAGCGGCACCACCCGCCCGTCGTCAAGGGCGAGCAGGAGGTAGCCCTCATCGCCGATGCCGACGGCCCGGCCCTCCAGCCGCCTCTGGCCAAGGGCCACCTCAAGCCGCCTGCCGCGGAGGTGGTCGGCCGCCTGCAGCGCCGCGATCACCTGCTCCTTTGGGGCGGCCAGCCACCGCTCCAGGGCGGCGAGCACCGCCGCCAGCAGCCGGCCGCGCTCCGCCGCCGGCAGGCCAAGGGTTGCCACCCTGCCCTGCAGCTCGGGCGGCGCCCTGCGCGGGTCGGCGGCCACGTTGATCCCGAACCCCAGGACCGCAAAGCGGCCCTGCCGATCTTCCTCGCCAAGGATGCCGCAGACCTTTCCCCAGCCCCCCGCCGGCAGCGGCAGGAGCAGGTCGTTTGGCCACTTGATCTGCGCCCTGCCGCCGATCGCCTCCCTGATCGCCACCGCGGCCCGCAGCGTTGCAAGCGGGGGAACGGGGCGAAGCAGCAGCGAGGCGAGGATCGCCTCGCCCGGTCGCGCCCACCAGCTTCTCCCCTGCCTGCCCCGCCCGGCGGATTGAAAATCGGCGCTCACCAGCAGGCCGTGGGGCGCGCCCCGCTCGCCAAGCCGCCTTGCCAGGGAGTTGGTCGAGGCGGTCGTTGCAAGGTGGAGGTGGGGGTTGCCGAGGCTCAATCGGCCCCCTTTGCCGAAAGCCTGACCACCGACCCCGCTTCGGCGCCAAGGGCGGCTGCCGCCGAGCCCTCCCGAACGGCCAGGGCGGCAAGCCCCCGCGAATCGATGTGGAGGAGGCCGGCGCCCCGCTCCACATCGGCGTATGCGCGGCAGAGGGTGAGCGCCAGCCTCCGCCCCCCGCTCTCCGCGATCAGGGCGGCGCCCGGCGCGAAGCCGGCCTTGGCGAGGGCTCCTCGGTCGGCGGCAAGGCTCAGGTTGCCGTAGCGGTCGACAAGGACAACCTCCGCTTCAACCGCCCCCGCCGCCACCGCGAGCAGCGGGTCGGGGAGCCGCACCAGGGTGGCCGGCGCAACCGGCTTGCCAAGCTCCGCCAGCGGCCTGCCGGCGGCAAGCTCGCCGGCAACGGGGGCGAACAGGTCGCGGCCGTGAAAGGTGGGGGCGGGTTCCGGATCGGCGAGCGGTGAGGCGGAGATCTCGACGGCCTGGGCGACGCCCCCAAACCGCTCCGCCGCCGGGATCAACAGGCCGTTGTCGGGGCCGACCAGGTAGCGGTCCTCGGAGGCGGTGCGCAGGGCGATCGCCCTGCGGCTGGAGCCCACCCCCGGATCGACGACCGCCAGGTGGACGCCGGGCGGGGTGTAGGGGAGGGCGGCCGCCAGCAGCACCGCCCCCGCGCGAACGTCTTGGGGAGGCACCCCGTGAGCGATGTCGATGATCCGCGCCTGGGGGGCCCGCTGGAGGATCACCCCGTGGCAGACGCCCACGAACTCGTCTTGAAGGCCGAAGTCGGAGAGGAAGGTGACAAACGCCATCGCCCTCAACGGTGGTGGGAGAGGATCGTCTCAACGAGGCCGTCCAGGTCGTGGCGGGCGGCCTCCAGGTCCGGCTCCAGGCCATGTCGGCGCAGCTCGGCAGAGGTCTGCGGCCCGATCGAGACAAGCTTCGGCCGGTCGGCGCGCTTCAGCGGGGCGGCGCCGTCCGGCAGGGCGGCAAGGAAGCTGCGCACCGTCGAGGCGGCGGTGAAGGTGATGTAGTCGGCGGCAAGCGCCCGCTCCGCCAGGGGCGGCGGGAGGGGTTGGGCGACCGTTTCGTAAAGGGGGATGACGTCGACCTCGGCGCCCAGCTCGGCAAGCCCGTTGGGCAGGGTGTCCCGCGCCTGCGCCGCCCGCGCAACCAGCGCCCGTCTGCCGCGCAACGACCTGCCAAGCTCCGTTTCGGCAAGGGCTTCAAGGAGGCCCTCGGCGACAAACCGCCGCGGCACGAGGTCCGCCCGGATGCCCCGGGAGGCAAGGGCGGCGGCGGTGCCGGGGCCGATTGCCGCAACGGTCTTGCCGGCGAGGCTGCGGAGGTCCCTCCCCCCGGCCAGCAGCCGCTCCACAAACGGCTCCACCCCGTTTGGCGAGGTCAGGCAGATCAGGGCGTAGGGGGCGGGATCGAGCGGCTCCGCCGGCAGCGGCACGATCCGGATCGCCGGCGCCTCGACCGTTGCGGCGCCAAGCTGGGCAAGCCGCTTGGCAAGCTGGCCGGCCTGGGGCTGGGCCCTGGTCACCGTTACGGTCACCCCGGCAAGCGGGCCGGCATGGCGGGGCTGGCTTTCCAGCTGGAGGCCCGCCACCGCCCCGACGATCGTCAGCGCCGGCGGGCTGATCCCCGCCTCCTGCGCTCGCTGCGGAAGGTCGCCCAGCGGGGCGCGCACCACCCGCAGCCGGGGGTCGCCGGCCCGCTCGACGATCGCCGCCGGCTCGTGGCGTTCCCTGCCCGCCTCGATCAACCGCCTGCAGACGGCGGCCAACCGCCCCACGCCCATGTAGAGCACGAGGGTGCCGGGAAAGCGGGCAAGCGCGGCGAAGTCCAGCGAGCCCTCGCCCTTTTCCGGGTCCTCGTGGGCGGTCACCAGCGCAACGGCGCTTGCCAACCCCCTGTAGGTGAGCGGGATTGCCGCCTCCGCTGCGGCGGCAAGCGCCGCGCTCAGCCCCGGCACGATCTCAAAGGGAACCCCGGCCTGGGCAAGTCGGCTTGCCTCCTCACCGCCCCGGCCGAAGATCAGCGGATCGCCCCCCTTCAACCTGACCACCCGCTTGCCGGCCCTTGCCAGCTCGATCAGCCGCTCCTCGATCTGGCGCTGGGGCAGGACGGCCTCCCCCCGCATACCGTCCTTGCCGACGTAGATCAGCTCGGCCTGCGGCTTGGCAAGGGCAAGGGCCTCCGCCGGGATCAGGCGGTCGTAGAGGATCGCGTCGGCCTGCTCGATCAGCTCCACGGCGCGCAGCGTTAGGTAGCGGAGGGCGCCGGGGCCGCCGCCGACCAGGTAGACCTTGCCTTCAGCCGCCATCGGGCCTCCTCCCCGCAAGCAGCGCCTCCCCGCCGGCCGAGAGGAGCCGATCGGCGAGGAGGTGGCCAAGCAGCTCCGGCTGCTCCATCTTGCCGACCGCGCGGTCGCGCAGCCAGACGGAGCCGTCGGGAAGGCCAAGCCAGGCGATCACCTCCAGCTGGCCGTGCCCGATCGCCCTGGCGTGGACGCCAAGGGCGGTGTTGCAGTCGGCGCCCAGGGCGCGGGCCGTCGCCCGCTCGGCGGCAAGGCAGGCGGCCGTCAAGGGGTCGTGGAGCGGCGCAAGGCGGCGGCCGAGCTCCTCCTCCCCGGCGCGCAGCTGGACGACGATCGCCCCCTGTCCCGGGGCGGGGACCAGCTCCTTCAGCGCAAAGGGTCGACCGAGCCGGCTGTGCCCAAGCCGTTTCAGCCCCGCCTGGGCGAGGACGATCGCCGCAAAATCCCCATCCCGAAGGCGACGCAGCCGGGTGTCGACGTTGCCGGCAAGCGGGAGGACCTCCAGGTCGGGCCGCAGCGCCCGCAGCTGGGCCGCCCGGCGGATGCTGCCGGTTCCGACCGTCGCGCCTGCGGGCAGATCCGCGAGCCGGCCCGGCTCGCCCTGCCGGCAGACCAGGGAGTCGGCGGCGGGGCCGCGGGGCAGCACGCAGCCGATCGTCAGCCCCTCCCTTTCCTGCCCCGGCAGGTCCTTGGCGGAGTGGACGGCAAGGTCGATCCGCCCCTCCAGGAGGGCCTCCTCGAGGTCGGCAACCCACCGCCGCTTGTCGGCCGGCAGCGGCCCGCCTCCGGCCGCCCGCAGCCGCTCGGTGGTGATCACCTCCAGATCGGGGCCGAGCCGGTCTGTCACAAGCCTGGTCTGCGCCAGCGCCAGCGGGCTGGAGCGGCTGCCAACCCGCATCAGCTGGTCCGGCGGCGCAGCTCCCTGACAACCGCCAGCTGCTCTTCGCCAGCCTCCCCGTCGAGGCCGAACAGCTCTCTGACAACCTCAACGGTGGCGTGGCGACGGGCGCCGGCGGAGGCCCGCAGCGCCTCCGTTGGGCTGTGCAGCAGCCGGTTGGCAACCGTTTTGGCAACCAGCTCCACCCGCCTGCGGTCGGCTGGGGAGGCGGTCTCCCAGCGGCTCGCGTTCTCCTTGAGGACGGCGGCGACAACCGCTTCGGCTTGGGCGCGGAGCTCCTTGATCGTCGGCAGCACCTCGACTTCCCCGAGGAACCGCGCGAACCGGCGCAGCTCCCGCTCGATGATCAGCTCGGCCTTTGGCACCTCCCGCTCCCGGTTGGCGAGGTTCTCGGCAACCGCCTCCTGGAGGTCGTCGACGTCGAGCAGGGTGACGCCCGGCAGGGAGGCGCAGGCCGGATCGATGTCGCGCGGGACGGCCAGGTCGATCAGCAGCAGCGGTCGCTGGGGACGGGCCGCCATCACCACCGAAAGCTCCTCGGCGCCGACGATCTGGTGGGGGGAGGCCGTCGAGGAGAGGACGATGTCGGCCTCGGCAAGCTGCTCGGGGAGCCGCTCCCAGCTTGCCACCGAGCCGCCAAACCGCTGCGCAAGGGAGCGGGCCCGTTTGGCGTGGCGGTTGGCGACCAGCACGGTGCCAACCCCCTGGCGGGCAAGCGCCTCGGCGGTCAGCTCCGCCGTCTCGCCGGCGCCGATGATCAGGGTGCGCCGCGCCTTCAGGCCGCCAAGCAGCCTGCCGGCCAAGGCGACGGCAACGGAGGGGACGCTCACCTGGCTTTCGCCAAGGGCGGTCCGCGCCCTCACCTGCTTGCCGGTTGCAAGGGCGGCGGCGAACAGCCGGTTGATCAGCGGGCCGGTGTGGCCGGCCGCCTGGGCCCGCTCGTAGGCGCGGCGGACCTGGCCCTGGATCTCCGCCTCCCCCAGCACCATCGACTCAAGCCCAGCTGCCACCCGGAACAGGTGGCGGGCGACCTCGCAGTTGCGCAGGGCGTAGATCGCGCCGGCGAGCTCCGTTGGCGGGATCCTCCCGTGCTGCGCAAGGATCGCCAGCGCCCTGCCCTCCGCCTGGAGCGGATCGCGGCAGCGCAGATAAAGCTCGGTGCGGTTGCAGGTGGATAGGACAACGGCCTCCTGGGCAACCGGCGCTCCGCCGCCAAGCAGCACCCCCTCAAGCCGCGTTGCCGCCTTCTCGCCGAAGGCAAGCCGCTCCCGCAACTCCAGGGGGGCGGTGCGGTGGGAGAGGCCGACGAGGAGCAGCTGGCCGGTCATTGCCCTTGGTCGCCCTCCTCGAAACGCTCCAGCCGCCGCTCAAGCCTGCGCATCCGCAGCCGCATGATGCCGACGTAGAGGGAGAGGAGGGCGAAGGCGATCACGTAGGCGGCGGCTACGTACTTGCCGGCCGTATGGAGGGGGAGGGCCGGGGCTGCCAGAAGGCCGCTCAGGAAACCATCACCTCCTCCCTGCCAGCCTCCTCCTCGATCGCCTGCGCCCGCCGCGCCTCGGCCCGCTTGAGGCGCAGCCGCAGGCTTTTCACCTCGACCTCGAATCGCCAGAGGGAGAGGTAGAGGAGGGCGATCGCAACAAGCGCAACGACAAAGGTGATCCCCATCGAGGCGGGCAGGTTGTTGGTCGAGGAGAGCACGCGCGGGTGGACGTACTGCGGCGCCAGCCGGACGACGACCATCGAGAGGGGGACGAACGCCCCGGCGGTGATCGCGAACACCGAGGCGTAGCGGGCCTGGCGGCGGCGGTCCTCGATCGCGAACCGCAGCGGCTGGTAGGTGCAGTAGAGGAGCATGATGATCAGGAAGGAGTCAAGGGTCGGTTCGTTCCACACCCACCAGTGGCCCCACGACCCCTTCGCCCAGATCGAGCCGGTGATCAGCACGCAGACGCCGAAGATCTGGCCGATGTGGATCGCCACGTAGGAGCGCAGGTCCCAGCGGGGATCGCCGGTCTTCAGGTGAAGGGCGCCAAGCAGGCCGCCGAACACAAACCCGCAGAGGGTGACGATCGCAAGCGGCACGTGGAGGTAGAAGATCTTCTGAAGGAACCCTTCCTGGGCTTCCAGGGGGGCGTAGAAGAAGGTGAGGCTGTAGGCGAGGGCGATCGCCAGCGCCGTTGCCAGCGGGAGGAGCGCTGGATGGCCCTTGCGGTGCTTTCGGCGGTCCACGTCAGTCCTCAAGCAGAAAGTCAAAGAGGGCGGATCCGATCAGCCCGAATACCAAATCATAGAGGCCGAGCACGGTCAGCCACCTACCGCCCTCCCCGGCAAGCCAGCGGCCGAAGGAGGGGGCGTGGACGGCAAACAGCGGCGAGAGGCCGCTTGCCGCCCCGATCAGCACCGGCAAAAGCAGCGGCAGGTAGAGCAGCGGCGCAAGCAGCTCCCGCGCCCGGGCGCGGATCGTCAGCGCGGCGATCAGCCCGCCGAGCACGGCCACCCCGAGGTTGGCGAGGGCAAGGACGGCGACGACGCCGCCAAGCACCCCAAGCGGGCTGCGGGCGAGCAGGAGGAGGGCGTAGGCCGGCAGCCCAACCGCCTCCAGCAGGCACATGTAGATGAACAGGGCCGCCGTCTTGGCGAGCAAGAGCGCCGCCGGCGGCACCGGGGCAAGCAGGAGCGCCTCAAACCCCCCCTGCTCCAGCTCCCGCACGAACAGCCGGTTGACGGCAAGCAGGGCGCCAAGCAAAAGCGCGACGGCAAGCACGCCGGCGGCGAGATCGCCTTCAAGGGCTCCCCGGTTCAAGGCGAAGTGGAAGACCACAAAGGCGCCGATCACAAAGAGCGCCATCCCCGGCAGCAGTTCGTAGGTGCGGCCCTCAAGCTTCAGCTCGACGGCCAGCAGGGTTGCGGCGGCGGATAGGGTGGTTGGCCGACGGCGCAGTTCCACCTCCGCCCTGCGCTCCGTGCGGGGCAGCGTTGCGCTCACCGGTACAACCCTTCCAGCTCCCTGCTGCCGACGCTTTCCGCCGGCAGCAGGAAGGCCGCTCGGCCGGCCCTCAGCCCGAGGACCAGGTCGGCCTCCCGAAGCGCCGCCTGCGGCTCGTGGCTGGTCAGCAGCCTGGTGCGGCCGCTTGCCCGGCCAACCAGCGGCTCGAGGTTGGCCCTCGCCTGCGGGTCGAGGTTGGCCTGGGGCTCGTCAAGCAAAAGCAGCGGCGGGGAGGCAACGAGCGCCCTGGCGACGGCAACCCGCTGAACCATCCCCCGGGAAAGCTCCCTGATCGGCCGATCGGCAAACCGGCTGGCGCCGACGGCGCCAAGCAGCTCCTCGACCCGCTCGGGGCCAAGGTTGTGCAGCCGGCACTGGAGGGCGAGGTTCTCGCGGGCGGTCAGGTCGCGGTAGAGGAGCGGGTCGTGGCCGACGAGGCCAACCCTGCCCCGCAGCCGACCGCGCTCGCCGGGCAGCTTTGCGCCAAGCACCCGCGCCCGTCCCCAGGTGGGCTCGATCAGGCCGGCGACAAGCCTAAGCAGGGTCGTCTTCCCCGCCCCGTTGGCGCCAAGGATCGCCAGCGTCTGGCCGGCGGCAAGCTGGAGGGTGACGCCCTGCAGAACCGGCCGTTCTCCGAACTCCCGCCCTACGCCCTGGAGCTCAACTGCGAGCGGCGAGCTCTCCGGCGAGCTGGGCCTGGACATCCTCGATCAACGCCCTCACCCCCGCCTCGTCCCCCCTCTCCAGCAGCTCGATCGGGTCCGGGGTGCCGCGAACGATCCGTTCGAAGAACCGCTTGCGGTCCTGGTAGGTGGGCAACGTCCGCTTCGCCCACGGCCGCGCCTCGGCAAGGAGCGTCGCAAGCTTGGCGTAGGGCTCGCCAAACTGCCGCCCGATTTCGGCTGCCATCCGCTTGGCCAGCGCCGGGGAGCTGCCCGCCGTGGAGATCGCGACGGCAATCGGCCCGTTGCGAACGATCGCCGGCAGGATGAAGTTGCAAAGCGCCGGGACGTCGACGACGTTGACCAGCATCGCCCGCGCCTCGGCGTCGGCGTAGATCCGCCGGTTCAGCTCGGTGTCGTCGGTGGCGGCGATCACCAGGAAGTGGCCGGCCAGGTCCTCCCCGCCCCGGTAGGTGCGCTGCAGCCAGCGGATCGAGCCCTCCCTTGCGTACTCCTCCAGCTCGGCGACGGCCTCGGGGGCGATCAACGTCACCTCGGCATCGCAGGCAAGCAGCCCCTCGACCTTCTGCAGGCCGACCTCGCCGCCGCCGACGACAAGGCAGCTCCTTCCCTTCAGCTTCAGGCAGGCGAGGTAGAGGGGGGTTTCCCGCAGCTCCCTGACGCAGCTTTCGTCGCAGAAGGCCTGCTCCCGCCCGCAGATGCAGGGGCTCTCGACCTTTTCCATACCAAACAGGGTATCCGCCTAGCCGCCGCCGGGCTGCGGCGGGCGCTTGGTGAGGTGGTCCTTCAGCCTGGCAAGCGCCGCCAGCCGCTCCCGCAGCCGCCCTTCCGCCGCGCCCGGCAGGTAGAACCGCCGTCCGGCAAGCCCGCTTGGCAGGAGCGGTTGGGGGCTCACCCCCTCCGTCCTGGCGTGGGGGTAGTCGTAGGGCTCATTTGGCTCGTTGCCCGGTCGCGCCCCGGAAAGCAGGTGGGCGGGGGGCGGCAGCGCCCCCTCGTTGCGCACCGCCTCCCGCGCCCTTGCAAAGGCGGCGCCGGCGGCGTTTGACTTGGGGGCGAGGGAGAGGTAGATCGCCGCCTGGGCGAGGGCGTAGGTTGCCTCCGGCATGCCGACCAGCTCCACCGCCGCGGCCGCCGCGGTGGCGACCGAGAGCGCCTGCGGATCGGCGTTGCCGACGTCCTCGCTGGCGAGGATCACCATCCTCCTGGCGATCAGCCGGGGATCCTCACCCCCTTCGATCAGCACCGCAAGGTAGTAGAGGGAGGCGTCCGGGTCGCTGCCCCGCGTCGCCTTGATCCAGGCCGAGAGGTAGTCGTAGTGGGCATCGCCGGCGCGGTCGTAGGCGAGCGGCCGCTCCAAGGCGACGGCAACGTCCTCGCGCCGCAGCGCGCCGCCCTCGCTGGCCACCTCAAGCGCCGTCAGGGCAGCCCGCACGTCCCCGCCGCTGGCGCGCGCAAGCAGCTGGAGCGCCGCCGGGTCGACCTCCTGCGGCCGCAGCCGCCCCTCCTGGGCAAGGAGGGCAACGGCCCGTTCCAGCGCCGCCATCACCTGCTCCTCCCCAAGCGGCCTCAGCCGGTAGAGGCGGGTGCGGGAGCGCAGCGGCTGGGTGAGGGCGTAGGCGGGGTTCTCCGTCGTCGCCCCGATCAGGACGATCGCGCCCTCCTCCAAGGCCGGGAGGAGGGCGTCCTGCTGGGCCTTGTTGAACCGGTGGATCTCGTCGAGGAAGAGGACGGTCGGCTGCGCCCTGCGGCGGGCCCGGCCAAGCAGCTCCCGGAGCTCGCCGACGCCAAAGGAGACGGCCGAGTGCTCCTCGTATGCCCACGGCCCGGCCGCGCCGATCAGCCGGGCGATCGTCGTCTTCCCGCAGCCGGGCGGCCCGTGGAGGATCAGCGAGTGGAGGCCCTTGCCGTTGCGCAGCGGCGCAAGGGGGCCGCCCGGACCGAGCAGGTGGTCCTGGCCAAGGACCTCCTCGAACCGCTGCGGCCGGAGCCGGTCGGCAAGCGGTCGCCGCCCCTGGCTTTGCCGTTCGCCAAACAGCGTCTGGGCCACGCTCCCAGTATGGGACCGCTGCCCCCGGTGCGCAACGAGGTCATAGGATCAACCCATGCTTGAGCAACGGGCCCAACAACTGCTTTCGGAGCTGATCCGGTTCAAGACCGTCAATCCGCCCGGCGGGGAGCGTCCCGCCCAGGAACACCTTGCCCGGTTCCTCGCCGCGGCCGGCGTGGAGGCGGAGCTGGCCGGCGCCAGCCCCGAGCGACCGAACCTGGTCGCCCGCCTCGAGGGGAGCGCCCCCGGACCAACCCTCTGCTACCTGGGCCACATCGACACCGTCCTCGCCGACCCGGCCGAGTGGGAGCGGGACCCCTTTGGCGGCGAGCTTCACGAGGGGTTCATCTGGGGCAGGGGGGCGATCGACATGAAGAGCCAGGTTGCCGCGGAGGCGGCGGCGATCGCCGAGCTTGCCGCCGAAGGGTGGCGGCCGGCGAGGGGCGCCCTGGTGCTGTGCTGCGTCGTCGACGAGGAGACCGGCGGCGAGTTTGGCGCCCAGTGGCTTACCCGGGAGCGGCCCGAGCTGGTCCGCTGCGACCTGCTGATCAACGAGGGGGCTGGGGAGGTCTTTTGGTTTGAAGGGCGCCCCCATTACGGCGTCGCCTGCGCGGAGAAGGGGGTTTTCCGGTTCACGGTCACCACCCACGGGCGGGCGGCCCACGCCTCCCTGCCGGCGCTTGGCGACAACGCGCTGCTGAAGATCGCGCCGATCCTGGAGGCGTTCGGCCGCCGGCCGCAGGTTGAGTTCCTCTGCCCCCAGAGCAGGACGCTGATCGAACGGCTGGGGGGCGACCCCGCACAACCGGCTGCGCTGGTGGAGCGGCTGCGGGCGGAGGACCCGCGCCTTGCCGCCGTCTTGGAGCCGCTGCTTGGGATCACCTTTGCGCCAACCCGGATCGCGGCTTCGGAGAAGATCAACGTGATCCCAAGCCGCTGCGAGCTGAAGGTCGACTGCCGGGTGCCCCCCGGGGCGGGGGAAGCGGAGGTCCGGGAGGCCGTCGCCGAGGTGCTTGCCGGGATCGACGGCTACACCCTCCAGTTCACCGAGCGGACCCCTGCAAACGGCTCGCCGGTGGAGGGGGAGCTGTGGGAGGCGATCGCCGGCTGGCTTGCCAAGGAGGACCCCGACGGTCAGCCGGTGCCGATGATGCTCTCCGGCTTCTCCGACTCCCACCACTTCCGGGCGGCCTTTCCCGACTGCGTCGCCTACGGCTTCTTCCCCCAGCGCCACCAGACGATGCTTGACACCCAGCCGCTGATGCACGCCCCCAACGAGCGGATCGACGTCCGCGACCTCGCCTGGGCAAGCCGGTTCTTCAAGGAGCTGGCGGTCTCGCTGCTCGGCTAGGGATCGTTAGACTCCTGCACCGTGCTTGCCGGCATCGATCACATCGGCGTGGCCGTCGAGGACCTGGACGTCGCGCTTGAGCTGTGGCAAGGCAACTACGGGCTTGCGCCAAGCCACCGGGAGCGGGTTGAGGAGCAGGGGGTTGAAGCCGCCCTCCTTGACGTTGGCGTCAGCCACGTGGAGCTGCTTGCGCCGCTTGGCCCCGAGACCCCCGTCGGCCGTTACCTGGCAAGCCGCGGTCCGGGGATCCACCACGTCGCCTTTCGGGTGGAGGGGATCGATCGCCTGCTGCAGGAGCTTGCCGCAAAGGGCGTCGAGCTGATCGACCGCCAGGCGCGCCGGGGCATCCGGGGCAGCCGGGTCGCCTTCATCAACCCGAGGAGCAGCGGCAGGGTGCTGGTCGAGCTGGTGGAACCGGCGGAGGGCCACTAGATGGCGCTGCAGGAGATCTCGATCGGCTTCGCCGCCGGTCAGGTGCTTGCCGCCAAGGTCGAGGAGGCGGAGCTGGAGCTGCTGCGCACCGCCCTGCGCGGCGCCCGCGGCTGGCATCGGCTCCAGGCCGAGGGCGCCACGATCGAGCTCGACCTCGGCGCGGTCGTCTACCTGCGCAGCGAGCGGGACGAACCCAGGGTCGGCTTTGGCGCTTGAGGGGGCAAGGCCGGCGCGGCTGCTTTGCGCCGCCGATCTGGGCGGCCTGCGCTGGGCGAGGCGCCTCTGCCACGCTCCGGCTGCCGAGCGGGCGGTGGCAAGGTTCTCCAGGCTGGGCGAGCACGCCGCGATCTGGCTGTGCCTTGGCGCGGTCGGCTCCCTCGCCTCGGCGCGGCCGGCTGCCTGGCGGCGGGCGACGGCCGTTGTGGCGGCCGCCTACCTGCTCAACACCGCGATCAAGTTCACGATCCGCAGGCCAAGGCCCAACCTCCCCGACCTCCCGCCCCTCACGACAACCCCCTCCGGCCTCTCCTTTCCAAGCGCCCACACCACCACGGCGGTGGTTGGCGCGGGGCTGTTCTCCCGGCTGGGCATGCCGGCGACGCCGCTGCGGCTGCTTGCCGCCGCCCTCGCCTACTCCCGGATCTACCTTGGCGTCCACTACCCCTCCGACCTGGTGGGCGGCGGCCTGCTTGGCGCCTTGATCCTCAAGTTGGCTCGACCGTGGGTCGAGGAGGCCGGCTGAGGCGGCCCCCGGCGGCCAGGGGGCGCCGATACAGTTAGCGGCGGTGGCAGGGCGGTGAGCACGCGGATCGGGATAGTCGGTCTGCCCAACGCCGGCAAGTCCTCCCTGTTCAACGCCCTCACCAGGGCCGGCGCCCAAACCGGCAACTACCCGTTCACCACGATCGACCCCAACGTCGCGGTCGTGCCCGTCGAGGACGAGCGGCTGCGCGCCGTCGGGCAGACGGTTGGCGCCTCGGAGATCGTCTTCGACACGATCGACTTCCACGACATCGCCGGCCTGATCGCCGGCGCCCACAAGGGGGAGGGGCTGGGCAACCGGTTCCTCGCCCACATCCGGGAGACCGATGCGATCCTCCACGTCCTGCGCGCCCACGAAGACCCCCAGGTCGTCCATCCGGAAGGGAGCGTCGACCCTGTTCGCGACCTGGAGGTGGTTGAGACCGAGCTTGCCCTTGCCGACCTGGAGGTGGTCGAGCGGCGGATCGGGCGGGTTGAAAAGGGGGCGCGGGGCGGCGATCCCCAGGCCCGCGAGGAGCTTGCCTGGCTGCAGGAGGTGGCGGCGGCGCTTGCCGCCGGCCGGCCGGCGCGCGCCGTGCCGCCGCCGCCGGAGCTTTCCGGGGCGGCCCGCGCCCTCGGCCTGATCACCGCCAAGCCGGTGCTCCTCGTCGCAAACGTCGCCGAGGGGGACGGGGAGGTGCCGGCGGCGCTGGCGGAGGCCGCCAGCCAGCGGGGAGTGCCGGTGGTGGCGATCAGCGCCCGTGCCGAGGCGGAGCTTGCCGACTTCGAGGCGGGGGAGGCGCAGGCGCTGCGGGCCGAGCTTGGCCTTGGCGAGGAGGCCGCCCTTGCCCGCCTGATCCGGGAGGCCTTCTCCCTGCTTGGCCTGATCGCCTTCTTCACCGCCGGGGAGGGCAAGCCGGCGCAGTCCTGGCATCTGCCGGCCGGCTCGACCGTCTACCAGGCGGCGGGGAAGATCCACACCGACATCCAGAAGGGGTTCATCCGGGCGGAGGTGATCCCCTGGCAGGAGCTGGTCGAGGCGGGGGGCTGGGCGGCGGCGCGGGAGCGCGGCCTGCTCCGCCTGGAGGGCAGGGAGTACCTGGTCCACGACGGCGACGTGATCACCGTCCGCTTCTCGCCGCCGTCCGGCTAGGGGCAGCGGTCCCGCCGCTTGCGGCCTGCCGCTCCCCGCCCGGCGGCTGCCAGCCGGAGCGGTCCGGCTCGGGGATCGTCCGGCCACCGAGCGAAAGGGAGAAGTAGGCCCAGCTGGAGGGCAGCCCGAGGGCCTCGGCAAGTTGTTCGCCGCTTACCTGCACGGCGCCGCCGCTGCCTTCGACCAGGGCCTCGACGATCCGCGGCGAGACCCCCCTGCGCAGCACGACGATCCCCTTCAGCCGGCCCTTCAGGTAGGGGGCAAGCCGCCGCTTCGCGACGGCCAGCGGCAGGCGGTAGCGCCAGCGGTGGTAGGGACCGAAGTCGTAGGGGTCGGGCACCCCCTGCAGCCAGGGGAGGGGCCTGCTGCCGGGGAAGGCGTCCTGAACGGCTTCGGTGATCCCCCCGGAGCTGGCGCAGTAGAAGGCAACCGCCACCTTGCCTTGGTAGGTGAGCACCTCGCCGGCCGTCTCCTCAACGGCCCGGCGCACCGCCGGGCCGCTGCCGCGCAGGGGGCTGTAGGCCTGGAAGCCGGCGCCGGCCGGCAGCGGCCGCCGACCGCCCCCTGCGGCAAGGGCGTAGCTGCGGGCGGCGACCGCCTGCGCCTCCAGGGCGGCAAGCGGCCACCCTTCGCCAAGCTCGGCGCCGACGACGCCGGCGACGTACCGTTCGAAGGGCAGCCTGCGCACCTTTGCGCCAAGCCGGATCGCCAGGCGCGGCAGCCTGGGGAGGCGGACAACCGTGGTCCCGGGGTAGTAGTGGGCGAGGATCTGGCGGAAGCTGAAGCCGGCCCTTGCCATCCCGATCGCGCCGTACTGGCCCATCCCAACCCCGTGGCCGGCACCGGCCCCTTCGATGATCAGGGCCGGCCCGCCCCGTTCGGCTACGGTGTTGCCATGGTTGCCTACCGCAAGGGGGAGCAAGGCGACGAGGCCGACCAGCAGCGCTCGCATCACCTCCCCGCTCGGCCCGGAAGGAGGGGCGGATGAGCGTTGCAACGGCGGTGGCGGACCCGCAGCTGCGCCGGCTCGCGGAGCAGGCGCTGGCTTGGGTTCCCAAGGAGCTGTTCATCGCCGGCCGTTGGCGGGCGGGGAGCGGCGGGCGGCGGTTCCCGGTCGAGGATCCCGCCCGGGGGGAGCAGATTGCGCTGGTTGCCGAGGCGGAGCCGGAGGACTGCAGGGCCGCCCTTGAGGCGGCCGCGGCGGCGCAGCAGGCCCTGGTCGAGCTAGCGCCCAGGGAGCGGGGGGAGCTGCTGCGGCGCACCTACGAGCGGATCGTCGCCCGCAAACGGGAGCTGGCGGTGTTGATGACCCTCGAGATGGGCAAGACGGTCGGCGAATCGGAAGCGGAGATCGACTACGCCGCCGAGTTCTTCCGGTGGTTTGCGGAGGAGGCGGTGCGAGTCCACGGCCACTTCCTGCGCAACCCGGCCGGCCCCGGTCGGATCCTGACGATGCGTCAGCCGGTTGGTCCTTCGCTGTTGATCACGCCGTGGAACTTTCCGGCGGCGATGGCCGCCCGCAAGCTGGCGCCGGCCCTTGCCGCCGGGGCGCCGGTGGTGATCAAGCCGGCGGAGCAGACGCCGCTTTCCACGCTTGCAATCGTGCGGATCATGGAGGAGGAGGGGCTGCCGGCGGGGGCGGTGAACGTCGTGCTGACCACCGATCCGGCCGCCACCGTCGAGCCGCTCCTGGCGGCGCCGCAGCTGCGCAAGCTCTCCTTCACCGGCTCAACTGCCGTCGGCAGGCGGCTGATGGCGCGGGCGGCCGGCCGCCTCCTGCGCCTCTCCCTGGAGCTTGGCGGCAACGCCCCGTTCATCGTCTTTTCCGACGCCGATCTCGAGCGGGCGGTGGAGGGGGCGATGGTGGCGAAGCTGCGCAACATCGGCGAGGCGTGCACCGCCGCCAACCGCTTCCTTGTCGCCGCGCCGGTGGCGGAGCGGTTTGCGCAGCTGCTTGCCGAGCGGTTTGGAGCCCTCAAGGTCGGCCACGGCACCGATCCCCAGACGGCGGTTGGGCCGCTGATCGACCAGGCGCAGCGGGACAAGGTGCACGGCCTGGTCGAGGAGGCCCTCCAGCGGGGCGGCAGGCTGCTCTGCGGCGGGCAGCCGGTTGGCGGCCCAGGCTACTTCTACGAGCCGACGGTGATCTTCAACCCGCCAAGCGGGGCGCGGATCGCCGGCGAGGAGATCTTCGGTCCCGTTGCCGTCGTCTACCCCTTCGAGGAGGAGGCGGAGGCGGTTGCCCTTGCCAACCGGACGGAGTACGGGCTGGTCGCCTACCTGTACACCAACGACCTCAGGCGCGCGCTGCGGGTTGCCGAGGCGTTGGAGGTGGGGATGGTTGGGCTCAACCAGGGGATCGTCTCCAACCCGGCGGCCCCGTTCGGCGGCGTCAAGCAGTCGGGGTTTGGGAGAGAGGGGGGGTTCGAGGGGATCGAGGAGTACCTCTCGGTGAAGTACGTGGCGATCGCCGAGCCTCGGCAAGGTTAGATACTAAGGTTGCAAAGTTGCCGAACTCCCGCTATGCTGGGGGCGAGGTCCCGCGGCGGCGGGAGGGATTGAGGATGACTGCTCACTGGTTGCTGCAAGTCGGGCAAGCAGGGGGAGAGATCGATCGATGGCAAGTGCGGCGCTAGAAGGACGGGAGGGGGGCTACCTCCCCGCCCGCCGCCAGCCGGCGCTGCTGCCGCCCCTGCCGCTCCCGGCAGGGGATGACGGCAGGCGTTGGGCCCGCGTCCTGCTCTGCGCCCTTGCCGTTTGCGCCGGCTTGGCGATCGCGCCGCTTTTCTCAGGCGACCCGCCGGTTCTGGCGGCCGCCCTGGCGCTGGTTGGCGGCGGCTGCCTTTGCCTGGGGCTGACGAGGGGCGCCTCGCTGAGGCGGCGGCTGGAGCTGGAGGTCGAGGACCGCACCCACGAGCTTTGGCAGGCCCTGGCCGAGCTGGAGGTGGCTCATGCGGAGACCGTCCGCAAGCTCTCCCTTGCCGTCGAGCTGCGGGATGAGGCAACCGGCGCCCACATCGAACGGATCGGCAGGCTGGCCTCCCTGCTTGCCCAGCGGTTGGGAATGGACGAGCGGTACTGCGCCGCGATCTTTCACGCCGCCCCCCTCCACGACGTCGGCAAGGTGGCGATCCCCGACGCCGTGCTGCTCAAGCCGGGTCCGCTCAGCGCCGAGGAGCGGGCGATCGTCCAGTCCCACGCCGAGGAGGGTTACCGGCTGCTCTCCCGCTCCTCCTCCTCGATCCTGGAAATGGCGGCAAGGATCGCCCTCACCCATCACGAGCGGTGGGACGGGAGCGGCTATCCGCGCGGCCTGCGCGGCGAGGAGATCCCGCTCGAGGGCCGGATCGTCGCCGTCTGCGACGTCTTCGACGCCCTCACCAGCGACCGCGTCTACCGCCCCGCCTACCCGCTCGAGGAGGCGGTTGCCCTGATGCGGGCGCAAAGGGCTCGCCAGTTCGATCCGACCGTGCTTGACGCCTTCCTGGGGATGGTTGGCGCTGCCGCCAGGCCGGGGGAGGGCGGCCCGCCCCTGGCAGCGCTTGCCGAGGTCCTTGCCAAGGCGCTTGAAAACGGCGACGCCGAGCTGGCCGAGGGGGCGATCTCCCAGGCGATCGAGGAGGGGGCATCCGCCCAAACGCTTCACCGGGCGCTGCTTGGCCCGGCGATCAGAAGGATCTACGCGCTGAGGGCAAGCGGGGAGCTGAGCGGCGAGGGGGAGGAAAGGGCGCAGGCGATCGCCCGGCGGCTGTTGGCGACGGTCTTCCGCTCCTTTGCCGGCGACGTCGCCCAGCGCCGCGAGCCGGTGCTGATCGCGGCCGTCGAAGGGGAGCGGCGGACGGTCGAGCTGCAGATCGCCCACGATCAGCTTGTCGGCGCCGGCTTTCGGGTGGCGATCGCCGCCGACCTTGCCCCGGAGCGGCTTGGCTCCACCGTTGCAGCGCACCGCCCCCGCCTTGTGTTTGTCGCCACCTCAACCCCCTCCCTTGCCCAGCAGGCGGTGGAGCTTTGCGAGCTGCTGGTGGCCGGCTGGCCACAGCTGCCCGTGCTTGTCGGCGGCTACGCCGCCCGCGCCGTTGAAGGACGGGAACTTCCCGTGGTCACGGTCGATCCGATCGAGCGGTGCGTGGACGCCGTGGAATCGCTTCTCCGCGGGGCGATCGAGACCGCGAGCGAGCCGTTGCCGCGCTAGCATCCAGACGGGGCGAGATAGCTCAGCTGGTAGAGCACACGACTGAAAATCGTGGTGTCCCCGGTTCGAGTCCGGGTCTCGCCACCTTGGGGGATCGGTTGGAGCCGCAGGGGGTGGGCGAGCCGCCCGCCCTGCCGCATCGCAACCGTGGTCGGCGTTTCGCCCAGGCGGCGCCGGTGGGGGTTCTTGTCGGCGGGCGGCGCGGCCTTGCTGTACTCGCTTAGAGCAGCCCGCTGCAGCGGGCGCCTCCCACCACCGCCCTCACCCGCTCGCCGGCGGCCGCGGGCGGGGCGTGCAGGTAGACGTCGGCGTAACCGCGGCTGTCGGTGTAGTAGGAGGCGGTGTCGCCCTCGGCGTCGGTCACCCGAACGGGGGCGTCCGCTTGGTTTGAGCGGACGTAAACGTCGAAGTCGTGGTAGCGGCCGTTGTAGGAGCCGCTGACCGTGCAGGTTGGCCTGGGCTCCCGCTCCGGGGGCGGTTCAACGGTCGGCCCGATGTGCTGCCGGTCCCAGCTCACCCAGTTGGTGGCGATGATCCTTCGGGCTGCCGCCAGGGAGAGCCGGTGGGCGCAGACCAGCTGGTGGAGCCGGTCCTCAAGGCGATCCTTGGGGTTTAGGTAGTAGGAGCCGGCGGGGATCTTGGGGTAGTCTGGCTCCGGCCAGAGGTTCCGCGGCGAGTCCGGTGCCCCGCCAAGGGAGAGGCTGATCAGGTGGTCGAGCTCGTAGCGACCAAGCGCGCGGCCGTCGTAGTAGCCGTAGGCGGCAAGAGCCACCTGCTTCTGTTGCTCGGTGAGGGCCTCCGGCGGTCGTTGGGCCTCGCTCCATCCCGGCCGGCAGATCGTCGAGGCGATGTTTGCCTGGCTTACCGCCGGGTCGATCGCACCGGGCGTGCAGCGCGGATCCGGCAGCACATAGAGGCCGCTGCCCCGCACATGGCAGGAGTAGGGCCTCGGCCAACCGCCCTTGCCGGCAGGCGCGGCAACTGCCGCGGCGATCAGGAGGGCGGCGATCCCACCGCCGAGCGCGAGCGCCCGCACGGGCCGGATTGTTGCACGCCCCGTAGGCGGCCCGCCGCCAAGGCGCCCCCCGCGCTTGCCAAAGCGTGGCCTCCCCTGCTCCAGCGCAGCTTGCGCCGCCTCGCCAGCGATGGGCGGCCGCAGGGCGCTCTGCCGCCATCCCCCGTCCCCTGCCGTCGGCGCCCGCTAGATCCCGAAGGTGAAGTGGAACTGCTTCAAGCCGGCGCTCAGCAGGCGGCGGGCGCCGACCAGAAAGCCGAGCGGGCTTTCGGCCGCCGGCGTGAACCGCCCCAGGCCGATCACCGGTCGCCCGCTCATCCGCGCCCTCACCGGCTGAAGCCGCCCGCCAAGGGGCTGGTAGGTGCCACCGTTGCCGGAGAGGCGCAGCGGCAGCGCAATTGCCGGGCCGAGGCTTGCCGTTGCAATTCCCCCCTTGGCGTCGTAGGCCCGTGCTGCGCCGGTCGGGGAGATCGCCAGCTCGAACTGCGCCAGCTCCTTGGGGTAGCCCCACAGCTCCCTCCCCCCTTGCCGGGAGGCCTCGCTGTCGACCCACATGTGCGTGACCGTCGCCGTCGGCCAGCGCCTGCCCGGGACGTGGCCGACAACGGCAACGTAGAGCTCGGCGTAGCGCAGCACGCTGCCGCCGCTGTAGTTGATGAAGCCGGCGAGCACCGGCGTGTAGCCGCCGATCGCAAGCGGTCTAAACCCCTCGGGAACCCGCTCCAGCCGGTCGCGCCGGCAGAGCAGCAGATGGACCTGGGCATCCCCATACAGCTGCCACGGCGCTGGCGGGTAGGGGCGGCTTCCTGCCAGACCGGCGCCTTCGCGTTGGCCTGCGGCCGGCGGGTTGCTCACGTCGCTTATGATACTTGCCGTGCCGCCCTGCGGCCGGGGCGCCTCGGCGAAAGGCCTTCCCCTTGCCGGCCGGATCGGCGGGGCGGGCGAGCGGCTCAGCCGGCCGAAGCAAGGCAGGGAGCGGCCAACTCCGCAGCCGTACGCCCCAGCGGCCGGGCTTGCCGGCCCGCTTGCGAGCGGCCGACAGCTGAGCCGGCGACTCGGGCGGGCAAAGGGGCTGTTCTGGACAGGCCCTCCGCTTAGAGAGCCCAACGGTGGAGATGCCCCCGCCAGGAGTCGAACCTGGATTTACCGCTTAGGAGGCGGTCGTCTTATCCGTTGGACTACGGGGGCCAGCTAGGGAAGCGTAGCGACCGTCTGCCGCCAACCGGCGATTTTCAGCGGTCGGGCCGCTCCGGGTAGAGATCGTCGATCGTGAAGAGCGGCAGGTAGGGGGCCTTGGTGGCGGCAGCGATCGCCTGCCGGCCGCCTGCAAGGCGGTCGAGGACCGCGACGACGCCTGCCACCTCCACCTGCTCCTCGGCAAGTTGGCGAAGCGCCTTCACCGTTGAGCCTCCGGTGGTCACGACGTCCTCAACCAACAGCACCCGGTCCCTGTCGGTGAGCGGCGGACCCTCCAGCAGCCTGCCAAGGCCATGCTCCTTCCGCTCGGCGCGGATGAAGAAGCCCTTCTCGATGCCGGCGGGGACAGCTCCCGCCGCCGTTGCCGCAAGGGCGGCGCAGGCAAGCGGGATCGCGCCAAGGGGCACGCCGCCGACGGCGGTGGCGCCAACCTCGTGCGCCTGCCAGGCGATCAACCTGCCCAACTCCAGGAAAAGCTCCGGAAGCAGCGCCGCCCTGCGCACGTCGACGTAGTAGGAGGCGCGCTGGCCGCTGGCAAGGGTCACCTCGCCGATGATCAAACCGTGGTCGCGCAGCCCGGCAAGCACCTTGTCCCGGCTTTCCGCAAGCGTGCTCCCGTGTGCCGCAGGTTGCGCTCCGCTCACCGTTCCTCCGCGAACAGCCCAATCCTTTCAAGCGCAAAGAGCAGCGCGGCAAGGACCGCCACCGTGGCAAGGGCAAGGGCGAGGATCCCCCCCGCCGACCAACCCTCCAGGTCGCCAAAGGCAAGCGCGTTGTTGAGGGCGTGGACGGCGATCGCCAGGTACAGGGAGCCGCTGTAGCGGTAGAGCAGGCACAGCTGGAAGCCTAGGAAGCCAAGCGGGACGAGGTCTGCCGCGGGGGCCGAGCCGGCGTGGACGGCGCCGAAGACGATCCCCGTCAGCAGCGCGGCCGGCAGCCAGCCGCGCCAGTTGGCAAGCGCCCGAAAGAAGAAGCCGCGAAAGAGCAGCTCCTCGCAGACCGGCGCGACCAGACAGGTGAGCACCGCGCTGCCGACCAGGTTGGCGGTGCTGTGGTTGGCGCCAAGCGTTTCCAGCAGCTTGTCCTTTTCATTGATCCCAAGGGCAAGTGCCCAGAGGAAGCTGAACAAGAGGAAGCCCAGGTAGGTGGCAACCACCAGCGCCGCCGCCCGCAGCCGGGGGATCCGCGGCCGGCGCAGGCCCAGTTCGGCCGCGCGCAGCCGCTGTCCTCCCAGGCTGGCTACAAAGACCACGGCAAGCACAAAGGCCGCGTCCTGAACGTAGGTGTCGGCAAGCGTCACCCCCGGCGGGGTGTGGTGGGCCGAGAGGCCGACGCCGGCGAAGGAGAGGGGGATTGCAAGCAGGGCGACGCCAAGCAGGGCAAGGGCAAAGGCGAGAAAGAGGGCAACCCAGGCGCGCCACGCCGGCCAGCCGGCAAGCGGGCCGCGGGGAAAACCGCCCCTTCTGCCCTTCTCCGCAGCAAGCTGGGGGACCTTGCCGTTGGCAACCGTGGTCACGCTGCGGTTGAGCCTACCCGCTGGCAGGCAAACGGTCTGCAGCGACCGCCGCCGGGGTGGGGGCGCCGGCGGGAGGGCCGGGTCAACCGCTCGAGGCGGCGGCAAGGGAGGAGGCGGTCAGCTCGGCTGGAGCAGGTCGAGGACCCCGACAAGCGAGCGCAGCGCTCCCGGCCGGGTGGCGCTGCGGTCGATCAGAACCGCCCTGATCCCCGCGGCAGCAGCGCCCGCCAGGTCCTCCTCGGGGGAGTCGCCGAGGTGGAGCGTCTCCCCCGCCTCCCTCCCCAGCCGCTGCAGGGCAAGCGCAAACGGTTGGGGGTCCGGTTTGGCTGCGCCTGCGGCGGCCGAGCTGACCACCGCCTGCAGGTAGGGCGTCAAGCCAAGCTCCGCGAGGCGGTCCTCCAGGGAGATGTCCCAGTTGCTTACCACCCCCAGCGAGATCCCCCGGTTGCGCAGCTGCGCGACGACCGCCAAGGTCTCGGGGAAGAGGCGGAAGCGCAAGGAGGCGAGCAGCAGCTCGGCCAGCTGATCGACCGAGAGGCCGGCCGCCGCGCTGCCGAGGCCCTCGCCAAGCGCCTGCGCGCAGCGCCTGCGCAGGGAGGTAAGGGTTTGCCGATCCCTGCCCTCCAGGTGATGGGCGCGGTAGTAGGCGATCTCCCGCGCAAACGCCCTGCGCGCCACCGCCAACGGTACCTCCAGACCGTGCCTTTCCGCCAGCAGGGCGACGAGTCGGGGCGCCGGGTCCTCCAGCTCCAGGAGGGTGCCCATCGCGTCGAGCAGCACCGCCCCGATCGGACGGCTAGGAGACCCAGTGCCAGGTGGCAAAGGCGCCGGTGAAGAAGACCAGGGAGAGCGCGCTGGCCAGCAGCAGCGCGACGGCAAGCCGCCTGCGGTTGCTGAGCGCCGCCCCCAGCCAGATGTAGATCGGGAAGAGGACAAGCAAAAACCGGGGCAGCGACATCAGCGGTTCCCCGCTTGCGGGGTAGGAGAGCGGGAGCGCCAGGGCGGCGATCAGGTAGGCGGTGTAGGGGAGCGGGAGCCGGCGCGCGCAGCCCCACGTGGCAACCAGCGCGAGGACGGCAAACCCAAACAGCTCGAGGTTGTGGGAGGCGGCAACCTGGGCGGCGCTGCTTGCCTGGCCGACCAGCGCGGCAAGCGCCGAGCCGGCGCTGGCCGCTCCGGCGACCAGGGCGGAAAGCGGTCCTGCAAACGACCTTCCCCAAAGGGACTCGGCGGCAAACGGCGCGGTTGGCGAGCCGCCCGCAAAAAGCAGGTAAAGGCAGAAGGCAAGGAGGGCAAGTGGGCAGGCCAGCAGGGAAAGGAAGTCCCGCCGCAACCGTTCCCTCTTTCCGGTGCTGATGCCGCCCCAGCGGCCGGCTGGATCGGGCGGAAAGAGGTAGAGCAGCGCAAGCGGAACGATCAGCAGGACGCCGGTTGGCCGGGTTGCAGCGGCAAGGCCGGCGGCCAGCCCGGCGGCGGGGAAGCGGCGGTTGCGGGCAAACCAGAAGGCCGCAAGGGAGAGGCAAAGGTAGAGGGATTCGGGGTAGATCGCGGAGAAGAAGAAGGCGACCGGGGCAAGGCAGCAGGCTGCAACGGCAACCGTTGCACCCCGCCGAGCCCGTTGGGGGGAGAGGCCAAGCCACTGCGTCAGCTCCAGGACGGCAAGCTTGTAGAGGAGGACGGTTGCCAGCGCAAGCGCGCAAAGGGAGATCGCAACGCCGGCAAGGGCCGGGGCGATCCCGTCAAGGCCGAAGGAGAAGGCCTTGATCAGCAGCGGGTAGAGGGGGAAGAAGGCATCCCTTGCGACCGTCGCCGAACCAAGCGAGGGGGCGTAGCCGGCCCTGGCGATCAGCAGGTACCAGGCGGCGTCCCACCGCGCGGAGCCGGCGAGGAGGACGTTGCCGACGCGGCCAAACCCGTTTGTCAGCTGGCCGTGGGCAAGCACCTTCCGGGTCGGCCCCCAGCCGAGCAGGAGCACGGCGCCGCTGCTTGCGCCCAGCACAAGCAGCCGGGAGACGACGGCGATCAGCAGCGGGCGACGGGCCGAGCTGTCCCGCTGCGCAACCGGGGCGGGCGGCAGGAGGACCCTCTCAAGCTGGCTCGCTTGGTCGATCACTGGTGCAGTTGCGCTCAAACGGAGGCCTCCTGCAAGACTCATCTCGTTGTCCTATCAAGCGCGCAGAAGGCGGAGAAAGCGTACTGCCAGTTTGACAAGGCGAGGGCACGTTGGTCTGCTGGCGGCGGTTGCCCTGCTGATCGGCGCCGCCGCCGTCGTCGGCGCCGTCTGGTTTGTGGCCCTCTGGCAGCAGATCAAGCCGTTGGCAAAGCGTCATCCGCTCCTGCTCGGCAGCCCCTCGGAGGTGTTTGCCGCCGACGGCACGCCGCTTGGCTACCTACCCTCCAGCTCGCTGCGCACCCCCCTTTCCGCAAGCCAGATCCCCCGGCTGCTCAAGGAGGCGACGGTGGCGATCGAGGACCAGCGCTTTTACCACAACAACGGCGTCGACCTCACCTCGGTGGCGCGGGCGGCGGTGGCCGACCTGCTCCACGGCGAACCGATCCAGGGCGCCTCGACGATCACGATGCAGCTGGTTCGCAACCTCTACCTCGGCCAGGACCTCAAGACGCTCAAGCAGAAGCTTGCCGAGGCGAAGCTGGCGCTTGAATTCAACAAACGGCACGGCAAGGAAGAAATCCTCACCGACTACCTGAACGACGTCACCTACGGGACGGTTGAAGGGCAGAGCGCGATCGGGGTCCAGGCGGCCGCGCTGGTCTTCTTCAACAAGCCGGTCTGGAAGTTAGACCTCCAGCAGCTTGCCCTCCTTGCCGGCCTCCCCCAGGCGCCCTCCGAATACAACCCCTTCCTCCACCCGTTGCTTGCCCGTCAGCGGCGCAACGAGGTGCTGGCGAAGATGGCGGAACTTCACTACATCTCCAAAGCGCAGGCGCGGGCTGCCGAGGGGGCGCCGCTGGAACTGGAACGGGGCTCCTACTACTCCCACCGGATCGAAGGGCTTTTCCTTGAATACGTCCGCCAGGAACTTGACGAACGGTACGGCGAAACGGTGGTTGCCGACGGCGGGCTGAAGATCTACACCACCCTTGACCTGGAAATGCAGCGGGCTGCCCGGGCGGCGATCGAGGAAACGTTGCCCGGCAAGGGGGATCCGGCGGCTGCGGTTGTCTCCGTTGAACCGCTCACCGGCTACATCCGGGCGATGGCGGAGTCGCCTCAATACGAAGTCTCCCAGTTCAACCTTCCGGCAAGCGCCCGCCGCCAGGCCGGCTCCACCTTCAAGGTCTTCGTCCTGCTCACCGCCCTCAAGGAGGGCGTCGACCCCTACACCACCTACTACCCATCGGAGCCCCTTCACTTCGTCGATCCCCATTACGGGCCGATTGAAATCACCGCCTACTCCGGCACCCTTGGCGCCGACTACAACATCGCCACCGCGCTGCTGCAGTCGAACGACCCGATCTTCACCCTCCTCGACCTCGACGTCGGCCCCCAAAGCGTCAAGCGGACCGCCGAAGAAGCCGGCATCACAGCCCCCCTGGAAGGGATCCCCGCCGAAGCGCTGGGGGGACTGAAGGTTGGCGTCAGCCCCCTGGAAATGGCCGATGCCTACGCGACGATCGCCTCGGGCGGCTGGCGGGCGCGGCCGGTGGCCGTCACCAAGGTCGTCTTCCCCGACGGGCGGGTTGAAGAAATCGGCAGGCAGCAGCCGGTGAAGGTCTTCTCAAACGGGATCACCGGCGAAGCAACCAAGCTCCTTCAGCAGTACATCACCAAGGGCCTTGGCACCCGCGCCTACTTCGGCTGTCCCTACGCCGGCGGCAAGACGGGCACCACGAACAACAACGTCGACGCCTGGTTTGTCGGTTTCACAGCGCACCTCTCAACGGCGGTCTGGATCGGCTATCCCCAAGGTCGGGTGCCGATGACCGACGTGGAAGGGGTCACCGTGGAAGGGCCGAACCTCCCCGCCGAGCTTTGGCACAGCTACATGGAAAGGGCCACGGCCGGCAGCTGCGAACCGTTCCCGGCGATCACCGAACCGGTTGTCTTCCGGCCGTTCCACGGCTACTACATGACCCACCCGCCGGGCGGCGCCGAAGCCACCGGCGCCCCTGCGCAGGCGGAAGGGCAGAGCGGCCCAACCCCACCCCAGCCGGCGGTCCCCCCTGCGCCGCCGCAGGGCACGGAAGAAGTCAGGCGGCCGCCGGCTCGGCTGCCCGCCGAAGAAGCAGGGGAACACCCACCCAGAGCGCCGAAGCCCCCGCGTGAACCGCCTCCCCCAACCGGCGGGGAAGCGCCGCCTGCGGTTGGCCGACGCGGTCAGCGCTGAAGCCGGCACCGTTGCCGGTAAAGTGCGGTTAGACGAAGGAAGCGCTGGAAAAAAACCGAGACGAAGAGCGGAAGGAGCGTGGCAAAGGAAGAAAAGATCGAGCTTGACGGCGAGGTGATCGAGGCCTTGCCCAACGCGATGTTCAGGGTGAAGCTGGACAACGACCACGTGGTCCTCGGCCACGTGGCCGGCAAGATGCGGCGCTACCGGATCAGGATCCTTCCGGGCGACCGGGTGCGCTGCGAGCTCTCCCCCTACGACCTGGACCGCGCCCGGATCGTCTACCGCCATCGCTGAGCGGGCGCTGATCGAGGCGATTGCGGCCGCCCTCCAGGGCGGCCGGGGCGAGGGGGTGCTGGTTGGGATCGGCGACGACTGCGCGGCCGTGGAGGGCCGGGGCGTCGCCCTCACCTCCCTGGACATGGTCGTGGAGGGCGTCCATTTTCGCCGCGGCTGGCTTTCCCCGGAGGAGATCGGCTGGCGGGCGCTTGCCGCGGCGCTCTCCGACCTTGCGGCGATGGGGGCGCGGCCGGGCGAGGCCTACCTTGGCCTGGGCCTTCCGGAGGGCTTTGGGCAGGAGAGGGGGCTTGCGCTCATCCGCGGCGCCGCCGAGCTGGCGCGCCGCTGCGGGGCGACGATCGCCGGCGGCGACATCGTACAAGCCCCCGCCCTCACCGTTTCCGTCACCGTCGTCGGCTGGGCCGGCTCCCTTGCCGAGGTGGTGCGGCGCGACGGCGCCGAAGCGGGACAGGTGGCAGCCGTCACCGGTCGCCTGGGCGGGGCGGCGGCGGCAGTGCGGGCGCTGGAGCGGGGCATCGCCGAGGGGATCTTTGGCGAGTCGGAGGCCTTCCAGCGGCTCCGCCGCCCGCTTCCCCAGATCGAGGCTGGCGCGGCGCTGGCAAAGGCGGGTGCGAGGGCCTTGATCGACCTCTCCGACGGGCTTGCCGAGGATGGACTGCAGCTGGCAAAGGCAAGCGGCCTTGCCCTGGAGGTGGAGCTTGCCCGGCTGCCGCTTGCAGGGGGGGTGGCGGAGCTTGCCGGCGCCCTCGGCGTCGACCCCTACGAGCTTGCGGCAAGCGGCGGGGAAGACTACGAGCTTTTGTGCGCGTTGCCGGGCGAGCGGGTTGAGAGCGCGCGGCGGGCCTTAGCCGAGCTCGGCGTCTCGCTCACCCCCGTCGGCAGGTTTGTAGGCGGCCAGCCGGAGGTGCGCTTCCTGCGGCCCGATCGAACCGTGGTGCGGCTGCGCGGCTTCGAGCACCGCTTCTAGCTGGGGAAGGCGGGGCTTGCCGGGGCGGCGGGGGGCAGGCCAAGCAGCCGGCCAAGGGGGCTGGCCGGCGCCTGCCGGGCGGCAAGGGAGCGCTGGAAGGCAAGCGCCTGCCCACGGGGCGTAACGGAGCGAAGGTGGGCGTAGACAAGGATCCGTTCGGCGGCGCTGAACGGCGGGTTGCAGGAGGAGAGCACAAGGTTGACGCCGGCGGGGGGAGCGGTGGCTGCCGCCACGTCTTCAGGGGGGACCGTGCGCCTTCCAACCACCACGTATTCGAAGCGGCCGTAGGGCATCGCGATGAAGATCGGATCGCCGGGACGCAAGCTGTCGATGTGGCGGAACGGCGCCAGGAAGGTGGTGCGGTGGCCGGCGATTGCGGTCAGCGAGCCGGCGCCGGGGAACCGGCTGCCCGGGTATTCGCTTGTGCTGTAGATGCCGGGTCCGCTGGCAAGTTCCGCCTCCCCGGTGCCGTTCACCAGGGCGAACCGGATGCCGATCGCGGGGATCGCGATTTCCCCGGCGGCGGCGCCGGCGGGAAGCCTTCCTTCCAGTTCGCTGGCCAGCAGGGCGATCCGCTCCTTTGTCGAGTTGGTCACCGCAAGCAGCGCCGCCGTCTGCGCGCTTGGCCCTCTGGCGGCCAGCTTCGCAAGGTCGCCCCGCAGGCTTTCCTGCCTCAGGGTCGTGTAGATGGCGGTGATCGGGTCCTGCCAAACGGCCGTCACGGTCACCTCCGCAAGCGCAAGGAGGCCGAAGGCGATCAGGAGGTTGGCAAGCAGCCGCAGGGCCCGCGGGTGGGCCGGCCGGGCCGGCGGCAGGTAGCCGACCGGCGCCTCGACCGCCAACCCCTTTGCTGTCCGCCGCCTACGCCACATCGGCCTCCCCTAACGACCGCTTGCCACCACCTCGCGGGCGATGGCGCCCCCGCCCGCCGGTTGAGCCGTTGCCGGCAAGGCGGCCGACAGCGCCAGCACGCCGGCGCCGAAGACAACCGCCCAGCAGAGGGCGGCAAGCGGTGGCACGGCCGCGGTTGCAAAGAGGGCCGGCAGGGTGAGCAGCCCCGTTGGCCAGGAGGCGGCGCTTAGCGACCAGAGGAGCGCTGGAAAGCACAGCCCCAACGCTACTAGCCCAAGCCGCTGTCCCCGCCGGGAAGGGCGGGTGGCAAGGGGGAGGATCAAGGCGGTTGGGCAGAGCGCCAGGGAGGCTGCCGGTTGGAACGCCCAGAGCACGGTTGCGGCAAACACGACCAGGAGGGTTGCCGCGCCGATCTTGGCCTCGGCGCGGCCTCCCCGCCCGCGCAGGAGCGCAAGGGCCAGGCCGCCCACCAGGATCAAGCCGGAGCCGCAAACCAGCAGCCAGCCGCCGGCGCCAAGGTCGATCCCGCCGCCAGCCGGCGGCGCGGCAAGGGCGCCGACCCCGGCTGCGCCGCCGATCGCCAGTGCCGCCGCTGCAAGAAAGGCCGGCAGCGCAAGGGCAAGGCCGCGCAGGGACTCGCGGAGGACCGGCTGCCGGCGCCTTGCGGCGGTGAGCAGCAGGCCGGCGCCGATCAGCCAGCCGGCAAGCAGACAAGCGCCGCCCAGCAGCCGCAGGGCCCAGCCGGCAAGCAGCTTTTCGCCCACCGCAAGGGCTTGCGGTTCCAGGGATGGCGGCCTGGCGGAGTTGAGCGCCTGGACGGTTGCAAGCAGGGCGTCGGCGACCTGGGCAAGTCGCTGCGGTTGGAGCTGGAAGCCGCCTTCGCCGGCCGACCCGAAGGTTGCAGCCGGGATGCCGGCGGCGGCAAACGGCTGCGCTTCGCGTGGCTGGCGGGCCAGCGCAAGCGCGCCAAAGGCTTCCGGCAGGCTGGGCACGGCCCGCACCGGCAGGCCGTTTTGATCGAGCGCCGCCGCCGCCGTGCGCGCCAGCGCCGGGCCGAACTGCGCCTGGTTTTCAAGGAGGGGACCCGCGAGCGGATCGGCGATCACCAACACGGCGTCGGCCGGTCGGTGGGCGACCGGGGGGGCGGCAAGTTCCCCTTCCTGAGAGGCCGCGGCTGGAGCCTGGGCGGCGGTAAGGCCGTTTGCGGAAAGGAGCCGGACGAGGGCACGGGCGCCGGCGTAGCCGCCGCTGCCCCCCGAGGTGGAGGCAAGGACAAGGGGGCGCCCCGTCTGCACCTGGCCGAGGTACCTGGCGACGGCAAGCAACACGGCCGTTGCGGCCAAGGAGCCGCCTCCGCCGTCGGTGTCGCGGTGGGCGACGATCACCAGCGGCGCCCCGCCGTTGGCGGCGGCCTTGGTGGCGATCACGTCGGCAAGCCGCTTTTCCCCGCCAACGGTGTTGCCGACCAGGGTGCGGACCTGGGTGCGGAACCCGTAGGCTGCGAGTTGGCCTGCAAGGTAGCGGGCAAGCTCCCGGTCGGCTCTCGACCCGGGCCGGGGCGCGGGGAAGGAGGCGCGCAGGGTGAGCAGCTCGTTGAGAACCGCTTCGGCGGAGACCCCTTCCCCGGCCGGCGGGAGGGGCAGGGGCGCCGGCCGGTCGGAGATCGACAGCGCGGCGATCACCACGCCGCAGACGATCAGCAGCGCCGCCGCCCGGTAGAGCCGCAAGGGAACCATCGGCAGCACCTGACCTTAGCGGCAGCCAAGGCGTGACGTCAGCGGCTCATCCCTATAGTGCGCTCGTGCTTCAGACCGTCCCGGTGGGCCACAAGTCGCTTGCCGACTACACCCACATCTGCCCCGGGGAGCTCCTTGAGGAAAGCCGCGAGCTCGCCCGCGATCTCAAGGGGCTGCGGGTTCTCCACCTCTCCGCCACGGCGTTTGGCGGGGGCGTCTCCGAGATCCTCTACACGCTCGTGCCGTTGATGCGCGACCTTGGGATCAACTGCGAGTGGCAGGTGATCTACGGCCGGGAGGAGTTCTTCAACGTCACCAAGCTGATCCACAACGCCCTTCAGGGGGCGGCCACGCCAATCGAGGACGGTCACTGGGAGACGTGGCTTGCCTACAACGAGATGAACGCCCGCGAGCTTGCCGGCGGCTGGGACGTCTGCATCGTCCACGACCCTCAGCCGGCGGCGATCTACCGGCTTGCGCCGGAGAAGGCAAGGACCTGGGTTTGGCGTTGTCACATCGACCTCTCCACGCCGCAGCCGGAGGCGCTTGCCAGGCTACTGCCCTGGATCGAAAACTACCCTTACGCCCTTTTCCACCTGCGCGAGTTCATCCCATCCGGCATGGCGGGCAAGGTTTACGCGGTGCCGCCGGCGATCGATCCGCTTGCGCCGAAGAACATGGCGCTCCATCGCGAGGAAGCGGCGTACATCTGCGAGCAGCTTGGCGTCGACGCCAACCGGCCGCTGCTTTGCCAGGTGTCGCGGTTCGACCCCTGGAAGGACCCGCTTGGGGTGATCGACGCCTATCGGCTGGTCAAGGAGGAGCTGCCGGCCGTCCAGCTTGCCCTGGTCGGGTCGATGGCAAGCGACGACCCCGAGGGCTGGGAGTTCTTCAACGCCACGATCGCCCACGCGCAGGGGGATCCGGACATCCACATCCTCAACAACTTCAACAACGTCGGCCCGATCGAGGTGAACGCCTTTCAAACCAGGGCGGAGGTGGTGATCCAGAAGTCGACGCGGGAGGGGTTTGGCCTGACCGTCACCGAGGCGATGTGGAAGGGTCGGCCCGTCGTCGCCGGAGCGGTCGGGGGGATCCCCCTGCAGATCGAGGACGGGGAGACGGGGTTTCTGGTCGACTCCGTCGAGCGGTGCGCCGAGCGCTCCCTCGAGCTGCTGCGCAACGAGGAGCTTGGCCGGCGGCTGGGCAGGGCCGCCAAGGAGCGGGTCCGCGCTAACTTTCTCACTCCCCGCTACCTGAGGGACTACATGCGGCTGTTCGCCGAGATCGGAAAAAGCGAGGAGGTTGGAGCGCCGGCGTGAGCGAGCGGGGTCCGTTGCTGCTGGTCTCCCATCGCGGCCCGGTCACCTACGACGCCCAGGGCAGGCCGCACCGGGGAACGGGCGGGCTGGTGACGGCGCTTTCCGGGCTGGCCGCCCACCGGGAGGTGCTTTGGATCGCCTCGGCGATGAGCGAGGGCGACGTGGCGGTTGCAAGGGCGCACGGCGACCGCGCCTTCGAGGTTGAAAGCCCGACCGGCGAGCGGTACCGGCTGCGGTTTGTCGTCTCCGATCCGGTCGCCTACGACCGCTTCTACAACGTCTTCGCCAACCCGATGCTCTGGTTCATCCAGCACTACCTGTGGGACCTCTCCAACGCGCCCGACATCCGCAGGGAGGAGATCGAGGCCTTTGAGTTCGGCTACAACGTCGTCAACGAGGACCTTGCCCGCGCCGTCGTCGAGGAGCTGGGGGACCGGCCCGATCCCGTCGTGATGGTCCACGACTACCACCTCTACACGCTCCCAGACCTCGTCCGCAGGGCGCGACCGGATGTCTTCCTCCATCACTTCATCCACATCCCCTGGACCCAGCCGGACGCCTGGCGGGTGCTGCCCGCGCGGATCAGGGAGGAGCTGTACACCGGTCTGCTCGCCAACGACATCATCGGCTTCCACACCCGCTCCTACCGCCACAACTTCCTCCAGTGCTGTCGGGACCTGCTCGGCCTGGAGGTCGACTTCGAGCGGGGGGTGGTGAAGTTCCGCGACCGGGAGGTATGGGTGCGCAACTACCCGCTGCCGATCGACCATGTGGCGACGCGGCGGCTGGCCGAATCGGCGGAGGTCCGCCGCCACGAGCAGGAGCTGTTGCGGCGCCGTCGCGACTTCCTGATCCTGCGGGTCGATCGGGCCGATCTCTCGAAGAACATCCTGCGCGGCTTCTCCGCCTTCGACCTGTTCCTCGAGCAGCACCCGGAGTTCAGGGAGCGGGTCACCTTCCTCGCCCAGCTGATGCCATCCCGGACCGACGTGCCGCAGTACGCCGAGTACATCGAACGGATCGAGGCGCTGGTGGCAGTGGTCAACCACCGGCACGGCACGCCCGACTGGATGCCGATCCACCTCAAGCTCCGCGACTCCCTGCCGGAGGCGCTGGCCGCCTACAAGCACTACGACGTGCTGCTTGTCAACGCGATGTTCGACGGCATGAACCTGGTTGCCAAGGAGGGCCCGGTGATCAACGAGCGCGCCGGCGTCTCGATCCTCTCGGAGAACACCGGCGCCCACGAGGAGTTGGGCCGCTACGCCCTGTCCGTCAACCCGTTCGACATCCAGGAGCTGGCCGACTCGATCGACGCCGCCCTGACGATGAGCGCCGAGGAGCGGCGGCGGCGGGCGGAGGGGCTGCGCTCGATCATCACCAGCCGCGACCCCGGCGACTGGATCGACGAGCAACTGGCCGACATCGCCCGCAAGGCCGGTCGGGTTGCCGCCGGCCGCAGCGAGTAGCGGCTGGCGCAGGCGCGCTGGTATGATCGGCGCGCACCCGCGGGGTGCTCCTTTTATGAGCGCGGCAAAGGCGGCAACGACATACGACCTGATGGTTCTGCTCGAGCCGGAGCGGGAGCAGGCCGAGCGCGCGCGGATCCTCGCCAACTGCAGGCGGATGATCGAAGCCCAAGGCGAGCTGGTCCGCCACGACCCCTGGGGGGTGCGGGAGCTTGCCTACCCGATCAAGCACCACCGCCACGCCGAGTACCACCTCTTCCAGTTTCGACCGGCCTCCCCCCAGCTGCTGCGGGAACTGGACCGCACCCTGCGGATCAGCGACGCGGTCCTCCGCTTCCGGATCGTCAAGCTTGCCCCCGGCACGCCGGAGCCCCCGCCGGTCGGCGACCAGCAGGCCGAGCCCTCAGTCCCGGCGGAGGGCGTTGCCCAGGCCGAGGCGGGCGAGCAGGCCTCCTAGACGCCCTCCCCGTTGCCGCTTGATTAGGCTCCAGCCCAATGGAGCCCCTGGACCGCAGCGCGCGGCTTCGCCTTCTCGAGGGCCTTGCCGCCCAGACCGAGCGGCTGGCAAGGGCGCTCGCCCAGCTTGGCGAGGTCTACGACCACCTCGACGAGCGGCGCGCCGAGGACCTTGAAGAGCGGCTCTTCAAGCCGCTCCAGCGGGCCTACGCCCGCGCCCAGCGGGCAGTTGGCGACTACGCGGCAGGCAACGGCCTGCCGACGCCGTCCGTCGCCCCGGCCCCCCCGCCCCTCCCGGCTGCCGGGGTGCGGGAGCTGGTTGCCCGGGCGCTTGCGGAGCTGGAGGAGGCCGATGCCGGGATGGTTGCGATCCAGGACGACGACCTCTATCCGGAGATCAGCGATCAGCCGTTGCGGGCGGCAATCGGCGAGATCCGCTCGATCCTCGCCGGCTGCGCCCAGGCGGGCAGGGAGCTGCTCAAGGAGTTCGGCCGATAAGGGTTGTCTAAACTAGGGGCGGTGAGCGTGCGGGAGCAACAACGGTGGACCTCGCGCACGGAGCTGCTGCGGGCCTCCCCGCGGATGTTCGAGTCCGACTTCCTGGACTTCTTCTCCCGCGTCCACCCTGCTGTGCCGGTGGTGATCTTCCTGCCGGCGATCGTCGCGCTTTGCTGGTGGGCGCTGCAAGGGCTTGAAGCGGCGGCGTTTGTAGGTTTGTTTGCCGGCGGCTACCTGCTTTGGACGCTTTTTGAGTACTGGCTCCACCGGCTGGTCTTCCACTTCGAGCCGCAGCAGGGGATCGGCGCCAGGCTGCACTGGATCATCCACGGCGTCCACCACGACCACCCAAACGACCCGCTGCGGCTGGTGATGCCGCCGGCGGTGAGCGTCCCCCTCGGCGGTTTGATCTTTCTCTGCCTGTACGGGCTGTTCGGCAACCCCGACGGGGTTGCCCTTGATGCCGGGTTCGTTGCCGGTTACCTGCTTTACGACCTCACCCATTACCACCTCCACCACCATCTGCCCAAGACCAGGTTGGGGAGGCTGCTGAGGGAGCTGCACATGCGCCACCACTTCCAGGACGACACCAAGGGCTTCGGCATCAGCGCCCCCTATTGGGACCTGGTCTTCGGCACCCTTCCCCGGCTGCGCAACCGGGCCGACGGCTAGCAAAAAGACAGCAGAGCCCTGCTCTACACTCGGTGCGTTAGGCCCTCAGGCAGTCAAGGAGCAGAGCGATGGCAAACATCAACAGGGTTGTTCTGACCGGCAACCTCACCGCCGATCCGGAGCTGCGGTCCCTGCCCAGCGGCGCGACCTTGTGCCGGCTGCGGATCGCCTGCAACACGCGGCGGCGCAACGCGCAGACCGGCGAATGGGAGGACAAGCCGAACTACTTCAACGTCACCGTCTGGGGAGGGCAGGCGGAAAGCGCCGCCCGCTACCTTGCCAAGGGCAGGCCGGTGGCGATCGACGGCCGCCTCGAATGGCGGGAGTGGCAGGCGGAAGACGGCAGCAAGCGGCAGACAATCGATATCATCGCTGAGCACGTCCAGTTCCTGGGTTCACCCCGGGAGGCGGGCGGGCCTCCGCCGGTTGAGGCCCAGCCGGAAGCGATCGACAGCCAGGACTTCCAGGACCCGGTGCCGATCGCAAGCGGCAGCCCGCTTGAAGGGGACGAGGAAGTACCGTTTTAGAGCGACAGCGATTGGCCAAACAGCGGAACAACCGAGCGAAGCGCAAGCGGGAGCGCAAGCCAACCAGCTCCCGGCGCAAGCCGTGTCAGCATTGCCGGGAAGGGATCGCTCACGTCGACTACAAGGACGTGGCCGGGCTGCGGCGGTTCATCTCGGAGCGGGGAAAGATCCGCTCCCGCCGGATCACCGGCGCCTGCAGGCGTCACCAGCGGCAGATCGCCAGGGCGATCAAGCTGGCCCGCGAGCTGGCGCTGCTTCCCTACGTCATCGAACTGGGCGCCGAAAGCGCCCGCCGGCTGCGGTCCTGAGCTAGCCGATGGCTGAGGCGATCCTCCTCCAGGACGTGCCGGAGCTGGGCAGCCGGGGTGCAGTTGTCCAGGTCTCGAAGGGCTACCTGCGCAACTACCTGCTGCCCCGCAAGCTTGCCGCGCCGGCGACGCCGGGGATGCTGGAGGAGGCGAGGCGGCGGCAGGAAGCCGAAGAGCGGGCGCGGCGGGAAGCGGAGGAACGGGCCGAGCAGCACGCCCAGATGCTCTCCCGCACCGTGTTGACGATCCCCGCCCAGGCGGGTCCCGACGGCCGGCTGTTCGGCTCCGTTGGGCCGAAGGACATCGTTGAGGCGATCAAGGCGGCCCGTCAGCTCCGCCTCGACCGCCGCCAGGTCCACCTTCCCGAACCGCTGAAAAGCGTCGGCACCTACATGGTCGAGGTGGAGCTGCCCGGCGAACGGCGGGCGAAGGTGAAGACGATCATCGTCGCCCAAGAGAAGCGGGCGTAAGCGAAAACCCCTTCTTTGCTTGAAGGCCGCCCTCCTCCCGGAGAGGGCCGGCCGTACAGTTTTGGACGTGTCAGCTTCCCCGGCCCAGCGAAACGGTGCAGCCCCCCCGCCCCACGAGCTGGAGGCCGAACAGTCGGTGCTCGGCTCGATCCTCCTCTCCGACCGGTCGCTCCCCGCGCTGGTGATCGAGGAGGGGCTGCGGCCGGACGACTTCCTCTTTGAAAAGCACGCCCTGATCTACAAGGCGATGCTTTCCCTCTACAACGAATCCCAGCCGGTCGACCTGATCACCGTCTGCGATCGGCTCGAGCGGGGCGGCGAGCTGGAGAAGGTCGGGGGCAAGGCGGCCCTGGAAGAACTGACCGTGCTTGTCCCCTCGGCGGCAAACGTCCGCCAGTACGCGCGGATCGTCCGCAACGCGGCGTTGCTCCGCCGCCTGCTCAACGCCACCTACGCGATCCAGGGCGAAATCGCCGAGGGGGGAGGGGAGCCGCGGGAGCTTGTCGAGCGGGCGGAGCGCGCGATTCTCGAGGTCGCCAGGGACGATCGGCAGCGCGATTTCCGCTCCGTCGAGGAGATCCTCCACGACGAACTCGACCGCCTCCATCAGCTCTCGTTGGACCGCCGGCCGCTTACCGGCGTCCCCTCCGGGTTCGAGGATCTCGACGTGATCACCGGCGGCTTCCAGCCCGGAAACCTGATCATCATCGCCGCCCGTCCGGCGATGGGCAAAAGCGCGCTGGTCTGCAACATCGCCGAAAACGCCGCCGTCGAGCACGGCGTCCCCGTTGCGCTCTTCTCCCTTGAGATGGCGGAGGCGGAGCTGATCCAACGGTTTCTCGCCTCCCAGACCCCGATCCCCGGCGAGGACCTCCGGCGGGGGAGGGTGCCGGAGAACCGCTGGCCGCGGATCCTGCGCGCCGCCCAGCGGCTCTCGGAGGCTCCGCTTTGGATCGACGACAGCTCCGACCTCGGCCTGCTGGAGCTGCGCGCAAAGGCGCGCAGGCTCCACGGCCAGCTGCGGGACAGGGGCGGGCTTGGGCTGGTGATCGTCGACTACCTCCAGCTGATGCGCACCGACAGCCGCTACGACAACCGGGTGACGGCGGTGGGCGAGCTCTCCCGGGGGCTGAAGCTGCTTGCCAGGGAGCTTGAAATCCCGGTGATCGCGATCTCCCAGCTCTCCCGGGCGGTCGAGCAACGCCCCGACAAGCGGCCGATGCTCTCCGACCTGCGGGAGTCGGGGAACATCGAGCAGGACTCCGACCTGGTGATCTTCCTCTACCGCGACGACTACTACCACGAAGATTCGGAGCGGCTGGGCGAGGCCGACCTGCTGATCGCCAAGCACCGCAACGGCGGTCTGGGGAAGGTCACCCTCACCTTCAAGCGGGAGTACCCGAAGTTCATGAACTACGCGGCCCCCGAGCAGGTTGGCGAACCGGCCTACCTTCCCCAGCCACCGGCCGCCCCGGAGCCCCAGCCGGAGGACCCCCTCTCATACTTCTCGGGTGGCGATGGAGACGAACCGCCCTTCTAGCCGCCCGCGCCGCTGTCCCTTCGGCGAATGCGACGGCAGCGGCTTTGTGATCGACGAGCAGGCGAGAAGGGCGCGGGATTGCCGCTGTCGGCCGCTGCAGATCGCCCGCCGACGCGCGCGGGCGGTGCGGGGCGCGCTGGGCGGGATCCCGCCCCGTTACCGGGACGCCTCCTTCGACCGCTACCCGCTGACGATGGTCGACCCGGAGGTTGTTTCCGTCGCCCGCAGCTACGCCGAGCAGATCAGCGAGCGGATTGCCGCCGGCCGGGGGATCTGGTTCTTCGGCGGGGTTGGGACCGGCAAGACGACGTTGGCGATGGTTGTCGCCAAGGCTGCGCTTGCCAAGGGCCACTCCGTTGCGATCTACTCCCTTCCGGAACTGCTGCGGGTGGTCAGGGACGCGATCGGCAGGGAAGGGGGGGTTGGCGATCCCCTGGAGGCCCTTGCCGCCGTCGATCTGCTGGTGATCGACGACTTCGGCGCCCAGTACTCGACGCCGTGGGCGATCGAGCAGGTCTTCCTGCTTGTCGACGGCCGCTACCAGCACCGTCGGCCGATCGTCACCACCTCCAACCTCGACCCGGAGGAGCTGGCCGAGCAGCTCTCCAGGTTCCGGGGCGACGGCCTTGCCCCCGTCGGCGCCGAGCGGGATCCCCACCAGCTCGGCTGGCGGATCGTCTCCCGCCTGGTTGAGATCTGCGGCGATCCGCTCCCCCTTGGCGACCGGGACCTGCGGCGGGAGTACCGTCCCGCCGGCCAGGGCGAGGTCTCATAGACTGGGGCGGATGCCGGGTATCGTGATCGTTGGCGCCCAATGGGGAGATGAGGGCAAGGGCAAGGTCACCGACCTGCTTGCCGATCAAGCCGACGCGGTCGTCCGCTTTCAGGGGGGCAACAACGCCGGCCACACGATCGTCCGCGACGGGGTGGAGTGGCGGTTTCACCTGATCCCCTCGGGGATCCTCCACCCGGGCAAGATCTGCGTGATCGGCAACGGCGTGGTGATCGATCCGCGGGTGCTCAGCGAGGAGCTGGACCGGCTGCGCGCCCGGCGGATCGACGTCGGCAACCTGAAGATCTCCGCCAACGCCCACCTGATCATGCCCTACCACCTGCTCCTCGACCACGCCGGCGAGGCAAAGCTCGGCAAGCTGCAGATCGGCACCACCCAGCGGGGGATCGGCCCCTGCTACGCCGACAAGGCGGCGAGGCTGGGGATCCGCATGCAGGACCTGCTCGACGAAAAGATCCTCAAGAAGAAGATCGTCGCGGCAATGGAGCCGAAGCGGCTCTCGCTGCGCCCCTACGAAAAGAACCCGGCCTTGGACCTCCACGCGATGACCGAGGAATACCTGACCTTCGGCCACCGGCTGGAGCGCCACATCGCCGACACGCCAAAGCTCCTCTGGGAGCTTTTGGCGGAAGGCAAGACGGTGCTGTTCGAGGGGGCGCAGGGGACGTTGCTGGACATCGATCACGGCACCTACCCGTTTGTCACCTCCTCCAACCCGATCGCCGGCGCCGCCTGCGTCGGCGCAGGTGTCGGGCCGAAGGCGATCGACGAGGTGTGGGGGGTTGCCAAGGCCTACACCACCCGGGTCGGCGCCGGCCCCTTCCCGACGGAGCTGCACGACGAGCTTGGCGAGCTGCTCCGTCGCAAAGGGGGGGAGTACGGGACGACAACCGGTCGGCCGCGGCGGGTCGGCTGGCTTGACCTGGTCGCCCTCCGCTACGCGGTCCGCCTGAACACGATCGAGGCGCTGGCGATCACCAAGCTGGACGTGCTCTGCGGGCTCGACCGCCTCTACGTCTGCACCGGCTACCTTGGCGAGGAGGGGGCGGAGTTCACCGAGTTCCCCTACCACCAGACCGTTCTCCACCACGCCAGTCCGAAGCTCACCGAGCTGCGTGGCTGGCGGGAGCCGATCGGCGAATGCCGGACCCTCTCCGACCTGCCCCAGGCGGCACGGGAGTACCTCCAGTTCATCTCCGAGCAGGTTGGGGTGCCGATCGCGCTGGTTGGCGTCGGCCCCGGTCAGGAGCAGGTGATCTGGACCGGCGAGCCGCGCACCTCCCGGCTGGTGGAGGCGCTCAGCGGCGCTAGCCGGCGCTGAGCAGGTAGGGCCCCTCCTCAGTCCCCGGCCGGTTGAGCGCCTGGTTGGCTGGGGCGACCTCGATCCGCTGATCGGCCGGCGGCCTGCTGCACAGCTCAAGCAGCTCCGCCGGCGAAAGGCGGTTGGCAAGCCACTCGGCCTGGAGGTCGGGATCGGCAAGGACAACCGGCATCCGGCTGTGCAGCTGGGCCGCCTTGCCGACGGCCTGGCGGGTGAGCAGCGCCACGGAGCGGACGCTCGCCCCGTCGCCACCCCTGGCCTCGGTCCAGATCGCCGCAAAGGCAAACGGCGCGCCGCCATCGATCGTGAACCGAAACGGTTGGCGGGCAAGCCCCGGACGCTCGGCGGCAAGCCACTCGTACCAACCGTCGGCTACCTGGAGCGCCCTCCTGCCGGGGTCGGCGAGCAGCCTGGCAAAGGTCTGCTTCTCAAGGGCCGTCTCGGCCCGGACGTTGATCAGGGCGTAGGGGCGCTTGGCGGTGAGCGCCCAGCCGGGCAGAAGACCCCAGCGCATCAGCTCCGCTTCTCGTCTGCCTTCGGCGGCGCGAACCACCAAGACCTCTTCCGTTGGGGCGATGTTGAACCGGCGGGTGCCGCGGCCGTCGGGAAGGCGGACGGCAAACCGTTCGCCAAGCTCCTCCGGACCGGCTGTGTTGGTGTACCGTCCGCACATCTGGCCAGCCACCTCAACGCTAGCCAAACCGGGCGGCGTCCCCTCGGTCTGGCGACGATCGGCTTGGCGGGCCTGCGACGTTGTGAGGGGATCCCCGCACCCCGCAGCGATCGCGTAGGCGGGCAGCTTGCTGTCGGAGCGCGGAGCCGCAGCAACCAAGCGCGGCGCCGCTGGCTGCTTGTCCGCGCGGCGGGGTGCGCCACGCTGCGCTTGTGTTTGCGGACGGTTCGGGTCGGGCCCCAGCTGGCCCGGGTGAACCGGCGGCATGGAGCGGCGCAAGGCCGCTCAAGCGGCAATGCCGAGCGCCGTTTGCTCTCCCCTTTCCTCGGCTGCCGCGCCTGGTTGGACAACCTGCTCGCAGAGGGAGAACGTCTGGGCGAGGCCGACGATCACCGCCACCTCGAGAAGCTCCCGCTCCTGGAGCGTTGCGCCAAGCCGGGCGCGGACCGCCGGCCGCAGCCTGCCGCGTTCGTTCAGCTCGTCGGCGGCAACGATCAGGGCGGCCTGCCGCTCGGTCAGCCCCGGCGCGACGGCGCCAACGCGGGCTTTGCCGACCAGCGCCTGGCCAAGGCCGCGGTCGGTCGCCCAGACCGCCCGCCTGGCAAAGGCCTCCTCCGCCTTTGCGTTGTGCAGGGCACGGAGCAGCACGAGCTCCCGCTCGCTGCGATCAAGCGGCGTCCGCCCGGCCGTTGCCTCGCGCAAGGCGACCAACAGCGGGGCGGCGGAGCGGCTGCGCAGCAGCCGGTTGGCAACCTTTGGCGGAAGTCCAAGCGCTGCGGCGACCTTGGCGCCAACCACCCCGCTTCTATCCAGCCAACCCACGGGCGGATCATACGGTTGGCCGATGTTGGAACCGGTCAGGGACCGTAGCGCAGCGCCAGCGCCCGCCGGGCAAGCGCGCTGCAGGAGCGCAAGGCGGAGACGAACAGGCTGCTGGTTGTGGAGGTGTTGGCGGGGACGCCAAGTTCGGGGATGCCGGTTCTGCCCCGGTGGGGTGGCGCGATCTGGACGCCGTGTTCGCGCATGCAGGAGGCGTAGGCGGCAAGGGCTCCTTCCAGTTGTGCGTAGTTGGCGGAGCTGGAGGTCTGCTGCGCAGCAGTGGAGGTGGCGGTGGTTGTCGAGCTGGCGGCCTGGCGGGAGCCGTGCGAACCGCCGCCGCAACCTGCCAACGCTGCGCAACAAAGCAAAGCCGCTGCTGTCCTCCCCTTCCTGAGCATCGGCGCAATGATCGCAAACCAACCGGCTTTATGGCGCGCACGGGCGACCGTGTCACCTTCGCCCAGCAGTGAGGTGCGTTGGGGGCGCGTCGAGCGGAGATCGCGTGCTCTGTGGTCGGCTGAGGGAACAAGGTGACCGCGGCGCGGGGACGGCGTTGCGGTCAGCCACCGGACGTTCGGCCGGGGCTCGGCTGGTTGGAGGCTGATTCGCGGCGCGGTTGCCGGCGAGGGCGGCGGTGCCGGCCCCGAGATCGAAGGCGCGCGCAAGCTGTCGGACCTCAGCCGGAAGTCGAGGGAGGCGATCCAGGCTGCGAGGAGATGCGCCAACCCTCGCTGGGCGAGCCGGCAGATGGCCCGTGTGGCCGGTGGGAGCGGTCGCCGGCGCAGCGGTGGAAAACCGGCCTTGGTTCTGAGATCCGCTTTGACCCGCCGACCTCCTCACCTTCAATGCAGCTGCCGGCGGGGCTCAGGCAGGGGGAGCGCGAAACCTCTTGCAATTGTTGGCGCCCTCCGGGAGAGAATCGGTTCTGAGGGAGCCCAGATTGGAAGTCTCGCTTCGCCGGGCCGGGTGATCGTGCAAGCCGCCACCGCGTGTTGGTTGCTGCGGCCCGGGCCGCAGCGGAGAAAGGCGCCGGCGGTGAAGCGGCGCCGGGCAGGGGCTGACCAACCGGTCGCCGGGCTGCACCGGGCGGGAAAGAGGAGCAAGAGCTGCCAACGCCGGGCGAGAACCCCCTGGAGCTCAGGCAGCCACCCACGCTGAACCGGCTCGCCTTCCCCCCGCGACCGCAGCAAACGCCTTCGACCCAGGTAGGCGGCGGTTGCCGTCGCTACCTTGCGCCTCCCGGAGGGGGAGCGAGCAGGCCCAGGAGGGCGCCGGCGCTGCCGGCCGCGAGCGTTCGCAAGACGGCGTCAATTTGACCAGACCTTACTTCGGCAAGCTGCCAGAGCGTCAACGCAAGCACCGCCGCAAGCGCCAGCGGCTGCCACAGCGGTGTAAGCAGACGGCTCGAGCCGCTTATCGAGCCGCCGATCATGCCGCCTACCTTCTGTAAGCCGGTCTTGGGGGCTCGGCGAGAAGCCGGCGATGGTGGTCTTCTCTGCGCAGGCGAGGGAGCGATGATGCCGACCAGCGCCCCCGCGAGCCCAGCGCCGATCACCCAGTATTCGTTGACCATGCCGGCTGCGTGGCCGGTGGCGCCAACTATCGCGGCGCCGATCAGAAACGTGACCAGCGAAACGCTCACGCCGCCAACAGCGAGCCGGTAGAACCACAAATCGTGGGGCGCCTCGGGTCTGGACCGGTCCACCTGGGCGTCCTCAAAGTTTGTGCCGTTGTCCTCGGCTTCCCCGAAGGATGGGCCCATCACGATCCCGCTGCGGCGCCAAAGTCGAGCGGCGTTTGTGCGGATAGATGCATTGTCAACAGCACGTTAGCACCTTCCGGCGCTCAACTATGGCGACCACCTAAAGCCACCTCAGCGGCCAACCAGGAGATTGGCAGCTCAATCCGGAGCTGCGTCACCGCGGTGACGATGCCGACGCCCGCTATCGCCGGGTGCCGGGGCTCGCCGCCGTCGCCGTGCGCAACCCCAGCCTCGCGGGCGCGTGCCTGTGGACGAGGGAGGCGCGGTCCGATGCCGCGACGCGCTTGCGGGATAGCGCTCAACAAGGCACCCATCTGCCGTGGCCACAAGACCGCGGCGTTGCCGCCCTTCCTCGAGGGACCGAACAGGGTCTTTCGCTTGCGCGGTGGAAAAGAGAGCTGCCTATCCGCGCGTTTGCCGAGCAGCTTGGCCGTCTGACCGCGAGCGCCTCCTCGGCGGCGTTCGCCCAGGGTCGGAGCTGGCATGGCGCCGCGGATCGATCTGGATGCGAGCGCCGGGCAACTCCAAGCTGCCTTACGGGAATTCCGACGCTGCACGGCACCAGCCCCTCTAGCCGCCGCCATCGGCAGGCGGCCGCGACGTCGCGCGTCCGTGACCGGACCGCACGGCTCGCTCGATCGAGCCTCTGGGTGCGGCTTGCAGCAACCCCTGCCGAGGAAGGTTTCGCCCGGCAAGCCGATGGCCGCAGCTGTCACGTGGCTATCGAGAGGTAGAGATCGGCTCGGCCTTGCGCCGGTACGCGACTGCCGGGCGGCTGGCCGGCGGCACGATCGCTGCGCGCGGCCAGGCCTTCGCTCGTGTCGGTTCGCTGCGGTGGCGGGCGGTGAGCCGGCGCGGTAGCAGCCCACCTGCGGGCATGGCACCGTGCTCGCGCTCCACGTGATCACGATCGCGACGGTCCGCAGCAGAGGCGACCGCCGTCTCCAGAGCGGCCGGCAACGGCAAACGGACCGACCGAGATCGGCAACTCGTCGGTGAGGTCCCTCGCAGCGGTGTGCCCCCGAGCCGGACTCGCTGCGCCGCTTTCAAGGCGCCGTCCTTCGGCCCGGCGTGCAACCTCGCCCTCCGCCCCAGCGGGCAACACGCATACATCATCTTTGTGTTCCAAGTACCTGAAAAGCACCGCGGCCACACCAGGGCGGCGCGGCTGAAGAGCGTCGTCAAGGCTGCTGGTCGGTTGCGGTGACCGGGCTCATCTCGCCGGCCGTCGCTCGCTCGGCCGGCGAGAAGCTGGGGACTTACTGCGGGGCAGCTACTGCCGAGATGGGCGCGGCTGGGTTCGAACCAGCGACCTCTCGCGTGTGAAGCGAGCGCTCTCCCACTGAGCTACGCGCCCCTCAAGCGATTGTAATCGGGGTCGGCAGTTGCAGGCGGACTGCGCAGCAAAGCAGCGCAGACCTCGCTACCTTTCCCGCACATCTTGCGGTTGACCGGCACAGTTGTTCAATCCGACACCAACTGCGGATACTGTTCTTGCACAAGGAAGCGGGAACCAACGTCAAGCACCAAATAGGAGGCTCACATGCCACAGACCAAAAAGTCATCTTCAACGGCAAGCAAGGCGCTGCGCGCCTTTCGCGAACCGCCGGCGTTGAAGCGGCTGTCGAAGTCGCTGGAAGCGGCGCAGGACGCGCTCAGCCAGCTTCAGTCCCACGCGGGCCGGGACGTCAGCGAGGGCGTGCGCGACATCTACAAGGAGCTGAAGACCTTCGTCTCCTCGGCGCGCAAGGACACGACCAAGTTCGCCAAGGCGCTGCAGAAGGACTTTGAAAGGCTCCAGAAGGGGGTGACGGGGGGCGGCTCCTCGAGGAGCTCCAACCGGACGACCACCGCCAGCCGGACCGCTGCCAGCCGGACTACCGCCAGCCGGCGCACCACAACCAGACGCACCACTACCAGGCGCACCGCCACCAAGCGCGCAACCGGCAACGCGACCACCACCTCCGGCAGCGACAGCGCCGCAGACGGCTCTTAGTTCGCCCTTATAAGCTCGGCGCTTTTTTCAATGGCCCCCCAGTGGGGCCATTGTTTTTCAGCTTCCACCCCCCTCACTTGAAGTCGTCTCGGTCGTTCGGATGGTGTCGGTCGGTTCGCTTGACCCTTCTTCGCCCCCGCTCCCGTCCGCGGTTTCCGTGGTCTCGCTGCTTTCCTTGCGGGCCCTTTCCTTTGAGTCGCGAACCGGCGGTTCCGGGCGACTGGCCGATCGCTCGCCCAGGTTGTCTCCCGCGTCCTTGGTCCCCTCGCGCCCTTCTTGCAACTCCTGCGGTCTTTCCGCTCCAACCGTTCGCACCGGCAGCGAGGCTGGAGGGGGTGGCACCGGCGGGCTAACCGTTTCTCGCGGGAGGGGGGCTGAGGCGCGCCGCTTCCGACCGGCTGCCAGTTGCAGGGATTGGCGCTCTGCGCTCGGGGCTGGCGTCGCCGGCAAGCGGGAGGGCAAGGCATCGGGCCGCGGGACCCCCCGGGCGGTGGCGCTTGCCGGCGCTGGGGCCGGCCGTGGTCTGCCCCCGCGGCTTGCGGTAAAGCCACTCCCGGCGGTAATGCCGCCAACCGCCCCGCCGATTGCAAGCAGGGCGATTGCAGCCTTGCCGGCAAGGGAAGCGGCCCCTGCCGTCGCCGCGGCCGGCAGCTCGGCAGCGGACTGGGCAAGCGCCGGTTCGCTTGCACAAAGGCGCTTCAGCAACAGGAGCGGCGTGAGCGCGGTCAGGCCGGCGCGCAAGGTGGCTCTTGCGCGGTAGAGCAGCGAGCGCACCCCGGCCTCGCTTACCCCCAAAGATTCCGACAGCTCCTTGCGGCTGGCGCCGGCAAGGGTTTGAGCAAGCAGGGCAGCTCGCTGGTGTTCGGGAAGCGAGCGCAGCGCCGCCACCAGCTCCCGCAGCTCAAGACGGTTGGCAACCTGATCCTCCACCGAGCGGTTGTCCGGCAGCTCGCCGATCGGCGCCCAGGGCGCTCCCCGGCGCGCCTGCACCGCCTGCAGGTGGCGGAGGATCGCAAACAGCCACGCGCGCGGGCTGTGGACCTTTGCGCCCTGAGAAAGCGCCTGCCAGGCGGCAAGCAACGTTTGCTGGACCAGGTCCTCTGCCTCCTCTCCAGCTCCAAGGCGACGGGCTGCGCGCAGAAGGGCAGGCCGATGGCGGTGGGCAAGCGCCGCAAAGGCAAGCCGGTAGCCACCGGCGGCAAGCGCGGCAAGGCGGGCGTCGCTTTGGAGGCGGAGGAGCAGCGGTGGTTCGGTGGCCATCCTCGCCTCTCTTTTCGGCGCCCGCCGTCGCGCCAATTAGCCGCTAGTCGCCGTGATTGACGGTTTGACCTGCTCCGGCTTCCGACTGCTCCTCTCCTTCGCTGTTGTCGCCTTCCTCGGCTGCATCTTCTCGATCGGCGGCTTCCGTCGGTTCGCCCTCCGCCTTGGCGCCGTCGTTTGCCCCGGTTTCACCGTCGTCGGAGCTGGCGCCGGTGAGGGTGAGGCCGGTTTCGCCCTGCTGGACCTGGAGCTCCACCTCTTCACCGGTTGCGTAGGAGGGGAAGGGCAGGCTGGCCGGCACGTTGACCGTCAGCGTCGCGGCAAGCTTGTTGTCGTCTTCGGCTGAGACCGTGATCGTGCGAGCCGTTGGGTCGAGGGAGATCACAACGCCCTCGATGTCAAAAGGCCCGGTGGTGCTCCCTTCCGATTGCAGGCCTTCGGCTGTCACGGTCCCGTTTGGCTCAAGGCTGCCGGAGACAACCTCCCGCTCGCCAACGGTCGGCAGCGCAGCGGCGGCAATCCGCACCGCCGGGCGCTCATGGACGGTCAGCGAGACTCCCTGCCCGGAGAGGACGAACAGCCGTCTCGCCGGGTTGACGTAGCTGACGACGCCGCGCAGCCGGACGTGCCTTGCGCCACGCTTATGCCTGACGACCTTCAGCGAGCGCAGCCGGTACGTCCCGTCGCGCAGCCGCTGGGCGCGCACGATCACCACCTCGCCGAGGCGCGGCAGCTTGCGGGCGTGAATCGGCCGCATCACCCCTTTGCTTGTTGCCACGGTGAACGACCGGGCGCGCTTGTTGATGTGGACGACCGTTCCGCGGAAGACGGCCGCTCCCCGGTGCGACGGCTTCCCTGCAAAGGCTGCCGGCGATGACACCAGGGCGGCGGCTGCGATCAGAGCTGTGACTGTTGTGCGGTGGAATCTGCTCATCTCGGCACTCCTTGTTGTGGGGTTTTGCCCTCGAAGAGCCGTTTGTTGGAAAAAGGTCGCGCCCGGCGGGGCCGTTGGCGGTCGGACATCCGTTTACGCGGCGCCGGGAGCGGCGCCGCGGGCGGCAACTGGGCTTGGACGAGCAGGCGCAGGCGCTGGGGAGGGCCGGGGCCCGACGAGCGCATGCTTTGCCCGCCGGCGCTAGTCGATCCCGCCGCCGTTCAAACCTTCAGCGGAGGATTCAAGCTCCGTTTCCTGCCCCCCGTCCCTTTGTTGCGGGAGGGGGGAGCTGCGTCCAGCCGAGGGAGGGGAGGCTTCGCCCCTTTCTTCCACGTTGAGTTCGCCTGCCTGGACCTGACCGCTTGGACGACCGCCTGAAGGCGGTGAGCCGCCGCGCCTTACGCTCTCAGGCACCGCTGCGCCGCCTGCGGTCCGGACAGCGATCGGCTGGCGGGCGGTTGGCGGCGGCATGGGGTGCCCTCCGCCGGTGAGCGTCGCGCTCCCAACCAGGCTCCCTGCCGCCGTCGCCATTGCAAGCAGCGCGATCGAGGCCTTCGACGTAAACGCGCCGGTCGGTGGAGGAGCGCCTTCAAGCAGCCGTCCGATCACCGGAGCTGCCAACTGTTGGCCGGCCGACAGCTGTCGCAACAGGAAGACGGGCGTGAGGACGGTGATCGCCGCTCGCAGCGCGCTTCTCGCGCGGTAAAGAAGGCCGCGAACCGCTCCCTCGCTCAGGTTCAGGCGGGCGGCCAGCTCGCTGCGGCTAGTGTTGCCGAAGGCTGCGTGAACGAGGGCTTGCCGCTGTTTGTCGGGTAGTTCGTCCAGCGCGTCGATCAGTTCGCCAAGCGCGGCCCGGCGCAGAACGGACTCCTCGAGGACCGCGCCGTCGGCGAGCTCATCGACCAACGGCAGATGGCCCACATGAGCTCTGTTGATCGCAACGTGGCGCATGATGCCGAACATCCAGGCCCGCGGGTTTGCCGGCGCGGCACCGTTGCGCAGGGACCGCCACGCCTCGAGGAAGGTTTGCTGGAGGAGATCCTCCCCTTCCCCCGGGACGGCAAGCCTGGCAGCCGTTCGAAAAAGCACCTGCCGGTGGCGGGCGACAAACTCTTCAAAGGCGACGACGGACCCCTCGCCCGCAAGCCGGGCGAGACGGGCGTCGCTCTGGAGGCGCATAAGGAGGCGATGCCGCCCGTTCATCCGAGTGCCGCCCGCCACCGGAACGCCGCTTCCTTAGCCGGCCGCAGGCTCCGGAGCCTCGGGGCCGTCCGGGCCCCCCGTTTCTTCCTGCGCTCCTTCCTGGACTTCGGGTCCGGATCCTTCCTGGAGGTTGTCCTGGTCTCCGGCCACCGGCTCCTGCTCCGCTGTGCGGCCGACTTGGTCCTCCAACGCGGCTCCCGACCGAACCACCTCCCCCTCGGAGGCCGCCGCCGTCCGACCCCTGTAGCGGGTGCGCAAGGCCGCACGCGGCCGGGACCGCTTGCCCGGCTTCGGGGTTCCGTGAACCTTGTGAGCCGCCGGGCGGGCCGGCGCGATGGCCGTCGGCAACGCCACCGGGATGGCCAGTGCCGCGACGGCAAAGGCCACCGCTTTGTTCCGTGACATGATTTGCGCTCCTTTCCTCTTGGGTTGCCGTTACACCCCTGAAGTGGCGCTTCTTTCGGAAAGGTCACGGAGAGGCGGAGGGGGAGGGATTCGAACCCTCGTCGGGGGGTTGCCCCGAAGCGGTTTTCAAGACCGCCGCATTCGACCGCTCTGCCACCCCTCCGCGGCCTTTAGATCGTAGCCTGCGCGCGGCAACCCTCTAGACTTGGGGGCTGTCAAGGAGAGGTGGCCGAGTGGCTGAAGGCACTCGCCTGCTAAGCGAGTATGGGGTGAAAAACTCCATCGCGGGTTCGAATCCCGCCCTCTCCGCTTAGCCTTCCCGCTTGCCCTCCAGCGCCCTTGCGGCGATCCCGAGGCTGAGGTCTTCCGGCCGATCGGCGCTGCGGTCGGCCACTTCCAAAGCCTCGCGCAGCTCCCCTGCATCGCCGCCGACCGTCCGTTCGCTGAGCGGTTGAAGCAGCCCGCGCAGCAGGTAGGCGATCCGCACCCAGCCCGGCGCCCAGATCCGCGCCGCGCGCCGCTCGATCCCCCGCTCCACCGCATCGATCGCCTTGACAACCGGTGCCGGTTCCCTGAGGAAGGCCGGGACGCGCCGGTTGAGCCGTTCGGCCGCCGGATGGCGATAGGCGCCGCGGACGATGTCGGTGTCCAGGTAGCCGAAGTAGGCGGCGCCGACGGCAACCCCAAAGGGGGCAAGCTCGGCGCGCAGCGCATCGCTAAGCGCATCCACCCCCGCCTTGGCGGCGGTGTAGGGGCCCATCAGCGGCGCGTGGAGCAGCGCCGCAAGGGAGGCGATGTTCAGCAGGTAGCCGCCGCTGCACTTCAGCGCGCCGACAACGGCCCGATCGGTTCGCCAGACGCCAAGCAGGTTGACGGCAAGCACCCGCTCGACCTGCTCCTCCGGCATCCCGGCAAGGGTCCCGACGTAGGCGATGCCGGCGTTGGCTACGGCGATGTCGATGCCGCCGAACCGCTCCACGGTGGCGGCAACGGCCGCGTCGAGCGCGGCGCGGTCGGTGACGTCGGCCTCGAACCATGCGGCCCGCTCCTCGCCCAGCTCCCGCACGTTCTCCGCCAACCGCTCCGGCTCGAGGCCGACCAGCGCCACCTTGGCCCCCCGGCCGTGGAGCCTTTTCGCCAGCTCGTAGCCGATCCCCCGCGCCGCCCCGGTGATCAGAACGGTCTTGCCGGCGATCGGATAAAGCTGGCCTGCCATGGCCCAAGCCTAGCGGCCGAGACCTTCGGCGGTTGGCTGCCCGCGCTCCTCGCCGGCCGCGCAGACCACGGCGTTGCCGCCAGCGCGCTTTGCTTCGTAGAGGGCCTGGTCGGCGAGCTTGTAGAGGAAGTTGAAGGAGGCGGTTTGACCGCTTGCGCAGGCGGTCCCAAAGGAGGCGGTCACCGCCAGCCCGGCCGGTTTTGCCTGCTCCACAGCCGTCCGCAGGCGCTCGGCGATCTCCGTCGCCCTTCTTCTGCCCACCCCCGGCAGGAGGACGAGGAACTCCTCGCCGCCAAGGCGGTAGATCAACTCGAAGGAACGGAGCTGGCGGCGCAGCGCCGCGGCCACCTCGACAAGGACGCGGTCGCCCCGGTCGTGGCCGTAGGTGTCGTTGATCTGCTTGAAGGAGTCGACGTCGCAGATCACCACCGAGATCGGCCTGCCGCTGATCCGTGCCTGGTGGGCGAGCTCGGCGAAGCGGACCGGCAGGGAGTTGCGGTTGAGCAGCGAGGTAAGCGGGTCGTGCACCGCCGCCTCCCGCTGCTCCAGTTCGGCCGCCTGCATCGCCCAGACGATCGAAAGGAGGCTGAGGGCAAGGCCGGCCGTGGCGATCGCCGGCGTTGGGTTGGCGACCGTCGCCGACGTGTGCGCGCCAACGGTAACCGCCGCCAGGGCGGCAAGGGTGATCGCCAGGGCGACAACCACCACCTGGGGGCGGAACCGCGCCGCGGCAACGCCAAGCGGGAGGACCAGCCAGGGAAGCTCCGGGCTGCGCGGCCCGCCGGTCAGCGCTACGCCGATCGCGATCAGCCCAAGCGTTGTGATGATCGCCGCGGCGCTTACAAGCTCCGGCCTGCTCACCCGCCTGATCGTCAGGTCGACGGCGACAAAGACCACCCCGGCGGCGGCGGCAAGAAGCAGATAGGCCGGGCTCTGCCAGGGGGTTGAGGCGGCAAGGGCGACGGCGATCGCCGCAAGGCTGACGAACCGAAGCGTACGGACGCGGCGGCTTGCGTCAACAAGCCGCGCCCGGTCGAGCTCCGTTGGACAGAGCCATGAGTTGTGGCCTTGCGTGGGCAACCAGGGACCGGTTCGGGAAAAACGGTGGCACCGTAGGGTTCGGCGAAAACCGCCTATGACTTAAATGGGTCGGGAGGCCCCAACACAACAGGCCAGCAAAGGAGGTCGCAAAGATGGCGAAGAACAGCTTCGGGGCGCTTGGCGAGCTTGTCGTCGGAGAGCGCACCTACCGAATCTTTCGGCTCGATGCCCTAGCCGATCGGTTTGAGATCGCAACCCTCCCCTACTCGTTGAAGATCCTCCTGGAGAACCTGCTCCGCAACGAGGGGGAGGGGACGGTTAGCGCCGCCGACGTCGAGGCGCTTGCCTCCTGGTCGCCGGCCGCCCCGCCAAGCAGGGAGATCACCTTTGCGCCGGCCAGGGTGCTGATGCAGGACTTCACCGGCGTCCCCGCCGTCGTCGACCTTGCGGCAATGCGCGACGCGATGGCCGAGCTGGGGGGAGACCCGGCCCGGATCAACCCGCTTGTCCCCGTCGAGCTTGTGATCGACCACTCGATCCAGGTCGACGCCTTTGGCACCAGGCGGGCCTTCCAGATCAACGCCGAGCGGGAGTTCGAGCGCAACCGCGAGCGGTACGCCTTCCTGCGCTGGGCCCAGGACGCCTTCGACAACTTCGCGGTGGTGCCGCCGGACACCGGGATCTGCCACCAGGTCAACCTCGAGTACCTCGCCCGGGTCGTCTTCGGCGACCTGGACCGGGACGGCTCCCTTGCCTACCCCGACACGCTGGTCGGCACCGACTCCCACACGACGATGATCAACGGCCTTGGCGTCCTCGGCTGGGGCGTGGGCGGGATCGAGGCGGAGGCGGCAATGCTTGGCCAGCCGATCCCGATGCTGATCCCCGAAGTGCTGGGCGTTCGCCTGCACGGCCGGCTTCGTCCGGGCGCCACCGCAACCGACCTCGTCTTGACGGTCACCCAGCGGCTGCGGGAAAGGGGCGTTGTTGGGAAGTTCGTGGAGTTCTTCGGCGAGGGGGTTTCCCGTCTGCCGATCGCCGATCGGGCGACGATCGGCAACATGAGCCCGGAGTTCGGCTGCACCTGCGCGATCTTCCCAATCGACGGCGAGACGCTCCGTTACCTTGAGCTGACCGGCCGCGACCGCAGGCGGATCGAGCTGGTCGAGGCCTACTGCAAGGAGCAGGGCCTCTGGCACTACCCCGACGGCCGCGAGCCGCGGTTCAGCGAGGTCCTCGACCTCGACCTGGAAGCCGTTGAACCAAGCGTCGCCGGACCGAAGCGGCCCCAGGACCGGATCTCCCTGGCGGAGGTGAAGGGGGCGTTTCGCCGCTCCCTTGGCGAACTGCTTGGCACCACGCCAAACGGCCAGCTGAAGGGTCACGACGAGGCCGTCGCCGAGAGCTATCCCGCCTCCGATCCGCCGGCAAACGGCGCCCCCGGACACGAGCCCCCGGCTGAGGCAGAGCAGGGCGCAGGCTCCGGCGGAGGGGGGGCGGAGGCGGCGCCCGGTCGCGCCGTCGAGGTCGCTCTCGACGGCGAGGGGTTCCAGCTGCGCGACGGCGCCGTTGTGATTGCGGCGATCACCAGCTGCACGAACACCTCCAACCCCTCGGTGATGGTTGGCGCCGGCCTGCTTGCAAAGAAGGCGGTTGAGCGGGGCCTGCAGCGCAAGCCCTGGGTGAAGACCTCCCTTGCCCCCGGCTCCCGGGTTGTCACCGACTACCTTGAGGTCTCCGGCCTGCTCGATCCGCTGGAGCGGCTTGGCTTTGCCCTGGTCGGCTACGGCTGCACAACCTGCATCGGCAACTCCGGACCGCTGCCGGAGCCGATCTCCCAGGCGGTCCAGGAGCACGACCTGGTCGTCGCCTCGGTCCTTTCCGGGAACCGGAACTTCGAGGGTCGGATCAACCCGGACGTGCGGATGAACTACCTTGCCTCGCCGCCCCTTTGCGTCGCCTACGCGATCGCCGGGACGATGGACATCGACTTCGAGCGGGAGCCGCTTGGCTACGACCGCCAAGGCAACCCGGTCTTCCTGCGCGAAATCTGGCCGGAGGAGCGGGAGATCGCCGAGGTCGTCCAACGGGCGGTGCAGGCGGAGATGTTCCACAAGGACTACGCCGAACTGTTCAAAGGCGACGAGCGGTGGCAGCAACTTGCCCGGGAGGTGGGCGGCGCAGCCTCCGGTCGCTACCGCTGGGATGAGCGGTCTACCTATGTCCGCAGGCCGCCCTTCTTCGACGGGATGCCGGCCGAGCCGCAGCCGATCGAGGACGTTGTAGGCGCAAGGGTGCTGGCGCTGCTTGGCGACTCGGTGACCACCGACCACATCTCCCCCGCCGGGGCGATCAAGCGGGACAGCCCCGCCGGCAGGTACCTGATCGAACACGGGGTTGAGCCTCGGGAGTTCAACTCCTACGGCGCCCGCCGGGGCAACCACGAGGTGATGATGAGGGGCACCTTTGCCAACATCCGGCTGCGCAACCTGCTTGGCGGCGGCGATCCCCTGCCGGAAGGAGGCTACACCCGCCACTTCGGGCCAAACGGCGCCGAGCAGATGACCGTCTATGAGGCGGCCGTCCGCTACGCCCAGGAAGGCCGGCCGCTGGTGGTGATCGCCGGGAAGGAGTACGGGTCCGGCTCATCCCGGGACTGGGCGGCGAAGGGCACGCGGCTGCTTGGCGTGCGGGCGGTGATCGCCGAGTCCTTTGAGCGGATCCACCGTTCAAACCTGATCGGGATGGGCGTGCTGCCCCTCCAGTTCGAAGCGGGTCGGTCGGCCAGCTCGCTCTCGCTGACCGGCGAGGAGGAGCTGACGATCACCGGCATCGAGCAGGCCGTAGCCGCTGTGGGAGAAGGCACCCAGCGGCTTGAGGTCCTGGCGCGGGGCCCGGCGGGGGAGCGGCGGTTTCAGACGATCCTGCGGATCGACACCCCCCGCGAGGCCGACTACTACCGGCACGGCGGGATCCTCCACTACGTCCTTCGTCAGCTTTTGGCAGGAAGGAGTTGAGTTTTCGAGAAAGAGCGGTTATTATCCAAAAAGGCGAGTAGCAAGCGCTACACCTCGCGATCTCTTCCTCCTCTAAGGCCAAGACCGCCCCGCCTCGGGGCGGTCTTGGCCTTTCCGGCGGCTTGCGCCGTTGCAGCCGTTGCCGATCGCGGGCGGGCTCGCTAAGGTGGGCTGGCATGCCGAGAAGGGTGGTTGACCTTGAACAGCAGCTGCTGCTGCTTGAGCTCGAGCCGCCTTTCGACAAGCGGGATGTCCAGCTGGCGCGGCGGCGGCTTGCCAAGCGGTGGCATCCGGACCTTGCGCCGGAGGGCAAGCGGCACGAGCACGAGCTCCATCTGAAGGCGATCAACGAGGCGGCCGACTACCTCGAGCACCTTGCCGAAACCTCCCGGGGCGGACGGGTGAGCAGGAGCGCGGTGCGGGCATCGGCCCAGGCGGCAAGGCGGGCCCGCGCCGAAGAAGGCCGCCGCGCCTACGAAGCCGAGCAGCGCCGCCGGGAAGCAGAAGCCGAAAGGGAAAAGCACGATCCGTTTGGCGCAAGGGTGCCCGACCACTCGGTCGTCCACCGCTACGCCCGCTGCCTCTCCTACCCGGAGTGGGGGGTCGGCACCGTCACCGGCATCTACTTCTCCGAAGCCGGCGACCACGTCCAGCAGTGGGCGCGGGTGAGGTTTCACCATGGGATCAGGACCGTCCCGGCCGGCTCGATGCGGTTTGTCGACTTCTCAAAGCCCGATCCGGCGGCGGAGCGGGCCGAACGGTTTGTGCTTGCCGCCCGGCGGGCGATGGCCGAAGGGGATTACGCCCTTGCCGGCCAGCGCCTTGTCTACGCCCGCGACGCCGAACCGCGCAACGTCGCGATCCTGCGGTTGATGACGATCGCCTTCTGGCGGGCAGGCAACCTCGAGGCCGCCGCCCGGGCGGCACGGGACTGGGCGCGGGTCGACGGCGCCTCGCAGAGCGCAAGGCGGTTCATGGCCCGGATCTACAGGCGGATGGGGGCGGCCGACCTGGCCGCGCAGGTGCTTCGCTCCGTCGCGGCGTAGGATTTCGGCGATGGGCCTGCTGGAGCCGATCCACATCCTGATCGTGCTGGCGATCGCCTTGGTGGTGCTTGGGCCGAAGCGGCTCCAGCGTGCCTTCCAGGCTCTCCAGAGGGCCCGCGCGGAGTTCCTTGCGGCCCAGGAGCGGGAGCGGGGGGAGGACGCCGGTGGCTGACGGCGGCGCCGTCCTCGTCGAGGAGCGGGGCGAGGTCCTGGTGATCACCCTCAACCGGCCGGAGGCGCGCAACGCGGTCAACCTTGAGGTTGCGGAAGGGATCGCCGCCGCGCTGGACCGTCTCGACGCGGAGGCCGGCCTGCGGGTTGGCGTGCTCACCGGCGCGGGCAAGGGGTTTTGCGCCGGGATGGACCTGAAGGCCTTCTCGGAAGGCAAGCGACCGTGGGTTGGCGATCGGGGCTTTGCGGGGATCGTAAGGCGGGCGGCAAGGAAGCCGCTGATCGCGGCGATCGAGGGGTTTGCGGTGGCGGGCGGCCTTGAGATCGCCCTTGCCTGCGACCTGATCGTCGCCGGCAGGGACGCCCGCCTCGGCATCCCCGAGGTGAAGCGCGGTCTGGTTGCCGCGGGTGGCGCGCTGCTTCGCCTCCCCCGGCGAATCCCCTACCACGTCGCGATGGAGCTGGCCCTCACCGGCGATTTCATCTCCGCCCAGCGCGCCTACGAGCTTGGCCTCCTCAACAGGGTCACCGATCCCGGCCGGGCGCTGCCCGCAGCGCTTGAGCTTGCAGCCACGATTGCAAAGAACGCGCCGCTTGCGGTGGCCGCCTCCAAGCAGATCCTCCAGGAGCAGTGGGAGTGGCCGCAGGCGGAGGCCTTCGACCGCCAGGCGCCGATCTCAGACCCGGTGTTTGCCTCGGAGGACGCCCGGGAGGGGGCGCGGGCCTTCGCGGAAAAGCGGGAGCCCCGCTGGCAGGGTCGCTAGCGGGCGGCAAGGGCTCACCGCCGATCCACAGCAGCTCGGACGCCTAGCCGCCGTGGGCGAGGGCGCGGCCGGCGGCGCCGCCTAGACCTTCCGCCGCGGAAGCGGCGCGACGCCGCCCCCTTTTGAAGCCGACGGACCGCCGCCTCGTTGCGGCGCCGGCGGAGGTTCAAGGCGGCTGCCTGACCGGTTGGTTGCAGCTTTGCCGCTCGTCCGCCGTCCAAGGCGAGGTGCTGCCATCGGCACGGACGAGGGGCGGCCGCTTGGGCTACCGCTCGCCCGGCGGCTTGCTTGGGAACTGGGAGATAGGCATGTCGAGGTCAAGGGCGGTGCGGACGATTCGCCGCTGCTCGGCGAGGTGGGCGACCGGGTAGCCCTCGCCCGGGCTTGCCCGCTCCGGCCGGCCGATGTAGCCGAGCTTCAGGTGGGACGGGAGGATCTGGTTCAGCCTCGGGAACATGTGGGCGCGGGCGCCCATGTTCCGGGGCTCCTCCTGGACCCAGCAGATCTCCTGAAGGTTCGGATAGGAGTTGACAAGCGCAAGGATCTCGTTCTGGGGGAACGGGTAGAGCAGCTCGACCCGCCCGATCGCGATCTGCGGCTTGTTCTGGCGCTCGGCGTGGCTGGTCAGGTCGTAGTAGATCTTGCCGGTGCAGAGGATCAGCCTCCGGACCTGGGCGGGATCGACGCCCGGCTCGGCAAGCACCGGCTGGAAGCGGCTCTCCCCGACGAACTCGGAGATGTGGCTTTGCGCCTGGGGGAGGCGGAGCAGCGACTTGGGGGTCATCACCACCAGCGGCCGCTCCTTGGCGATCAGCGCCTGGCGGCGGAGCAGGTGGAAGTACTGGGCGGCGGTGGTCGGGTAGGCGACCCTGATGTTCCCCTCGGCGGCCTGCTGGAGGAACCGCTCAAGCCGAGCGGAGGAGTGCTCCGGGCCGGCGCCCTCGTAGCCGTGGGGCAGCAGCAGGGTGAGCCGGCAGGTCTGTCCCCACTTCGCCAGTCCGGAGACGATGAACTGGTCGATGATCACCTGCGCCGAGTTGGCGAAGTCGCCGTACTGCGCCTCCCAGAGGACGAGCACGTCGGGCTGGCCGGTGAGCCGGGCTTCCTCGGTGGCCTGCTCGCTGTAGCCGTACTCGAAGCCAAGGCAGGCAAGCTCGGAGAGGGGGCTGTTGTGCAGCTCGAAGGGCGCCCGCGCGGAGGGGAGGTTTTGGATCGGCGAGACCTCCTGGCCGTTGATCGCGTCGTGGAGGACCATGTGCCGCTGGGAGAAGGTGCCCCGCTCGGTGTCCTGGCCGGTAAGGCGGACCGGCCGCCCTTCGGCAAGCAGCGTGGCGATCGCCAGCGCCTCGGCGTGGGCCCAGTCGATGATCGGCTTGCGCTCCTCCGTTTCGTTGCCGATCGCCGCCAGCACGTCGGCCCGCCGCTGCAGCTGGCGGACCAGCTTCGGGTGGACGTGGAACCCCTCCGGGACGCGCAGCAGCTCTTCGCCAAGGCCCTTGAGCAGCTCCGGCTCGACCGCCGTCCTCACCTCCGGGCTTGGCGTCCGGTCGAGCTTGAATTCGCTCGTTTCATGCTCCCCCCGCTCGCCCCGTCGTTGCGCCTCCTCGATCCGGGCCTTGAGGCGCTGGTGGAGCACGGTGAGGTTGTCCCACACCTCCTGGCCGATCCGATCGACCTCCTCCTTGGCGACGGTGCCGCGGTCGATCAGCTGCTGAGCCCAGATTTCCCAGACCCGCTTGTGCTGGCGGATCTTCGCGTACATCTCCGGCTGGGTGTAGGCCGGCTCGTCCGACTCGTTGTGGCCGTAGCGGCGGTAGCCGATCAGGTCGATCAGCACGTCGTGGCCGAACTCCTGGCGGAAGGCGAAGGCAAGCCGTACCGCCGCCATGCAGGCTTCGACGTCGTCGGCGTTGACGTGGATGATCGGGACGTCGAACCCCTTTGCCAGGTCGGAGGCCCAATGGGTGGACCGCTCGTCCTCGGGATCGGTTGTAAAGCCGATCTGGTTGTTCATGATGATGTGGATCGTGCCGCCGACCTTGTAGCCGTCCAGGCCCTGGAGGTTGAAGGTCTCCGCAACCACCCCCTGGCCGGTGAAGGAGGCGTCGCCGTGGATCACGATTGGAATCGCCGCGTTGTGATCCTGGCGGGCGTGGGCCCCTTCCCGGATCGTCTGGGCGGCCCGCGTCGCCCCCTCGACAACCGGGTGGACGTACTCTAGGTGGCTTGGGTTCGACTCCAGCTCGACCCTGATCGTCCGCCCGTCGGGCAGCCGGTAGTCGCCGCGGCTGCCGAGGTGGTACTTGACGTCGCCGGTCCCGCCCTGGGGGATCGTCGTGATCGCCTCCAGCGCATCGGCTTCAATCGATGAGGCCCCCTCGAACTCGGCGAAGATCGTGTCGTAGGGGCGGCCGACGTTGTGGGCAAGCACGTTCAGCCGGCCGCGGTGGGCCATCCCGAGGACGACCTTTTGGGAACCGGCCAGGGCGGCAAGCTTGATCAGCTCGTCAAGCATCGGCACGGTCATGTCAAGCCCCTCGATCGAGAACTGGTGCTGGCCGAGGTAGGCCTTGTGCATGAACCGCTCCAGCGCATCGACCTCGATCAGCCGCCGCAGCAGGAACCGCTGCTCCTCGACGGTAAGCGGCTTGCGCAGCTCCCCCGACTCGATCTTTTCCCGCAGCCAGGTCCGCTGCCGATGGGAGGCGATGTGCTCGATCTCGTAGGCGATCGTGCCGCAGTAGGTCTCGCGGAGGTGGGGGAGCACCTCCTTGAGCGTCCGGCCGGGCACGTAGGTCTCCAGGACATCGGCGGGGACAAGCTCCATCAGCCGCTCGTCGAGGCCGTGGTAGGTGGGGTCGAGGGAGGGGTCGCCAACCGGCTCCAGGCCAAGCGGGTCGAGCTTTGCCGCCAGGTGGCCGTGGGTGCGGTAGGCCTTGATCAAGGCCGTTGCGGCGCTTACCGCCCGCAGCAGCTCCCGGTCGGGCTCGCCGGCGGGCACGGCTGGCGCGGCTGCCGGCCTAGAGACCGGGGCAAGCGGTGGCGCCTCGAGGCCGAGGGAGGCGAAGACCGTCTCGTAGAAGCCGTCCTTGCCCTGGAGGAGGGCCTCGATCTCGGCGAGGAACCGGCCGGACTGGGCCCCTTGGATCACCCGGTGGTCGTAGGTTGAGGTCATCGTCATGATCCGCTCCACGCCCAGCCGGGCGGCAAGCTCCTCGGGGATCCCAGGCGGATAGGTGATCGCGCCGGTGGCGACGATCGTGCCCTGACCGGGCATCAGCCTCGGCACCGAGGCGACGGTGCCGATCCCGCCCGGGTTGGTGAGGGTGATGTTCGCCCCCTGGAGCTCGTCAACGGTCAGCCGGCTCTCCCGCGCCCTGTTGACGAGGTCGTCGTAGCGCTCCACGAACTGGGCGAAGTCGAGGGAGTCGGCGCCCTTGATCACCGGCACAAGGAGGGTCCGCTCCCCGTCGCGCAGCTCGACGTCGACGGCGATCCCCAGGTTCACCCCGCCGTCGTCGACGCGGTGCGGCTGACCGTCGATCAGGGCGAAGTGGCGGGTCATCTCCGGCATCCGCTTTGCCGCCTGGACGATCGCCCAGGCGATGATGTGGGTGAAGGAGACGCGCTTGCCGGCTTCCTTGAGTTGGTTGCGCCGGGCGGCCAGCGTGGCAACGGAGATCGTCCGGAAGGAGGTTGCGGTGGGCAGCTCGCGGGAGGCCTCCATGTAGCGGACCAGGGCGGCGGCGCCGCCCCGCAGCGGTTCGGCATGGGGTTGGGCTGCGGTGGGCTGGCCGACCTGGGCCGCGCCGTTTCCGGAGGCGGCGGCAAGGACATCCTCCTTGGTCACCTTGCCGCGCGGGCCGCTGCCGGGGATCGCGGCAAGGTCCACCCCCACCTCCCTGGCCAGGCGGGCGGCAACCGGCGTTGCGTTGGCCGCCTGCTGGCGCTCGGCGACGGCCTGCCGACCGCCGTCGGCTGCCGGCGGGGCGCCCTGCCGCGAAGCGCCTGCGGACTGCTGCGCCGCAGCGCCTGCGGCAATCCGGGCGATCACCTGGCCGACGCCAACGGTCTCCCCCTCGGCGACCAGGATCTCCGCGACCACGCCGCCGGCCGGCGCAGGCAGCTCGAGGTCGACCTTGTCGGTGGAGATCTCAACGATCGTCTCCCCCTCGGCGATCGGCTCGCCCACCTGCTTGACCCAGCGCAGGATGACCCCCTCGCTTACCGACTCCCCCGCCTGGGGGGTGACCACATCGACCAGGGTGGGCCCTTTGGCGCCGCCGTCTTGCGGCTGGGCCGCAGCCTGGTCGGCCTGCCCGCTGCCGGCCCCCTCCGCCGGCCGACCCTGCGCGCCGTTGGGGTCGATCTCGGCAAGCAGCGTGCCGACCTCGATCGTCTCCCCCTCGGCGACGTGGATCTTCTTCACCACCCCGCTTGCCGGTGCCGGGACCTCGGCGTCGACCTTGTCGGTGGAGATCTCGACGATCGTCTCGTTGGCTTGGACCGGATCGCCCTCCCGCTTGTGCCACTGAAGCACGGTCCCCTCGGTCACCGACTCGCCCAACTCGGGCATGCGGACCTCGATCGTCGTGCTCGCTGCCATCCGTTCCACCGTGCACTCTAGCGTCCGCCGAAATCGGACGCGTGGGGCTGAAGGGGATTGCAACAGGCCCTAACGGGCCGCCAAAGATCGGCTGCTTTGCAGGGCGGCTTCCCTGCTGCGCCGGCGCCGGCGGTCCTCCCGGAGGAATTCCAGGGAGCCGAAGAACGGTCCCAGTCCGCCCAGCACCGCGACGGCGACGGCAACCCGAAAGGGCACGACCCGCAGCCGGGCCGCGGTCAGGCAGGCAACCGACATCCCGATCCAGATCAGCCCGTGGGCGAGGCCGAGCACGAAGGTGGCCGGCTGGGGATTGCCGGCTGCAAAGGCGCAGACCAGAAGCGCCGTGTAGATCGCCGAGTGGCAGAGGGAGATCGCCTCGAGGACAAAAAACGCCTTTTCCCTAGCGGCCATCTTCAAGCAGCAGAGCCATCCTGCGCAACGGCTCGCCGGCATGCTCCGGCCAGGCGCCGATCTCGGCCGGCCACCAGGCGTAGGAGTCGTGCTCGGCATCGGGCCGCAGCTGCTCCTCCGCCCCCGGGGCAAGCCAGGCCTGGCCGACGAACATCACCAGGCCGTTGGGCAGCTCGATCAAGGCCTCCCCCCGCAGCGTGGCCGGCTCAACCGACCACTCCTCCTTCAGCTCCCTGGCAAGCGCCTCAAAGGGGTGCTCGAACGGGTCGACCGCGCCACCTGCGCCAAGCGTCCAGCGGCCCGCCCAGGTTGCAACCCAGCCGGCCCGCCGCCCGGCAAGGTAGCGGCCGTCTGCGGCGCGGGCCACGCAGAGCACCGAGAGGGAGCCGGCGGCGTCCCCCTTCACCAGCCGCAGCGCCCAGCGCAGCGGCTGGAGTTCAAGCTCGAGCCGATCGCCTTGCTGGGCGTAGCTCTTCAGCCGGCCGGCAAGGCCGTCGTGGCTTGGCGAGCCGGCCTGGCGAAGCCGCTCGATTGCCGCGTCGGCCTGCGCCCGCTGGTCGGGGGTTGGCGTGAAGGGCTCCTTGCACCAGCGGACGATCAGCTGCTCCTTGCGCCACGGCCCGCGGGCAAGCACCCGCGGTAGCTGCTCCTGCTCTGCGGGGGCCATCAACGCACAGGCTAGTGGTCGCCGACCGGCGGCGTCTAAAGTTGCGCTGTGGCTGAAAGGGGCGCAGGCCGGCGGCGGAAGGTCTGGGGTTGGGGGTACGCCGACGAGCAGCCAACCCTTGCCCAGCTGCGGGCTGCCAAGGAGGGGCTTGAGGCGAGGCTTGGCTTTCCCCTCGGCGAGCCGCGGATGGCGGTGCCGCTTGCCAGGGCGATTTTGCCGCAGCCGCGGCTTTCCGTCCCCCAGCCGCTTGCCCGGTTTGCGTCCCAGGACCGCTACCAGCGCGCCCTCCACGCCCACGGCCACTCCTTTGCCGAGGTGGTGGCCGCCTTTGCCGGTCGCTACGACGACGCCCCCGACCTGGTCCTCTTCCCCCGCAACGAGCGGGACGTAGAAGCGGCGCTGGAGTGGTGCAGCGCCCAGCGGGTCGCCCTGATCCCCTTTGGCGGCGGGACCTCCGTGGTCGGCGGCGTCGCCCCCCGTCTGGACGGCTCCTACAACGGCGTCGCCTCCCTTGACCTCTCCCGGATCGCCGGCGTCGTCGAGGTCGACGCCCTCTCCCAGGCGGCGCGGGTGCTTGCCGGCACGCCGGGACCCCGGCTTGAGGGGGAGCTGCGCAGCCACGGCCTCGCCTTCCGCCACTACCCCCAGTCCTTTGCCTTCTCAACGGTTGGCGGCTGGGTTGCAACCAGGGCCGCCGGCCACTACGGCACCGGGCCAACCCACATCGAGGAGCGGGTGGAGGGGGTCTGCGCCCTCACCCCCGCCGGCCGCCTCCTCTCCCGGCGGCTGCCGGCAAGCGGTGCCGGGCCAAGCCCCGATCGGCTCCTCGCCGGCTCGGAGGGGATCCTCGGGGTGATCACCGAGGTGTGGCTGAAGGTCGTGCGGCTGCCAGAGCTGCGGGCGCGGCTTGCCGTCCTCTTCCCCGACTTCCTCGCCGGTTGCGACGGCCTGCGGGAGCTTTTGCAAAGCGACCTGCTGCCCACCACCTGTCGGCTCCTTGACGAACGGGAGCGGGCCACCTACCTGCCCGGCAAGGGGGCGGTGCTGCTCCTTTCCTTCGAGCGGCGCGGCGAGGGCGCCGAGCGGCAGGCCCGCGCCGAGCTGGAGCGGGCGGCGGCGCTCTTGCGCGGCTGCGGCGGCCGGGTCCTCTCCCGGGAGGTTGGCGGGCGGCGGGGGGCGCAGGAGGCCGCCTACCGCCAGGCCTTTTTCGCCGGCCCCTACCTTCGCGACCTGCTGATCCACTACGGCGCGATCGCCGAAACCTTCGAGACGGCGATCACCTGGGAGCGGCTTGCCGGGCTGTGCGCGGCCGTCGAGCAGGCGGCGGCAACGGTGTTTGAAGGGGAGCGGGGGTTCCGCCTCTCCGTGCGGCTCACCCACGCCTACCCCGACGGCGCCGCCCCGTATTTCACGGTGATCGGGCCCGCCTCCCCTGAGGGCGCCGTGGAGCGGTGGCTTGAGATCAAGGGGGCGGTCAGCGAGGCCGTCCTTGGGGCCGGCGGCACGATCACCCACCACCACGCCGTCGGCCGCGACCACCTTCCCTACTACTCAAGGCAGGCGCCGCGCCCCTTCGCCCTCGCCCTTGCCGCCGCCAAGCGGGCGGTGGATCCGGCCTGGGTGCTCAACCCCGGCGTGCTGATCCCGCCAGCGGCCGATTTGCAAAGGTTGTTGGGATGAAGGTTGCGATCCTTGGTCCCGGGGGGGTTGGCGGGCTGCTTGCGGCGCTCCTTGCGCGCGCGGGAAAGGAGGTGGTTGTCGTCGCCCGCGAGGAGACGGCGGCGGTGATCGAGGAGCGGGGCATCTCCGTCCGCTCCGTCCTGTTCGGCGAGTTCACCGCCAAGCCGGCCGTCACCGCCCGCCTCGCGGAGCCGGTTGACGTGCTGTTCGTGGCGACAAAGGCGGTGACGCTGGACGAAGGGCTTCAGCGGGTGGCCGGCGAGGTTGGCCTTGTCGTGCCGCTGCTCAACGGCCTCGACCACATCTCCCTGCTGCGCGGCCGGTTCGGCGCCCGCAAGGTCGTTGCCGGGACGATCAGGGTGGAGTCCGATCGGCCGCAGCCCGGCGTGATCGTCCACACCAGCCCCTTCATCTACGTCGAGCTCGCCTCCCGTTACCCGGAGGCCAAGCCGAGGCTTGAGGAGATCGCGGCGCTGCTTGGCGAGGTGGGGGTGCCGGCGGCGGTGAAGGAGAGCGAGGCGGAGGTGATGTGGTCGAAGCTGGTGCGGCTGAACGCCCTGGCCTGTCTGACCTCCGCCTACGACCTTCCCCTTGGCCGGATCCGCTCCACGCCGGAGCTCTTCGACGAGCTCAAGGCGGTGATCGCCGAGGGGGCCGCCGTAGCCCAGGCCGAAGGGGCGGCGATCGGCGCCGAGGAGGCGCTCCGGGAGCTTGAGCTTGCCCACGACTCCCTCGGCTCCTCGATGCAGCGGGACATCGCCGCCGGAAGGGAACCGGAGCTTGACGCGATCCCGGGGGCGGTGCTGCGCGCCGCCGAGCGGCACGGGCTGCGCTGCCCGACGATCGAGCGGCTGGTCGGCCAGATCGCCAAGCGGGCCGCCCAGCGGGTCGGCTAGCGCTCCTGGGGCTCGCCGCCGGGCGGCAGCTGCCGCTGGACGGCCGGGACGACGACCTGGAGGACGACGGGCCGCCGCGCCTCGCCCTCCTCGACGTCGCCCTCGTCGTGCTGGCCGTCGCAGAGGATCCGGAAGTTCCCGCTCACGCCGCCGTCCACGTGGACGGTGATGCCGGGCAGGATCTCCTCGCCCTCTTCAAAGCCAAGCCGCTCCAGGTCGAAGTAGGAGAGGCCGATCCCCCAGGCGTGGTGGGTGGGGTTTTCCCGGTCGTGCTGGGCGAGCGCTTCGGCGAACCGCCTGAGGTTCTTCGCGACCTTTTCCGTCCGCTCGTCCATCGGCTCTTAGAAAAAACTAGCTGCTTTTCCGCTCGATCAGCTCGATTCTGTAGCCGTCCGGATCGCGGACGAAGCACAGCCGGTTGCCGCCCTCGCGGACGGTGTAGGGGGGCCGCTCCGGCTCGATCCCCTGCTCCTTGAGCGGGGCGAGGGTGGCGTCAAGGTCCTCCGTGGCGAGCGCGATGTGGCCGTAGCCGCTGCCCAGCTCGTAGTGGTCGACGCCGAAGTTGTAGGTGAGCTCCAGCCTCGGCTCCTGCTCTTCGCCCGGGAAGGAGAGGAAGACGTTGACCGCCTCGTCGCGGATCGGCAGCCGGCCGACCTCCTTGAAGCCAAGGGCCTTGTAGAAGGCAAGGGAACGGTCGATGTCGGTGATCCGGTAGCAGGTGTGCAGGTAGCGCATAAGCTGATCTAGAGGAATAGCAGGATGCTGATCGAGCGCTCCCTTCACCCCCAGTTTCTCTCCAACAGCTATCTGGTGGCGGCAGGCCTGAAGGGGCAGGACGGCCCCGCGGCGGTGATCATCGACGCCGGCGGCCCGGTTGAGCCGTTGATCGAGGCCGCCGAGCGGCTCCACCTCCGTCCCACCCACCTGCTGCTCACCCACCACCACTTCGACCACGTCTGCGAGGCGGCCAAGCTGCGCGCCCGCTATCCCGGCCTAGAGGTGCTGCTCCATCCCGCCGAGCTGGCGCTCCTTGAAGAGCAGCTTGACGCCCGACCGCTTGCCCCCGGGGCGGTCCTGGAGCTTGGCGGCCTGGAGGTGAAGGCGCTCCACACGCCCGGTCACACCGCCGGGATGCTCTCCTACTACATCCGCAACCAGCAGACGGGGGAGGGGGCCGTCTTCACCGGCGACACCCTGTTCAAGGGGTCGGTGGGCGGCGTGCACGCCTCCGGCCACACCACCTTTGCCGACCTGCGCCGCTCGATCATGGAGGAGCTGATGGGGCTGCCGGAGCAGACGGCGATCTACCCCGGCCACGCCGAGCCCTCGAGCGTGGCGCGGGAGTGGGAGGAAAACCCGTTCATCCGCCTTTGGCGGGGCCTTGACAGGGAGGCGGCAAGACCGTGTCGGGCGCTGGGCAGGGACGCCCAGCTTGTCCTGCTTGCCAGGGACTACGACGGCGGCACCAAGGCCTGGGTGCGCTGGCCGGACGGCAGCGACGACATCCTCCCCGGTTCGCGGGTTCAGGCTCTTTAGGCGCCAACGCCTAGAATCGAGGCGTGGCGCGCTCCGACAAGATCCCAACCTCAAGGGTGCGCCGCACCGCCAGGGTAGGAAGGCTTGCTGCCGAGGAGGCGGTGAAGCAGCTGGGCACCAGGGCCGCCAACCTCGCGCGGGACGAGCGGGCGGCGCAGGAGGCGTTGGCGCGCCGCCAGGTGGAGACCGCCAAGCAGATCGTCGCCGCGTTGGGCCAGATGAAGGGGGCGGCGATGAAGATCGGTCAGGTGATGTCGTTCCTCGACGTCGGGCTTGTGCCGCGGGAGTACCGGGACGAGTTCCAGCGGGAGCTGGCAAAGCTTCGCGACGCGGCGCCAACGGTCTCCTTCGAGCAGATGCGGAAGGTGATCGAGGAGGAGCTGGAAGAACCGCTTGAGGAGATCTTCGCCGAGTTCGACACCGAGCCGATCGCCGCCGCCTCGATCGGCCAGGTTTATCGGGCGGTGCTGCGCGAGGACGGCCGGGAGGTGGCGGTGAAGGTCCAGTATCCGGGGATTGCCGCGGCGGTGCGGGCAGACCTCCAGAACCTGGAGGTGATCATGCGGCTGCTGAAGGGGCTGACCCCCAAGCTCGACGCGAAGGCGATTGCCGCCGAGGTGAAGGCGCGGATCGGCGATGAGCTCGACTACGAGCTCGAGGCGCAGAACCAGCGGGCGCTTGCCCGGATCTTCGAGGGCCACCCGTTTGTGGCGATCCCAAAGGTGGTCGGCCACCTCTGCAGGGAGCGGGTGATGGTCAGCGAGCTGGTGCGGGGAAAGCCGTTCGAGGCGCTGAAGGGGCTGCCGCTTGAGGCGCGCAACCGGATCGGCGAGATGATCTTCCGCTTCTACCTGGGGTGCATGTACCGGCTCCACCAGTTCTCCGGCGACCCTCATCCCGGCAACTTCCTGCTTCTGCCCCCCGCCTGCGGTCCCGATCTCCCCTGGCGGGGGGAGCGGCTTGCCTTCTTCGACTTCGGTCTGTTCAAGCGGATCAACCCCTCCGCGGTCGAGCTTGAGCTGGCCGCCCAGCGGGCGGTGATCGAGGGGGACGCCGACCGCCTCCACAAGCTGCTTGCCGACGCCGGCTTTCTGCCCGAGCCGCAGCGGGTCGACCCCCAGCACCTGCTGGAGTTCGTCCGCGACGGGATCTGGTGGTACGCAACCGATCGGGAGGTGGAGCTCACCCCTGAGGTGGCAACCCAGGTGATGATCGAAAGCGCCGACCCCCGCTCCCGCCACTTCGCCGAGATGCGCCACCAGACGATGCTCCCGGAGCACCTCTTCGGCCGCCGGATGGAGATGTTGGTGCTTGCCGTCCTCTCCCAGCTGCGGCCGAAGGTGAACTGGCATCGGATCGCCCGGGAGTGGATCTACGGCGATCCCCCTCAGACCGAGCTCGGCAGGCTGGAGGCGGAGTTCTTTGCGGCCTCGCCCTTTCTGCCGGCGGCGCCAAGGGGCTGAGCCGGCGTTGCAGGCCGCCCCGGGAGGGGTGCCTTGCCGAAGCCGGCGAGGGGCAGCGCGACCTCCCGGCGGCGCCCGGCCGGCCCCTAAAGGACCTGGATCTGCAGGAGGGAGGTGGTGCCGGGCCGACCGCTTGGCAGGCCGGCGGTGATCCCAACCCGCTGGCCCGGCTTGCACCAGCCGAGCTCGACGACCCGGCGGGCCGCCTCGGCGATCAGGCCCTCCGTTGTCTCGTGCCGGCGCATCGGCGCCGCCTGGACGCCCCACATCAGCCCGCAGCGGCGGACGGTCTCCCGACCGGGGGAGAGGGCGTAGATCGGGACGTTTGGCCGGTGGGCGGAGACCAGCCGGGCGGAGCGGCCGGAGAGGGTGGGCACCACGATCGCCGCCAGCCCCAGCTCCCGGGCGGCGACGCAGGCGCTGTGGGCGACGGTGTAGGCGGGATCGCGGGCCGTGCGGCGCACCCTGTGCTGGTTCCACTCCTCGTAGCCGGCGATCTGCTCCGTTTCGGTGGCAATTGCCGCCATCATCGCCACCGCCTCGACCGGGTAGTTGCCGATCGCCGTCTCCTGGGAGAGCATCACCGCGTCGGTGCCGTCGAGGATCGCGTTTGCGACGTCGGCCACCTCGGCCCTGGTCGGCCGGGAGGAGGTGACCATCGAGTCGAGCATCTGGGTGGCGGTGATCGACGGTCTGGCAAGTTCGCCGGCAAGCCGCAGCAGCTGCTTCTGGACGATCGGCATCCGCTCGATCGGCAGCTCGATGCCGAGGTCGCCGCGCGCCACCATCACGCAGTCGGCGGCCTTCAGGATCTCTTCGGCGCGGTCGACTGCTTCCGGCCGCTCCATCTTCGCGATCAACGGCAGCCGGGTGTGGCGGCGGACGTAGTTGACGTCGTCGGGACGGCGGACGAAGGAGAGGGCAACCATGTCGACCCCGATCTTTTCGCCGTGGCGCAGCAGCTCAAGGTCCTCTTCCGGAACCGCCGGCAGCCCGTCGGCAGGTCCGGGGATGTTCACCCCGCTGCGGGAGGAGACCGGCCCGCCGACCTCGACCTCCGCCTCAAGCTCGCCGTTCTCGGGACGGGCTGCCACAACCCGCAGCCGGATCGAGCCGTCGGCGAGGTAGAGGACCGAACCGGTTTCAACGGCCTCGGCGAGGCCGGCCCAGCCAACCCAGAGGTGGTTTGCATCCCCCTCCCGCTCCTCGCTGCCGCAGCCGATCAGCAGCCGTTGGCCGACCCGGAGCTCGACGACCCCGCCGGCAAGGGGGCCGATCCGGAGCTTCGGTCCGGGCAGGTCCTGGAGGAGGGCAACCGGTCGGCCGGCCGCCGAGGCGGCCTGCCTGACCAGCTGGGCCGTCCGCTCGTGGGTCTCAAGGGTGCCGTGGGAGTAGTTGAGGCGGGCGACGTCCATCCCGGCCTCAACCATCCGCTTGAGGACCTCCAGCTTCGCCGAGGCGGGGCCGATCGTGGCGACGATCTTCGTCCTGCGCACGCCAAGCAAGGTAGCGCCCCCGCCAGCCGTTACCCTCCAGCTGTGGCGCCAGAGCGTGAAAGCCGGGTCGGCAGAAGGCGGGAGGTAGGTCGCGGGGAACGGGTTGGCCCGGGCATCTTCCGGCTCCGCCTGCCGCTTCCCTTCCCCGGGGTGCCCCACTGCAACGCCTGGGCGGTCGGCGACGCCGAGGGGTTTGTGCTGTTCGACACGGGGATGTACGCCGAACGGAGCCTGCGCGAGCTGGAAAGGGCGCTTGCCGACTGCGGCCTCTCCCTGCAGGGGGTGGAGCGGATCGTCTGCACCCACGCCCACCTCGACCACTGCGGCGCCGCCGGGCCGATCAAGGAGGAGACCGGCGCCCCCTTCCTCCTTCACCCCAACCACCGCCATCTCCGCCGGCTTGTCGACGACCCCCAGGCGCTGCTTGCCAGGCAGCTGGAGGTGGCGCGGCAGTGCGGGGTGCCGGAGGAGGCGCTCCGCCGCTACGAGTCGCTGCGCCGCTCCCGCAGCGGAGAGGCCTACCCGGTCCCCGAGCCGGACGGTCCGCTTGCCGAGGGGATGGTGATCGAGACCAAGGTCGGCCCCTGGGAGGTCTACGAGACCCCCGGCCACGCCCCCTCCCACGTCTGCTTCTTCCAGCCGCAGCGCCGCCTGCTGATCTCCGGGGACCACCTGCTCGGCCGGGTATCCCTCTACTTCGACTACGGCTACACCCCCGACCCGGTGGGCGAGTTCCTCGGCTCCCTGACGAAGGTGGAGCGGCTCTCGGCGCGGCTTTGCCTCGCCGGCCACGGCCGCACCTTCTCCGACGTCCAGGAGCACATCGACGCCACCCGCCGGCTGATCAGCGAACGGCTGAGCGCGCTGCTTGCCGCCCTTGCCGAGGGGCCGCTCACCGCCTACGAGCTGGTCCCGCGGATCTACGGCCAGCCGGTCTCCGAGCTGAACGCCCACTGGCTGATCTCGAAGGTGCTCTGTTACCTCACCCACCTGCGCCTCCAGGGGGCCGTCGAGCTTGCCGAGGTCGACCCCGAGCGGTGGCGGGCGACCGCGCGGGCCGCGGCGCTTGACCTGGAGGCGGTGGTTGCCGGCCGGCATGCGGATTAGCGAGCTGCTTGAGCTGGGGCGGGCGGAGGGCAGGCCCGTCTTCTCCTTCGAGTTCTTTCCCCCGAAGACGGTGGAGGGGGAACGTAACCTCCACCTCGCCTTGGAAGCGCTTGCCCCCCTTGAGCCGGCCTTCGTCTCCGTCACCTACGGGGCGGGGGGCACCACCAGGCAGCGGACGGTGCGGATCGTCAAGGAGCTGAAGGCCGCCTACGGCCTTGAGGCGATGGCCCACCTCACCTGCATCGGGGCGACCGTCGAGCAGCTGCGCGAGGTGCTTGGCGAGTTCGCCGAGGCGGGCATTGAAAACGTCCTTGCGCTGCGCGGCGATCCCCCGCCCGGCGAGCCGTTTCAGCCAACCCCCGGCGGCCTGCGCTACGCCTCGGAGCTGGTCGGCCTGATCAAGCGGGACTTCCCCTTTTGCGTGGGGGGCGCCTGCTACCCGGAGACCCACCAGGAGGCCGCCACCCCGGAGGAGGACATCGCCCATCTCCGGGAGAAGGTGGAGGCCGGCGCCGAGTTTTTGATCACCCAGCTTTTCTTCGACAACCGCCACTACTTCGACTTCGTGGCGCGGGCGCGGGCGGCCGGCATCGAGGTGCCGATCATCCCGGGGATCCTGCCGATCACCCAGGTCGGCCAGCTGGAACGGATGACCGCCCTCTGCGGGGCGACGATCCCGCAGGCGCTCCACCGCGAGCTCCAGGCGCGCAGGGAGGAACCGGAGGCGGTGCTCGACCTTGGCGTCGCCTACGCCACCCTCCAGTGCGCCGAGCTGCTTGAAAGGGGGGCGCCGGGGATCCACTTCTACACGCTCAACCGCTCGCCGGCGACCAGGGCGATCCTCTCCGCGCTGAAGCTGAGCAGGCCTTGGGAGCGGGGGCGCGCAGGGGTGGAGGTTGCGCTCCGACGGAGGTGAGCTGAGCGGGGTGCGCCTGCTGCGCAACCCGCGCGCCAGGCGGGTTGTGATCAGGGTGCTGCCGGAGGGGGTGGTTGCGGTGACCGCCCCACCGTGGCTGTCCCGGGCGGAGGTTGCCGAGGCCGTTGCCCGCAACCGCCCCTGGATCGCCCAGCGGCTCGCCGAGCACCGTCGCCGCGCCGCCCGGCTGCCCGGCCGGGACGGCACGCTCCCCTACCTGGGCCGGAGGTTGCGGGTGATCGCCCAGCCGGGCAGGAGGCGGCCGCGGCTCTTCCTCGAGGAGGGGGTGATCCTGGTCGGCGAGGGCAACCAGGCGGCGGCGGTGGAGCGGCTCTACCGCCGGGCGGCCCGCAGGGAGGTGGAAAGGCTGCTTTGGCCGTTGGCAAGGAAGGCCGGCCTGGCGCCAAAGGCGGTGCGGATCGGCGGGCCGCGGAGCAGGTGGGGGTCGTGCTCCTCAACCGGTCGCCTCTCCTTTCATTGGGCGCTTTTGCTTGGCCCGGAGGCGGTTCTGCGCTACGTCGTCTGCCACGAGCTCGCCCACCTGCGGGTGCCGAACCACTCCCCCGCCTTCTGGCGGCTGGTTGGCGAGCTTGACCCCGGCTACGCGGCGGCAAGGCGGTTCCTTGCCGCCGAGGGGTGGCGGCTGCGCCTTGCCGACCCGCTTTACGGCCTGCCCGGCTAGCCGCGCTCCTCGATGGGGATGTAGGTGCGGTCCCGCTCGCCGGTGTAGATCTGGCGGGGCCGGGCGATCCGCTGCTCCTCGTCCTCCACCTGCTCCAGCCAGTTCGCCACCCAGCCGGCGGTCCGGCCGATCGCAAACATCACCGGGAACATCTCCACCGGCAGGCCAAGCGCCTCGTAGATGATCCCGGAGTAGAAGTCGACGTTTGGATAGAGCTTGCGGGAGATGAAGTACTCGTCTTCAAGGGCGATCTTCTCAAGCTCCATCGCCACGTCCAGGAGCGGGTTGCGCCTGCCCACCACTTCCATCACGTCTTCGGCCGCCTGCTTGATGATCCGGGCGCGGGGGTCGTAGTTCTTGTAGACCCGGTGGCCGAAGCCCATCAGCCGCTCCCTGCCTTCCTCGACGCCCTTGAGGAAGTCGCGGATGTTCTCCTTCCGTTCGATCCGCTTGAGCATCCGCAGGACCGCCTCGTTTGCGCCGCCGTGGAGGGGGCCGTACAGGGCGGCGACGCCGGCCGCCACCGCCGAGTAGGGGTCGGGCCGGCTGGAGGCGACCCACCGCACGGCGCTTGTCGAGCAGTTCTGCTCGTGGTCGGCGTGGAGGATGAACAGGACGTCAAGCGCCCGTTCCAGCCGCGGGTCGGGCCGGTAGCGGAGCTCGCTCATCTTGTACATCATCGAGAGGAAGTTGCCGGGGTAGGAGAGCTCGTTGTCCGGGTAGACGTAGGGCTGGCCGCGGCTGTGCCGGTAGGCGAAGGCGGCCAGGGTCGGCATCTTGGCGATCAGCCGCACCACCTGGAGGTAGCGGACCTCCGGGTCGTCGATCGCCTTGGCGTCCGGATAGAAGGTGGAGAGCGCGCCGACGGCCCCCAGCAGCATCCCCATCGGGTGTGCGTCGTGGCGGAACCCCTGCATGAAGCTCTTCACGTTCTCGTGCACGAAGGTGTGCATCGTGATTTCGTAGGTCCAGCGGTCGAGCTGCTCCTTTGTCGGCAGCTCCCCGTGGATCAGCAGGTAGGCAACCTCCAGGTAGGTGGACCGTTCGGCAAGCTGCTCGATCGGGTAGCCGCGGTACTGGAGGATCCCCCGGTCGCCGTCGAGGTAGGTGATCGCGCTCTTGCAGGCCGCCACGTCGGCGTAGCCGGGGTCGTAGAGGAGCAGGCCAAGGTCGTCGTCGGAGGCCTTGATCTGCCGCAGGTCGGCGCCCCTGATCGTCCCGTCGGCGATCGGCAGCTCGTACCGCCTGCCGGTGCGGTTGTCGATCACGGTCAAGGTCTCCCGACGCTCCTCCACACCGCTTGTGCCGGCGCTGGGTTGGGCGGTGGTGGTGTCCATCTGCGCTCCTTTCTGGCTAGCCGCTTCTCCCTTACACCTCGATTATGGGGCAGGGAGCCCCAGCACCACCCCCCTTACCGTCCGGCCTGGCCGCCGCTTGGCAGCGGTGGGGCGCCGTAACGGCTCTCCGTTGCCTCCCGCTGGTCCTGGTAGTGGCTGCCGAGCTGGTGGTGGCCGTAGGGGCGACGGGCGGGCCGATCGAGCGCCATGAAGGAGAGCTGGGCGATCGGCAGCCCGGGGTAGAGGCGGATCGGCACCCGCGCCAGGTTGTTCAGCTCGAGGGTGAGGGTTCCCCGCCAGCCGGGGTCGCAGAAGCCGGCCGTTGCGTGGACGATCAGGCCGAGGCGGCCGATGCTTGACTTGCCCTCGATCCGGGCGACGATGTCGGGGGGCAGCTCGACGTGCTCAAGGGTCGTGCCCAGACAGAACTCCCCGGGGTGGATGACAAACGGTTCATCGGGGCCGATCCTGATGATCTCCGTCGTTCCCCGCGGCGGGTTGCGCAGGTCGATCGCGGTCAGCTTGTGGTTGTGGAAGACCCGGAAGGAGTTGCCGAGGCGGAGGTCGAGGGAGGCCGGTTGAACGAGGCTCGGCTCCCACGGCTCGATCTTGATCCGTCCGGCCTGCACAAGCTCGATGATCGTCCGGTCGGAGAGGACCGAGGAGAGGTTGCCCGCCATCGGCTAAATAGTGCCAGCTAGCCGGCGGCTGCAAGGTCGCGCAGCGGCAGGGGCGCCGGGGTGAAGGAGCTGAAGCGGGCCAGCTCGGCGTACCGCTGGGCAAGCTCCTGCGGCTGGAGCCGTTGGAGCCGCTCGGTGCCAAGGCCTTCGACGTTGAAGGAGGCAAGGGCGATCCCGCAGGCAAGCGCCTCCCGCAAAAGCGCCTCGTCGATCGGCCGGCTGCGGTTGGCGGCGACGTAGCCGAGAAAGCCGCCGGCAAAGGTGTCGCCGGCCCCGGTCGGGTCGATCACCTGCTCAAGGGGGTAGGCCGGCAGCGAGAAGAAACCTTCCGGCGTGTACAGGGACGCCCCGAACTCGGCCTGCTTGCAGACGACCGCCTGGGGGCCGAGGGCAAGCAGCCGCTGGGCGGCGGCGTAAAGGGAGGGGAGGCCGGTCAGTTCCCGCAGCTCGGCGTCGTTGAGGATCACGCAGTCCACCTCGCCGATCGCCGCCTCCAGTTCCCCCCGCTGCCCCTGGATCCAGATGTTCATCGAGTCGAGCGCGGCGAACCGGGGCGAGGGGACCTGGGAGCGCACCCGCCGCTGGAGGCTCGGCTGGATGTTGGCCAAAAACAGGACGTCGGCCCGGCGGGCCCGCTCCGAAAGGGTGGGGTTGAAGTCGGCGAAGACGCCCAGCCTCGTCTCGTGGGTTGTGCGGCTTGCCATGTCGAAGCCGTACTCCCCCCGCCAAAAGAAGGTCTCCCCCTCCGCCACCCGCTCGATCCCCGAGACGTCGATCCCCCGCTGGCGCAGGACGGCGAACTCCTCCTCGCCGAAGTCGCCGCCGACCCTGCCGACGACGTGGACCTCGTCGAAGAAGGAGGCAGCCAGCGCGAAGTGGACGGCCGCCCCGCCAAGCACCTTCTCCCCCTGCGCAAACGGCGTGCGCACCGCGTCAAAGGCAACCGAACCGACAACCGCGATCACGCCGCCACCATACCCGGCCTGCGCAGCGCCGCGCTTGCTCCTATGCTCGGGCTTATGGCAAAGCGGTTCGATCAACTCGGACTGAAACCCGAGACGCTGGCGGTGCTCCGCCAGCTTGGCTACCGGGAGCCGACGCCGATCCAGGAGCTTGCGATCCCGCCGCTGCTGGAAGGTCGGGACCTGATCGGCCAGGCGCAAACCGGCACCGGCAAGACGGCGGCCTTCGGTCTGCCGTTGGTTGAATCGTTTGACCCCTCCCTTCCGGAGGTCCAGGGGCTGGTCCTCACCCCGACCAGGGAGCTGTGCATCCAGGTCACCCAGGCGCTGCGCGCCTACGGCGCCGGCAGGGGGCTGCAGGTGGTCGCCCTCTTCGGCGGCGCCCCGATCAGGGGCCAGGAACTGCAGCTGCGCAAGGGAGCCCACGCCGTGGTCGGGACCGTCGGGCGGCTGCGCGACCTGATCTTCCGCGGGGCGCTGATCCTCCACGATGCCCGCTACGTCGTCCTCGATGAGGCCGACGAGATGCTTGACCTCGGCTTTCTCGAGGAGGTCGAGCAGATCCTCAAGGCGACCCCGAACGGCAGGCAGACCGCGCTGTTCTCGGCGACGATCCCGCCGGAGATCGAGCGGCTGGCCGATCGCTACCTCTACGAACCGGTTGTCGTCAAGGTGGAGCCGGAGCGGCCGACGATCGACACCGTTGAACAGTTCAAGCTCGAGGTCTCCGGCCAGGACAAGGAGGCGCGGTTGCTGGAGGTGCTTGAGCGGGAGCGGCCAACCCAGGCGATCGTCTTCGTCCGCACCAAGCTGCGCTGCGAGCAGCTCTACCGGGCGCTGCGCGCCAAGGGCCTGGCCGTCCGCGCCCTCCATGGCGACATGACCCAGGGCCAGCGGGACGGGGTGATGCTTGCCTTCAAGGAGGGCTCGCTGCCGCTGCTTGTGGCAACCGACGTCGCCGCCAGGGGGCTTGACATCTCAACGGTCACCCACGTGATCAACTTCGACGTTCCGCTCACCCCGGAGACCTACGTCCACCGGATCGGCCGGACCGGCCGGATCGGCCGGGAAGGGCGGGCGATCACCTTGATCGAGCCGGCTCAGCGCAAGCAGTGGAACGCAATCGAGCGGGAGCTGAAGGTCTCCGTGCCGGCCTGGCGGCCGGGGGCAACCAGCGGGCAGAAGGCCCTTGCCAGGCCGCGGCGGCACGAGAAGCCGCGGGAGGCGCAGCGCCGGGAGGAGCCGACGGCAAGGCTGCTGGTCGGGGCGGGGAGAGCCCACGGCCTCTCCGTCGCCGAGCTGATCGAGCTGGTTGCGCAGCGGACCGGGATCGATGGCGAGGAGCTTGCCGAGGTGGTTGTGCTCGAGCGGTTCTCGCTGTTCTCGCTGCCCGCCTCCCGGGTCGAGGAGGTCCTCGAGGGCCTTGCCGAAACCGAGCTGCGGGGCCGGCCGCTGAAGGTCGTCGAGGTTGGCGCCCCGGAGCGGGAGGCGGTCCCCGCCTTGAGCTGATCGCAGCGACCAACTATCATCGGATAGTCAGCCTTATCTTCAGCGCAGCAGGAGGGTATGCAGATGGACAGCCCGCAAGGCGGAGAGGGCGCAACGAGGCCCGCCCCCGCGATCGAACAGGAAAACGGAGGCCTTGCCACCTGGCCGACCTCCCACGCGGCGCCCGAGATCGTCGTTGAAAACCCGGCCACCGGGGAGGTGATCGGGACCGTTCCGGAGTACGGGGCGGCGGAGATCGCGGAGATGGCAAAGCGGGCCCGGGCGGCCCAGCGGGAGTGGGAGGCGCTTGGCTTCGAGGGGCGCGGCCAGGTGCTGAAGCGGGCGCAGCGGTGGGTGATCGACAACGCCGACCGAATCGCCGAGACGATCGTCAAGGAGACGGGGAAGACCTACGAGGACGCCCAGTTCGCCGAGCTTGCCTACGCCGCCAACGCCTTCGGCTTCTGGGCGAAGCGGGCGCCCAAGTACCTTGCCGATGAAAAGGTCTCCTCCAGCCAGGTGCTGGTCAAGGGCAAGAAGCTTTTGGTCAGCTACCGGCCGCTTGGCCTGATCGGCGTGATCGGGCCGTGGAACTACCCGCTCACCAACTCCTTCGGTGACTGCATCCCGGCGCTTGCCGCCGGCAACGCGGTGATCCTCAAGCCCTCGCCGCTTACCCCCTTCACCTCCCTGCTGATGAAGGAAGGGATGGAAGAGTGCGGGATGCCGCCCGACGTCCTGCAGATCGCAACCGGCGGGGGCCCGACCGGCGAAGCGCTGATCGACCACGTCGACATGGTGATGTTCACCGGCTCGACCCGGACCGGGCGGAAGGTCGCCGAAGCGGCGGCCCGCCGCTTGATCCCCTGCTCCCTTGAGCTTGGCGGCAAGGACCCGATGATCGTCCTTGCCGACGCCGACCTGGAGCGGGCGGCAAACACCGCCGTCTACTACTCGATGCAGAACGCCGGCCAGACCTGCATCTCGGTGGAGCGGGTCTACGTCGAGGCCCCCGTCTACGACCGGTTCGTCGAGCTTGTCACCGAGAAGGTCCGCCAGCTGCGGGTGGGCGTGCCGACCAGACCGGGCACCGTCGAGGTCGGGGCGATCACCTTCCCCGACCAGCTCCAGATCATCAAGGACCACGTCCAGGACGCCGTCGCCAAGGGGGCAAAGGTGCTTACCGGCGGCAGGGAGACGACCGGCGAGAACGGCCAGGGCCGGTTCTTCGAACCGACGGTGCTGGTCGACGTCAACCACGAGATGAAGGTGATGACCGAGGAGACCTTCGGGCCGGTGCTGCCGATCATGAAGGTGAGGGACGCCGCCGAGGCGATCCACCTGGCCAACGACACCGTCTACGGCCTGGGCGCCTCGATCTTCTCCAAGAACACCAAGCGGGCCGACCAGCTCGCCCGGGAAATCGACGCCGGCGCCGTCGACGTCAACGACGCCTTGATCAACTACACCGTGCTGGAGCTGCCGATGGGCGGCCACCGCCTCTCCGGCCTCGGCCTGAGGCACGGGGCGGAGGGGATCCGCAAGTACTGCTCCCGCCAGGCGCGGGTGATCACCCCCCGCCTTGCCCCCAAGCGGGAGCCGCACATGTTCCCCTACAAGGCCTCCACGACCAGGAGGCTCTGGCGGTTCTTCAAGCTCCTCTACGGCCGCCGCCTCTAGACGGCGCCAAGGCGCAGCGAGACGCCCAGCAGCTCTTCAAGCCGGGCGATCGTCTCGGCCGTGTCGGTGTGGTGGACCGTCGCCATCCCCAGCTCCTTGGCCGGCTCGAGGTTGTGGGGCAGGTCGTCGACGTAGACGCAGGCCGGTGGCTCCACGCCAACCCGCCTGGCGCCCAGCAGGTAGATCTCCGGAGCCGGCTTGCGCACCCCCTCCTCCCCGGAGATCACCACCCCGTCGAACAGCTCGGCGAAGAGGTCGCGGGGGTAGCGGTGGACGCCCCAGGAGTTTGAGATCAGCCCGGTCCTCACCCCCTGGCGGCGGGCGGCCCTAACCGCCTCGATCATCTCCCGATCGGGACGGACCTCGGCCATCAGCCCGTCGATCAGCCCCTTGCTTGGCACCCCGAGCAGGGCGGCAAAGCGGGGCTCGAAGGCCGCCTCGTCGATCCGGCCGCACTCGAGGTCGACAAGCAGCCGGTGGAACCCCTTGTCCTTCAGGAAGCGGCGGCCGAGCTCCTGGAAGTCGACCCCTTCCCGGTGGCACCAGGCGGCGAAGGAGGAGAAGAGGTTGGTTGTAAGGACGCCGCCCCAGTCGACCAGGAGCGCCGACCTGCGCTCAGCCAAAGCTCACCTCGCCGGTTGCCACCCGCTTGGCGAGCTGGGCCAGTTCAACCACCCCCTGGCCAAAGGCCTTCAGGTAGGGGTCGTCCGTTGCGCCGGCAAGCGCCCGCTTGTAGTTGCCCTCCATGAAGACCACAGACTTCCAGATCGCAAGGGTGACGTACCAGCGCAGGTCGTGCATAGAGCGGCCGGTCCGCCTTTCGTAGCGCTCGATCAGCTCCTCCCTGGTCGGGAACCCCTCCTTGCGGGTGACCTGGGCGAGGTGGGCGCGGAGCGCCACCTCCGGATCGCCCTCCTGGGACCACATCATGCACAGGTAGCCGAGGTCGGCAAGCGGATCGCCGATCGTCGCCATCTCCCAGTCAAGGACGGCAAGCAGCCGGGCCGGCGCCTGCGCCGCGTAGATCGCGTTGCCAAGCCGAAAGTCGCCGTGGACGATCGTCGCGGGGGGCGAGGGGGGGAGGTGGTCGGAAAGCCAGCGGCCGACCCATTCGACCTCGGGAAGCTCCCGGGTCTTGTTGATCTCCCAAAGCGAGCCGAAGCGGCGCAGCTGCCGTTCGAGGTAGCCGGTCGGCTTGCCGAAGCCCTCAAGGCCGGCCTGGCGCCAATCGACGCCGTGGATCTCGATCAGGGCGTCGATCAGCTGCTCGCCGACGGCACGTCGCTGCTGCGGGTTGTCGAGGGCCTCCGGCAGCTCGGAGACGATCACGTAGCCGTCGATGTACTCCATCAGGTAGAAGGGGGCGCCGATCACCTCCTCCTCCGGGCAGACGGCCAGGACCTTTGGGACCCTTGCCCCCGTGGGGCCAAGGGCGGTGAGCAGCCGCGCCTCCCGCAGCACGTCGTGGGCGCTTGGCGGGATCGGCGGTCTGGGCGGCCGGCGCAGGACGAGCGGGGGGATCCCCTGCCGCTCGATCAGGTAGGTGACGTTCGAATGGCCCTCCCCGATCGGGCGGGCCTCGATCTCCCCTTCGCCGAGGCCCTGGCGATCGAGGAAGCGGGCAAGCGGCTCCAGGACGATCAACGGGGGGCGCGCGCCGGGGGCGACCTCGGAGAAGCTGCGGACGATGTCGTCCGGGGCTGCAACCGGCAGGCTCATCGCCTTCAAAAAGCTAGCGGGCTGCAGCCGGCCTTGCCTGCAGCCGACCTTTCGCACCGCAACATCGGCCCGTCTATTGTGTCGCACCAATGCGAAGGCAAATGAGAGGAGCGACGATGAAGACACGGAAGGCGCGGCTTTTTGCGTGCGCGGCGCTGGCGGTTGCAGGGCTGTGCGGGGCAGGTCCGCTGGCCGGCGAGGCTGCGGCCTCCCAGCACCAGATCGTCTTTTTCGATGCAACCAACCTGCTGCTCAACGGCCGGACCCGCGCTTCAACCTTCAGGACCCTTCAGCACGAGGGGGTTTCGGCGCTCCGGGTGCTGCTCTACTGGCAGGCGATCTCCCCTTACTCCCACAGCAAGCGGCTGCCCCGCGGCCTGAAGCTGACCGAACCGGGGAGCTACAACTTCGTCCCCTACCTGCAGATCCTCCAAAAGGCCAAGAAGCTTGGCTGGAAGGTGCTGCTTACGCCAACCGGCCCGGCTCCCCGCTGGGCGACGGCCGGCCACCGCGGTTACCTCTACGCCCCCAGCGCCAAGCTCTTTGAAGACTTTGTAACCGCCGCAGCAAAGGCGCTTGGCCCCTACGTCGACTACTGGGGGATCTGGAACGAGCCCAACGAGGTGTTCGAGCTCCAGCCGCAGTGGAAGGGCAACGGCGCCCCGGCCTCCCCGGGGATCTACCGCGCCCTCTACCTGGCCGCCTACCGGGGCCTGCAGGCGGCCGGCATCTCCCGCCCCGACATCCTCTTCGGGGAACTCTCCCCATATGGCGCCTCCTCGGTCAACCCGCGCAGGGAAGGGACGATGCACAGCATGGCCCCGCTCACCTTCCTGCGCGCCGCCCTCTGCCTGAACGGCAGCTACCGGCCGGTCGGTCGCTGCGCGCCGCTGCCGGTAAGCGGGATTGCAATCCACCCCTACCCGATGGGCGCCAGCCCCCTTTACGTCCCGCCGAACCCCGACCAGGTGACCCTTGCCTCGCTGGGCAGGCTGGAGCGGGCGATCAACCTCGCCGTGCGCGCCCATCGCCTTTCCGCTCACGTGCCGATCTACATCACCGAGTACGGCATCAACACCAAGCCCAACCCGGCCGGGGTGAGCCCGCAGCAGCAGGCCCAGGAGGTGGCCTTCTCCGAAATGCTTGCATGGGAGAACGGCTGGGTTGCCTCCTTTGCCCAGTACGAGCTGCGGGACGATGCGATCCCCCGCCACCTACCCCGCGGCTACACCGGCTTTCAAACCGGCCTTGAGTACGCAAACGGGCGGCCAAAGGCCCTCTACTACTCCTACCCGGTGCCGCTGGTTGTAACCCGGTCCGGCCGCGGCTACCGGCTTTGGGGCTACATCCGGCCCGCCCACCGCGCGACGAGCGCAACGGTTTTGATCCAGCGCTCCCCCCACGCCCGCTTCACCGTGCTCGCCCGCGTCCACGCCGGTCCGCTTGGCTACTTCACGTTGCGCTCCTCCGTTTCCGGGGTCGCCTGGAAGCTGCGCTGGGTCTCCCCCGCCGGCCTCCGCTACGAAGGCGTGCCGGTCGGGGTGAGCCCCTGAGCGGCGCAGGGTGCGTGTAGGATCACGGCATGGTTGGCGTAGGCGAAGAGGCTCCAGACTTCACCCTCAAGGACCAGAACGGCGAGGAGGTGACCCTCAGCAAGCTGCGGGGCTCGCCGGTGGTCCTCTACTTCTACCCCAAGGCCGAAACGCCGGGGTGCACAACCCAGGCCTGCGGGGTCCGCGACCACCGGGCGCAGTACGAGGAGCTGGGCGCCAAGGTGCTTGGCGTCTCGCCCGACCCGGTTGAGCGGATCAAGCGGTTCGCGGAAAACCACGGGCTCAACTTCACCCTCCTCTCCGATGAGGACCACGAGGTGGCAAGCCGCTACGGCGTCTGGGTGAAGAAGCGGATGTACGGTAAGGAGTATTTTGGGGTCCAACGGTCAACCTTCATCATCGACCCCGAGGGGAAGGTTGCGCACGTGATCCCCAACGTCAAGCCGGCAACGCACGACGAAGAGGTTCTCGCTGCGCTGCGGCTATTATCGAGCGGCCTGCCAAAGGCGACTTAGGCTAGGTAGATCCTGGAGAAGGAGACGACGATGATTCGCCCGCTAGGTCCCGAAGAAGAGTTCGAGGACGAGGACTGGGACGAGGAAGAAGACGAGCTGCTTGGCACCGACGAGGAAGAGGTCGACTTCGAAGAGTTCGACGACTTCGAGGACGGCGGCGACTTCTAGTCGGTTACTGCAGCCCTTCCCGCGCCTCGCGGACGAGCGTTACCGCCTCCGGGAAGATCCGGGCGATCACGGTGCGCAGCTGCTCGGCCTGCGTCTCGATGTCGCCCTGGACGTTCACCCGGTTGACGGCGGCGACGGTCATCTCCACCGCAAGGCGGATCGCGTTGTCCGCCCAGGCGAGCCGCTGCTGGCCCTGGAGCTGTTCGGCGAACTCGGCGAGCCGCCGCTGGAGCTCCTCGGGGTCGCCGAAGATGTCGCCAAAGGCCGGGCCGTCCATGGCTCAATCGTAGCGGCAACCCCCTAGACTCAAGCGCGCATGGCCCGCCAAGCCCGTCGCCAAAAGGAGCCGGTCTCGCCGCTGGTGGAGCGGGAGTCCCGGCTGCGCGCCCGGCTTGGCGTGCCGGTTGCAGCCGGCGGCGCGATCTACCTGCTTGGCGCGATCATCGTCTACCAGGCCCTCCTCCACCTCCCCCTCGTGGGGGTCGTCCAGGCGCTTGCGCCGGCCCTGCGCGGGGAAGCAAGGGCGGCCGTCTCCCCCGAGGCGCTTGAGGTCCGCTATCTGGCCGGCCACGCCTTCGGCTTGATCGCCGGCTCGGTGCTGGAGGCGCTTGGCCTCGCCGCCCTTTTCGCAGGCCTCTACTTCCTCCTTTCCGCAACCCGGGCCCGCTCCGACCAGGCGAGCGAAGGGACGCGGATCACCTTGATCGTCGGCGGCGTCCTCACCCCGGTGATCCTGATCGCCCAGCAGATCGTCAGGGACGTCAAGGCCCATCAGTTCATCCACGGCCACAACTTCGGCCAGGCGGCCGTTGAAGCGGCCGTCTCGAAGGGGGCGGCAAACCTGCTTGCCGGCTACCTCGGCCTGATCCTCCCGATCGTCCTCGTCGTCGGGATGATCCTCACCCTCCTGCGGGCGACCAGGGTCGGCCTGATGCCCCGCTGGCTGCGGACCTTCGGGGTCGTCTGCGCCTTCCTGCTCCTGCCGGTCTTTGCAAGCGCCTTCCTCCTCCAGATCCTCGTCGCCGGGTTCATGGTCGCGTTTGGTTTCCTCCTCCTGGAAAGGCTTCCCGAAGGCGATCCGCCCGCCTGGCGGGAGGGCAGGGCGATCCCCTGGCCCTCGCCAAGCGAGGCGCGCAAGCCCAGGGAGGCTAGGGCGTAGGAGAAGGAAGCGGTGAAAGGGGTGCGCTGTGAACGTTAGGGTCGACGAGCAGGCAATCGAGCGGGAGATCGAGCGGCTGGAAGCGCTCCGCTGGTTTGAGCCCCCCGAGGAGTTCCGTCGAAGCGCGCTGGTCAAGGACGACTCCCTTTACCGCCAGGCGGAAGCCGATCCGCTTGGCTTTTGGGCGCAGCAGGCCCGCCGCCTCGCCTGGCAGCAGCCGTTTCGGCAGGTCCTCGACGACTCAAACCCGCCCTTCTACCGCTGGTTTGCCGACGGCAAGCTGAACGCCTCCTACAACTGCCTCGACCGCCACGTGGAGGCCGGCGCGGGGGAGGTGGTCGCCTTCCACTGGCGGGGCGAGGACGGCAGCGAGCGGACCTACACCTACGGGCAGCTGCTTGCCGAGGTGAAGCGGTTTGCCGCGGCGCTGCGCTCCCTGGGGATCGAGCCGGGCGGCGTGGTGGGGATCTACATGGGGATGATCCCCGAGGTCGTCGTGGCGATGCTTGCCTGCGCCCGGATCGGCGCCGTCCACAACGTCGTGTTCGGCGGCTTCAGCCCTCAGGCCGTTGTCGAGCGGCTTGCCTTCTCCCAGGCGAAGGCGCTGATCACGGCCGACGGGACCTCCCGACGGGGCAAGGTCGTGCCGATGAAGGCGGCGCTCGACCCGCTCCTGGAGGAGCTTGACCACCTGCGCCACGTCGTCGTGGTGAGGGCAAAGGGCTGCGACTGCCCCTTGAAGGCCGGCCGCGACCATCCCTACGACCGGCTCCTGGAGGAAGCCGAAGGCGAGGAGGGCCCCGCCGAACTGGAGGCCGAGCACCCGCTGTTCATCCTCTACACCTCCGGCTCGACCGCAAAGCCGAAGGGGATCGTCCACTCCACGGGGGGCTACCTGACCGGGGTGAGCGCCACCCACCGGCTCGTCTTCGACCTCAAGCCGGCCGTCGAGGGTGTGACGGAGCGGGGGGAGCCGGACGTGTATTGGTGCGCGGCCGACGTGGGCTGGATCACCGGCCACTCCTACATCGTCTACGGCCCCCTTGCAAACGGGGCGACCTCGTTGCTTTGGGAGGGGGCGCCCGACTACCCGCACAAGGGGATCTGGTGGGAGCTTGTGGAGCGGTACAAGGTCTCGATCCTCTACACCGCCCCGACGGCGATCCGCTCCTGCATCAAGTGGGGGGTGGAGTGGCCGGCCCGCTACGACCTCTCCTCGCTGCGGCTGCTCGGCTCGGTGGGGGAGCCGATCAACCCCAAGGCGTGGCTGTGGTACCACCTGGTGATCGGCGGCGGCCGCTGCCCGATCGTCGACACCTGGTGGCAGACCGAGACCGGGGCGATCATGATCTCGCCGCTGCCGGGGGTGACCCCGACCAAGCCCGGCTCGGCGACCAGGCCGCTGCCCGGGGTGTTCGCCGACGTCCTCGATGAGCGGGGGGAGAGCGTCTCCGAAGGACAGGGCTACCTGGTGCTCCGCCGACCGTGGCCCTCCCTTGCCCGCACCCTCTACAAGGAGCCGGAGCGGTTTGTCGAGACCTACTTCTCCAAGTTCGGCAGGGAGACCTACCTCGTCGGCGACGCCGCCCGGCGGGACAAAGACGGCTACTTCTGGGTGATCGGCCGGATCGACGACGTGGTGAACGTCTCCGGCCACCGCCTCTCCACGGCGGAGGTGGAGTCGGCGATCGTCGCCCACCCCGACGTCGCCGAGGCGGCGGTGATCGGCCAGGCCGACGAGCAGACCGGCCAGGCGATCGTCGCCTTCGTCACGCTGCGCTCCGACTACCAGGGCGCCGAGCCGGAGGATGAGATCAGGGAGCTGGTTGCCAACCGGATCGGCAAGCTTGCCCGACCGAAGCGGATCATCTGGGCCGAGGAGTTGCCGAAGACCCGCTCCGGGAAGATCATGCGCCGGCTGCTGCGGGACATCGCCGAAGGGCGGGAGCTTGGCGACGTGACGACCTTGCGCGACCCCGAGGTGATGGAGCGGCTCGCCGCCCGGGTTGCGGAGCTGCGCAGGCAGGAAGACTAGACCTTCGGGTGGGCGGGCACCCAGCTGCCGTCCTTGTGGCGGGTGAAGTCCTGGAAGAGCTCCGGGACCTCGGCGACGATCAGCTGCCCCACCTGGTCGAAGATCAGCCGCAGCTCCTCCTCGGCGCTTGGGTCGGTGCGCATCGCCAGGACGTGGCGGATCGTGCGGACGTTGGCGGTCCAGAGGATGTGGGTGGAGAGGCCGATCGGCGCCAGCCGGCGCAGCGCCGAGGTCACCTCCTTCTTGACGTGGAAGGGGACCCCCTCCCCCTCGATCCCAAGGGCCTTTGCCCCCTCCCGCTGGAACTCCTCCAGCCGCTCGACGATCTCCACCACCTGCCTGCGCAGCCCCTCCAGGGCCGGCGGCACGCGGAAGCCGATCTCGGCGAGGCGGACGTAACGGAGCGACTCCTGGGAGAAGGCCGAGCCGGCCCGGTGGCGGACCAGCTCGTGGGTTGCCACCCTGCTTACGTCCTGAAAGACGAAGCTGAAGTTGGCGTGCTCCAGCACCGAGCCGTGGCCGGAGGCGAGGATGTTGGCGAAGTAGGCGGAGCGCTCCCGACGGACCTTGGTGACGTTTGGGTTGAGGCCGGGCTTCCAGGAGCGGTAGCAGAGGCGGCCGGCGAACTCGACCAGCAGTTCCGCTTCGCTTGGCCCCTCGCTTTGGCGGCGCTCGGCAAGCCGCTCCTCAAGCCACTCGTTGCCGCCGATCGCCTCCAGGTAGGCGGCCACGCCGTCGAGGTTGACCTGCGGCCGTGAGACGAGGTGGACCTTTGGCGTGGTCTCCCGCACTAGGGCTGCGATGCTACCGTGCAGCGGCGATGGCGACGCAGACGGCAGAGCCGATCGACCCCGAGCTTGAGGCATGCCGGTGGGAGCTTGCCCCGCTCCTTGAGGGGGCAAGCGAGGAGCAGGTCGACCGCTACCTGGAGGAGGCCGATCGGCTGGCGGCGGAGTTCGCAACCGCCTACAAGGGCAAGGTCGGCGAGCTTGAGGGGGAGGGGTTGGTGGCGGCGATGCGGACCCTGGAGCGGATCCTCGAGCTGGTCGGCCGAGCATCGGCCTACGCCCAGCTCTCCTTCTCCGTTGCAACCGACCAGCCAAGCCGGGGGGCGCTGCTTGCCAAGGTCCAGGAGCGGGGGGCGCAGCTGCAGAGCAAGCTCCTGTTCTTCGAGCTGGAGTGGGTGGCGGTGCCGGAGGAGCGGGCGCAGCGGCTGCTTGAAGAGGACGGCCTTGCCTTCTGCCGCCACCACCTCCGCTCCCTGCGCCGCTTTCGCGACCACCTGCTAAGCGAAGCCGAGGAGCGGGTCCTCGCCGAAAAGGAGCCTGCCGGCGGTTCGGCGTGGGGCAGGCTTTTCGAGGAGCTCACCTCCTCGATCCAGGTGGAGGTGGGGGGTGAGAAGCTCGTCCTCGACGCCGCCCTTGCAGAGCTCCACTCGCCGCAGCGGGAGCACCGGCGCAAGGTCGCGGAGGCGATCACCAAGGCGCTTGAGGAGGACCTGCGCACCCGGGCCTTCATCTTCAACACCTTGCTTTTGGACAAGGCGATCGAGGATCGGCTGCGCCGCTACCCCCACTGGCTGGCTGCCCGCAACCTTGCAAACGAAGTGAGCGACGAGGCCGTCGAGGCGCTGCTGAAGGCTGTGCGGGGGAGGTATGAGCTGGCGAGGCGGTGGTACCGGCTGAAGGCGAGGATCCTTGGGATCGAGCGGCTTGCCGACTACGACCGGATGGCGACGATCGCAAGCGAGGAGCCCCGCTACACCTTCGCCCAGGCGAGGGAGACGGTTCTTGAGGCCTACCAGGCCTTCTCGCCGCGGCTTGCCGAGGTGGCGGAGGAGCTTTTCGCCAACCGCCACATCGACGCCCCGCCGCAGCCGGGCAAGCGGGGCGGGGCGTTTGCGGCGGCGACCGTGCCGGCGGTCAAGCCGTTCGTGCTGTTGAACTTCACCGGCAAGCGCCGGGACGTCCTCACCCTCGCCCACGAGCTCGGCCACGCCGTCCACTTTGCCCTTGCCGCAAAGCAGGGGATCTTCCACCAGCACACCCCGCTGACCGTCTCCGAGACCGCCTCGGTCTTCGGCGAGACGATCGTCTTCGAGCGCCTGCTTGCCGAAGACCGGGAGCCGGCCACCAGGTTGGCGCTGCTTGCCGAAAACATCGAGGATCGGATCGCCACCGTCTTTCGCCAGGTGGCGATGAACCGGTTCGAGCAGCTGGTCCACACCGAGCGGCGGGAGAAGGGGGAGATCTCCGTCCAGCGGTTTGCGCAGCTTTGGCTGGCAAGCCAGCGGGAGCTGCTTGGGGACTCGGTGGAGCTGACCGAGGGCTACGGCAGCTGGTGGTCCTACATCCCCCACTTCATCGACACGCCGGGGTATGTGTATGCGTATGCGTTCGGGCAGCTGTTCGCCCTGGCGATCTACGGGCGGTATCGGGAGGTTGGGGAGGAGATGGTTGGGCGGTATCTGGAGCTTTTGGAAGCCGGCGGGTCGATGGCGCCGGGGGAGCTTGCGGGGATCGTCGGCTGCGACCTGGAAGCGCCCGGCTTTTGGGATGGCGGGCTGAGGGAGATCGAGCTTCAGCTGGAGCAGGCGGAGGCGCTGGCGGGAGAGGCCGGAGTTCCTGATGGGGACTAAGCGTAGCTTATGCAACGATCGCGACAAGTGGTGCGCGCAGCTCGTTCCGCCGATGGGATGCGGAGCTAGAGATTCGGTCTAGCCACCGGCCGCTATCTCGTCCCGGCGACCTCCGGTTTCGCCCTGGGCGCGATACTCCTCGTTTGTGGGATCTCCTTGTCGGTCCTCGGGGGGCTCCGGCAAGCCGCTGACGAGCTGCTTTCGCAGCGAGTCAAGCAGCACACTGCCCTCGGGGCGCTCGACGTGCCATGCGAGCCAGCCGTCGTAGGCGGGGATGTTTGCTGCGTGGGCGGCCGCGCTTGAGGGCGTGGAGAACTCCCCTCCGTCCTCGAGCTTGATGGTTCCGGACTCTGTGATATGGGCGTAATAGGTCTGTTGAAGGCGCGGCCTACGCCAAATCAGCCTGTCACCTGTCCGGAGCAGGTTGGCAGCTATGAGGTCCGCCAGCGTGATTCCCTGCTGTTGAACCCTGACACCGCCCACCTCGGAGCGAACGGGCTCCTTGGCCGCTGCAAGCTCGTTCTCAAAGTCAGTTTGTAGGCGCAGAAATCTACGGTTTAGCGTCGGTTCCTCATAGACGGTGACCTCGATCACCTGGATTGGAATGCCCGTTTCAACAAGGTTCTCGAGAGCGGCTTGCGTCGTTTGTTTATACGACCGAGCGATCAGCACCAGCTTTGGCGTACGTGTGATCAGGCGTGGGTGAGAGGTTTCGGCGAACTCCAACCAATCGGCGAAGAACTGCTCCGTCCCCGGTCCATACATCTGGGCGAGCTGATCGAGGTTCGTGGTCCGCGCCAGCCCGCGTATTCCAGGCACTGAGCAAGCTGTTGGCGGGAGAAATCCCGCTTGATCTCGATTACGGTGACATCACCGTCTTTGGTCAACGCTACGGCGTCAGGCCGGTTCCCGTCGCTGATCGTCGGCTGGTGCGCTACGAGGAGAAGCGGATAGCCGCAAAAGCTTCCGGGTTCTCACAGAAGAGGCGCTCTATCTCCTCCTCGTAAACCTCATCGCTTCCAAGCCGGCCGAACGGCACGAGGCTGACGTCGTCTTTGATTTCGTAAAGGGGCATGGCATGCTCTCGCGAAATCGGGCCGCTGACGCGTTTTACCGGATTGAGGGTGCTACGTCAACCGCAACCGAAGACGGGAGGGTTGGAGCAAGTCCGGTTTGTACGTCTTCGAGCTCGGGGGTGGTGTTGATTATTGGCGCTGCCGGCGGTTGGATCGAGACCCGGGTCACAAGGCCTTCGGTGGCGAGAGCGGAGGCGTCATGCCAGGCGCGTCACGCGCGATACCAGTGGATTGACTCCATTTGAAAGTGGTCCGGGGGAGGTACGAGTTGGCAAGGCGGTGGTACCGGCCGAAGGCGAGGATCCTTGGGATCGAGCGGCTTGCCGACTACGACCGGATAGCGACGATCGCAAGCGAGGAAGCCCGCTACACCTTCGCCCAGGCGAAGGAGACGGCCTTTGAGCCCCACGAGGCCTTCTCGCCACGGCTTGCCGAGGTGGCGGAGGAGCTTTTCGCCAACCGCCGCATCGACGCCCCGCCGCAGCCAGGCAAGCGGGGCGGGGCGTTTGAGGCGGCAAGTCGGATCAGCGCCTTGTGGTCAGGTAGTCTGCCCACGGCGTCTGTGCCGACCAGTTGACGAATTACCGCGCGGACCGAGCACCGTCCGGCCCAATCCCGATACCAGGCGTCATTCCGCCTCGGCGAGGGAGCAAGACCAATCGACGCAACTGGAGGCCGCTGGGCCAACTGAAGACCTCCGTGTCCCGTGGTAGCTGGAGCCCCACCGTTGAGGGTCTGCGCTTTCTTTTTGGCCGCGAGTCGGGGACGGCTCCGACTCCGGCTTGCTTCGACCCGAGGGCAAGGCGACATAGTCGAAGGTCAATATCTGAGGAGCCACAGCCCTGGTGTGGAGCGGGCCTTGCCACGCTCGGAGTACGAGTTTATCACTGAAAGTAAAACTATACTTTACTTATGCATGACAAACGGCCCGATCTTCGCGGCCTGGAGATCCAGGCCTACGTCCAGCACGGCTACTTCACCGCCGCGCAGGCGAGGGCGCATGGCGTCAGCCGCCAGCTGCTGAACCACCACATCCGCAGCGGGCGCTTCGAGTCCGTGAGGCGCGGTCTTTACCGACTCCGCGGCTTCCCTTACTCCGAGCATGACGAGATGCGAGAGCGGTGGATGGCCGTCGGTCTGGACAAGGCTGTGCTGTCGCACGAGAGCGCGCTCGCGCTCCTCGAGCTAAGCGACAACGTCCCGGACGAGGTCCACCTGTTGGTTCCCCGCCGCCATCGGGGTCTGCGACGGCCGCCGGGTGTCGTGATCCACACCCATCCAGACGACGAGCAAGTGGAGATCGTATGGCTAGCCGGCATGCCGCTGACGACGCCCTCAAGAACCCTCGTTGACGTCGCGGGTCGGCTCCAACCCGATCAACTGGCGATGGCGGCAGAGCAGGCGCTTACTCTTGGCATGGTCACACGCCGGCAGCTTGAGCGGGAAGCCAGGCGGCGCGGAAAGGTTTGGGCCCTCGATGTGCTGCTTTCAGATCGATGAGGTATGCGACGCCGACTGCGTTCCGCCAGGCGCTTGACGACCGAATCAAGGCCGAGGCAATACGGACGGGGCTCAGCGAGACGCGCCTGCGCAAGCGCGTCGCCTTCGAGCTGTTCCTGCGACGACTGGCCGTGGTGGCGCCGGACAGGTGGGTCCTGAAGGGTGCCTTTGCGCTCGAGTTGCGCTTCAGCGCAGCTGCGCGCTCGACCAAGGACATCGATGTCGGGCACACCGGGGACGTCGACCGAGCCGTCGAGGATCTTGCAGCGGCCCAGCAGCTTCAGCTCGACGACCTCTTCACGTTCGCCGTCCATAGGGCGCCCGCGTTCGATCAGCGCGATGATCTCCGAGCGATTCGCTTCCAGGTAAAGGCAGAAGTTGCCGGTCGGCTCTTCGATCAGTTCCCGCTCGATGTTGGATTTTCCGGTTCAAGGCCGTGGCCTGCGGAATCGATCGAAACGTTCGGCTTCCTTTCGTTCGCCGGGATCGAACCGATCAAGGTCTCGGTCCTGCCGCTTGATCACCATGTCGCCGAGAAGGTTCACGCATATACGCGCAGGTACGGCAAAGCCGAACGGGACAGCTCGCGGCCGAAGGACCTGGTTGACATCCTGTTGATCGGCAGTTTGGAAACGCTCGAGGCCGCCTCGCTACGGCAGGCCATCGTCGACGTCTTCGAGGAACGCGCTCAGCAGCCGCTTCCCACAAGCCTTCCTCCGCCACCCAGAAATTGGGAGGCTCCTTACCGCCGCCTGGCGTCCGAGGTGGGGGTCGAGCCCAACTTAGCCAACTCCTTCGCCAGGGTGGCGGCGTTTTTGGATCCTGTCCTCGCCGGGCTCGCCGCCGGCAAGTGGGATCCTCGGCGGTTTAGGTGGGGTTGAGGTCGGTTGTCGCCGGCCGCTGAGCCCCGCTGTTGCGGTCGACGAGGCGACCGCGGAGTGGAGCCCGCGAAAGGCCGACCACCGGCCAACCTGCGGCGGGCTGCAACCGAACGGCAAAAACCTAGGGGTTGCACCGATTTCCTCGACCAGCCCTCGAGACAAGGAGCAACGCACCCGGTGGGCGATGTTCACCGCCGCGACAACCGAATCCACAGCGATGTCCGGACCCCCCGTCGACTGTCTGCGCGCGCGGGCATGGGCCCCGCGGATCTTGCCATCGCCCCGATAAAGCACCGGCTATCGCCAAAGGCGCTGGGACACGCAGCTGTCTATGAGGCATTTCGGCCGCGTGCAATCTCGAGTGCCTGGTGCTTGACCTCCAATTCGTCGGTGCCAAACACGGATTGCTTGCGGACGGGCGGTCATGCCCTGAGCAATCGGAGCAGCGCGTCACACGGCCGGCGCCCGATGCGATGGCTAGCGAGGGCGCCCACTCAGGCTCGGTGCTCAAGGGAACTCGTTGGTTGGCCTCAACGCTTGGGGTTTTGCTGACCAGGGCGAACAAAGACGTTCGTCAGCGACTTCACCAGTTCGCGGAACGCCGACTCCGCGAACCCAAACACAAAGGCTGCAGCCTCGTAGACAACGGCTGGTAGGTTTGGTTCGTTTGGGTCACCGGCAGGACTTGACTGATTGTCTGCTGCGAAGGTAATCAACACGCCAAGGAGCAGGCAGGCAATGCTGCCCGTGATCGCTCCGAGCGCCGGACGGAAAACGTGCCAGAGGTCGTACGCGGGATCCCAGTCGGTGCTATGGCGGCAGATCCCTCCCAGGCTGATAGTCAATCCTCCCAATGCCCCAAACCTCACTACCTCACTTGGGATGCGTCCAAGACTTTTAGGTAATGAGTCCCGGAAGCAGTCACTTGCGATCCAGGCAATGAAAACGCCGGCCAAGACCACAAGCCAAGCAAACGCGACGCCAAGAACACACTTAGGAACCGGCCTGCCGTCCATCGCGCCAACCTGATCGCGATCTTGCGCATGCGCCTCCACTTCGCGTCCATTGTCGGCTGGGCTGCGGACGGAAGCGCCCGCTGGCGGCGTGGTTACCCTCCAAGCGCGGGCATTGTTCTCTGGACCGTCGATAAAGCAAGGCGACGGCCCCCGCGAGGGCAGCGAACCGCCGTTCCTACAACAACCCGAGCGCCCTCCCGGTCGCCGCCACCAGATCGAACAGCGGCGAGGGGACGACGCCGAAGAAGAGGGATGCCGCCCCGGCAAGCGCCGCCACGGTCAGCACCGCCGGTTGACGGACCCGCTCCCCCGATCCGCCGGCGATCGCCGGCAGCGGCCCCTCCTGCGCAGCCGGTGCGCTTGGCCGCATCCAGATCGCCGCCACCACCGGCAGGTAGTAGCCGAGGGAGAGCATCGAGCCGATCACGATCACCACGCCCAGCCAGGTGTAGCCGTTGCCGGCGGCCGCGGCGATCAAATAGAACTTGCCCATAAAGCCAACCGTTCCCGGGATCCCCGCCAGGCCGAGCATCGCCACCGTCAGCACCACGGCAAGCAGCGGGTTGATCCTGCCCAGGCCGCTCACCGCCTCGATCCCGTCGCCAAGGTCGCTCTCCCGTTCCCGGTGGGTGATCACCGCAAAGGCAGCCACGTTCATCATCAGGTAGGCGGCGAGGTAGAAGACCGTCGCCTTCACTCCGGTCTGGGTTGAGACCACCACGCCGGCAAGCATGTAGCCGGCCTGGGCGACGGCGGAGAAGGCAAGCAGCCGCTTCAGCGACCGCTGGCCAAGCGCCCCGACGTTGCCAACGACGATCGTGATCGTCGCCAGCACCGCAAGCGCCGGCCCCCAGCTCGGCTGGGTGTCGATCAGCGCCACGTCGAAGAGCCGTAGCAGCGCCCCCAGCGCCGCCACCTTGGTGGCAACGGCCATGAAGGTCGTGATCGGCGTCGGCGCGCCCTCGTAGACGTCCGGGGTCCACTGGTGGAAGGGGGCGACGGAGGACTTGAAGGCAAACCCGACCACGCACAGCGCCACCCCGCCGAGGACCATCGCGTTGGTGGTCAGTTCCCTGCTCTGGATCGCCTTGGCGATCCCGTGGTAGCCGGTTGCCCCGGTGGCGCCGTAGAGGAGGGCGAGGCCGTAGAGGAGGGTGGCACCGCCCACCGAGCCGATGATCAGGTACTTGAGCGCCGCCTCCAGGCCCCGCTCCCTTTCCCGCTCGATCGCGCACAGCACGTACAGCGGAATCGAGAGCAGCTCGAACCCCAGGAACAGCACGACGGTGTTCTGCGCCCCCACCAGCACGAACATCCCGGCGATCGAGGAGAGGAGCAGGGCGTAAAGCTCTCCGCCCCGCCTGCGGTTGGCGATCCCGCCGGCGGCAAGCAGCACCGCCGCCGCGCCGCCGGCCAAAAGGACGGTGTCAAGCACCACCGCCAGCCTGTCGATCCGCAGCGCCCCGGCGACAAGCGGTCTGGTCGCATGCCACTGCCAGATCGTCAGGCCAAGCGCCGTTGCCAGGCTGGCAAGCGCCACCACCGCCTCAACCCGCCCCTTCAGCGGCGGGCGGTCGAAGGGCGGGACCACCGCCACCAGCAAAAGCACGGTCGCCCCCCCGAACAGGGCGATCAGCGGCGAGAGGGAGGCGAAGTTGATGTGCGGGCCGCTCAGCGTGGCAACCATCGTCATCCTCCTTCACCTTCTGCTTCGCTTGGCTGTTCTTCGGGCAGCGGCGTGCTCGTGGGTTCCCGCTTCGCCGGTTCCCGCAGGGCGCTGCGCGGTCCGGCAAGGGCCGTTTCAACGGACCGTTCGGAGCGGGCAAGGGCAAGCTGCGGGTAGAAGGCAAAGAGCAGGATCACCGCAACCAGCGGCGCAAGGACGGCCGCCTCGCCAAGGCCGAGGTCGAAGGAGCGGACCCTGGCGCCCACCCGGTTGTGCATCGCGGTTATGAACAGCCGCAGGGCGTAGACGGAGGCAAGCACCACGCCCACCGAGGCGATGATCGCGATCGGCAGCTTCGCGTTGAAGACGCCGAGCAGGATCAAAAACTCGCCGACGAAGTTGGCCGAGCCGGGCATCGCCAGGGTCGCCAGCGCCACAAGCAAAAAGAGCGTTGCCAGCACCGGGGCGCGGAAGGCGATCCCGCCCATCTCCCGGATGTCTTCCGAGCCGCCTGTGCGCAACGCCAGCAGGGCGATGATGAAGAACAGGGGCGCGACGACCAGGCCGTGGTTGAGCATCCCAAGCAGCGCCCCCTGCGCCCCCTTTGCGTTCAGGGAGAAGATCCCGAGGGTGATGAACCCCATCTGGGAGATCGAGGAGTAACCGGCGATCAGCCGGGCGTCGGTCTGGGAGAAGGCAAGCGTTGCGCCGTAGAGGATCGAGAGCAGGGCGAGGATCAGGATCAGGGTCTGGTAGTGGACGGCCGCCTGGGGGAAGAGCGGCAGGGCGATCGCCAGGAACCCGTAGGCGGCAACCTTTGAGAGCACGCCGGAGAAGACCATCACCACCTCGGTCGGCATCGCCCGGTAGCCGTCCGGCATCCATCCCTGGAAGGGGAAGAGCGGCATCTTCACCAGGAAGGCGGCGGCAAAGAAGAGGAACACCCACTCCTGGGAGCCGCGCGGGATCCGGTTGTGCTGGAGGTAGGAGAGGGAGAAGTTCAGGGGGGCGTTGTGTTCGTGGCTGGCGATCACGCCGGTGGCAACGGCCCCGGCAAGCATCAGCAGGGAGCCGACCAGGGTGTAGATCACCAGCTTGAGCGTTGCCCGCACCCGCTCCCGGCCGCCCCAGATCCCGATCAGGAAGTAGAAGGGGACCAGCATCAGGTCGTAGAAGGCGACGAACAGGGCAAGGTCCTGGGCGAGGAAGGCCCCCAGGACCGCCGACTCCCCGAGCCCGAGCAGGAAGAAGAAGAGCCGGTCCCGCTCGATTCCCGCCTTTGCCGCCCTGATGTTGGCGGCAAGCTGGGCGGCTGCAAACAGCAGCGCGGTGAGGGCGACGAGGAAGAGGTTGAGGCCGTCGAGGCCGAGGCTGTAGTGGATTCCAAGGGCCGGGATCCAGTTGACGTCGGTGACGTCCTGAAGCCCCTTGTGGGCGGAGAAGGAGGCGATCAGCGAGATCGTCAGCCCAAGGGTGGCAAGGGAGCCGGCAAGGCCAAGCAGCCCGGCAGGGGAAACCCCTTTTCTGCTCGGCGGGGCGAACAGGCCAACGGCTCCAACCGCCGCTGAAAGCCAGATCACGATCGAGAGCGCTACCACCCCGACCCCCTCATGCCTTCACCAGGAAGTAGAGGGCGACGGCCGCCGCCCCCACGGTGAGCAGGGCGGCGTAGGCGCGCAGCAGGCCGCTTTGGACGGCCCGCACCAGCGCCGAGCCGGCGGTGGCCGCCAGCTGGGCGCCGCCGACGATCGCCCCTTCGATCACGTAGCGCTCGAAGCCTCTTCGTGCCGCCTGGCCGAGGGCGGCGGCCGGCTCGACGATCCCGCCGTAGAGGGCGAGGTCGAAGTACCAGCGGTTTTCAAGCAGGGCGGCAAGCCAACCGAACCGCTCCTTGACCGCGGCAAGCAGCTGCGGCCGCGACCGCCAGAGCAGGTAGGCAAGGCCGATGCCGACCACGGCGATCACCGTGCCAAGGGTCAGGCCAAGCGCCAGCTTCCCGGCGCCTTCCTTGAGCGTGTAGCCGGCGGCGCCGGCAAAGGTCGGCGCCAGGAACCGCTCGACCACGTGGTCGGTGCGGGGGATCTGGAGGAAGCCGGCGCCGATCGCGCCGAGGGCAAGCAGCCCCATCGCCACCTTCATCTCCCAGCTGCGCTCGGCGATCGCGTGGGCCGGCCCCGGGAAGCCGACGTCGGTGTCCTCCTCCTCGCCGGTCGCCGGGTTGCGCGGCACCTCGGCGTGGGGGAGGTGGCCGGCTTCAAGCTCCCTTGCCTCCTTGACCGGCTCGCCGTGGAAGGCGCGGTAGATCAGCCGGAAGGTGTAAAGGGCGGTGAGCAGGGCGCCGAGGTAGCCGACGGCGTAAAGGACCCAGTGCCAGCCGCCCCGTTCGGCGGCCGCCAAGAGGATCTCGTCCTTGGAGAAAAAGCCGGAGAAGGGGGGCATGCCGGCAAGGGCAAGGCCGCCGATCAGGAAGGTGGCGTAGGTGAAGGGCAGCGCCCTGCGAAAGCCGCCCATCCGCTCGATCGACTGCTCCCCGGCCATCGCCCCGATCAGCGAGCCGGCGGCCATGAACAAAAGCGCCTTGAAGAAGGCGTGGGTCATCAGGTGGAAGAGGCCGGCGGCGTAGGCGTCGATCGAGACGCCCATGATCATGTAGCCGATCTGGGACATCGTCGAGTAGGCGATGATCCGCTTCACGTCCGTTTGCGCGAGGCCGATCGTGCCGGCGACAAACAGGGTGATCGCCCCAACCGCGGCGCCGACGTCCTGGGCGGCCGGCGCCAGTTCAAAGAGGGTGTGCATCCGGGCGATCAGGTAGACGCCGGCGGTGACCATCGTTGCCGCGTGGATCAGCGCCGAGACAGGGGTCGGTCCCTCCATCGCGTTGGGCAGCCAGGTGTGCAGCGGGATCTGGGCCGACTTGGCGAAGGCGCCAAGCAGAAGGAGGATGCAGCCGGCGGTGATGTCGGCCGAGCCCCTGGCGAAGACCTGGGGGGCGGCGTGGAAGGCGGGGAGGAATTCAAGGGTGTGGGTGTGGCGGAAGATGAAGAAGGTGCCAAGCACCATCCCGACGTCGCCGAAGACGTTCAGGACAAAGGCTTCGATCCCGGCCTTGGTTGCCGTCAGCCGCCTGTACCAGAAGGAGATCAGCAGGTAGGAGGCGGCGCCGACGAAGGCCCAGCCGACGATCAGAAAGACGAAGTTGCCGGCCAGGACCAGCAGCAGCATCGAGAAGACGAAGTAGTTGAGGTAGGAGAAGTAGCGGACGAAGCCGCGGTCGGACTCCATGTAGGGGATCGAGTAGAGGTGGATCAGGGTCGACACCCCGCTGACCACCAGCACCATGAAGACCGAGAGCGGGTCGACGAGGATCGAGGCGCGGACGTCCACCCCGGCGGTGACGGCGTAGTTCCAAAGCGCGGAGGTGAGCTCCCGGTGGTCGGCGGGATGGTTGAACAGCTCGATCAGCGCCCCGATCCCGGCCAGGAAGGAGAGGAGGATCGCCGCGGTGGCGATGTAGCCGGCCGTCTTGCCGGGCCAGAGCCGATAGCCGACGGCCAGGCCGACGGTGCCGAGAAGCGGCATCAGCAGCGCAAGCCAGGCGTAAGTTGTCGCGCTCATCGGCGCACCACCCTACCCAAACAACTCAACCCTTGAGCTCCTTCAGCTCGTCGACGTCGATCGGCAGCCTGCGCCGGTAGATCGCCACGATCAGGCCAAGCCCGATCGCCACCTCGCAGGCGGCGATCGCCATCACCACCAAGGCGAAGATCTGGCCGTCGCCGTTGCCCCACATCCGGGAGAAGGCGATCAGCGCAAGGTTTGCCCCGTTCAACATCAGCTCCAGGCAGAGCAGCACCACCAGCGGGTTGCGCTTGGCGATCACCCCGGCCACCCCGAGGGCGAAGACGATCGCCGAGACGGCAAGGTAGGCGCCGATCGTCACCGGCCCACCCCCGCAAGCTCGCCGGCCCGCTCCGCTTCTTCAACGCTTTGCTCCCGCTCCCGGCCGGCCAGGACAACGGCCCCCACCGCGACGATCAAAAGCAGGAAGGAGGCGATCTCAAAGGCAAGCAGGAAGCGGGTGAGCAGCAGCCTGCCGATGAAGCCGGGCGTCCCAAAGGTCTTGGCGCCGGGGTGGTAGGGGGCGCCTTCCCCTTCAACCATCCGCAGGCCGGCGCCGAGGGTTGCGATCAAAAGCTCGGTAAGCAGGGCGACGCCCACCCCGGCGCTGAGCGCCCGCAGGACCGGCTGGCCGAGGGAGGCGGTGAACCGCTCGCCAAGCGTCTCCTCGCCGTCGCCGACGTAGGCGACGACGAAGACGTAGAGGACCATCACCGCCCCGGCGTAGACGACCACCTGGACCGCCGCCACAAGTTCGGCCCGAAGCAGCAGGAACAGCACCGCCAGGGAGAGGAGGTGGACGACCAGGGCGAGGACGCTGTAGAAGGGGTCGCGCAGCGCCACCACCGCGGCCGCCCCGCCGACGGCGCCGATCGCGGCAAGCACGAAGACGAAGGTGCTCACTCCTCGTCCTCCCTGCGCAGCGGCGTGCGCTCCGGCGGCTCGGCAAGGAGCATCTCCTTGGTGAAGATCAGGTCGGAGCGGTCGAAGTCGGCAAGCTCGTAGTCGTGGCCCATCGTGATCGCGTCAAACGGGCAGGCCAGCTCGCAGTAGCCGCAGAAGATGCACCGGGAGAGGTTGATCTCGTAGACGGCGGCGTACCGCTCCCCTGCCGAGACCCGGTGCTCCGGGGTGTTCTCGGCGGCGACGACCCGGATGCAGTCGGCCGGGCAGGCGGCTGCGCAAAGGGAGCAGCCGACGCACTTCTCAAGGCCGGTGTCCTCGAACCGGTGGAGCCGGTGGCGTCCGCGAAAGCGGGGGTAGACGGGGGTCTTTTCCTCCGGGTACTGGATCGTCACCGGCCCCTCGACAACCCGGCCGAAGGTGGTCTTCAGCCCCCGCATCGTCTCCAGGAAGGCCCTCCCGAAGGAGCGGGCGACGCCCGGCTCCGGGGCCCTGGTCACCTCGATCACGTCCTGCGGCGGGGCCCAGACCTCGACCTTCAGCTGCGGCTTTCCGTTTTCGCTTTGCTGCTCGGACATCTGCGCCTCAGTGGGTTGCGACGACAACGATCGCCGTGATCAGGGCGTTTGCTGTGGCAAGCGGCAGAAGCACCTTCCAGCCGAGGCTCATGATCTGGTCGTAGCGGAGCCGGGGCAGCGTTGCCCGCACCCAGATGAACAGGAAGGAGACGATCGCCATCTTCGCCAGGACGATGAAGGGGTCGACCCAGCCGGGCGGGTGGACACCGCCCGGCAGCAGCCAGCCGCCGAGGAAGACGGTGGTGACGATCCCCGAGACGATCAGGATGTTCATGTACTCGGCGAAGTAGTAGGAGGCGAACCGCCCGCCGCCGTACTCGGTGTTGTAGCCGGCGACAAGCTCGGCGTCGGCCTCGGTGACGTCAAAGGGCGCCCGGTTGGTCTCGGCGAAGCTTGCGACCAGGAAGACGATGAAGCCGACCGCCTGGGGCACCACGTACCACATCCCGCCCTGCGCCCGGACGATCCCGGTCAGGGACAGCGTCTGGGCGGAGATGATCACCCCGAGCAGGGCGAGGCCCTGGGAGACCTCGTAGGAGATCAGCTGGGCGGCCGCCCGCATCGCCCCAAGGAAGGAGTACTTCGACCCCGACGCCCAGCCGCCAAGCATGATCCCGTAGAAGGCGATCGCCGAGAAGGAGAAGAGATAAAGGGGGCCGATCGTCACGTCGATCCCGTAGAGCCCCACCTTCGTTCCGCCGATGTGCTGGACGGTGCCGAAGGGGATCAGCGCAAAGGAGGCGACGGCGGTGAGGATCGAGAGGACCGGGGCGATCGCGTACAGCACCCCGGCCGCCGTCCGCGGCCTGAACTGCTCCTTGGTGAGCAGCTTGACGATGTCGGCAAGCGGCTGCAGCAGGCCGAAGATGCCGACCCGGTTGGGGCCGTAGCGGTTCTGCATCCGGCCGAGGATCTTCCGCTCGGCAAGGAGCACCAGCGGCACCAGGGAAAGGGCGACGATGAAGATCACCAGCGCCTTGACGATCTGGACCCACCACGGTTCGAAGTAGGTGACCGAGGCGAGGATCACCGGCTACCTCCAGCGGCTAGTGGTTGGCCGTTGCGGACTCGTTTGTAGAGGAAGCGCAGGCTTGGCGAGAACTCGACCTCCGGGGCGTCCCAGAGGGAGCGGTGGCCGTCAAGGGCCGGCCGCGACGGCGCCACGACCTCCTTTGCGGGGGCGAAGGCGGCTGCCGCCTCCCGCTCCTGCCAGCGGACGCCCTTGCCGCCAACCTCCTCGAGGGTGAGGCCGGCGAGGTGGGGGACCGACTCAAAGAGCAGCGCCGAGGCCTTGGCCGCGGAAAGGCCCTCGGCGACGATCCCCGCCGCGGCAAGGGCGCGGGCGCCAGGCCCCTCGCCGGCGCGCAGCAGGCCGAAGTCGAGGCCGATCCGCCTCGCCAGCTCGGCGATCACCCACCAGCCGGCCCTGATCTTCCCCTGGCGGGCGATCGCCGGGCGCAGCCGCTGGATCCGGCCGTCGGGGTGGACGACCGTCCCCTCCTTTTCGGGGTAGGCCTCCGCCGGGAAGACGACCTCGGCGTGCTCCCTGATGCCCTCGGTGAGGAACTCGGCGTGGGCGATCACGTGGCCGACCCGCTTCAGGCTCCGGCTGGCAAGCTCGGCGGGAAGGGGTCCCCGCAGCGGGTCGAACTGGAAGAGGTAGAGGAGCTCGATCTGCTGCTCGCCGCCAAGGCCGGCCAGCGCGGCGGTCGGCTCACCGCCCAGCGGCCGGTAGCCGGGTCCGTAGCCGGGCGCCACCCCAACCTCCAGCAGGCCGCGGCCGTTCGCCACCCCGCCGCTCACGCCAAGCAGACCCCGGGCGCAGCCCTCCGCCCCCTCCCGCCTCAAGTTGAGCAGCTGCGCAAGCTTGAGCAGTCGCTGGGCAAAGCCGTCCTGGTCGAGCAGGCGGGTGTCGTAGAGGAGGACCGTTTCCCCCTCCTTGAGGGCCGCGGCCAGCCGGTTGAGGGCGTCCCGGTCGATCCCCTCCGCCGCCGGTTGACCTCCTTCAAGGGCCTCGATCAGGGCGGCAAGCAGCTCGCTCTCCCCGCCCTGCCGGCAGCGGACCGTGCCCTTCGCCACCCCCTCAAGGACCGACGACCGCGAGCCGACGATGAACAGCCGCACCCCCCGGTGGCGCACCCCCTTCCTGATCCGCAGCTCGAAGATCGGCGCGTCGTCGCGGGGCTCGCAGCCGAGCACGACCAGGTTGTCGGCGAACTCCAGGTCGGAGAGGCGGGCGGCAAGGGCCGGCTCGGCAAGGAGGTGGTAGGCGGCCGGGTTGATCGCCGCCGCGGAGTCGATCGCCTCGCTTTCAAGCCCCTCCCGAAGCAGCCGGGCAAGGAGGTAACCCTCCTCGTTTGAGGCCTGGCCGCCGACCAGGGCCGCCGCCTTGCCGCGGGCCCGGGAAAGCAGCTGGGCGGCCCGCTCCAGGGCGATCTCCCAGTCGACCGGGCGCAGCGTCCCGCCGTCGCGGATCAGCGGGCTCACCACCCGCTGATCGACGTGGAAGGACTGGTAGCCGAACCGGCCCTTATCGCAAAGCCAGCCGTCGTCCACCTCCTTGTTCTCCCGGGAGAGCACCCGCAGGACCCGCTCGTCCCTGACGGTGAGGGTGACGTTGCACTGGGCGGGGCAGAGGGTGCAGACCGTCCCCGAGTCCTCGATGTCCCAGGGGCGGGCCCGGAACCGGTAGGGGATCGAGGTGAGCGCCCCGACCGGGCAGAGCTCGATGATGTTGCCGGAGAAGGGGGCGATGTAGGGGTGGCCGTCGAAGGTGGTGATGTAGGAGTGGGCGCCCCGCTCGGAGAGGACAAGCTGGTGGTCTTCGGAGACCTCCTGGGAGAAGCGGGCGCACCGGTAGCAGAGGATGCACCGCTCCCGGTCGATCGCGATCAGCGGCGAAAGCTCAAGGGGCTTCTTGAAGTGGCGCTTCGGCTCCCTGGTCCGGGAGCGGCCGGGGCCGTAGCCGAAGGTGATGTCCTGGAGCGGGCACTCGCCGCCCTTGTCGCAGACCGGGCAGTCAAGCGGATGGTTGAGCAGCAGGAACTCCACTACGGCTTGCTGGGCCTCCCGGACCCGCTCGCTTTTCGTGTGGACGACCATCCCGTCCTTGACCGGCGTCGAGCAGCCGGTTTGCAGCTTCGGGATCCCCTCGATCTCGACCAGGCACATCCTGCAGGCGCCGACCGGCTGGCAGAGCTTCGGCTCGTAGCAGAAGACCGGGATTTCAACGTCGCCGAGCTTGGCGGCGTCGACAAGCATCATGTTTTCCGGCGCCTGGACTTCCCGGCCGTCGATCGTGAAGGTGATCAGCTTCTCCTTGGGCCTTGCCATCAGGCGGCAACCTCCACGGCCTGGAGCTGGGCGCGGTTGATCTGCTCTTCAAGCTCGGCGCGGAACCGCCGGACGATCGAGCCGATCGGCATCGCCATCGCATCGCCAAGGACGCACAGGCAGTGGCCGATGATGTTCTCCTGAACGGAGGCCATCACCTCCAGGTCGACGGGGGTTGCTTCGCCCCGCTTGATCCGTTCCAGCATCTGGACCGTCCAACGGGTCCCCTCCCGGCAGGGGGTGCACTTGCCGCAGGACTCGTGGGCGTAGAACTTGGCGACCTTGAGGGCGACGTCGATGATCGGGGTGGAGTCGTCGACGACGATGATCGCCCCCGAGCCAAGCATCGAGCCGGCCTTGGCGAGGGTGTCGAAGTCGTAGGGGAGGTCAAGCTCCTCCTCGGTGAGCACCGGTGCGGAGGAGCCGCCCGGGAACCAGCACTTCACCCTCCTTCCCTCCGGCGGGCCGCCGGCAAGACCGTAGATGATCTCCCGGGCCGGGATGCCGAGCTCGATCTCGTAGTTGCCGGGTCGCTGAACGTGGCCGGAGACCGAGACGATCTTCGTGCCGGTTGAGGTCTCGGTGCCCAGCGAGGCGTACCGCTTGCCGCCCAGCCTGATGATCGCCGGCACCGTGGCAAGGGTCTCGACGTTGTTGATCAGCGTCGGCCCCTGGTAGAGGCCCTTGACGGCGGGGAAGGGGGGCTTCAGGCGGGGGTTGCCCCGCTTGCCCTCCAGGGAGTCCAGGAGGCCGGTCTCCTCGCCGCAGATGTAGGCGCCGGCGCCGCGGTGGAGGACGATCGAGGGCTTGACCTCCGAGCCAGGGCCGCCGACCAGCCCCGCCTCCCTTGCTTCCTCCAGGGCCCGCTCGAGGACATCTGCCTGGAGCTGGTACTCGCCGCGGATGTAGATGAAGGCCCGCTCGATCCCGGCGGCGTGGCAGGCGATCGCAATCCCCTCGATCAACATGTGGGGGCACTTCTGGATCAGTTCCCTGTCCTTGAAGGTGCCCGGCTCCGACTCATCTGCGTTGCAGACCAGGTACTTCTCAACCTCCCCCTTCGGCAGGAAGGCGATCTTGCGGGCCATCTGGAAGCCGGCGCCGCCCCGGCCGCGCAGCCCGGAGGCTTCAAGCTCGGCAAGCACCTCCTCGGGCGCCATCGACCTTGCCTTGGCAAGCGACTCGTAGCCGCCGCGGGCCTTGTAGCCGGCAAGCGTGGCAAGCCCCTCCCGGTCGATCCCCGCCAAGAGAAGCTTTGGCGGCTTGGAGAGCTCGCCGGCCTCCTCCCGCGCGGCGGGGTCGGCGCACGGCCGCCGGGCCAGGGAAAGCTCGGGAAACGGCTCCTCGCCGGCAAGCAGGCGGTCGATCAGCTCCGCCGCCTGCCCCTCCTGGAGGGGGCCGATGTAGTTGCCGTCGACGGAGACCATCGGCGCGAGCTCGCAGGCCCCAAGGCACTCGAAGGAGCGGACGTTCAGCTCCTCCCGCCCCTCCGCCGCCTCCAGGAGGGCCTGGTAGAGCCGGTCGGCGCCCCGCAGCGAGCAGGAGATGTTGGTGCAGACGTAGATGTCGTGGCGGCGGCGCGGCTTCGGCTCGGTCTCGAGCATGTCGTAGAAGGTGGCGACGGCCTGAAGCTCGGCGGGCGTCACGCCGAGCACGGCGGCCACCTGTTCGATGGCAAGCGGCGAGCACCAGCCGTGGTGGCGCTGGGCCGCCTTCAGCGCCGGCAGGATCGCCGAGCGGCGGTCGGGGTAGCGGGAGACGTAGGCTTCGATCTCGGCCCGCAGCTCCGCCGGAACCTCGACCTCAGCAAGCGTTGGGACCCCCGCCTCCGGCTTTGTCAGGTCGGCCGGTTCGTACCAGCCCGGAACGCGGGAGCCGTGGGGGGAGCGGGGCGGTGCGCTCATCGATCGATCCCTCCTAGGACCGGGTCAAGCATCGCGACGGCGGCGATCATATCCGCGATGTAGGAGCCCTTGACCATGTCGGAAAGGGCCTGGAGGTTGACGAAGGAGGGGTCGCGCATGTGCACCCGCGCCGGCTTGGAGGAGCCGTCGGAGCGGACGAAGCAGCCGAGTTCGCCGCGCGGTGACTCGATTGCAAAGTAGGCCTCCCCCTCGGGGACGCGGAACCCCTCGGTGACCAGCTTGAAGTGGTGGATCAGCGCCTCCATCGAGGTCGCCAGCTCATGGCGGGGAGGGAGGGCGACCTTCCGGTCGGTGGTGATGTGCGGCCCTTCGGGAAGGCCTTCAAGGGCCTGTTCGATGATCTTCACCGACTCGTAAAGCTCGGCGTGGCGGACGGCGTAGCGGTCGTAGTTGTCGCCAACGGTGCCGACCGGGATCTTGAAGTCGAAGTCCTCGTAGGAGCTGTAGGGCATCGCCTTGCGCAGGTCCCAAGGCACCCCGGCCGCCCGCAGGAGCGGGCCGGTCACGCCCAGTTCAAGGAGCCGCTCGGCGCCCAGCGGGCAGGTGCCGCGCAGCCGGCGCAGGACGATCTCGTTGGCGGAGAGCAGTTCGGCGTACTGATCAGCCCGGCGCGGCATTTCCTTGAGGAACTTCCGCAGCTTCTTGTCGAAGCCCCGGGGGATGTCCTCGATCACGCCGCCGACCTGGATGTAGCGGGTGTGCATCCGCTGGCCGGTGGAGAACTCGAAGAGGTCGAGGATCGACTCCCGCTCCCGGAAGCAGTACCAGAAGATCGAGATCGCGCCGAGGTCAAGCGCGCTTGTCCCAAGCCAGACGAGGTGGCTCATCAGCCGGTTCAGCTCGAGGTGGATCACCCGCAGGTACTGGGCCCGCTTGGGAACCTCCAGCTCGAGGAGCTTCTCCACCGCGCCGCAGTAGGCCATCGCGTTGAAGAAGTAGGAGAGGTAGTCCATCCGCTCGATCACTGGGATCGCCTTCCAGTAGCTCTTGTCCTCGGCGGTCTTCTCGATCCCGGTGTGGACGTAGCCGATCAGCGGCTTAACCGAGACGACAACCTCTCCCTGGAGGGTGACCACCAGCCGCAGCACCCCGTGGGTTGCCGGGTGGTGGGGGCCGAAGTTGAGGGTGAGCAGCTCCTCGCTTTGCCGCGCCCCGCCCCAGTCCTCAAGCTGCTGCTCGATTGGGGCGAAGGTGAAGGTCTCTTCCTGTTGGCGCTGCTCGCCTGCCATCACTCAGGGGTGCCGAGGTTGGGGGTGTCGTTGTAGGTGAAGAGGACCGGCTCGCCGCCGATCGGGAAGTCGCGTCGCTGGGGGTGACCCTCGTAGTCCTCCGGCATCAGGATCCGGCGGAGGTCGGGATGGCCGTCGAAGATCACCCCGAACATGTCGTAGACCTCCCGCTCCTGGTGGTTTGCCGTTGGCCAACGCGGGGTGACCGAGGGGACGTGGGGATCGGAGGTGGGCACCCGCACCTTCACCCCCACGCGGTCCCGGCGGAGCATGTCAAGCAGCTGGTAGTGGACGCCAAGGCGGGGCTCCTCCGGGTAGTAGTCGACGCCGTGGAGGCTGGAGAGGAACCGAAAGCCCTTCTCCGCCAGCCGCTCCAGGACCGCGCGGATCACCGCCGGCTTCACCTCCAGGAGCGGTTCGTTGTGGCGGAACTCGGCGCCGATCACGCCCTCCTCGCCCACCGCCGGGTCGGCCTTCAGTTCGTTTGCAAGCAGGAGCAGAGCGGCGCCGTCCATCGCCCCTAAGCCCCCCCGCGGAATACCTCGATCGACGGGCTCTCCTGCGCCTCCTCGGTGTTTGTCAGCTCCTCGGTGCCAAGCGCGCCGTACCGCTCGCGCCAGCCGGGCGGGGGGTTTTCCAGGACCATGTCCCGCAACCGGAGGATCCCATGCATCAGCGCCTCCGGTCGGGGCGGGCAGCCGGGCACGTGGACGTCGATCGGCAGGAAGTGGTCGGCCGGCACAAGGGCGTAGTTGTTGAAGACCCCCATCGACGAGCAGCAGGCGCCCATCGAGATCGCCCACTTCGGCTCGAGCATCTGGTCGTAGATCCGGCGGATGATCGGCGCCATCTTGATCGAGACGCGGCCGGAGAGGATGATCAGGTCGGCCTGCCGGGGCGAGGCGCGGAAGGCCTCAAAGCCGAACCGGGCGACGTCGACGCGGGCGGCGACGATGCTCATCATCTCGATCGCGCAGCAGGCAAGGCCAAAGGTTGCCGGGAAGAAGGAGTTGCCCCGCGCCCAGGCAACCGCCTTCTTCAGGGTGGTTGTAAGGACCCGTTCTTCGACGTACCGTTCGAGCTGCTCTCCGGAGAGCCGCTGCTCATGGGCAAGGTGGGCGGGAACCCGACCCTCCAGGTCGGGGTGGGCTCCCGGGGTGGGCCCCTCGACACTCCCCCCGCGCAGCATCTGACGTGGCGAGGAGCGGGTGATCCTCAGGCCGCTTGGCGTGCGCAGCTCTTCAGGTCCTACCGCCATTGCAATGCCCCCTTTCGCCAGACGTAGACGAAGGCGACGAACAGCAGGAGGATGAAGACGATCGTCTCGATCAGCGCGTAGGTTCCGTAGGCGCGCAGCTCGACTGCGATCGGGTAGAGGAAGATCACCTCGACGTCGAAGAGCAGGAACAGCATCGCGATCAGGTAGAAGCTGATCCCGAACCGCATCCCCCGCTTGATCTCCGAGGGCAACCCGCACTCGTAGGGATCATCCTTGGCGCGGACCCGCTGGCGGGGGCCGACGAAGGTGTTCAGCGCGCCGAAGGCGCCGCCGACCACAAGGCCCAGGATCACAAAGACGATCGCAGGGAGGTAGTCACGGAGCACTGCAGTGGTTATATCACGCTTGTGCAGATCTGTTACATAGTTGCAGATGATGCGAAATCGGCTGGCGGTACGCTTCAAGGTTTCGATCGCCGCCGCAGCCTTCCGCAGTGAAGAGGGCGCGCAGCTGCTGGGAGCACCGCCCCGCGGCGGCGATCCGGCGGAGCATCCCGACCGACCGCCGGAGCCTCTCCGCAGGTAAGCCCCCCAACGTAAGCCCCCCAGCACCAGTTGCTGTTGTCGCCAGCCTCCACCGCAGGGGGCCGGACGCCGCCCACATCCCGCCACAGGCAGGCTTCGCCCGCCCCAGCGCCGCGCTGCAAGCGGCGCGGCCCGGCCTTCAGGGTGGTTCAGCCTCGCTGGGGCTTGGACCGGGCTGCATTGCCCGCCACTTTGAAAGCCCCGACGCCATCGGCCGCTCCCCCTCCGCCTCTGCCGGTGAGGGCGTTCCTTTCGCCTCCGTTTGGCGCCGCCCCCTGCTGGAAGCGCCGCCGGCCCGATCCGGCGGAAGGGACGCTGCTGACGACGTGCGCTGGCGGCTCGCCGTTTGCAGCTCAAACGGGGACCGCTAGCGCGGGAAGCAGCGTGCCCTCCGGCAAGCCGGCCTTGACACGCGGCTTTTTCGCCGGCGCCAGCCCCGCGGCCGTCCAAGCCGCCCTGCCTCGGCTGCCACGGCCCTTGCCTGCAACTTGATCAGCGCCTTCAGCACCGCCCCGATCACCTCGTCTCCCGTTCTCTCCTCGCCTCTGAGCTTGGCCTCCCCGCGTGATCTGACGGCTTCAAGGTACCGCGAAGCCGGCGAGCAGGAAAGCTTCTGCGGCGGCGGGCCCGCCGGAGCCTGCCGGCCGGCCTTTGGCGATCGGACCGACAACGGTGGGGAGCGGGCAGACAACGCTCTCTGGACAAAAGAGCGGTTGGGTTGTCGGGAGGGAAAGGCCGGTTTTCCAGCTTGGCTTTGCTGGCGGGCTGCTGCAAGGGAAGGCCGGTAAGCTGCCAACGGCGTAGGTTCGGCTTCGGGGTTGGCCGAACCGGCTGCACCAACCGGTTAGCCTGGCGAAGGTGTTTTGCGCCTCAGGAGTCGTTCGATGACGACGGCTGCCGCCCTTGCGCTTGCCGCTGCAGCGGTCAACGGCGTTGCCGCGGCGGTTGGGGGGTGGGTCTACCTGCGCGCCAAGGAGGGCGGGGCGTTCTGGCCGCTGCTTCGCGCCGGCCAGGCCGCCGCCGTCGCCTACGCCCTTTACGTTGCCGTGCTTGCGGCAACCGGCCACCACCCCAAGGAAGGGCTCTTCTACCTCTACGCGCTCCTGCCGATTGCCGTCGGCTTCATCGCCGAGCAGCTGCGGCTGAGTGCGGCTTCCCTGGTTTTGACCAAGCGCGGCTTCGACGATCCGAAGGAGGTGGGGAAGCTGCCGGAGGAGGAGCAGTACCGGATCGTCTGGACGGTCCTGCGCAGGGAGGTGGGGGTGATGGCGCTTTCCGCCTTCGTCGTCCTGCTCCTTTACCTGAGGGCCGCCCAGACAGCGCACGGCCTCTAGCGGAAGCTATATAGTCCCGGCCGATGAAATCCCACCGGACAGCCGTGGCCCGTGCCCTTGTGCTGGCGGCGGGCGGTCTTGCCGTCGCCGCCTGCGGCAGCCAGGAAATCTCCGTGCCGAAGACAAGTCCCTACTACCATGGCGCCGTCCTCTTCAAGGAGCACTGCGCCGGCTGCCACACCCTTTCGGTGGCCGGCACCCAAGGGTCGGCTACCGCGATCGTCGACCGGCTCCGCAACCAGGGTCCGAACTTCAACCTCCGCAAGGAGACGGTCCAGACCGTTTTGTACGCGATCCGCAACGGCGGCTTCTCCGGGCAGATCATGCCCCAGAACCTGGTGGTCGGCCGGGAAGCCGAAGAAGTGGCCGAGTTTCTCGCCCACTACGCCGGTCGACTGGCGCCAAAGGTGCCGAGCGTGGAAATCTCCCTCCCCGGTGAAGCAAAGGCCCAGGCGGAAGCAGCTCCTGCGGCGATGCCAACCACCACCTCGACGACAACGAGCAAGGGCGGGGGAGGGCAAAAGGGCGGTGTGCGGCGTAAGTAGCGCCGAGCCCCGTGCTTGACATCAAGCTGATCCGAGAGCGGCCCGAGTGGGTCCGCGCCGCGCTGAGCAGAAGGGGCGAGGAGCCGGTTGGGCTGCTGGAGCGCGTGATCGCGGTTGACCGCAGCTGGCGGGAGGCGACCGCCGCAGCGGAGCAGCTGCGCGCAAGGCAGAAGTCGCTATCGGGAGAGGTTGGCAAGGCGAAGCGGGAAGGGAGGGAGCCGGGTGAGCTGTTGGCCTCCCTCCAGGAGCTCTCCGCCCAGGTAAAGGAGCGGACGGCCGCCGCCGAGCGGGCTCGCGAGGAGCTTGACCGGCTCCTGTTGCGGCTGCCGAACCTCCCGGCGGAGGATGCGCCAAGCGGGGAGGACAGGGTTGAGCGCGTCGTCGGCAAGCCGCCGGAGCTGGGGTTCAAGCCGAAGGACCACCTGGAGCTGGCCGGCGAGCGGATCGACATGGAGCGGGCCGCCCGTCTCTCCGGTTCGCGGTTTGCCTACCTGCGCGGGGAGCTGGTCCTGCTTGAGCTGGCGCTGGTCAGGTTTGCAATCCAACTGCTTATCGAGCGGGGCTTCGAGCCGGTTATCCCGCCGGTCCTTGTCAGAGAGCGGGCGCTTTACGGCACCGGCTTTCTGCCCGACACCGAGCAGCAGATCTACGGACCCCTCCAGGACGGGCTTTACCTGACCGGAACCTCGGAGGTGGCGCTCGCCTCCCTCCACGATTCGGAGATCCTCCCCGAGGAGAGCCTGCCCCGCCGCTACGCAGGCTTCTCGACCTGCTTTCGCCGGGAGGCGGGCGCTGCGGGGAGGGACACGCGGGGGATCTTCCGCGTCCACCAGTTCGACAAGGTGGAGATGTTCAGCTTCTGCCAGCCGGACCGCTCAGCCGAGGAGCACGAGTTCCTGCTTGGGATCGAGGAGGAGCTGCTCGGCAGGCTGGAGCTCCCCTACAGGGTGGTGAACATCGCCGTCGAGGAGCTTGGCCCGGCGGCCGCGAAGAAGTACGACTGCGAGGTCTACCTGCCAAGCGAGGGCCGCTACCGGGAGCTCACCTCCTGCTCAAACACCACCGACTTTCAGGCCCGCCGCCTCCAGATCAGGATGCGGCCCTCCGGCGGCAAGGCGACGGTCGCCCTCCACACCCTCAACGGCACGGCAGTTGCCGTCGGCCGCACGATCATCGCCCTGCTTGAGTGCCACCAGCGGGCGGACGGCTCCGTTGCCATCCCCTCCTGCCTGCACCCCTTTGGGGCGCCGGCCACGATCGAGCCGGCATAAAGACAAGGGGCGGCTCTCGCCGCCCCTTGTCCGCTCAGCTTGCCGCCCCTGCTAGGGCAGCACCACCTGGGTGAAGGTGATGAAGGACGCTCCGCCCTTCAGCTTCGGCTGGAAGCGGATCCGCACCCGGTCGGTCAGCTTCCGGTGGTGGCGGAGCGCCTGCAGACCGACCGGTCCGAGCGGAACGCTCACCGTCACCAGGCCGGGGTGCGTTGCGTTGGCGGCGTAGAAGCGCAGGCCGATGCCCACAACGTGGACCCGTCCCGCCTGCGGCACCCGGACGGTCAGCAGCAGCCTCCGGCGCACCAGCCTGTGGCGGACCACCGCAAGGCAGCCGGCAACTTCGATGTTCGTCCGCTGGACGAGCTGCTTGCCGTTGTAGCCGACAAGCGTCGTTGGCATGTACAGCGGCTTGCGGCAGAAGTTGCCGTTGCCGGAGAGCAGGGAGTGCGGTCCCATCGGCAGTTCCAGCCGGAAGCTGTCGAGCGGGACGTCCGGGTCGGCCGCGAAGGTGGTGGTGGTGATCCCGTTGTGGATGTCGGTGTTGCCGACCAGGATCACCCGGACGCCGTCCCCTTCAAGGACCGGCACCAGGTTCGGGAAGGCGCGGCCGCCCTGGGAGATGATGTAGACCGGTCCTTCCATCACCCCCGGCAGGGTCGGGGTGACCGCCTTGGCGTGGCCGACCAGGGAGGTGGACGGGCAGTTCAGCGGGTTGGCGTTGCCCACCTGTTCCGGACAGGCCTTCTCCAGGGTGGCCAGCCGGGAGGGGAGCCTGAAGGGCAGGGTGGTCACCGACCGCCTGATCGCCGCTTCACCTTCCCGCTGGTCGATCGTCACGGTCAGCGCCGCCCCGCCCAGCCGGGTGTGGTGGGCAAGGGTCTGGGCCTTGAAGACCGGCTTGAAGGCAAGCGCCCCGCAGTTGGTGGCCTGCAGCTTGCTTTCAAGCGTTGCGGTGGCGCTGACCGGCTGGGAGGGCCCATCCGTTCCGCCGAGCGTGCTGACCAGCGGCAGCTGGCCGCAGCTGGTCGGGTTCCGGTAGAAGCCCGAGCGGTCGAGCCTCAAGGTCATCGACCGCAGGCGGATCGGGATCCCCTGGACGATCGTCGGCAGCGTTGCGATCGCAACCACCTGGGCGGTGTACGGTTCGACCTCGACCTTTGCCCGGGTGATCACGTTGCCAAGCGAGAACGGCCCGGCCACGGCCGGCACGACGATCGACAGCCCGTACGGCGCCCCTTCGTAGTGTTCGGTGAAGTAGACCTCACCGGTGAAGGTGTACGGGCTTGGCCCGGAGCCCGCCTGGACGGAGATCGTGCCGATCTGGCTTTCCGCCGAGCAGGTGCCGGCGTTCGCCTGCGCTTCCGGGCAGGGCTTGACCTTCGGCACCTCGCCGACAAGGCCCTCCGGAAGGACGGTCTTGATCGTCTGCAGGTACCGGTTGCCTTCGCCGCGGACCACCTTGAAGGTGAAGGTGGAGCTGCTCCCCGCCTGGGTGGGCAGCAGTTCCGCTTCCTGGGAGAGCCCCGGCGCCGAGAAGGGAGGCCCGCCGCTTGGGCAGCCGCTGATTTCAAGCGGCGCCACGGTCGGCGAGAAGGAGGCCGGCACTTCGGAGTAGGGGGTGAGCGTCACCTGGGTCGTTGCTTCGCCGCAGCTGAGCGGGTTTGCAATTGGCGCCAGCGGCCCGGTCCGGAACCGCAAGGTCACCGAGTTGAACGGCGCCTGCGGGTTTTCTGGGAAGGTGGTGACCAGCTGACCGGTCTGGGGGTTGGGCGTGATCACGCCCTTCAACCGGACCTTGACGTTGTAGCGGGCCGACTCGGCGTCCAGGTAGATCGTGTAGGGCGGACCGGTGATCGGCCCGTTCGCCGGCTTGCCCAGGTAGATGTTGCCGGTCAGCGAGCCGGGCGGCAGGGTTGGCACTTCGAGGCTGACGGTGCCGATCGCCGAACCGGGCGGGCAGATGGTCGGGTTGCGGGTGCCGATCCCGATCTGTTCCGGCGTGCAGCCTTCCAGGCCGGCCGCTGCGGAGGGGTTCATCGTCATGCCCGGCGGCAAAACGACCGTTGCCGTCTTCAGGTCGGAGAGATCGGCCTTGCCGGTGCTTGCTTCCGGATGCTTTGCGGTGAGCGTGGTCGTGATCCCGTCCGGCTGGTCGGAGGCGGTGTTTGGCGCTTCAAGCGCGAAGGAGAGGTTTTCCGGCCCGAACGGGAACTCCTTTTCGCATTCGATCGTCCCGACCAGGTCGGTGTAGGTCATCGAGATCGTCTGCTTTTCGTCAGTCACCGCCGTGAGCCCGTTTGTCGTTGCCGGGCCGGGCTGGACGCACGCGCTTGGGTTGCGCAGGAAGGTCGTCCTGCCCTTCGGTTCTTCGCTCAGGCTGTACGTCAGGGCGATCGTCGGGTTGAGGTAGATCTTCGGCGAAGACTTTTCTTCTTCGGCCGGGAAAAGAGACGCGGTTTTGGCATATTCGGAGCCCAGGAGTTCCCCGGCTGCCCTGACGTGGGCGTTACCGAAGAAGACGAGCCGGGAGAGGATCAACCCCGGCGGGATGTTGTGGATTTCAAAGTAGTCGTGGTAGTCGCTCGCCCATTCGACGTTGCCTTCGATGATCGTGTGGACGTAGAGCTTGAACTTCTTACCGGCAAGTTCGATTTCCTTGCCGGTGTACAGGGCGACTCCGTAGGTTGAGGCGTAGCCGTTCTTCGGCACCAGGTTGTAGACATAGCCCTGGAGCTTGACGGCGGCGAACTTACCCGGTTGTGCGTTCGGTTCCGGTTCGGTTGCCGTCAGCACTGTGTTTATGCCGATGATCGATTCAAGTGGGCAGGGAACCTTGTTTTCCGGGTAGTAGTAAAGCGCCGGTTCCCCGGCCTTCGTCGGTGGGATTTCAACGCCGGTGAAGTCTTCCTCGGAGCACTGCGCGACGGCGAAGGGGTTGGTGACAACCCCGGGGGCGACGTCGTTGCGCAGGAAACCAACCGAGCTGAGGCCCATGGTCTTGAAAAAGCCCAGGGGGACGAGCGGTGCGCCTGGCGGGAGGGAGACGAGCCCGCCGGTCTTCTTGTACACCGATTCAAGCCTTTCGGCGTACAGCGGTGTCTTGGCTTCGATTTCCTTGGCTTCTTGTTCGATTTCCGCGGCGTTCAGCTGGAAGGCGTTGACGCCGAACGGGACGTAGCCGGCCGCCGTGCGAAAGCCTCCCTTTTCGGCTTCTTCAACGTTCGGTTCGCCGACTTCCATGATGCCGGAGCCCTTGATTTCCTGTTTGCCTTCGCCGCAGGTCGCTTCGTTGCAGTTCGCGGTGAAGAACCGCTGCTTGAGCGCCGGTTCAACGGCCTGCGCCGCTGAAGGCGCTGCCGCCAGAACGGCCGGCAAAAGCGCCGCCACCAGCACAAGCCGCCCCCTGAAGCCAAACGCTCCGCCCTGCCGGCGGCTACCCGAAAACAGCAATGGCAAGCGCATTCAAACCTCCCTTGATAACGGTTGTGACCCTGTCCCAGCCGATGGTTTACACAACCCATCGGCTGTGGTCTACACCTCCTTTAGTTCGCCTCGCCTCCGATTAGACCTCCGGAGAACCTAGCGTGCGGACTTGAGCTGAGTAAGCCCAGCATACCGCTGGCGGCGCGGGAAGGCTAACCGTTGAGCAGGTCTTCCCATGGATGGGGGGAAAGGCGCAGCCCTTTGGAGTAAAAGGCGGCAAGACGTCCCACCGACCTTGGGGTGAGCCGACGACCGAAGCGGGTCTCACCCCCCAACCGTCGGTAAGCCCCCCCAACCGCTCTGCCTATGTAGGAGAGGTTGAAGTAGGCGTCGTAGACGGCGGCGACGTAAAGGTTCACGTTTTCCAGCAGGTAACGGTAGGCGGCCGTCCCAACCGGCTGCTGGCTGCGCACCAGCACCGCCCAGCTGCGATCGAGCAGCAGCTGCGCCTGCTGGTAGATCCCGGCGATCCCCGCCGCCGGACCGGTGAGCTGTTCGGCGTTTGGCACAGGTTCAACCGGCAGCGCGGCCGCCGCCCGCTGCGCCGCCTCCAGCTCCCCGGCAAGCCGCCGGGAGCGGATCAGGGAGGCGTGGCCCGTTTGGCCGCGCCGCACCAGGCCGCGGTCGATCAGCGGCCAGACCGCCCTTGCGCTGGCAAGCTCCCGGGCGATGCTTGGCTGCAGGGCGGCAAGCGCCTCGGCGATCTCGACCAGGTCGCCTCGCCGTTCCCTCAGTTCGCTGCGGGTCGTCCGGTGGCTGTGGCTGCAGCCGGCCAGCGCCGCAGCGCAAAGCAGGCCGCAAATGGGCACGACGGCGCGTTTGAACATCCACGCCAGCCTACCGGGACGGCCGCCGCGGCCTGCAGGGGAAGAAGAGGCCCGGAGAGCCGGCAGGGCTACACTTCCTCCACCGACGAGATGGCGGCAGCGGCAGAGCAAGGCAGCGAGCGGGGCGACTCGGCCGGGCTGGGCCTCTACCGCTGCTACCGCCCCCGCGCCTTCTCCGAACTGGTCGGCCAAGCCGCCGTTGCAAGGACCCTTGAAAACGCGATCAAGACCGGCCGGGTCCACCACGCCTACCTCTTCGTCGGCTCCCGGGGCACCGGCAAGACCTCGACCGCCAAGATCCTCGCCGCCTGCCTGAACTGCGCCGGGGGTCCGACCCCCTCCCCCTGTGGAAGCTGTGCCAGCTGTCGGGCGATCGCGGCCGGCAGCTCCCTTGACGTCGTCGAGCTTGACGCCGCCTCCCACAACTCCGTGGAGGACGTCCGGGCGCTGCGGGAGACGATCGCCTACGCCCCCGCCGCCTCCTACCGCGTCTACATCCTCGACGAGGCGCACATGCTTTCAAATGCCGCTTGGAACGCCCTGCTCAAAACCCTCGAGGAACCGCCGCCGCGGACCGTCTTCGTGCTTGCGACAACGGAGGCCCAGCGGGTGCCGGCGACCGTCGTCGACCGCTGCCAGCGGTTCGACTTCCGCCGTCCGACCGTTGCGGAGATCGCCGAGGTGGTGAGAAGGGTGGCCGCAGCCGAGGGGATCGGCCTCGAGGAGGAGGCGGTCGTCGCGATCGCCAGGCAGGCCGCCGGCAGCTTCCGCGACGCCCTCGGGCTGCTCGAGCAGCTTGTCACCTACGCCGGGCCGCAGGTGCGCGCCCAGGACGTCCTTGACCTCTACGGCGGGATCGGAGAGGAGCGGGCGGAGGCGCTGCTTGAGGCGATCGGCGCGGGCGATGCCGCCACGGCCCTCTCCCTGGTCGGCGAGCTGGTCGGCGGCGGCCTCGACCCCCAGGCGCTCATCGGCGAGCTGGAGGAAAGGGCCCGCGAGCTGCTGGTGGTGGCGGTGGTCGGCGCGGTGCCGGAGGAGCTCTCCCTCGGCAGGGAGCGGGACGATCGCCGTCTGGAGCTGGCGCGGGCGGTTGGCGAGGAGCGGTTGCTTGCCCTCCTCGACCGCCTCGGCTACGCCCGCGAAGCGGTCAGGGCCGGCGCCGCGCCGCGCACCCAGCTTGAGCTTGCCGTGGTCAAGGCCGCCCGTGGCGAAGGCCGCGGCCCCTCCGGGTCGGTTGCCCAGCTGGCGGCGCGGGTCGCCTCCCTGGAGCGGGCGGTAGCCGCCCTCCAAGGGGCGGCCCAGCCCTCCGCTGCCCCTCCCGAGCAAGCAGGCCAACCCGCTTCCGCGCTCCCCGATCCCCCTTCGGTTCAAAAGGAGGGCGTTGGCGAGGATCCCCCGCCGGCCGAGCCACGGCAGGATGAGCCCGGCTTTGATCTCGCGGCAGCCGTCGACTGCTGGGAGAGGGCGGTCGAGCGGGTTCGGGAGCGCAACGCGCTGGTCGGCTCCTATTTCGAGGTCGCAAGGCCGGTGCGGGCCGAGGGGGAGCGGCTGACGATCGGCTTTGCGCCCGGCGAGACCTTTGCCCGCAAACAGGCCGAAAGGCCGGAGAACGTGGCGCTGCTTACAACCACCCTCCGGGAGCTGCTTGGCAGCCCCCTCTCCCTCTCCTTCGATTTCGACGAGCGGCTTGCCGGGGCGGCGGCAGGCGACGAGGAGGAGCTGATCAAGGTCTTCATCGACGAGCTTGAAGCGGAGGAGCTGCCGGCGGAGGGCGGCGGGTGAGCGGCACCCCTCCAACCGTTGAGCGGCTGATCGAGCAGCTTGCCAAGCTGCCGGGAATCGGCCAGCGGACCGCCCAACGGCTTGCCTTCCACATCATGCGGGCGCCGGCCGCCGAGGCGCTTGCCCTCGCCGAGGCGATCAGGGCGGTAAAGGAGCGGATGCGCAGCTGCCGGCTTTGCTTCAACCTCGCCGACGGGGAGCTTTGCCCGATCTGCGCCGACCCCGGCAGGGACCGGACCGTGATCTGCGTCGTCGAGGAACCGCACGACGTCGCGGCGATCGAGCGGAGCGGCCAGTTCCGCGGCCGCTACCACGTCCTCGGCGGGGCCCTTTCCCCCGCCGACGGGATCGGCCCAGAGCAGCTTCACATCGAGGAGTTGCTTATGCGAATCGAGGGGGAAGGGGTGAGGGAAGTGATCGTTGCCACCAACCCCACCACCGCAGGGGAGGCGACGGCCCTCCACCTGGCCACCGCGATCAAGCAGCGCACGCCGGGGGTGGCGGTCACCCGGCTCGCCTCCGGGCTGCCGGTGGGGGCAGATCTGGAGTACGCCGACGAGGTGACCGTCGGACTCGCCCTCTCGGGACGGCGCGCCCTTTAGCCGCTTGGCAGACTTAGCGGGGATGGCAGGGATCGTCGTGATGAAGTTCGGCGGCACCTCCGTCGCCGACGCGGAGCGGATCAAGCGGGCCGCCAAACGGCTGGTCGACCGCCGGGAGGAAGGGTTTGACGTCGTCGGCGTCCTCTCCGCCCAGGGGAAGACCACCGACGAGCTGATCGCGATGGCGGAGGAGATCTCCAAGAACCCGCCGCCAAGGGAGATGGACATGCTCCTGTCCACCGGCGAGCGGATCTCCTGCGCGCTGTGCGCGATGGCGATCCACGAGCTCGGCCACAACGCGATCTCGCTGACCGGCTCCCAGGCCGGGATCGTCACCGACACCTACCACACCAAGGCGCGGATCATCGAGGTGCGGGCCGACCGGGTCAAGGAGGCGCTTGCCCAGGGGATGATCGTGCTGGTTGCCGGCTTTCAGGGCGTCTCCACCCAGGCCGATGTGACCACGCTTGGCCGGGGCGGCTCCGACACGACGGCCGTTGCCGTCGCCGCCGCCCTGGGCGCCCGGGAATGCGAGATCTACACCGACGTCCCCGGCGTCTACTCGGCCGATCCGCGGATCGTTCCCAACGCCCGCAAGCTGCCGATCCTCTCCTTCGAGGAGATGCTGGAGATGTCGGCCTCCGGGGCGGGGGTCCTTCAGCTGCGCTCGGTGGAGTACGCCCGCAACCACGGCGTGCGGATCCACTGCCGCTCCGCCTTCAGCGACGAACCAGGTACGCTGGTCACTTCCGAAAGCGAGGTGCAGGCAAGGATGGAGGAGCGTCCGCTCGTCACAGCAGTAACCCACTCAACGGCCGAGTCGATGATCACCCTGACCGGCGTGGAGCACCGTCCCGGCGTCGCCGCGGAGATCTTCGAGGCGCTCGCCGAGGCGAACGTGAACGTCGACATGATCGACCAGAACGTCCCGCTTGGCAGCGGCGGCAAGGCCGAGATCTCCTTTACCGTCCCCCACGAAGACCTGAGGCTGGCGATCCGCGTCCTCGAGCCGCTGCGCGGCAGGCTCTTCGAGGCCCTGCACAGCCGCGAGGAGATGGGCAAGGTCTCGATCGTCGGCGCCGGGATGCGCACCCACCCCGGGGTGGCGGCAAAGGTCTTCCGCACCCTCACCGACCAGGGGATCAACATCGAGATGATCTCCACCTCGCCGATCAAGATCTCCTGCGTGATCGATCGGCCCCAGGTGGCCGACGCGGTGCGCGCCCTGCACTCCGCCTTCGAGCTTGAAGGGGAGGGCACCGTGGTGGTGGAGGACCCCTTCGCCTCGGGAAGCTTCTAGGCCCGCCCCCGCAGCGATCGCTGGAGCCGCTCCAGCACCCGCACCACCGCAACGGCGCTGCGGCCGTCGGAGCGGGGGCGCCTGCCCTCCCGGACGCACTCCACCAGGTGTTCGCACTCCAACCGCAGCGGCTCGGCGGCCGGCAGCGCCGGCGAGACCCGCTCCCCGGAGCGGGCGAGGTACTCACCCCAGGAGCGGACGTCCTGATCGAACCCCTTGTCGTAGATCGTCAGCTTCCCCTCCAGGGCCATGTCGTCGAAGGTGGCCATCCGCTTGGAGCCCACCGCGGTGAGCCGCCGCTCCTTGTGGGGATCGAGCCAGGAGAGGTGGAGGTGGGCGGCCACCCCGGAGGGGAAGCGCAGGTAGCAGAAGACCACGTCCTCGACCCCGGGCTGGAGGTAGGCCTCGCCGTGGGCGATGCAGCGCTCCGGCTCCTCCTCAAGGAGGTGGAGGATCACCGAGACGTCGTGGGCGCCGAGGCTCCAGAGGGCGTTCTCGTCGCGCCGCAGCTGACCGAGGTTGAGCCGGTTGGAGTAGAGGTAGAAGAGGTCGCCAAGCGTTCCATCTGCGATCAGCTCCTTGAGCTTCAGCACGGCCGGGTGGTAGAGGAGCAGGTGGCCGACCATCAAGGTGAGGCCGCGCACCTCGGCCAGCTCGGCAAGCGCCTGGGCCTCCTCCGTCGAGCTGGCAAGGGGCTTCTCCACGAAGCAGTGCTTGCCGGCCTCAAGCACCGCCCGGCAGAGGCTTGCATGGCTGCCAACCGGCGTCGCCAGGCAGACCAGGTCGAGCTGGGGGTCGGCAAGCAGCTCCTCGAGCCGCTCGCTGACCCTTGCCTGCGGATAAAGCGGCGCCCACCGCTCCAGCCGGCCGCGATCGGCGTCGCATAGCCAACGGAGCCGCACCCCCGGCAGGGAGGCGAGGTTGCGGGCGATGTTCGGCCCCCAGTAGCCGAGGCCGACAACGGCGGCCTGCAGCTCCTCCAGCCGGCTCATCGCCCTCCCTCCCCCTCGAGCGCCTGGGCGAACCGATCCAGCAGCGCCGCCGTCTTCGCCGCCGCCCTGCCAGCCCCGAACAGGTCCGGTCGGGTTGGCGGCAGGGGCTCCTGGAGGGCGGAAAGCGCCCGCTCGAGGGAGAGGTCGACGAGGAAGTTCCAGCCGGCCGCCACCGTCTCGGTCCACTCCGTCTGGGCGCGAAGCGTAAGGCAGCGCACCCCGGCAAGGTAGGCCTCCTTTTGAAGCCCTCCCGAGTCGGTCACCACCGCCCTTGCGTGGTGGACCAGGCAGGCCGTCTCCAGGTAGGGGAGGGGCGGGGTGGGCGTGAGGTTGGCGATTGCCGCCAGCCGCCCTGCAAGGCCGCTCTCCTCAAGCCGCCTGCGGGTACGGGGGTGGAGCGAGAGGAGGATCGGCGCCTGGTCGGCAAGCCCCTCAAGGAGGGCGAGGACGGCCTCAAGCCGGGCGGGGTCGTCGACGTTGCCGGCGCGATGAACGGTTGCAAACAGGTAGTTGCCCTCCTTCAGGCCGAACCGCCGAAGGGGGGTGGTCTCCTCCTTCGCGCGGGGGGCGGCGGCAACGGCCAGGTCGGCCATCAGGTCGCCGCAGACCTCTGCCATCCGGCCCGGACGGCCGATTACGCCCTCCCCGCGGAGGTTGTCAAGGGCCCCCGGCGTCGGGCAGACCAGCAGGGCGGCAAGCTGGTCGCAGAGCACCCTGTTCAGTTCCTCCGGCATCGTCCAGTCGCCGCTGCGCATCCCCGCCTCGACGTGGACGACCGGAAAGCCGCCGAGCTCCGTCGACCCCTCTGTGCCGCGGATCGTGAAGGATCGCTGCGCCTGGGCTGCGGCAAGGGCCGCCGCCAAGGTCGAGTTGGTGTCGCCGTAGACGACCACGGCATCCGGTTGCTCCTCCTCAAGCAGCTGGGCGATCGCCGGAACCATCCGGCCCAGCTGGGAGGAGTTGGTGCCGCCGTGGATGCCCAGGAAGTACTTCGGCCTTGGCAGGCCAAGCTCGGCGAAGAAGACCTCGGAGAGCTCGGCGTCGTGGTGCTGGCCGGTGTGGAGGAGCACCTCCTGGTGGCGGTCGGCGATCGCCTTGGAGAGGACGGCCGCCTTGACGAACTGCGGTCTGTTGCCGACGACGGTGAGCAGCTTCACCGCTGGCGCCCCTTGCGGAGCGCTAGGCGGCGGCGCCCGCCACCACGGCGGTCGACCAGTCGATCACCGCCTGGGGCCGGACGACGTGGCGGCCAAGGCCAAGCTCCTTTGGGGAGAGGCCGAGCGCCAAGCCAACCAGCTGGGGGAGGTGGAGGACCGGCAGGCCAAGCTCACGGCCGACAACCCCTTCCGCCAAAGGCTGCTGCAGGTCGAGGTTGAGGTGGCAGAGCGGGCAGGGGGTGACAAGGCAGTCGGCTTCCAGGTCAAGCGCTTCGCCGACGTGGGTGCCGGCCTGGCGGAGGGAGACCTCCTTGTTCATCGTCACGATCGGAAAGCCGCAGCACTTGCGGGCGCCGGCGTAATCGATCACCGTCCCCCCGAGAGCCTCGATCACCCGCTCCAGGTAGCGGTCCCGCGGGTGCTCTGAGTCGATCCCCAGCCGGTTGCGGGGACGGACGATGTAGCAGCCGTAGAAGGGGCCGACCCGGAGGTTGGAGAGCGGCCGCTTGACCAGCGAGCGGAGCCGCTCCAGGCCGATCTCCTCGACCAGCACCCAGAGGAAGTTCTTGTTGACTATCCCCTTTTCGTAGCGGAGGCCCTCCCGGGCAAGCGTGGCGTTGACGTGGTCCCGGTACTCCCGGTTGGCGTCAAGCCGTTCCTGGCACTCGCTCTGCGCCCCCTGGCAGGTGGAGCAGATGTTCATCATCAGCTCCGCCCCCTCCACCCGTTGGGCAAGCGCGAAGGTGCGGGCGTTCAAGGTGTCGGCAAGCTCCATGTTGTGCTCGGAGAGCACCCCCGCGCCGCAGCAGTTCGCCCGGTCGAGCTCGACCAGCTCGATGCCCAGCAGGGGGGCGACCTTTTCCATCGCGCCGTGCAGCTCGGGGGTGAACCCCCTGCTCACGCATCCGGGCCAGTAGGCGACCTTCATCTGCTCACCTCCGTTTGGGGCTGCTCACGCTCTTCGTCCTCGCCGACCACGAACAGGTTCAGCTCGTAGCGGCCCTCCCGGTGGGGGCCGTTCTTGCCCTCGACGTGGTCGAAGATCTCGGCGACCGCCTTGCGGTCGGCCGGCGCAAGCCGATGGGGGAGGATCGCCCGCAGCGGGTTCACCTTGCCGCGGAGGATCGCCTTGACGATCACCCGCAGGGAGGAGAGCAGCTCCCGGCCGGCGGCGGGATGGAACTTGCCGAACCAGGAGTTGCCGCCGTAGGAGCGGGGGAGCAGCTCCGCCTCGTGGAGCAGGCCGTGCTCCTTCACCAACGTCGCAAACGCCTCCTCGTGGCGGACGCCGTTGTTGGCGTCGACGATCCCGTAGTCGCTTGAGGCGATCCGCCGCAGCCTGATGATCTGGCCCATCGGGTTGACTTCCTTTGGACAGGCCTCCACGCACTTGAAGCAGTGGGTGCACTCGAAGATGCCGTGCGGGTTTTCGGCCAGCTCCAGCACCCGCTCCCGCCGACGGTCGTCCCGCGGGTCGCCGACGAACCGGTAGGCCTTGGCCAGCGCCGCAGGCCCGATGAACTCCGGGTCGGCCTCCATCGCCAGGCAGTCGGAGACGCAGGCGCCGCACTGGATGCAGGCCATCGTCTGGGTGACGTCAAGCATCGCCTCCCGGGGGACGATGTACTCCCGCTCGGGGACCGGTTGGCGGCCGATCAGCCAGGGGGTGACCTGGTTGATCTTCTTCCAGTGGACGGCGTCCATGTCGACGACCAGGTCCTTGATCACCGGCATGTTGCCAAGCGGCTCGACCTCGATCACCCCGCCCTTGCCGATCAGCTCCGACTGCGCCTTGGCGTCGCTTAGGTGGGTCTTGCAGGCAAGGCCCGGTTCGCCGTTGATCCGCACCCCGCAGGAGCCGCAGATCGCCGACCGGCAGGAGCAGCGGACGGCAAGGGAGCCGTCGTGCCGGGCCTTGATCTGGAGCAGCCCCTCGAGGACGGAGCGGTGCTCGTCGAGCTCGACGGTCTGCTCCTGCCAGTAGGGGCCCGTTGGCGAGGTCGGGTCGTAGCGGCGGACGCGCAGCGTGAACTGTGCCATCAGTAGGTCCTCACTTCAGGTTGCCATTGGGTGATCGTCACCGGCGCGTAGGAGAGCTTCGGTTCGTCGCCGTCCTTGATGACCAGGATGTGCTTCAGCCAGTTGTCGTCGTCCCGCTCCGGGTAGTCGGTCCGGTAGTGGGCGCCGCGGGACTCCTTGCGCTCGATCGCCGAGAGCACGATCGCTTCGGCGCAGTCGAGCATGAAGGAGAGCTCGAGGGCGGCGATCAGGTCCTGGTTGAAGACCGAGCCGCGATCGTCGATCTGGGCCACCTCCGCCTCCTCGCGCAGCCTGTGCACGGTGGCAAGCGCCTCCTGGAGGCCGTCTTCGTCGCGGAACACGGCGACGTCCTTGTTCATCGTCGTGCCGAGCTCGAGCTTGATCTCGGCAAGCCGCCTCCCCTTGGTGTCCCGGCGGAGGATCTCGGCGAGCGCCCGCTCCTCTTCCAGAAGGGCGTGCTTGTCTGGCTTGGGCATCGCCATCTCCAGCGCCCGCCGGGCGGCGTGTTCGCCGCTGCGCCTGCCGAAGATCAGCGTGTCAAGCAGGGAGTTGGCCCCCAGCCGGTTGCCGCCGTGGACGGAGACGCAGGCCACCTCGCCGGCGGCGTAGAGGCCGGGGATCGGGGTTGCCCCGTGGACGTCCGTTTTCACGCCGCCCATGATGTAGTGCTGGCCGGGCCTGATCAGGATCGGTTCCCTGGTGATGTCCACCCCCGCGAAGTCCCTGCCGACGTGGACGATCTCCCGCAGCGCCTCGAGGATCCGCTTGCGGCCGACCGGGGTGATGTCCAGGTAGATCCCCGACTTGTCTGGGCCGGCGCCCCGGCCTTCAAGGATCTCCGTCTGCTCGGCGCGGGAGACGACATCCCGGGAGGCCAGCTCCAGCTTGTTGGGGGCGTACTTCTCCATGAACCGTTCCCCGTTGCCGTTGAGGAGGATCGCCCCCTCGCCGCGCGCCCCCTCGGTGATCAGCAGCCCGTTCTCCACCAGCGTGGTGGGGTGGTACTGAACCATCTCCATGTCCATCAGCGGCGCGCCGAGCCGGTAGGCGAGGGCGATCCCGTCGCCGGTGACGATCAGCCCGTTGGTGGTCGGGTGGTAGACCTGGCCGGCGCCGCCGCAGGCGAGGATCACCGCCTTGGCCGCAAACAGCTCCAGCCTCCCGTCGCGCATGTCCCTGGCGATCGCCCCGCAGCACCGCCCCTCCTCGTCCTGGAGCAGCCTTGTCACAAACCACTCCTCGTAGCGCGCCACCCGGTCGCGGTGGGAGAGCAGCCGCTCGTAGAGGACGTGGAGGATCGCCTGTCCGGTGATGTCGGCCACGTAGGCGGTCCGCTTCATCGAGGCGCCGCCGAACGCCCGCAGGTCCAGTTCGCCCCGCTCGTTGCGGTGGAAGGTCACCCCCATGTGCTCGAGGTTGAGGACCTCGGCCGGCGCCTCCGAGCACATCACTTCGATTGCGTCCTGATCGCCGAGGTAGTCGGAGCCCTTGACCGTGTCGAAGGCGTGGGAGCGCCAGTCGTCCTGGGGGTTGATCGCCGCGTTGATGCCGCCGGCTGCAGCCACCGAGTGGGAGCGGACCGGGTGGACCTTGCTGATGATCCCCACGCTGGCGCCGGCCTGGGCCGCGGCAAGGGCGGCGCGCTGTCCGGCAAGCCCGGCGCCGATGATCAGCACGTCGTGCTCAGGCATTTGGCAGAACAGACTCTATAACCGATCGACCGGCCTTTGCTGTGCAACCGCTACGGCCGCAGCGCCGACTGCAGCCTGGCGAGGGTGAGCACGCCCCGCACCACCCCGTCGTCGTCGACGGCAACCAGCCCGCCCCAACGGCGGATCGCCTCCTTGCGCAGCAGCTGCTCGACCGGTTCCGACTCGTCCCGCAGCAGGAAGGCAAGCTCCCCCGCCGCCTCGGCCACCTCCCCCACCGCCAGCGCCGGTCGCCCGGCCTCGATCTCCTCCTCCAACCGCTTGCCCCGCACCGCGCCGAGGAACCGCCGTTGCGGGTCGGCGACCGGGAACCACCCCTGGCCGCGGCTGGCGAAGAACCGCTCCCAGGCCTCCAGCACGGGCAGCTCGCTTGGCACAAGCAGCGGCTGGCGGTCGAGCAGCTGGCCGACGGTGAGGGCGGAGATCCGCACCGCCGCAGCGCCCTGGTTGGCTGCAACCGTTGCGCTTTGAAAGAGGAAGAGGCCGAGCAGCAGCAAAAACAGCCCGGCCGGGTAGCCGTGGAGGATCAGGTAGAAGGCGGCCAGGCCGGCCGCCAAGCCGACCAGCTGGCCGATCCGACCGGTGGCCCGCAGCCCCTTTGCCGGGTTGCCGGAGACCATTGCAAGCAGCGACTGAAGGATCTGGGCGCCGTCAAGCGGGTAGGCGGGCAGCAGGTTGAGGAGCAGGAGCAGCAGGTTCACCGCGGCCAGCCAGGCAAGGACCACGGCGGCGGCGCCCGCTTTGGCGGCTTCCCCGACGGACAGCTTGAGGAAGGGCGTGAAGCCGAGCGCAGCGGTGCCGATCGCCAGGCAGAGCAGCACGATCGCCCCGTTCACCAGCGGGCCTGCAGCTGCCACCGCAAGCTGGCGGCGGGGCGGCAGGGGGGCGGTCAGCCTGGTCCTGGTGATCCCACCGAGCGCCCAAAGCTCGATGCCCAAGACCTCCACCCCGGCCCTTCTTGCGATCAGCGCATGGCCCAGCTCGTGGGCGATCAGGGAGGCGAAGAAGAGCAGCACGCCGACGACGGTGACCAGGTAGGCGACGGTGTAGCCGCCGGCAAGCAGGGAGTGGAAGTAGGGGGTGAGCAGGAAGAGGTAGAGGAGCAGGACGACCAGCCAGCTTGCGCCAACGGAGACCTGGATGCCAAAGATCCGCAGCAGCGGGATCGTGCGGCGCGGCCGGGTGTAGCCCATCGTCACTAGATGGTAGGGGCGGCGGGCTGCGGCCCCGGTGCAACCAATAGGATTGCGACCATGGCTTACGAAGTCACCTTCATCCCGGGAGACGGCACCGGCCCGGAACTGGCGGAGGCGACGCGCAGGGTGCTGGAGGCAACCGGCGTCGAGTTCCGTTGGGACCGGCAGGAGGCGGGGATCGACGAGTACGAGAAGCACGGCAACCCGCTGCCCGAGCCGACCCTTGAATCGCTGCGGCGGACCGGGGTCGGGATCAAGGGACCGACGACCACCCCGGTCGGGACCGGCTTCCGCTCGGTGAACGTCGCGCTGCGCAAGGAGCTTGACCTTTACGCCTGCATCAGGCCGTGCAAGGCCTACGAGGGGGTGCGCACCCGCTTTCCGGAGACCGACATCGTGATCTTTCGGGAGAACACCGAGGACCTCTACGCCGGCATCGAGTTCGAGCGGGGCACGGAGGACAACGCAAAGCTGCGGGAGTTCCTTGCCGGCCTGGGCGCCAAGGTCCGGGAGGACAGCGGGATCTCGATCAAGCCGATCTCGGTAAGCGGCTCGGAACGGATCGTCGAGGCCGCCTTCCGCTACGCGGAACGGTACGGCCGCCGGAAGGTGACAGCCGTTCACAAGGCCAACATCATGAAGTTCACCGACGGCCTCTTCCTGGAGGTCGCCCGGGAGGTCGCCAAACGCCATCCGGACGTCGAGTTCGACGATCGGATCGTCGACAACCTCTGCAACCAGCTGGTCTCCCGTCCCGAGGAGTACGACGTGCTGGTCCTGCCCAACCTCTACGGCGACATCGTCTCCGACCTGGGTGCCGGGATGATCGGCGGGCTTGGCCTTGCGCCGGGGGCCAACGTCGGCGACCGGGCCGCCGTCTTCGAGGCAACCCACGGCTCGGCGCCGAAGTACAAAGGACAGAACAAGGTGAACCCGACGGCGCTGATGCTTTCCGGGGTGATGATGCTGCGCCACCTCGGCGAGGAGGAGGCGGCCGATCGGATGGAGCGGGCGATCGCCGAGGTGATCCGCAAGGGGGAGCGGGTGACATACGATCTGAAACCCCGCCGCGACGACCCGACGGCGGTTGGCACATCGGAATTCGCTGACGCGGTAATCGAGGAGATGGAAAGGCAATGAGCGAGCAGAAGACGGTGAAGGTTGCGGTGACCGGCGCGGCCGGTCAGATCGGGTACGCGATTCTCTTCAGGATCGCCGCCGGCGAGATGCTGGGCAAGGACACCCCCGTGGAGCTGAGGATGCTTGAGATCCCCCAGGCGCTGCGGGCGGCCGAGGGGACGGCGATGGAGCTGGTCGACTGCGCGTTCCCGCTGCTCAAGGGGATCGAGATCACCGACGACCCGAAGAAGGCCTTTGACGGCGCCAACTTCGCCCTTTTGATCGGGGCGCGGCCGCGGACCAAGGGGATGGAACGGTCCGATCTGCTTGAGGCCAACGGCGGCATCTTCAAGCCGCAGGGTGAAGCTCTGAACAACCATGCCGCCTCCGACATCAGGGTGCTCGTTGTAGGTAATCCGGCCAACACCAACTGCCTGATCGCGATGCATCACGCCCCCGACATCCCCCGGGAGCGGTTCACCTCGATGATGAGGCTGGATCACAATCGGACCGTTGCAATGGTCGCCTCAAAGCTTGCGGTTGGGGTTGACCAGATCACCAACGTGGCGGTCTGGGGCAATCACTCCACCACCCAGTTTCCCGACATCAGCCACGCGCTTGTGAACGGCTCGCGGGCAATCGAGCTGATCGACGATCAGCGTTGGATTGAAGAGGAGATGATTCCGGCCGTCCAGCAGCGGGGAGCCGCCGTGATCGAGGCGCGCGGCGCATCCAGCGCCGGCTCGGCCGCCAACGCCGCAATCGACCACGTCAGGGACTGGTGGCAGGGGACGGCGGGTGAATGGGTGTCGATGGGCGTCCCCTCCGACGGCTCCTACGGCATTCCCGAGGGGCTGATCGCCGGCTTCCCCTGCACCTGCGCCGGCGGCGAGTGGCAGATCGTCCAAGGGATCGAACACGACGAGCGCGCCCGGGAGCGGATCAAAAAGACGGTGGAAGAGCTTGAAGGGGAGCGGGACACCGTCAGGCAGCTTGGCTTGATCTAAAGCAGCCAACCGCGCAAGCCGCAAACTGAAAGGGCCGGCAATGCCGGCCCTTTCGCAATCCACGATCGGTTCGCCGCTATGCGGACTCCGCCGCGGGCTCCTCGGCGGGAAACCAGAGCCTGCCCCGCTTGCGAACCTTGCCTTCCCGATGGAGGTTCGGCAAAACCCGGTAAAGGTAGTTTTGACGAATCCCCATCTTCTCGGCCAGTTCCGGGATCGTGATCCCTTCCGGGGCCTGCCTGACCAGTTCAAGGGTCTGGATCGCCCGCTGACCGGTCCCGCGCCGGCGGCCGCGACCGGAGCGGGCGGATGCCGTGCGACCCCTGCCCCTCCGCCTTGAACCGCCCTTTGAATCGCCAACCTGATCAAGTGCACGCCGCGCTGCCTCCAGGCTCTGGTATTCCTCGACAAGCGGCCTCAGTTCGTCAAGGCGCTTGTCGATTTCGCTGAGTTTCTGCTTGAGGAACTCGCTCACTGAACGATTGCTCCTTGTGTAGCGTGTGGATTACACATACAAATATACATTTGAACCTTCAATGATTGAATATACGTAAGGTTGGTCGATATCACAACACCTTCCGACCACACCATAGTGTTGTGCTGATCTCAGCCGAGGCTCAGCGATTGTCCCGCCTGTCCTCGACAAGCTCCTTCAGCAGCGCAATGCTGCGCGTTGCCTCCCGCTCCGGGATGCCGCCGACAAGCGCACGGGAGGCGACGGTGCCGAGGATGCCAAGGGGCGGCTGAAACCTGTTCAGGTACAAAAACCTCGTCTGGCCGTTAACCTCGGCAAGCCGGTACTCGGTGTGGGCATGGGAGCGGGCCGGACCCCTTCCCTCCCAGACCGCAAGGTAGGGGGGGTTGCAATCGATCAGCTCCCAGGAGACCTCGAGCCGGACGCCCCGCAGCGAGAGCAGCTGGCGCATCCGATACCCGCAGCGCGGGGGAGGGGGGTCGCATTCAACCAACCTGCGGTGGATCGTCACCCACCGCTCAAGGAGCAGCGGGTTCATCACCACATCCCACACCCGCTGCGGCGGCGCCTCGATCAGGCAGTTCACTTCAACGATGCTCAACTGGCTAACGGGCCGCAAGCGGCTCCCGTTCCTCCCATCTTCTCAAGGCGTGCTCGATCGCTGCGGGCAGGGAGTGAAGGCGAACCGCAAAGGTCCGTTCGATCTCCGCCGGCGGATCGGCGGGAAGGAGGTCGAAGGAAAGCCCCTCCATCAGCGGCACGACAAGCTCAGGGTCCTCGTCTGCGATCGCGGCCGCCAGGCGGCCAACCAACTGGTTTGCGTTCAGCTGAAGGTGGATGGCTGGTCTGTTCACAACCATCGCCTCGCGGATCAGCTGCAGCAGCCGTTCGTAGCTGACCGGTTCCGGCCCGCCAAGCTCGTAGGCCCGACCACCTGGCACCGAGGGCTCCTTGGCCTTGGCCATGATCGCCGCCACATCCCGCTGGTCGATCGGCTGGGTGCGGTGGGTCCGCCACGACGGGAGGGGAAGCAACGGGAGCCGCTCGATCAGCCGCACCAGCAGCCGAAAGGAGCGGGAGCGCTCGCCGATCACAATCGAGCTGCGCAGCGCGACCGAGTCGGGCACGGCGGCAAGCAGCTTGCGCTCGACGGCGTAACGGCTTGCCAGATGTCTTGACGGCTGCGCTTGGGGCAGGAGGCCGCCCAGGTAGACGATCCGACGCACCCCGCTGGCAGCCGCCGCCTCCGCGAAGCGCGCCGCGGCGACCCGCTCCCGCTCGCCGAACGGCCTGCTGGCAAGCGGCGCCCCCTCCCGGGGCCGCTCCATCGAGTGGACCAGGTAGTAGGCGACCTCCACCCCCTCAAGCGCCTCCCTGAGGTTGCGGCCGGTCAGCAGCTCGCCGACGAAGACCTCCTCGCCGCCGAGGTTTGCAAGCTTGGCCGGGTTGCGGACGTAAAGGCGGAGCTCGTGGCCCTCCTCGCGCAGCAGGGGGAGCAGCAGGGAGCCGGCAAAGCCGGTTGCGCCGCTGACCAGGATCCGCACAGAGCGGACGATAAAGGGAAGCGGCCCCGGCCGCCCTAAAGTGGCGCCATGAGCAGCGCCGCCTGGCCGGCCGTTCCGACCGCCCCGCCGCCCCCGCGGTGCGCCGTGGCGGTCGTTGGGGGCGGGATCGTCGGCGTTGCGCTGGCCAGGGAGCTGGCCCGCAACCGCAGGGTTGGCACGGTCGTCCTCTTCGAGCGGGAACCGGCCCTCGCCCGCCTCCAAAGCGGCGCCAACTCCGGCGTCATCCACTCCGGGATCTACTACCGGCCGGGCTCGCTGAAGGCCCGCCTTTGCGTTGAGGGCGCCGCCCTGCTCTACCGCTACCTGGAGGGGCGCGGCCTCCCCTACCGACGATGCGGCAAGGTGGTGGTGGCCGTCGAGGAGGCCGAGCTTTCCGGGTTGCGCGAGCTGGCCCGGCGGGCGGCGGCCAACGGCGTCCCCGGGGCGCGGTTGATCGACCGCGCTGAGCTGCGGCGGATCGAGCCGGCCGCGCGGGGCATCGAAGCGCTCCACTCGCCGAACGCCGGCGTCACAGATTTCAGGCTGGTCACCCACCACCTTGCCGGCGAGTTGCTGGAGGCGGGCGGGACGATCTGTCTGGCCACCCCGGTCCTCGGCCTGGCGCAGCGACCGCGGGCCGTGGTGATCAGGCACCGGTTCGGCGAGACCGTTGCAAGGTATGCCTTCGTCTGCGCGGGCGCCGGCGTGGAGCGGCTTGCCCGGGCAAGCGGCGGCCGACGGGAGCCGGCGATCTTTCCCTTCAAGGGCGTCTACCGGTTTGTGCGGGATCCCTCGGCCCAGCTGGTGCGGGCCTTGATCTACCCGGTTCCCGACCCGGCCTTGCCCTTTCTCGGCGTTCACCTCACCCGCCACCTCGATCGGTCGGTAACCGTTGGGCCGACCGCGCTGCTCGTGCCGCCGAATGAGCAGGGGGGCGGCCCCCAGGCGGCCGTTGCCGGAGCGGCCCGGCTGGCCGGCTACCCCGGCCTTTGGCCGCTTGCGGCCCGGTGGTGGCGGGTCGGGGCAAGGGAGTTGGCCGTTGCCATCACCCGGCGGCTGCTTGCCCGCCGCGCCCGTCGCTACCTGCCGGAGCTGCGCGCGGGAGACCTCGGCGAGCCGTTTGCCGGCGTCCGCGCGCAGGCGGTCAGCCGCCGGGGCGAGCTGCTCGACGATTTCGCCTACGAGCGGCTTGGCCGGATCCTGTTCGTCCGCAACGCCCCCTCCCCTGCCGCAACCGCCTCCCTTGCCCTTGCCGGGGAGATCGCCGCCTACGCCGCCCGCTCCTTCGGTTGGTGAGCGGGGGCCGGCGCAAAGGCGATTTTTCCCCCGATTTGCGAGTTCGCCCCCGCTCCCCGGCTTGCGCTGCCACCCGCCGGTTGCTTTGATTGCGCCGCCCGATCCCTGAGGCGACCGGCTGGAGGGATCGATCGAGCATCCGTTCGACTGAAAGGATCGGTGATGGCTGCGGGAAAGAAGCTGCCGAAGGTCACGTGTGACGATTGTTACTTCATGCGTCATCAGCTGTGCGCCCTCAATCTCGGCGAACCGTGCTCGACCTTCCGGCCCGCCGAGGCCAACCTCAGGCCCCCCGCCCAGCTCAGGCTCCTCTTCTTTTCCCCGGGCGAGCGGGAGCCGATCTGGGTCTTCCCAAGCGCGGCGGAGCGGGCCGCCCTTCATGCAGCCGAAGAAAGGCAGCGGCGGGCAGCGGCCGCCCGGTTCGCCCCCGCGGCAGGCGGCGGATAAGATCGTCTTGGTTTGTCTTGTTATTTGGAGGTATGCGAAAGATGGCAGGGAAGAAGGGCAGCAGTGGCAGTCGCGCCCAGGCGGCGTGGGAGCTGATCCGGATGGCCAAGGACAACCCGTACCTGCGGCGCCTGCTTGAGGACAGAAACCTGCAGCGCCGCCTGCGCACCGCGCTTGGCGCGATGGGCTCGGCCTACGGCCGGGCCGCAAACAACGGGGCGCCGGCACGCGCCCTGCTGGAGGACCGCAAGCTCCAGCGGGACCTGCTGGCGGCAATCGCCGGTCTGCGGGAGGTTGCCAAGGGGCTGCGGGAGCAGCCAAGCGCGGCGCGGGGCGGCAGGTCGCTGCTCCGGCGCTCCTTGGTCGTCGTCGGGCTCGGCTCGCTGGTTGCCGTCGCGGCCAGCAAGAGCGCCCGCGGCAAGGTTCTCGACCTGCTGTTCGGCAAGGAAGAACAGTTCACCTACTCGCCGCCGCCGGGCACCGCTTCGCCGCAGCAGGCGGCCGAGTACTCCCGCGAGGGCTGAGCGGCTAACTGGAAGCGCATTGGCACTCCTATAATGGGAGTGCCAATGCCCATCTACGAGTACGAAAGACCGGACGGGACAACCTTCGAGGTGTTTCAATCGGTCAGCGAGGGGCCGCTGACCGTCGACCCGGAGACCGGCGTTCCGGTGCGTCGCGTCTACCACGCGCCGGCAATCCACTTCAAGGGCTCCGGCTTCTACAACACCGACTACGGGACCCGCAGAAGGGAACGGGAGCGGGCAAGCAAGGAGCAGGGATCGAACAAGGAGGGGGGCGAGGGCAGCAAGAGCGGCTCGAAGGAGCCGGCGCTCACCTGAGGGCGCGATCAGCCCGCACCGTATAGTTCCGCCGTGCGGCAGCAGGCGGTGATCGGCGTCGATCTCGGCGGGACGAAGCTGCTTGGCGGCGTGCTCGACGAGGAGCTGGCCGTCCGCGGCCGGTTCCTGCAAAACCTTCCAGCCGGCGCCGACCGGGACGCCGAGGCGGTGGTCGAGGCGCTGATCTCGCTTGTCCAGCGGCTGCGGGAGACCAGCGAGCTGCCGATCGCAGCGGTGGGGATCGGCGTGCCCGGCCTGATGGACCGGGAGCGGGAGGTCGTTCGCCACGCCGTCCACCTGCCCTTTCGCGACCTGCCGCTGCGGGCGCTGCTCAGCGAGCGGCTGGGCCTGCCGGTCTTCCTCGACAACGATGCAAACCTCGCCCTCCTTGGGGAGTGGCGGGCCGGGGCGGCCCGCGGCAGGCGGGAGGTGGTGATGTTGACGATCGGGACCGGGATCGGCGGCGCCCTGTTGATCTCCGGAGAGCTTTACCGGGGCGCCGATGGGGCGGCCGGGGAGCTGGGCCACATGGTTGTGGAGGTGGACGGGCCGCCATGCGGAAGCGGCTGCCCAAACCATGGCTGCCTGGAGAGCGTCGCCTCCGGCACCGCCCTTGCCCGGGAAGGGTTGCGGATCGCCCGCGTCACCCCCGACTGCGCCCTTGGCAGGGCGCTGGCCGAAGGACGGGAGATCACCGGGGCGCTGGTGACCGAGCTTGCCCACGATGGCGACCGCGCCGCCAGGGACGTGATCGCCCTGGTCGGCACCCGACTTGGCGTCGGCCTTGCCAACGTCGCCAACCTCTTCAACCCGGAGCTGATCGTCGTGGGCGGCGGGGTGATCGGCGCCGGCGAGCTGCTCCTCGCCCCGGCCAGGGAGGTGCTAAAGAGCCGCGCTTTGCCGCCGGTCGCCTCCGTCCCGGTCGTGCGGGCCGAGCTTGGCAGCGAGTCGGGGATGGTTGGCGGCGGCGTGCTTGCCTGGGAAGGCGTGGAGCGGCGGTGAGCGGCAGGCTTTACGTCTGCCCGACCCCGATCGGCAACCTCGCCGACATCACCTTGCGGGCGCTTGCCGTCCTCGCCGAGGTGGACGGGATCCTCTGCGAGGACAGCCGCCGGGCCGGCCGGCTGCTCGCCCACCACCGGATCGCGAGGCGGCCGTTGATCCCCTTCCACGACCGCAACGAAGCGGCCCAACTTGGCGCCGTGCTCCGTCGGCTGCAGCAGGGCCAGCGGCTTGCCCTGATCTCCGACGCCGGCATGCCCGTCCTCAGCGACCCCGGCTTCAAGCTGGTGCGGGCCTGCCGGGAACAGGGGCTGGCCGTCGAGGTGCTTCCCGGCGCAAGCGCGATCACCGTCGCCCTGGTGAGCGCCGCCATCCCCTGCGAGCGGTTCTCCTTTCTCGGCTTCCTGCCGCGCGGCGCGGAGAGGGCGGCTCAGCTGCTCGCCGACCAACCGCAGACGGCCGTTGCCTTCGACTCCCCCCGCCGAGTGGCGGCGACGATCGCCGCCCTTGCCGCCCGTCAGCCAAGCCGTCAGGTCGCCCTCTGCCGGGAGCTGACAAAGCTTCACGAAGAGGTGGTTAGGGGGGAGGCGGCCGCGGTGGCCGAGGCCCTTGCCGGAAGGCAGCTGCGGGGGGAGGTGGTGGTTGTGGTTGGGCCTCCCTCCCCGGAGCCGGCCTCCCGCTCAAGCTAGCCTTCCCGCCGTGCCCTTCTACGTCACCACACCGATCTACTACGTGAACGCGGCCCCCCACCTCGGCCACGCCTACACGACGATCGCCGCCGACGTGCTCGCCCGTCACCACCGTCAGCTTGGCGAGGAGGTCTTCTTCCTGACCGGCACCGACGAGCACGGGGAGCCGGTTGCGGAGGCGGCGCGGGCCGCCGGGATCGAGCCGAAGGAGCTCGCCGACCGCAACGCGGCCCGCTTCAAGGAGCTGCTTCCGCGGCTGCTGGCCACCAACGACTTCTTCATCCGCACCACCGATCCCCAACACGAGGCAAAGGTTCGGGAGGTCCTGGCTGCGGTGCGGGAGCGGGGCTACGTCTACAAGGGAACCTACGAGGGGTGGTACTGCCCCCGTTGCGCCGACTTCAAGGGGGAGGGGGACCTCGGCGAGGGCAACACCTGCCCGATCCACCACGTGCCGCTCCTGCGCGAACGGGAGGAGAACTACTTCTTCGCGCTCTCCCGCTTCCAGGGCCAGCTTGAAGAGCTTTACGAGCGCAACCCCGCCTTTGTCGCCCCGGCCGTCCGCTACAACGAGGCCCTCTCCTTCATCAAGGCCGGCCTGCGCGACGTTCCCCTCACCAGGCGGAGGCTCCGTTGGGGGGTGACCGTCCCCTGGGACGCCGACCACGTCTTCTACGTCTGGTTCGACGCCCTGCTCAACTACTACACGGCGCTCACCTACGCGCCAACGGCGCAGGGGGGGCCTGACCGCTTCTGGCCGCCGACGGTCCACCTGATCGCCAAGGACATCCTCCGCTTCCACGCCGTCTACTGGCCGGCTTTGCTTTTGGCGGCGGGGCTGGAGCTGCCCAAGCAGGTCTTCGTCCACGGCTACCTGCTGATGGAAGGGGAGAAGATGAGCAAGTCGCTGGGCAACGTGCTGGATCCGCTGGCGGTGATCGAGCGGTTCGGCGCCGACGCCCTTCGCTACTACCTGCTGCGCGACGTCCCGTTCGGTCAGGACGGCTCCGTCTCGACGACGGCCTTCGAGCTGCGCTACGAAGCGGAGCTTGCCAACGAGCTCGGCAACCTCGCCAGCCGGACCTTTGGGATGATCGGCCGCTACCGGGACGGGGTGGTCCCCGTCGCCGCCCTCGACCGGGAGCTTGCGGAGGGGCTCTTTGCCGGCTTTCCCGAAGGCGTCGCGCAGCGGCTGTCGCGGGTTGAGCTGACGGGAGCCCTCGAGTACATCTGGGAGCGGGTGAGGGGCCTCAACCGCTACGTCGAGCAGCAGGCCCCCTGGCAGCTTGCCAAGGACCCGGGGGCGGCGCAGCGGCTCGACATCGTGCTCGCCTCCCTGGCCTGCGGGGTGCGGGCCGTGGCGATCGCCCTCTGGCCATATCTGCCGGCGGCGATGGACCGCCTCCTGGAGGCGCTGGGCGTAGCGGGCCGCTCCCTCTCCCTTGCCCACTTTGCGCCCGGTCCGCCCCTTGGCGGCCGGCTCGGCGAGCTTTCCGCCCTGTTCCCAAAGGGGGAGGTTGGCGCCGGCAGGGAGGCGCGGCGGTGATCGACTGCCACGCCCACCTCGAGCTTTGCGCCCCCGGCGATCTCGACCGCCAGGCGCAGCTTGTCGCGCTGGCCAGCGAGGTGGGGGTGGAGCGGATCCTCACCGTCGGCATCGACTCCCGCACCTGCCGGGCCGCGCTTGCGGCCGCCGAGGCCTTTCCCCAGGTCTACGCGGCGATCGGTCGCCATCCCAACGAGGCGACCGGTTTCGACGACGGCGACCTTGCGGAGCTGCGGGCGCTTGCCAGCCACCCCCGCTGCCTGGCGATCGGCGAGACCGGCCTCGACCTCTACCGGCAGGGGGCGGACCTTGCCGACCAGCGGCGGGCCTTCCTTGCCCAGATCGAGCTTGCCCGGGAGCTTGGCAAGCCGCTTGTGATCCACAGCCGCGCCGCCGAACGGGAGACGGTCGACCTGCTGGCGGCCCACGCCGAGGGGGTGAAGGTGATCCTCCACTGCTTCACGCTGGTGGAGGAGCTCGACCGCTGCCTCGAGCACGGCTGGTGGATCTCCTTTGCCGGCAACCTCACCTACCCCTCCGCGAGGCAGCTTGTCGAGGCGGCGAAGCGGGTGCCGCTCAACCGGCTGCTGGTCGAGACCGACGCCCCCTTTCTCGCCCCCCAGCCCCACCGGGGCAGGGAGAACCAGCCGGCCTACGTCGTCGAGACGGCCCGCTTTCTCGCCGAGCTGACGGGGATCGGCTACGAGCGGTTCAACGCCCTGATGGACCGCAACTGGGATGAACTTTTCGGCCTTGCTGCAGACCGGCTGGCGGGTTGAGCTGCCGGGACCGCCCCGGCGGCGGCTCGGTCAGAACTTCACGGTCGACCGGGCGGTGCTTGAGGCGGTCCTTGAGATCGCAAAACCGGGTCGGACGGCAGCCGTGCTCGAGGTGGGCGGGGGCACCGGCAGCCTTTCGGCGCTGCTTGCCCCCGCCGTCGGCCATCTCCACGTGGTCGAGATCGACAGGCGGCTTGCGCAGCCGCTTCAGGCGGCCCTCTGCCCCTTTCAAAACGTCACCGTGCACTGGGGCGATGCGCTTGCCCTCGACCCGGCAACCTTCACGCCGCCCCCGACGGAGCTTGTCGCCAACCTCCCCTACGGGATCGCTGCAACGCTCCTGCTCAAGCTCGCCCTCACCTACCCGCCGCTTCGCCGGTTCACGGTGATGGTCCAAAGGGAGGTCGGCCAGCGCCTCATCGCCCGGCCCGCTTCCGCAAACCCCCGCCTTTACGGCGCCTCCTCGGCCCTCCTGGCCCTTACCTTCAAGGCGCGGATCGCCCGGCGGGTCGGCCGCAGCGCCTTTTGGCCAAGGCCCAGGGTCGACTCGGTGATCCTCCTCGGCGAGCGGTGCGCCCCCCCTCCCCCGGCTGCGGTCGTCAACCTGATTAGGGCGGCCTTCGCCCATCGGCGCAAGCCGTTGGTCCGCTCCCTTTCCCTGGCGCTTGAGGAGCCGCCGCCCGCAGAGCGGGTTGAGCGGGCGCTTGCCCAGCTCGGCCTGCCGCCAACGGTCCGCGCCGAGCAGCTTGCAGCCGAGCAGTTCCTTGCCCTCGCCGAGGCGCTCCGATGAGCACCGCCTTTGCGGTCAGGGCACCCGCCAAGGTCAACCTCGGCCTTTTTGTCGGTCCGCCCCGCGCCGACGGCCGGCACGAGCTGGTCACCGTGATGCAGCCGATCACCCTTGCCGACCGCCTCTTCGGCCGGCGCTCCGGCCGCCCGGCCGACCGGGTGGTGGTAAGGGGGGCCTCCGTCGTCGGCGAGGAGCTGGCCGGGAGGGCCGTTGGCGCGCTGCGGGCGGCGCTGGGGGAGCCGTTGCCGGCGGTGGAGATCGTCGTCGAGAAGGAGATCCCGATCGCCGCCGGCCTGGCCGGCGGGTCGGCCGACGCCGGCGCGGCGCTGCGCCTTTGCCTGCTGCTCTGGGAGCGGGGGGAGCGGGCGAGGGCCCTTGCCGTTGCAGCGCAGCTGGGCGCGGACGTCCCCGCCCAGCTCTGCCCGCGCCGCTACCTGGCGAGTGGGGCGGGGGAGCGCCTCCAGGAGCTGCCCCAGCCGGACGGTTCCTGCGCGGTGGTCGTCGCCGCCGCGCCGTTTGGGCTCTCCACGGCAGCTGTCTACCGGGAGGCGGATCGGCTCGGCCTGCCCCGTTCGGCGGCCGAGCTTGAGGCGCTTGCCGCCCGGCTGGCGCAGGCCCTTGGCGGCGGCGCGCCGCTGCCGCCCGGGGAGCTGCTTGCCAACGACCTGGAGGCGGCCGCCCTCTCGCTGCAGCCGGAGCTTGGCAAGCTGCGGAGGCTGGTTGGCCAGGCCGGCTGCGACCACGTCCTGCTGAGCGGCTCGGGGCCGACGGTGCTTGGCTTCTTCGCGGGGGAGGGGGCGGGGGGGCGGGCCCGGGAGGCGGCAAGCTGGCTGGCGGCAACCGGCCGCTTCGCCGCCGTCAGGGTCGCCGAGTTCGCTCGTCCGGAGTTCTCGGCTGCGCAGCCTTTGGCGCAGTGGCCTTGCCACAATGGGGGACAAGTCGATGAGCAGGCCTGACCTTTACAACCTCCTGATCGTCTGCGCGGTCGTCTTCGCCGTGGCGGTCTTCGTCTGGCTGATCCTCTGGCCGGCGCTCCAGGTCTTTGCCAGGCCTTGGGAACGGATCGCCGCCGCCGTCCTGTCGTTGTACGTGTTTGCGGCGCTGGTGGGGATCGGCGCCGTCGGGGCGCTGCTTGCCGTCTACTTCCTCACCTGAGGGCGGCGTGCCGCAGGCCGAGGCGGGTCGCCCCTTCGCCGAGGCGGTCGAGCAGGGCGCCTCCCTGCCGGAGCTGGCCAGGCTGCTTGCAAGGGCGCTCGACGCAAGCCTGCTGGTGCTGGACCGGGCCGGCCTGACCGTTGCCGTTGCAGCCCGCTCCCCGGCGGAGGAGCGGGCGCTGCGGGCCGCCGGCGACGGGGTGGTGAGCGAGCCGCTGCTCCACGCGGGGGAGCGGGTGGGAACGGTCCGCCTGCTTGGGCGGGCCGCCGACCTGCCGCCGCTGTGGCCGCTCCTGCGGGCGCTCCTCGCCGGCGAGCTGCGCCGCCTTGCGCTGCCCGGCCGGGCCGCCCGGCGGGCGGCGCAGCGGCTGATCGACGCGCTTTTCGCCGCCGGCGAGAGCGGCGCGCTGGCGGCAAGCCTTGGCGAGCTTGGCCTTGACCCGGCCGAGGGGGCAACCGTTGTGTTCGTCCGCATCCACCACCAGGGCAGCGTGGGGGAGGGGTGGGGAGAGCGGGCGCTCACCCTCTTCGAACAGGCGCTGCGGGGCGGCGGCGCTGCGGTGGCCGGCGCCCGGGAGGGGGATGAGCGGGAGCTGGTCGGCGTCGTCTGCGGTGGGGATGAGGCCGCCCAGCGGGCGGCGGCTGCGGCGGCGCGGGAGCTTTCCGGCCTGGCGGGCAGGTGCGTGGTCGGCTACAGCCGCTCCGTGCGCAGCGCGCAGGAGCTGCCCCGCGCCGCAGCCGAGGCGCTGCTTGCCGCCAACGTGGCCGAGGGGGAGGAGGTCGCCGAGCCGCTTGGCTTCGAGCAGACCGGCTCCTACCGGTTGCTGTTGCCGGCGGTGCGGGAAAACGAGGAGGAGCTGAGAAGGTTCTACGAGGAGACCGTCGCCCCCCTCCTCGCCTACGACGAGCAGTACCAGACGGCGCTTGTCGAGACGCTTCAGACCTACCTCGACTGCGATGGGAGCGTCGCCGTCGCCGCCCAGCGCCTGTTCACCCACCGGCACACCGTCTACTACCGCCTGGAGCGGATCAAGGAGCTCTCCGGTCTCGATGTCGCCTCAAGCGAGGGCCGGGAGCGGCTCAGCCTCGGCTTGAAGGCGATGCGGGTGCTTGGCCTCGCCCCCAGACGCGCCGGCGGCGGGGAGCTGCGAAGATAGGGTCGTATGCGGCAAGCGGTGGGGAGTGGGGTAATGGCAGCCCGGAAGACTTTGGATCTTCAGGTCCTGGTTCGAATCCAGGCTCCCCAGCCTGCGGGCGGGCGGCGGAGATGAGCGGGCGTTTTCAAGCGGTTGTCCTTGCGGCCGGTCAGGGGACGCGGATGCGCTCCTCCCTGCCCAAGGCGCTCTTCGACCTCTGCGGCAGGCCGCTTGCGCTCTGGCCGGTCCATGCCGCGCTGCAGGCCGGCGCGGAGCGGGTTGTGCTCGTCGACGCCCCGGCCAGGCACACCGCCCCCTACCTGCCCCCGGGCGTGGCGGCGGTCGTCCAGCCGAAGCCCAACGGGACCGGGGGCGCCGTTGCCGCGGCGCTCGGGGAGCTTGACCGGGAGCTGCCCGTTGTCGTGCTTTGCGGCGATGTGCCGCTGATCCCCCCGCCGGTGATCGCCGAACTGGTTGCCGTCCACGCCCAGCGCGGGGTTGCGGCAACGGTGCTGACGACCGTCCTGCCCGACCCCAGCGGCTACGGCCGGATCGTCAGGGACGCGGACGGCCTGGTCGCACGGATCGTCGAGACGAAGAGGGCCGGCGATGCGAGCGCGGCCGAGCTTGAGATCGACGAGGTGAACGCCGGCGTCTACGTCTTCTCCGTCGCCGCGCTGGCCGAGGTGATCGGCCGCCTCGACGCCGACAACGCCCAGGGGGAGCTTTACCTGACGCAGGCGATCGAGCTTTTGCGCAAGGCCGGGATGGCCGTTGCCGCCCAGCGCTGCGCCGACCGACGGGTGGTGATGGGGGTCAACGACCGGCTCGACCTGGCGGCGGTCCGCGAGCAGGCCAGGAGGATGATCTGCGAGCAGCATCTCCAGGCCGGCGTGGAGATCGTCGACCCGTCCTCCGTCTCGGTGGACGTGACGGCGCGGCTTGAGCCGGAGGCCCGGATTGAGCCGTTCACGATCCTGCGCGGCGAGAGCAGGGTTGCCGCCGGCGCGACCGTTGGGCCGTTTTCAACGGTGATCGACTCACTGATCGGTGAAGGGGCAACCGTCCGGGCCTCCTGGCTTGAGCGGGCCAACGTCGGGCCCGGCGCGCAGGTCGGCCCCTACGCCTACCTGCGGCCGGGCACGGTCCTTGCCGAAGGGGCGAAGGCCGGCACCTTTGTCGAGCTGAAGGCGACGGAGCTAGGCCCCGGCGCAAAGGTGCCCCATCTCTCCTACGTCGGCGACGCCACCGTCGGCGCCCAGGCGAACCTTGGCGCCGCCACGATCACGGCCAACTACGACGGCTTCGCCAAGCACCGGACCACGATCGGCGCCGGCGCCCGGCTGGGCGTGGACACGACGCTGGTCGCGCCGGTGCGGGTTGGGCGGGACGCCTACACCGGCGCCGGCTCGGTGATCACCGAGGACGTCCCCGACGGCGCGCTGGGGATCGCCCGCGCCCGCCAGCGCAATCTCCCCGGCTGGGCGCAGCGCCGGGCCGCCGAACGGGAAAGCGCCGCAGAGAGCGGGAAAGAGCCGGCCGCCAACCGGCCGGCCGGGACGGAGGGCCTCTAGAATCGGCGCTGCGATGAGCGCGCTCGAGACCCGCCCGGGAGCGCTTCCCACCTCGCTGCCGGTCGACTACAACAAGCGGCTGATGCTGTTCACCGGCCGGGCCAACCCCCAGCTGGCAAGCGAGATCGCCCGCAAGCTGGGGGTCGACCTCGGACCGATCGTCCTCAAGACCTTCTCCAACGGGGAGGTCTACTGCCGCTACGAGGAGTCGATCAGGGGGGCCGACGTCTTCATCGTCCAGTCGACCTGCGGCAACCCGGCCACCGGGATCACCGCCAACGACGCGTTGATGGAGCTTCTGCTGATGATCGATGCCGCCGTCGGCGCCTCGGCCCACCGGGTGATCGCGGTGACGCCCTGGTTCGGCTACTCCCGCCAGGACAAGAAGTCGGCGCCCCGGGAGCCGATCTCGGCCAGGCTGGTCGCCCGGATGCTGGAAGCGGCCGGGGCCGACCGGGTGCTGACGATGGACCTTCACGCCGGCCAGATCCAGGGGTTCTTCTCCAAGCCGGTCGACCACATGACCGCCCTGTTCATGCTCACCCAGTACTTCGCCGACCTCGGCCTCGACGATCTGGTCGTCGTCGCGCCCGACGCCGGCAGGGTGAAGCTGAACAAGCGGTTCGCCTCGGCGCTCGGCGCCGAGCTGGCGATCCTCGACAAGGAGCGGCCGGCCCAGCAGGTCTCCGAGATCGCCTACGTGATCGGCGACGTGGCGGGGAAGACGGCGGTGATCGTCGACGACATGATCGACACGGCCGGCACGCTGCGCGCCGCCGCCCAGGCGGTCCACGCCGCCGGCGCCCGCAAGGTCTACGCAGCCGCAACCCACGCGGTGATGTCGGGAGACGCCTTCCGCAACCTGGAAGCGGCCGAACTGGAGGAGATCGTCGTCACCGACACGATCCCCCTGCGGCCCGGCGCCCCGTCGAACATCCGGGTCCTGCCCTGCGCCGACCTGCTCACCGACTCGATCAGGCGGATCTTCATCGACGACTCGGTGAGCGCCGTGTTCGGCGGCGAAAACCAGCTTTTCTAGGCGGGGTCGGCAGGTCGTTGCTACAGTCTTTGCCCTGTCGATGAACGACTCCGCGACGATCACGGTCACGCTCAGCCGCCGCGAGGCGCTTGGCTCGCGGGCGGCCCGCCGGCTGCGCCGGGCCGGGCAGGTGCCGGCGATCCTTTACGGCGCAGGGGAGGAGCCGGCTGCCGTCCAGATCGGCGCCCGGGAGCTGCGCCGCCTGCTTGGCGAGGAGGCGACGGTGGTCGAGGTCGAGCTGGAGGGGCGCCGCTCCCCGGCCGTGATCAAGGAGGTGCAGCGGGACCCGGTTAAGGGGGACCCGATCCACGTCGACCTGATGCGGGTGAAGCTCGACCAGCCGATCCACGCCGTCGTCCCGCTTGAGCTGGTCGGCGGCGAAGAGGCGCCGGGCGTGAAGGAAGGGGGCATCCTCGAGCAGATCATCCGGGAGGTGACCGTTGAAGGGCTGCCGACGGCGATCCCGCCGGCGCTCGAGGTGGACGTCTCCGGGCTGGGCATCGGCGACAACCTCACCGTCGGCGAGCTCGCGCCGCCTGAGGGGGTGACGGTGATCACCGAAACCCCCGAGGCGATCGTCGCGACGATCACCCCGCCCCGGTTGCCGGGCGGCGGCCAGGCCGGCGGCGAGCCGACCGAGGAAGAGGGCGGCGGCGAAGAGGGGTAAGGGCTGGGCGGCGTCGGCGGCAGCGCCGACTGGCTGTTGGTGGGCCTCGGCAACCCCGGGCCACGGTACGCCAACACCCGCCACAACGTCGGCTTCCTGGTGCTGGAGGAGCTTGGGCGGCGGCTTGGCGTCGGCCGGCCAACCAAAAGGTTCGGCGGGCTGCTTGCCTTTGGCGAGCTTGGCGGCCGCCGAGTCGCCCTGCTCTGGCCGCAGACCTTCATGAACGAGGCGGGCCGGGCCGTCTCGCCGGCCCGGGGCGCGCTGAAGGTGCCGCTTGAGCGGCTTTGCGTCGTGCACGACGAGCTCGATCTGCCGTTCGGGGAGATCAGGGTCAAGTTCGGGGGCGGGCTGGCCGGCCACAACGGCCTAAAATCGGTTGCAGTCCACCTGGGCAGTCGGGAGTTCTGGCGGCTGCGGGTGGGGATCGGCAGGCCGCCGACAACCGACCCGGAGATCGTCTCCCGGTACGTGCTCTCGCCCTTCTCCGTGGGAAGGGGGGAGCTTGCGGCGGTGGTCGAGGAGGCGGCCAACCGACTGCAAACGCTTGTGGAAGAGGATGAGCGCCAACCGTAGGCAAACGACCGGCCCGCTCCGTCCGTTGCTGGCGCTGCAGCGGCTGGAGGAGGCGGTTGGCCCGCTGCTGGCCGCCGGCGGGGGCTTTGCGCCCGGGCCGTTGCGCGGCCTTGTCCTCGCCGCCTACGCCGACCAGCTGGCTGCGGAGGGCCGCTCGACGCTGATCGTCTGCGCCGACGAAGGCCAGGCGAGGACCGTCTCAAGGGAGCTTTCCTGCTGGCTTGGCGAGGTCCGGCTGCTGCCCGAACGGGGGGTCAGCTACGAGTCCGGCCTGCTGCCCTCCCCCCACCTGGTCGGCCTGCGGCTGGCCGCCCTTGGCGCGCTGGAAGGCGATCGGCCGGTCACCGTGGTCGCGCCGGCGGGGGCGTTGTGCGAGCTTGCCCCCGAGCCGCAGCTCCGCCCCTCCTCCTTCCGGCTGAGGAAGGGGGAGCAGCTGGAGCTTGACAAGCTGGTCGAGCTCCTTGCCGCCGCCGGCTACGAGCGGGTGGAGCAGGTCCAGGAGCGGGGGGAGTACGCGGTGCGGGGCGGCCTGCTCGACCTCTTCCCGGTCACCACCGAGCAGGCCGTCCGGGTCGACTTCTTCGGGGAGGAGATCGACTCCCTGCGGGCCTTCTCAACCTTCACCCAACGCTCCCTTGGCGACCTTGCCGAGGTCGAGGTCGCCCCCGCCGCCGAGCTGCCCCTGGAGGTCAGGGAGCTGCTGCGGTTAGCGGCGGCGGAACGGGAGGAGGGCGGGGAGCCGCCGGCCGTCGCCGAGCTGCTGCCGGTGGACCGGTTCAAGCCGCCGCTGGCGCTCCTTGGCTCAACCGTTGCCCTTGCCCTCGCCCACCGTCAGGGGATCGAGGCCGCCCTTGCCGAGGAGACGGCAGAGGAGGCGCTTGAGCAACGGCAGGCCTCCGGCCTCTACCTACCCCCGAGCGCCCTTGCCCAGGAGCTGCGCGGCCGGGCGGAGCTCGTCCTCGAGGAGCAGCCGGGGGAGGAGGAGCCGACGCTCCACGGCTCGCCGCTGCGCAGCAAGGCGCGCAGCGTTGGGGAAGCGGAGATCGAGCTGGAAAGGCTGCTGAACTCCGGCTACCTGGTCGCCGTCTGCTTCTCGGCGAAGGGGGAGGGGGAGCGGTTCGCCTACAACCTCAAGCGGCTGAAGCCAAGCTGGCTGGAGGGCGGCTCCCCGCCGCCGGCCAAGGGTCTTCTCTTTGCGGTCGCGCCCCTTGAGGAGGGGTTCAGCTCGCCTCAGCTGCGGCTTGCCGTCGTCCCCGCACGGCGGCTGGTGGTGAGGCCCCGCCCCCAGGCGGGCGCCGTCGGCGCGGCGGCGCGGGCGGTCCGCTCCTTCGCCCAGCTGCGCACAGGCGACATCGTCGTCCACGAGGACCACGGGATCGCCAGGTTCGCCGGCTTTCAGACGCGGACGGTCGCCGGGGTGACAAGGGACTACCTCTACCTGGAATACGCCGGGGAGGACCGGGTCTGGGTGCCAACCGATCAGCTTGCCAAGATCACCCGCTACGCCTCGGCGGAGGCGGCGGCCGACGGCAAGGCCCCGCCCCTTTCAAAGCTCGGCTCCAAGCGGTTCGATCAGCTGAAGGCGCGGGCGCGGGCGGCCACAAAGGAGCTTGCCGGCGAACTGCTTGCCCTTTACGCCGAGCGGGCGCGGCGCAGGGGCCATGCCTTCGGCCCCGACTCGGAGTGGGTGAGGGACCTGGAGGCCCGCTTCCCCTACACCGAGACGCCGGATCAGCTGGCGGCAATTGAAGCGGTGAAGGCCGACATGGAGTCGGAGCGGCCGATGGACCGGCTGATCTGCGGCGACGTCGGCTTCGGCAAGACCGAGGTTGCCCTGCGCGCCGCCCTGAAGGCGGCAACCGACTCCAAGCAGGTGCTGGTGCTGGCGCCGACAACGGTCCTCGTCCAGCAGCACTACGGAACCTTTTCGGAGCGGCTTGCCGACTACCCGATCCGGGTCGACTACGTCTCCCGGCTGCGCAGCCCCAGCCAGCAACGGGAGGTGCTCAAGGAGTTCGCGGAAGGGAAGGTCGACATCCTGATCGGCACCCACCGGCTGCTCTCCCGGGACCTGCGCGCCAAGGACCTCGGCCTGCTGATCATCGACGAGGAGCAGCGGTTCGGCGTCCGCCAGAAGGAGCTGCTGCGCTCGCTGAAGCTCTCGATCGACGTGATCTCGATGTCGGCGACCCCGATCCCGCGCACGCTGCAGATCTCCCTTGCCGGCCTGCGGGACATCTCGGTGATCGAGACGCCGCCGGAGGGCCGGCGGCCGGTTCACACCTACGTGGGCGAGCACGACGAGCGGCTGATCAAGCGGGCGCTGGAGCGGGAGAAGGCAAGGGGCGGCCAGTCCTTCTACCTCCACAACCGGGTGGAGACGATCGAGCAGACGGCCCAGGCGCTGCGCGCGCTCTGCCCGCAGCTGCGCTTTGCGGTCGCCCACGGCCAGATGGACGAGCAGCAGCTGGAGGAGGTGATGCTTGCCTTCCTGCGCGGGGAGGCGGACGTCCTGGTCTGCACCTCGATCATCGAGTCCGGCCTGGACGTCCCCCGCGCCAACACGCTGATCGTCGAGGAAGCGGACCGCTTCGGGCTCGCCCAGCTCTACCAGATCAGGGGGAGGGTGGGCAGGCGGCGGGAGCGGGCCTACGCCTACCTCCTCTACAACTCCGCGGCGGGGCTCAGCGAGCAGGCGGCAAAGCGGCTTGCCGCCCTCTCCGACCACACCGAGCTTGGCTCCGGCTTCGCGCTGGCGATGCGGGACCTGGAGCTGCGCGGCGCAGGCGACCTGCTCGGCGAGGAGCAGTCGGGCCACTTCGCCGCGCTGGGCTTCGAGCTGTACATGCAGATGCTCCAGGAGGCGATCGCCGACCTCTCCGACCAGCAGGTGGAGGAGGCGCCCGAGCCGGTCAGGCTGGACGTTAAGGTCGACGCCTACCTGCCCGCCGACTACATCCCCTACGAGCGGGCGAAGGTCGAGTTCCACCGCCGGCTCGCCCAGGCGCGGGAGCTTGGCGAGCTGGAGGCGATCCGCGCCGAGCTGCTCGACCGGTTCGGTCCGCCGCCGGAGCCGGTTGAGAACCTGGTCGCCTTGACGAGGGCGCGGATCCTCTTTGCAACGGTCGGCATCCGCGACCTCACCTTCAAAGGCGGCAGGGTTGTCGTCTCCCCCCTGGTCCTCGGGTTGGAGGGGGCGAAGCGGGTGCACCGCAAGCTTGCCGATGCCCTCTACGAAGCCTCCAGGGAGCAGCTGACGATGCGGGTGGCCGGCGACGGCAGGGAGCGGTTCGATCAGCTGGTCCGGCTTGCCGAGCTTTTGTTCGAGATCAAGCAGGGGGAACGGAGCGCGGCCGAGGTCCTTGCCGGGGCGCAGTAGCGGCCGGTTGGCAGGCCGTGAGGTCGCGCTTTACGCGGGGTTTTGGTATAGGATCGACGATCGTGCGCAGAGGGATCAAATTGAGGCTGCTGCTTGCCGGCGGTAGCGCGACGGCGCTGCTGATCGCCGGCTGCGGGGGGATTCCAGGCAACGCGCTTGTCGCCGTGAACGGAACCCCGATCACCAAGGCCGAATTCCAGCACTGGCTGCGGGTTGCCGTCAACGGCCCCTACGCCACGGCGGAAGGGAGCAAGGAAGCGCCGCCGCCGCTGCCCGAACCGCCGGATTACACGGCCTGCATCCAGCACCTGGAGGCGACCAGCAAGAGCAAGTCGGCCAACGCCGCGCAGTACAAGACGCAGTGCGAAACGGAGTACAACGCCTACAAGACCCAGGTGCTCGACTTCCTGATCAGCTCCCAATGGGTGCTTGGCGAGGCAAGCGAAGAGGGGATCAAGGTCTCCGAAGCGGAAGCGCGCAAGCAGTTTGAAACGCTGAAGAAGGCCCAGTTCCCCAAGGAAAGCCAGTACCAGGCCTACCTTGCCCGCTCCGGGGAGACCGAAGCCGACCTGATCAAGCGGGTGAGGCTCCAGCTGCTTGCCCGCAAGATCGAGGAAAAGGTGACCAAGTCGGCGACCAAGACCCCAACCAAGGCGCAGATCGCCAAGTACTACAGCGAACACAAGGCCGCCTTCGGCAAGCCGGAAAGCCGCAACCTGGAAATCATCCTCACCAAGGGCGAATCGGAAGCGAAGTCGGCGAAGGCGGAAATCGAAGCGGGCAAGCCGTTCTCCGAAGTGGCAAAGGCCGTCTCAATCGACCCGCTCAGCAAGGCGAACGGAGGGGTCCTCAAGGAAGTGACCAGGGGCTCGGAGGAGAAGGCGCTTTCCGAAGCCGTCTTCTCGGCGAAGGTCGGCGTGCTCACCGGGCCGGTGAAGACGCCGTTCGGCTACTACGTCTTCCGGGTCACAAAGGTCAACCCGGCAAGCGAAGAGAGCCTTGCCCAGGCCGAACCGCTGATCGTTCAAACCCTCAAGGCCACGGCCCAGCAGAAGGCGCTTGTCAGCTTCGTCAAGCACTTCCGGGAAAAGTGGATCTCCCGAACCGAATGTCGCGCCGGCTACATCGTCCCCGACTGCAAGGAGTACAAGCCGCCGAAGAGGACGACCGGCCCGACCGGCTAGCCGGCTGCGCAGATCGATGGGCCTGATCAAGGCGGTTCACGGCAGGGAGATCCTCGACTCGCGCGGCAACCCGACGGTCGAGGTCGAGGTGGTGCTCGAGTCGGGGGCGCGGGGGAGGGCTGCCGTTCCCTCGGGGGCCTCCACCGGCAGCTACGAGGCCGTCGAGCTGCGGGACGGCGACGGCCGCTACGCCGGCAAGGGGGTGCGCAAGGCCGTCGCCAACGTCAACGGCGAGCTGGCCAAGGCGCTCCAGGGCTTTGACGCCGCCGACCAGGCAGGGCTGGACCGGCTGATGATCGAGCTGGACGGCAGCGAGAACAAGGGGAGGCTTGGCGCGAACGCGATCCTTGGCGTCTCCCTTGCCGCCGCCCACGCCCAGGCAGCCGAGCGGGGCGTGCCGCTCTTCGTCCACCTCGGCGGCGCGGAGGCCAGCCTGCTGCCGGTGCCGCTGATGAACGTCCTCAACGGCGGCGCCCACGCCGACAACCGGCTCGACTTCCAGGAGTTCATGATCGTTCCGCTTGGCCTGCCCACCTTCGCCGAGGCGCTGCGCGCCGGCGCCGAGGTCTTCCACGCCCTGCGCGCCACCTTGATCGAGCGCGGCCTTGCCGGCGGCGTGGGCGACGAGGGCGGGTTTGCCCCCGACCTGAGCTCCAACGAGGAGGCGCTCGAGCTGCTCCTGGAGGCCGTCGAGCGGGCCGGCTACCGCCCCGGCGAGCAGGTTGCCTTCGCGCTGGACCCGGCGACGACGGAGCTTTACAAGGAGGGCAGCTACCGGCTTGCCCACGAGCAGCGCAGCCTTGAGGCCGAGGCGATGGCCGAGCTGTGGAGCGGCCTTGCCGATCGCTACCCGATCGTCTCGATCGAGGACGGGATGGCCGAGGAGGACTGGGAGGGGTGGCGGCTGCTCACCGACCGGCTCGGCAAGCGGGTGCAGCTGGTTGGCGACGATCTGTTCGTCACCAACGTCAAGCGGCTCCGGGAGGGGATCGAGCGGGGGGTGGCAAACGCGATTTTGATCAAGGTCAACCAGATCGGCACCCTCACCGAGACCCTGGAGGCGATCGAGCTTGCCCGCGCCGCCGGCTACCGGGCGGTGATCAGCCACCGCTCCGGGGAGACGGAGGACACCACGATCGCCGACCTGGCGGTGGCGACGGGGGCCGGACAGATCAAGTGCGGGGCGCCGTCGCGCTCCGAGCGGGTCTGCAAGTACAACCAGCTGCTGCGGATCGAAGGTCTCCTTGGCGACCGCGCCCGCTACGCCGGCCCGGCCGCCTTCGGCCGTTAGCCGCCGGCTTGCAGGAGCCTTGCCGCCGCAGGCGAAGCCTTAGGCGGTGAGCAGGGCAGCGAGAGCTCGGAAGCGCAGGGTGCGCGCGCTGATCCTCCTGGTCGGCGTCGCCGTGGTCGGCTATCTGTACGTCTCCGCCGGCCGGTCGCTGTGGGACAGCCTCCGCGAACGGGCCGCCGTCCAGCGGCAGATCGCCAAGCTCCAGGCGGAGTACCGGGGGCTTGCACGGGAGCGCGCCCTCTACGAGAGCCGGCAGTACGTGGAAACGGCCGCCCGCCGGCTTGGCTTTGCCTTCCCCGGCGAGAAGGAGTACCTGGTCGGCGAAGGGGCGGGGTAGACGGGCTACCCCTCCCCCTCGCCAAGCCGCCTGATCACGATCTGATCGGCTTCGACGATCACCTCCACCGGCCGGTGGCCGGCCCAGTGCTCGGCGTAGATCGGGTGATCCTTGATCGCCGGGTCAAGCCAGAGGCCGTACCCTTCCTCGCCGTGGTCGAAGGTCCCTTCCAGCCGCAGGGCGGCCGCCTGCCGGTCCCCCTCCCCGGCTTGGCTGCGCCCTTGGCCTTGCTCCTCGTCCTGCGCCTCCTCGCCCTCCGCGGAGCCCTCCTGCTCCTCGCTCCGCTCCGCCTTGAGGCCGGCCTCCCGTTCGGCCGCCTCCAGTTCGGCGGCGATCAACGCCTCGTCGGCGGCGCGCAGGTCGACCTCCTCGTCGGGCCAGGGACCCTCGCCCTGCTGCTCTCCGTCAAGCAAGCCGTTCTGTCGCTTGAACTGCTGGACCTCTTGAACGGTAACTTCGAGCTGATGGGCCACCCAGGCGTCGGTACGACCCTGCCTTGTCCAGGTCCGGATCTGGTTCAGGTAGGGACGTAGCGATTTGCGTGCCATCTCAAGGGGCAGCCTAATACATCGCAGCGTTGGTAACTGCTGCAGCTTTGCCTGCCGTCCGGCAAGCAGTGCAAACCGTCACTATCCTTGAGAGTCGGCGGTTGGAGTGGCCGCCGGAAGGTGGAGAGAGGAGCAGAACCCAACGAGCAGATCTACAGCCTGCCAACCGGTTTTGGGTCCGGCGGGGAGGGGTCCTCTAGCGAAAGGAAGGAACGGTGCTTGTTCTCACACGCAGGGTCAGGCAGAGCATCATGATCGGGGATCAGGTCGAGGTCTCGGTGCTGGCGGTGATGGGCGACAAGGTGCGGCTTGGCATCGAAGCGCCGGCCGATGTGCCCGTCTACCGGACCGAGATCTACCTGGAGATCCGGGAGCACGGCAGCCGGCGGGAGCAGCGCGCCGGCGAGGATCTGGGCCGCGGCGCCCCCGGGCTGCAGGAGCCGAGCTGAGCTCCGCTAGTCGAGCAGCAGGTAAAGGGTTGCAAACATCGCAACGGTCACGATGACGGCCGTTGCAACCAGCGCGACCGCCAGCGCCAGGAAGCGGAGCGTGCCGCCCCTGCGCCGCCTGCGCAGCTCCCTGGCAAGCCGCCGCTTTTCGGCGCTGCGGGCAAGCAGCTCCTGCCGCTGCCGCTGGCGGTCGACCTCCCGCGCGAACTCCCGCTCCAGCTCGGTCAGGCTTCTGCGCAGCCGCACCGCCATCTCAGGCAAGTGCGGCTGTGGCAGCGGCCTGTTCGTAGACGGAGCGGAAGCGCAGGTAGTTGCCGGCGATCTGGCGGGCGGCCTGCTCCCGGGGCAGGGAGCCTTCGGTGTAGGCCTTCAGCGGATCCCACCAGATCGAGCGGCCGATCGCAAAGCCGCAGAAGCCCTCAACCGGCGCCGCCTGCCGCAGCCAGTGCTCGACCTTGGCGGCGTCGGCGCCCCTGCCGAGGACCACGCAGGCGACCTGGCTGCGGCCGCCGGCACGGGCCTGGGCGACAACGGCTTCGCAGTCCTCCCGCCGCTCCAAGCCCTCGATCTTCCAGACGTCGACCTCGACGCCGCCGTCCTGGATCTCGGCGATCGCCTGGCGCATCAGCGCCGGCCGCAGCTCGGCGTCGTAGCGGTCGGCATCGCCGCCAACCCGCTCAAGCTGGTGATCCTCCGCCGGGACCAGCAGCTCGAAGAGGAAGCGGGGCGTCGGCGAAAGGGAGGAGCGGGCCGGGTCGCGGACCCAGTCGGAGAGCCGCTTGAGCCGCTCCAGCTGGGTGCGGTTGGCTGCGGCATCGCCCTCGGGGTTGTAGCGGACGAGGACCTTCACGAAGTCGGGGGAAAACCGTTCGATGTGCGCGCCGAAGGCCTCCCCGTACTCGAAGTCGAAGACCTTCTGTCCGGAGCGCTCGACCGGCATCGCCAGCTTCAGGCCCCGCGCCCGGGCCTCCTGGGGAACGGTTGAGCCGAACTGCTCGTCGATCAGGACGCCGGTGGTGGTGACATCGGCGCCCTGGTCGACGGCCGCCAGCAGACCCTCGAAGATCAGGTGCTTGGCGTCGCTGATCACCTTCGTCTGCTCGGCGTTCGGCTCGCCCTCGATGCCGAAGAACTTCCTCTGAAACGAGCCGCGGTGGTCGAAGGCAAGGATGAACAGTTGGCCGTCGTATCCAAGCTCCATCTCCGTCTCCTTTGCTCGAGCTGCAGATCGGATCCGGCCAAGACTCCGGCCGGACGGCGGGGCCCTGCCCCGCCTGGAGGGTAGCGCTCCGGGAAAACCGGCGCATCTTTCCCGGTTCCTGAACCTAGAATAAAGGAGTAGATGTCTTCGGGCGCTGACCTGTTCGTGATCTGCAAGCAGTGCGGTGCTGAGGTCAGCCCCTACATCACCGAGTGCCCCTACTGCGGCAGCCGCCTGCGCAAGCGGGCGCCCAACCTGCCCAGGGACCGGCTGCGCCGTTCCCTTGCCCGCAGCCGGCGGCCCTTTGCCGGCTGGAGCCTGCGGCGCGGCGGGGAACTGTTGACGCTTGCCCTCGAGCCGCCCTTGATGACCGCCATCCTGGTCCTCGCCGCGCTGGTCGTCTGGATCGTCTGGGAGGCGGGCGGCGTCCACACCGACCGGCTGATCATCTACGGCCCCCTCCACCGCGCCTGGTGGCGGCTGCTGATCTACCAGTTCGCCTACCCCAGCAGCTCCTTCTCGGTCTTCCTCTACGGCGCCACCACCCTCACCGCAATCGCGGTGTTCGGCTCGGCCGTCGAGCAACGGTACGGGCCGATGGCGCTGCTTGCCCTGTTCTTCTTCGCCGGGATCGGCGGCGGCCTTGCGGCCCTGGCGATCTATCCCCGGCCGCTTTTGATCGGCGGGGAGGCCGGGAGCCTTGCCCTGCTTGGCGCCTGGCTTGTCCCCGAGCTGACCGAGGCGCGCCAGCGGGGACGGGCGGAAGCCGATCTGATCGGCGCCCTTGCCTTCGCCTTCGTTTTGGCGGTGATGCCGTTTGCCGTTGAAGGGGCAAGCTGGACCGCCGCCCTGGTGGGGGGCGCGCTGGGGACGCTGTGCGGCAGCGGTCTGGCGGCCGTCCGCACCCGCGTCTAGCGATATCGTTGGCTTGCCAAGGGGGCCTTCCCCGATCAAAGCCAACCGGAAAGGAGGGTAGGAAAGCGATGGAGATCCGTTTTCTCGGCCACGCCGCCTTTGAGCTTCGGGAGGGGGCTACCTCCGTCCTGATCGATCCCTTCCTGAGCGGCAACCCGAAGGCCGCCGCCAGCCCCGACCAGCTCTCCCCGCAGGCGATCCTCCTCACCCACGGCCACGCCGACCACATCGGCGACACGGTGGCGATCGCCAAGCGCGCCGGCAGCGAGGTGGTGGCGATCGTCGAGATCGCCAACGAGCTGCGCGAAGAGGGGCTTGAGCGGGTTCACGACCCCAACCTCGGCGGCACCGTCAAGCTCGGCTTCGGGTTCGTCAAGCTTGTGCCGGCCTGGCACACCTCGACGACGCCGAAGGGCACGGTGAACACGCCGGCTGGCCTGATCGTCGGGATCGGCTCAAAGGTCGTCTACCACCTGGGCGACACCGCGCTATTTGGCGACCTTCGTCTTGCCGGCGAGCTTGCCCGCAGCGCCGCCCGCGCAGCCGGTTGGAGCCAGCCGGTCGAGCGGATCGACGTCGCCCTGGTCTGCATCGGCGGCCATTACACGATGGACCGCTTCGACGCCGTCGAGGCGGCCCGGCTGATCGGCGCCCGCACCGTGATCCCCTGCCACTACAACACCTTTCCGCCGATCGAGGCCGACGCCCAGGCCTTCAAGGCCGATGTCGAGGCCACGGGGGTCTCCCAGGTCGTCGTGCTCGAGCCGGGCCAAAGCCACACCGTCCAGTGACCCACGCGATCGTCCTGATCGAGGCCGAACGGGATGCCCTCCCAACCCTTGGCCAGGAGCTGGCCGGGATCGAGGGGGTTGCCGAGGCCTACTCGGTGACCGGCGAGTGGGACTTCGTGGCGATCGTCCGGGTCTCCGACCCCGAGCGGCTGGCCGAGGTGGTGACCGGCCGGATCGGGCAGCACCCGGGGGTGGTGCGGACCCGGACGATGGTCGCCCTCGCCCTCTACTCCCGTCACGACATCGAGCGGATCTTCTCGATCGGCAGCTAGCGAGCCCGCTGCTTGTGACGTGCCGCCGCCTTTGAGCGGCGGTTGACGGCTGCCGAGCGGGCAACCGTCTTGGTGGAGGCGGTTGCGCGGGTTTTCGTCTCCGTCGGCGGCTTTGGGGCGGCCGTCGAGCTTGTGGTGGTGGCGGTGGTCGTCGACTTGGTTGGCGGCGCCGGGTGGCTGGTGGTGGTTGTGGCGGCGGCGGTTTTGGTTGTGGTTGCAGCCGAGCTAGTGGTGCGGATCGTCTGCGCGGAGGAGGAGGTTGAGGTCGTCCTTGCCGCGGTCTCCCTGCCGGCGGTGTGGGCGACCCGCGTGCGGCCTGCCGGCGCCACGGCAAGGGCCGGCGGGAGGGGCGGTTCGCGGTCAGCCGGCGGCTGAGGGGCGCGATCGCCTGAGGAGCCGGTTCCATGTGTCCGATGGCTTTGCTTGGCGAGGGCCTTGTGGGGCGGGTGGTGGATCGTCTGTTCGGCTGCCACGGCTCCTGCGGCAACGATTGCCGCCGTCGCCAGGCCGGCTGCCGCCTTCGAGACGACCGCCCCGCCCCCGACGCCAAGCAGGGAACCCAAGCCGGAGCTGCCCGCCGAGGCGCCCACCGCCCCGGCCGCCGAACCTGCGCCTACGACGTTTGAGGATTCGGGAAGGTGGGCGATCAAAAGCCGCTGGATGGCGGGGATCAGGCCAACCGGCAGGAGGGCGGCAAGGAGGCGGTCGTTGCGGCGCAGCTGCTTTCGGAAGGCGCGGCACGACTCGCAGGCGCGGAGGTGGCGGCGGTAGGGGGCGGAAAGCTTGGCCAGCCCCTCCGCCTCCTCGCCAAGCTTTTCCCGGACCTCCTCGCAGCTGAGGGCCCGCGCTTCGGCGGCCTCGGCAAGGGCGACCCTCGCCCTCACCAGCAGCGACTTCACGGAGGGAACGGTGGTCTCCATCGCCTCGGCGATCTGCTCGTAGGAGAGGTCGTCCAGCTCCCGCAGCAGCAGCGCGGTCCGCTGGCTCTCGGGAAGCTGGCCGATGTCCTCGACGAGATGGCGGACACGCTCCTTCTGGAGGATCCGATCGCTTACCGACTCGGCGTCGGCGCCCAGGTAGACGTCCATCGAGTCGACGCCGGAGGGCGTGGTGCGGCGCAGCTCGTTGAGGCAGCGGTTGCGGGCGATCCGGTAAAGCCACGGCCGGACGTTGATCGGCCGATCGTCGGCAACCAGGGCGTTGTAGGCGGAGACGAATACCTCCTGCAGGACGTCCTCGGCGTCCTCCTTGCTGCCCAGCATGTGTCGGCAGAAGGCAAGGAGCCGGGAGCGGTACCGCTCGATCAGGACCTCGAAGGCCCGCTGGTTGCCGGCCCTGGTCAGGGCAACCAGCCGCTCCTCGGAGGCAAGCCGCAGCAGCTTCTTGGTCGGCAGCCGACCGACCAGAAGCGGTTGTTTAGCCGATTGCGCCTCCATTGCTTCCTCTATCAGCCTAAGACCGTTGACTTGAAAAAGTTGCGGTTTGCGCGGTCGCCGCCCGGCGGCGGGCGATACATTGCCGACATGGCAGCTCCAACGACCACCGAGCAGACCCGCTTCCACGGCGGCCGCCTGGTCGCCCGTCGCCTGAAGGCCCACGGCCTCGGCCCCCTCTTCACGCTCTCCGGGGGCCACCTCTTCTCGATCTACGACGGCTGCGTCAAGGAGGGGATCCCGATCGTCGACGTCCGTCACGAGGCGACGGCTGCATTTGCCGCCGAGGGGTGGTCGAAGGCGACCCGCCGGCTCGGGGTTTGCGCGCTCACCGCCGGTCCCGGCGTCACCAACGGGATGAGCGCCCTCGCCCAGGCGCAGGCAAACGAGTCGCCGCTGCTCGTCCTTGGCGGCCGGGCGCCTGCCGGGCGGTGGGGCCAGGGCTCGCTGCAGGAAATCGACCACATCCCCTTCGTCGCACCCCTTTGCCGCTTTGCCAAAACGGCCGGTCCCCCGCAGGAGATCCCCACCGTGCTCGAGCAGGCGATTGCGGCGGCGACGGCGCCCCGGGGAGGTCCCGCCTTTGTCGACTTTCCGCTTGACTACGTCTTCATGGAGGGGGAGGAGCAGCTGGAGGAGGAGCCCGGATCGCCGCAGCCCTTGCTCCAAGGGGACCTCGAGGCCGTTGCCGAGCTTTTGCGGGGGGCAAGGCGGCCGGTGGTGATGGCCGGCAGCGGCCTGTACTGGGGATGCGGCGAGGAGGAGCTTTGCCGGCTGATCGAGGCGCTGGAGATCCCCGCCTACACCAACGGCCTTGCCCGCGGCTGCGTGCCGGCCGACCACCCCCTCTACTTCTCCCGGACGCGCGGCAGGGCGCTGCGCGAGGCGGACGTCGCCCTTGTGGTTGGCGTCCCCCTCGACTTCAGGCTTGGCTTTGGAAACGCCTTCGGCGAGCAGACGAAGCTGGTGTTGGTCGACAGGGCGCCGTTTGAGCGGGCTGCCCCCCGCCAGCCTCACGCAGAGCTTTACGGCCCCCTCCCGGAGCTTTTCAAGGCCCTCCGCGAGGCCTGCGCCGGGGCAAGGCGAAGCGGGGCGGAGGAGCAGCTGACGGCGTTGCGGGAGGAGGAGCGGAGGCTACGGGAGGCAGAGCGCGGAGAGCTTGCCGACGAGCGGGCGCCGCTTCACCCGATGCGGATCTACGGCGAGCTCGCCAACTTCCTGACGCCGCAGACGACGGTAGTTTGCGACGGCGGAGATTTCGCCTCCTACGCCGGCCGGCTGATCGACTGCCACCAGCCGGGCCGCTGGCTTGACCCCGGCCCCTACGGTTGCCTTGGTGCCGGCCCCGGTTACGCCCTTGCGGCAGCCCTTGCCGACCCCGGCAACCCGGTCGTCCTGCTGCTTGGCGACGGCGCCTTCGGCTTTTCCGGCCTTGAGTTCGACACGCTGATCCGACACAAAGCCAAGGTTGTGGCGATCGTCGGCAACAACGGGATCTGGGGGTTGGAGAAGCACCCGATGGAGTTCGTCTACGGCTACTCGGTGGCCGCCGACCTGCGTCCGGCCACCCGCTACGACCTCGTCGTCTCCGCCCTGGGCGGTCACGGCGAGCTCGTGGAGCGACCGGACCAGCTGCGCGGAGCGCTTGAGCGGGCGTTTGCGGCCGAGGGGCCGGCGCTTGTGAACGTGCTCACCGACCCCACGATCGCCTATCCGCGCAAGGCCAACCTCGCTTAACCGACCCATCCTTCCCTCATGACCAATAAAGGGAAGGGCCGCCGCGGCGGCCCTTCCCGCTGCCCGGGACCCGCAGGGAAGACGTCCCGGGTGGTGCGCTTGAGAGGCTGCTAGAGGGTGGGAGGAGGAGAGAGAGGGGAGGAATGTTTTCGTTACGGCCTTGCGGCCGCTAGCAACCTCTTCAAGCTATTTGCGCCGGTTCCGACAGGGATCAGGTCGTCTCCGACGTTTTCTTCATCGGCTGTATACGGAGAACCTTTAGCTCCGGATCAGCCGATAGCGATTGTTATAGCAGGCGCCTAGGTTTCAGCCTTGAAACGGCTAAACGAATGTTCGATTGACGGTTGAGCAGCAGCCCGCTCCTCGTGAAGCATTAACAACGTTCCGTGCATGATGTCGCGCTCGGAGGCCTCAAACCCGCTTAGGCTGAGCAGGCCGAGGGCCTCCGCGAGGATGGTGATCCCTGCAACGATCGTCGGCGCCCGGTCGGGATGGAGGCCGACAACCGTTCGACGCCGCTGCAGGGGCAGCTTCGCCAGCTCCTCGCCGATCCGTTTGAGCTCGGCAAGGGGGACCTTGTAGCCCTCCACCTTGCGGGGGTCATAGGGGTCGAGCCGTTGGAGGATCGCAGCAACTGAGGTGGCGGTGCCGGCGACGGCAACCGCCCCGGCAAGGCCTGCCTTCGGGGCATCCCCTAGGCCTTGCGCAAGCGTCTTGCGGACGTCTGCTTGCAGGGCGGCAAGCTCCTCGGCCGTCGGGGGATCGTGGTGGAGGTGGCGCTCGCTCATCCGCACCACCCCGACCTGGAAGGAGCGGTGGAAAAGGACGCCTTCCCGGTTGCCGATCACAACCTCGGTTGAGCCGCCGCCGACATCGATCACCGCAAGGGGCGCCGTCAGGTCGCGGTTTGCTGCGGCGCCGCGGAAGGTGAGCAGCGCCTCCTCCTCCCCGGAGATCAGCCGCGCGTCCAGTCCGAAACGACTTTCAACCCGCCGCACAAAGGCCTCGCCGTCGGCTGCGTCGCGGACGGCCGAGGTGAGCAGGGCGCGGGCGGCGGCGCAACGGTGGGCGGCGATCAGGGATGAATACTCCTCAAGCACCCTTTCGGTGCGGGCGACGGCGGCGGGAGAGAGGCGGCCGGTTGCATCGACGCCCTCGCCAAGCCTGGTCACTTGGGAGCGGCGGAGCAGCTCGACGACGGTGCCGTCGGGGCCGACCGTTCCGATCAGCAGTCGGGTGGAGTTGGTGCCGATGTCGACGACGGCAAGGGGCACGGCCGGCCATGCTAACCGGCCGGCGAGGGAGGGGGTCGGTTGAAATCCTGTGAAGGGTTTGCTATTCGTTTAGCTGGCGACGCGGGGTGGAGCAGTCTGGTAGCTCGTCGGGCTCATAACCCGAAGGTCGCGGGTTCGAATCCCGCCCCCGCTATCGGATCTCGAAAGATCACGGCCGGTGCGAACTCACCGGCCTTTTCTTCGAGCTGGGAGGATCGTCATGGCTGAGGCGCGGCTGGGTTTCCGCCCCACATTGGCACCCGAGCGTGACATCGGTCTGAGAGCAGCAAGCGCAGCCGTCCAGCGAAGACGGGCCCTTCGCGGGTGGCGACGCTGACCGGATGCGCTAACGGGGCGCGCCTGGAGGAGCCGACGTCGTCCGATCCGGGGATTGCACCGAGCCGGATAGCAGGAAGCCGAGGAAAGCCGTCTTCGGTCGCGAAGATCAAAGCGCATCTCCGCGTAAGCGAAGCATGCTGCTGGGTCGCGAGTGTCAGCGGTGGAGCATTGCGGCAAGGGGTGGTAGCGGTCTTTTTTCGTGAAGGGTCGAGTCGTCAACCGGTCGGCCGCGCCGGACGCTTTCCCGAAACGGCCTCGTCCAGGCCGACGGAACTACCCAGGGTGAGTTCAGACCCTCTGCTTGCCTCGTGCAATTTGGATTACACGACTGGCTAGGAGTTCAGTGCGGCGAGGAAGCTTGATGGAGTCATTACTACAAGCCCTGGCTCACTCACCGCGACGAGGTCGCTGTCGCCAGACACGAGAACGTCCGCGTTGGTGTCTCGCGCAAGCGCTACGAGAAAGGCATCACCGGGGTCGCAGACCGGATTGTCGTCGTCGGAAGGTGGGTCGGCGGCTAGTTCTGCAATCTGTCGGACCAGCACGACAAACCTGCGTGCATCCGTGGTGCTGAGGTAGCTGCGGAACTTCGGGCGAAGCAGCACGCCTTCCGGCTCCTCGAGCAGCAGCGGCGAAACGATCAGGGGATACCGTCCATCGGCAGCTGCAAGCAGGAGCTTCGCCGCTGCGCCGGTGGGCGAGATACTGCCGAAACCAGAACGTTTGCGTCCAAGACGACGCGGGGCGGATCACATGCCACGAACCGATTGTCCGCGCCGCTCCCGCCGCGACGCCCGCACTTCCTCCACCGCCAACCTCAGCGCCGCGTCTTCGTCCAGATCGCTTGTCTTGGCCACTCGTGCAAAGAGCCGTTCCAGTTCGTCTTTGATCGCCTGTCGGTTGTTGTCGCGGAAGTAAAGGCGTAGGGCCTCTTCGACCACTGCGCTCTCCGACCGCTTTGAGGTGAGCGCTGCGGCCTTTGTGGCCTTGCGTAGGTCTGGGTCGAAATAGACCGTTGTTTTTTTCTTGGTCACGGCTAGGTCGTACCGCTATGACGGTTTGACGGCATGCAACATTCCAGCGCTCGTTTTTGCGGTGGCTGCTGCTGCGCGGCTGAGGAGGTGGGGTGCAAAAGCCAGCGCGCCGGACCCGCCATGGCACGCCTTTCGGGGCACAGACCTTCTCCAATTGAGCCCGAGCAGTTGGCGCCGCCTCCCGCCTATGCCAGCACGCCCTGCTGCCATTTGTTTCGCGACGGAGGTGGAGAGGGCGTCTGAAGCAGCGTGGCGGTCCTCGGTCTATTCGCTGCGCTCGGCGGGGTCGAGATCACGTTGGCCGATCAAACGCTCCTGGAGCAAGCTGCGCCGCCTGGCGATCGAACGCCACCGCTTGGAGATGTCGTCCCATGGCGTTTGGTTTCGCGGCTCCGTCGTCCGGTAACTTCAGGCAGTGCCCGCGCGGGAGGAGATCGTGTTCCAAGCTGCGCGAGACGCCCTTGCTCAGCAGATCGGCGTTATCGCTGAAATCCGACAGCGAACAGGTACGCTGCTTGCGGCTCATGCCCTTGTCGCTTCCTTTCTAGGTGCGGCCACCGTCAAGGCGCGCGGGCTGCACGGCTTCAGCTGGGTTGCAGTCGGTGCGTTGGTGCTCGGCTTGATTATCGCCGCCGCACTGCTTTCCAACTGGAAACTGCGGTTCGCGATCGATGCGCCCGATCTTTACGCTGAGTTGTACGAACTCGCCGTGGCTGACCCGGAGGACGACACGCTCGGTTGGTTGGTGTCAGCAGCGTACGGATACCACAACCTGCGCCGGGCTAACGCGAAGAGAGTGAAGATCATGGGCATCCTTCTGACTGGCCTGGGTGTGCTTGTAGTCCTGCAAACCCTTTCTTGGTTGATTGCCCTCCATTAGCTAAACTTGAAGGAGATGGCACCTCGCCCCAAACCACCAGAGGAGATCAAGCCCCTATCCATACGGATCGGGATTTTGGAGGGTAGCGGCGGGTCTGCGCCTCCTTCTGAACCTCGGCCGGGTGGCAGCCGCTAGGGCGTACACGATCGACCGGCGCGGGGGGCTCGCCAGTAGTCGCTCGTTTGGCGGCGCCTAGGTCGGCATACGGTGGTCTGCTTCGTCGGCTCGCTGATTGCTTATTACCTCTCGAGCGCTCGCGGTCCTCGGGGGTGCTTTTCTCTCCTCCGCCGTTGCGCAGGACGTCTCCCTGACGACAAAAGGCGGTGAGCTGATCGGTAGCCGAGTCACGATAAACAGCGACACGTGTCTTTCCGCTGCAAAAGGACGCGTGGAACCAAGCTATCGAGCGAGCCACTGGATACATGCAGCGGTCGGGGCGATGAACGTTGCACGCGGCCGATGCCGACTCTTGACGCCCAGGTAGCTCCACTATTGCGTAACACGGAGGCGAACGCGCCGCAATTGCTCTTTGGAGAGGATCCGTCTAAGACCATAAATGGCATTTTTCACCGATATAGACCGGCGAGCAGCGAACATCTGCGCTTGTCGATGGAGAGCGACTGTGCGATCTATTGCTTGAGCATCGGCTCGGGGTGGAGGTTAGAGAGCGCATCGAGCTCGCTGTGACGGTCAACGAACAGTTCTTCGATCAGTTCGCGGCGCCACAGCTTCCCGGTCGGCCGCGGAGCCGTGTCAGTGGCCTGCGACCGTCTCTCCGGCCCTGCTGAGGGCCTGTCGGTGGACCTCGGCGATCAGCTCGACGACGCGGTCTGGTTGGGCAGCAAGGCTGATCAACTCCAGGTCGGCGGCATCAATTCTGCCGTCGGCCAACGCAAACCGGCGAAGCCAGCCAAGCAGCTCCCGCCACTCCTCCCCGTCGACTAGCACCACCGGCGCGCGGTGAATCTTGCGCGTCTGCAGGAGGGTGAGCAGCTCGAAAAGCTCGTCCAGCGTCCCAAGACCGCCTGGAGCGACCACAAAGCCCACGGCGTGGCGTACAAACATGATCTTGCGGGCAAAGAAGTGGCGAAACTGGAGGGAGATATCGAGGTAGGGGTTGGGCTTTTGCTCCTCGGGGAGCTCGATGTTGCACCCGATCGATTGACCGCCCGCTTCCTTTGCACCTCTGTTTGCCGCCTCCATCAGGCCCGGCCCCCCGCCGGTGATCACAGCAAAGCCTGCCCGCGCCAGAGCCGCGCCGATTTCCCGAACTAGCCGGTAGTGGGGGTGGTCCGGAGGGGTTCGCGCCGAGCCGAAGACGGTGACGGCAGGGCCAATGTGTGCAAGCGCGCTGAAGCCGTAGGCAAGCTCGGCGGCGATCCGGCGGATCCGCTCCTCATCTCGCTCCGCAAGGGGCGTTGCCTGGTGGCCAAGCCATGCCAACAGCTCCTCGTCAAAGGTGCGGTGGCGGTGGTGGTGGCGATGGTTGCGGCGGGAGCTCACCTCTTTGCCAAGACTATCGGCAGGCGGACGGCCGCTTCCAACGCCCGCTGCCTGCGTCTGGCTGAACGGTTGGCCTGGCGGGAAGCTCGAGGTTGCGCAATAAGCTGAGGGTTGTGCAACAGTTGATCCGATTTTGACCTTTCGAGCGGTTTGGTTGGCTTGATGGCTCAAGCAGACCAACATCCCGTTCGCAGGCTCACCTACCGGACGGCGCGGGTGATCCAAGCTGTGGCAAGCGAGCCCGGCGCCTCAAACCGGCGAATCGCCCAGCTTGCCGAGATCAAGGACGAAGGCCAGACATCAAAGCTGTTGCACCGCCTGGCCCGCCAGGGTTACCTGCGCAAGAAGGCAGGAGCGGCCGGCAAGCCGAACGCCTGGTACCTCACCGCCCAGGGCAGGCGGCTGGAGGACGCTGCCGCAAGGCGGCTTGCCGAAGCAGACTTGAAGGGCGGGGCGCGGTCGCGGCGCCGTCGCTGAGCGCCGCTGGGGAGCTGCAATGATCACGGGGTGGCAAACGGCGCCGTCCCGCAAACCCCAGATCCATTTGGCACCCCGGTGGTCGTCGACCGCCGCCTTTGGCACAAGACGGTCCTTGCCAACCATCCGGAGCTTGTCGGCGAGCTGGAGGCGGTGCTTGCGGCGATAACGAGACCTGCCCGGGTGGAGGCCGACCCCTTCTACCCCGACCGTCGCCGGTTCTTTGCGCTCCATGGCGCCACGGTCAACTGGGTGGCCGCCGTCGTCGACTACAGGCAGCAGCCGCCGTCGTTGGTGACGGCTGCGCTCCTTGCCGGCGGCGCTCCCCCTGCTCTGGAGGGCGAGCTTCCCGAAGGGTGGCTTGAGCGGGCCACAGGCCACTACGATCCAACGGGGGATGTCCTCTACCTTCGCCTTGGCGAGCCAACGGCCTGCACGGCGCTGCGCACCGGGGAGGGTCACATCTTGCGGTTCAGCGCTGATAAAGGACAGCTGGCCGGCGTAACCCTGATCGGCGTGCGCGCTGCCCTGGAGGAGGTAGGCAATCTACCGCTCACTATCCCAACCAAGGCACGGCTTGACGCCAAGGTGTTAAGGGGCTTTGTCGGCGGCGATGGTTGAGATCTCCCGCTTTCTTCGCAAAGCCTTGATCGCTGCCCTTCTGGCGGGGGCTGCCGTGGCGCCGGTTGCAACCGCAGGCGCTAAAGCCAAGCCGCTTTTCCGCTACCTGCTGATCGCCGACCGCGGCAACAACCGGCTGCTGGTGGTCGACCCGGCAAAGCGGATCCTGTGGCGGTTTGCAGGGGGCGGCCGTGTACACAACTTCGCCGAACCGGACGACGCCTTCCTCTCGCCAAACGGCCGGTACATCTCAGCGAACTCGGAGAACTACGGCGTCGTCTACCTGATCACCTACACGGCTCATCCGAGAATCGTCTGGCGCTATGGCCACTTCGGCCGCTCCGGTTCTGCGCCCGGCTACCTCTACCACCCCGACGATGCATACCTGCTGCCAAACGGGCTCCTCTCCGTTGCCGACATCGTCAACTGCCGGGTGATCTGGATCGACCGGGCCCGCCGGATCGTCCGACAGCTTGGCGCGACGGGGGTCTGTCGGCACGACCCTCCCCGCTACCTCAAGCTGCCAAACGGGGACACCCCAACCCCCGACGGCGGAACGCTTGTCACCGAGATCGGCGGCTGGGTCGATCGGTTTACCGCCTCCGGCCGGCTTCTGTGGTCGGTGCGGGTGCCGACCTCCTACCCGTCCGATGCCCAGCTTCTCCCAGACGGCAACGTCCTGCTTGCCGCCTACGAAAACCCCGGCCACATCTACATCGTCAACCCGAGAACCGGCCGCGTCGTCTTTTCCTACGGCCCCGCCCGCGGCCCCGGACGGCTGAACCACCCCTCGATTGCCGTTCGCCTGGAAAACGGCCTGATCGCGGCAACGGACGATGAAGACGACCGGGTGGTGCTGATCGATCCCCGCACCAAGCGGATCGTCTGGAGCTACGGCCACCGCGGTCGACCCGGCCGGGCTCCCGGCTACCTGAACACGCCGGACGGGCTTGACCCGGTGAGCTTCGTCCCCTGATCAAGGCCATCGCCGCAAGCGGAGCGACCTCGCGGGCAGCGACGGCCCCGGCCCCTTGGTTACGAACGTCCCGGCGCGTGGTCTCTGGTGGCCAACGGGACCGACGCCAAGCTTGCCGAGAGCAACGGGGTCTGGGCTTCGCGCTGGCGCATCGACCTGAGGGGCCGCGGGAAGACGACCAACCAAAAGGGATGCTTGCCTTGCGCCGCTCCTTCGGCGGCGGGCACCTACCTGCGCGGTCGCCGTCTTGACAAGCCGACCCATTTCAGTGGCTCCTCGAAGAGTCCACTTCCCCCGCAGCGGGTTGTCCTCTGCCACCTCGAGCTATGCCCGGGGCAGGTCAAGTTCTGGGAGGACCTTCTCCAAAAGGCTCTCGGTAGGTCGCCACAGCCCCAGTCGCCCGCTGGCGGGGACGGGGCGGCAGCGACCGACGGTTTGGACGATCCAGTGGAAGTTCTGCGGCTCCGCCCAAGGTGAGACACCAAGCATGCCCTCCCACTTGCAGTCCACGAGCTGGACGGCGCCGATTACCGCGCTGGTAGGGACCTCATCGAGGAGGTTGCGGTAGCGCTCCAGGTCTTCCCGATCGATCCGCTGGGCGGCATGGATCAGCAGCAGCCCTCGGTAGGCCGTCTTCCACACCCGGTTCTCCACGTCCTTGACGCCCGCCACCAGGAGGCCCGCCCAGGGCTGACGGACGGTCAGGACCCGACAATCCATGTGCGATTTGTATCACACGGCACAGATAGGGAGCTGGCTTACCCCTTGATCACCCCAAGCGGGCGGAGCCGCGCAACCCGCTTGGCAAGGCCAGCCTGCTCGACCACCTCGACAACCCGGTCGACGTCCTTGTAGGCGAAGGGGGCCTCCTCGGCAAGGCCCCGGGAGGAGGCCGAGCGCACCACGATCCCTTCCCGCTCAAGCTCCCGGCGCAGCCGTTGGCCGGTCGTCTGCTTGCGGGCTCCGGTTCGCGACAGCCGGCGGCCGGCACCATGGCAAGCCGACCCGAAGGACCGCTCCATTGCGCTGTCCAAGCCGACGAGGACGTAGCTTGCGGTGCCCATCGAGCCGGGGACGAACACCGGCTGGCCGACCGCCCGGTAGGTTGCCGGCAGCTCGGGGGCGGAGGGCCCGAAGGCCCGGGTTGCCCCCTTGCGGTGGACCCAGACCAACCTTCCCCGGTGGCGCTCGAGCTTGGCGATGTTGTGGGCGACGTCGTAGACCTGGCGGACCCTGCGCGCCACGCTTTCGCCCAGCACGGCCGCCACCGCTTCCCGCACCCGGTGGGCGATCGCCGCCCGGTTTGCCCAGGCGAAGTTGGCCGCCGCCGCCATCGCGCCGATATAGCGGCGGGCCTCCGGGGAGTCGAGGGGCGCGCAGGCAAGCTCGCGGTCGGGCAGGGAGATGCCGTAGCGGGCAAGCGCCCCGTCCATCAGCCTGACGTAGTCGCTGCAGACCTGATGGCCAAGGCCGCGGGAACCGGAGTGGATCAGGACGGTCAGCTGATCGACGGCCAGCCCGAAGCAGCGGGCTGCCTGCTGATCGAAAAGCCGCTCGACCCGCTGCAGCTCCAGGAAGTGGTTGCCGGAGCCCAGGGTTCCGAGCTGTGGACCTCCCCTTTCCTTTGCCCGCTGGGAGACGGCGGCCGGATCGGCGCCGGCCAGCGCCCCTTCCGACTCGGTGTGGGCGATCTCCTCCTCGCTGCCGATGCCGTGGTGGGCAAGGAGGGCGCGGGGGCCCTTTTCAAGCACCCGATCGAGCTGCTTGCCGGCCAGCTTCAGCTCGCCACCCCGCCCCGGCCCGACCGGCACCCTCCGGGCAAGCTCCTCGACCAGCGCCCGTCGGCGCTCCGCCGACAGCTCCTCGGCGCCAAGGGGCAGGGCAAGGAGCCGCACGCCGCAGTTGATGTCGTAGCCGACGCCGCCTGGGGAGATCACGCCAACCTTGGCGTCAAGGGCGGCAACGCCGCCAACCGGAAAGCCGTAGCCTTGATGGATGTCCGGCATCGCCAGCGCCGCCTCGACGATTCCGGGCAGCGTTGCAACGTTTTGAAGCTGCTCCAAGGAGCGGTCGGCGGCGATCAGCCCAAGCAGCTCCCGGTCGGCGAAGAGCCGGGCCGGCACCCGCATTCCGGCCTTGCTTGTTTTGGGCAGCTCGAACTCAACCGGGGAGAGTTCCCGGATCTCCGCCTTTCCTTTGACCGCTGCGCTAGACATCGAGCACCACCCTTGCCCGCGCTCCGTCCGGCTCCTCCACGTAGATGAGGTTATGCAGCGTCGCCCCCTTTACCAAGGGCAGCGGTTGGCGATCGACAAACCGAACCTCCCCCGCCAGGGAGCTGTCGCGCAGCTCAACGGATGCGCCGGCTGGAACCATCCCTTCCCGCTCTGCCAGGAAGACCAGCTCCTCGATGAAATCGACCAACAGCCTGTCCCGAGCCGGAGCTGAAAGGGAGATGGAGGCCGTTGCAGCCGTCTGCCCAGCCGGTGGGACCCCGTCGTTGAGCAGCTCGCCGATTGCCTGCGCCGCCGCCGCGAACAGTCCGGCCGCCTCCGGCGCCTCCAGCTCCACCTCCACCTCGCCGGTGTGCTCCAAAAACCGGTAGCTGGGCTGGGGCTCTGCTCTTGATCCGTTTGGGGCCGACATCTACGTAGCCGCGCAGGGGTTGGGCCGATGCCCGGGCAGGCCGCTTGCCCAAAACCGCTCAAGCGCTGCTCGGCGCATCTTCAGGGCCAAGGTAAACCGACTCGCAGAGCAGGTCGGGGAGGATCCGCTGGTACTCAAGGTGGACATGGTGTTCGGTGGTGCGAAACAGCTTTCCCTCCTGGGCGCGGATGTAGGCAAGGTAGCGGGGGGAGCCTGGGATCCGCAGGTTGTCGGCGAGTATCCGGGCGCCGGGGGCAAGCAGCCCGGCCTCCAGAAGCAGCTGCAGGTCGCGCAGGTAGGCGTCCTTGGCGTGGTCGAGAAAGAGGAAGCCAACGGAGCGGGGGCCAAGGCCGCGCCTGCTCAGCTCGGCCAAGGTCTCCCCTCCTGCGCCCAAGTCGCCGAGGACCACCTCGACCCGATCGGCGGCGCCGGCGTGGGCGATCAGCTCTTGGGCAAGCTCCGCCCGCGCGGGATCCCGCTCGAGGCTGACAACCCTCCCGCCCGGCGGCAGGGCGCGGGCGATCCGCAGGGCGCTGTAACCGCAGTAGGTGCCAAGCTCAAGGGTAAGCTGGGGCGAGGCGCGGCGGACGGCCGCTTCAAGGATCGCCCCCTTCTCCTCGCCGACGTTCATCATCACGCAGCGGGAGTAGCAGAAGGCGTCAACGGCCTCAATCGCGCCGTCGAGGTCGCCCTCCGTCACGTTGTCCTGCACGTAGCGCAGGAGCGCCTGCTCCCGACCATCGGTCGGCTCGCCCTCCCTGCTCATCCGCCACGCCCGAGCCGCCTCCAAAAGGGCCCTTGGCGAGGGCAGCAGGCCGCCGGCAAACCGCTTTGCCACGCCCCTACGGTACCGCTACCCTGTTGCCGATGGCGGGCAGGATCACGCTCCACAAGGGGGACATCACAACGGAGCGGGAGGCCGATGCGATCGTCAACGCCGCAAACACAACCCTCCTTGGCGGCGGCGGTGTAGACGGCGCGATCCATCGGGCCGCCGGGCCCGAGTTGCTTGAGGAATGTCGCAAGCTTGGCGGCTGCCCGACCGGCGATGCGAAGATCACCGGCGCCGGCAGGTTGCCGGTCCGCCACGTGATCCACGCCGTCGGCCCTGTTTGGCACGGCGGCAGGGGCCGGGAACGGGAGCTCCTTGCCTCCTGCTACCGGCGGGCGATCGAGCTTGCCGCCGAGCATGGCGACGGGCGGGTTGCCTTCCCGGCGATCTCAACCGGCGCCTACCGGTTCCCGGTCGATGAGGCGGCGCGGATCGCCCTGCAGGCGACGAAGGAGGCGCTTGCCGCAAACCCAACCGTCGAGGAAGCCCGCTTCTGGCTTTTCGACGACGCCACCTACGAGGCCTTTGCCCGCGCGCTTGCCGAGCTTGAAGGGAACCGGCGCTAGGTGGCAAGACAGCCGCTGATCGCGGTCGTCGGCCACGTCGAGTGGGCTCGGTTCCTCGCCGTCGAGCGGTTTCCGGCGGAGGGGGAGATCGTTCACGCCCGCGCCGCCTTCGCCCAGGCGGCAGGGGGCGGCGGGGTGGTTGCCCGCGCCCTTGCCTGGCTTGGCGCCGAGGTCCACTTCTTCTGCGCCCTTGGCCGCGACCGGATCGGGGTGAGCGCGCAGCGGGAGCTGGCGGCGGCCGGCGTCCACCTGCACGTCGCCCTGCGCGATCAACCGACGCGCCGCGCCGTGACCTTGATCGGCCCAGGTAGGGAGCGGACGATCGTCACCGTCGGCAAGCGGCTTGAGCCAAGCGGCGGGGACCCGCTGCCCTGGGAGCTTTGCGCGCGGGCGCAGGCCCTCTACCTGACCGCCGCCGATGCCTCCGCCCATGCCCTTGCCCGCCGCTGCCCTCTGCTGGTCGCCTCCCCCCGGACCGGGGAGGCGCTTGCGGTCTGGCAGGGAGGCGAGCCGGCCGCCGACCTGCTGATCTACAGCGGCGGCGACGGCGGCGAGCGGGAGGCGGCGGGGGCGGCTTGCCAAGCGGGTTGGCGTCCTTTGCGAGACGCTTGGCGGCGACGGCGGCCGCTGGTTCCCCGGCGGGGCGCGCAGCCGCCTTGCCCCGCCAACCGGCAGCTGGCAGGCGGCGGCTCCGCCCGGCCCGCTTCGGGACACCTACGGCGCCGGCGATGCCTTTGCCGCCGGCGTCACCTACGCCCTTGCCCTTGGCGAGGACCTGCGCAGCGCGACCCGACGCGGCGCGGAGGTTGCCGCCGCCGCCCTCTCCGTTTCAGGTGCGGCCTTTTAGCGGCGCCTCAGCCGACCGGCTGGCCGTTGGCGGTGAGCTTGACCTCGATGTTGCCCCGCGTGGCGTTTGAATAGGGGCAGACCTGGTGAGCCTCGGCAACGATCTCCTTGGCCTCCTGGGGGTCGGAGATCCCCGGCAGCTTGACGTCGAAGTCGACGGCGACGTTGTAGCGGCCGCCGTCCTCGGCGATCAGGCTCACCTTCGAGTCGATCTCGACGTCGCCAAGCTCGACCTTCCGCCGCCGCGCGACCACGCCAAGCGCCCCCTCGAAGCAGGCGGCGTAGCCGATCGCAAAGAGCTGCTCCGGGTTGGTGCCGCCACCGGGTCCGCCGGCCTCCTTCGGCTGGCGGAGGTCGACGACGAGGGCGCCATCGTTTGTCTGGCCATGGCCCTGCTCCCGGCCGCCCTTGACCTTTGCCTGAGCTGTGTAGATCGTCTTGGCCATCGCGCTCCTTTCCGCTTTCCAGGTTGCCGAGTACTCCGACCACGAGTATCCCGCAACGGCTGCGCGCGTGGCGTCCGGACGGTCCCTAACCTTGGCCTAGATGGAGCAACGCCTCCCCGACCCCGCCCTAAGCCGTTTCACCGCGCCCGTCGCCCGCTGGTTTGAAGAGCGGTTTCCGGAGGGGCCGACCGAGCCCCAGCGGCGGGGCTGGGAGCCGATCGAGGCCGGCAGGCACACCTTGATCGCAGCCCCCACCGGCTCGGGGAAGACCCTTGCCGCCTTCCTGATCGCCCTTGATCGCGCCTACGCCCGGCAGCTGGAGGGGGCCCTTGAGCAGGAGACCACCCTGCTGTACATCTCCCCGCTGCGCGCCCTTGCCGCCGACGTGCGGGAGAACCTCCTCCGCCCGCTCCAGGAGATCGGCTCCGTCGCGAAGCGGCTTGGCCTGCCCGCCCCCGCCCTTACCGTCGGCCTGCGCACCGGCGATACGCCCCAAGGCCAGCGGCGGGCGCTGCTCCAGCGGCCGCCGACCTTTCTGATCACCACCCCCGAGAGCCTCTACCTGCTGCTCACCTCCCCGGCCGGCAGGAGGGCGCTTGGCGGCGTGCGGACGGTTGTTGTCGATGAGATCCACGCGCTGCTTTCAAGCAAGCGGGGCGACCACCTTGCCCTCTCCCTGGAGCGGCTTGAGGCCCTCGTCGCAGGGCCGCTGCAACGGATCGGCCTTTCCGCAACCCAGCGGCCGCTTGCCCGCTCCGCCCGGCTGCTTGCTGGCCGCAGGCCGGTGGAGGTGGTCGACTGCGGTTGGCGGCGGGAGCTTGAGCTTTCAATTGCCCTGCCGGAGGAGGAGCTTGAGGCCCACCTTTCAGCCGCCCAGCTCGACCAGCTTGCCGACCTCGTGGCCGCCGGCGTGGAGGGGGTGCGCACCGCCCTTGTCTTCGTCAACACCAGGCGGTTTGCCGAGCGGTTCGCCCACCTCCTCGCCCAGCGCCTTCCGGAGGGAACGGTTGCCGCCCACCACGGCTCCCTCGCCCTGGAGCGGCGGCGCAAGGCGGAGGAGGCGCTGCGGGCCGGCAGGCTGAAGGCGCTTGTCGCCACCTCCTCCCTTGAGCTGGGGATCGATGTCGGGCCGATCGAGCTCGTCTACCAGCTCGGCTCCCCCCGGTTGATCGCCGCCTTCCTGCAGCGGGCCGGCAGGGCCAACCACAGCCGCCACGGCAGGCCGCGGGCCGTCCTCCTGCCCCTTTCCCGCGACGACCTGGTCGAGTGCGTGGCGCTGGTGGCGGCCGTTGCCGAAGGGAGGCTTGAGTTTGCAATCGAGCTGCCGCCCGCCCTGGAGATCGTCGGCCAGCAGCTCGTTGCCGAGGTGGCGGCAAGGGGGGAGGTGGGGGAGCGGGAGCTGGTGCGGACCTTCTCCCAGGCCGGGCCGTGCGCCTCCCTTTCGGAAGGCGAGCTCAAGGAGGTGATCGACCTCCTTTGCGAGGGGGTGACAACCGGCAGGGGCAGGCGGCTTGCCTTTCTCCACCCCGATCGGGTGAACGGGGTGGTGAGGGCCCGGCGGGGGGCGAGGCTTTGCGCCCTGCAAAACGGCGGGGCGATCCCCGAAGAAGGCGACTACAAGGTCGTCCTGGACGGCGAGGGGACGGTCCTTGGCGAAGTCAACGAGGACTTCGCCCTGGAGTCGATGGTTGGCGACGTCTTCCTGCTCGGCACCCACGCCTGGCGGGTGGTTGGGGTGAGGGGGGGCGAGGTGCGGGTTGTCGATGCAGGGGGGGCGAGCCCGACGATCCCCTTCTGGTTTGGCGAGGCGCCGGGCCGCAGCCGGGAGCTCTGCCTGGCGGTGAGCAGGCTGCGGCGGGCGGTGACCGGGCGGATCCTTGCCGGGGGCCCGCAGGCGGCCGCCCGTTGGCTGCGCGACCGCTACCGCCTTGAGGCGCAGGTTGCAGAGCAGCTGGTCGCCTACCTGGAGTGCGCTCAGCGGCAGCTTGGCGTGGTCCCGACGATGCGGGACGTCGTCTTCGAGCGGTTCTTCGATGAAGCCGGCGGAATGCAGCTGGTCGTCCACGCCCCGTTTGGGATGCGGATCACCCGGGCCTGGGCGCTTGCCTTGCGCAAGCGGTTCTGCGTGACCTTCAACTTCGAGCTGCAGGCGGCCGCCAACGACGACGGCCTGCTGATCTCCCTTGGCCCCCACCACTCCTTCCCCCTCTCCGAGGCGCCAAAGCTCCTTCCCCTCCAGGCAGCCCGACCGGCCCTTGAACAGGCTGTGCTCGCCTCGCCGATCTTCAACACCCGCTGGCGGCACACGCTCAACCGGTTTCTTGCCGTCGAGCGATCCCGGCGGGGGAAGCGGGTCCCGGTTGCAATCCAGCGGATGGAGGCGGAAGACCTGCTTGCAGCCGTCTTCCCGGCGCTTGCCGCCTGCCAGGAGAACGCGCCCCCAGGGCCGATCCCGATCCCCAACCACCCCCTGGTCCGCCAGACGCTGCGCGACTGCCTTGAGGAGGCGCTTGACCTGCCCGGCCTGGAAAGGGTGCTGCGCGGCCTTGAGCGGGGGTTGATCAGGGCCCACTTCGTGGATTCCGTCGAACCCTCCGTCCTTGCCCACGAGCTGCTGGGAGGCCGTCCCTACACCTTCCTGGACGACGCTCCCCTCGAGGAGCGGCGCAGCCGCGGCGTTCAGGTGCGCAAGGGCCTTGACGGCGGCGGGCCGCTGGCAACGCTTTCCCCCGAGGCAGTTGCCGAGGTGCGGGCCCAGGCGGCGCCAAAGGTCGCCGATGCCGAGGACCTCCACCGCCTCCTGCTCGACCTGATCGTGTGGGAGCCCCAACGGGAGCTTGCCCCCCTCTTCTCCGTCCTTGCCACTGAAGGCCGGGCGCAGGTGCTTGCCGCCTCAGGCGGTCTGCGCTGGGCCGCCGCGGAGCGGCTTGAGCAGGCCCGCGCCCTCCTTGCAGGCGCCGATGGTCGGCTTGGCGAGGAGGGGCTGGTTGCGGCGCTGCGCGGCCACCTCGCGGTGCTTGGCCCAACGACGGCAACCGTGCTCGCCGACCGGCTTGCCGTTCCCCTCGCGCGGGTGAGAAGCGGCCTTGCCCAACTCGAGGGGGAGGGGTACGCCCTCCGTTGCCGGTTCGAGGGCGGGGAGGAGGAGTGGTGCGCCAGACCGCTCCTTTACAGGATCCACGCCGCCTCCCGGCGCAGGCGGCGGCGGGCGTTTGCGCTGCCGCCCCTGGACCGCGGGCAGTACCTGACGTTCCTCGCCCGCTGGCAGGGCCTTGGCGGCCTGCGCCGGGGGGTGGAGGGGCTTGCCGACTGCCTTGCCCAGCTGCAGGGCTACGAGCTTGCGGCGGCGGCCTGGGAGCGGGAGGTGCTCCCGGCGCGGGTGGCCGACTACTCCCCGCAGCTGCTTGACTCGCTCTGCCTTGCCGGCGAGCTGGTCTGGGGTCGCCTCTCCCTTGGCGGCGGGCAGCCGCGGGGAGGGAGGCTGCCCTCCCGCGCAACGCCGCTTGCCTTTGCCCGGCGGGAGGACCTTGGCTGGCTGCTTTGCGCCCTGCGGGGCGAGGAGCGGCCCCAGCCGCCCACCGTTGGGGCGGCGGCCGCCGTCTACGCCGCCCTGGAGCGCTACGGCGCCCTGTTCGAGCGTGAGCTTTGCGAGGCAACCGGCCGTCTGCCAACCGACGTCCAGCAGGGGCTGTTCGAGCTGGTCGCCCGCGGCCTTGCCACCGCCGACAGCTTCGGCGCGCTCCGCGCCCTGTTCGCCAGGCGCCGCAGCGAAGCCCAGGGCGGCAGGTGGTCGCTGCTGCGGGCGCTTGGCGGCAGGCCCGGCGAGGAGGAGCTTTGCGAGCGGGTCGCCCGTCTGCTTGCGCGGCGCTGGGGGGTTGTCTTTCGCGAGCTTTACCGACGGGAGGGCTTTCGGCTCCCCTGGCGCTCGGTGCTTGCCGCCCTGCGGCGGCTGGAGGCCCGCGGGGAGCTGGTGGGGGGGAGGTTTGTCGCCGTTGGCGGCGGCGAGCAGTTCGTCCTCCCCGCCGCCCGGGAGGTTCTGTTAGCTTCCCGGCGCGGCGGCGCTCCGCCGCCGGCGATTTCCGCCGTCGACCCCCTCAACCTCACCGGCGTTGTTTTCCAAGGTCCGAGAAGGCCGGCGCGGCTTGGCCTCCGCGTCCGCTACCTGGAAGGCGAGCAGGATTCGGGAAGAACCGCCAAGACGGGGCTGGCCGGCAGCTATGCGTAGGCGGAGCGGTTGGCGGCGATGAGCGACCGCTACCTCTCCCTCCAGCCGAACATCCCCGGCCGGGGGATCCTCGCCAGCTACACGCCCGGCTTCTGGCTGCTGGTCCTCGTCGTCGGGGTGCTTGCCGGACTGGCCGGCGGCGGGCTGATGGAGCTGCTTCACCTCGCCCAGCACCTCGCCTACTCCTACCACCAAGGCAACTTCCTCCACGCCGTCCAGGCGCGCAGCGGCCTGCGGCGGGTGATCGCCCTTGCGGTTGCCGGCGGGATCGCCGGCGTCGGCGCCCTGCTGCTGCGGCGGATCAGGGGGATCGGCGGCGGCGAGGTCTCGGAGGCCGTCTGGCTTGAGGAAGGCCGCCTTTCCCTGCTGCGCAGCCTGGCCCGCGGCGTCCTCTCGATCGTGATCGTCGGGATCGGCGCCTCGATCGGCCGTGAGGCCGCCCCCCAGCTTGCCGGGGCCGCCTTTGCAAGCCGCTTGAGCGAACGGTTCTCGGTCAAGCCTTGGCAGCGCAAGCTTTTGGTCGCCTGCGGAGCCGGGGCGGGGATGGCTGCCGTCTACAACATCCCCCTGGGCGGGGCACTTTTCGCCGTCGAGGTCCTGCTTGGCAGCCTTGCCCTGCCGATGGTGCTTCCGGCCTTCATCTGCTGCCTGGTTGCAACGGCAACGTCCTGGCTGGTGCTTCCCAACCAGCCCACCTACCACATGCCCCCCTACGGCATCCATCCCCAGCAGCTGATCTGGGCTGTGCTGATCGGGCCGCTTGCCGGGATCGCCGCCGCCGGCTGGGTGAAGCTTGTCCAGTTCGCCCACGACGCAAAGCCGCCCGGGCGGCTCGGCCGCCTCCTTGCCCCGCCGCTTGCCCTTACCGCCCTTGGGGCGATCGCGCTCCGCTATCCCCAGCTGCTGGGCAACGGCAAGGACACCGTTCAGCTCGTGCTCTCCGTCCAGCTGGCCGGACTGCTTTTGTTTGCGCTAATGGCGCTGAAGCCGCTTGTCACCGCCGCCTGCCTTGCCGCCGGGGCGCCGGGCGGCCTGTTCACGCCAACCCTCACCTACGGAGCCCTGTTCGGCGCCCTCTTTGGCCACCTCTGGTCGCTTGCCTGGCCCGGCGGCGCCGCCGCCAGCTATGCGGTGATCGGGGGGGCGGCCGTCCTTGCCGCCTCGATGCAGGGGCCGATCGCCGCCTCGGTGATGGTGATCGAGCTCGTCCACTTCAGCGACACCCTGATGGTTGGGATCCTCGTTGCCGTCGCCGAGGCGACCGTTGTGGTGCGGCTGCTCGGCCTGCCCTCGATCTACTCCGCCCGGCTTGGCCGCAGGCCGAAGCGGCCGCCGGCGCCGCCCCTTGCCGAGGTGATCGAAGGGGTTGCCGGATGAGCGAGGTCAGCCACCCCCTTTTCGCCCGTCTGTTCGCCGCCTGCTGCCCGGCCCTGGAAAGGGAGGTCGGCCCCTGGCGCAAGCGGCTGCTGGCTGGCCTTGCCGGCGAGGTGATTGAGCTTGGCGCCGGGACCGGAGCGAACTTCCGCCACTACCCGAGCGCCGTCAAGCGGGTTGTGGCGATCGAGCCGGAGCCATACCTCCGGGAGGCCGCCAGGCGTCAGGCGGCAAGGGCGGCGGTGCCGATCGAGGTGGTGGGAGCGCGGGCGGAGGAGCTGCCGCACGGCCTTGGTTCCTTCGACCACGCCGTTGCAACCCTGGTCTTCTGCTCGATTGCCGATCCGGCAGGCGCTCTTTCCGCCCTCGCCGCAATGCTTAAGGAGGGCGGCGAACTCCACTTCCTCGAGCACGTCCGCGGCGACGGGGTGAAGGGGGCGGTTCAGCGGCTGCTTGACGCAAGCCGGCTGTGGCCAACGGTGGCAGGCGGCTGCCACTGCTCCAGAGACCTGCTTGCGCTGCTTGCTGGCTCCCCGTTTGTGGTCGAGGAGGTGGAGGCGGTTTCAATCGGTCCGGCCTGGCTGCACGTCAACCCCCACCTGGTCGGCCGGGCGCGGCTTGAGGCTAGCCGCTGACAACCGGCGAGCTGCCGAGCGCCTTGCCCTTGCCGTTCAGCGCCACCACCCGGTAGAAGCGGGTCCGGCGGGGGATCATGATCGCCGTCTGGAAGGAGCGGTTGGGGACGGTCCTAAGACGGCGCAGCCGGTTCTTTGCCGGGCCGGCGTAAAGGGCCCATTGGGCGACCCCGGTTGCGCCGTTCCAGCTGACAAAGGCCGTCAACCGCCTGCCCCGTCTGCCGATCGCAAGGCTGACCGGCTGGCTCGGCAGCCCCGACCAGGGCAGCCGGTAGGTGCGATAGGAGTTGTCGGGGTAGGGGAGCTGCAGTTCGTAGAGCAGCTTGCCGATCGGGCTCAGTTCGGTGGCGTAGGGGAGCTGTCCCCAGCCGATCAACCTGTTGCCGTTGGGCAGCAGCTGGAGGTTTCCCTGGCTGGGGACGTAAAGGGGGGGCTTGTGGGGGTAGGAGGCGACCACCGTCGCCCGGTGGGTCCTGAAGTCGAGCCTCAGCACAAGCCCCCTCGCCGGATGCTCCGGCTTTTCCAGGCCGTGGGCGGTGATGTTGCAGCAGCCGTCGTCGAAGAGGGTGAGCAGGTCGTTGCCGTGGAGGCGGGCGTCGTGCTGCCAGTAGAAGCGGGCGGCGGGCGGCAAGGCAAAGGTCGAGTGCCTGCCGCCGACCTGCCAGAGGATCTGTCCGGTCGCGCGGGAGATCGCGTACACCCCCCAGGTGTTGCGCACCGAGAGGATCAGGGTCTGCCCCGCTTCCTGAACGGAGTTGGCGTGATAGGGGTCCCAGATGCCGTGGGCCGGCGGCTTTGTCTGCGCTTCGGCGAGGGGGATGTGTTCAAGCAGGTCCCACTGGTAGAGCAGCTTCCCTTCGGGCAGACTTACTTCCTGGATCGCAAAGTCCTCCACGAAGCCGTGGACGGGGCCGCCGTAGGGGGCGAGGTCGGCCGGCACCGTCCGCGCCGCCAAAAACAGCGCGGTGTTGCGGGGCGTGATCAGGAACTCGTGGAGGTCGGCCGTCCAGCCGGCCGGCGCCGAGACCGTGAAAAGGGGCCGGTACCGGTTCGAGTAGACGACGAACCGGCCGCCGGGCTCAGGTGAGCCGACGGGCAGGTTGGTGAAGCGGGGCGGCACGGCGATCCTCCCCTGCCACCAGGTGAGCACCGGCTTGCCGCGGTAGCGCTGGGCGCGGAAGTCGGTGATCTCTTCGCCGGTGGGGGCCGGGTGAAACCAAACCGGTTCCCCGTTTGGCCTGGCGATCAGCGCCCCCTGTTGACCAACCGGCGGTTCGCTGTTGCTTGAGAAGGGGGCGAGGAAGAAGAGGCCGCCGGCGTGGTGGCCCGGGAAGCTCTTCACCTTCAGCGGCGGCGGGTGGAGAGCGGGGGCGGAGCGGAAGCCAAGCGGCCGCTCCCGCGCCGCCGCGGGGGCGGCAAGCAACAGGGCGGCGCCAAGGGCAAGCGGCCAGGCCCTCCTCAGCCGGGCGGCCATCGGCTAGCCCCCTGCCGGCTTGCCGTTTGCTTCCACGGCCGGGGAGGTGGCAAGCGGCTGCCCTCCCGAGCCAAGCGCCTCGACGGCGTAGTAGGGGCCCGGTTCGCTGGTGTGGATAACGGTTTCAAAGCCCTGTTTGGGAACGGGCGCGCCAAGGGGATGGAGCGCGACGGGGCTGGAGCCGGCCAGCAGCTGCCAGGCGGCAAGCTCCGTTGAGCCGTTCCAGGAGGCGCCGATCGTCACCCCGGACTTTTCCGCCCGGGCGACGACGGCCGGCGGCCAGCTTGGTTCCCCCGTCCAGGTGTCCTTGTAGGCGCGGTAGGACTCATCGGGGCCCGCCAGCGCCGCCAGGTAGAGGAGCTGGCCCTGCGGCCCGTATTCGGAGAGGTAGGGCAGCTGCCCCCAGCCGATAAACCAGTTTCCCCCCGGCAGCGGCTCCACATTGCCCTGGCTGCCGGCAAGGGCCGGGTGGGGCAGCGTGAATTCCCGCACCAGGGTGGCGGTGTGGTTGCGCCAATCCAGCTGGATCAGCAGCCCCCGGGACTGCTTGCCCTCAACCGGCGCCGCCTCGTCGTCGAAGACCGAGATCTGCTCCCGCGGCTGCTGGCTGACGTCGTGCTGCCAGGCGAAGTGGACGCCGGGGCCCAGCTTGAAGGTTGAGTTTTTGCCGCCGAGCCTTGCGAACACCGCTCCCGTCCTGCGGTTTATCCAGTAGGCCGCCCAGGTGTTGCGCATCGAGATGATCGGCGCCCCCGCGGGCCCGAAGCTGATCGAGTTGAGGTGGTAGGGGTCCCACGTTTCGTGGCCGTAGATCGCCGCGTAGGATTCCCGCAGCCTGACGTGCTGGAGGGGGTCCCACGACCAGAGGATCTTGCCGGTCTTCGGTTCGACCTCGAAGACGACCTGGTCGTAAAGGGAGCCGTTTGCCGGCCCCCCGCAGCAGTGGAGGCTGATCCGCACCAGCTTGTTGGCGATGATGTAGGCCTCCCCCTGGGGGCTGAGGACCAGGTCGTGGAAGTCCAGTTCGTAGCCGCGCGGCGGCTTGATTTCCGCGATCACCTGATAGCGGCGGTTGGCGATCAGCCACCTGCCGTTGCCAAAGCCCCGAGGGGTGATGTACCCCTGCCACCAGACCAGCACCTGCTGTCCCTGGTAGGTGTCGGGGTGGAAGTCCATCGCCACTTCCGGGAAGTAGCGATCGCCGACCTTGATCCCGCGGCCAAGGGGGTCCTGCCAGATCAGGTTCCCGTTCGGTTCAAGGATCTCCGGCCCGGGCTTGCCGACGAACGGCTGGGGCAGGGAGTAGTTCTTGATCGGGGCGACGAAGATGTCGCCGGGGGCCTGCCCGGGGTGGGCGCCGGCGTTCGTCCCGCTGCTTGTCGTCACCTTGATCGGCGGGGGCGCAAGGGTTGGGTCGCTGGCGAAGTGGGGCGCCGTCGGCGCGGGGGGGCTGGCGGCCAGCGCCGTCGGGCAGGAAAGGAGGGCGCCGGCCAGCAGGGCGGCCAGCGCACCGGCGAGCAGCTGCCTGTCTGGTCTACGGGACAAGCTCCTGTGCACCTCCGTCGCTTGGCGGCTACGTAGCCCAGGCTACAGCCTCAAGAAACCGGCGGCCGGCGGGGAAGTTTCGGTTGGGCGGATGCTTGCAGGCGCAGCGCCGCCTTCGGGCAGGCCGCAACCGCCCGGTCGGCAAGCGCCTCAAGCTCCCTGGGAACGTTCGGTTCGCGCAGGAGCGGGAAGCCCCAGCGGTCCAACTCGATCAGCTCCGGCAGCAGCTCGGCGCACAGCCCCCTCCCCGCGCAGGCCGTTGGATCGACCACCAGCCGCTTCATCTTCCCGCCCCAACCGGCGCCTCCGTTTGCCGCGCCAGGCCGTCCGCCTCGGCCGGGAAGGTCGACAGCTGGTGGAAGGCGGGGGGAGTGGCGCAGCCGGGGCAGGGGCCGTGGCGGCCGTGCCGCTTCACCAGCTCCGGAAAGGCCCTGAGCGCCGAGGCGGCAAGCCGTGCCGTGCCGTCGGGATGGGAGCAGGCGCCCCTGCCGGGCAGCAGGGCGATCACCTCCTCGACCAGCTCGAGGGCGCCCCTCTCCCCGGCGCACAGCTGCCCGAAGGCCAGCGCAAGGTCCCGCGTGCCAAACCGGCAGGGGCCGCACTGGCCGGCCCCCTGCCCTGCCAGCCAGGCGAGGATCCTGGCCGTTTCGGCAAGCGGGCAGCGGTCGGCGGGCAGGGTTGCCACGGCGCCGCAGCCCACCGCTGCGCCCGCCCGGGCAAGCGCCTCCCTTGACCAGGGGCCCGGCCAGCCGCCGGGCAGCCAACCGCCGGCAAGCCCTCCCACCAGCAGGGGCGTTCCCGGCTTGACCGGGATGATCTGGTGGAGGGGGGTGCCGAAGGCCACCTCGCTGATCGCCGGGCGGCCGTCCTCGCTCCAGACCGTCAGCAGCGCGCTCCCCGGCTCCTCAGCCTCGCCGATCGCCGAGAACCAGTCGCTGCCGCCGATCGCAAGCAGCGCCAGCTGGGCGATTGTCTCGGCGTTGGCAACCAAGGTCGGCTGGCCGTGGAGGCCGCGCCGATAGGGGGCGGCAAGAAAGGAGGGCACCCCCCGCTTGCCGTTGAGGTGGGCGATCAACGCGCTCTCCTGGCCGAGCAGGTAGCGGTTGGGCACGGTGTGGACCGTGAACCGGGGAAGCGGCTCGGGCCGTTCGCCGATCGCCCGGCCAACGGCAAGGGCTGCCGCCCGGTGGCGGGAGCCGACCGCGATCACCACCTCCCGGGCTCCCACCGCCCTTGCCGCCAGCGCAGCCCCATCGAGGACGAGATGGGGGTTTGCGCCAAGCAGCGCCGCGTCCTTGTAGCTGAAGGGGTCCGCCTCCACCGCGTTGAGGAGCACCGCGGCCTCGCCGCGCCGCCGGCCGACAAGCGCCGAAAGCTTGACGGCAAGCGGAAAGCCGCCACCGCCCCGTCCCCGCAGGGAGGCGGCGCGGGCGAGCTCCACCAGCTCCGCCGGCGCATGTCGGCGGGGGGCTCCGTGGAGGCTGCGGTGGGCGCCCAGGGTGAGCGGCCCCTCGCCCCAGCCGGCAAGGAGCCTTGGGAGGGAGCCCGGTTGCAGCGTCGTCATCTCCTGCCTCCCCCGATCAGCTGCGCCGGCGTCCCCGCCCGCTTCGCCCAGTTGGCGGCAAGCGGCCCCTGCACCGCCCAGATCGCGAACAAAAGCAGCGCGACGGCAAAGCCGCCGATCAGGCCGAGCCGCAGGTCGGCGGAGAGGCGGGACGTGGCGATCCGCTGCAGGCAGGCGAGGCCGACCAACGCCAGGGAGCAGAGGGCGGCCAGCAGAAACCAGGGGAAGCGGACGTCGCTGCCGGAACCGAAGGCGTGGAGAAGCGCCACAGGGTAGGCAAGCCAGGCGAGCAGATGGATCCGCTTCCAGAGCGGGTAGGGGATCAGCAGCCTGATCCGGCTGGAGAGGTAGATCAGGGCGAGCAGGTCGAAGGCGACGGCCCCAAGCCCCAGCCAAAGGGGCCTGTAGGAGGTGGTCCCCGGCAGGATCGCCGCGGCGATCCCGATCCCGGCAAACGGATCGAGGACGGCGGTGAGGATGTGAACGGCCAGCAGCAGCAGGGCAACGGCCGCCAGGTAGCGGTGGAGCTCGTCGACGACAAAGGCCGGCAGCCGGCTGGCCGGCCAGGCGCCGAGGTTGGCGACGCCGAGGGCGAGGGCTGCGCCAAGGGCGATCAGCGCCGCCGTGCCGGTGCCGCGGGTGAGGTACCAAAGCAGGGAGGGGCCGCCGCCCAGGGCAACCACCGTTATCGTCGTCCCTCCTTTGGCCAGGCGCCGACGGTGACGGTCTCTCCGCGGCGATCGACAAGCCTTGCCGGAACGGCGAAGGCACGTAGCCGGGAAACGGCTCCCGCGCCCCAAATCAGGGCGGCGGTGGAGAGGACGTTTGCCTGCAGGCAGCTGGCGGCGCAGACCGAGGCCGTCCGCCAGGGGCCCGCCAGCGGCAGGCCGCGGCGCGGATCGATCAGGTGGTGAAGCTCGCGGCCGCCCCCCTGCCAGCGGCGGACCGTCGTCGAGGAGGTGGCCAGGCCGCCGGCGTGAAGGCGAAGCGGCTGCGAGCCGGCGGCAAACGGTTCCCTGTGGTCCTCGCAGACGCGGACCGGCCAGCCCTCCGGCCGGTTGCCGGCGACGGCCAGATCTCCGCCGATTCCCACCAGCACCGGGCTGCCGCAGGCCCGCTGGGCGGCGGCGGCCCCCCGATCGACGGCAAGCGCCTTGGCCGTTGCGCCAAGGTCAAGCGCAACCCCGCTTGGGACCGTGACCGTCAACCGGCTGCGGTCGAGGACCACCTCCCGGAAGCGGCCTGCCGGCCGGGGGGAGCCGGCGGCAGCCGGTTGGTCGACCAGGGCGGGGTGGGAGCGGGTGTAGCCGAGCGCCTCAAGCGCCCTCCCAACGGTTGGGTCGACCGCCCCGTCGGTGAGGCGGGCCGCCGAGACGGCCACCTCCACCGCCTCGAAGAGGAGCGGGGAGACCGCCACCGGCCTGCCCGCCCTTTGGTTGAGGAGGGTGAGCTCGGAGTCCGCGCGGAACCTGCTGGCAGCCCGGTCGTAGGCGGCGATCACCGCCGCCACCGCCCCCCGGGCCGCCTGGCCGTCGCCGCCGCTGCAGGCGACGACAACCTTGCAGCCCCCCCAGACCTCCCAGCTGAAAACCTCCACTACGACCCTCCCGAGGAGGCGACGGGCCCTTCCCCTTCACGGCCCGCTTCCGGCTGCTTGGCGGGCGGCTGGGGGACGACTGCGGAGCCGCCGCTCGCTTCGCTTTCCTGGCTGGGGGCTTCGGGGCGCGGCTGGTTCCCTTCCCCGCCTACTTCGCCCCCTTGCGACGGCGCTTCCCGCTGGGCCGGTTCCGCCTGCCGGGGCGTTCCGGTGGGACGGTTGGCGGCGCTCTTTGCGGCCACCTTCCTGCCGCCGAAGGAGGCCGCCCCAAGCCCGGCAAAGAGCGCCGAGCAGGCGGCGGCGGCAAGGGCGATCCGCCGCTTGGCAAGGCGAACCATCTGCAGGCCCCGTTCCCGGGCGCGAACCCGGGCGGCGACCCCCGGTTGACGGGAAGTGCGCATCGCCTCCTTGTTTCGCACCCTCCCTTAACCGGCGGTTTTCGTGCCGATGAGCGTTTTCTAAGCGGCAGGGGCCGGTATCCTCGACCTTGGGCGATGAGCGAGCCGACCGTTTGCCCCGCGGCTGCGGAGGCCGGAGCGCAGAGGCTGCAGCCGCACGTTTTGGTGATCGAGGACGAGCCTGGAATCGTCGATTTTCTGGAGCGCGGCTTGACGGCTGCGGGCTTTTCCGTCGGCGTCGCCTGCGACGGGGTGGAGGGCGAACGGCTGGCGCGCCAGGGCGGCTACGACGCCGTCGTCCTCGACCTGCTGCTCCCCGGTCGCTCGGGGCTTGAGCTGCTGGCGGTGATCAGGCAGGTCCGCCCGCTTGTCCCGGTGGTGATCCTCAGCGCCCTGGGGGAGGTAGAGGACCGGGTGAAGGGCCTTGAAGCGGGCGCCGTCGACTACCTGGTCAAGCCGTTTTCGCTGGCGGAGCTGGTGGCCAGGCTGCGGGCCCAGCTGCGCGCCTCCAGCCAGGCCCTTTCGCTCCGCCTGCAGGCCGGCGACATCGAGGTAGACCTCCTCTCCAGGAAGGTGGAGCGGGCCGGTCGGCCGATCCACCTCTCCCGCACCGAGTTCGAGCTGCTTGTCTACCTGATCCGCCACCGGGATCGGGTCGTCACGCGGTCCGAGATCCTTGCCGGGGTGTGGGGCTACAAGCACGACCCGCTCACCAACATCGTCGACGTCTACATCGGCTACCTGCGGCGCAAGCTCGCCCTTCCCGGCAACCCGGCGCCGATCCAGACGGTGCGCTCGGTCGGCTATCGGTTCGGCCTGGAGCGATGACCCGGTTGCCGCGGTCGCTGCGCTTTCGGCTGGGGATCGCCGTCGCCACCCTGCTTGCCGGCTCCTTTGCCCTCACCTTCTTCGCCGTCTACCGGGTGACCGGTTCAACGGTCCGCCAGCAGCTTCAGCGTCAGCTTGACGCACAGCTGCGCGCCTTCTCCCGAGCCCTCACCCGCAGCGACTTCCCCAGCGAAGGAGCCGCCCGGGCGGCTGCCGCCGCCTACGTCCAGAACCTGCCGTTCACGGCAAGCTCGACGCTGCTGTTTGCCACCGCCTCCGGCCGGTTGATTGCAACCAACCAGCCGAGGCTGTTCTCCGGCTCGTCCCAAGGCGGCGGCGAGGGGGCCGAGCTTGCCGCCCAGCGGCGTCGGGCGATCGCCCGCCTCCTTTACGGCGCCGGCCCGGGCAAGCTGGTGGTCCCCCCGCTCGGTCGGCTGCTCGTTGAAAGGAGGGTCGTTGAGACGACCGTTGCCAGCGCGGTGGTCCCCCCCGGCGACGACGACGTCGATCGGGTGGTTGCGCTCCGCTACCCGATCGCGATCGGGGTCGGTCAGTCGCTTGCCCCCGTTGCAAGCGCCCAGGCCGGCGTCGCCAAGGCCTTCCTCCTCGCCGGCGGAGCGGTGCTCGCCCTCTCCCTGGTCGGCGCCTTCCTGCTCGGCGAGCGGTTTGCCGGGCCGCTGCGGCGGATGGCGGCCGTTGCCCGCAGCGTCGACGGAGGCGACCTCTCGCCGCGGATCGAAGGCGTCGAGGGGCGGGCCGAGGAGGTGGCCGTCCTCGCCCACGCCTTCAACCACATGCTCGACCGCCTGACCGCCGCCTTCGCCAGGCAGCGGGCCTTTATCGCCGACGCCTCCCACGAGCTGCGCACCCCGCTTACCGTCCTGCGCGGCCAGCTTGAGCTGCTCCTCGCCTCGGCTGCAGACGGGGAGCTGCGCCGGGTCGCCCGGCTGATGGAGGCGGAGGTGCTGCGGATGAACAGGCTTGTCGACGACCTCCTGCTCCTGGTCAGGGGCGAACGGGGGGAGCTCCTCAACCGCCGGGAGCTGGAGGTTGGGCCGTTCCTTCGCGAGCTGTGGCAGGCAAGCGGCTCCCTTGGCGAGCGGCGGTTCCACCTTGGCGAGCTGCCGGAGGGCACCCTTTACGCCGATCCCGATCGGCTTGCCCAGGCCCTGCGCAACCTGATCGTCAACGCGATCGCCCACACCGCCCAGCCCGCCGGCCGGGTCGGCCTGTTCGCAAGCGCGATCGCGCGGGAGGGCGGTTGCTGGCTTGCCCTCTACCTCGACGACGACGGGCCCGGCGTCCCCGAGGAGGAGCGGGAGCTGGTCTTCGAGCGCTTTTACCGGACCGATCGGGGCAGGGATCGCGCCCACGGCGGCTCCGGCCTTGGCTTGGCGATCGTCAAGGCGATCGTCCAGGCCCACGGCGGGAAGGTCTGGGTTGAGCGCTCCCCCTGGGGCGGGGCCCGCTTTGCGGTCCTGCTGCCCGGCTTCTCCCCCCAGCCTCAGCCCGCGCCGCCGCCGCCCGGCGGTCGGTTCCCCGCAGCCCGGCCTTAGGCGCCGGCCGGTTGGGCCGTTCCTTCGGCCTTCACCTTCGCCGCTTCCCGGAGGGCCCGCTCCGGGTCGAGGTAGCGGCCGCTCAAGCCGAACCTGGGGTCGCGTGCCCCTTGCGGGCGCAGCTGCCCGTCGAGCTCGAAGAGCAGGGGGATGCCCGTTGGGATGTCAAGGGAGGCGATCTCCTCGTCGGGGATCCGGTCGAGGTGCTTGACCAGCGCCCGCAGGGAGTTGCCGTGGGCGCAGACGAGCACCGTGCCGTAAAGGCGCAGCTGGGGGGCGATCACGTCCTGCCAGTAGGGAAGGACCCGGCCGAGGACGTCCTTCAGGCACTCGCCGGCGGGCAGGGCGTCGGGGGGGAGGTGGGCGTAGCGGGGGTCGCGGGCGAGCTCGCCGCGCTCCTCCTCGGGAAGCGGCGGCGGCGGGACGTCGTAGGAGCGGCGCCACAACCTGAACTGCTCCTCGCCGTAGCGTTCGCGGACCTCGGCCTTGTCCCGACCCTGGAGGGCCCCGTAGTGGCGCTCGTTCAGCCGCCAGCTTTTCGCAAGCGGGACGTGGGAGAGCTGGGCGGCGGCAAGGGCGAGCTCGGCGGTGCGGATCGCCCGCTGCAAAACGGAGGTGTGGGCCCGCGCCGGCAGGAGGCCGTGCTCCCGAAGCAGGCCGCCCGCCTCCCGCGCCTGCTCCTCGCCGCGCTCGGTGAGCGGGACGTCGATCCAGCCGGTGAACCGGCCGCTCTTGTTCCAGGTGCTTTCGCCGTGCCTGATCAGCACCAGCCGATAAGGGGCGCCAGCCACGGCGGAAAGCCTACGCGATCCTTGCCGGCTCAGGGTCCCAACCCACCGCGCAGGGGCAGCCGCAGCACCTGCCAGGCGGCGAACAGAGCGCCGAGCACGCCAAGGGCAAGGCCGACCACCGCCCCCTCGAGGAAGACCGTTGCCGTCAGCTGGGCCGAGACGAAGGCGGCGATCGCCAGCCCGTGGACGGCCGCTTCGGCGGCAACGGCGCCAAGGCCAAGGCCGACCGCCGCCCCGACCGCGCCGAGCACCAGGCTCTCCCGGGCAAGGAGGTTGCAGATCTGCAGCCTGGTCCAACCCAGCGCGCTGAGGATCGCCAGCTCGTGCCGCCGTTCCAGCACCGCCATGGCGGCCGTGTTCAGCACCACCACCGCCCCCAGGGCAAGGGCGAGCACGGCGACGATCAGGGCGGCCTCGTGGAGCGTCCGGCTGTTGGTGTCGACCCGGGCGAGCTCGCCGGGTGCGCCGACTGCAATCGTGCCCGGCAGCGCCCGTTCGACCTCGGCCCTGACCGTTGCTTCCCGGTAGCCGGGGGCGATCGCCACGGCAACCATCGAGACCGTTTCCGTCCTGCCGCTCAGCCTTCTGGCAAGGCTAAGCGGGATCACCAGGCCGCCGTCCTCAAGGGGGATCCCCGAGCTGTAGATGCCGACCAGCGGCAGGGGGACGCCGTCGATCGAGACCGTTTGGCCGACGTGGAGGTGGAGGGCGCGGGCGGCGCCGATGCCGGCCAGCGCCGTCCCTTCGGCAAGGCCGTGACCGGCCACGAGGACAAGCCGCTTGGCAAGGAAGCCAACCGGTTCGGCGCCGAAGACCAGCGTTTCCGGTTCCTCGGCCAGCGCCCCCGAGAGGATCAGCACGCCGGCCGCCTGCGCCACCCCGGGCAGGCGGCGGATGCGCGCCACCACGCCGGCTGGCAGGGCCGAGGCGGTGAGGTCGGAAAGGCCGCCCTGGAAAACGCCGAAGTCGGCTCTGCCCAAGTGCGCGAGGGCGCCCGCGCTACGGTTAAGACCGTTGGTCAGGGCGAGCAACGCTACCACGGTGGTGACGCCGAAGGCGACGCCCAACGCGCTGAGCGCGCTGCGGCCGGGTCGGCGGCGGAGGTTCACCCTGACAAGCGCGAACACCGCAGGAGCATAGACGCAAAGGGAGCAGATGTCCGACCAGGGGACGCAGCGCAGCGGGGCGGCCGTCAAGCTGGAGCGGGTCGGCAAGCGTTACGGCCAGATCTGGGCCGTTCGGGAGGTCGATCTGACCGTTGAGCCGGGGCAGTTCGTCTGGATCACCGGCCGGTCCGGCTCCGGGAAGAGCACGCTGCTGAACCTGATCGGCGGCCTCGATATGCCGGACGAGGGTCGGGTGCTGATCGACGGCCGGGAGGTGTGGCGGGAAGCCGACCTTGCCGAGCACCGTCGCAAGCTGGTTGGCTTCGTCTTTCAGCACCACCTGCTGTTGCCGATGCTGACCGCCCGCCAGAACGTCGAAGTGCCGTTGATCGCCGCCGGGGTGGGCCGCCGGGAGCGGGCGCGCAGGGCCCTTGAGCTGCTTGAGGAGGTTGGGCTGGCGCAGCGCGCCGACCACCGTCCCGACCAGCTCTCCGGGGGAGAGCGCCAGCGGGTGGCGGTGGCGCGGGCGCTCGTCAACGAACCACGGCTGCTCCTTGCCGACGAGCCGACCGGGGCGCTTGATTCGGCGACCTCGGAAAGGCTGCTGGAGCTCCTTTGCGCGGTGCGGGACCGCCACCAGATGACGGTGATCATGGTCAGCTACGACCCCCTCGTCCAGCAGCGGGCCGACCGGGTCTACCGGATCCTCGACGGCCGGCTGGAAGGGCCGCTTGAGCGGGGCGCCCAGGGGCTTGGCGAGGCCGCCATCGTCACCCCCAACTCCCCCTCCTGATCGAGCAGGGAGAAGGCGGTGTGGCCGCTCTCCGTCCTGCGGAAGGAGAGCGTCACCTTTGCCGTTCCGACCCGCAGGTCGGCGATCTGAAGCGACTCAAGCCAGCTCGGCAGGTAGGGCTCGTCGATCAGCAGGCGGCCGTTTGCGGCATCGGCGTTCAGCCCAAGCAACGACTCGACCAGCATGATCGGCGTTCCGGCCGCCCAGGCCTGGGGGCTGCAGGCCACCGGATAGGCGACGTAGTGGCCCGACTCGCCCCGCGCGAAGCCGCAGATCACCTCCGGCAGCCGGAAGTTCGGCGAGGCGACGGCGACATCGAAGATCGCCTTGGCAATCCGCGCCGCCTCCTCGTGGAAGCCGTACCGCTTCAGCCCGGCGGCGGCGATCCCGTTGTCGTGCGGCCAGACGGAGCCGTTGTGGTAGCTCATCGGGTTGTAGATCGGCATCTCGGCCGAGAGGGTGCGCACCCCCCAGCCGGAGAACATCTCCGGGGAGAGCAGCCGGCGGGCGAGGGCCGGGGCCTTGCTCTCCTCGACGATCCCGCAGTAGAGGCAGTGGGCCGGGTTGGAGGTGATCGTCCGGACCTGCTCCTTGTCGCCGTCAAGGGCAAGGACGAAGTAAGCCTGCTCCTCGTCCCAGAAGGCCTCGTTGAAGGCGGTGCGCAGCCTCTGCGCCTGGTTGCGCAGCTCCCTCGCCCGCTGCTGGTAGCCGAGCTGCTCGTAGAGGTCGGCCATCTGCAGCTTGGCGGCGTAGACGTAGCCCTGGACCTCGACAAGCGCAATCGGGCCCTTCGCCGGGCGGCCGTCGGGGTGGAGGACGGCGTCCTCGGAATCCTTCCACCCCTGGTTGAGCAGCCCGGCGGGGGAGCGGCGCTCGTACTCGATGAAGCCGTCGCCGTCCCGGTCGCCCCAGACGTCGATCCACTTGAGCGCTGCCTCAAGGGCGGGCAGCAGCTCCTCGATCGTCAGGCGGTCCAGCGTCCAGCGGTAGTAGCTGGTTGCAAGGAGGATGAAAAGCGGCGTGGCGTCGACGGTGCCGTAATAGGGGGTGTGGGGGATCAGCCGGCGGCGGGCGAGCTCGCCGGTGCGCAGCTCGTGGGGGATCTTGCCCGGCTCGGCGTCCCGGTAGGCGTCGTCAACCTGCGACTGCATGTTCGCCAGCACCCTCAGCGTCCCCTGGGCGATCCGGGGGTTGACAAGCAGCGTTTGCAGGGAGGTGACCAGGGAGTCGCGGCCGAAGGGGGCGACGTACCAGGGGATCCCAGCTGCCGGCAGCTCGCCTCCGGCGGCCGGCATCATCAGCGCCTGGAGGTCGCGCAGCGAGGCGGCGATCAAACCGTTGAACAGTTCGTTTGCGCTTTGCACCCGCGCGCAGTCGGCCAGCCACCGGTCCCTTCTGCGCCGGACGCGGCGACGGGCCTCCTGGGCGCCAAGCGGCGGCGCGGGGCCCCGCCGGGCAAAGGAGAGCGGGCGGCGGCGGGGACCGAGCGGCCGGGCGCTCAGCTCGATCTGCGCCGGCTCGCCCGGCGAGAGGGGGACGGTCCAGTCAAGCGCAACCCTTTTCCCCTCCAGGCGGTGGTCGCCTGGCGGCGGGTTGAACTGAAGGATCGTTTCCCGCACGAAGCCGTCGTCTGCTTGGTAGCGAAGTCGGCCCAGACCGTCGGCGTAGGAGGGTGGGAGGAGCCTGCCCGGCGCCTCCCGTTTGCCGGCGCGAACCTCGAAGACGTCGGCGAAGTCGGCGCCGAGCACAAGGCGCAGCGGCAACGCCAGCGGCGCTAGGCAGTAGGAGCGCAGCCGGAGCCGCAGCAGCAGCCGGTCGTCGAGGAGGACGAAGGTGCGGCGGAGGTTGATCGCCTCCTGGGGCACCTTGCGGCCGCGGGCGTCGGTGAGCCAGGGGTTTGTCTGGTTGATCTGGGCCTCCTGGCCGGACTCGAGCACGCTGGAGAGCAGCACCGCCGGCTCCTCGGCGAGGAGCAGCCGCAGCTCGGAGAGGTGGCGGGTGTCGTGGAAGTAAAAGCCCTCGCCGCTTTGGGCGGCGGCTGCGATCTCGCCGTCCGGTCGGACCGAGAGGAAGGCGGTTGCCCCCTTGAGGGCAAGCAGCTCGGCACGGGCCTCGGCCGGCACAAAGGGGGCGCCGACAAGCCGCCGGTCTTCGCCTGCCAACGGGGGGGCTTGACTGGTTTCGCCGCGGTCGGCCATCGCCTTGTCTTGTCAATCGTAGGCGTCGGGCGATCGGGGAAAGCCGGCTGCCGTCGATACAATCAAACCCGGTTGTTGCTAGGCGAGGTGCGGTGAGATGCGGCATGTTGCTTTGCACAACCAGCGGCTTGCGCGTCGGCAGGCGCACTTGGTCGATCGCCCCAGGTCGGCCGGCGGAGGGGAAGGGCGGCCGTTGCGGATCGCGATGGTTGCGCCGCCGTGGATCCCCGTTCCTCCCCCCGCTTACGGCGGCATCGAGGCGGTCGTCGACCTGCTCGTCCGCGCCCTTGAAGAGCGAGGTCATCGGGTGACGCTGTTTGCCCCGCCCGGCTCGCGGGCGCGCCGGCTGATCAGCCCGCTTGGCGAGGCCCACCCGGACAAGATCGGCAGCGCCCTCTACGAGGCCGATCACGTCGCCCGGACCTTTGCCGCGATCGAAGCGGCCGATCCGCCGTTTGACGTGGTCCACGACCATTCCGGCTTCACGGCGGTGGCGATGGCCGATCGGCTGCCGCTCCCGGTCGTCCACACCCTGCACGGGCCGCTTGACGGGGAGCTTGCCGAGTTCTACGCCGTCCACGGCAACAAGGTGGTGCCGGTGGCGATCAGCCACGCCCAGCTGGAGAGCGCGAAGGTGCTGCTTGAGCGGGCCGCCGTCGTCCACAACCCGATCGACCTCGACGGCTGGCCCTTCCGGGAGCGCAAGGAGGACTACCTGCTGTTCATCGGCAGGATGGACCCGGTGAAGGGGGCCGACCGGGCGATTGCGGCGGCGCAGGCAAGCGGCTCGAAGCTGATCATCGCCGGTCCCGTCCAGCCCGGCCAGGAGGAGTACTTCAACGTCAGGGTCCGCCCCCACATCGACGGGGAGCGGATCCGCTACGTCGGCGAGGTCGGCGGGGTGGTCAAGCAGGAGCTGTTCGCGCGCGCCCGGGCGCTGCTGATGCCGATCCGCTGGCAGGAGCCGTTTGGGATGGTGATGGTCGAGGCGCTGGCGACCGGCACCCCGGTGATCGCCTTCCCGGAAGGGGCTGCCAGCGAGATCGTGATCGACGGGGAGAACGGCTTTCTCGTCGCCGACGAGCGGGAGATGGCTCAGGCTGTGACAAGGCTGGGGCGGCTTGATCCGCGCCGCTGCCGCCAGAGCGTCAGGCGGTTCTCGGCGGCGGAAGCGGCCCGTCGCTACGAGCAGGTCTACCGGGAGGCGATCGCCCTGCCGCCGAGGCGGATCGAAGCGGTGCGGCCGACGGCGGTGCGCGCCTAGGCGAGGGGTCCGCCGCCCGCCCGGCCCTAATCTAACCTGGGGTAGTGGCCACCACAAGGAACAGGCGAGCGGGCGCAACCGAGCAGCAGGGTGAACGCCAGCGCGGACCGTGGCGGATCGAGGGCTCCCGCAGGTCGAGCGGCCAGGGCTCCCAGCCCGGCCCGCAAAGGCGGCTGAGCGGCCTGTGGCTTGTCTTCGTCCTGATCCTGATCGCCAACTGGGTGGCCGGCGCCTTCCTCACCTCGCCCTCCAGCCCCCACCCCCTTTCGATCCCCTACAGCCAGTTCGTCAGGCAGGTTGAAGACCACAACGTCCTCGGGATCACCGCGATCGGCGGCAAGATCGAAGGCCGGCTCCGCCACCCGATCCGCTACCCGCCCAACGGGGAAGGGGAAGAAGGCGTCTACTTCACCACCCAGCGGCCGGCCTTCGCGCAGGAAGACATCGTCGGCCGGCTGATCGCCGAAGGGGCGAAGGTGCAGGCCAAGCCGGCGAACGCGACCACCCCGTTCTGGGAGGCGCTGCTCCTCTACTTCGGCCCAACCCTGCTGATCATGGCCCTCTTCATCGCGCTGGCGCGACGGGGTCCCGGGATGGGGGCGCTGACGGGCCTCGGCCGCTCCCGGGCCCGCCGCTACGAAGGCGGCGAAGGGAGGACCACCTTTGCCGATGTGGCCGGCATCGACGAGGCGAAGGAAGAGCTGAGCGAGGTGGTCGACTACCTCAAGCATCCCGACCGCTACCGCCGCCTCGGCGGGGTCGTGCCCAAGGGGGTCCTGCTGACCGGGCCGCCGGGGACCGGCAAGACGCTCCTTGCCCGGGCGGTGGCGGGGGAGGCGAACGTGCCGTTCTTCTCCGTTTCGGCTGCCGAGTTCATCGAGATGATCGTCGGCGTGGGTGCCAGCCGGGTGCGCGACCTCTTCGAGCAGGCGAAGCGGGAGGCGCCGGCGATCATCTTCATCGACGAGCTGGATGCGATCGGCAGGGCCCGCGGGGTGGGGGCGATCCCCGGCGGCGGCCACGACGAGCGGGAGCAGACGCTTAACCAGATCCTCACCGAGATGGACGGCTTTGACGGCTCGGAGGGGGTGATCGTGATCGCCGCAACAAACCGTCCGGAGATCCTCGACCCGGCGCTGCTGCGGCCGGGCCGGTTCGATCGCCGCGTCGCGGTGAACCCGCCAGACCAACGGGGGCGCCGCCAGATCCTTGAAGTCCACACCCGCTCCGTCCCCCTTGCCGACGACGTCGACCTGGAGGCGATCGCCGCCTCCACCCCCGGGATGGTTGGCGCCGACCTGCGCAACCTCGTCAACGAGGCGGCGCTGCTTGCGGCGCGCAGGGGGCTGGAGCGGGTTGGCCGAGCCGAGTTCTCCGACGCCCTCGAGAAGATCATGCTTGGCGCCGAGCGCCACATCCTGATCTCCCCCGAGGAACGGGAAAGGACCGCCTACCACGAGGCCGGCCACGCCCTGATCGGCATGGTTGAACCGGGCGCCGACCCGGTCCGCAAGATCTCGATCATCCCCCGCGGCCGGGCGCTTGGCGTCACCTTCCAATCGCCCGATCGGGACCGCTACGGCTTCTCCGAGAGCTACCTGCGGGGCCGGCTGACCGGGCTGCTTGGCGGCCGTGCCGCCGAGGAGCTGGTGCTTGGCGAGATCACCACCGGCGCAGAGTCGGACCTTGAACAGGCGACCAGGCTGGCCCGGGAGATGGTTGGCCGCTGGGGCTTCTCGCGGAAGGTCGGGATGGTCTCGGTGCTGCCCCCGCCCGGGGAGGACCATCCCCTCCTCGCCGGCGCAAGCGCGGCCTCGGAGCGGACCCGCCAGCTGGTCGACGAAGAGGTTCGGGCGATCGTTGACGAATGCTACAAGCGGGCGCTGGAGCTGCTCCGCGAGCATCGCCACCGCCTGGACGCCCTCGCCAAGGCGCTGCTGGAACGGGAGACGCTTGACGAGCACGAAGCCTACGCCGTCGCCGGCATCCCCCACCCGCCGCCGGGGGGTGAGGACCGCTCAGCCCAGCCGCAGGACGGCAGAGCTGGCGTGGCCGTCGACCACCAGGCTCAGCCGATAGCGACCAGGACGCAGGCGGCCGATCGGAAGCGTCAGGGCGTTTAGGCCCGGTTGCGCCGCCAGCCGGCGGTTGAGCACCAACCGGCTCCTCCGCGCCCGCCTTGCATCGCGGGCAAGGGCGGGCAGGGAGAGCAACCGCAGAACGACCGGGACCGCCGCGTTCACCCGGAAGCTCACCTGCAGCCGCCGCCTGACCCTGCCCACCACCTTGACGTGGAGCAGGCGGGCGGCCCCCCGCGCCGGGAGCCTGCGGTGCCGAGCCGGGCTTGGCGTCTCTGGCGGCGCCGTTTCCGGGGCGGCCGGGAAGCGCAGGCCGGCCAGCCCGGCGATGCTGCCCAGGCCGGCTGGGCCGCTGTAACCGGCGGCGGCGGTGCAGATCGGCAGGCCCCCGCAGGCCCGCTGCGCTTCCCCGCTTGGGCAGCCTCCTTCAAGCGGTTCGCACGGCCCGTTGGCGCCGGCGGTGATCGGGTGGAAGGCTGCCGGTTCCAGCTGGGCGTGTTCGTAGAGGATCTCGGGGGCGTAGAGCTGGCTGCCTGCCGGGCCGCCGGCCAGCGCAAAGGCGGCGGCAACCAGCGGGGAGGCCATGCTCGTCCCGCCGGCGGTGACCCAGCCAAGCGTCGTCCCGTTCCAGGGGACGGAGTCGTAGATCGTCAGGCCGCTGTAGGGGTCGCCGTCGACGGCAAGGTCGGCGACGGCGCGGTGTTCGCCGCAGCCGACCGCCTGCCAGTCGGCGACGGCGCGCTGCCAAAGGGGGGCGGCGAAGCCGGCGGCGCAGCCGCTTCCGGTCGCCCCGTCGCTGTCGTTCCAAACCGTTTCTTCAAGCCGTTCGAAGCGGGGCCCCAGCACCAGCCTGGTCGCGCCGACGGCAACGACGTGGGGTGAGGCGGCGGGGTAGTCGACGTACCCCCGTTCGCTTGGGCTGGGAGCGGCCCAGTTGAGGTAGCCGTTGTCGCCGGCGGCGGCGGTGATCACGACGCCGAGGTGGTTGTAGGCGGGGAGTTCCCAGCCCGGTTGCCGTCCGCCAAAGGAGGTTGTGATCACCGTCGCCCCTTCCCGATAGGCCCGTTCAACTGCGCCGGCAAGCGTTTCCTGGGAGGTGCCGTCGGCCTCGACGAGCAGGATCCGGCAGTTCTCGCAGATCGCGTGGACCATCTCGACGTCGAGGGAGATCTCAAACGACCATTCGCCGCTTGGCGGCGGCGCCGCCCCGGCGTACACAACCCGCAGACAGCCGTCTGCAGCCGTGCATTCCGGCAGCCCGTACCGCCGGTCGAAGACCCCAAGGTCGGGTTCGATCGCCGGGTCGCTGTAGGCGTCGACGACGGCCACGGTGAGCGGGGTCGGCGCCTGCGCCGGCAGGTTGTAGGCGACGTGCAGGGCCTCCGGCGTCACCCCGCCCGCTTCGCTTGCCTGCTGCCGGGGTGCGGCGGCGCTTGCCCGTGCCCTTCCCGGCCGCCGCGGCAAAAGCAGCTGGGCAAGGCAGCCTACGTGGCCGGGGGCCGGGGGCCGACAGGCGGGCAGCGCCCGGAACTCCCGTTCGCTTGCAAGCGGCCGCGCGATGGCGGGTTGGGCGAACAGGGAGCCGGCGGTGATCAGGAGCGACGCCGGCAAGCAGAGACGGCCACCTATCGTTGGCTTCCTTGCCATCTTGGTCTGCTAGAGGGACAGAGATGAGGCGGTGTGCGGTCGCCTTCCTGGCGCCCGACCGCTTCACCCCCTCTATCGACAGCCGTTGAGCGCAGCCTGAGCCGCGCCGCGCTTGAGGCGGACGGCCGTTCGAGGTCCGCTTGGGCGGGTTGCCCGCTTATCCCGTCACGCCGCCACCTGCCGATGCCGCGTGCGTGCCTTCCAGGCACCGGCATCGGCGTGGCGCTGCCCGCCCCTGAGAATCGCTGGACGGATGTCGGAGCGGGGGTGGACGGAGGCGCTGCTCAGCCCAGCCAAAAGTCCACCCTTCGCCGCTGGCCGTCTGCCAGCGCGACAAGCAGCCTGTACCTTCCAGCCCGAACCGGACCCCTGACAAGGGCTGCCAGCGCCACCGTCAGGGTGTAGGGGCGTCTGGCGGAGGTTGCCGCTGCAACCGGCCACAGCCTCCGCCACCGCCTCCCCCTTCGCTCAAGCAGGCGCAGGTCGACCTGCGCCGGCCCGCTGAGAACCACCTGGACCGCCGCCCTGCGCTGGACGGCAAGCCTGCCCCTGCGGGAAAGCCTTGCGCCCCTCCGGCCGGTGAGGCGGACCGAGACGATCCGCACAGGCTCCGCCTTGCGCTTGCGCGGCGGGGACGGGGTAACCGCTGGCTGCTTGCCGGTTTCCGTCCCCGCCCGCCTTTCCAGCGGGGGTTGGGCCGTTGCGCTGGAGGCGGTTGTCGTCACGGTGGTTGTCGTCGGCGTGGCGGTCGTCGCCGTCGTGGAGGTTGCGGTCGTCTGGGTTGTCGTCGCCGAGCCCGTTTCAGTTGGCGCCGTTGCCGTCTTCGCGGTGAAGGCGGCAAGTCCGTCTGGGCTGCCCAGGCCGGCCGGTCCGCTGTAGGGGGGGTGGGCGAGGCAGATCGCCCGCTCGTTGCAGCTCCGCCCCTCTTCGAGGGCGGTGCAGCCGGAGAGGCCGCTGGCGGTGTAGGGCTTTTCGCAGCTGCCGTTCGACCCTTCCCTCACCTGATGGAAGGCCGCGGGGTCGCTTCTGGCGTTGGCGTAGATCGTCTGGGCGATGTAGCTTGTCCCTTCCGCAACCCCGCCGGCGAGGGCGATCGCGCCGGCGATCAACGGGGTGGCAAGGCTTGTCCCGCCGATCGTTTCCCATCCCCGCCCTTCCCCGGCGGCGTTGTAGATGGCAACGCCGGTGTAGGGGTCGCCGTCGGCGCTCAGGTCGGCCACCGCCCGCAGCTGGCAGCCGACTTCCGACCAGTCGGGCAGTTCCTTCTGCCAGGTCGGCGCTTCAAAAAACGGCCGTTCCGCGCATCCGCCGCCGGTCGCCCCCTGACCGTTCCAAACCTGCTCCTGGAGGTAGCGCCCTTCGGGGCCGACTTCAAGGCGGGTGCCGCCAACTGCAAGCACGTCAGGCGATGCAGCCGGATAAAAGACGAATTCTTCGCTTGGGTTCCTGAGGTACCAGTTGCGGTACCCGTAGTCGCCGGCTGCGGCGACAACGGCCACGCCCGGCAGGTTGAAGGTTTCGGCGGCTGCTGCGCTGGCCGGCTCTTCCATCCCCCAGGAAAGGGAGATCACCGTTGCGCCAAGCGCCCGGGCGGTGCGGACGCCGGCTTCAAGCTGCGCCCCTCCTTCGCTTTCGGTCTCGACCAGCAGGATGTGGCAGTCCTCGCAGATCGCATGGGCGATCTCCACGTCAAGTGCGATCTCCGTTCCCCAGCCGGTGTTTGGCTGGGGCAGCGGTCCGCTCTGGCCGGCTTCGTTGACGATCCGCAGACAGCCGTTGGCGGCGGTGCAGGGGGGGAGGCCGAATTCCTGATCGTAGGTGGCAAGGTCGGCTTCCAGGGAGGGGTTGCTGTAGGCGTCGACGATGCCGATCGTCTGCCCCGGCGAGGCGAGCGTTGCCGTCGGCAGGTTGTAGGCGGTGTGCAGGTCCTGCGGGGTGAGGCCGTAGTTGCGGGCGGCCGCCCCGGCTCGCCTTGCCGTTGCCGCCGTCCTGTAGGCGAGGCCGAGCGGCGTGGTGTGGCTCCTGGCGGCGGCGCCGACCGCCACCAGCCGCAAGCCCAGGCAGGTTGCCCGGCCCCGGCCGGGAGGGGCGCAAAGCGGCTTCACCGCGTACTCTGATTCGGGAAGCGGCCGTTCGAGCGAAGCCGCCTTTGCGAGGCCGCCAAAGCCGGCAACCAGGCAGAGCCCAACCAGGCAGGCCGCCGGCCACGCTCTGGCCGCGATCGCTTGAATCGACGGTGTCTGTCGGGCGCAGGGCATTGGGAGGGCAGGGGCGCTCCACTGGGGCCTGGCCGGGTGCCTGCCTGGGCAGGGGCTCGGTTGGGGAGCGCCTTTTCCTAAGCGGCAAGCGCGCCTTTACGCGATCGTTTGATTGCCGCCGCCGCCAGGACCGCAACCGCTGCCGCGCCGGCGGGCGGCGCGACGAGGTTGGCAAGCGGGTCTGCGCCGAAGTGACGGGCATACCGGACCAGCCCAGGTATCCCTTCGGCCTGGGCGATCTGAACGATCCCCCAACGATCGATTCCAAGCGCCGTCGGAGCGAAGGCGGCAAACAGCGCCCAACAGGCGGTGATCGCCGCCGCCCAGGCAAGCTGCCGGCCGCCGAGGTCAAGCTTGCCGCCGGCTGCCGTTCGCCACAGGGTGGCCGCTGCAGCAACCAGGAAGCCGAGCGCAAAGGGCCAGATCGCGGCGAAGGAGCGACCGAGCCCGAAAGCCGAGGCAAGGGTCGGCTGAAAGTTGCCGTCATACAGGTACCTCCCCCACTTCACGGTCTCCGTTTCGTAGCCGACCAGCGGATGGGTGACCGTTGCGCTGGAGAGGACGAAGGCGGAGACGGCGGCCAGGGCCAGGCCGACGAGCGGCCAACGCTCGAAGGCGGCGGGCAGTCCGAGGGCAAGGAACGGAACGATCGGCAAGAGAAAGCGGGGGCCCGGCGAGGCGCCCCCGAACGGCAGCCAGTACCCGGAGTTGTAAGTGAGAAAGAGCGCCGCCGCCCCGAGGGCAACGGCGAGCTCGGCGCGCAGCCCGCGCCGGTAGAGCAGCCACAGGCCGACGCAGCCAAGGGCAAGCAACGGCGAGGTCGTCAGCAGGCCGCGGGAGCTGAACAGGAGGGTGATCAGCACGTGCAGGGAAGGGGCCCTGATCCCAAAGAACCCCTGCTGCTGGCGGGGGATGTTGTCGTAGGCGACGTGAAGCGGCGAGCCAAAGGCAAGTTGGTTGAAAACGGCAAGCGGCGTCAGCCCGCAGACGACCCCGGCAAGGTAGGCAGCCAACCGCCTGGCCCTGCGTTGTAGGCCATCTGTTTGCGGGTGGGCGAGCAGGTAGGGGATCAGCAGGAGGGCGAGCAGAAAGGTCGGGTATTCGGTGGTGGCGGCGTAGCCGGCGGCAAGGCCCGCCAGCGCGAGCCGGCGCAGCCGAGCCTCGCCCTGGCGCTCGGCGAACAGCAGGCAGAAGGCGAGGAAGGCAAGGGCGCAGGCAAGGGTGTGGGTGAAAAGGAGGGTGCCAAGCGGCAACAGCAGCGTGCCGAGGCCGACCGCCACGGCTGCGGCCAGGCCGAACGGCGGCGCCGTCCTTTCCCCAAACCACCAGAGCAGGCCGAGGATCAGCAGCGCCGGCGCGACGTTGCCCCACCAGCCGACAAAGGAGATCATCAGGTTGCCGTGGGGCTGGGCCGGGTTTCCGTGGGCGAAGGCGGAGAAGCCAAGCAGCTTGAGCAGCGCGTAGAACGGCAGGCAGAACATCGCCAGCCCCGGCGCCCGGGCCGAGTACCAATGGCCGTGGTAGAAGGCCTTGTCGCCGGTGTTCAGCTGGTAGGGGTCGATGTTCAGCTGGCCGTGGGCAAGCGCCTTGATCAGATCGAAGGTTGCGGTTTGGTTCCAGGAGTAGCTCTGGAGGAGGACCAGATAGGCGACCGCCAGGCCGCCGAAGGCGATCAGGGCCGGCTGGCGGAAGATCGCACCCCGCGCGCGGATCGAAGCGCCCTTGCGCGGACCGTGCCGGCGGGTTTCCCTCTCCCGATCGATCGCTTGCGGTGTTGTGGCCCCGGCCATCCTCTGAAGCTAGCCATATTTTTCAGATGAGCGTGCAGGGCGTCGGTGGCGGCGCGGTCGCTGCAACTTGCCCTTTCTCCCGCAGCCGCCCCCCACGCCCCGTGCGGGCGGAAGCGCCGGGAGCTCGGGTCGCCTTGGACCCCGGCGGGGCTGTAGCCAACCAGGCTTCCCTGCGGCAAAGCCTTGCAGTGCGCCCCTTCGACTGCAGGAGCCTCGCGCCGCCCTCCCCGGTCCCGGAAAGGCAATCGTATGCGGGACGTCCGAGGCCCGGCTGGCGGACTGGGCAGGCGGGCGCTGCCGACAAGGCTTGATCCAACCGGCACCGCTTGATCCGTGCTTGCCCTCTCTCCGCCTGCAGGCAGCGCCAAGCAGCCTGCCGTCGGGAGGCCTTGCCCAGCCGGCGGTCGGCCAACGCAAACCGCCCGCTTGGCGGTCAAACCCTTTCAGCGCCAGGCGTGGCGGAGGGCTCGCCGGCGGCAGGCGGCGCTTTTCCGCAGATCGCCGCCCCGTGCGCCTAGGGGACGGTGAGGGGGAGGGCGGTGGTGAACTTGCCGTTCAGCTGAGCGATCTCGACCATGTAATGTCCCGGCCCGACCCTCCGGCTGCTGGGCAGGTGGAGGCGGTTGGAGCCACGCCTTGCGAGCAGCAGGAACGGTCCCGCCACCTTCCGCTTGCCAGCTGAACCGCCACGCCTGCCGTGCGCCGCGATCAGGGTGAGGACAAGATCGATCCGCCTCTTTGCCTTGAACGAGACCACCACCTCCGAGAGGGGGAGCCGCTTCTCGGGCGGGAGGCGGCGGACCGGCGCGACAACCTGGAGATCCCCGATCGGCCCCGGTTTCTTCGTCCGTTGGCGATGGTGCGCCGTCCCGCGCTTGTGCGGGTGGCGATGGCTTTCGGGCGGCAAGGCCGGTTCCTTTTCCGGTTCTTCCCCAAGTTCGGCCGGTTCTTCCCCCGTTGTGCCCCCCGCGCCTTGTTCCGGTTCGAAGGCGGGGGTTTCGCTTTCTTCTTCCGTTGGTTCGGCGCTTTCTTCTTCGCTGGGGAGTTCCGTACCGCTGATTTCTTCTTCAAGCGGTTCCGGTTCGGTCGATTCGACCTGGGGCGACCCAAGGCTCTTTGCTTCCCGCGCCTGCGCCGCCGGCGCCAGGGCAAGGCAAACGGTCAGGCAAAGGGGGGCGATTCCAAGCGTCCTTGCTTTCATCGTGCCTCCATCACGCGTTGTCGACGATCCCTTGATCGATCGATCCGTCGATCGCCTTAACGAAGGCGGTCCTCGATTGGCCGGTCGAACGGTTGACGGCGCTGCGGGATCGCCTCCCGGGAGCGAGCAGCGCTTCCTCCCAACCCCGCCACCTTCTTTTGCCGCAAGGGGCTGCGCGCCGGAGATGGACAGCGCCTTCTACCCTTATCCCGTGCCCGCGGCAAGCCGCAACGGGAGGCCGGCGCCGGCGGAGGTGCCGAGGATCGGCGAGATCCTGCGCAGTCGCGCCGGCGAGGAGCTCTCCCTCAACGACCGGTTCCTCAACCCCCAGGTGGGGCGGATCCTCCGCACGCTCGGCTTCTACCGTCGCTGGGTGGGGGGCGAGGGCGCCCACCTGATCGACGAGCGGGGCAACCGCTACCTCGACCTGTTCGGCGGCTACGGCGTCTTTGCGATCGGCCGCAACCATCCGGAGGCGATTGCAGCGGTCCAGGAAGTGCTGGAGGCGCGCACCGGCAACCTCCCCCAGCTTGGCGTCACCCTGCTCTCGGGGGTGCTGGCCGAAGCGCTGCTGGCGCGGGCGCCCCGCTCCGTTGGCGCCGTCGTTCCCGCCAACACCGGCACAGAGGCGGTTGAGGCGGCGATCAAGGTCTCGCGGGCCGCAACCGGCAAACCAAGGATCATCTACGCCAACCACGCCTTCCACGGCCTCACCCTCGGCTCCCTTTCGATCAACGGCAACGAGGAGTTCCGGGCCGGTTTCGGGCCGCTGCTGCCGGCCTGCACGCCCGTGGAGTTCGGCGACGCCCAGGCGCTGCGCAGGGAGCTTGAACGGGGCGACGTGGCCGCCTTTGTGGTCGAGCCGATCCAGGGAAAGGGGGTGAACATCCCGCCGGATGGCTACCTCCAGGAGGCGCAGCGGCTCTGCCGGCAGGCGGATGCCCTGTTCGTGGTCGACGAGGTGCAGACCGGCCTGGGCAGGACCGGTCGGTTCCTCGCCCTCGAGCACTGGGGGCTTGAACCGGACCTGATCTGCCTCTCCAAGGCCCTCTCCGGCGGCCTTGTGCCGATCGGCGCCGTCCTTGTCTCCCGCAAGGCCTTCGACAGGGTCTTCGACGGGATGGAAAGGGCCGTCCGCCACGGCTCCACCTTCGGCGGCAACGACCTTGCCGCCGCGGCGGCGCTTGCCACCCTGCGGGTGCTGGAGCGGGAGGGGTTGATCGAGCGGGCGCGGCGGCTTGGCGAGCTGCTGCTGACGCTCACCAAGCCGTTGGAGGAGCGCTACGAAGTGGTCAAGGAGGTGCGGGGGCTCGGGCTGATGTGGGCGATCGAGCTGCAGCCGCCCCGCGGGTTCGGCAAGGGGGGCCTGTGGCGGCGCGTCGAGCGGCTGCAGCCCGGTCTCTTCTCGCAGCTGGTGACCGTCCCCCTGTTTCACCGCCACAGGATCTTCTGCCAGGTTGCCGGTCACCGGATGAACGTGATCAAGGCGCTGCCCGCCCTTGTCGTCGAGGAGGAGGAGCTGCGCCGGTTCGCCGCCGCCCTTGAGGAAGTGGTCGCGGAGGCGCAGCGCAGCTCGGCGGCGGCCGCGCTTGGCCGGTTCGGTCTGGGGGTCGCCCGCCGGATCGCCGTCGGCGCGCAGCGGTAGCGCGTTCGCCGAGCGGGGGCGCAGTTCCCGCTAGGCTCTCGCCGCTGTGATCAAGCTCCGCGACGACATCCGCAACGTGGCGATCATCGCCCACGTCGACCACGGCAAGACCACCCTGGTCGACTCGCTCCTCTGGCAGTCGGGGGTGTTTCGGGAAGGCCAGGAGGTGGCGGAGCTTGTGCTCGACTCCAACGAGCTCGAGCGGGAGCGGGGGATCACGATCCTCGCGAAGAACACCGCGATCCACTACAACGGGGTGAAGATCAACATCGTCGACACCCCCGGCCACGCCGATTTCGGCGGGGAAGTGGAGCGCGCCTTGACGATGGTTGACGGCGCCCTTTTGCTTGTCGACGCCGCGGAGGGACCGCTGCCCCAGACCCGCTTCGTCCTGCGCAAGACGCTTGAGGCGCGGTTGCCGGTGATCGTGGCGGTCAACAAGATCGACCGCCCCGACGCACGGGTGAAGGAGGTGGTCGACGAGATCTACGAGCTGTTCATCGACCTGGGCGCCGACGACGAGCAGATCGAGTTCCCGATCCTCTACTGCAACGGTCGGGCGGGAAGGGCCTCCACCGACTTCGATCGGACAGGACGGGAAGGGGAGGACCTGCGGCCGCTGTTCGAGGCGATCCTCAACCACATCCCTCCCCCCGCCTACGACCCCGCCCTGCCCCTCCAGGCGCTTGTCACCAACCTTGACGCCTCCCCCTACCTCGGCCGGTTGGCGATCTGCCGGGTCAGGTCGGGGACGATCAGGGCCGGATCCCAGATCGCCTGGTGCCGGCTGGACGGCGCGGTCGAGCGGGCGGCCGTCAGCGAGCTGTTCGTCACCGAGGGCCTTGAGCGCAGGCCGGTTGGCGAGGCGGGAGCGGGGGAGATCGTGGCGGTGGCGGGGATCGAGGAGGTGACGGTCGGCGAGACGCTTGCCGACCCCGAGGACCCCAGGCCGTTGCCGCCGATCGCCGTCGAGGAGCCGGCCCTCTCCGTGACGATCGGGGTGAACACCTCGCCCCTTGCCGGCCAGGAGGGGGAGAAGCTGACCGCCCGCCAGATCAAGGCCCGGCTCGACCAGGAGCTGGTTGGCAACGTCTCGCTGCGGGTCCGGGAGCTGCCCGGGGAGGCGGTGGGCAGCTGGGAGGTCCAGGGCCGGGGCGAGCTTCAGCTTGCCGTGCTTGTCGAGGTGATGCGCCGGGAAGGCTTTGAGCTGACCGTCGGCCAGCCGAAGGTCGTGGAGAAGGAGATCGACGGCGTCCGCCACGAGCCGGTCGAGCGGTTGACGATCGACGCCCCGGAGGAGCACGTCGGCGCGGTCACCCAGCTTCTGGCGGGCCGCAAGGGGCGGCTTGAGCAGATCGTCAACCACGGCTCGGGCTGGGTGCGGATGGAGTACGTGGTGCCGACCAGGGGGCTGATCGGCCTGCGCCGGGAGCTGCTCTCCGAAACCCGGGGAACGGCGGTGCTCAACCACACCTTCGAGGGCTACGAGCCCTCAGCCGGGGAGCTGCGCCGCAGGGCGGGCGGGGCGCTTGTCGCCGACCGGCGGGGCAGGACGACGCAGTACGCGCTGCAGGCCCTCCAGGACCGGGGGACGCTGTTTGTCGGCCCAGGCGAGGAGGTCTACGAAGGGATGATCGTCGGCGAACACAACCGCGCCGGCGACCTCGACGTCAACCCCTGTCGGGAGAAGCACCTCACCAACATCCGCTCCTCGACCGGCGAAGTGCTGGAAAGGCCGGTGCCGTTCCGGCGGCTCACCCTCGATGAAGCGCTGGAGTTCATCGACGCCGACGAGTGCGTCGAGGTGACGCCGAGCTCGGTGCGGCTGCGCAAGGCGGTGCTCGACAAGGTCGTCCGCCAGAAGGAGGCGCGCAGGCGCGCCGGCGCCAGGCGGTAGCCCGCCGCCGCAACGGCCGCCGCTGGGCGCAGCGCGGCCGTTAGGTCCTCCGGCTGCCGCGCCAGGGGCGGTGTCGGCGCGTCGAGCGGCTGGCGGGGGCTGGTTGCGCGGCTGGGGCTCACTTTCCGTCAGGCGCAGGAGCCGGCTCTCCCGGTCGCAGCCGCTGCCTGCGGGGCCGGTAGCCTTGGAGAAAGGCGGTGAAGACCACAGGCGTGAGGCCGGTCGTGCTGTTTCTGTGCACCCACAACGCCGGGCGCAGTCTTGCCGCAAAGGTCCTCCTCGACCACTACGCGGCCGGACGGGTCGAGGTCCGCTCGGCCGGCTCGCAGCCTGCCGCGGAGGTGAACCCGGCCGTGGTCGCGGTGCTGCGCGAGCGGGGGCTTGACGCCGACAAGGAGTTCCCCAAGCCGCTTACCGACCGGTTGGCCGAGGAAGCGGATGTGGTTGTCACGATGGGCTGCGGCGATAGCTGTCCCTGTTATCCAGGGAAGCGATCCATCGACTGGGAGATCCCCGATCCCGCCGGCCTGCCGATCGAGCAGGTCAGGCCGATCGTGGCGGAGATCGAGGAGCGCGTCCAGGCCCTCCTTGAAGAGCTGCTGAGCCCCGCTGAAGGCGGCTCCTGACCCGGCCGGCCACGCCACCGGGCCGTCTTTTTGCACTCCTTTTCCCGACCGACGCGCGCTTTGGCGGCAGGCGTTGCGGGCTGCCGGCGTGCGGTGGGGCCGGTTCACGGGCGGGCTTGGCCGCATCGCAAGCTCCGCTTGCCGCTTTTGAAGAGGGGACCCACGCGGTGGTGACGGCTCGTGCGCTGCCGCTGCCCGCCTTTCGCGGGCCGTCGGTCCGCCTCCTCGCTCCTTCACGGCGCCTGCGCTCGGTGCGACTAGGATCGCGGGCCGATGGCTGCAATCGAAGCGGTCGAACTGACGAAGCACTACGGACAGCTGGCGGCGCTGCGCGGGATCGAGCTCGCCGTTCCGGAGGGGACGGCCTTTGCCCTGCTCGGCCCCAACGGGGCGGGCAAAACCACCTGCCTGGAGATCCTGATCGGCCAGCGGCGGCCCACCGCCGGTCGGGCGTCTGTGCTCGGCTTCAACCCCCAGGCGCTTGAGCGTGCCTTTCGGGAGCGGATCGGCGTCGTCTACCAGAACCTTGGCCTGCCCAAGGACGTGACCGGCAGGGAGCTGCTCGCCCTCTATGCCCGCTACTACCCCAAACCGTGGCCGGTCGACGAGCTAATCGAGCTGCTCGACCTTCAGCCGGTGATCGAGCGGCGAATTGGCGCCCTCTCCGGCGGCGGGCGGCGGCGGCTCGAGCTCGCCCTTGCGCTGGTCGGCCGGCCGTCAGTTCTGTTCCTAGACGAGCCGACCACCGGCTTTGACCCTGCCGCCCGCATGGCGACCTGGCAGCTCGTCGAAGCGCTCAAGGCGCAGGGCACGACGATCTTCCTCACAACCCACCACCTGGAGGAGGCCGAGCGGCTTGCCGACCGCGTCGGGGTGCTGCGCCGCGGGAAGGTCGTCGCCGAGGGCAGCCCGGCAACGCTCCGCGCAGCCGCCGGCGCGACGACGATCGCCTTCGAACTTGCCGACCGCAGGCTCGCCGAGTCGCTGCCGGTCCCCGCGGGGGCGACGGTGGGCCTTGCCGGCGATCGCGTCGAGCTGAAGGCGAGGGAGCCGGTGGCCGCGCTCCACCTGCTCACCGGCTGGGCGCTTGAGCGGGGTGTAGAGCTGCGCAACCTCTCGGTGACAAGACCGTCTTTGGAGGAGGCCTATCTGCTGCTGACCGGTGAGGAGGGAGGCTTGGCCGAGGGCGATGGCTAGCGACCTCAGGCTGCTCATCCACCAGCTGCGCTGCCACCAGCTGACCTTCTGGCGCAACCGCCGGCGCGCACTTTCCGCCCTCGGCCTGCCGGTGATCTTCCTGGTGGTGTTCGGCGCCTTCACCGGCCGGGCCCGACTCCACCGACTCGGCGGCCTGCCCTTCATCGACTTCTACGTACCCGGGATCATCACCTACGCCGCGGTGGTCGGCTGCTTCACCGGCACAGCCCTTGCCCTGGCGTTCATGCGCAGCGAGGGGATCGTCAAGCGGCTGCGCACCACGCCGCTGCCGTTCTGGGTGTTCGTCGCCGCCGAGGTGGGAAGCGCCCTTACCGTCCTGGCGGTGGCAACCGTCGTCTGCCTTGCGGTCGGCCTGCTCTTCTACGGCGCCAGCCTGCGGCCGGCCGCACTTCCCGGTTTCCTCTGCGCGCTTGCCCTCGGCGGCTGCGGCCTGACCGCGCTTGGAATCGCCCTCTCCGCGGCGATCAACAGGCCGGAGGCTGGCGCCCAGCTGGTGATGGTCGTGCTTTTGCCGCTGCTGTTCATCTCCAACGTCTTCTTTCCGGTGCCCAACGACAAGACGGTCAAGACGATCGGCGAAGCCTTTCCGATCTGGCATCTGGAGGCGGGCCTGCGGATCGCCTTCACGCAAGGCGGACGGACCTTCCCCGCGCTTGGCGATCTCGCCAACCTGCTCGTCTGGGCTTTGGCTGGGACCGCCGTTGCGGTTCGGGTGGTGCGGCGGCTTGCCGAGCCGGCCTAGGCGGCTCGGGCGGCAGCCCGGTCCTCGCGGACGAAGGTCTCCAGCGGGCCGATCTGCCACGGTCCGCCGCCGTCGTGCTCCTCGGCAAGCCAGCGCATTGCGTCGGCGCGGCCCAGCTCGATCAACGCCTCGATGAAGTCCCTGTCGAAGAACAGGTAGCTGAGCAGCTCGCCGTGGGTTGGCGAGTCGCTGCCCAGCAGCCTGTTGAGCAGGTGGAAGTCGGCGTCCCGCAGGCCGATCAGCCCTTTGAGCCGCCGCAGCCCCTTGATCGAGCCGAAGCTGCCGTACTTCTCCTTGAACACCGCGGTCGCCAGCTCGCCGATCGCGCCGCGGGTCTGCGGGGCGATGAAGATGTAGGGGACGGCGCGGTAGGGGGGCTTGCCGCGGGCACGGCGGTAGCGGTTGGCGGCCGGGTCGGAGGCGAAGAAGGTGTTGACGTTGCCGAGCATCCGGACGTCTTCGATCATCGGGTCGACAAGCCTCCCCTGGAGGACGTGGAGGGCGCCGTCGCCGAAGTCCGGGGGGCCGTCGCCGTTGCCGCTGGGCTCGGGCGGTTCTTCAACGGAGTCCATGCCGACGATCACCAGCCGCTGTGCGCCCAGGTCGAGGGCCGGCTTCAGCGGCGTGTTCAGCCTCGTGCCGCCGTCGATGTACCAACCGGCGGCGGCGCGCGGGGTGTGGACGTGAACGGGCGGGAAGAGGATCGGGATCGCCGCCGAGGCGCGGACGTGCTCGGCGGTGAGCCGGCAGGGGACGTAGCTGACCGCGTGGGAGCGCAGGCTCGGCAGCTGGAGGGAAAGCGGCTGGCGACACTCGGTGAAGACGACCGGCCTGCCGGTCTTGGCGGAGGTGGCGACGACGCCAACACCTTCCAGCAGACCGCGCCTGAGGTTGCGGTGGAGCGCCGCCCAGTCGATCCACCGCCGCAGGTTTTCCCGCAGCGGCTGGGGGTCGAGCAGGCTTGGCACCCGCACCTTCGGCAGGGAGAGGATCCCGCCGGCGTAGCGCAGCGCGGTGAGCGGCACCTGCCAGGTGAGGATCGGCTTGATCACCTGGCTTTTGTCGACCGACCGCCAGATCGCAAGGCCCCGGGCGACGGCCTGCTGCGGTCCGTGCTGCCAGAGGGCGGCAAAGCCGACGGCGTTCAGGGCGCCGACGCTCGAGCCAAGCAGGAGTTGGGGTTGGTGCCCTTCCTCGACAAGCCTGGGGACGAGCACCGAGAGGACGCCGGCCTCGTAGGCGCCGCGGGCGCCGCCTCCGGAGAGGACGACGGCAAGGCCGGTCCGCGGGTGGGAGCGATCGTTGCTGGGAGTCGGTGGCAGGGACATTTCCCAGTCAGGCTATCGGCAGCAGCTGACGTGCTCTGAAGAGCAACCGTTACCGAGCCGTTGGCTATGGTTGCAACGTATGGCTTGCGGCTGCCCAACTCAGCTGCCGGCGTTGGTTTCGTTGGCTGCGGTCGAGGTCCTCGCCACCGCGCTCCACCACACCGTTCGCTACGCCCTTGCCGCCGCGCTTGCCTGTCTCGGCGTGGTCCTGATCCTCTACCTCCGCCACCGCTGGCGGCTGCTCCACGGCCCCGGCCGCCCGCACGATCGGGAAGGGGAGCGCTGAGCGGCGGGCACGGCCACAGCCACGGCGCGCAGCCGACCGCGGTTTTGGCGGCGGCGCTGCCGCTTGCCGCCTTCATGGCCGGGGAGCTGACCGTCGGCCTGCTCGCCCACTCCCTGGCGCTCGTCTCCGACGCCGGCCACATGGTCGTCGACCTCGCCGCGCTGCTGCTGGCCGCCGCCGCGCTGCGCCTTTCGCGGCGAGGGCCGGGCGGCGTGCTCACCTACGGCTGGCGAAGGCTTGAGGCGCTCAGCGCCCAGGGCTCCGGGGTGCTCTTGCTGGTGCTCGCCGGCGCGATCTGCTACGGCGCGGTCGCCAGGTTGATCCACCCCGCGGCCGTCGGCGGCTGGGCGATGGTTGGCGCGGGGCTTGCCGGGGTGGCGGCCAACCTGGCGGCCACCGCGATCCTGCGCCGCAGACGGGAGTCAAACCTTGCGGTGGAGGGCTCCTACCAGCACGTCCTTGCCGACCTGGCCGCCTTCCTTGCCACCGTGGTCGCCGGGGCGCTGGTGCTGGCCTTCGGCTTTCGTCGCGCCGACCCGCTTGCCGCGCTGCTGATCTCCGCGCTGATGCTGCGCTCCGGGGTCGCGCTGCTTGCGCAAAGCGGTCGGGTGCTGCTCGAGGGGGCGCCACCCGGTCTTGAGGCGGCGAAGATCGGCCCCGTCCTTGCCTCGGTCGAGGGCGTTGTGGAGGTTCACGACCTCCACGTCTGGCAGGTGGGCAGCGACCTGCCGGTGCTTACCGCCCACGTGCTGATCGCCGACGGGGAGGACCCCCACGAGGTCCGGATCAGGCTTGAGGAGCTGCTGCGCAAGCGGTGGGGCCTCCACCATTCGACCCTCCAGGTGGACCATCTGCCCCGGGCGAAGCTGCTTGAAATCGAAGGGCCGAGGGGGGCCGGCGAGGAGCGCTAGCAGTGGGGGCGGGTGCGGGCGGCCGGCCGCCCGCCGCTGCGACACCGCGAGATCGCCCAGGCGAGGTCCCTTGCCAGGATCTCGGCCATGTCAAGCGAGAAGCTCTCCTTGACGACCGCCCGCAGCACTTCGATGTGCTGGGCGTTGGCCGGCAGCCGGTAGGCGGGGACGATCCACCCCCGCTCCCGCAGCCGGGCCGAGACCTCGGCAAGGCTCAAGGCGCGGGGATCGCGGGCCCTGGCCGTCACCACCGGCAGCCGGGAGCCGTCGCCGATCAGCTGAAGCTCCTCGAGCTCGCGCAGCCGGTTGGCAAGGGCGGCTGCCGTCTCGAGGGTGGCGCGGACGATCCGGGTGTAGCCCTCGCGGCCGAGGGCGAGGAAGTTGAAGTACTGGAGGATCACCTGGGTTGAGGGGCGGGAGAAGTTCAGCGAGTAGTTCTCCATCTCCCCGCCGAGGTAGCTGATCTTGAAGACAAGCTCCTCCGGCAGGTCGTCGGCGCTTTGGAAGACGACCGTTCCCATCCCCGGATAGACGAGGCCGAACTTGTGGTTTGAGACGTTGATCGAGCGCACCTGGGGCAGGCGGAAGTCCCAACGAAGCTCCGGTTCGCTGAACGGCAGCACGAAGCCGCCGGAGGCGGCGTCGACGTGGAGCGGGATCGACCAGCCCCGTTCCCGCTCCACCTTCGCAAGCAGGCCGGCGATCGAGCCGATGTCGTCCAGCTGGCCGGTGAAGGTGGTGCCCAGCACCCCCGCGACGGCGATCGTCCGCTCGTCGAGCAGCGGCTCCACCTGCTCTGCCCCGATCGTGTACCTGCCCTCCTGCAGGGGGGCGATCCGCGCTTCAACCTCGAAGTAGCGGGCGAACTTCTCCCAGCAGGTGTGGACGTCGGCGCCGATCACCATGTTCGGCCGCTCGCAGTCAAGCCCCTCGGCCCTGCGGCGCAGCTGCCACCGTCGCTTGTGGGCAAGCATCGCCAGCATGATCGCCTCCGAGGAGCCGATCGTTGCGGTGCCCACCGCCTCCTGGCCGGCCGGCGCGTTGAACAGCCGGGCGACGATTGAAACAACCCGCCGGTGCAGCTCCTGGGTCTGGGGGTACTCGTCCTGGTCGATCAGGTTCTTGCCGACAAGCTCGGCGGCAAGCCGCTGCGCCTCCGGCTCCATCCAGGTCGTCACAAAGGAGGCGAGGTTGAGCGTGGGGTTGCCGTCGAGGGAGAGCTCGTCGTCGATCAGCCGGTAGGCGGCGCGGGGGCCGATCCCCTGCTCCGGCATGACGTCCTTCGGCAGCGGCCCGGCGATCGCCCTGGCGGCGTGGGTGGGGGCTGCAACGGCTGCCTCCCCGTTGCTGATCCGGTGCATGGGGAGATGATCGCGGCCGGTCCGGACGGTCAAGTTGCAAATAATGAGACTCATTCCTATAATCCTCTACATGCAAAACGACGCCCGACCCCGCAACCAGGTTTCAGGTCCTCCGCGCAGGTCCCTCTGGCGGGCCGCCCTTGTCGGCCTCCTCGTCGGCGCAGCCGTGCTTGTCGGCGGCTGCGGTTCGAGCAGGAGACGGAGCGCCGTCGCCAAGGCGGCGGCGCCGCCAAGCCAAACCGGCCCGGAAGTCGTTGCGGGGCCGATCAAGGTCGTTGCCGCGGAGAACTTCTGGGGATCGATTGCCGCCCAGCTGGGCGGTCGGGAGGCAAGGGTCCGCGCGATCATCACCAACCCGAGGGTCGACCCCCACAGCTACGAACCCTCCCCGGCCGACGCCCAGCTGCTCGACTCCGCCCAGCTGGTGATCATCAACGGGATCGGCTACGACGAATGGGCGAAGCGCCTCCTTGCTGGCGGGGAAAGGCCGGCCAACCAGCTCGTCCTTGAAGTCGGCGAACTGCTTGGCCTGCACGCCGGGGACAACCCCCACCAGTGGTACTCGCCCACCTCCGTGGAAGCGGTGATCGGCGCGATCACCGCCGACTACATCCGGCTCAAGCCCCGCTACCGCGCCTACTTCGAAGCCCGCAGGAGGCGGTTTGAAACGGTCGATCTCGCCGCCTACCACCGCCTCCTGGCGGAAATCCGCAGCCGGTTTGCCGGGGTGCCGGTCGGCTACAGCGAGTCGATCTTCCAGCCGCTTGGCCAGTACCTCGGGCTGAAGCTGGTGACGCCCTACGAATTCGCCAAGGACGTCGCCGAGGGCGTTGAAGTGCCGCCTGCGCTTCAGGCCGAAGTCGAAGCCCAGGCCCGGGAACACAAGATCGACCTCTGGATCTACAACTCCCAGAACGCCACGCCCGGGATCAAGCGGATCAACAGGATCGCCAGCGCCGCGGGGATCCCGATCGTGACGATCACCGAGACGCTCGACCCGGCAAACGACACCTTCGAGCAGTGGCAGGTGCTGGAGCTTGAACACCTCAAGGCCGCCCTTGCCGAAGGGGTGCGTAGATGAGAAAGGCGCCGGCCGAGGCTCTGGCTGCGCCGCTTTCAGGCGGCCGCCCCGCTCCCGCCACCGCTCCGCTGCTTGAGCTGAGCGCCGGCGAGCTGCGGCGGGGCGGGGCGACCGTCTGGCGGGACCTTTCCTTTGCGATCTGGCCGGGGGAGCTGGTTGCCGTCCTCGGCCCAAACGGCGCCGGCAAGTCGACGCTGCTGGAAGCGGTGCTTGGCTTCCTGCCGCTTGCAAGCGGCGCGCTCTCGGTCTTCGGCCAGCCCCTTGGCGGCCTTGGCGGCAGGGAGCTGCGGGCGCTGCGGCGGCGGATCGGCTACCTGCCCCAGCGGCGCTCCTTCGATGCGCGGCTGCGGTTGCGGGCCGCCGATCTCGTCGCCCTGGGGATCGAAGGGAGCCGCCTCGGGCTGCCGGTGCCGGCCGTCCGGGGGCTGCGGTTCGGGCCGTTTGGCCGGGCGCAGCGGCGCCGCTTGAAGGTGCGCGACCTGCTGGCGGAGGTTGAGGCCCTGCCGCTTGCCAACCGGCCGGTTGGCGAGCTCTCCGGCGGCGAGCAGCAGCGGGTGCTGATCGCCCAGGCGCTTGCCCAGGACCCGCTGCTGCTGCTCCTCGACGAGCCCCTGAACGGCCTTGACCTTCCCAGTCAGACGGCCGTCAGCAGGCTTGTCGGCCGGCTGTGCAAGGAGCGGGGGATCGCTGCGCTGCTTGTCACCCACGACATCAACCCGCTCCAGGACCTGGTCGACCGGGTGATCTACCTGGCGGGGGGAAGGGGCGCGATCGGCGCCGTGGAGGAGGTGATCCGCAGCGAGCTCCTCTCCGAGCTCTACGGGTTCCCAATCGAGGTGATCAGGACCGCCGGCGGTCGGCTTGTCGTGCTGGGCGGGCCGGAGAGGATCGCCTACCACCACGACCACCGCTAGCGATGGTTGCCCTCCCCGCCCTTGCCGACCCCTTCTCCCAGCCGTTTATGGTGCACGCCCTGCTTGCCGCGGCGTTGATCGCCCTCTGCGCCGGGCCGATCGGCTGGTTTGTGGTCGCCAGGCGGGAGGCCTTTGCCGCCCACACCCTCTCGGTGATGGCCTTTCCCGGGGGGGCGGTTGCCGCCGCCCTCGGCCTGCCGCTTGCAGCCGGCTACTACCTGCTCTGCCTGGTTGCCGGGGCCGTCCTTTCGGCGCTGAGGGGCCGTCTTGGCCGGCTGCGCTGGCTGCAGGAGTCGGCCCTGGTCGGCACCGTCCAGGCGGTTGCCCTTGCCGTCGGCTTCCTTGTGCTCGCCCTCTACGGCGGCGTGCTGGAGGACCTCGAGGCGCTGCTGTTCGGATCGCCTTTTGGGGTGAGCGGCGGCGATCTGGCGCTCCTGGTCGGCCTTGCGGTTGTCGTGCTCGGCTTTCTGGCCGCCTTCGGTCGACCGCTTCTTTTGACGACGATCGAGCCGAAGCTGGCGACGGCGGCGGGCGTTCCCGCCGGCGCCTTGGAGGGGGCCTTCATCGCCCTGCTCGGCCTGGTCGTCGCCGCAACGGCCCAGGTGAGCGGCGCGTTGCTTGTCTTCTCCCTGCTGGTTGCGCCGGCCGCCGCCGCCCAGCGGCTGACCGCCTCCCTGCCGCGCAGCTTTGGGCTGGCCGTCCTGCTCGGCTTCGCGATCGGCTCCTTCGCCCTGCTCCTCTCCTACTGGACCAACCTGCCGCCCGGCTTTCTCCTTTCAACGGTTGCGCTTGCCGCCTACCTGCTCGCCAACGGCGCGGCGCTGCTCCAGGGGAGCTTTGGCAAGGAGGTCGCCGGTGTTCGGCCATGAAGCGGTGGTGAACGCCCTGATCGCCGGCCTGCCGCTTGGCCTGGGCGGGGGCCTGCTCGGCTACTTCGCCGTGCTCCGCGGCGAGGTCTTTGCAGCCGACGCGCTCAGCCACGTCGCCTTCACCGGCGCCGTGCTGGCAAGCGCGCTGGCGATCGACCTGCGGCTTGGCCTCTTCCTCGCCACCCTTGCCGCCGCGCTGATGCTCGCCCTGCTTGGCCGGGGGCCGCTGGTCGACGACGCGGCGATCGGCATCGGCCTGGCGGCGATCCTTGGCCTTGGCGTCCTCGCCCTCCACCTCGTTGCAACGGGGGCGCTTGGCGGTGAGGGGGATGCCGCGGCGGCAACCCTGTTCGGCTCCCTGTTCACCCTGAGCCGGGGCGAAGCGGAGCTTGCGGGCGGGGTTGGCGGCGGCGCCGCCCTCCTAGTCTGCCTGCTCTTCAGGCCGCTGCTGTTCGCCTCCCTGCAGGGGGAGCTTGCCCGCGCCCGCGGCCTGCCGACCGGGCCGCTGCGGGTCGCTGCGCTCCTTCTGCTTGGCGGCGTCGTGGCGGCCGGGACCCAGGCCCTTGGCGCCCTGCTTGTGCTGGGGCTGATCGCCGCAAGCGGCGGCACCGCCCACCGCCTCGCCCGCTCGCCCTACCTTGCCGCCCTGCTTGCCGCCGCTTTGGCCGCAGTGGCCGTTTTCGCCGGGATCGCCGCCAGCTACGTTCTCTCCCCGCTTCCCCCGGCAAGCGCCGTGGTTTTGCTCCTTGCCCTCCCTCAGCTCGTTACCGTGTTCTTATGACCGGCGCAGGTTGGCTGCAGACGGCTGAGCTTGCCCTGGAGAGGGCCGGCTACCGCAAGGGCGGCGCCAGGCAGGCCGTTCTGCGGGTGCTTGCCCAGGAGGGCTGCGCCCGCACCGTTCCGGAGCTTGAAGAGCGGCTTCGCGCCCTGGGGGCGAGGGCAAGCCGGGCATCGATCTACCGCGCCCTGGAGCAGCTTGAGGAGCTTGGCCTTGTCGCCAAGGTGGCAACCGGCTCGGCGATGGCCCGCTACGAGCGGGCCTGCGCCGGCGGCGAGCACCATCACCACCACGTCTGCGAACGGTGCGGCCGGGTCAGCCCCTTCTTCGACGAGGAGCTGGAGCGGGCGATCGGGGCGCTTGCCCGGCGGCTGCCGGGGACGGTGAGCGGCCACGAGATCCAGCTGCGCGGCCGCTGCGCCGCCTGCGCCGGCGGGGAGCAGCGCGACCGCTCGCCGGCGGCCGCCTAGGGCCGCTCCCCCTCGGGAAGCAGGGGCGGGAGCCGCCGCAGCAGGGCCGGGCCGCGCCAGGCCTGCTCGCCGAAAAGGCCGAGCAGCGAGGGGATCAGCAGGCAGCGGATCAGGCCGGCGTCGAGGAAGATCGCGCTTGCCAGGGCCAGGCCGAACTCGGCGATCACCCGTTCGCCGCCGGCGATGAAGGAGCAGAAGACGCAGACCATGATCGCCGCCGCGGCGGTGATCACCGGCCCGGAGAGGGCAAGGCCGCTTGCCGTCGCCGCGCGGGCGTCCTCCCCGGCGTGGTAGCGCTCGTGGATCCGGGAGAGCAGGAAGACCTCGTAATCCATCGAGAGGCCGTAGACGATCGCAAACACCATCACCGGCAGGAAGGACTCGATCGGCCCCCTCCCGAACGGGCTGAGCGAGCCAAGCAGGCCCCACTGGAAGACGGCGACGACGATCCCCAGGGAGGCGCCGATCGCCAGCAGGTTGAGCAGGGAGGCCTTGATCGCCAAAAGCGGCGAGCGGAAGACCAAAAGCAGAAGCAGCGCCGCGAAGGCCGACACCGTGCAGATGAACAGCGGCAGCCTTCCTTCCAGCGCGGTTGAGAAGTCAAGGGAGGCGGCCGTCACCCCGCCAACCAGCGCTTCAAGGGGCGCCGCTTCCTCAAGGGCCGGCAGCAGGGCGTAGCGGAGCCGCTCGACCAGCGCCTGGGTGGAGCGGGCCTGCGGTCCGCCGCTTGGTTGGATCGAGATCGCCGCGACGTTGCCGGCGGCGTCGACCCGCACCGGGGAGACCGCTGCCACGCCCCCACCGCGCAAAAGGGCGCTGCGCAGGAGGGCGAGGGTGTGGGCCGGCTGCTCCCCCGGCCGCAGGCTGCGGACCACGACCTCGATCGGCGCATCTGCGCCCGGCCCGAACTCCTTGGCGATCAGCGAGTAGGCGCGGTAGCTTTGGCTGCCCGGCCTCCCTTCGCCGCCGTCCGAAAAGCCGAGCTGGAGGGAGCCGACCGGGGAGATCAGCACGACGACGGCGCAAAGGCCAAGGACGGCGAACAAAAGCGGCCTGCGCAGCAGCGCCGCCGACCACCACCGCCAGCCGTCGCGGCGCAGGATCCGGGCCGGGGTGAGCGGTCTGCGGACCAGCCGCCTGCCGCAGATGGCAAGCAGGGCCGGCAGGAGGGTGACCGAGGCGGCAACCACCGCCAGCACGGCGATCGCCGAGGCAAGGGCCGCGCCGGAGAGGATCCCGGCGCCCAGCAGCGTCATCCCCAGGAGGCTGGCGACCACGGTCAAGCCGGCGAGGAGGACGGCCCGACCGGCCGTTGACATCGCCCTGCCGACCGCCGTCTCCACGTCGGCCCCCTCGGCAAGCTCCTGGCGGTAGCGGTTGAGCAGGAAGAGGGCGTAGTCGATGCCCACGCCAAGGCCGACCATCGCCGCCAGCTCCCCGGAGAAGCTGGGCATTTCAAAGGCGCGGGAGGCGGCGGCGATCAACCCGCTTGCCGCCCCCAGGCCGGCCAGGGCGGAGAGGATCGGCAGGGCCGCGGCAAGGGGCGAGCCGAAGGTGATCAACAGGACGGCAAGGGCGGCAAGCAGGCCAACCGCCGTCGCGGTGTCCACCGAGGAGCCCTCGGTCGCTTCCACCGCCCGGCCGCCGGCGGCCGCCGCGGCGATCGCCTGCCTGCCCGCAGCGCTGCGCACGGTCCCGATCACCTTGCGCACGACCGCCTCCGGCGGCTGCTGGCCGGCCAGGCGGACGGTGAGCAGGGCGGCCCGGCCGTGGTCGGCGAGACGGGGGTCGCCCGCCACTTCGGCAACCCCCCCGAGGGCCGCCAACCGCCGCTTGAGGCTGAGGAGCGCCGTCTTTGCCGGTCCGCCGGCAAAGGTGTAGGGGGGACGGGCGAGGAGGACCACCGGGACCGTTTCGCCCCGTTCTGCGGGGAAGGCCTTGGCGAGCAGGTCGCCGGCCCGCTCCGCCTGGGAGCCGGCGAGCGCAAGGTTGTCGGAGTAGCGGGGCTTCAGCTGGTGGCCTGCGCCGAACAGGACCAGGACGGCAACCAGCCAGCCGGCGATCGCGAGGCGGGGATGGCGGGAGGCGAAGCGGGTTACCCTGCCCATTCGCCCTAGGCTACGGCAGCCGATTAACGATCCCTTAGCGCCGGCTTTCGATTCCGACAAACCGCCGGCGCCTTGATGCCTTTGCGCACAAGCCCCTACGGCGCAACGAACAGGCGCAGGCCGCCGCTTTGGCGCAGGTCGTTTCCATCCCCTTCCGGCACGGCGAGCACCCCGTCGGCCACCGCCGGGCTGTTGAAGTGGCCGGGCCCGGTGGGGAGGGTGCGCAGCGGGCTGGGGGAGGAGGGGGAGTAGACGTTCAGGCCGCCGGCAAGGGGGTTGGGGACGTAGAGGAGGGAGCCGGCGAAGACGGGGCTTGTCCCGGGGATCCCGTTTTCCCAAAGCTTCACCAGCCTGCCGGCGACCAGCCGGTAGGCGGCGGTGCCGGCCTGATCGGCGATGAAAACGGTTGTGGAGCCGCCGTGGTGCCAGACGGCCGGCTGGCTGAGGAGGGGGGCGCCGCCGGGGGTTGGCAGCCGCTGCAGTTCGCCGCCCAAGCCGCGACGGTGGAGCCGGCGGAGGGTCACCACCCGCAGTAGGCCGTCCTTCCCGCCCAACAGGACCTCCCGCGCCGAAAGCAGGGCCGGGCCGCCGGAGCCGAGGTCGAGGTCGGCTTCGGCGAGGTGGGCCTGGTCGGTGGGGGTGTAGCTGCCGAGCAGCCTCAGCTTGGGGAGGGAGAGCAGCAGGGCGGAGTCGCCGAACTCGGTTGTGCCGTTGTAGGGGCCGTTGCCGGTGACGACCACCACCTGGCGGCCGCCCGGCAGCACGACGGCTCCCGCCCGCGACCAGATCGCCGAGTCGGAGGCCGGACAGGAAGGGGGGTAGAGCAGCGCACGCCTGTTTGCGCACAGCGTGTTGAAGACCGCGACGATCCGGCCGGTGCGCCGCTCGATCACCACCAGGTGGCCTTGGTAGGGGGGGATGTCGCCGTAGAAGCCGCCGGTGGTGGCAAGGAGGTATGGTCCGACGGCGTTGAGGGCGGAGGAGAGCTTCTCCCGCTGGGGGTAGCGGGTGACCGCGACCGGGAAGCCGCCGCCGACTTCGCTGCCGTCTTGGAGGCGCAGCTTGCGGATCCTGCCGTCGGGATCGGGGGCGTAGACGTACGGTTCGCCGGGCACGACCAGCGGGCTTGCGTTGGTCAGCTGGGTCGTGCCGGCGTAGCTGCGGTAGTCGGGCGGGGTGTAGGTCCAAAGGAGCCTGCCGGTCGTCGCTTCGATTGCAAAGGTGCGGCCATAGGTGGAGGTGGCGATCACCACCGTCCTGGTCCTGCCCAGCACGCGGGCCGCCCCAAGTACCAGCGGCGAGGAGTCGATCGTTCCCGCCAGGTGCACCTCGATCTCGCGGAGCCCCCCGAGGTTGGCGGCGGTGATGCCGGGCGAGGCGCCGGTGGCAGCGAGCCGCTGGGCGTTCAGGCCGAACTGCGGCCAGTTCAGCAGCTGGGGGGCGATCGCGGCGGCGCGTCCGAACGGCGGGTGGTTTGCCCGCGCGGAGGCGCAGCCGACGGCAAGGCAGGCTGCAGCTGCCAGGGCAAAGCGGCGGGCGGCGGTGCGGGCCACGCCGATATGCTGGCGGAGATGGCCGGGAAAGTAAAGGTTGGCGACCCCGCGCCCGACTTCGAGCTGGAGGGCACCGAGGGGCGGTTCCGCCTCTCCGAGCAGCGGGGCAAGCCGGTTGTGCTGCTCTTCTACCCCGGCGACGAAACGCCGGTCTGCACCAGGCAGTTCTGCTCCTACCGGGACAACTGGGAGCGGCTCTCCGGGCTTGGCGCGGTGGTCGTCGGGATCTCCGGCGGCGGCCTCGACTCCCACCGGCGGTTCAAGGAGCGCCACGGCCTGACCGTGCCGCTGCTGGCCGATGCGGACGGCAAGGTTGCCGCCCTCTACGGCGTCCGCCACCCGCTGCTCGGCACCAGGCGGAGCGTGGTGATCGTCGACGGGAAGGGGGTGGTGCGGTTCCGCCACGACCACCTGCTCGGCCTCCGCTACCTGACCGTCGATCGGATCGCGCAGGCGCTTTCGGCGGTCGCCGCCGGCTGACCTTCGCTCCGCCCGCCCGTCGCCGCTGCGGGCGGTCTGTCCCCGACGACGGCCGCCTCCCCGCCTGCGGTGCCCCTTCCCGGCGCCCGGTCTGCCTGCGGCGGTGGCGGATGTACCTGGAGGCGAGGGCGACGGTGATGGTCCCCCTCCGCACCACCGGCTTGGTTGCCCCCTTCCCTTGAAGGTGAAGGTGAGCCTCACCTTCAGCCGCTCGCCGTCCTTCAGCGCCACCAGCACCCGCCGGGTCGGCTTGAGCAGGAGCCGGTAGCGGCCGCGACCGGAGACCGTCAACCGCGTCTTGCCGTAGAGGACCGGTTCCTCCTTCAGACAGCGGCCGGCCTTGCGGATGTAGCGCTTGCGGCACCGCGTCCTCGCGCTGCCGCGGTGTCTGCGTTTGCGGTGGGCCGCAGCGCGCGCGAACGGCCGCTGCAGCGGCGGCCAGCCTGCAGGCGGCCCGCCGGGCGGCCGGGCGGGGAGGCCTTCTGCTTCGCCGTAGATCGGCTCTTCCGGGTGCTCCCCCCGTTCGCCGCACCGCTTGCACGGCCAGAGGGGTCCCTTCCCCGACCCTTCGATGACGATCCCTTCCTCTTCGGCTTCGCCGGCTTCGGTGAATTCGTACTGGCTTTCGATTTCGCCGGTCCGATCGTTGCCGCGCGGCTTGCCCACTTCGATCGGACCGGTTTCCGTTTCAACGGTGGGCGGAGGGCTCCCCACGGTGTGGGGCGTGCCGCCGGGCGGAGGGGGCGGGGGCGGCGGCCCTTCCGGCGGCGGCGGGGAGCCGCCGGAGGCGTAGATGAGCGCGTTGCCGGCGCGATCGACGGCCACGCAGAAGGATTCGGAGGTGCAGGAGACGGCGGTGAGCAGCGGGTCTTCCCCCGAGGGCGCGGGTTCACCGGCCGCCGCCGAGTCGATCTGCTGGGGCGGGCCCCAGGTTCCCGGCTGGCTCACCGATTGGTCGGTGTAGGTGAAGGCCCGGCCGATGTCGTCGACGGCGACGCAGAACAGGGGCGGGCTGCAGCTGACCGCGGCAAGCAGTTGCTTGGGGTCGATTTCAACCGGCTTTTCCCAGCCGGCGGTGCCGGGCAGGCGGCGGATGGCGCGACCGGCGCTGTCGACGGCCAGGCAGTATCCCTCGGCGCTGCAGGAGAGGTGGATGATCCACCGAACCTCATGGGTGCCTTCGGGCTCGATCGGCGCCGTTTCGGCCCACAGGTAGCCGTTGCCGCCCGATGCGCCGTAGGTGAGCGCGTTTCCTTCTTCATCGCTTGCCACGCAGAAGCCGGGGGACCCGCAGGAGAGGCCGAGCAGCGGGCTGGGGCCGGCGGGGGTCCGTTCCAGCTGCCACCGTTCGCCTGCCGCCGCCTTCCCTTCGGAGCGCGTTGTGAAGACGGCGCCTTCGTAGCCGACCGCCGCGCAGAAGAAGCCGGTTGGACAGGAGGCGGCCGTCAGATCGGGGTGGGGGCCCTTGATTTTTTCGCAAGCTTCCTGCGATTCGCCGCTGCACAACTGGCCCGGTTGGCTCCATCCTTCCGGCTCCGGCAGCGCTGCGCCGGCAAGGCCGATGGCCGCCTCCCGCGGCGCAAGCGTGAGGACCCCGCCCGCCTCGCCGTGACCGTAGGCGATCAGCTCGCCCATCTGACCAACCGCGACGCAGAAAGGCGCAGGAGATCGCGTTCAGTTCAAGCGCCTTGCCCCCTGGGCCAAGGAGCTGCTTCGGCGGCTGCCATCTGCCTTCCGCGTAGATCACCGCTTCGCTGCTGGCGACGGCGATGCAGAACGGTTGGTCGGCCGGCCCGTTTGGCACGCAGGAGACCCCGTTCAGCGGCTGGCCTGGGTCGACGGCCACCGGGTTGGAGCACCGCGCGGCCTTGGCCGGGGTGGGGAGCAGCAGGCAGAGAGCGCAGGCGATCGGCAGGGCGGCGAGCGGCCTGCCACGGCCGGCTCCGCGGTAAAGGAGGCTGAGCGCGAGACGGTTTCGTCGCACCTGCCGGTCGATCACCTGCCGCCTTCCCAGTGCTTGCCCCTCGGTAACGGAGCGGAGGATCAGGTCAAACGCTCTTTCGCGCCGGGCCGCCTCCTCCCGCCCCCAGCGGCCCGGCGCCGTGCGCAGGCGCCCTCCGCCTCCTAGCCGCCGACCGCCAACCCGAACCGCTCGATCAGCTCCGGGACGGTCTCCGGCCGCATCTGGAGGCCGTAACGGTTGCAGAGCGCGGCAAAGGCCTCCGGTTCGATCTCGAAGGCGCGCATCTCGGCCACGCCCTGCATCTCGACCAGCTCGGCGAAGTACCGCTCGAAGCCGGCCGGCGAGATGATCTCCAGGACCCGCGCCGGCTTGTCCCCCGGGTTCCAGAAGGTGTGCCACTGCCCGCGCGGCTTGAAGACGAGATCGCCGGCCGCCGCGTTTACAACCCGATCGCCCAGCAGCGCCCCCATCTGCCCTTCGACCACAAAGCTGTACTCGTCCTCCCGGCTGTGGCGGTGCAACGGCGCGCCAAGTGCGTGGGGCGGCAGCGGATGTTCCACCACCGAGAAGCGGCCGTCCGCCTCCGCCCCGTCAAGGATGAAGCGGACGCCAATGCCTCCCAGGGAGCCGACATCGCAGTCGGCAGCCCTGATGACCAACGCGCTCCTCCCGTGCTCGCTGTGCTCCATCGTGAGCTCCTTGTTGATTGGGATGAATGTGCTTGCCGCAACCTATCGCCGGCGGCAGAGGCCGTCAAGGGCAACCGTGGAAGGGCGGCCGTCTCCGACCGCCCAGCGCGCGGCGACCCCTTGGGGCCTGGGCGGGGGCGACGCGCAGCCGGAGGGGTCGCGAACCCCGGCCGGTTGAGCCGCGCTGCGAAAGGCTGCCGAGCGGCGCAGCCAACCGCTTGCGGTAAGCAGCGGTCGGCCGGTCGGCCCGCCGGGCTTCTGGCGGGGCCAGCCCGTCCAGGCGGCAAGCCAAGCGGCGGCTGAAGCGCGGCGGAAAGGGCCGAAGGCGCCGTGGTGCCGGACGTCGGCGAGGGTGGCCCAAAAGCGGCCTGGCAGGCTCGAGGCCGATCGGCCAAGCCGCTTTCAGCGCAGCGGCTTCGTCGGCTCCACGGCCGCCCCGTCGAGGCTGCCGGCCTCGATCCCCTCCGGCCGGCGGCGCGGCAGCGGAGGGGCGGCCGGCCCCTGGGCGGCAAGCCGGTTGTGGAGGTCGATCAGCTCCTGCTGGAGGTTGCGCCGCGGCTCGCCGGGAGCGGGGCGCCGCCGCCGCCAGATGCCGTCGGAGCCGAGCTCCCAGGCGTTTGTGTTGTCCGCAAAGGCCCTTTCCAGGACGTCGATCAGCTGCTCCTGGAGGGCGGGCTCGGCGATCGGCACGGCCGCCTCCACGCGATGGTCGAGGTTGCGCGGCATCAGGTCGGCCGAGGCGATGTAGACCGTGCGCTGCTCCCCCCGCTGGAAGAGGTAGATCCGGGAGTGCTCGAGGAACCTGCCGACGATCGAGACCACCCTGATCCGCTCCGAGACGCCGGGGACGCCGGGACGCAGGCAGCAGATCCCCCGGACGTTGAGGTCGACCTGGACGCCGGCCTGGGAGGCGGCGTAGAGGGCGCGGATGCACAGCGGATCGACCAGGGCGTTGATCTTCACGGCGATCCTTGCCGGTTCGGAGGCCTTTGCGGCGGCGATCGTCCGGGAGATCTCGGTCAGCACGCCGTCGCGGAGGTTTTCGGGGGCCGTCAGGATCCGCCGATAGCGGTGCGGCCTGGCGAAGCCGGTCAGATAGTTGAACAGCTCGGCGACGTCGGCGCCGATCTCCGGGTCGGTTGTGAACAGGCCGAAGTCGGTGTAGAGGCGGGCGGTGGCCGAGTTGTAGTTGCCGGTGCCGATGTGGACGTAGTTGCGCACCCCGTCCCCTTCCCGTCTGACGACCAGCACGCACTTCACGTGGGTCTTCAGCTGGGGCTGCCCGTAGACGACGTGGACCCCGGCCTGCTCGAGCGCACGCGCCCAGCGGATGTTGCGCCGCTCGTCGAAGCGGGCCTGAAGCTCGACAAGCGCAACGGCCTGCTTGCCCCGTTCCGTTGCCTCGATCAGCGCTGGGACCAGCCGGGAGTCGTCGGAGGTTCGGTAGAGCGTCTGCTTGATCGCCAGCACCTCCGGGTCCTCGACCGCCTGTTCGACGAACCGCTCCACCGAGGTGGCGAAGGAGTCGTAGGGATGGTGGACGAGGATGTCCCCTTCCCGCATCGCCGCAAAGACATCGGGCGCCTCGCCCTCATGGCGAAGCAGCCGCGGGTTGGTGACGCCGGCGAAGTGGGGGAAGCGAAGGCCGGCAAGCGCCGGCAGCCTGGCGACCTGCTCCAGGCCGCGCATGTCAAGGAGGGAGGGCGTGGGGTAGACATCGCGGTCATCGACGCCAAGCAGGGTGCGCAGCTCGGCGAGCAGGCTCGCCTTGCAGTCCTCCGCCACCTCAACCCTCACCACTTCCCCAAACCGCCTGCGGCGCAGCTCCGCCTCGACGGCCTGGAGCAGGTCGGCGGCGTCGTCGGAGACCTCCAGGTCGGCGTCCCGGGTGACGCGGAACCGGCTGTGGGTGACGATCTCCATCCCCGGGAACAGCTCCTCGAGGTGGTAGGCGATCGCATCCTCGAGCGGCACCAGCTTCACCGCGCGGCCCTGCTCGAAGCAGATGAACCGGGGGAGGTTCTCGATCGGCACCTTCACCCGGGCGAAGACCGATTGGCCGGCCTGGGGATCGCGGACGAGCACGGCAAGGCTGAGCGAGAGGTTGGAGATGTAGGGGAAGGGCCGGCCGGGCGCGACGGCAAGCGGGGTCAGCGCCGGGAAGATCGCCCGCTGGAAGCGGGCGCGCAGCTCGCCCCGCTGCTGCTTGGTCAGGCCGTCCACGCCGACGATCTCGATGCCCCGCTTGGCAAGCAGCGGCCGCAGCTGCTCCTCGAAGCAGGCGGCAAGCCGCCTGCTGGCGGCCAGCACCCGCTCCCTGATCGCGGCGATCGTCTGGCTGGGGGTGTGGCCGTCCGGACCGGGGGTGTTGACGCCGGCGTCAAGCTGGTCGTGGAGGCCGGCGACCCTGACCATGAAGAACTCGTCCAGGTTGGAGGTGTAGATCGCGCAGAACCGCAGCCGCTCCGCAAGCGGGACGGAGGGGTCTTCGGCAAGCTCCAGCACCCGCAGGTTGAAGTCCAGCCAGGAGAGCTCGCGGTTGAAGTAAAGGGCGGGGTCCTCCAGCGAGCCATCTCTGCCCGCGGTTCGCTCCCTGACCGGCACGCCGCCCCTCCGTCGCCCCGCCTACCGCCTGGCAAGGGTTGTCCGGCGCTGCTCCTCGGCGGGCGCGAAGTCGGCAAGCGGCTCGGCGGCGAACCTGTAGCCGATCCCGAAGTGGGTGTGGATGTAGCGCCAACCGGGCGAGGCCGCCTGGAGCTTTTGGCGCACCTTCCGCACGAAGACGTCGACGGAGCGATCGCCCCGGACCATCACGTAGCCCCAGAGGCGGCTGTAGATCTCCTCCCGCTCCAGGACCCGGCCGCCGGCTGCGGCAAGCAGCTCGAGCAGCTCGTACTCCCGCTTGGTGAGGTCGAGGCTTACCCCCCGGACGTAGGCCTGGTAGCGATCGGGCCGGATTTCCAGCTCCCCGGCGACAAGCGGCTGGGCGTCCGGGTTGGCCCCCTGGTGGCCGCGCCGGCGCAGGACCGCTTCCAACCTGGCAACGACCTCCTCGGGATGGCACGGCTTGGCGATCCAGTCGTCGGCGCCCGCCCGCAAGCCGCGGACGCGGTCGGCAACGGAGACCGGCGCCGTGCAGACGAGGGCCGGCAAGTAGGGCAGGGTTGCCTGCAGCCGTTCAAGCCAGGCGTAGCCTTGGTCGCCGAAGAGGGCGATGTCGAGAACCAGCCCGGAGGGCCGCAGGCCGGTGAGGGCCTCGACGGCGATCGGCCGGCCGATCACCCGCAGCTCGCCGCCAAGCCGCTCCAGCCGGTTCTCCAACACGGCGAGGAAGCCGCCGTCGTTGTCGATCGCGACAACCCGCGCCTGCTTGAGCAGCCCGCTTGCGGCGCCGGGGTTGCGTGTTGCGCCCATCTGACCTCCCTTCACTTTAGCTCTCCTGCATCCGTCATCGTCAGCGTCTAATCGCCCAGGTTCGCCTCGTCCAGGCCGGTTGTCGCCGGCGAGGGGCCGAGCGGGTGGGAGGAGTCGGAGAACTCGGAGAAGCTGCCGGTCACCACGAAAACCGTCTGCTCGCCGATGTCGACGGCGTTGTCGCCGATCCGCTCAAGCGCGCGGGCGACAAGGATCATGTGCATCCCCCACTCCCTGGTGTCGGGATCCACTCCCGCTTCGACGGCGAGGTGGAAGATCTCCTTGTTCAGCCTGTTGATCTCCCGATCCCTGCGCACCAGGTCCTCGGCGAGCTCGACGTCCCGCTTGGCAAATGCGACCTTGCTCTGCAGCACCTCGGTCTTGGCGGCGTCGGCCATCTTCACCAGCCGCTCGACGACCTCGGCCCGCGCCGGGGGGTTGTGGCCGGAGAGCGGCAGCACCTTGGCGATGTTCACGCACTGGTCGCCCATCCGCTCCATGCAGCGCAGGACGTGGAGCAGCGCCGCCACCAGCCGCAGATCGCCGGCAACCGGGGCCTGCAGGGCAAGGAGCGAGAGCAGCGACTGATGGACCTCGATGTAGCGGCCGTCGACCTTGTCGTCGTTGGCGATCACCAGCTCGGCAAGGCCGATGTCCTGATCGGCAAGGGCATGGGCCACCCGCTCGACCTGCTCGACGACCAGGTCCAGCCCGCCCAAGGTCTGCTCTTCCAGACCGCGCAGCTGGGCCTGGAAGTGGGGCCGCCCGGCGCCGTGGCCGCTGTCAACCGAACTTTCCGGTGACATAGTCTTCCGTTCGGCGATCGCGCGGGTTGGTGAAGATCGCCGCCGTCGGGCCGACCTCGATCAGCTCCCCGTCCAGCAGAAAGGCCGTCCGGTCGGCCACGCGGGCCGCCTGCTGCATGTTGTGGGTGACGATCACGATCGTCACCCGGCTCTTCAGCTCGCCAAGCAGGTCCTCGATCTTCAGGGTGGCTGTCGGGTCAAGCGCCGAGCACGGCTCGTCGAGCAGCAGGACCAACGGGTCGACGGCAAGCGAGCGGGCGATGCACAGCCTTTGCTGCTGACCGCCGGAGAGGGCGTGGGCCGGCGCGCGCAGCCGGTCCTTGACCTCGTCCCACAGCCCCGCGTCGCGCAGTGCGCGCTCGACGATCTCCGGCAGCTGCTTCTTCGGCGTGCCGGAGAGGCGGGGCCCGGCGGCGACGTTGTCGAAGATCGACATCGTCGGGAAGGGGTTCGGCCGCTGAAAGACCATGCCGACCGTGCGGCGGACGGCGATCACGTCGATTGCCGGGTCGTAGAGGTTGAGGTCGTCAAGCAGCACCCTTCCCTCGCTGCGGGCGCCCGGCACCTCCTCGTGCATCCTGTTGATGCAGCGGATCAAGGTCGACTTGCCGCAGCCGGAGGGGCCGATCACCGCCGTCACCTGGTTGGCCTCGAAGTCGAGGTCGATCCCCTTGAGCCGTTCCCGGTCGCCGTAGAAGGCGCGCAGGCCGCGCAGCCGGACGGTTGGCGCCTTCCTGGTGATCGCCCGCTCGGCGGCCGGCGAGGCCGCCGGGGAGGGGGCGTCGGAGGCGGCTGGAGGCGTGGTCGGCGGTCTGGCGCTCATTGGCCAACCCGGGACCTGGTCCGCGCGTAGAGGTAGCGGGCGAGCAGGTTAAGTGCCAGCACGAACAGGATTAAGAGTAGGGCAGCGGCCCACGCCTCGTCGTGTTCTTCCGGTGAATTTCCTTCGGCCAGCTGGAAGATCCGCAACGGCAGGGAGGCGACGGCGTGCGCGGGGTTCAGCGAGATGCCCTGGGCGAAGACCGAGCAGGTGAACAGGAGGGGCGCGGTCTCCCCGGCGACGCGGGCGACGGCAAGGAGCGCCCCGGTCAGCAGGCCGCCGGCCGCGCTGGGCAGCACGATCCGCAACAGGACCTTCCAGCGGCTGAGGCCGAGGGCGAGGCCGCCCTCGCGGATCGCCTGCGGCACGAGCGCCAGCACCTCCTGGGCGGCGCGCGCGACGATCGGCAGCATGATGATCGCCAGCGCAAGCGCGCCGGCAAAGGCCGTCTGGCCGCTGCCGACCACCAGCAGCGAGAAGACGAAGATCCCGGTGACGATCGTCGGGACGCCGTTGAGGACGTCGAGGACGAACCGCAGCGCGAAAGCAACCCGACCGCCGGAGAACTCGTGGGCGTAGATTGCGACCAGCAGGCCGATCGGGACGGCGCACACCGAGGCCATCGCGATCAGCAGCGCCGTGCCGACGATCGCGTTGGCCACGCCGCCGCCCTTCTCGCCAAACGGCACTTCGCTGTGGAGGAAGAGGTCCGGCCCAAAGGCGCCCGCCCCCTTGACGATCACCGAGCCGATCACGATCGCCAGCACCCCCACGGCAACGACGGCGGCGGCGGTGGAGAGGCCCTCCATCGCCAAATTGACCGCCCGGCGACGGCGGAGGTGCCCCTCCCTGCCCTCCAGCCTGATCTGCAGTTCCTCGCGGGTCACCTTGCCACCGCCCCGGGAACGGAGGCGGCGCCGGCGACGGCGCGGGCGATCAGGTTGGCGATCACCGCCAGCACCAGAAGGACGGCGGCAAGGTAGGCAAGCGAGGAGATCTGCAGGGTGGTTGTGGCGCCCAGGTACTCGGAGGCGATCCGGCTGGCAAGGGTGTCGCCGGTGGCAAACAGGGAGGCGTGGATCCCGGGCGTGTGGCCAACCACCATCGTCACGGCGATCGCCTCGCCGAGGGCGCGGCCAAGGCCAAGCAGCACGGCGCCGATGATCCCGCTGCGGCTGTGGGGGAGAATCACCAGCCGCACCATCTCCCAGCGGGTTGCGCCAAGGGCAAGCGCCCCTTCCTTCAGCTCGCGGGGCACCGAGCCGAACAGCTCCTTGGTGACGCTGGAGACGATCGGCACGGTCATGATCGTCAGGACAAGCGCCGCCGGCAGCAGGCCGGCCGGCGAGCTGGGCCCGGAGAACAGCGGGATGAACCCGAGGACGGAGCGCAGCGCCGGCTCGATCGTGTTCGCCAGCGCCGGCCCCATCACCGCGATCCCCCACAGGCCGAGGATCACCGAGGGGATTGCGGCAAGCAGTTCGACGAGCGCGCCAACCGGCGCGCGCAGCGGCCGCGGCGCAAGCTCGGTGAGAAAGAGGGCGATCGCCAGGGAGAGGGGGCCGGCGATCAGCAGGGCAAAGCAGGAGGTGACGGCTGTGCCGAACAGGAAGTCGGCGGCGCCGAAGTGGCTGGTCACCGGGTTCCATTCGCCTGCCCCGAGAAAGCCCAGCCCGAACTTGGAGATCGCCAGCGAGGCCTGGTGGAAGACCTGGTAGAGGATCCCGAACAGCAGCGCCACCGCCGCAAGGCCCGCCAGGGCGGTGAGCGCCCGCAGCACCCGGTCGCCGGCCCTGCTCGCCCCCTTGGCAAGCGGGTGGCGGATGACCGGGGAGAGCTGCTGGACGCTCACCGCTGCGCAGGCCCTTCCCTACGGCTTGATCTTTTCGATCGCCGCTTCGTCGATCTTGACGATCGAGGAGGGCAGCGGCGCGAAGTCAAGCTTCGGCCCGAACTGCTGGCCCGTTGTGATCGCCCACTTCAGGAAGGCTTTGAGCGTTTCCGCCTTCGGCGATTCGTAGGGGACCAGCACGTAGGTGAAGGTGGCGATCGGGTAGGCGTTTGGCGCCGAGGCCGGCGGGTCGACCAGGGAGATCGCGTTGTTTTCCGGCGCCGAGCTGACGGCGCTTGCCGCCGCCTCGATCGTTTCGATGTCCGGAACCGGGTACTTGCCGGCCGCGTTTTGGATCAGCGCGTAGTGGTAGTGGTTCTCCAGGACGTAGGCGATCGCGATGTAGCCGATCGCGCCCGGGGTGGAGGAGATCTGGGTGCCCACCCCGGAGTTCCCCTTGCCGCCGATGCCAACCGGCCAGCGGACCTGGGTGGAGTTGCCGACCTTTTCCTTGAATTCCGGGCTGATGTGGGAGAGGTAGTTGGTGAAGGCAAAGGTGTCGCCGCTGCCGTCGGTCCGGTAGACGGGGGTGATCTTCAGGTTGGGCAGCTTCACCCCCGGGTTGAGGGCCTGGATCTTCGGGTCGTCCCAGTTGGTGATCTTGCCCAGGAAGATTTCGGCCAGCAGCGGACCGGTCAGCTTCAGCTGGTTGCCGACCCCCGGGACGTTGTAGGCGACAAGCGTTGCGGCAAGCGCCCAGGGGATCTGCTCGACCCCCTTTGCTTCCTTGAACTCGTCTTCGGTGAGCGGGGCATCGCTGGCGCCGAAGTCGACGTCACGGGCGGTGATCGAGGAGATCCCGCCCCCCGAGCCGATTGCCGAGTAGACGATCGTCACGCCGGCCGTCTTCTGGTATTCGGGGGCCCAGATCGAGACCAGCGGGGCGACAAGCGTCGAGCCGGCGCCGGTCAGCTCGGTTGCCTTCGTGCTTGCCGAGCCTTTCGGCGACGCGCTCTTGCTCGAGGAACCGCAGGCGGCTACAGCCAGCGCCGCGGCGCCGGCGGCAGCCGTCGTGAGAAGCCTTCCTTTTCCAAACAACTGCACTCCTTTTCGTTTCGGAAAGAGTTTTCTGGCCTTCGCGGCGGGCCGGATCGCCGTCCCGCCCGGCCCGATATCCGACCAGGAGCCGTTTGCAAGGTTGTAAAGAATCGGTGAAATCGCCGCCGCCGCGGGGAGGGGGATACTTCGCAAAATGCGCCGTCGCGAGCTGGACCGCACCGTTGCCGACCTGCTCGAGGAGCACATCGGCCTTGCGGGCAAGGCGCTTGCGGTCCTGCGCAGGCTGGTCGAGGAGCTTCCCGAGCCCAGCGGAAGGACGGAGGCGGAGCTTGCCCGCCTCGAGGAGGAGGGGGATCGGCTTGCCGGGGAGCTGATCGGGGCGGCGGCGGCGCTCCGCAGGCCGCCGGCTGCGCTTGCCGGCGGCGGCGCCCAGCTGCTTGCCCAATCCCTTGACGACGTGGTCGATGCGCTTGCCGAGTTCGGCGCGCGCCTCTCCGGCTACGGCGTGGAGGGCCCGCTCGAGCAGGCGCTTGGCTTTCTCGATCTGCTCGAGCAGGCCGTCGGCGCGCTGGGCGGGGCCGTGCGGGAGGTTCGCCACGGTCGCTTTCCGGAGGAGGCCCTTGCCGCCGTCGCCGACGCGGAGCAGGCAGGGGACCGCTTGGAGCGGGAGGCGCTTGCCTCCCTTTACGTCGAGGGAATCGATCCGATTCTGGCGCTGCGCTGGACCGACCTGCTCGGCCACCTCGAGGAGGCCCTGGACCGCTGCCGTCGCGCCGCCCGCCTGCTCGGCGCCCTCGGCCCCGGCCGTTAGTGGTGCTGATGGATGCCGGTGCGGCCCAGCCCGAACGGTTTGCCAGAGAGGGCACCGACCGCTGCCTTGCCGCGGGGCCGCAGCGCCGCCGGCAGGAGGCGGGCGTAAAGGGCGGTTAGCTGGCAGTTCGCCCACTCCAGGTAGGGCTGCAGGCGGGGGCTGCAGACCACCAGGGCGCTTACCAGGCCAACGCCAACGCCCCCGAGGACGTCGCTTGGCCAGTGGACGCCAACCATCACCCTGCCCACCCCGATCAGCGCCGCCCAGATCAGCGCCGCCCAGGCCGCCGCCCGCTTGCCGAACAGGGCGAGCACGCCGACGATTGCAAAGGCGCCGGAGGCGTGGTCGGAGGGGAAGGAGGCGTCGGCGGGGTGGGGGATCAGCTTGTGATGTTCGTGGAGGACGACAAACGGCCGCCGCCGATCCCAGATCACGTTGATCACCTGGACGATCGCCAGGGCAAGGATCGTTGCGATGCTGGCCTCAAAGGCGGCAAGCCGGCCGGCGCCGCCGACCGCAAAGCCGGCCCGGCGGACCGCCAGCCAGGCCACCGCCACCGCCGCGACAAGCAGAAAAACCGCATACTGGGCGAAGAACTTGGCAAGGTCTCCGACGACCTTGTGTTCAAAAGCGAAGTTGTTCAGGGCGTGGTAGATCGAGGTGTCCATGGCGGACGTTCGCAGCTTTTTTACAACTCCCGCAAGCCTAGCCAAAGGAAGGCCGGCCGGTCGAACCTCCGCGGCCGCCCCGATCGAGGCGGAGCCGGCGCCGTGACCGGCCGGCAGCGTGGGACCACCCCGCCGCGGATGTTTGAAACCCGCAGCGAGTCCTGGCAGCGGGCCGGCCTTGCCGGCCAGCTTTCCCCGGCGGCGGGCAGGCGGGCGCTGCGCAACCTCCCGCTGCTCCTTGCCCTGTTCGCCGGGGTGCTGGTTGTGTTCAGCATGCGCTACGAACTGCTTGGCGTGGGGCCGCCGCCCTGCTCCACCCCCGGCCACTGCCCCGCCGGGGAAAGCGACGTTGCGGTCCGGGTGGTTGCCGTCGTGCTGTTGGTTTTGCTTGGCTCGGCGCTTGCCCGGGAAGCAGGCAGGGCGCTGCGGCCGGTCCTGTTTCGGCGGCTGGAGCCGGCCACCGCCGGCACCGTTGGCTTTCTGGTGAGGCTGGCAACCGTTGTCGCCGTCCTTTTGGTTGCCCTTGTGGTTGCCGGCCTGCAGGCCAAGGAAGCGCTTGCCTACGGCGGCGCCTTCACCGCGGTGATCTCCGTTGTCGTCGGCTTGGCAGCCCAGCAGACGCTGGGCAACTTCTTCGCGGGGACCGTGCTGCTCACCGCCCAGCCGTTTCGGGTCGGCGAGCGGGTCCGGCTGCAGGGCGGGCCGCTTGGCGGCCAGGTCGAGGGCGTGGTCAGCTCGCTTGGCCTCCTTTACACAACCCTTGCCGTCGGCGGCGACGAGGTGATGGTGCCCAACTCCGTCGTGCTCTCGGCGGCGATCAGGCCGTTGCGGGAACCGGACTCCGTCGCCCTGCGGGTGCGCCTGCCGCTTGGCACAACCCCCCTCGAGCTGCAGGAGCGGCTGGCCAGCGAGCTGAAGACGCCGCTGCGCGGCGCCCCGCGCGTCACCCTCGAGGAGCTGGACGAACGGTCGGTGGTCGTCCAGATCGTCGCCACCCCCAGGCGCGCAGCCGACCGCTCCCGGCTCAGCTCGGAGCTCACCGAGCTGGCCGCCGCCCAACGTCGGGAGCTAGCCGCGAAGCCTGTAACGGAGGAAGAGAAATGAGTCGCTGCGGTAGATCCAGGCGAGCTCGAGCTCCCGGGGGGGCAGCAGGGGCGGCCCGCAGAGGAGCGGCAGGGCGGCCTCGGCGGCCCGTTGGGCCGCCGCTTCAACCCCCCTGCTGCCGGCCGGGGAGGAGGCGATGTCGCCGCCGGTCAGCCTCGGCGAGAGCGTGAGCAGCAGCTCGTCGACCAGGTCGGCGGCGACCAGCGCGCCGGCGGTGTGGGGACCGCCCTCGCAGAGCACCAGCGCGGCCCCGTGGCTTGCCCGCAGCTCGCCAAGGGCGATCGGCAGCTCCACCGCGTGGCTGCCGCTGCGGATGTGGGCGATCGGCAGCCCGCTGGCAAGCGTGGTCCGCTCCGTTGTCAGCGCCACAACCCGTGCGCCCGCTTCCCGCAGGAGCGGGATCGCTGGATCGAGCTCGCCGCTGGCGGTGAGCAGGCAGGCAAGCGGTTCCTCGGCAAGGCCGCGCTGCCGGCGCAGCCTGCGGTCCTCGGCGGCGGTGACCAGGCGGTTGTACCGCTCGACCCGCACCGTCCGGGCGCCGACCAGCACCGCGTCGGGGACGGTGCGCAGCGCATGGAAAAGCTCCCGATCCGCCTTGCCGCCAAGCGGTCCCGAGCGGCCTTCGTGGGTGGTGCGGCCGTCCACCGAGGCGATCATGTTCAGCAGCAGGTAGGGCCTGCCGCCCGCCCGTTGGCGCACCGGGGCAAGCTCCTCAAACAGGCGATTTGCAAGCTGCCGCGCGGTGAGCTGGGAGCCTGCCCCGACGGCCGGGTCGAAGATCGCTTCAAGGGTTGCCGGCATTTGCGAGTGGGAAACCAAGATATCGCCTCCTCTGCCGCCGCTCCCGGTGCCGATCCCGCCGGCAGCGCTACCGCCGCCGGCCGTTTCCTGCTAGCGTCAGTGGCCCCGCCGTCTGCGGCGGGGCAGTGAAAGAAAGCAGTGCTGAACCGTGGGGAGCGGGTGCCTGGGCAATCCCTCCGCGCGGAAGGCACAGGTAGTGGAGGTAGCAGAAGAAGGAATGCCTACAGGCACCGTGAAGTGGTTCAACGACGAGAAGGGTTTTGGCTTCATCACGCCGGACGGCGGCGGCCGGGACCTGTTCGTTCACCACACAGCGATCAACTCCGAGGGGTTCCGCACGTTGCGGGAGGGTGCGCGCGTCAGTTTCGACGCCGCCGAGGGGGACAAGGGGCCGAAGGCGATCAACGTCACGCCGCTGTAAGGCGGGGCGGCAGGCGCCGGTCGCCTGGTCGGTGAGCCGTTAGGCTGCAGCTGGCCGCTAAAGCCGGCCTGCAACCGATGGCAACGCAAGCGACAACGGCACCCCTTCCCGTGCAGCTGCGCGGGCGGTGGCTCGCGCAGCTGCAGGTGGCCCTCGCCGGCCGCAGGGCCGCCGGCTGCGCGCTTGCCTACCTGTTCCTGTTCAGCGCGCTGACGGTGCTGGTTGCCGCCGGCAGCCCCTCCTTCCTCTCGGCGCCCGTGCGGGCCAACTACTTTCCAAGCTGGTTGGCCGGTCCCTTCGACGGCCTGCTGAAACCGTCTCTCTCCGAAGCGACGCTGAAATGGGCGTTCTCCCTTGGCGCGCTTGCCGCCTACGGCGCCTACCTGGTGCTGCTTGCCGGGTGGCGGACGCTGAGCCCCCGGCTGGTCCTCGGCGCCGTCGCCCTCCTCCAGCTCCTCTACCTGCTTGGGCCGCCGCTTGCCCTCACCGACGTCTTCAACTACCTCAACTACGCCCGGATGGAGGTGGTCCACCACCTCAACCCCTACGTGACGATGCCGGTGCTGGAGCCGCACAGCGACCCAGCCTTCCCGCTCTCCAACTGGCATGGGCTGCTCAGCCCCTACGGGCCGCTGTTCACGATCTTCACCTTTTCCTTCGCCACCCTTTCCGTCGCCGGCTATCTCTGGTCCTACAAGGCGGCCCTGCTCGTTGCCGACGGCCTGCTGCTTGCCTTCACCTGGGCGGGGGCAAGGCGGCTTGGCAGGGACGGGCGGGAGGCGCTCCTCTGGGTTGGCGCAAACCCGATCGTCCTAGTCTGGGGGCTTGGGGCGGACCACAACGACTTCTTCACGATGGCGATCGTGGTCGCCGCCACCTATCTGCTCGTGGTTGGCGCGCAGCGGCCGGCCCAGGAGCGCCGCAGCCTGCCGCTTGCGGCGGCGGCCGGCGCCCTCTTTGCCCTGTCGGCCTTCTTCAAGGCCTCGGCGGGGGTGATGCTGCCGATTGCGCTGTGCGCCCTTTGGCGGCAGCGCAGGCAGTTCTGGGCGGTCCTTGCGGGGGGGGCGGTGGGCGGCCTGGTCGGCCTTGGCGCCACCCTTTACGCCTTCGGGCCGCACTTCCCCGACATCACGATCCAGGACACCCTGGTCACCGGCCTGAGCGTGCCGAACCTAACCGGCCTTGCCCTCGGCCTGGGGGGCGAGACCGGGGCGGTCCACGCCCTCTTCCAGGTCGGCCTGGTTGCCGCGATCGCGCTCTCCCTTTACACCGCCTACCGCCGCGGCGAGCCGGTCGACGGCGGCGGCTGGGCAAGCTTTGCGCTGGTGATCACGCTCAGCTGGGTGCTGCCGTGGTACGTGATCTGGATCCTGCCCTTCTGCGCGCTGACCGCCAACCGGCGGCTCCGTCGGGCGACGCTTGTCCTTGGCGCCTACCTGATCCTCGCCTGGCTGCCGGTGAGCAGCCAGCTGTTCGGCGCCGTTGGGATCCACCCCGGCTCCACGGCGGTGGCCCGCAGCCACAACGCCGCGATCGCCGAACTGCTCAACCCCTAGGGCGATCTTCAAGCGGGAGGCGCTCCCGCTGCCAGGCCTCGATCCCGCCGGCGAGGGAGTAGGCGGCAAGGCCGGCCGTGCGCAGCGCTTCCGCCGCAAACAGCGACCTCACCCCGGTTGCGCAGTAGCAGACGATCACCCGCTGGGCCGGCAGCCTCCCCGCCTGGTGGGGGAGGGCCTGGAGGGGGATGTGGAGCGCCCCCGGCAGCACCCCCTCCGCAAGCTCTTCGACCTCGCGGACGTCGATGGCCACCGCCTGGCCGTCTTCAAGCAGCGGCAGGACCTCACGGGGGGAAAGCTCGATCTGCTCGTCGGCCGGAAACGACATCGCCTTCAGGCTAGCCGGACGACCAGCCGATAGGATCGATCCATGACCGCGCTTGCCGACTCCCTGTACGCGATCCCGGAGGAGTACGAGGAGATCAGGGAGACGGTCCGGCGGATCGCCCAGGAGCGGATCGCCCCCCGGTCGGCCGAGATCGACGAGCGGGCCGAATACCCGTGGGACATCCGCAGGGAACTTGCCGCCCACGACGTCTTTGCGCTGCCCTTCCCGGAGGAGTACGGCGGAACGGGCACCGGCCTGCTTGCCCTGAACATCGCGATCGAGGAGATCGCCAAGGTCGACGCCTCCTGCGCGGTGATGCTGATGGTCCAGGACCTTGGCACGCTCCCGATCAGGTTGTTCGGCTCCCCCCAGCTGAAGGAGCGGCTGCTGCCCGGTTGCGCCCGCGGCGAGCTGGCCCCGGCCTTTGCCCTCTCGGAGCCGGAAGCCGGCTCCGACCCGGCCTCGATGAAGACGACGGCGGTGCGCAGGGGCTCCGAATGGGTGATCAACGGCACCAAGAACTGGATCACCAACCTTGGCGTCGCCGACTTCTACGTGGTGTTCGCCAAGACCAGCGAGGAGCCGCGCCGGTTTACCGCCTTTGTCGTCGAGGCCGACCGGCCGGGGGTGACGATCGGCAAGCTCGAGCACAAGCTGGGGATCCGCGGCTCGCCGACCGGGCAGCCGATCTTCGAGGAAGTGCACGTCCCCGAGGAGAACGTGATCGGGGAGGTCGGGCAGGGGCTGCCGATCGCCCTTGCCACCCTTGAACGGACGAGGCTTGGCGCCGCCGCCCAGGCCGTGGGGATCGCCCAGGGGGCGGCCGACTACGCGCTCCGTTACGCCAAGGAGCGCCACCAGTTCGGTCGGCCGATCTTCGAGTTCCAGGCGATCCAGTTCAAGCTTGCCGAGATGTTCACCCGCACCGCCGCCGCCCGGGAGCTCCTCTACAAGGCCTGCGCCCTTGCCGAACGGAGGGACCCGCTTGCCGCCCGCTACGCCTCGATGGCAAAGGTGTTCTGCTCCGACGCCGCGATGTGGGTGACCGTTGAAGCGGTCCAGGTCCTTGGCGGCTACGGCTACGTCAAGGACTACCCGGTCGAGCGGATGATGCGGGACGCGAAGATCACCCAGATCTACGAGGGCACAAACGAGATCCAGCGGCTGGTGATCGCCAGGACGCTCCGTTAGGGGCGGGCGGCGGCGGAGCGCTAGGATGCAGGGCCGCGGGCCTTGGGGGAGGTCGGCAGAACGTGCCCGCTTTAGGAAACCGCTTTTTCGCAAGCAACCGACCAGCAAGGAGAAACGGACGATGCCAGAGGCAGTGATCGTTGATGCAATCCGAACCCCAATCGGTCGCGCCAGGAAGGGCTCGCTGCGGGCGATGCGGGCCGACGACCTGGCGGCGATCCCGCTGCGGGCGCTGCTGGAGCGCAACCCGCAGGTGAGCTCGGCGGAAATCTGCGACGTGATGATGGGCTGCGGCTTCCCCGAGGGCGAGCAGGGCTACAACGTCGGCCGAATCGCCTCGCTGCTTGCCGGGATCGACCACCACGTGCCGGCGGTGACCGTCAACCGGTTCTGCGCCTCCTCCCTGCAGACGGCGCGGATGGCCTTTCACGCGATCAAGGCCGGCGAGGGCGACATGTACATCGCCGCCGGCGTCGAGGCGACCTCCCGGGCAACCGGCGGCGCCCCCTTTGAACTGCACCCGAAGCTGGACGGCTCCCCGGGCGACCCCTACAACGTCTACATCCCGATGGGGCTGACCGCGGAGAACGTCGCCGAAAAATGCAAGGTCAGCCGCCGCGAACAGGACGAATGGGCGCTCACCTCCCAGCGGCGGGCCGTTGCCGCCCAGCAGTCCGGCCACTTCGACCGGGAGATCGTCCCCGTTGAAGTGCCCGCCCACGTCGAGCGCGACCAGGACGGCAACGAGATCGAGGTCCCCGCAACGGTGGTCACAAAGGACGACGGGCCGCGGCCGGACACCTCGATGGAGAAGCTTGAAGCGCTGAAGCCGGCCTTCAAGGAGGGCGGCACCGTCACCGCCGGCAACTCCTGTCCGCTGAACGACGGCGCCGCCGCGCTGCTGATCACCTCCGAGGAGAAGGCCAAGGAGCTTGGCCTCACCCCGAAGGCGCGGATCATCGCCTCTTCGGTGGCGGCGATCCGGCCGGAGATCATGGGGCTTGGGCCGATTCCGGCGATTGAAAAGCTGCTCAAGCAGGTGAAGATGACCGTGGACGACGTCGACGTCTTCGAGATCAACGAGGCGTTTGCCGCCCAGGTCGTCCCCTGCATGCGGGAGCTGAAGATCGACCCGGAGAAGCTCAACCCGTTCGGCGGCGCGATCGCCCTTGGTCACCCCTTCGGGATGACCGGGGCGCGGATCATGACGACGCTGATCAACGACCTCCAGACCCTGGACAAGACCTACGGCGTCGAGTCGATGTGCGTGGCCGGCGGGATGGGGATGGCGATGCTTGTCGAGCGGCTCAGCTGAGGCGGCCGCGAGGCAAAGGCGCGGCTTTTCGCGTCGGCGGGGCGTCCCGGTACACCGGGACGCCCCTTTGCTTAGCCCGGCGCGGCAAGGGCGAGGGCAAACCGCCGGCGGGGGTCGGTCAGCCAGGCGACCAGCCGCAGGCCGCCTTCGCCAAGCTCAGCTTCAACCTGGGGGCGGGTGAACTTCGCCGAGATCTCGGTGCGCAGCTCCTCGTGGCGGGCGAACTGCACGCGCAGGCCCAGCGCGGCAAACCGCACCGCCTGGTCGGCCTGGGAGCGCAGCCGCATCTCCACCCAGCCGCCGCCCTCGTCGAAGCGGACCACGTGGCGGAAGCGGGTCGGGTTGAAGTCGGCGGCAAGCTCCCGGTTGAGCACCCGCAGGAGGTTGAGGTTGAAGGCGGCGGTCACGCCGCCGCTGTCGTCGTAGGCGGCAAGCAGGGTCGCCCGGTCCTTGAGCAGGTCGAAGCCGATCAGGGCAAACCCCTCCGGGCCGGCAAGGGCGGCCAGCTGGGCGAGGAAGGCGCGGCGGGCGGAGGGCTGGAGGTTGCCGATCGTCGAGCCGAGGAAGAGCACCACCCGCCTGCCCTGCGGCGGGGGCAGCAAGGGGAGGTGGCGCTCGAGGTCGGCAACCACGCCGTGAAGGTGGAGCCCGGGAAAGCGGCGGTGGAGCCGCTGGGCGGTGGTCCGGACCGCCGCGGCGCTGATGTCGACCGGCACGTAGCTGCGCAGCCGCCCCCGCCGCTCCAGCGCCCGCAGCAGCAGCTCGCTTTTGCGGGCGGAGCCGGCGCCGAGCTCAACGACCTCCTCCGCCTCGCAAAGGGCGGCAAGGCGGTCGGCCTGCCCTTCGAGGATCGCCCGCTCGCTTCTGGTCGGGTAGTACTCCGGCAGGGAGCAGATCCGCTCAAACAGCTCGCTGCCAAGGGGGTCGTAGAGGTGCTTGGGCGGCAGCTCCTTGAGCGGTTTGCGCATCCCGACCAGGACGTCGGCGGCAAGCGTCGAGCCCTCCTCGCCGAGGTGGTTCTCCAGCCTGATCGCCTCGGCGAAGGCGGTGCGGCTAGCCACCCTCCCCCTCCCGGTCGCGGGCAAGCCGCACGCCGGCGAAGATCTGGCGGCGGTCGGGAAGGTCCCAGTTGCGAAAGGTCGGCGTGGCAACCCGCCGGTCGGTCGCCCACGAGCCGCCCCGCAGCACGTAGTAGCCGCTTGCAAAAAACGGCACCGAGTACTCCGGGTAGGGGTCGGCCCGAAAGCCGGGGTAGGGGCCGAACTCGCTGGCGGTCCACTCCCAGGCAAGCCCGGTGGCCTGAAGGAGGCCAAGGCGGGCGGCAACCTCCCACTCCACCTCGGTGGGCAGCCTGGCGTGGAAGTAGCGGGCGAGCGCCTCGGCCTCGAACCGGTTGACGTGAAGCAGCACCGACCGCTTTCCGGCGGCAGGCGGCGGGAGGCCTCCCGAAGCTGCTGTGCTGCGCAGCCACGCCCACCCCTCCTCGCTCCAAAGCTCCCGCCTTCGGTAGCCGCCGTCCTTGGCGAACGCCAGCCAGTCGCCGAAGACAAGCGGCTGCGCTGCAATTGCAAAGGGCGCCACGGCAACCGGGTGGGCGGGGCGCTCGTTGTCGTAGGCGAAGCCGGTGGGCGGGGCGCCGATCGTGTAGGTGCCGCCGGGAACGGCGCAAAAGCGGACGGTCCCCGGCTCCTTGGCGACGGTCAGCCCGCCCGGCTCGCCGGGCGGCAGGAGGTTGGCGGCGGCCAGGGTCTGGCGGATCGTCTCGCCGTGCTGAAGCTCGTGGCGAACCACCAGCTCCAGGAGCTTCCCTTCAGCTGCCCGGCCGCTGCCAACGACCTTGGCGGCTCTGTTGCGCACCGTCGCCATGTAGGCGAAGGTCTGCTCTGCGTCGAGCAGGCCGAGCGGCTCGACCTCCCTGACGGCGCGCGGGGTCTGGAAGGCGTCGTAGAGGGGGGCGAGGTCGGGGCGGAGCAGCTCGAGGCCGCCAAGCCGATGGCAGAGCCAGAGGTCCTCGAAGGCGGCGATGTGGGCGAGGTCCCAGACGGGCGGGCTCTGCAGGGGGTGGTGGCGGCGCTCCAGCTGCGCCGGCTCCAGGTGGGCAACGGCCGCCAGGGTGCGCCGGCGAACAGCTTCCAGTTGCGCCAGCGCCCCTTCCACCTTCACCTCCCTAACCTTCGTTCCAGTTCCAGAGGCGGATCACCTCGGTTGCCCGCTCGAAGTCGAGCACGCAGATCGAGGCGACCTGGAGGGCAAGCCGGCAGCCTCCGGCTGCGGGCAGCCCGATCCAGCGGGCGCCAAGCACCCGCAACAGGTGGCCGTGGGCGAACAGGCAGACCGTGCCGGCGGCCGTCCCGCGCAGCTCGCCAAGCAGGTCGTCGACGCGCAGTTCAACCTGCTCCGGCCGCTCGCCGCCGGGGGCGCCGTCCCGCCACAGCCGCCAGCCGGGGTTCCGCTCGCGGATTTCGGCGAGGGTGAGGCCGCTGTAGTCGCCGTAGTCCCACTCCAGCAGCCGCTCGTCGAGCGCAGCCCCCTCGCCGTAACCGGCCAGCTCGCAGGTTTCGCGCGCCCGCCGCGCCGGGCTGCAGATCACCCGATCGATTGCAAACCGCTGCAGCCGAGGGCGCAGCGCGGTTGCCTGGCTGCGGCCGAGCTCGGAGAGGGACGGGTCGTCCCGCCGACCGGTGAACCGCCCTGCGGCGCTGAGCGGCGTCTCGGCGTGGCGGACGAGCACCAGCCGCTCAAGCGCCACCGCCAACCCCCTCCGGCAGCATCCTCCCCGCCTCGCGGTCGTAGATCACCTCCAGCTTTCCCCGGGCAAGCAGGCTTGCCGGAACCAGTTCGCTGGGCGGCGCCAACGCCTGGGCGAGGGCGGCCGCCTTCACCTGCCCGGTGGCGATCAGCAGGGCGTGGCGGGCGGCCCGCAGCATCTCGAGGGTCAGCGAGACCCGCTCCGGCGGCGGCTTGGGGGCGCCCTCGACGGCCGCCACCCGTCGGCCCGGCTCGCAGCGGAGCGCCGGGTGGCCCGGAAACAGCGAGGCGATGTGGCCGTCCTCGCCGATCCCCAGCACGACCAGGTCGAGCCCGCCCTCAAGCCGCTCGGCAAGGAGGGCTTCGTAACGGGCGGCAGCCTCCTGGGGACCGAGCTCGCCGGCGACCTCGTGCAGCGTCGCCGCCGCCGCCCGCTCCCGCAAAAGCAGGGAGCGGACCAGCGCCCCGTTTGCCTGCGGGTCGTCGGCCGGCACGCACCGCTCGTCGGTGAGGAAAAGCTCGACCCGCTCCCAGGGAAGCTCGCTGCCGGCAAGCAGCCGGTAGGCCTGTGCCGGACTGCGACCCCCGCAGAGGGCAACCGCCACCCGCTCCTTGCCGGCCGCCGCCTCCTTGACGAGCTCCACGAACCGCCGCACGACCAGCTCGGCGACGCCCGCCGGGTCGGCAGCCGACCACAGCTTGGGCGCCTGGGCTTGCTCCTTCGCCATCGGAGCAAGATGTCTATCAGCTTGAGGGGGGCCTCGCAGCCAGCCGGCCGGCGCGGTTGGCTTTAGAGGGGCGCAAGCGCCTGGGCCGCCTGGAGCGCCGGCAGATAGGTTGGGTCCCGCAGCAGCGCCTGTCTGATCCCCTCGCCGAGGATCCCGCCCTCCCCCCGGGAGGCGCCGAGGATCACCCAACGCCGCTCCTGGCCGCGGGGCAGCCGCTCGTGGGCGTGCAGACCGCCCGGGCCGCGGGAGAGGGTGAGCGAGCGGCCGCTGGCCGTTTCCACGCAGACGGAGGAAAGCCCGGGCGTCAGCTCCTGGGGGAGGCCGCGCAGCACCACCCGCACTTCCTGGCGGCGGCTGCGCAGCTTCCCCGAGGCGATCGCGCCGCGGCCCTCGCCGGCGTAGAGGGGGGTCGGCCGCCAGCCGAGCCGGCTTGCCAGCCAGCCGGCCAGCAGCAGGGCGGAGGCGGTGTAGTCGGGGTGGTGGGAGATCGTCACCGCGGCGATCGCCTCCAGCTCGGCGCGGCGCGCCGGCCTGCTGAAGGCGGCGGCAAGCCGCGCCCGCCACGGGGCGGGCCGCAGCCACGCCAGATCGACGACGTAGAGGCGGTCGGACAGCTCGGCCGCCTGGCGCAGCGCCGCCTGCCAGCGCTGGTGGGCCGCCGAGTCGATCAGCGCCGCCTGGGCAAGCGGGGCAAGCCGCTCCAGCGCCTCCCGGTGGCCATGGGGGGCCCACAACAGCGTGGGGACATCGGTTGCCACGAGCGGGTCGACGATCGTCTCCAGGTCGTCGAGGTGGCTTTCGCCGAGGGCGACCCGCACCGTCTCAAACAAGGCGATCGGCGCGCCGGCGGCCGTCGGCCGGTCGCGGGCGGCAACCACCACCTGGCCTTCCAAGCTCCTGCGGCGCGGCTCGTAGGTGAGGAGGATCAGCCGCGACGGTTGGTTGCGGCCGGCGGCGCGCAGCCGGTTGAGCGCTTCGCCGACGTAGGCGCGGTCGACGAAGCAGACCAGGTTCAGCGTCCGTCCCGGGACGTACCCGCCGTTTTCGGTGTGGCGCTCGTGGACAAGCCGGCGCAGCGCCCGCTCGATCGCCTCGGGGGTGGTCGGCTCGGCGCTCCAGACGGCGTCCGACATCGCTAGATCGCGCGCCAGCTGTGGCCGGGGAGGAGCAGCCTGGTGGCGCCGGCCGGCCCCTGCGAGCCGGCTTCGTAGGTTTCCGGAGGCTCGGCGGAGGCCTCCCAGGCCTCCAGGATCGGCTGGCAGATCGCCCACTGGGCCTCGACCTCGTCGTCGCGGGTGAAGAGGGTGGGGTCGCCGATCAGCACGTCGCCGATCAGCCGCTCGTAGGCCTCCGGCGATTCGGAGAGGAAGGTGGTGCCGTAGTTGAACTCCATGTTCACCGGCCTGATGCTCATCCGCGTGCCCGGGATCTTCGCCCCCAGCGCCATGGAGACCCCTTCGTTTGGCTGGACGGTCATCACCAGCTGGTTGGGCCGCACCCCAAGCGAGCGCTCCTGCGAGAAGGCGAGGTGGGGGACGGGTTTGAGGGTGACCACGATCTCGGTCAGCTTGCGGGCCAGCCGCTTGCCGGCGCGCAGGTAGAACGGCACCCCCGCCCACCGCCAGTTGTCCACCTCGAGGCGTAGCGCGGCGTAGGTCTCCGTCCGCGAGTCGGGCGGCACGCCCTCCTCTTCCCGGTAGCCGCAGACGTCTTCCCCGGCAAGGTGGCCGGGCCCGTACTGGCCGCGGACCGCCACCTCCGCAACCCGATCGTGCTGGGGGATCTGGATCGCCCGCAGCACCTTCACCTTCTCGTTGCGGACCTGCTCGGCGTTGAAGATCACCGGCGGCTCCATCGCCACGTGGCAGAGCAGCTGAAGCATGTGGTTTTGGATCAGGTCGCGCAGCGCTCCGGCCTTGTCGTAGTAACCGGCCCGTCCGCCGATGCCGATGTCCTCGGCGGCGGTGATCTGGACGTAGTCGATGTAGTTGCGGTTCCACAGCGGCTCGAACATCCCGTTGGCGAACCGGAAGGCGAGCATGTTCTGAACGGTCTCCTTGCCCAGGTAGTGATCGATCCGGAAGACCTGCTCCTCGTCGAAGACCGCCAGCACCCGCCTGTTCAGCTCCCTGGCCTCTTCCAGGGAGGAGCCAAACGGCTTCTCGATCACCACCCGGACGGCCGCCTCCCGCTGCTGGGCGAGGCCGTGGCGGCCCAACGCCTCGACGATCAGCGGGAAGAACGCGGGCGCCGTCGAGAGGTAGTAGGCGCGGGCAAGCCGTTCCCCCGCCTCCTCGTCGAGCTGGTCGAGGAGCTGGCCGAGCCGCTCGTAGAGGTGGTCGGAGTCGAACTGGCCGGGGATGTAGCGGACGTTTGCAAGCAGGTTGCGCAGCACGTCCTCGTCGGGGGCCCGCCGGGAGTGGGCGCGGATCGCCTCCTCGCACTCCTGGCGGTAGTGCTCGTGCTCCCGTTCGCGCCGGGCGACGCCAACCAGGTAAAAGCGCTCCGGCAGCAGCCCGTCGTGGGCGAGGTTGTAGAGGGCGGGGAGCAGCTTGCGCCGCGCCAGATCGCCGGTTGCCCCGAAGATCACAAGGGTTGTCGGTTCGGCGGGCAGCCGTTCCTGGCCGGCGGCCAGCGGGTTTTCGGCCTGGGGCGCGGTTGCGGTCGGGGCGCTAGCCAAGCTTCCCCCTCCTTCCTCGGCTCAACGGCCGGCCTCCTTCACCGGGTGGCCGCCGAACTGGTGGCGGAGCGCCGCCAGCACCCTGTGGGTGAACTCGCCGTTGCCGCGGGAGTAGAACCGGGCGAACAAGGAGCTGGCCAGAACCGGCATCGGGACGTCGCGCTCGATCCCCTCGGCAAGCGTCCACCTCCCCTCGCCGGAGTCGGCCGTGTAGCCCTCGATCCCCTCAAGCTCCTCGCCCAGCTCGGCAAAGGCCCGGGCGGCCAGCTCAAGCAGCCAGGAGCGGATCACCGAGCCCTGGTTCCAGAGGTTGGCGATCAGCCGCTTGTTCAGTTCGTACTCGCACTTGTCAAGCAGGTCGAACCCCTCGGCGTAGGCCTGCATCAGCCCGTACTCGATCCCGTTGTGGACCATCTTCACGTAGTGGCCGGCGCCGGTTGGACCGAGGTGGGCCCATCCCCGCTTGCCCACCACCTCCGCGCTTGGGCCGGCCACGGGGGGCGCCAGCACGTCGAGGATCGGGGCAAGCTTGTTCACCTGGGCCTTCGGCCCGCCAACCATCATGCAGTAGCCGACCTCCAACCCCCAGACCCCCCCTGAGACGCCGACGTCGACGTAGTTGATCCCGGCCTTGCGCAGCTGGGCGGCCCGGCGCCTGTCGTCCCGGTAGTTGGTGTTGCCGCCGTCGACGATCGTGTCGCCCCTGCTCAGGTGCTTGGCGACCTTTTCGATCGCCTCCTCCGTGGGCTGGCCGGCCGGCACCATCAACCAGACGAACCGCGGCGGCTTCAGGGCCTTGACAAGCTCGGGGATCGAGCGTGCCCCCCGGGCCCCGGCCTGAACGGCCGCCCTCACCGCCGCCCGGTCGGGGTCGTAGGCGACCACCTGGTGGTCGGAGTCCCGCAGGATCCTGCGCACCATGTTGCCGCCCATCCTGCCCAGCCCGATGAACCCGATTTGCATCTCTGCTCCTTTTCGCGATCGAGGGAGGTTTGCGCCGGGTGAGATGAGCTTAGAGGCTGGCGGAGCGCCCGCCCGCGCCCTCCAGGCGGGCAAGCAGCGCCGCGCCAACCACCCCCGCCCTGGGGCCGGCGCGGGCGATCCTGATCTCGGTCCGAGTGCCCACGCCGGGCAGGACGTAGGCGCGGGCGACCTCCCTCACCTCGGCGAGGAGGAGGTCGCCGGCCGCCGAGACCCCCCCGCCAAGGGCGACCACCTCGGGGTCGAAGACGTTGATCGCGTTTGCAACGCCGATCCCAACGAAGCGGGCGTAGCGACGGAACGCCTGAAGCGCCGCCGGACGGCCGGCGCTGGCGGCCGCCACCAGCCCCCTGCCGGTCGCCGCCTCGCCGTCCAGCTCGCCCCGCTCGGCAAGCTCGCGGGCGAGGCGGTCAAGCGCCCTTCCCGACGCCAGCGACTCAAGCGATCCCGGCTTTGGAAAGGCGTCGGCGCGCTGCGGCTGGGAGGGCGCGGCAACGATCGTGTGGCCGAGCTCGCCGGCCGCCCCGGTTGCGCCCCGGTAGGGCCTGCCCCCGATCACGATCCCCCCGCCGACGCCGGTGCCAAGGGTGAGGACCACCAGGTTGGCCACCGGCGGCCGCTGGGCGTAAGCCTCGGCGATCGCCGCGCAGGTTGCGTCGTTGTCGACGTAGACGGCGGTTTCCAACCGCTTGCCGAGGACCTCGCGGAGCGGGAGATCGGCAAGCGGGACGTTCACCGAGGAGCGGACAAGCCCCCGGTCGAACTGGACCACGGAGGGCACCCCGATCCCGACGCCCGCCACGGAGCGCGCCCGGCGGGCGGCCTGCTCGATGATCCGGACGAGCTGGTCGATCAGCGCCGCGGGGCCGGCGGTCTGCGTCGGCTCCTCGATCGTCGCGGTCAGCTCCTCCCCCTCGAGCAGGCCGACGGCCACCTTGGTGCCCCCCACGTCGACGCCGATCACCGCCCCTTGCTCGACCACGTGCCAACGATATCGGCCGCCGGTTGTGTAGGCTGCGGGCGATGGCGATCGCAGGGGAGCGTCAGGCCGACGCCGGGGAGCGGTCGAAGCCCGACCGCAACCTGGCGCTTGAGCTTGTCAGGGTGACCGAGGCGGCGGCGCTGGCCTGCGCGCCGTTTGTGGGCAGGGGCGACAAAAAGGCGGCCGACCAGGCGGCGGTGGACGGGATGCGCCACATGCTCCACTCGGTGCGGATGGACGGGGTGGTTGTGATCGGCGAGGGGGAGAAGGATCAAGCGCCGATGCTTTACAACGGCGAGCGGATCGGCGACGGCTCCCCGCCCGAGGTCGACATCGCGGTCGACCCGCTGGAGGGGACGGAGCTTGCCGCCCACGGCATGCCCTCCGCCCTCTCGGTGATCGCCCTCTCCGAGCGGGGGACGATGTTCAACCCGGGGCCCTGCGTCTACATGGAAAAGATCGCCGGCTCCGAGGAAGTCGCCGACCTCCTCGACCTCGATCGTCCGCTTGCCGAGACCGTCCGGCTGGTGGCCAAGCGCAAGGGCCGCGACGTCGCCGACGTGATGGTTGTCGTGCTCGACCGTCCCCGCCACGCGGAGGGGATCAAGGCGATCCGGGAGGCGGGCGCCCGGGTCAGGCTGATCCCGCACGGCGACGTCTCCGCCGCGTTGCTTGCCGCCACGGACGGCTCCCCGGTCGACCTCCTCTGGGGCATCGGCGGGACGCCCGAGGGGGTGATCTCCGCCGCCGCGGTGAAGTGCCTGGGCGGCCAGCTGCTTGGCCGGCTCTGGCCGCGGGATGAGGCCGAGCGGCAGGCAGCCCTTGCCGCAGGGTACGACCTGGAGCGGGTGCTGGATCGGGACGATCTGGTCGCCGGCGAGGACGTCTTCTTCTCGGCAACCGGCGTCACCGACGGCGACGTCCTCCAAGGGGTGCGGTTCCCAACCGCCGGCGGGGCGACAACGGAATCGCTGGTGATGAGGACGCGCTCCGGCACGATCAGGCGGATCACCGCCGAACACGATCGGGCGAAGCTCCGCGCGCTTCGCGAAGGGCGGCTCTAGGAGCGGGCCAGCCGGCCCACCTTGGAGCGGGGCAGGGACCTCCCGCGGCGGCCCAGCCTGGCGAGGGAGCGGAGGAAGGCGCGGGTGAACAGGACGTGGACCTTCGACTGCGTGAGGTCGTAGAGGCGACGGGAGAGGCGCAGCGCGATCGCCGGGTAGAAGTTGGCCACCGCAACGATCACCTCCAACCGGGTCTGCTCGGCCGACGGGCAGTCCCGGCGGCGGACCTCGATCTGCAGGTAGCCGCTGCCGCCCCGGCTTTGCGCGGCCCGATCGACGAGCAGGCCCCGCTCGATCCGCCAGCGGACCAGCCCCCGATCGGGGGCCATCTCGTATTCGGGGGCCCTGAAGGTGAGCAGCCGCAGCGGCGGGGCAACGAAGACGATCGAGCGGGAGTCCGGTCGGTAGTGGACGTGCAGGAGGCCAAGCGTTGCGCGGGCCATGAACCGCCAGTAGGTGCGGGCCAGCCGCTCAAGGCCTTCCGGCGACCAGACCGCTTCAACGGTGGAGCGCGGCAGGACCAGCTCGGCCCGTTGGACGGAGCGGACCGCCCCGGTGAGCCGGTCGGAGGCCGTTTCGTCGCGGAACTCTTCAAGGGGGATCCGGCGCAGCCGGATCCCGAGCCCGGCGAGGAGGGCAACGGTCGGGCTAGGCAGTTCGCTTGCAAACCGCATTATGCGGTAAAGCACAAGCCTCCTCTGCCGATCGGGGACTGGCACACCCCCTTTTTACCCACTACGCTCACCGATGAGGATGGACTTTGCAGTCCCCGAGGCCGTTGCACTGCCCCTCGATCAGGGGCGGCTGCGCGCGGTAGGGGAGGGCGTCGCCAAGCGGTGGCTCCTGCTGCTGCTGGCCGGCCGACCGCTGGACGCGGCGACGGCGCTGCCGCTTGCCCAGATCGTTGCAGGGGCCCCCCGCCTTTGCCAGCGGCTGCTGGTTGCAATTGGCGACGAAGAGGCGGTGCCCGCGTTGCTGGAGGAGGCTGGGGGAGGGGAGCTGTCGTTGGCGGCGCTGTGCGGCATCGACGATCCCGAGGGGCTGTTGCGGGCGGGGGAGGCGCTGCGCGCCGCAGCCTGGCAGGAGCTCTCCTCGCTTGCCGCCGAGGGGGTGGTTGCCGCCTCCCCGCACCTCGCCAACCGGCTCGCCTACCTGACGACCCTGGTCGTCGGCGCCGCGCTGCGCTCCAGCCCGGCCGGCGGCTGGGCCCCGAGCGGGGCGGGTGAGGGGGCGGCAACGGGGGGCGAGCCGGCCCGCTGGCAGCCGGCGGCCGTGACGATCGAACGGACGCTTGGCGGCGCCGAGGTCTCCGCCAGGGCGCTGCCCCTTGCCGTCCTGCTGCTGGAGGTGGAGGGCGTGGAGCGGCTGCGGGGCAGCGAGACGGAGGAGGGTCTTGCCGCCCTGCTGGAGCGGGTTGGCTCGATCATGGCGGGGGAGCTGCGCCCGGACGATCAGATCGCCCAGGAGGGGGAGGGAAGATGGTGGCTTGTCGCCCCCCACACGGACCGGGAGGGGGCCCGCGCCCTGGCCGGCCGCCTGGTCGGCGCCGTCGGCGCGGCGGTCGCCCACCGGGGGGTGCCGTTGCGGATGACCGCCGGCCTTGCCGTGGCCGACTCCCAACCAGACGCCCGCAGGCTTGCCGCCGAGGCGGAACGATCGCTTTTTGCCGCCCGCGCGGCCGGCCTGACGCTGCCTCCCAGTTAGCCGACGGCCGTCTGCCTGGGAAGCGGACGGCCGAGCGGGAGGGCGAGCAGCGCAGCCGTTTCCTTCACCCCGAGCTGCCTTGCCGTCGCCGCGGTGAGATCGAAGGAGACGCCGGGCACAAAGGGACCGCGGTCGACCACCGGGACGGTCACCTGCCGGTTGCCGTGGCGGAAGGAGACAAGCGTTCCGCAGGGCAGGGTGGGGCTGGCAACCCCGCGCAGACGGGGCGTGAGCAGCTGGCCGCAGGCGGTCCGGTGGCCGTAGAGGCCGGGGCCGTAGTAGCTTGCCCGCGCCGGGAAGTAGACGGCAACCGTCGTCCGGGCAACCAGCTCACCCGCGGCGGTGGCCAGCCGCTGCGGCCTTGCCCGCAGCTGGTAGCGGCCGGCGCGGGCGAACCGCACCGCCGCGCGAAACCACCCGCCCGGCTGGACGGCTGCAGAGGCCACCGCCAGCCATCGGCCGCGCGGCAGCCGCCGCGTTTCAAGGGCGATCGGTTCGCCCGTCCCAAGACCGGTTTGCCCGGCGATCGGCAGCGGCCTGCCCACGACGGCCGTCCGGGGGGCGGTGAGCGGCAGCGACAGGGCGGGCGCGGCGGTCCCACCGGTGTCGGCGGCGGCGGGGGCGGCCCCGGCAAGGGCAACGGTTAGGGAGCAGCTCAGCAGCTTTCTCTTCACGCCTTTTTGCGTTTCGACTTCGCTCCGCGCCTACGGGGTGAGCTGTCGGGCTCGCGCTGCGCGCTAGGGCGGCCGGCGCCGTCCATTCGCCCCGGGTGGACCTTGGGTCCCCCGCCTGCGGGCTTTTGCCTCCCGCAGTTCGGCGCGCGCCGATCTTAGCGCTTCCGCCGCCCTACTGGCGCCCCAGCGCGCTGGCCAGGCGGCGCAGCAGCTCCCCGCCGCGGCCCTCGAGCGCCTGCAGCAGCCCGTTGCCGCCCCCCGCCAGCTGATCGATCAGCCAGCCGAGCAGCTCGCCGCCCAGCGGGGGCTCGACCTCCTCGACGCCCTCCACTTCAAACCCCTGTCGCGGCAGCGGCCGCTTGACCTGGGCGCGCCCCGCCCTTGTGGCCTTCGCGGTAGAGGTCTGGCGGCGGGCCGTCGCCCGCCCCTTTGGGGCGGTCGGCTGCCGCTCGACCCGGTCGGTCGATTTGCCGGCCCGTTGGCGGGCGGTGCGGGTTTGGCCGGGGCGGCGATGGGGCAGGGAGGAGAGGACGCCCCGCTCCTGGGCGCCGGCGGGCCGTTTTTGTCGGTCTTCTGCCATCGCTGCAATGATCGCGGAGAGCGGCTCGCTATGCTTGCTGGTTGGATTGCCGCCGGCAAGCGGTTAGCATAGGGGTGCCTAGGCGGTGGCGCGCCCCAGTGACTGGCGTCGCTTCCGGCCGAGCGGCTGAAAATAGGTGCGGCGTTCGCCGGGTTATCGGACAGTCGAGAAAAGGGAGCTAGATGTCGGTAGCCGAATTCCAGGAACTTGACGAGATCAAGGGGCTGGTTGCCAAAGGGCAACAGTACGGCGTGCTGACCTACTCGGAGGTGGGTGCGGTATCGGCCGAGCTCGAACTGGACGAGACGGAAGTAGAGGAGCTCCACAACTACCTCGAACGGCAGGAAATCGAGCTGGTCGAGGACCTCGACCCAAGCCTGGGCCCGGGGCTTGAGATCGATCAGGTGGACGGCCGGGGCCGGCGCAAGGCAAAGGCCGCGCTCGACCTCAAGCCCGACATGACCACCGACTCGCTGCAGCTGTTCCTCAAGGACATCGGCAAGGTGAGGCTGCTTACCGCCCAGGAGGAGGTCGACCTGGCGCGGCGGATCGAGCGGGGCGATCTCGAGGCGAAGCGCAAGATGGTGGAGTCGAACCTCCGGTTGGTCGTCTCGATCGCCAAGAACTACCGCAACCAGGGGCTGCCGTTCCTCGACCTGATCCAGGAGGGCACCCTCGGCCTGGTCAGGGCGGCCGAGAAGTTCGACTACCGGAAGGGGTTCAAGTTCTCCACCTACGCCACCTGGTGGATCAGGCAGGCGATCGCCCGCGCCCTTGCCGACAAGGCGCGGACGATCAGGATCCCCGTCCACGTCGTCGAGAAGCTCAACAAGATCGCCCGGGCCGAACGGAAGCTGGTCACCGAACTGGGACGGGAACCGACCGCCGAGGAGATCGCCGCCGTCACCGACATCGACCCCGAGGAAGTGGAGGCGATCAAGCGCTCGGCCCAGGCGCCGGTCTCGCTGGAGAAGCCGGTTGGCGACGAGGAGGAGTCGGAGTTCGGCCAGTTCATCGCCGACGAGCGGGCCGAGTCGCCGTACGAGCGGGCGGCGGAGATCCTCACGAAGGAGGCCTTGCGGGCGGCGCTTGAGAACCTCTCCTACCGGGAGCGGCGTGTCCTCGAGCTCCGTTACGGCCTCGGCGGCGAGCACCCGCGCACCCTCGACGAGGTGGGCAGGGCCTTTAACGTCACCCGCGAGCGGATCCGTCAGATCGAGAACCAGTCGCTGAAGAAGCTGCAGACGCTCGCCGAGGCGCAGAAGCTGCGCGAAGTCGCCTAGGCGGCCCACCCCCCGCCCGCGCGGAGGCCCGCCCGCCAAGGCGGTTTTACCTACCCCTGCCTAAACCGGCGCAAAGCGATCCGTCCAGGACAAGGGGCCTGCCTTCAAGGCGGCGGGGCGCCGTGCCGATTGCCTTCACGTGTTTGACGTAGAGGCTGCCTTGCGCAGGCTTGTCGAGCGGGGAGGCTCCGATCTCCACCTGAAGGTCGGCTCGCCGCCGCTGTTCCGGATCCACGGCGTGCTTGCCCCCGCGGAGGGCGAGCCGCCGCTCGGCGAAGAGGACACCCGCGCGGCCCTGGAGGCGGTGATCGGCGACGACGCCAAGCGGCGGGAATTCGCCGAGGAAAACGAGGCCGACTTCTCCTTCGAGATCGCCGGCGTCTCCCGGTTCCGGGTGAACGCCTACCGGGCGCGCGGCCGGATCTCCCTTGCGATCAGGGCGATCCCCAACCGGATCCGGACGATCGACGAGCTGCGGCTGCCCCCGGTGGTCAAGGAGCTGGCGGAGGAGGAGCGGGGGATCATCCTCCTCACCGGGACGACCGGCTCGGGGAAGTCGACCACCCTGGCGGCGATGATCGACCACATCAACTCGACGATGTCCAAGCACATCGTCACGATCGAGGACCCGATCGAGTACGTCCACGAAGACAAGAAGTCGGTGATCAACCAGCGGGAAGTGGGGATGGACACCGCCTCCTTCGGCAGGGCGATGCGGCGGGTGCTCCGTCAGGACCCGGACGTGATCCTGATCGGCGAGATGCGCGACGAGGAGACGGTGCGGGCGGCCCTTTCCGCCGCGGAGACCGGCCACCTCGTGCTCTCGACGGTCCACACCCTTGACGCGGCGGAGTCGATCAACCGGATCCTCGACTTCTTCCCGCCCCACCAGCACACCCAGGCGCGGTCGATGATCGCCGGCACGCTGAAGGGGGTGATCTCGCAGCGGCTTGTCCGCTCAACCGACGGCGGCAGGATCGCGGTCTGCGAGATCCTCCGGATGACCGGGAGGGTCCACGACATGATCAAGGACCCCGAGCAGGTCTCCAAGCTGCGCGACGTGATCTTCAGCGGCGGCTACTACGGGATGCAGACCTTCGACCAGGCGCTGTTCAAGCACGTGAAGGCGGGACTGGTCTCCTTCGAGGACGCGCTGCGGGTTGCCACCAGCCCGCACGACTTCAAGCTGCTTGTCGAAGCCGACGGGAAGCGGGGGACGACGATGGAGGACGTCGAACGGGCCAAGGCGCAGCGCCAGCCCCTGCCCCCCCGCGGCGCGCCGCTCCCGGGGGGCGTCACCCCCGGCGTTGGGGCGGCCCAACCGGCGGGCGGCAACGGCGCTCCCGGGGGCGGTCTGCAGCCCGGGGTCAGCCCCGGCGTCGGCGGGGCGGCCGTTGCGCCTGGGAGCTTTGGTTCCGGCCAGGGCGGGCTGCCAACCGGCGCAATGCCGGCCGCCGTGGGCAACCCGCAGCCGCCAAGCGGGCTCAGCCACGGCGTCAACCCCGCCTACGGCAAGGTTCCCGGCGGCGATCGGTAGCGGCGGCGATACTTCAGTGAGTAAAGTAATAACGGGATGCCGTTTGACGCCAGCTGCCCCGTCTGCCGAACCGCGGAGATCGTCTGCACGAAGTGGACGCTGCTTGTCGTCCGCGAGCTGGCCGAAGGGAGGTGCCGGTTCTGCGAACTGGAACGGGCGCTGACCGGGATCAGCCCGCGGACCCTCTCGGTGCGCCTGCGGGAGTTGGAGCGGGAGGGGATCGTCAAGCGGACCGGCGGCGCCGCCGGCTCGAGTCGGCGCACCTACGCCCTTACCGCCAAGGGCCTTGATCTGCTGCCGATCATCGCCGATATGAAGGCATATGGCGAACGTTGGCTCCTTGGCGATCGCCAGGGCGGCGAGGTGGATCGGCAGACACTCGCCGCCTAGCGGCGCAACGGCCGGTGCACCACAGAGGGAGGGGGCCGGGGAGGTAGAAGGGGGAGCTGTGAGGTTCTCCCAGCTCCAAGAGGCGGTTGTCGAGTTCCTTGAGGAAGCCTCCCGTTACCTGCAGAGGGAGGTGGAAGCGGGAGCCGAGGTGCCGCTTGAGCTCGAACGGCGGACGGCCGGGTTGGGGGGGCCGCCCCTTTACTGCTACAGGCCGCTGACGGCCGAGTTCATCGCCAAGCGGCTGGGGGCGCTGCGCGGCCTGACCAGCTACGCGCGGGCGATCGGCTCCCTTGAAGCCTTTCCGGGGCTGGACCGCTACGTCGGACCCCGCCAGCTCCCGGAGGGGGCAAGCGGACAGCGCGGCCTCGCCGAGCGGGCGTTGCGGCTGCTCCTCGAGGAAGCCTTTGAGGAACAGACCGAGTTCACCCTGCGCAAGGAGCGGCTGGACAAGGTGCTTGCCCGCCTGGAGGGGGAGGCGCTTGCCGGCGCCGACGGCTCCGTCGCGGCCGTCGCGCTGAAGGGCATCGTGATCCGCTCCGGGGAGGTGCCGCTTGCCGACGGCCTGGTGCTGGTGCGGCCGGAGTCCTGCCGGGAGGCCCCCCCGGCGCTGCTTGAGGAAGAGCAGGGCGACGGCTTCCTGATCGCGCTCCACCACGGCCCCGGGCACAGCCCGGTGGCGGAGGCGCGGGCGGCCTTTCGGGACCTGCTCCGGGCGCTTTGGCTGTTCGGCGACGGGCGGGTCACCCCCTCCGCCCTTGGCTGGCTGCGGGTTGGCGGCGGCCGCTGGCGCTCCTTCGTGGTGGGCGGCGGCGGGCAGAGCCACGGGGTGCTGGTCGTCCCCGAGCAGGCCGAGGACGAGCTGCGCGCCTTCTGCGCGCTGGTCAAGCGGCGGACGCCGGCCAGCGGACCGGTTGCCTGGGCGTTGCGCCGCTACGAGCTGGGCTGCGAACGGGAGCGGGAGGAGGAGGCGCTCAGCGACTACCTGCTTGCGCTGCGCGGGCTGCTTGAGGACGACGGCAGGAGGGGGGCGCTGGCCGGCAGGCTTGCCGTGCTCTGCGCCCCGCCGGAGCAGCGGGCGGCGGTGCGGGAGGCCGTGCTGCGGGCGGAGCGGCTGGAGCAGGAGCTGATCGCCGGCCTGGCCGGTCCCTCCAGCGCCGGTCGCGAGCTCGTCCACCAGCTCGCCGGCTGGCTGCGCGCCCTGCTGCGGGACCTCGTCTGCGGCCACCTCCAGCCGGAGCTATCCACGTTGGCCGACCGGCTGCTGCTTGAAGAGGGCGCCGCCCCCCAGCCCGCCCTATTTGAAGAGCAGACCTCCGAGCTTGTGCAGCGCCCCTAGCCCCTGCTCCTCGCCGTCAAGCTCCGGCAGGGTGAGGATCGGCAGGCCCGGCAGCCGCTGCGCCAGCTCGTCGATCGCCGCCCGCTCGCCGGCCGAGATCCGCCGCAGGTAGTCGAGGTTCTCGGCCAGCCTGCGGGCCAGCGCCGGGTCCACCGACCGGGCAAGCCGCTCCTGGAGGGCCTTGCCCCGCATCCTCGCCCGCGGCCGCCCGTGGACGCGGTTGACCACCACCCCGGCAACCGGCAGGCGCAGATCGTCCAGCCTCTTGACGATTGCCGCCGCCTCGCGGGTGCTTACCGGGTCGGCTGCGCAGATCACCAAAAAGCCGGTTTCACCGCCGCGCAGCAGCTCCTCCACCGCCCTTGCCCGCTCGATCAGCCGCTCCTTTGCGGCCGAGACGATCTGCAGAAAAGCGGCCAGGTCGCCGATCAGCTGGCTGCCGGTCGCCCGCGCAAACACCCTCAGCAAAAGCGCCGTCGTCGCCCCGACGGTGCGCTGGCGCAGCGAGGAGGAGCCGGCCGGTCGCACCCCTGCGGCGGCAAGCAGCAGGGCGATCGCCCTGCTTTCAAGAAACGCCCGCAGCCTCCCCGGCGCTTCAAGGAACTCAAGGGCGTTTGCCGCCGGCGGCGTGTCGAGGACAAGCTTCTCGAACCGGCGGTCTGCAGCCAGCTGGTAGAGGGCGGCGACGGCGGCGATCTCCTCCGCCCCCGCCTCGCCCTCGACAAGCTGGCGGTAGACCGGGTTTGCCTCAAGCGCCTCGGCGGCGCTGCGGTTGGGCGCGACTTCCTCGACCAGCCTGGCAAGCGCCGTTTGAACGTCAAGCGCCTGCGCCCAGGGACCGTGCCCCTGCCCCGAAACCTCAACCAACGCGCCGCCGCCGCTGCCCTCCAGGCCAAGCGCCTCCAGGAGGCGGCGGGCCGGATCGACGGTGAGCACGGCGGTCCGCTGGCTGCGGGCGGCAAAGGCGAGGGCAAGCGAGGCGGAGACCGTCGTCTTGCCGACCCCGCCGGCCCCGACGATCGCGTAGATCCGCTTCTCGGTCGGCAGCCTCGGGCCGGGAGGGGGCTTGGCGCCAGCTGGCATCCCCCCGATCCTAAGCAACGACCCGCTCGCTGCGGCGATTTGCCGCCGGCAAGCAGGAAACGGTCGGTTCCCTGCGAATACCGACGGCGAGTGGCGATGGGCGCACAGAACGGATCGGGAAGAAGGGCGAAGGTGATCGCCTTCGCCAACCAGAAGGGCGGCGTGGCGAAGACCACGACCACCTTGAACCTTGCCGCCGCCCTGGCCGAGGCCGGCTACAAGCCGCTTTGCGTGGACATGGATCCGCAGGGCAACCTGACGATGTCCCAGGGGATCGACCCCGACTCGCTGCAGCGGTCGATGTACGACGTGCTGGTCCATCGGCTGCCGATCAAGGAGGTGATCGCCCACCGGGAGGTCGACGTCGCCTGCGCCTCGATCGATCTCGCCGGCGCCGAGATCGCGATGTCGACGATGATCGGCAGGGAGCGGGCCCTCCAGCGGGCGCTCGAGCCGGTGCTGGGGGAGTACGACTTCATCTGCATCGACACGCCCCCCTCGCTTGGCCTGCTGACGATCAACGCCCTAACCGCCGCCGACCGGGTTATCGTGCCGGTTCAGTGTGAGTACCTTTCGATGCGGGGGCTCGTCCAGCTCCAGAACACCCTGGCGATGATCCGGGAGAACCTCAACCCGCACGTCGAGATCGAGGGGATCCTGCCGACGCTGGTCGACACCCGCACCGTTCACGCCAAGGAAGCGATTGAAATCCTCGAAGAGAACTTCGGCGACCGGGTCTTCGCCTCCCGCATCCGCAAGACGATCCGCTTTGCCGAGGCGCCGGTGAAGGGCATGTCCGTGCTGCGCTACGACCCGGACGGCATGGCCGCCGAGTCCTATCGAAAGCTCGCCCAGGAGGTGTTGGCAAGAGATGTCGGAGCAAAGGTCTAAGAACCGGCGGGCCTCGCTGCGCGAAGGACCCCTGGCCGCCCTGTTTCGGCGCACCGATGAGCCGGGGGCGGAGGAGCGCCAGCCGCCCCCACCGCCGCCAAGCGCGCCGCCGCAGGAGCGGTTGCGGGAGGTGTTCGGCGGCGAGCTGCCGAGCGACCTGCTCGAGCGGCCGCAGGCCGAGCGGGAGGGCGGCCCCTCCCCCGCGCCGCTCAAGCCGGCCAAGCCGCTTTTGCGGGTGGTTGGCGTCGGCGGCGCCGGCGTGAACGCGGTGAACCGGATGGTGGAGGCGGAGGTCGAGGGCGTCGAGTTCATCGCGATCAACACCGACCTCCAATCCCTTGAGCAGTCGCGGGCCGATGTGAAGATCCACATCGGAAAGCAGGCAACCCGCGGTCTGGGCAGCGGGGCCGACGCAGAGCTGGGGCGGCTGGCGGCCAGCGAAGAGTACGACCGGATCAAGGCCGTTCTAAAGGGCTCCGACATGGTCTTCGTTACGGCCGGCGCCGGGGGCGGCACAGGCACCGGCGGCGCGCCGGTGGTCGCCCACATCGCCCGCGAGGTCGGCGCGCTGACGGTGGCGATCGTCACCAAGCCGTTCAGCTTCGAGGGCTCCCGGCGGATCGCCCAGGCGGAGGCCGGCATCGCCCGCCTTGCGCAGGAGGTGGACACCCTGATCACCGTCCCCAACGACCGGCTGCTTGCCGTGCTGGATCGGCAGACGACGATGGTTGAGGCCTTTCGCGTCGCCGACGACGTGCTCCGCCAGGGCGTGCAGGGAATCTCCGACCTGGTGACGCTCCCCGGGTTGATCAACCTCGACTTCGCCGACGTGCGGACGATCATGTCCAATGCCGGCAGCGCCCTGCTGGGGATCGGCATGGGCGTCGGCGAGAACCGGGCGCTGGTTGCAGCCCAGCAGGCGATCGCCTCGCCGCTCCTGGAGATCTCCGTCGACGGCGCCCGCTCGATCCTGCTCTCGATCACCGGCGGCCCCGACCTCTCCCTTTGGGAGGTGAACGACGCCGCAAAGGCGATCGCCGAGGCAGCCCATCCGGAAGCGAACATCATCTTCGGCGCGATGGTCGACGAAAAGCTCGAGGACCAGGTCTGGGTGACGGTTGTCGCCACCGGCTACGACCAGGGGAAGCGGGCCGCCGGTCGGGTGCAGGAGCCGGCCGCCGAGCGGCTGACGGTCCGCCGCCTGCGGCCGCCGCGGAAGGCCGAGCTGGCGATCGGCGAGCTGGAGGTACCCGAGTTCGTCCCCCGCTGACGGGCTCCTAAGCTGAGAGCGATGCCCGTCAGTGGGGAAGGGGTGGTTGCCGCCGGCCATCCCCTCTCGGCGCAGGCCGGCGCCCGCGCCCTGCGGGAAGGGGGCAACGCCGTCGACGCCGCCCTTGCCGCCCTCCTTACCGCCTGCGTTGCCGAGCCGCTGCTCACCGGGCTTGGCGCCGGCGGCTACCTGGTCGTCGGCGGCGCCGGCCTCAAGCCGCGGGTCATCGACTTCTTCCCCGCGGTGCCAAGACGGCCGGCCCAGGTGGCGCTGAGGGCGGTCGAGGTCTCCTTTGGCGACGCCGTCCAAACCTTTCACATCGGCCCTGCCTCCTGCGCCGTCTACGGCACGCCGGCCGGGATCGCCCTTGCCTCCAAGCGGTTTGGGCGCCTCCCGCTGGCAGCGCTCTGCGAGCCGGCTGCAGCCTTGGCGGAACGGGGGGTGGAGCTGAACCGGGCGCAGGCCTACGTCTTCGAGATCCTTGCCGATCTGGTGCGCCAGACGCCGGAGGCGGCGGCCCTCTACCTCCGGGACGGCAGACCGCTTGCCAAAGGCGAGCGGTTTCGCAGCGAGGAGCTTGCCCGCTCGCTGCGGCTGCTTGGCGCGCAGGGGGCCGACCCCTTCTACACGGGCTCGATCGGGCGGGCCGTCCGCGACCACCTCGCCTCCGTGGGCGGCAGCTGGGGGGAGGAGGACCTGGCCGGCTACCGGGCGATCGTGCGCGCGCCGCTTGCCGTCCCCTACCGCGGCCTCCAGGTGCTCACCAACCCCCCGCCGGCCGCCGGCGGGATCCTGCTCGCCTACTCCCTGCTTGCGCTTGCCAGGCGGCCCGGACCGCCCGACGAGGCGGCGATCGTCGCCGCCCTTGAGGCCGCCCAGGCCAGGCGGGACGCCGCCTTCCTGCGCGGGCTGCGGCAGGCCGGCTACGCCAAGCGGTTCCTGCGGGGAGGCCTTGGCGGGACAACCCATGTCTCGGCGATCGACCGGGACGGGCTGGCCTGCGCGATGACGACAACCAACGGCGAGGGCTCGGCCGTCGTGGTCCCCGGCACGGGGATCCACATCAACAACGTCCTCGGCGAGGCCGACCTCAACCCGGAAGGCTTTCTCCGTCATCCCCCGGGGACAAGGCCCCCTTCGATGCTTGCGCCGACGCTTGTCGTCGGCGAAAGGGGCGTGGAGGCCGCCCTTGGCAGCGCCGGCTCCAACCGGATCCGCTCGGCAATCCTCCAATGCCTTGTCAACCTGCTCGATCGCGGCCTTGGCGTCGAGGAGGCGCTGCTTGCGCCCCGCCTCCACGTCGAGGAGGGGGTTGTCTACCACGAGCCGGGCCTTTCGCTTGGCGGCCTTGGCAAGCCGACCGTCCCCTTCCGGGCTCGCAACCTTTACTTCGGCGGCGTCCAGGCGGTGGTGCGCAGGGACGGCCGGGTGGAGGGGGCCGGCGATCCCCGGCGGGGCGGGGCGGCGGCGGCCGCCTAGCCCCGGGTTGCCGGCTGGTCGGCGCACATCCTTGAGCAGAAGCGGGAAGGGCAACTGATCCGCCCCACCGCCGTCTACGTCGGCCCCCGGCACAGTCCCTTTCCGAGCTGCTCTAACGTTGCCGCGCGACCGCCGCGCCCGGTTCCCACGGCCGCCCCGCCGCCGCCGGCAGGGGCCTGCCGAAGAACCACCAGTTGAACCGGCCAAGCAGCCGCATCGCCGCCGGCACCACCACCAGCCGCACCACCGTGGCGTCAAGGGCGATCGCCACCGCCATCCCCACCCCGATCTGGCTGATCGACGGCACGCCAACGGCCGCGAACCCGGCAAAGACCGCGACCATGATCAGCGCCGCCGCCGAGATCGCCCCCGCCGTCGAGGCCACCCCCTCCTCCACCGCCCGGCGGTCGTCGGCGCCGCACAGGCGGCGCTCCCTGATCCGGGAAAGGAGGAAGACCTGGTAGTCCATCGAGAGGCCAAAGGTGAGGGCAAGGACAAATGGGGGGGTAAGGGTGGTCAGGTAGCGGGGGCCTGAGGTGTTCAGGAGGCCACCAAGCCATCGCCACTGGAAGATCGCCACCAGGATGCCGTAGCTGGCGGCGACGGTAAGGGCGGTCATCGCCACCGCCTTTACCGCCAGCACCGGGGAGCGCAGCAGGAGGGTGAGCAACAGGAAGGTGACCACCGCGATGAAGGCGATCACCCGCCAAAGGGACGCGGCGATCAGGTGGTTGTAGTCGACGGTCTCGGCGGTCGTGCCGCCGACAGCGGCCGACGTGCCAAGGCCGGCCGCCGCAAGCTCACCGCGCAGCCGGCCGACAAGCCGCTGGGCCGCTTCACCGTCCGGGGATGAGCGGGGGATCGCTTCCAGCAGGGCTTCCCGTCCGGTTAAAGATCGGTAGGAGCGCACGCCCGGCAAAAGGTCCGGCTGGTCGGCAACTATCCCCTTTACCTTCGCCACCGCCGCTTCCAGGGCCCCCGAACCGCCGCCGGCCGGGGGGCGGACAACCACCAGCAGCGGTCCGGCGACCCCCGCCCCAAACCGCTTTGCAAGCAGCGCCATCCCCTCCCGGGCATCGCTTTTGGCGGGAAACTGGTCAAGGGCGGCGTCCCCCACCCTCACCGAGAGGGCGGGGACGGCCAACGCCAAAAGCAGGGCCAGCCCGCCAAGGAGCGCCGGGAGCGGATGGGAGGCCACCCGCCGCGCCCAGGCCGCCCAGAACCTGCTTGCCGCCGTCTCCCCGGTGGGGGAGGGAAGCGGCGGGCGGCGGTTGGCGATCCGGCGGGCGATCCGGCCCACGAGGCGGTCCTCGGGGGCAAACCGGTCGGCAAGGCGGGGGATCAGGGCGGGGGTAAGGGTGAGGGCGCCAAGGACGGCGATCACCACCACCGCGACCGCCCCCGCCGCCATCGAGCGGACAACGGTCGAGTCGATCAAAACCAGGCCGGCAAGGGAGACGCAGACTGTGAGGCCAGAGACCGCGATCGCCCGCCCGGAGGTGGCTAGGGCGCGGGCAAGGGCCTCCTCGCGGCCGGCGCCGCGCCTTCGTTCCAGCTGGTAGCGGACGACAAGGAACAGGGAGTAGTCGACGGCAACGCCGATCCCCAGCATAGCCGCAAGGTCGGTGGCGAAGATCGAGACCTGGGTGAGCAGGGAGAGCAGGTAGATAAGGGCGCCGCCCAGGACCACCGCCACCCCGCCCAGAAGGAGCGGCAGGGAGGCGGCGGCGACGCCGCCAAAGACGGCAAGGAGGATCACCAGGACGACCGGAAAACCAACCCGCTCCCCGGCGGTCAGATCCCGTTTGGAAAGTTCGTCCAGGGCGGCCCACAGCGCCGCCTGGCCAATTAGGTAGGTGCGCACCCCGCCGACGGCGGGGCCTCCCGGCCGCAGCCGTTCACGCAGCTTCACGGCGAGGTTGTCTTGGGCGTCCTCGCTTGCCGGCGCGCGCAGCGGGAGCAGGACCGTCCCGCCGGTTGCGGCCTCCTGGGTCAGCGACGGCGCGATCGGCGGCAGGCCAAGGCCGGGAACGGCCGCCACCGCCCGCTCCACCCGCCTGAGCGCGGCGGCGATCCCCGCCTTGTCGCCCGCTTCAACGTGCAGCACGACGGCAAGGGTGTGGGGGTTGTAGTCGGGGAAGCGGTGCAGGCTTTCATCGACCACCGCGGAGCCGGAGCCGGGGGCGACAAAGCCGCCGCTGCTTAGCCGGGCGCTCTGCTTGGCGGCGAGGGGAAGGGCGAGGAGGAGGGCGGCGGACCAGATCCCGAGAACGACCCGCCGCCCGCCGAACCGCCGAAAGACCCCTCTTCCCGCCTCTCTGTCAGCCATCGTGGCAAAAATATCAACCGTCTCAAAATCTGTCCAATCCGTCACCCGAGAGATAGAGCCGGACCCGCAGCCCGCGGTTGGCCGCGGGCGGTGATCTCGGCAAGGCTTGCCTGATCGAAGAGCGAGGGCTGCACAAGGCCCTGCGGGGCGAGCCGCTTGACCTGCGGGGCCTTCAGCGCGGTGATGAAGCCCGCGCCCGCCTCGGTGATCTGGGCGATGTTTGCCTTGGTCACCATGCCGCGGTCGGCGACCACGACCATCGAGCGCAGGCCGAAGCGCGCCCTTAGCTTCTGTAGCTGAGAGGGAAGGGTCTGGGCATCCTTTCAGGTTGCCGTCGAATGCCTCGACGGCAAGCGGCCGGCCGTGGCGGTCGCAGAGCAGCCCGTAGAGGATCTGGAGGCTCCCGCGCTTGCCATCGCGCCAGTAGCCGCGCTTGGCAAGCGGGCAGGCCTGGCCCTCGAAGTAGGAGGAGGAGAGGTCATAGAGCACGAGCTCCTCGTCGCGCAGATGGCGCCTGGCCAAGCGCTCCTCGATGCTCTCCTGGCGCTCCGCGAGCCAGTCCAGTGCGGCGTAGAGCTCCTCCTCGCTTGCGCCCTGCACGGAGAGCTCATCGGCAAGCGTGCTCTGGGCAAGCGCCCTTGCGCTTGCAGGCTTGGAGGCGGGCGCGATCACCCGCTGGCAGATCATCGCGAGCACCAGGTTTCGCTCGCGCGAGGGGCTGCCCTCGAGCAGGCGGGGCAGCTCCAGGCGCCTTGCCAGCGAAAGCAGCGCGCTTAGGTGTCCGGCAGGCAGCGAGCGCTCGATCTTGAAGGGGTCGCTAAGCACCCCCACCGGCCCTCCGCGCAGCCCGGCGCGCACCAGCTCGAGGAGCTCTTCGCGGGCAGATGGGAGATGTTTCCGACCGTTTCGTTCTTGACCTCGCCGCCTTCGCGGTAGGAGCGCCGGAGCAGGTGGCTTAAGTAATCACGGCCCTTGCCCTAACGCCTACCCGTGATGACGTGGATCGCTCCGGTGGGGCGAGGCCTACGCGACATGGTCGTACCATGCCGCGGCGTGCGGACAGACTATTACTGACTCAATCTGCCAGCGTTGAAAAGGCCGAGACTCCAGTAGCGTCGGGAAGCTCGGCCTGTCGGGGGCGGGTTATTGGAGGGAACTTCGGTCTAGGCTTGCGGCTTGCGCGCCACCAGGGTGAGGTTGTAGAAGAGCGAGGCCGGGAGGGCGGGCTCCAGCACGGCGCGGTCGAGCCGCTGGAGGAGCAGGTAGCCGCGGTAGGCGTACTGCCGCCACAACCAGGGGATCGTCTCCGCCTCGGCGCTCGCCTCCAGCGTCCGGTTGGTCCAGCCGAACCAGTTGGCAAGCAGCTCTTCGCCGATCACCCGGACCTCGGCGAAGCCGGCTGACCGGGCGAGGTCGGCAAGCGTGGCGGGGGTGAAGGCGTGGACGTCGACGATCGCCTCCAGGCTTGCCGAGGGCGGGGTTGGTCCATGGCCGTTGCGGGCGCGCGCCCCGAGGAGCCGCCGCCAGACCGGCGCCAGGGTCGCGCCCAGCCGCTTGGGGACGGTTGCGATCCGGTCGCCAACGGCCGACGGCTCGCCGGCGAAGAAGATCGTCCCGCCGGGGCGAACCACCCGGAACAGCTCGGCGAAGGCCACCTCGAGGTGGGGGAGGTGGTGGAGGACGGCGTGGCCGATCACGCTGTCGAAGGAGCGATCGGCAAAGGGCAGGCTTTCGGCGCTGCAGGAGCGGGTGCGGACCGTCAGCGAAAGGGCGCGGGCGTTGCGGCGCAGCGCCCGCAACATCCCCGGCGAGAGGTCGGTGCAGGTGAGCTCCTCGATCAGGCCGGCGCGCAGCAGGTTGAGCGAGAAGTAGCCGGTGCCGGCGCCGATCTCCAGGGCCCTGCCCAGGGAGGGGAGCGGCTCGCCGAAGGCCCGGCGCGCCTTTGCCACCACCTGCTCTTCGGCAAGCCGGTCGAAGGAGATCCCCCATTTGGCGTCGTAGCGGCTTGCGGCGTGGTCGTGGTAGCGGCGGTTGGCCTCGATAATCTGCTCGGCCGCAAGCTGGGTGGGGCTTCCTGCCACGGCCAAATCATGTCAGAGTGCGCTACCAAAACGATGGCCGGTCCAAACCAAGGCGAACAGATCCTCCAGCGAAACCAGCCCCCCGGCGTCCCTCCGCTGCCGTTGACCGGGGAGCGGACGCTCCCCGACGTCCCCGAGGAGAACTACTGGTTCCAAAGGCATCTGGTCGTCTACCGCTGGGTTGCCCCCCAGGTGGCGGGCAAGCGGGTGGTCGATATGGGCAGCGGCGAGGGCTACGGCGCTGCCCTGCTTGCCCGTCAGGCCAGAGAGGTCGTCGGCGTCGAGGCGAACCCGGAGGCCCACGCCCACGCCTGCGCCCGCTACAAGCAGCCGAACCTGCGCTTTGCCCGGGAGCTGATCGAGAGCTACCGCGAGCCGGCCGATGCGATCGTCTGCCTGCAGACGATCGAGCACCTGCGCGACCCGGAGGCGACCCTTGCCCACTTCTCCAAGCTTGCGCCGCTTTTGTTCATTTCCACGCCCAACGTCCTCACCCTTGCCCCGCCCGGGGCAACCAGGTCCGACAACCCGTTCCACCTTCGGGAGTACCAACCGGCCGAGTTTGAAGCGCTCTGCCGCGGCAGCTATCGGGAGGTCGCCTTGTTTGGCCTCTACCACGCCCGCAAGCTGGCCCTCCACGACCTCGCCCTGCGGCTTGGCTGGGATCGGCTCCACCGCGCCCTGCGGATCACAAAGCCCTTCTACAACCGGTTCACCCCGGCGATCACCACCGCCGACTTCAAGCTCCGCCCCGGCCCGGGTCACCGCCACAGCCGGGCGCTTGACCTGATCGCGGTTTGCAGGAGATGAGCGGCCGGGGTGAGATCGCGGTCGTCCTCCACGCCCACATGCCCTATGTCGAGGGCTACGACACCTGGCCGTTCGGCGAGGAGTGGCTGTGGGAGGCGGCCGTTCACTGCTACCTGCCGCTTGCCGACCTCCTTGCCGCCGGACCGCCCTTAACCCTCTCCTTGACGCCGGTCCTCCTCGACCAGCTCCACGCCGAGGGCCTTTCCGCAAGGTTTCGCCGGTTCATCGAGGAGGTGCGGGCCCGCACCTTCGCCGCCGACATCCGGTGGCTGCAGGAGCGCAGGGAGGGGGCGGCGGCCGAGGCCTTGGAGCGCTGCTGGGAGGATCGCTACCTGGCGGCCGCCAGCCGCTGCCGAGAGCCGCTGGTCGAGCTGCGACGGCTGCTGCTTGGCGCGGGAACCCTAACCTCCGCGGCAACGCACGCCGTCTTGCCGCTGCTGGCAAGCCAGGCGCTGCTGCGGGCGCAGCTGCGAATCGGCGTCGAGACCTTTCGCAGCCGGACCGGCCGCAGCTGGGACGGCGGCTTTTGGCTTCCGGAGTGCGGCTACGCCAACTGGCTGCAGAGGGCGCTTGGCGAGGAGGGGGTTGAGTACTTCTGCGTGCAATGGCCGGAGGGTGGAGGCGGCGATCCGGTCCTGAGGCGGCCGGCGCGGCTGCGCGGCGGCCCCGTTGCGGTGCCGATCGACCGCCAGGCGATCGACCTTGTCTGGGGCGCGACCGGCTACCCCTCCGCCACCGCCCATTGCTGCACGTTCAGGCGCACGCCCCACGGCCACTGCGCCTGGGCGATCGACGGCTCCCCCTACGACCCCGCCCGGGCGCGGGCGGTGGCGCGCGACCAGGCGGCCGCTTACGCCCGGGAGCTGCAGCGCAGGGCCGACGGGGGCGCGCTGGTTGTCGTTGCCTTCGACGCCGAGCTGTTCGGCTTGTGGTGGCACGAGGGCCTCTGGTTCCTTGAGGCGCTTGTCGAAGCGCTCAGCGAAGGGCCGGCGCGGCTTGTCCGCCTTGGCGAGGCGGCGGCCGTCCGCGAAGCAGCCGTTGCGCAGCGGCTGCCCCGTTGTCCGTGCAGCTGGGGCCGCCACGGCGACCTCTCCACCTGGTCAAGCGCAAACGGCACCGTGCGGACGTTGGCCCAGCGCGCCCGCGCTTTGGAGCTGGAGGTGGTTGGCCGCGGCCCGGCGGCCGGCGCGGTCGCGCTCCGCCAGCTGCTGGCGCTCCAGTCAAGCGACTGGCTTTACATGATCGCAACCGACTCCGCCGCCCCTTACGGCAGCGCCCGCTTCCGCGGGCACCAACGCGCGCTTGAACGGGCGCTGCGCGGCGAGCCGGTGGAGGGTCCCCGCGACCTTGCCGTTAGCGCTGCTGCGGCGGTGTTGGGGGAGCCGTAGGCGGGTCCTCGAAGCGCAGCAACTTCGGCGCCTCCCGCATCCTGATCACCCGTGCCGGGATCCCCGCGCAGACGGCGTTTGCCGGCAGGTCCTTGGTGACGACGGCGTAGGTGCCAAGCACCGAGTTGTCTCCCACGCTCACCCCCCGCAGCAGGACGGCGCCGTAGCCGATCCAGACGTTGTGGCCGACCGCGACCGGCTCCGTGTAGATCCCCTGCAGGCGGATCGGCCGCTCGACGTCGGCGACGCTGTGGTCGAAGTCGATCATCATCACCCGGTCGGCGATGATGCACTCCCTGCCGATCGCGATCCGCCTGTAGGCAGAGAGGGTGCACTCCTGCCCGAGCACGGTCTTGGCGCCGATCACCACCTCCCCCTCGTGAACCCTGATCTTCGTCCTGGCGCCAAGCCAGCTCCACCGCTGCAGGACAAGCCGCGCCTGCCTGCCGACCTCAAGCTCAACGCCCTTGCAGATGAAGCAGGGGCCGTCGGTGATCAGCCGGCCGCCAAGCCGAGCCTTCCAGTACAGGAACCTCAGGAACAGGGCGGCGTAGCGGCGGTTGAGCATTCGGTTTCGCCAGAGGAAGCGCAGCAGCGCGAAGAAACCGCCGGTTCGCGGCGGAGGCGGTCCGTGCAGATGGTCTTCGTTCGCGGCGAGGAGGGGACCTTGGGCAGCGGTGCCGGACACGGTCGGGGATCGTAGCCGGCCGCCGACCGCCATACTGATGCGGCGATGGCGCAGCCGACCACCCCACCTGTGACCGAGCTTGCCCAGGCCGTATTGGCCGGCGAGCGCAAGGCTTTGGCGCGGGCGATCTCGCTGGTTGAAAACCGCACCGCCGAGGGACGGGAGCTGATGCGGACGCTCTATCCGAAGACCGGCGCCGCCAAGATCTTCGGCTTCACCGGGCCGCCCGGGGCCGGAAAGTCAACCTTGATCGGCGCGCTGATCAAGGAGCGGCGCGCCGCCGGCAGGCGGGTTGCCGTCCTCTCGGTCGACCCCTCCTCCCCCTTTTCCCACGGGGCGGTGCTTGGCGACCGGATCAGGTTGGTCGACCACTTCCTCGACCCGGGCGTCTTCATCCGCTCGATGGCCAACCGGGGCGCCCTTGGCGGCCTTGCCGAGGGGGCGCTTGAGGCGACGCTCCTGCTCGATGCAGCCGGCTACGAGGAGGTCTTCCTCGAGACCGTCGGCGTCGGCCAGGCCGAGGTCGACATCATCGACCACGCCGACACCGTCGTGCTGGTGCTGATGCCCGGCTCCGGCGACTCGATCCAGGCGCTGAAGGCCGGGGTGATGGAGATCCCCGACCTGATCGTCGTCAACAAGGCGGACCACCCGTTGACCGACACCCTGGTACGGGAGATCAAGGGGGTGCTTGCCCTTGGCGAGGAGCGGCGCCAGGACGGTTGGTCGGTCCCGGTGGTGCGGACGATCGCCCAGACGGGGGAGGGGGTGGTGGAGCTTGCGGCGCTTCTTGAGGAGCACCACCGTCACATCGAGCAGGAGGGGCTGCTGCGCGCCCGCCGTCGCCGCAACCTTCGCAACGAGGTACTTGCCCTGGCGACCGCCCGGCTGCGTCGCCGCCTGGAAAGGCGGCTTTCCGCCGAGCAAGCCCTTGCCGATCTGCTCGAGGAGGTGGTCGAGCGGCGGCTCGATCCGGCGACCGCCGCCGAGCTGCTGCTTGCCGAGGGGCAGGGGGGCGATGGCGTTGCGCTTTGACTACCTTGCCATTGCCGATCGCAGCTGGCCGCTGCTTTCCCGGTTGATGTCGCTTCATGCGCTCCTTTACCGGGCGACCGGTGGGAGGATCGGTGGCTCGCTTCCAGGCCTGCCGCAGATCCTCGTCCTCGAGCACAAAGGCCGGAAGACCGGCAAGCTCAGGCAAACCCCGCTGCTCTATGCGCGCGACGGCGATCGGTTGGTGATCGTCGCCTCAAAGGGCGGATATCCCCACCACCCGGCTTGGTACATGAACCTCCAGGCCAACCCGGAGGCAACCGTCTACCTCGGTGGCCGGCGGATCGCCGTGCGGGCGCGGACTGCAAGCGGCGCGGAGCGAAGCCGGCTTTGGCAACTTGCGTTGGCGGTCTATCCAACCTACGCCCGCTATCAGGCCCGCACCGACAGGGAGATCCCGGTTGTTGTGCTGACGCCTGAGGCAGGGGCCGCCTAGACGATCGACGCCGGTAGGACCGCGCCGCGGCCGGCAGCGTTCCAGCAGGCACCCGCGGCTGGCCTGAGGTCGGCCTCCCGCCGACGGCGACGCCAAGTCGAGCTCAACTCGATTCGATTTGCAACCGCCCCCGACGGTAGCTTCCTGCAGGGCATTTGATCGATCTTCGGGCGGCGAGGGGGTGCACGCCGCAAAGCGCGGGTTGTTAGCCGGGCTTCGCCGCAGGGAGCAGGGCCGACGCCTCCGCTTTAGGTGCCTGGCGCTTGCTGGCTGGAGCTCGTGCAGCCGCTTGCGTCACCTGAGGGCGGCGCTCCAGCCCCAGATCGGCAGGGCGGGGTGGCCTTTGCGCACGACGGAGTCCCTGGAGGGCAGCTCGCGCAACGCAACCTCGGGGTTTCACGGTCTGCGCCGATCGCCAACCCCTACCTGGGAGGTTGGCAGGCCGTGGGGCGCCGGCGCCTTAAATCGGCGCGCTTGCCCGCCGTTGGTCTCCCCTGATCCTTGGCCACAGGCTATGTGTGCGCAACCGGTCCGGCTCGTTCTTCGGGTTTCGCGAGGGCCCTCGCAACGCCCCGCGCAACCGTCGCTGGCCCGCAGAAGGCAACCGGCGCAAGGCCTGCTTGAGGGGCAAGCCGTCGCTGCCACCGCCGCGCCGAAGGCCTCTGTTGGCCGGCTGGAGGGACCTCGGCGTCGGGGATCGAATCGCTAGCGCACGGCTGCAAGCAAAGGTTGCGCGGGCGCATCGCAGGGAGCGGCGGAGCCGCGAGGACGCCACCCTGCGCTCAGCCGCCTATGGATCGAGCTCCCCGAAAGCCGAGAAGAGCGTCGGCCGTTTGTTTTCGGGGCGTGCACGCTGCCAGGCATCCGCGTGCAGGTTGAGCGCTCTTTGCAGCGTCTGTCGTTACCCCGCTTGTCCCGTTTCCGGCGCCTTGCCCTCGGGCAGCAGCCGGTTGCGCCGCAGCGGTGGGCCGCCAAGGGTCGGCAGGCCCGGCCACGCCCGCTTGGAGGCGGCCGGCCTAGTCATCCACGCCGCTCCGATTGCCCGACGCGGTTGATATGGTTGCGAAGCGGAGATCCCGAGGAAAAGGGTGGAGGTGGGTTTGCAGCGCCAACCGTTTGTTTCGATCGCCACCAGCCGCCTGGGAGCGTTCGCTGCGGCGGTTGCACTGCTTTCGACCGTTCCTGCCCTCGGCCTGCCGCGCACCGCGGACGCCTCTCCCAGCACCTCCCTTTTTACGCCGATCGTCGGAACGATGAAGTCCTCGCGGGGCGATGCCGCAGTCGCCCCCCTTCCCAACGGCGAGGTGCTGATCGCCGGCGGCTACAACGGCAGTGCCTTTGTTGACACCGCCGAACTGTTCAACCCGGCGACCGCCACGTTCAGCGAACTGGCTGCGACGACCACGACGCCCCGCGAGCTTGCCGCAGTGGCTCCTCTTCCAAACGGCGAGGTGCTGATCGCCGGGGGTTACAACGGAAGCAATCTCGAAACCGCCGAACTGTTTAACCCCGCGACCGGCATGTTCAGCGCAGTTGGCGCAATGCTCTCGACGGCCCGGGCGGGGGCCGCAGCCGCCCCCCTTCCCAACGGCGAGGTGCTGATCGCCGGGGGCGGCACCGGAAGCACTTACCTCAACACCGCCGCACTTTTCAACCCCGCGACCGCCACGTTCAGCGAACTGAGCGTGACGATGGTCTCGCATCGCTCGGATGCCGTGGCTGCTGTCCTTCCGAACGGCGAGGTGCTGATTGCCGGCGGCTATGGCGAAGGTGGTTCTCTCCGTGCGCTCGACACCGCCGAACTGTTCAACCCAGCCACCGGCATGTTCAGCGCAGTGAGGTCAAAGATGACGACGCCTCGAGTGGGTGCCGCAGCCATCTCCCTGGCAAGCGGCGCGGTGCTGATCGTTGGGGGTGAAAAGGAAGTTGGAACGCGGCTGCGCACCGCCGAAACCTTCAACCCGGCAACCGCTGCGTTCAGCGAACTCCCCGCCCAGCTGACGGCTACCCGAGTGGGCGCCGCAGCCGCCCCCCTTCCCAACGGCGAGGTGCTGATCGCAGGCGGTGGATCCAACACCGCCGAACTGTTCCTTAGCGCCCCCGAAGCGGCCTTCTCTGGCGGCGCCTTCGGCGGAGAGCCGGTGGGGCAGACCTCAGCCGATCAGACGATCACGATCGCAAACAAAGGCGCCCAGACCCTTGTGATCTACGGGATCGCCCTTGGCGGCGCAGACCCCCAGGCCTTCACCATCGCCGCCAACGCCTGCTCTGGGGCAAGGCTTGCCTTCGGCCAAAGCTGCGCGCTTACCCTCTCCTTCACCCCAAAGGCGACTGGCGCTCAATCGGCCCTTCTAAGGCTTGAGGACAACGAGGAAAGGCCGGCGGAAATCCCCCTCTCAGGTGAAGGGTTCATCCCTGCCCAGGGCCCCACGGGCCCAACCGGAGCCCAGGGACCGCAGGGCCCCACCGGAAGGCAAGGGCCGCCCGGCAAGGTTGAGGTCCTTTCCTGCAAGGCCAAAAAGAGGGTTGTCAAGCGCCACGGCAGGAGGCGCAGGGTGAGCATCAAGCGCTGCAGCCTGATGCCCCTTCCCAGCCACTTCAAGCTTGATGGAGGCAAGATCGTACGGCTTTCCCGCGCAGGCCGCACCTACGCCCTTGGCAGGGCAGGCGCCGGCAAGATCACCCTGCGCCTGCGGCGGCCGCTGCAACCCGGCCGCTACACCCTGCTCCTTGGCTTTGGCAGCAGGGCAAGGCGCTTGTCGGTGGTGGTGGCTGCGGCGGAAGGGAAGGCGCACTAGCCCCCAGCACTCGTTTGCAGCCCGCCCGGGGAGAGGATCCAACTCCAACCTCGCACCTTCCCGGCGCTCGGCGCGAAAAACCTTCGCTTGCGCTCGCCTAACGATCGGTGCTTGCTGCTCGGGCTTCTCCGTCACAACCGCCTCGGCGGTGCGCCGCTTGGGAGCCCGGCGGCGATCCGCCGGAGGGGCGCGGGTGACAGCTCTCGGCAGGGGCGTTTGCTGCCCCCCGGGTTACCGGGGCCTGGAGGGAAGCACCCGTCCAGGGCTACGCCGCTGCCCGGCGGACCGACCGCCGGCAGCTGCGGTGCCGCCTACGCCGTTCTAGGTCGGGGCGGGATGGCAGTAGCTTTCGGCAAGCTCGACCAGCAGCCGCACGCCGAAGCCGGAGCCGCCCTTTGGGGCGTAGGGGCGGCCGAGGTCCCAGGCCACCCCGGCGATGTCCAGGTGGGCCCAGGGCAGGCCGCCGGTGAAGTTGGCTAGGAACGCGCCGCCGACGATCGTCCCCGCCTTGCGCTGCTCCGGCGCGTTGTTCAGCTCCGCGTACTGCCCCTTGATCAGCTCGTCGTACTCCTCATGCAGCGGCAGCCGCCAGAGCAGCTCGCCGCTCCGCCTGCCGGCCGCTTCAAGCTGGGCGGCAAGGCCGTCGTCGTTTGCCAGCAGGCCGGCGTAGGTGGAGCCCAGGGCGACGACGACCGCCCCCGTGAGGGTGGCGAGGTCGACCAGCACCGTCGCCCCCTCCTGGCGTGCGTGGTATAGGCAGTCGGCCAGGACCAGCCTGCCCTCGGCGTCGGTGTTGTTGATTTCAACGGTCTTGCCCTGGGCGGTGCGGACGATGTCCCCCGGCTTCACCGCCCTGCCGCCGGGGAGGTTCTCCGTCGCCCCGATCACCGCGACGACCGGCAGCGGCAGCTCCAGCGAGGCGATCGCCGAAAGGGCGCAGAGCACGGCGGCGCCGCCGGACATGTCGAACTTCATCTCCGCCATCCTGCCCGCCGGCTTCAGCGAGATCCCCCCGGAGTCGAAGGTGATCGCCTTGCCGACCAGCCCCAGCGTAGGCGCGCCGGCAACCGGCTCCGGCGGTTGGTAGCGGAGGGTGATCAGCGCCGGCTCCCGGGCGCTTCCCTGGGCGACGGCGGCAAAGGCACCCATCCCCCGCGCGAGGATCTGCTCCCGTCCCTCCACCGTCGCGCTCACCGCCGGCGAGGCGGCGGCAAGCGCCTTCGCCTCCTCGCCGAGGGCGGTGGGGGTGAGGTCGTTGGCCGGCCGGTTCTGGAGGTCGCGGCAGCTGTTTTGGGCGTTTGCCACAACCGTTGCCCGGCGAGCCAGGTCGGCCAGCCGCTGCGGGGCGATCCCCTCCGGGGCGAGCACGGCCAGCTCCGCCACGGCGTCCTCATCCTCGCTTGGCTTGAACCGCTCGAACCGATAGCCGCCGAGCAGGAAGCCCTCCAGGAGCGGGCCGACAAGCTGGGCGGCCGGCAGCGGCCGGTTCGGCACGAGCAAGGCCACCCGGCGGCCGCCAAGCTCCCCGGCCCGCTTGCGGCCGACGGCCGCGGCAGCCCTGAACCGCTCGCCGTCCTCCCCCTTGCCGGCGCCGGCCAGGACGTAGCGGCGGCCTTCGTGGTGGGTGTGGGTGACGGCCTTTGGCTTGGGCTTCGCCTCCCCGCTTGCAATCAGCGCCCTGACCGGCTCGGGGAGGTGGGGGGAGGGCGGCTCGCCCTCCACCAGCGGACAGATCACGGTGTCCGCTGCCTGCAGCGGCTCCGCGCCCACCGCGGTTGTCAAGGCAACGGCCACGCCCTTACGATATCCGCACCGCCGAAACGGCTGCGGACCGCTACCATCCGCCGCGCACCGCCAATCCGTCGGCGACGGGGCGGCGGTGAAGACGGCCCTGTAGGGCGGCAACAACGGAAGGCAGTCGGAGGCAAGAAGATGACGAAGACGGTGATCGTTGGCGCGGCGCGAACCCCGATCGGGAAGTTGGGCGGCGCCCTTTCCAGCCTTGATGCTGTGGAGCTTGGCGGCCTGGCGATCTCCGCTGCCCTGGAGCGGGCCGGAGTGGAGCCGGAGCAGGTCGAACAGGTGGTGATGGGCCAGGTGCTGCAGGCGGGCGTTGGCCAGATCCCCTCCCGGCAGGCGCAGATCAAGGCGGGGATCCCCAAGGAGGTGCCAAGCGAGACGATCAACAAGGTCTGCGCATCCGGCCTGCGCGCGGTCGTCCTCGTCGACCAGGCGATCCGCGCCGGCGACCTGCACGTCGGCGTCGGCGGGGGGATGGAGTCGATGTCAAAGGCCCCCTACCTCCTCCCCAACGCCCGGTTCGGCTACCGGATGGGCGATGCGAAGCTGCTTGACGCGATGGTCCACGACGGCCTCACCAACCCGTTCACCGGCAAGCAGATGGTGATCGAGGCAACGGAGGTTGCCGACGAGCTGGAGCTGACCAGGGCCGACCTCGACCGCTGGGCGCTCCGCTCCCATCAGCTTGCGATCAAGGCCACCGACGAGGGCCGGTTGGCCGAGGAGATCGTCCCGGTGAAGGTGCCGCCGGCCAAGCGGGGCGCCCCGGAGACCGTCGTCGAGGTGGACGAGGGGCCACGTCGCGACACCTCGCTGGAGCGGCTTGCCGCGCTGCCCGGGATCGCCTCCAAGGACGGCTCCCACACCGCCGGCAACTCGCCAAGCGTCAACGACGGGGCCGGCGCCCTGGTGCTCGCCAGCGAGGAGTGGGCGAAGGCCGAAGGCAAGGAGGTGCTCGCGGAGATCGTCGCCCACGCCCAAAGCGCAAACGACTTCGCCTACCTTGCCACCACGCCGGCAAGCGCCGCCCGCAAGGCGCTGGAGAAGGCCGGCTTGAAGGTCTCCGACATCGACCTCTGGGAGATCAACGAGGCCTTTGCCTCCGTCACCGTCAACTCGATCCGGTCGCTGGGCATCGATGAAGAGATCGTCAACGTCAACGGCGGCGCCGTCGCCCTCGGCCACCCGATCGGCGCCTCCGGCGCGCGGATCATCGCCACCTTGGTGCTGGAGCTGCGCAGGCGCGGCGGCGGGCTCGGCTGCGCGGCGATCTGCTCGGGCGGCGGTCAGGGCGACGCCCTGATCGTCAAGGTCTGAGATGGAGCAGGCAAGCGGACAGGGCGGCGCGACGGTCGAGCGGCGGCGGCCGCTGCGGATCGTGGTCGCCAAGCCGGGGCTGGACGGCCATGACCGGGGGGCGAAGATCATCGCCAGGGCGCTGCGGGACGCCGGGATGGAGGTGATCTACACCGGTCTTCACCAGACCCCCGAACAGATCGTTGCCACGGTGATCCAGGAGGACGCCGACGCCGTCGGCCTCTCGATCCTCTCCGGCGCCCACATGACGCTTGTCCCGCGGGTGATCGAGCTGCTCCGCGAGCAGGGGGCCGACGACGTGCTGGTGGCGGTGGGCGGGACGATCCCCGCCGAAGACGTGCCCGCCCTCAAGGAGCTTGGCGTCGCCGAGGTCTTCGGGCCCGGCACCCCGACCCAGCGGATCGTCGAGTTCTTTGAAACGGAGGTTCCCAAGCACAGGCGGTAGGGAAGCTTCGCCTCCCGCGCGTTCCGTATAGGATTTGCGGCCGGCGCTGGCGGGGTTTGAGGGGGAGACGCCGACCTGCGCCGTCGGGGAGTTGGGAACTGCAAAAGGATCCGATCAGGTGAAACCAGGACACCGAAGGAGCTCCAGGCGATGAAGATATGCGTGCTCGTCAAAGAGGTTCCGGACGCGGCCGTTGAAAAGCGGATCGACCCGAACACCGGCCGCCTGGACCGCAGCGGCGAGAAGAACCTCAACCCCTACGACACCCACGCGATCGAGGCGGCGATGCAGATCCGGGAGGCCGGCCACCCGGTCGAGGAGATCGTGGCCGTGACGATGGGGCCGGAGAGCGCGGTGCGCACCCTCCACAAGGCGGTCTCGCTGGGCGCCGACCGCTCGATCCACCTCTGCGACGACGTTCTGGCGGGCTCCGATGTGGCGGCCACCGGCTACGCCCTCGCCCAGGTGCTGAAGCGGGAGCAGCCGGACCTGGTCCTGCTCGGCCAGCAGTCCGACGACGGCGAGTGCTACACGATCGGCGCGATCGTCGCCGAGCACCTTGGGATGCCGTCGCTCACCCAGGTGATCAAGATCGACGTCGAAGACGGCTCCCTGCGCTGCGAGCGGCAGGCGGAGTACGGGTACGACACCGTCTCGGTGAAGCTGCCGGCGGTGATCTCCGTTGGCGACGCGATCAACGAGCCCCGCTACCCCTCCCTGAAGGCGATCATGGGCGCCAAGAAGAAGCCGCTTGAGACCTTGAAGGCGGCCGACGTCGGGATCGACCCGAGCAAGGTCGGCGGCGACCACTCGGCGGCCCAGTGGATCGCGGTCAAGCCGCCCCCGCAGAAGCCGCCGGGGGAGATCATCGAAGACGAAGACACCAACGAAACGGTGGAAAAGATCATCGCCTGGTTGGAGCAGCGGAAGCTGCTTTAGGAGACCGGAGGCAACCGAAAATGTCGAACATCCTTGTATTTGCCCTTCACTACAACGGCCAGATCAACAAGAACTCCCTGGGGGCGATCAGCGAAGGGGCGCGGCTTGCCTCCCAGCTTGGCGGCGAGGCGCACGCCATGCTGTTCGGCGACCAGGTCGACGAGCAGCTGGCCGCCTCCGTTGGTCCCTACGGCGCCAAGAAGGCGTTGATCGCCTCCGGCCCCGAAGGGCTTGCCCAGCCGGTTGTGGACGCGATGGCGAAGGCGATCGCCGACGGCGGCTACAAGTACGCGCTGTTCGGCGGCGGCCTGCTCGGCTTTGAGATCGGCGCCGGCCTTGCCGCCCGGCTCGGCGCGGGCGTGGTGATGGAGGTGACCGGCGCCAGGGTTCAGGACGGCGAGCTGATCGCGGAACGGCCGATCCTCGGCGACTCGGCGATCTCCGAGATCCGCTTCCGCTCGCCGGTTGGGATCATCATCGGCCGCCTGAACGCCTTTGAGGCCCGGCAGGAGGGCAGCGGCGAGGCGGCGGTGGAACGGATCGAGTACGAGCTCTCCGGGCACGCCAAGCAGGCGACGATGGTCACCCGCGGCGAACAGCGGGGCGCCGAGGTCGACATCGAGGGCGCCGACATCATCGTCGCCGGCGGACGGGGGCTTGGCAAGCCGGAGGCGTTCAAGCTCTGCGAGGAACTTGCCGAGGCCTTTGGCTCCAACGCGGCCGTCGCCGCCACCCGCGCCGTCGTCGACGCCGGCTGGTACCCCTACTCGGCCCAGGTCGGCCAGACCGGGAAGACGGTTGCCCCCAAGCTCTACCTTGCGGCTGGGATCTCCGGGGCGATCCAGCACAAGGTGGGGATGCAGGCCTCGGAGAACATCGTCGCGATCAACAAGGACGCAAACGCCCCGATCTTTGAATTCTGCGACCTGGGGATCGTTGGCGACCTCCACAAGATCCTCCCGAAGCTGACCGAAGCGGTCAGGGCGAAGAAGGGCAGCTGAGGGAGGGGCTGAGGCGAGAATGGCTGGAACAAACGGAAAGGTGGCGCCGGCGGCCTACCCGCCGCCGGTCGATCCGGTCAAGGAGTTCATCAAGCGCAGCCTCGACGGGGAAGAAGAAAGGATCGAGGTTGGCGTGGCGATAGTCGGCGGCGGCGTCGCCGGCCTTGCCACCGCGAACCGGCTGCTCCAGCTGCTTGCCGACGACCCCGAGACCCTCGAGCGGCTTGGGGAAGTGCCGGTGGCGGTGATCGAGAAGGCCAAGGTCTGCGGCGGCCACAACCTCTCCGGCGCGGTGATGCGCCCCTCCTCGCTGCAGGAACTGTTCCCCGAACTGTCCCGGGAGCAGTGGCGCAAAGAGGGGTTTGCCTTCGGCGAGGTGACCAAGGAGGCCGTCTACCTGACGCCGAACAGCAGGACGGCGATCAGGGTGCCCGTCCCCCCGCCTTTCAAGAACCACGGCAACGAGGTGATCTCGGTCTCCCAGCTGAACCGCTTCCTCCAGAAGCAGGCTGAAGAGGCCGGCGCCTACGTGCTCACCGAAACGGCTGCAACCCAGCTGATCGTCGAGGACGGCCGGGTGATGGGCGTCCGCTCCGGCGACAAGGGCCGGGGCAAGGAGGGGGAGCAGCTGGCCAACTTCGAGCCCGGCACCGACATCAAGGCCCAGTTCACCGTCCTTGCCGAGGGGGTGTGGGGCCACCTGACCGGCGCCGCGATCAAGGAGTTCGGCCTCGCCGAGGGCCGGGAGCCGCAGGTCTGGGAGCTCGGCGTCAAGGAGGTCTGGAAGGTGCCGAAGCCCTACGACAAGGTGGTCCACACGCTTGGCCCCTGGCCGCTGAAGGTCGCGCCGAAGTACGCCCACGCCGGCGGCTCCTGGATCTACCCGATGGAGAGCGAGAAGGACGGCCACATGATCTCGATCGGGTTTGTGCTCGAGCTCGACTACGCCGACGCGACCACCTCCGTCCACGATCTCCTCCAGACCTTCAAGACCCACAAGCTGGTTAGGGAAATCCTTGACGGCGGCGAACGGGTTGCCTGGGGGGCGAAGGCGATCCCCGGCGGCGGCTTCTGGTCGATGCCAAAGCTCTCGATGCCGGGGGCGGTGATCGTCGGCGACGGGGCGGGGATGGTCAACACGATCACCTTCAAGGGGCTTCACCTGGCGATCAAGGCGGGGATGCTTGCCGCCGAGTCGATCTACAACGCGCTGAAGCGGGGCGAAGACGACCTTTCCAGCTACGAGCAGGCCGTCGCCAACTCCCCTGTCGGCAAGGAGCTGTGGGAGGTGCGCAACGCCCGCCAGCCGCTTCAGAAGGGGCTGCTGCTTGGCGCGCCGCTCTCCGGCATCCACCAGATCACCAAGGGGAAGCTCCCCGGCCGCGCCTCCTGGCATCGCAACGACGCCAAGGAGATGTTCATCGGCGACACCAAGGAGCGCTATCCGAAGCCGGATGGGAAGTACGTCTTCGACAAGCTCTCCTCCGTCTACATCTCCGGCAACGCCACCCGGGACGACGCGCCCAACCACATCAGGATCCGTCGCCACGTCCCCCGGGAGGTGGCGGAAACATGGGTGTGGATGTGTCCGGCCGGCGTCTACGAGATCCCCGAGGACGCCCCCGAGCACGGCCCGGTCGACGTGATCGTCAACTACACCAACTGCGTCCAGTGCGGGGCGATCACCGCCAAGGGCGGCCGGCTGACGCCGCCGGAGGGCGGCGACGGGCCGCTCTACCAGCTGACCTAGGCCGCTAAGATCAGGCGAGGCGATGAAAGAGGGCCTGCACCCCGAATACGTGGTCGCTCACGTCCGCTGCACCTGCGGGAACGAGTTCTACACCCGCGGCACCAGGGCGGAGTACCACCTGGAGATCTGCTCCAACTGCCACCCGTTCTACACCGGCCGCCAAAAGTTGGTCGACACCGGCGGGCGGGTTGAGAAGTTCCAGCGGCGGGTTGCCCGCGCCCGCGCCCGGCAAAGGGCCGCCCAGGGCGGTTCCTAACCGCGCCCGGCCCCAACGGGCGCCCTAGACTTCGCTGCGGTGATCGAGCAGCTCGTCGGCGAGATCGAAGCCCGCTTTGCCGACCTCCAAAGGCAGCTTGGCGACCCGGAGGTGATCGCCGACCGCGACCGGTACGCCCAGGTGGCAAAGGCCTACCGGGAACTTGAGGAGCCGGCCAGGCTGGCGCGGGAATGGCGGCGGGCAAAGGACGACGTCGCCGGCGCCGAGGAGCTGCTTGCCGAGGACGGCTCCGACCCGGAGCTGCGGGAGCTGCTGCGCTCGGCCAAGGAGCGGGTGGCCGACCTGGAGGAGCAGATCCGCCTGGCGATGGTCAAGCCCGACCCCAACGACGAGAAGAACGTGATCGTTGAAATCCAGCCGGGCGCCGGCGGGGAGGAGGCGGGGCTGTGGGCCGGCGACCTCTACCGGATGTTGACGCGCTACGCGGAGCGGCGCGGCTTTGAGACCGAGCTGCTTTCAAGCGGCGACGGCAAGTACACCTTTGCGATCAAGGGCAAGGGCGCCTACTCGGTCTTCAAGTTCGAGGGGGGCACCCATCGCGTCCAGCGGGTTCCCCAAACGGAGTCCCAGGGGCGGATCCACACCTCCACCGCCACCGTTGCCGTCCTCCCGGAGGCGGAGGAGGTGGAGGTCCACATCGATCCAAACGACCTGCAGATCGACGTCTACCGCTCCACCGGGCCCGGCGGCCAGTCGGTGAACACCACCGACTCGGCGGTGAGGATCACCCACAAGCCAACCGGGATCGTCGTCTCGATGCAGGACGAGAAGTCCCAGCTGCAGAACCGGGAGCGGGCGCTGCGGGTGCTGCGCGCCCGCCTCTACGAGCGGGCGCGGGCCGAACAGGAGGCGAAGATCGCCGCCGATCGCCGTCAGCAGGTGGGAAGCGGCGAACGGGCGGAGAAGATCCGCACCTACAACTACGGCGAGCGACGGGTCACCGACCACCGGATCAAGCTCACCCTCTACAACCTCGACCAGGTGCTTGCCGGCGAGCTAGAGGAGCTGACCGCCGCCCTCCAGGCGGACGAGCGGCGGCGGCTGCTTGCCCAGCAGGCGGAGGGGGAGGTGGGGCGGTGAGCGTCGCCGCCAGGCCGCTTGATCGGGCCGCCGCGCTGCGCAGCGCGCTTACCCGGGCGACGGCCGCGCTGCGGCAAAGGAGCGACACCCCCCGTCTCGACGCCGAGCTGCTGCTGGCAAGGGCCCTGAACACGACAAGGGAGGAGGTTGTCCTTGCCACCGCCGGCCTGGGCGGCGAGCAGCCGCCGGCGCCGCAGGGCTGGCAGCGGCGGTTTGCCGCCCTCCTCGCCCGGCGGGCGGCCGGCGAGCCGGTCGCCTACCTGACCGGCAGGAGGGCGTTCAGGCGGCTTGAGCTGGCGGTCGATCGGCGGGCCTTCATCCCCAGGCCGGAGAGCGAGCTGCTGGTCGAGGTCGGCCGCTCCCTGCCAAGCGGGGCGCGGGTGGTCGACGTCGGCACCGGCAGCGGCGCGATCGCCCTCGCCCTCAAGGAGGAGCGGCCCGACCTTGAGGTCGTAGGCTGCGACCGCAGCGGGGCCGCCCTTTCCCTTGCCAGCGAAAACGGCCGGCGGCTGGGGCTGGCCGTCCGCTTCGTGGAGGCCGATCTCCTGGAGGGGGTGGGGGAGCCGTTTGCCGTGCTCTGCAACCCCCCCTACATACCCGCGGGGGCGGCGGTGCCCCCCGAGCTTGGCTTTGAACCACGGGAGGCCCTTTACGGCGGCCCCGACGGCCTGGCGGTGATCAGGCGGCTCTGCCGGGCGCTGGCGGCGGCGCCGACGGTGGTCCTGGCGGCAATCGAGTTCGGGGAGGGGCAGGGGCAGGCGGTGGTCGAGCTGCTGCGCGCGGCGCGGTTCGGCGCGGTGGAGGTGGTCCGCGATCTGGCCGGCAGGCCGCGGGTTGCGGTGGGGCGGCGGGATGGCTGAGCCGCTTGCCCTCACCGGCGATCCCGGGCAGGACCGGCAGGCGCTGGCGGCGCTTGCGCGGTGCGTGCGGGAGGGGGGCGTTGCGCTGATCCCAACCGACACCGTCTACGGCCTTGCCTGCGACCCGGCAAGCGCCAAGGCCGTAAAGCGGCTCTACGGGGTCAAGGAACGTCCCCCCGACAAGCCCTCGGCGCTGATCTTCTTCAACCTTGAAGCAGCGCTGCGCTCCCTTGATTTCCTCCCGCCCCTGCTCACCGAGGCGCTCCGCCGCCTGCTGCCCGGCGCCCTGACCGTGATCCTCCCCAACGAGGGGCGGCGGTGGCCGCTTGCCTGCGAACCGGCCCAGGCGCTTGCCGGCTCACCGCCGAGCGGCGAGCCGCCGGGGCTTGGCGTCCGGGTGCCGAGGCTGGCGGGACGGCTTGCCTGCCTGAAGGAGCTTTCCCTGCCGCTCCTGCAGTCGAGCGCAAACCGCTCCGGCGGCAGGGACGCGGGGTCGCTTGCGGCCCTTGAAGGGGAGGTCGTCGCCCGCGCCGACCTGGTGATCGACGGCGGCCGGCTGGGCGGCGAGGCCTCGACCGTCGTCGATCTGCGCGGCCTGGAGCGGGGCGAGGGGGCGAAGGTGGTGCGGGAGGGCCCGGTCTCCCGGGCGGAGATCGAGGCGGCGCTTGCCGACCTCCGCTAGCGGCCTTGCGACAGGTCGCTCTGCTAGCCTGGGCTTTGCGTCCGTGACTGGCGCTGGTTAGAAGGTGGAGCACCACCGGGGAGCGGGCGCCATCGATCGCCGCGCGCCTGGGCAGCAACTGAGAGGTTAGGAGGCCCATGGCAACCGCCACCCAAGAGCAGAACCTGTTGGACCGTCCGCTGGCGGAGGTCGACCCGGAGATCGCCGAGGTGCTGCGCGGCGAGCTTGCCCGCCAGCGGGGCACCCTTGAGATGATCGCCTCGGAGAACTTCGCCCCGCTGGCCGTCCTCGAATGCCAGGGCTCGGTGCTCACCAACAAGTACGCCGAGGGCTACCCAGGCCGCCGCTACTACGGCGGCTGCGAGTGGGTTGACGTCTCCGAGCGGCTGGCGATCGAACGGGCCAAGGCGCTGTTCGGCGCCGAGCACGCCAACGTCCAGCCCCACTCCGGCGCCCAGGCCAACGCCGCCGTCTACCACGCCCTGCTTGAGCCGGGCGAGCGGATCATGGGCCTCTCCCTCGCCCACGGCGGCCACCTCACCCACGGCATGCCGTTGAACGTCTCCGGGAAGCTTTACGAGGTCGTCCCCTACGAGGTCGATCGGGAGAGCGGGCTGATCGACATGGACCGGGTGGCCGCCCTTGCAAAGGAGAAGCGGCCGAAGCTGATCCTCGCCGGCTGGTCGGCCTACCCCCGCTTCCTCGACTTCAAGCGGTTCCGGGAGATCGCCGACGCCGTCGGCGCCTACCTGGTCGTCGACATGGCCCACTTCGCCGGCCTTGTCGCCGCCGGCCTCCACCCAAACCCGGTCCCCTACGCCGACGTGGTCACCACCACCACCCACAAGACGATCGGCGGGCCGCGCGCCGGCCTGATCCTCTGCCGGGAGGAGCTGGCAAAGCGGATCGACTCCGCCGTCTTCCCCGGGCAGCAGGGGGGACCGCTCCAGCACGTGATCGCCGCCAAGGCGGTGGCGCTCAAGCTTGCCGCCAGCGAGGCCTTTGCCGAGCGGCAGCGACGGACCGTCGAGGGGGCGAAGATCATCGCCAGGCGGCTGCTGGAGGCGGTCGACCCGGGCGGGGGAAGGCTGAAGGTGCTCACCGGCGGCACCGACGTCCACCTCGTGCTGGTCGACCTCCAGGGGCTCTCCTTCGAGCTGACCGGCAGGGAAGCGGAGGAGCGGCTTGGCGAGGTGGGGATCACGGTCAACCGCAACGCCGTGCCCTTCGACCCCAGGCCGCCGCTCCAGGCCTCGGGGCTGCGGATCGGCACGCCGGCCCTTGCCACCCGCGGCTTCGGCCCGCAGGAGTTCCAGTTGGTTGCCGACCTGCTTGTCGAGGCCCTGACCGCCCCGAGGATCGAGCCGGAGGGGCGGGAGCGGCTGCGGTCCTCCGTCCGCGCGCTCACCGAGCGGTTCCCGCTCTACCCCGCCCTGGGCGAGACCGCCTAGGGAGGGAGCGCTCGGCTGCGCCGTCGGCCCGGCTAGGCTGCGTGGTTGTGGAGGCCGTAGTCCGTCCCAGCGAGCCAGACGTCCTGTACGCCTTCCTGCTCGCCGGCGGCGTGGCCGCCCTGCTCACGCCGCTGACGATGCGGCTGGCAAGGATCGTCGGGGCGATCGACCTGCCGCGGGCGCGGGGCCTCTCCGACCGGCCGGTCCCCCTCCTCGGCGGCCTGGCGATCCTGGCCGGGGTGGTTGCCGCCGGGCTGCTCTGGCTGCCGGCGGTGGAAACGAGGGGTCCGCACTGGTACGGCGTCCTGGCCGCTGCCGCGGTGATCGCCGCCGTCGGCGCCCTCGACGACCGGTTTGAGCTCCATCCGGCGCTGAAGCTGGTCGGCCAGATCGCCGCCGCCGTGGTCGCCGTCCACTTCGGCGTGGTCGTCAAGGACCTCTCGATCCCCTTCATCGGGCTCCTTCAGTTCCCCCACTTCGGGCCGGTGCTGACCGTGATCGGGCTGGTGGCGGTGATGAACGTCGTCAACTTCTCCGACGGGGTCGACGGCCTGGCCGCCGGGGTGAGCGCGATCGTCGCCGCCGCCCTGGCGGTGATCGCGATCAGCCTCTACTTCGAAGGCCACCACCTGCCCAGCCTTGCGCCGGCCGTCTTTGCCGCCGCGATCGCGGGGGCGGCGCTTGGCTTCCTGATCCACAACTTCCCGCCGGCCTCCAGCTTCATGGGCGACTGCGGCGCAAACCTGCTTGGCCTGCTGATGGGCTGCCTGGCCGTCGAGGCGACGGTGAAAACGGAACTGGTGATCAGCTTCGTCCTGCCGCTGATCCTCCTCACCGTCCCCTTCCTTGACACCACCTTTGTCGTCCTGAAGCGGTTGAAGTACAGGCGGCCGATCTACGCCTCCGACAGCGAGCACTTCCACCACCGGCTGGCCCGGATCGGCTTCTCGCCGCGCAAGACGATCGCCTACCTCTACACCTGGACGCTGATGCTTGCCGGCCTGGCGCTTGCCCTGCGGTTCATCCCCTACAGCGACCACCACGGCCACCTCCGGCTCGGCTGGACGCTGGTGCTTGCCCTGATCGGCCTGGTTGTGCTGGCAGCCTCCGTCTACCTGATCTACATCCTGGAGATCCTCAAGTTCCGACGGCTTGACCTGATCCGCCTGCGGCTGTTGCGTCCCACCGCCAGCCAGCGGGAGATCGAGCAGGACCTGGAGCGGGACCTGGAAACGGGGGAAATGGCCGTTGTCGAGCTGCCGCCGAAGCGGCCGCCCAGCCCAAGCCCGGCCCGCGACCTCCCCCGCTAGCCGCCGGCTGGCGGCGGACGGCCCTGCCGCTGCAGCAACCCTCGCCCGAACACCCTGAAGGCCCGGCAGCTTTGACGGCGGGGTGGGCGGCCGCGATCAGGAGCCCCCCAGCCGGGGGTGGAGCTGGTGGCCGGGGCTGCCAAGCAGGGGGGAGAGATAGGGAAGGTGGAAGGTGAGGGCGTAGAGGGAGATCGCCACGGCCGCCACCCGCAACCGCCGGTCCTGCGCAAGCGCGGCAAAGGGCAGCGGCCAGGTCGCATACCAGGGGACGAACCAGGCCGTTGCCAGGAGCAGGCCGCAGGTGGCCAGCCCGCAGGCGGCGATCCAGTCCCTGCCGCGCCAGGTCTCCACCAGCAGATGGAGCGCAAGGGCTGCAAAGGCGGCCAGGAAGGAGGCCTTCAGCCAGAGCGGTGGACCGCCCAGCCCAAGGGCGATCGCCGCCTCGCTGGGCAGGCTGTGGGGGGAGACGATCCGCTGCTCGGCGCCAAGGGCGTCGAGGAAACCAAAGGCGTGGACGCCAAAGAGCGCCAGGGAGGCGGCCGCCGCCAAGGCGGCGCAGGCGGCGGTGTAGAGCAGCAGCCGCCCTCTGCCTGCCGGTCGGTTGGCGGCGGCCGGGGGGTGGGCGAGCAGGAAGGTCGGCACGACGGCCGCCGAAAGCTTCAGGGCCGTTGCGCCGACCAGGGCCGTCAAGCCGGCGCGCGGTCGCGGCGTGGGAGCGGAGAGGAAAAGCAGGCAAAGGCAGATCGCGGCGAGGACGAGCCCGTCGTTGTGGTCGCCGCCAACCATCAGCTCCAGATAGGCGGGGTTGGCGCCAAAGGCGATCGCCGCCCGCGCCGGCGCAAGGCCGCGGCGGTTTGCGGCGGCCGCGAGGAGCAGCACAGCCGCCAGCGCCGCCGCCGCCAGGATCGCCTTGAAGGCCCAGTAGGCGGCAACCGGGGGAAGGAGGGCAAGGGGCGCGCTCAGCGCCGTGAAGAGGGGGCCGTAGGGGGTGGGTTGGTGGGGCCAGCCCATCAACGGGAGGACCGGGTCCCCGGCCATTGCGCTTGGCGTCTGGACGTAGGGGTTGAGGCCGTGGACGGCGACCATCCGGGCGTAGCCGATGTAGCCGAAGACGTCCCTGGAGAGCAGCGGCGGGCCGGCGGCAAGCAGGGCGTAGGCGCAGGCCAGGCAGGCTGCCACCGCCGCAAACGGCAGCCGGCCGGCGGTCCGCAGGAGGATCAGGTAGAGGAGGACGAGGACGACGGTGAGCGCAAGGAACAGGCCGGGGGTGAGCGCCAGGCCGAGGGCGGCAAGGGGGCTTCGGTAGCCGGCCGGCCAGACGCCCCGTTCGCCGGGCAGGTAGGTGCCGTCCGTTGCCCCGGCCGCCGCCGCCGCAAGCAGCCCCGCTGCCGCCGGCAGCCCGAGCAGCGGCGCCCAGGCGGTTGCCGCCGACCAGACCGGCCGCTCGGCCTTGGTTGCGACAAGCTCGCTGGAGAGCGCAGATGCCATCGGTCTCAACCTGCCACCATAGGGTGCCGGCGGTCGGCGCGCCGCGCCGCAGCGGTTGCCTGTAACCTTGGCTCACAATCCCAAGGGCGGGTTGGCGAGGTCTGGTGGGTGTAGGGGTTTTCACGAGGTGACGGAGAAATCGGTCTTTTGAGCATGGACCCGGCGCGGCACGCGCCAACGGCAAACGGGAGCGCAGGACGACGCCGGGTGCTGATCCTCTCCGCCGAGGTCGGCGAGGGTCATGCCTCGGCCGCCCGCGCCCTTGCCCGCCAGCTGAAGGACCATCCGGCGGCGCCCGAGGTGACGGTCGTCGACGGGCTTGCGGCGATGGGACGGGCGCTGCGGCTGGTGATCCAGGACGGCTACCGGGTCCAGCTGAAGGTGGCGCCCTGGAGCTACACCGCCACCTACCAGCTGCTTGCCAAGGTGGCTGCGGTCCGCTGGTTGGTCGGCTGGCTGCTCTACCTGCTGGGCAGCCGCGGCCTGCGGCGGGCGATCCGCCAGGCGGGAGCCGACGTCGTCGTCTCCACCTATCCGGCGGTGACGGTGGTGCTTGCCAAGCTGCGCGCCCGGGGCAAGGTGGGGGCGCCCGCGGTGGCGACGATCACCGACCTCACCGGCCTTTTCTACTGGGCCCAACCGGGGATCGACCTCCACCTCGTCTGCTACCCGGAGTCGGTTGGCGACGTCGAGCGCCTTGCCGGCCCCGGCAGCGCCCAGCTGATCGCGCCCCTGATCTCCGCCGAGTTCCTCAAGCCCCGCTGCCCGCGGGCCTCCAGGGAGGAGCTTGGGCTGCCCGTCGAGGGGAAGCTGGTGGTCGTCTCCGGAGGGGGATGGGGGGTTGGCGATGTCGAAGGGGCTGTCGAGGCGCTCCGCGAGATCGAGCAGGTGGCGGCGGTCGTCTGCCTCTGCGGCAAAAACGAGCAGCTGCGCGAGCGGCTGAAGCAGCGGTTTGCCGACGACGCTCGCGTTCGGGTCTGGGGGTTCACCGACCGGATGCCGCAGCTGCTTGCCGCCGCCGACGTGCTCGTCCACTCGACGGGCGGGGTCACCTGCCTGGAGGCGCTTGCCCTCAACCTGCCGGTGGTCTCCTACGGCCTCCCGGTCGGCCATGCGGCGGTCAACACAAAGGCGATGGCTGCGCTGGGGATCGTCGACCTCGCCGACGATCTGCGGCAGCTGCGCGCAACGGTCCAGGCGCGGCTGCGGGAGCGACGTTTGGCGGCCGGCCTCGGCTTCGGCCTGCGCCGAGGAGCGGCGGAGCTGGTGTTGGCCGCCCAGCCGCGGGTGGCGCCGGCGCCAACCCGGCGGCTGCGGGTTGCCACGCTGGCAACGCAGGCGGCAATCGTCCTGCTCGGCGGCTTCGCCCTCCTTTCAACGGATGAGATCAACGCCCTTGCAGCCCTTGTGCTGCGCGTTCATCCCCTGGTCCGCGTCCGGACCGAACTGCCGGCCGTTGCGGTGGTGGCGCGGGACCGGGAACCGCTGCCGGTCGCCCGCGCCCTCTCCACCGCCGGGCTGCATCTCACCTTTGCCGTTGAAGGGCAGGCCGGCGGAACGGCTGCGGCGCTTGAGCTGCTTGGCGACGGCGTCCTGCCGGCGATCAGCCCCTCCCGTCAACCGCTGCGCTGGGTGGAAACGGCAGCGGCGCTGCGCAGACAGGCGCAGGCCCTCGGCCTGGCCGGTCGCACCTATTTCCTGCCCCCGGAAAACGGCTTGATCCTCGGCCAGCTGCTGGAGGCGAAGACGGCCGGCGACGTCCCGGTCTACGGCGCCCTCACCCTCGATCAGCCGATCCCCCCGAAGCGGTGGGCGCCCCGACCGGGGGACGTGATCGTGATCTCCCTGCCGCGCGATCCTCAGCTTGCCGCAGCCTCGCTTGAGCGGCTTGCCGGCTGGCTTGCCGGGCGGGGGCTTGAGGCGGTCTCGCTGGAAAGGCTGCTTGCCTCCCGCTCCATCAGCTTGAGCAGAAGCGGGGAGCGGGCAAGCGCCGCCGCCGCCGCGACGATCACCAGGATGCAGGCCGCCAGCGCGGCGCCCCGCAGCGGGCTGTGAGGGAACCGCTCGCCGAGGAACAGCGGCGCGGCGACGATCGGCACGACCGTTTGGGTGACGAACACAACGGGCGCCACCTGGATCGCCGGACGGGCCTGGAGGGCGCTCATCTCGCTGAGCGCGCCGACGGCCGAAGCCCCTCCCGTCGAGACTGCCCAGAGCAGGCCGATCAACGGGTGGCCGTGGCGAAACCCCTCCTCGCAGAGCTTTGTGGCGATCCCGCTCCAGGCGTAGCCGAGACCGGCGCCAAGCATCGTCCAGGTGGGCGCCTCCTTGCCGAACCAGCTGAGCAGGTAGGGGACGGCGGCGACGGCGCCGAGGCCGACGAGCAGCGCCGTCAGCTGCAGCCCGTGGGGGTGGCCGCCGCCGTTTCCGGGACCAACCGCGGCAATCCCCGCCACCGCGACGAGGATCGCCGCCATCGCAAGCCGCTCCCGTCTGCCCGGCCGCTCGGCCAACACCCGCTCGGCGATCGCCACAAGCACCAGCAGGCCAAGCGCCAGGGCCGGCTGGACCACGATCAGCGGGGCGAACACCAGCGCAAGCAGCTGGAGCGGCCAGCCCAGCATGGTGAGGGCGGTTCCCGCCAGCCAGCGCGCTCTTTGGAGGAGGCCGATCAGCAGGGAGGGGCGAAGGTGGCGCTCGGCCGGCTGCTCCCGGGCCGCGGTCGCCTGGAGGGCGATCCCTAGGCTGTACAGGGTGGAGGCGCCGAAGGCAGCGGCGATCCCCAGCAAGACCTTGACCATCTGCACAGAGGATCATGGCAGGAGCTAGAGGCGGCCTTTTCCTGGCGGTTGGCTTGGGCGCCGTCCACGCCGCCCCGGCGCTCACCGCAGTGCTCCCCCGGCTGCGCCCCCTCCTTGGCGTCGGCGATCGCCTTGACGGCGAGCGGGGCTTTGCGCTCACCTTCGACGACGGCCCCCATCCGCAGGGCACACCGGAAGTGCTTGCCGAGCTGGACCGCCTTGGCGTCCAGGCGACCTTCTTCCTGGTCGGCGAGCAGGTGCTCCGTTATCCATCCCTTGCCGCCGAGATCGCCGCCGCCGGCCACCGCGTCGGGGTCCACTGCTTCAGCCACAGGAACCTGCTCGCCCGCTCGCCGCGACGGGCCGTCGCCGACATCAAGCGGGCCGAGCAGGCGATCGCGGAGGCCACCGGGATCGCGCCGGCGCTCTACCGTCCGCCCTACGGGGTGCTGAGCGCAGCTGCGCTTGCATACGCGCATACGAGGGGCTGGCGGACCTACCTGTGGACGGCCTGGGGCAGGGACTGGGAGGCGACGGCCACGCCGGCCTCGATCGCCCGGCTGCTCCTGCGCTCCGCCGGACCGGGCGGGGTAGGGTTGCTTCACGATGCCGACCACTACAGCGCCCCCGGCTCCCACCGCAAGACGGCGGCGGCGCTTGGCGCGATCTGCGCCGGGCTGGCTGAGCGCGGCCTTGCGCCGCGCCCTCTTTAGCGCTCAAGGACGGCGGCCGCCGCTTGCCCCGGAGCTTGCCTGGGCGGCGTGGCTGGCCTTCCTCTACGACCTGCTTGTCGGCGCCACGCCGCTTCAGGTGCGGACGGCGATCGCCAACGGCTTTGCCGTGCTGCGCCTCGAGCGGGCTTGGGGCCTCGCCGGCGAGCGGGCGCTCAACCGGTTGCTGGTTGGGGCGCCGGCGCTGAAGGCGCTTGCCGCCTACTACTACGACAACGCCCACTTCATCGTCACCTTCGGCCTCCTCGCCCTCCTCTGGTGGCGCAGGCCGGCCGCCTATCGCCCGCTGCGCACGACCTTGGTGCTGGTCAACCTCGTCGCCTTCTGCGTCTTCTACCTCTTCCCGATGGCTCCCCCGCGGCTGCTGCCCGGGGCCGGCTTTTACGACGTGGTGGCCGAAAGCGGGGCGATCGGGCAGTGGCACACCGGCTCGCTTGCCCGCTCCGCCGACCAGTACGCGGCAATGCCCTCCCTCCACATCGCCTGGGCCGTTTGGTCGGCGGCGGCGATCTGGGCGCTCACCGACCGGCGGCGGTGGCGGGCGGCGGCGCTTCTCTATCCGGCGCTCACCGCGCTCGACGTCGTGGCAACGGCCAACCACCTGTTCCTCGACTGCCTTGCCGGCCTGGCAACGGTGGGCTTTGCAGACGCCCTGCGAAACGCCGCTTGTGCGCTTGCTGCTGTAGCATTTGGCGGGCGGAAGGAGCGGGCGGCGGCATTTGCCGCCCGCTGGGTGGGGGCGCGAGCGGTCAAACGCGGCCAGGGGGTCGCTGCGACCCGGCCGACGCGCGCCCATACCCCCCAACCTCAGATGACCAACAGAGCAACCAGGACAACCGACCAACGGCAGCGGCGCAACGGACGGGAGCCGGGGGTTTGCGCATGGCGCTGACGGCCGGCGCCCGCAACAGAGGTTCCGGGTTGGAAAGGGTGGCGCGCGCCCTCGACGTCCTGCTCCTGCCCGCCGTCGTCGCCGCTGCAGTTGCCCTTGGGGCCGCTCCCGCCGGCGTGGCGATCGGCGCCGGCAGCTGGCTCCTGCAGCGGCTGATCGGCGCCTTCGATCGCGGCCTGATCGACCAGGCGAGGGAGCCGCGCACCCGGCTTGGCCTCCACCTTGCCGAGGGCTACGCCCGGATCTGGCTTTTGGCCGGGGCGATCGTCGCCGCCGGCGTGGCGATCGGCAGAAGGGACGGCTTGGCGGCGGCGGTCTGCATCTGCGTCGCCTACACGATCGCCTTTCTCGTCAAGGTGGTGATCGGGCCGCCGGAGCGACCGCGGTTCAGGAAGCTCCAGGGGGCGCGGGGATGAGCAAGACGAGGAAGATCCTTTACTCGATCTTTGCCGTCTACGTCGCCGGGATCGTCGTCTTCGTCGCCGTCTTCGGGCTCCACGGCCACAAGAACGAACAGTTCAAGGTGATCGACGCCTACAAGCTTGAAACGTGGGCGCACATCGCCGGGCCGCTGGTGTTCAACAAGGGGGTCCTGTTCGTGATCCTCGCCGGCCTGCTGACGATCGGCACGATGGTCTACGCC